>Ga0080006_1215458_pt1 | contig 195930 bp, 187 predicted proteins | sample RS3BMetagenome_FD_69209 | JGI IMG/M metagenome (GOLD analysis project Ga0080006, IMG submission 69209) | Ferric oxide microbial mat and aquatic microbial communities from Rainbow Spring, Yellowstone National Park, USA - RS3B (SPADES... ...
AGGCCGCGGCGCTGCTCGAGCCCGCCGCGCGCGATGCGCTGGCCGCCAAGCGGCGTTGGCTGGCGGCGCTGTTCGCCTCTGTCATCGAGCAGGCGCTGCCCGGGCTTGGGGCGAGGGGCGGGGAGCCGCCGGCGCGCGCGCTGCTGGCAATGCTGGAAGCCGCCGCGGGCTGGAGCGATGCCGAGCGCGGCGATCAGGATCTCGCCGCTTACGCCGCCCGTGCGGTGGCCGGGGTGCTCGCCATGGCCGCACCCCCGCCCGAGAACGGCTCCGGCAAGCCCCGCGACCAAGACCAAGACTCGGATGCTGCCCCCGAAACCTCGCCCGCACCCTGCAGCACCGCGCCATCGGAAAGTGCCGCGCCATCCGTAAGTGCGGCGGCACCGGTTTCAGCCCCCGCTAGCGCCGGCGCGCGCGTTGGCGCACCAGCGCCAGAATGGCACGGCAAAGCGGCGTCGGAACCTCCACCCATTCCGCCATCTCCACCACCGCTCCCAGCAGCGCTTCAATCTCCAGCGGCCGGCCCTGCTCCAAATCCTGCAACATCGAGGTCTTGTGCGCCCCCACCTCGGCCGCCCCCGCAATCCGCTTGTCCACATCAATCGCAAAGCGCACCCCAAGCCGCTCTGCCACGGCTTGGCCTTCCAGCATCATCTCCCGCACCACCGCCCGCGTGCCGGGATCGGCAATCACTTCATCCAGCGTTGCCATGGTCAGCGCGCTCACCGGGTTGAACGCCATATTTCCCCAAAGCTTCACCCAGATTTCGTCGCGAATGCGCGGGCGCACCGGGGCTTTCAAGCCCGCCGCAATGAGAATTTGCGAAAGAGCAAGGGCGCGCGCGCTGCGGCTGCCGTCCGGCTCGCCTAAGGAGAAGCGATCTCCGTAACTGTGCTGCACCACGCCCGGGGCAATGATTTCCGCCGCCGGATACACCACGCACCCCAGCGTCTGCGCCGGCGGCAGCCCCTCCCACAGCGCCCCGTGCGGATCCACCGCCGCAATCCGCCGGTTGGCAAACGGCCCTTCCAGCGCGTAGGTGTACCACCAGGGAATGCCGTTCACGGCAGCCACGATCGTGGTGGCCGGGCCGATCAGCTTGCGGAGCTCCGGCAAAGCCGGCTCCAGGGAATGGGCCTTCAGCGTCAAAATCAGATAATCTTGCGGGCCGAGCGCGGCGGCGTCGGTTGCCACGCGCGGATAGGTGCGAATTTCCTTGCCTTCGCTCTGCAGCCGGAGCCCCTCGGCCAAAATGGCATCGCGATGCGCCCCACGCACCACAATCGCCACTTTCGTGCCCGCCGCCTCCAGCATCGCCGCCAGAAACCCGCCGATGGCGCCGGCGCCGAAAATGCAAATGCTGGGCTGGGTCATGTCCGCTACCCGGCAAGCCCGAGCTTCTCTGCCAGCCCGATGCGCTGCAGCTTGCCCGTCGCCCCTTTTGGAATTTCCTGCAAAAACACAATCTTGCGAGGCACTTTGAAGGCTGCGAGCCGGGCGGCCGCAAAATCGCGCAATTGCTGCTCTGTGGCGCTAGCCCCTTCGCGCAACACCACCGCTGCGGCCACCTCTTCGCCAAGCCGTTCATGGGGAAGCGCGAACGTCACCACTTGCGCCACCGCGGGGTGGTCCATCAGCACGGTGTCCACCTCGATGGGGCTCACCTTTTCGCCGCCGCGATTGATCAATTCCTTCAGCCGGCCAGTCAGGAACAAGTAGCCATCTTGGTCGAAATACCCTTGATCGCCGGTGCGAAACCAGCCTTTGGTGAAGGCTTTGGCATTGGCTTCGGGATTATCGGCATACCCGCGCGTCACGTTCGGGCCGCGGATGACCACCTCGCCCGCCTCTCCCTGTGGAAGGAAATTGCCGGCTTCATCCATGATCGCAATTTCCGGTCCGGCCGGCAGCCCCACCGAGCCCGGCTTGCGGGGTTTCGGCGGCAGCGGGTTGGAGGCCATTTGATGCGCGGCCTCGGTCATGCCGTAAGATTCAATCACCGGCGCGGCAAAGAGGGCTTCCAACTCGGCCATCACTTGCGGGGGAAGCGAGGCGGAGGAGGATCGGATCAAACGCAAACCCGCGCGTTGTGCGGCGTCACGGTGGTGCTGGGCGCGCAACAGGATCGCCTGGTGCATGGTGGGCACCGCGGTGTACCACGTGGGCTTGAGCTCGGCGAGCCAATCAAAAAACCGGAACGCATTAAAGCCCGGCGTGCACGCCACCGAGGCCCCGGCATAGAGCGAGGCGGTCACCGCCGCCATCAGCCCGTGGATGTGAAACAGCGGCATGATGTTCAGGCACCGGTCCGAGGGACCAAGCGCCAGCGTCGTGGCAATGTGCCGGGCCGAGGCGGTCAGGTTGGCCTGCGTGAGGGGAACGATTTTCGGCCGCGCGGTGGTGCCTGACGTGTGCAGCACCAGCGCCACGTCCTCCGCCCCGGCCGGGCCGGGCCGGGCGGGCGAGGCGGCGCGAAGGGCGGAGGTGTCCAGCCGGAATGCCCCGGCTTCCTGCTCGCGCAGCGGGATGAGTTCGATCACGCCGATGCCGAGCTCGGCGGCCACCGCCCGCGCGGGGCTCTCCGTTCCGGCTTCCAGAATCAGCGCGCGGGGTTTGAGGTCCTCCAGGTAGAAGCGAAACTCCTCGGCGCGGTAGGCAGGGTTCAGCGGTGCCGCGGTGGCGCAGGCGGCCAGCGAGACAAACAGGCTGGCCGCTTCCGGCCCGTTCGCCAGCACATAGGCCACCCGGTCTTCTCGGCCGATCCCCACCGCATGCAGCGCCCGGCCCACCTCTTCCACCAATTGCTTCAGGCTGTTGCGGTTCAGCCACGCCCGCCCGCCAGGGGCGCCGATCGCGGCCAGGCTGGGATCATGCGCCGCCAGCAACTCATGAAACGTCGTCACCACGAAAATTTCTTCCCCCTACTCGCGTTTTCCCCATCCGGGCTTGCAGCGCTCAGGCCCGCGGCGCGAAAGTACTTTCCGCCGCTTCCATGGCGGCAATATCCAACAGCCGCTCCAGCACCTCCGGCTCTTGCGCCCCGGCAATGGCGTGGCGTTCGGCAACGATGAAGCAGGGCACGCCGTTGATGCCCAGCCGATGCGCCCGGAGATTTTCGGCGTGCACCACATCCAGCCAGAGATCGGAGAGAAGAACCCGCAGCGCCTCGGCGCGATCCAGCCCCAAACTGCCGGCAATATCAGCCAGATGCGCGGGATTGCCAAGATCCATCCCCGCGGCGAAATGGGCTTGAAAAAGGGCCCACGCCAGCTCGGTCGCGCGGCCGAAGCGAGCGGCCCAACGCATCAGGCGGTGCGCATCGATGCTGTTAGGAAAACGGCGGATCAGTTCGAAGCGGAACGGCACGCCTTCCGCCCGCCCGAGCTCGGTCAGCGCGGCGTAGAGGCGCTGGGCGCGCTCTTCGCTGCCGAATTTGCGCAAGAGATACTCGGCGCGCGGCATGCCCGATCGCGGCATATCCGGGTTCAGCAGGAACGGCCGCCAGACCAGCTCGCAGGCAAGGTCCGGGCGGCGGCGCAACGCACGCAGCAAACGGTGCATGCCCAACATGCACCACGGGCAAATCAAGTCGTGCACCACTTCAATCACGAGGCGGGCACGCGGAGGCGAGAGCATATTCACGGGCGGATCTTACCCCTCGGGCGCCGCCATGGGAAGCAACACCAACACCGCAGCCTGCGCGGCAATGCCTTCGCCACGGCCGGTAAATCCCAGCTTTTCGGTGGTGGTTCCTTTCACGGAAACCTGCCCCGGCGCAACGCCCAGAATCTCGGCCAGGCGCGCGGCCATGGCTTCGGCATGGGGCGCGATTCGGGGTTGCTCGCAGATCAAGGTAATATCGGCATTCACCAGCCGTCCGCCGCGCCGGGCGATGCAGGCAGCCGCGTGGGCCAGGAACCGGGCGCTGTCCGCATCGCGCCAGGCCGCGTCGGAAGGCGGAAAATGCCGGCCAATATCGCCCTCGGCCAAGGCTCCGTAAATGGCATCGCAGAGCGCGTGGATGCCCACATCGGCATCCGAATGGCCCGCAAGACCGAGCGCAAAGGGAATCCGGACCCCGCAGAGCATCAGCGGACGCCCGGGCGCAAAGGCGTGCACGTCAAAGCCGATCCCGATTCGCGGCAAAAACCCCTGGCCCGGGCGTTGGGCGCTTTCTGCTGGCTCCATCTCGCTCTCCGCTTTTGCCTCAAAATTTCCCGATGCGTACAAGATTTCGGCAACACGATTGCACGTCAACCACACCCCGGCTAGTTTGCACAAGCAATGAGCAACAAAACACTTCCCCCCGGGCACCGAAGGCTGCAACCGATCGTTTTGGGCGTCGGCGTCACGCTCGCCGTGCCGGTGGTCCTGGCGCCGATGTCGCGGGTGACCGATCTGCCGTTTCGCCAGCTTGCCCGCAGCCTCAACGCGGGGATGGTGGTCTCCGAAATGATCGCCTCGGTGGCCATGGTCCGCCAAAACCGCAACACGCTCCGCATGGCGGAGGTCGCCACGGGCGGCGCAGGCGCGCCGAGCGCGGTGCAGCTTGCCGGCTGCGAGCCCGAGGCCATGGCCGAGGCCGCGCGGCTTGCGGTCGATAAGGGCGCCGAGCTGATCGATATCAATTTCGGCTGTCCGGTGAAGAAGGTGGCCATGGGCCAGCACGCCGGCTCGGCCTTGATGCGCGATGAGGCGCTGGCCGCCCGCCTTCTGGAAGCCACCGTCAAGGCCGTGCCGGTTCCGGTCACCTTGAAAATGCGGATGGGCTGGGATCACGCCCATCTGAACGCGCCCCGCATTGCCCGCATTGCAGAAGAGTGCGGCATCCGCATGCTGACCGTGCACGGGCGCACGCGCCAGCAATTCTATTCCGGGCGGGCGGACTGGGATTTCATCGCCAAGGTCAAAGCCGCTGTCCGATTGCCGGTGCTCGTCAACGGCGACATCCTTACCGAGGACGACGCCGCGGAAGCCATGCGCCGTTCCGGCGCCGACGGCGTGATGATCGGCCGCGGCGCGCTCGGCCGGCCGTGGGTGCTCGCCCAGATCGCGCACTTCCTGCGCACCGGCGGCCGCCTCCCTGCCCCGCCGCTTGCCCGCCAAGAGGCGATTATGCTCGAGCACTTCCACGCCATGCTGGCTTACTACGGAACCGAGGCCGGGCTTCGCCTCGCCCGCAAGCATCTCTGCTGGTATGCGCGCGGCCTGCCGGGCGCGGCGCAGTTCCGGGCCGATGTCCAACGCTTGGCAAGCGTGGCGGAGGTCGAAGAGCTGATCCGCCGTTTCTTCGAACCGTTGATTGCCCGCGGCGTGGTGCGGGAAACCAGCGATGCAGCGCCCGACGAAGACCTTATCGCCGCCTGATGATTGCCCGATGAGCCTCGAACCCAAACTCTTCTCTCCTCCTCTCGCCCCGGCCCCCAGCGCGTCCGTCCTCCTCTCGGCGCTGCCCGTGGCCGTGGCGTTTTTGGACGCGGAAGATCGGTTTCGCGCGGTCAACCCCGCGGCCGAGCAATTTTTCGGCCTCTCGGCCGCGCAGCTTTTGCAGCTCAGGCTGCGCGACATTATTGCGGCGGATCAGCCGATTTTCCTGCTGATCGAGCAGGTCCGGCGCGGCGGTCTCACCGTCATCGATTACGATATGAACCTGGAAGGGCCGCGGCTTGCCAAGCACGGAGTGACCGTGCACGGCACCAAAGTCCCCGAAGCGCCGGAGGGCGTGCTGCTGGTCTTGCAAGAGGCCTCCGCCGCACGCACGTTAAATCGGCAACTGAACTTCCGAGGAGCGGCGCGCGGCGTGGCGGGAATGGCAGCGATCTTGGCGCATGAGGTCAAAAACCCGTTATCCGGGATTCGCGGCGCGGCGCAGCTCCTGGAGGCCAGCGTCGGCCCGGCCGATCGGGAGCTCGCCGTGCTGATCCGCACCGAAGCCGACCGTATCCGCGCGCTTGTGGAACGGATGGAACGGTTCGGCGATAAGCCGATCGCGCGCGAAGCCCTCAATATCCACGAAGTTTTGGAGCATGTGCGCAAACTTGCGCAGAGCGGGTTTGCCGCGACGCTGCGCATCTCGGAGTTTTATGATCCTTCGCTTCCGCCGGTATGGGGCAATCGGGACCAGCTTGTTCAAGTCTTCCTGAACCTCGTGAAAAATGCCGCCGAAGCCATTATCGGCGGCGACGTGCCGAACGGCGAGATCGCGCTCCTCACGGGTTATCAGCACGGGGTGCGCGTCACCGCCGCCGGCACCGGGCAGGCCATGCACGTGCCGCTGATGGTCACGGTCCGCGACAACGGGCCGGGCATTCGCGAAGACATCCGGCACGATCTGTTCGAGCCTTTTGTCACTTCCAAAGCGTCCGGCACCGGGCTCGGGCTGGCGCTGGTGGCCAAGATTATCGGCGATCACGGCGGCTTGGTCGAAGTCAACAGCCGGCCCGGCCGCACCGAGTTTCGCATCTTTTTACCGCTCGCGCCGAAGGATGCCCCGCTTCGTGAACCGGACGATCCCGAATCCGCTCAAGAGCCCTACGCGCCATGACGACCCCGCCCACGATTCTCATTGCCGATGACGACCGGTCCATTCGCACCGTGCTGGCTCAGGCGTTGAGCCGAGCCGGCTATCAGGTCCGCACCACCTCGTCCGCGTCGCTGCTTTGGAGTTGGATCGAACAGGGCGAAGGCGATCTTGTCATCACCGATGTGCTGATGCCGGAGGAAAACGGGCTCGATCTCCTCCCCCGCATCAAGCGCATCCGCCCGGACTTGCGCGTCGTGGTGATGAGCGCGCAATCCACTTTGCTGACCGCGGTGACGGCCACCCAACGCGGGGCTTTCGAATACCTTCCCAAGCCGTTCGATTTGGAAGAGTTGCTGGCGGTGGTCGGCCGTGCGTTTGCCGCCCGCCCCCCAAGCCCCTCGGAGGCAAACGGACAAGCCGCAGCCGCTGCGGAAGAAGGCTTGCCGCTGATCGGCAAAAGCCCCGCCATGCAGGAAATTTATCGCACCATCGCGCGGCTGACGACAACCGACCTGACGGTGATGATCCACGGCGAATCGGGCACCGGCAAAGAGCTGGTTGCCCGCGCGTTGCATGCTTACGGCAAACGGCGCAACGGCCCCTTCGTTGCCATCAATATGGCGGCAATTCCGCGCGAGCTGATCGAAAGCGAATTGTTCGGCCACGAGCGCGGCGCTTTCACCGGTGCGACCGCGCGCAATCCGGGCCGTTTCGAGCAAGCCAACGGCGGCACGCTGTTTCTGGATGAGATCGGCGATATGCCCCCCGAAGCGCAAACCCGCCTGTTGCGCGTCTTGCAGGAAGGGGAATTCACCACCGTCGGCGGGCGCCAGCCGATTCGCGCCAATGTGCGCATCATCGCCGCAACCCACCGCGATTTGCGCCAGCTGATCCGTCAGGGCCTGTTCCGCGAGGATCTGTTTTATCGCCTCAACGTGGTGCCCATCCGGATTCCGCCGTTGCGGGAGAGGCGGGAGGATATCCCGTTGCTCGCGCGGCATTTCCTGGAACGGGCAAAAGCGGCGAATTTGCCCGCCAAAATCCTCGATTCGACCGCAATCGAGGCGCTCGGGGAGTATCGTTGGCCTGGCAACGTTCGTGAGCTTGAAAATCTGATGCGCCGGCTGGCTGCCCTTTGGCCCGAGGAGATCATCACCGCCGAGGCCATTCGCGCCGAGCTGGCGAAAGCGCAAGTCGAGCCCGAGCCGCCCGTGCCAGCCCACGAGATGCAGGAACCGCTCGCCCGCGCCGTGGAACGGCATGTGCGCCAGTTTCTCGCTGCGCATCGCGACGGGCTCGCGCCCAAGGACATGCATGCTAAAATCATTGCCGAAGTGGAGCGGCCGCTGATTCAGCTGACCCTCTCGGCAACCCGGGGAAACCAAATCAAAGCCGCTGCCATGCTGGGGTTAAACCGTAACACGCTCCGCAAGAAAATCCGGGAGCTCGAGATTTCCGTTCTTCGCGGGGTGTCTTCATCGTGAACCGGAGGTTTGTCTGAGGTGAATATGCTGCCGCCATCCGCGGCGAAACTTTCACCCCTAGCCGAGGGGCACACCCCGCTGAGCTGGTTGCAGCGCCTGATCAACCTGGCGATGGGCCGGGCGGCGACCCTGGTTCTGGCCGTGCTCTCGCTGCTTTTGGGCATGGCCACCTTCTCGCTTCTGGCGGGAGACATGCCGCTGGGCTCGCGGCCGAATTTCGTGCTGGCGTTGATGTTCGCCAACCTCGCCGCGTTGGCGCTTTTGGGCGTGGTTCTGGCCGGACGGCTAACCCGGATGTGGGTGGAGCGCCGTCGCGGTTCGGCCGGCGCACGGCTGCACGTGCGTCTGGTGCTGCTCTACAGCGGGGTTGCGGTGGTGCCGGCCATTGTCGTGGCCGCATTCGCGACGGCGTTTTTTCAAACCGGTATCCAGGCTTGGTTCAATGACCGGGTGCAAACGGCGCTGGAGGAAAGCCTGCAAACCGCCCAAGGCTATTTGGACGAGCACCGCAACAATATCCGCGCGGATGCTTTGGCCATGGCGAACGACCTCGCGCAGTTCGGGCGCATTCTGGTGGACAATCCGGAGAGCTTCCTGCGCATCCTGGCCACGCAAGCCGCGTTGCGCGGGCTGACCGGGGCGGTGATTTTCGAGCCTGTCACCGGCCAAATCATCGCCTCCGCCGGGCCGATGGCCGCGCTCATGACAAGCCCACCGCCGCGCTGGGCCATTGAGATGGCGCAAGCCGGCGATGTGGCGGTCATGGATGTCAGCAGCGGCACGCGGGTGCGCGCCGTGGTGCAACTCAATACCCTGCCCTCGCTGATGCTGATGATCGACCGGCCGATCGATCCCGAAATTCTCGACCATATGGGCCGGGTGCAGAGAGCGGTGGCGGAATACGACCGGCTGGTGCAGAACCGCTCCGGGCTGCAGATCACCTTCGTGCTGATTTTCGCCATGGTCACCTTGCTCGTTTTGCTCGCGGCGATCCTGATCGGGCTCGTGGTGGCCAACCAAATCGCCCGGCCCATCGGCCGACTGATCCTGGCCGCCGAACGCGTGCGCAGCGGAGACCTTTCCGTGCGCGTGCCCGAGGCACAGACGGATGACGAAATTGCCGGGCTGTTGCGCGCCTTCAATCGCATGACCGGCCAATTGGCCGCGCAACGGACGGAACTGATGGACGCGTACGGGCAAATCGACGAGCGCCGACGGTTCACCGAAGCCGTTCTCTCGGGGGTCTCCGCCGGCGTGATCGGGCTCGATGCCAAAGGTTTGATCGAGCTGCCCAACCGTGCCGCAAGCGAGCTGCTCGGCACCGATCTGTTTGCCGCGATCGGCCGGCCGGTTTCTGAAATCGTGCCGGAATTCAAGGAATTGCTGGAAGCCGCCCAGAAAATGCCGGAACGACCGCAGACGGCAGAGGTGCAGATCGGGCCGCCCAACCATCGGCGCACCCTGCTGGTGCGCATCGGCGTCGATCACCGGACGGAGCGCACGCAGGGCTTTGTCGTCACCTTCGATGACATCACCGAGCTGCAGGCCGCGCAGCGCAAGGCCGCTTGGGCCGATGTGGCGCGACGGATCGCCCATGAAATCAAAAACCCGCTGACCCCCATCCAATTGGCCGCGGAGCGGCTGAAACGCCGTTTCGCCAAGGAAATCACCACCGACCCGGAGACATTCGCCCAATGCGCCGAGACCATCGTGCGCCATGTCGGCGATATCCGGCGTATGGTGGATGAATTCTCGGCCTTTGCGCGCATGCCCCAACCCGTGATCCGGCCGGAGGATGTCGGCCGGATTGCGCGGGAAGCTCTGGTGCTGGAACGCGCCGCGCACCCGGACATTGTGTGGCAAACCTATATTCCCGAGCGCGGTCCGATCGCGCCGTGCGATCGCCGGCTGATCGGCCAGGCGCTGACGAATTTGCTGCAAAATGCCTCCGATGCCATTACCATGCGCGGGATCGAGGACGGTTGCATCACGCTTGCCGTGGAGACGGATGCGGAGTTCGTCCGGATTACCGTCACCGATAACGGAATCGGCCTTCCCGCCGGCGATCGGTCGCGCCTCACCGAGCCTTACGTGACGCACAAACCCAAAGGCACCGGCCTTGGTCTTGCCATAGTCAAGAAGATTATGGAGGACCACGGCGGTCGCTTGTCCTTGGAAGACGGGCCGAATTCCGAGGGCGCGGTCGCGGTTTTGGCGTTCCCCTTGAAAGCGCCGCCGCTGCAAGCGAGAAATGCGGAAGCGGTGCCCACGCAAGGGTTGAGGAACGTTGAGGAACACACATAAAGTGTCCCTGCCGCGCTGCGCAACCCGGGCTTCGCTTTGGGTTCGGGGGGCGTCAAAAAGGGCAAGGGCAACCAAAAGCGCAGCTTGGGACGAGGAATGGCGCACGAAATCCTGATTGTTGACGATGAGCCTGATATCCGGCTGTTGATTGAAGGTCTTCTCCGTGACGAGGGGTATGAAACCCGCCAGGCGGGGGATGCCGATCAGGCCATTACCGCCTTTCGCGCGCGCCGACCGTCTTTGGTTATTCTGGACGTGTGGCTGCAGGGCTCGCGCATGGATGGGCTTGCGCTGCTGCCGCTTTTGCAACGCGAAGAGCCGCAAGTGCCGGTGGTGATGATTTCCGGCCACGGCACCATCGAAATGGCGGTGGCGGCGATTCAGCAGGGCGCTTACGATTTCATCGAAAAGCCGTTCCAGGCGGACCGTTTGCTGTTGGTCATCCGCCGGGCGCTGGAGGCCGCGCAGCTGGCCCGCGAAAATGCGGAACTGCGCCTGCGCGCCGGCGCAGAGGCGGAGCTGATCGGCCAAGGCGCTGCAATTTCCGCGTTGCGCGCGGCACTGGAAAAAGTGGCTCCGACCGGCTCCCGCGTCTTGTTGTACGGGCCGGCCGGCTCGGGCAAGGAAGTCGCGGCGCGCATGCTGCATCAGCGCTCCCGCCGCGCAAACGGGCCGTTTGTCGTGCTGAATTGCGCCACGCTCAACCCGAGCCGGTTTGAAGAGGAATTGTTCGGCGTGGAGGCCGGGCCGGACCCGCTCGCGCGGCCGCGCCGAGCCGGTGTTTTGGAACGCGCCCACGGCGGCACGCTTCTGCTCGATGAAGTCTCCGACATGCCGCTGGAAACCCAGGGCAAAATCGTGCGCGTGCTGCAGGACCAGAGTTTTGAGCGCTTGGGCGGCTCGTTTCGCGTCAAGGTCGATGTGCGGGTGATCGCCACCACCAACCGCGACTTGAAAGCCGAAATCGCCGCCGGACGGTTCCGGGAAGATTTTTATTACCGGCTCGCGGTGGTTCCCTTGCGCGTGCCGAGCCTGAAAGAACGGCGCGAGGATGTCCCCCTTCTGGCGCGGCATTTCCTGACCCGCATCGCAGAGGCCGCCGGCATTCCCATGCGCGAGCTCTCCACCGACGCCCTGACCGCGTTGCAGGCTTATGACTGGCCGGGCAATGTCCGCCAGCTGCGCAATGTGATGGAGTGGCTGTTGATTATGGCGCCGAGCGGACCGGGAGAGCCCATCCGCGCCGATATGCTGCCGCCGGAAATCATCGCCGCCGCGCCGCCGGTGGTCAATCTTGACCCGTCGGCAGACTTGATGTCGCTGCCGCTGCGCGAGGCGCGCGATCTCTTTGAATTTCAATATCTGCAGGCGCAGCTTCTGCGGTTTAACCGCAACATCAGCCGCACCGCGCAATTTGTCGGCATGGAACGCAGCGCTTTGCATCGCAAGCTCAAGCAGCTTGGCGTGACCGTGGAAGACCGCGCGGCGAGTTAGAAGCAAGCAAGGCCAAAGAACGAAAGGAACGTTATCGTTCTTGTCCGGCACCGTTCCGACAAAGAAATAAAGAGCGGTGCATTCCCGCCCGTAAAACCGGCTGCTATTCCGCACCGAGGGCGGATTTCCAGTGCGTATCCCACGGCTGCCCGAGCACATCGAGCACTGTGCCGTCGGGCTCGAAAAACTTGTTGGGAATCTGGAATATCGCCAGCATCAGCGCGCCGTCCGGCGCCCATGCGGCGTGGCGGCTGCCCGCGGGCCGCCAAACGAAATCTCCGGGCCCCGCCTCGCTGCCCGCATCCGGGCCTGCTTGATCCACCAGCCGGCCGCTCAACATATAGGTTTGCTCAACGCGCACATGCTCATGATCGGGCAAGACGGATCCCGGCGCCATTTTCATAAGCACCGTCACCTGGCCGTGCGCTGTGTCAAGAAACAGGGTTTTCGTCTCCACGCCGGCGTATCGGGTTTTTTCCCATGGAAGTTCGGCCACCCGCACAAAACGCGATGCCAATGGCCCGAGCCCGGCATGGTTTTTCGCATGGGGCGTGATCGGCGTGGTCATGGGCGCGTCCTTTCCTCAGCGGCCTATCGATGTGCCAAATTTCGCCGGCTGATAGCACCGCCGAAATCTTTCTTTACATTATTTATAACGCCCTTGCTTGTCGCGCCCAAGCCGGGGCCGGTAGATGCAACGGCAATCGCGTCGAGAGTGTTGATGTCATGGTCAGGCGAAGAGGCTTTTTCTGCATTGCGGGGGTTCTGCTCGGCATCGGGCTGAGCCCCGGAACAAGCCAGGCGCGCGTGTTTTTCGGCTTCGGCTTCGGCGTTCCCGTGGTTCCGGCCCCTTGGTATTATGTTCCCCCGCCAGTGATCTATGCGCCGCCGCCGGTGATCTATCCACCGCCGGTTGTGGTTGCCCCGCCGGCACCGCCGGCTTATGGCCAAACCTGGTACTATTGCGATAATCCGCGCGGCTATTACCCCGCCGTGCAAAACTGCCCCACCGGCTGGCGGGCCGTTCCGGCACCGGCAGCACCGCCACCCCCGCCACCGCCGCCCGGCGGGCCTCCGCCGCCCGGCAACATGGAGTGAGCAGAAACGGGCCGCGGCCCCGGCCCTCTTCGGACCGAGATCGCTAGAACATCGGGCCCCACATGCCCCAGTCCCAGCTGGCATCCTGGTTCATCTGTGCCGCTTCCAACTGCTCATCGGCGATCTGCTTTTGCAGCGCGAGCTTGCGGTATTGCTGATAGGCCTGCTCGGAGCCGACATAGAGGCAATCGCAAATGGTTGGGTCGGCGTAGAGATAGACCGGTTGGCCGTTGCGCTCATGGCGCACAAACCGATGCGGCGGCAGTTTCTTCATCTCCGCTTGGCGTTGCGGGGTATCGGCCGGGGTGAACGTGAATCCCGCGGCCGCTAGCATGTCTTCCTTGTTCTGCACGATCTGCCGCTCGCTCACGCAGCCGCCGAGCGCCAGCCCCGCGGCCGCCACCGCAGCAAACAGTGTGCGCGCGGCCAATTTTCGAGGTTGCATGGACCCTCCCGCATCCGTTGCTTCCGGCACGATGTGCGCGCCTTTTCTTTATCGCGTCATGACGAGGAAATGAAAATTTTGCGAGGCACTCCTCGCGCGCGGACGGCCGACTTGGGTGGCCGCCTGGATCGACGGGTCGAAACCGTTCATCGCCCAGACGATTGCAGGTTATTTCGAAGCGATGCACCAGCTGCATCTGGCGGACCCGATCAACGGAATCGCCCCGCCCGCCCCGCCCGCCGAGATCGCGGTAAGGTTCAAATACAACCAGAATTTCGATGGCGTTTATGCGATGGTTCCGGCCCAATTCGCCTTTGAGCTCGCCATGTGGCCGGCCATTCCGATGGCGCTGCCGTCGTGCGCGAGCGCGAACACGGCACGATGGATCATCTTTTGGTGATGCCTCCGACCTCGTTTGAGATTGCCATGGCGAAGATATGGGCCAACGGTTTGGTGATCATCATCGCTGTCGGCGTTTCGCTGTATTTGGTTGTGCGCGGCCTGTTGCATGTGCCGATTGCCGGTTAGATTCCGCTGTTTCTGTTCGGCGTTGCGACCTATTTGTTTTTTGCCACGGCGATCGGCATTTTTCTTGGCACGGTTGCGCGCTCGATGCCGCAGCTCGGCCTGCTTTATCTGTTAGTGTACCTGCCGCTTGCCATGCTCTCCGAAGCCAACACGCCGTTGGAGAGTATGCCGCCGTGGCTTGCGAGCGCTATGCAAATCTCGCCGACCGTGCATTTTGTTGCGTTTGCCCAGGCGATTCTCTATCGCAGCGCTGACTTCTTCGTGGTCTGGCCGAATTTCCTTACGGTTGCGGCCGAGGGCGTGCTGTTTCTCGGGCTTGCGCTTTTGCGCTTCCGCAGAGTTGCGGGCATCGCCATCAGCTGAGGACCGCCGCAAACGGAACTCCGAAAAACCCGTTGGCCTATTCCCCTAACATTTGGCATCATGCCGGACCTCGTTACGCGTCCGCAGCGAGCAAGCATATGAGCGGACGCAGGTTTGGGGCTTCCTCAAGCGCCCAAATCTGGGCAATGCACGCCTCGGCGCGCGCAGGCCGATGCAGAATGGCCGGGGCGGTCATCGTGCAGCCAACACACCCCGGCGCGTGGTACGAAGCATATTTTTCCCCTGTCTTGGATCTCCCGCCCGGTTTTGAGGTATTCGCGGCGTGCCCCGACGCGGGCGGGTTTATCATCCATCGCAAGCCTTAGCCGGATTTCTTTGCCGCCAGCACACCTTCCTTCACCAACACTTCATGGGCGGCCTTGAAGGCCTCCAGCCCCGCGGGAATGCCGCAATAAGCCGTCGCATGCAGAAGCGCCGCCTTGATTTCCTCCACGCTGAGCCCGTTGTTCAGCGCGCCTTTCACGTGCAGCTTGATCTCCGCCGGCTTGCCGAGCGCGGTGAGCATGGCGAGGTTGAGCAAGCTCCGGGTTTTTCGATCGAGCGTCGGATCCCCCCACGCCCAACCCCAGGCCCACGCGGTGGTGGCGCGTTGAAAGGCCATCATGAAATCGTCGGCCTCCGCAAGCGATCGATCGACATAATCGGCCCCCAGCACCGCGCGGCGTATGGGCAGACCTTTGTTGAACAGCGCTTCGTCAGACAAAGCCCTCTCCTCCTGTTCGCGATGGTTGTTCGCTGGACAAAGTTTCCTCCGCATTTCTCGTGTGTTTTGGGCGAACCTATTCCTGGGTCAGACGTTCCGTCAATTCCCGGGCGGCCGGCGTAAGCCTTGGCGTATTGCTGCGCACGTGTTAGCATACGAGTGACGGAGGCATGATCGGATCGCCCTGCCATGGCAAAACCCGGGCCGAAACCTCTGAACGTGAACGCTGCGGAAGCGCAAGGCCGCACGGGCTTGCTTCATCCTTGCATCACGGCAGGGCTTGCCGGCCTTGTCTGGCTTTTGGCCGCCGGCGAAGGTTTTGCCGGAGAATGGCAATTGTTTGATGCGCAAGGCCGCTACCAAGGCCGGCTTGAGCAATCACCGGACCGGCGGGAGATCGAGCGTTTCGACGCCGAAGGACGCTATCTCGGCCGCTACCAGCGGAGCTCCGATGGCTGGAACGTATTTGGGGCGGACGGCGCCTATCGCGGCCGGATCGAACGCGTGCCCGGGATGGATGAGCCGTATCGCTGAGGCGTTTCAAAATCGCCGACACATTTCCAACGCCGCTGATATCCGGCGGATCCTTCAAAACGTGATCCGCGCGCCGATCAGCCGAAGCACCAGCACCGTTGCCAAAAGCGCAACCGCAACCACGCTGAATACCCGGCGCAGCCAGAGATATCCGAAAGGCACGACGCCGCGCCGGTAGCCCTGCTCTTCCACGACCAAGGTGGCAATAAAACCGCCGATGAGCAGCGCCAGCGAGAGCTCCGCGGAAACCGCAATCACGACCAGCCCCGCCCAGGCGATGAGCAACGGCAGGATCCCGATCACCAAGCCCGGAAGGCGGGGCTTTGATGCGTCTCCATCTGAGGGGATGGACGCGTTCGGATAAAGCGCAAAGCCCCAATGCACGCCTCCCCCGAAGCTCAACGCCAGGGCGCTGTAGAACAACAACGGGTTGAGCCAGGCATTGGTTTGGCTCGGGCTGATCCTGGCCGCGGCAATCGCGCAGCCGAGAATGGGCAGGAGCCCCGCGAGCCAAAGTGCAACTGCGAGAGGAGGCGGGCGTCTGCTCGGCCGATCTGTCATCGCAATTTTCCTTTTCTCCGTCTGTTTCTTGCCGCGGGGTCGCGGTGCTGCGGCAAGCTGCTATGATTGCGCCGAGTGCGGAGGGAATCCAGCTGTCGATGAGTATCGCTTTCGAAATTATCATCGTGTTTTTGTTGATCGGGCTCAATGCCGTTTTTGCTTTAAGCGAAATGGCGTTGGCCGCATCGCGACGGTCTCGGCTTGCGGTGCTTGCGGGCCAAGGGGTCAAGGGCGCCGAGCTGGCGCGCCAACTCACGGAAAGCCCGCAGCAATACCTGCCCACCGTCCAAGTCGGGATGACGTTGGTCAGCGCGCTCACCGGGGTTTTCGGCGGCGCCCGGATCGCCTCCCACCTCTCGGCGCTGTTTGTGCGTTTCTCGCTCTCTCCGCGCGTGGCCGAGGATGCTGCGCTCGCGTTCATCGTCGTCCTCATCACCTACTTCATGATGGTCTTCGGCGAGCTGGTGCCCAAGCAAATCGCCCTGCGCCAGCCGGAAGCCATTGCCGCCGTCGTCGCCCGTCCGTTTGCGCGCCTCTCCCGCATCGCCGGGCCGGTGGTCTGGTTGCTCGGCCGCAGCTCCGAGCTTTTGCTGCAGCTTTTGGGACGGCGCGCAACGCCGTTGCCGGCAGTCACCGAAGAGGAATTGAAGGTGCTGCTGGCCGAAAGCGCCAAGACCGGGATTCTGGAGACGGAAGAGCGTAACATGATCGAGCGTGTGCTGCGGCTTGCCGACAAACGGGTGCGCGCCATCATGACCCCCCGCACCGAGATCGTCTGGCTCGACCGCACCGACCCGCCGGAAGCCGTTGCTGCGGCGCTCAAATCTTCGCCGCATTCGCGGTTTGTGGTCTGCGACGGCTCGGTCGATAACGTGGTCGGCATCGTGCAAGCAAAGGATTTGCTCGACCGCTTGCTGGACGGCTACCCGCTTTCACTCGGGCCGGTGTTGCGCCAGCCGGCCATTGTTCCGGACACCGTTTCTGCTCTAGAAGCGCTGGATCGGTTGAAAACGGACCCGATCGGACTGGCCCTGGTGATGGACGAATACGGAAGTTTCGAAGGCGTGGTCACGGCGGCGGACGTGCTCGGTGCCATTATCGGCGAGCGGCCCGAAACCGGGATCGAAGCCCCGCGCGAACCGATGACGGAGGGGGCAAGGGAGCTCGACGGCTTGATGCCCGCCGATGAGGCGAAGGCGGAGCTCGGGCTGCCGGATTTGCCTGCGGCCGGAAGTTATCACACGCTGGCCGGCTTGCTTCTTGCCTTGCTTCGCCGCGTGCCGCAGGTGGGAGACCGCATCGTCTTCGGCGGTTGGCGCTTTGAAGTGCTGGAAATGGACGGCCGCCGGGTTGCCCGCGTTCGCGCGGTGCCGGAACCTTTGGCGGAAGCCTGAGCGCGCCATGGACACGATTTTTCGCGGCGAGCTTTCCACGCCCTCGGGCCGGCTGCTGGCCTGGGTGGATAGCCTTCTGATCGATCACGGCCTGTTCCGCCTGTTCTGGACGAATGCGGCGGTGGTCGTTCCCGGCCGGCTGTATCGGTGCAATCATCCCACCCCGGCGCGCCTTGCGCGTTACACCCGCCGCTGGGGGTTGCGTTCGGTGATCAACCTGCGGGGCGGCGCGGCCAACGGTTCGGAGGCGCTCGTGCACGAGATGGCGGACCGGCTCGGGCTTTGCTGCATTGATGTGCCGGTGTCCTCGCGCCGGGCCCGCAAGGCGAACCTGCTGGCGCTGTGCGAGGCTTTTGCCCGCATACCCGAACCCGCTTTGATGTATTGCAAATCCGGGGCCGATCGCACCGGGTTTGCGGCCGGCATTTTTCTGTTGCTGAACGGGGCAAGCACGAAAGAGGCGTTGGCGCAGCTGTCGTGGCGTTTTGGGCATTTCCGCGGCTCGCAAACCGGCATTCTGGATACGCTGTTTTTGCGTTATGCGGCCGAGGCGGAGGGCCGCAAGCCGTTTGCCGAGTGGCTTCGCGACGATTTCGACGAAACCGCCCTGGCGCGGGACTTCGTGCCCAAAAAATTGATCTCGCTCATTGGCGACTATTTGCTGGCCCGCGAATAGAGGGGCGCCGATGCCATCCGTCTCGCACGCGCAAGTGAATGAGGCACAAGCATGAACGCAGAAGATGTCGTGGAAATTGTTCCGACGCAGAGTTGGAATCAGAAGTTCGCACCGGAAGTTGCCGAGCGGGCGGTTGCGGCCCTGGAAGAGGGCCGGGTGGTGCTGTTTGAGGGACTGCGCTTTGTTCTGCAGCCCGAAGAAGAACGTTTTCTTTCGCCCAAGATCGTGGACAATTCCCGCAAGAATATCAGTTTCGATCCGGCCACGCGCAAGCTCGGGGGGACGCATCTCACCGGGGCCGAGCGCGAGCGTCTGGCCGCCATGCTAGACCGTTTCGGCACCGTTACCACACGGCTGATGCAGAACCTTGCCCCGTCTTACGCGCCGCATCTGGAGCGGGCGCGCACGAGCTTTCGGCCGGTGGAAATCGACCAACGCCCGACGTCTGCCCGCCATGACGACCGGCGCCTGCACGTGGATGCGTTTCCCACGCGCCCCATGCACGGGCGGCGGATTCTGCGCGTCTTCAGCAATATCGCCCCGGACGGCACGCCGCGCCAGTGGCGGGTGGGCGAGCCTTTTCCCGAATTTGCGGCGAAATTTCTTCCGCGCCTTCGCCCGCCCATGCCGGGCTCGGCCTGGCTTTTGGAGATGCTCGGCCTTACCAAGGGCCGGCGCAGCGCCTATGACCAGATCATGCTTGGGCTGCACGATCAGGGCAAATTGGATGAACGCTATCAGGCGGAAGCACCGCGTGCGGCGCTGGAACTTTTGCCCGGGAACACGTGGGCGGTGTTTACCGATCAGGTTTTGCACGCCGTTTTGGCCGGGCGTTTCGCGCTGGAGCAGACCTTTCATCTGCCGCTTGCGGCCATGCGTCGGCCCGAGCTTGCCCCGCTCTCCGTGCTGGAGCGCATGACCGGCCGCCGCTTGGTCTAGCGCCGCGGGCGCATGACGCGACACGGCATCTTCCCGCTCAGGGGTTCAGCGAATGCCCAGGAATTTGTGCGTTTGCAGGGAAAGCTGCCACTGGGGATGCGCGAGGCAATAGGCAATGGCCGCCGCGGTGTTCTCGGCACGCTCCGGCCCGTCCATGGGCTGCAGCAGAAAATGGCGAAAGCGAAGCCCCGCGTAGCGTTCCGGCTCGGCTCCCGGCTGCGGGTAAACCAGCTTTAGCTCGTCGCCTTCCTCCACAAGCAGACGCGCGCCCGCCTTCGGGCTCACGCACAGCCAATCGATCCCTGAGGGAGGCAGGATCGTGCCGTTGGTCTCCACCGCAACCGTAAAGCCGTGCGCGTGCAGTGCGGCGAGCAGCGGCGCGTCCACCTGCAACAACGGTTCGCCGCCCGTAAGCACCACGAACCGCCCGGCCGCAGGGCCCGCCCAGCGCTCGGCAATCGCCGCGGCGAGCGCTTCGGCGCTGGCGAATTTTCCCCCGCCCTCGCCTTCCGTGCCGACAAAATCCGTATCGCAGAACCGGCAAACCGCATGCGGCCGGTCCTGCTCGCGGCCCGACCACAAATTGCAGCCCGAGAACCGGCAAAAGACCGCAACCCGCCCGGTATTGCGCCCCTCCCCCTGCAGGGTGAGGAAAATCTCCTTCACCGCGTACATGCGCTCGCCCGAAGCGAAGCCCATGCCGGAGAGAATTGCGCCCTCTAGCGAGGATTGCCGCTTTTTTCCATCAGCGCCTTGATTTCATCCATGGCTTCCATGAACCGGCGATTGAGCAAAGCCAGCGCCTCAGTGTTCGCTTTCTGAATAAGCTCGCTGAGTTCCTTGGAATTCGCCACCGCCCGTTCGTAGGCGCGCTTGAGCAATTCGGCCTGCTTGGCCGCTTTGGCGCTGGGTGCTTCCGCCTCGCTCAACGCCTTGATGGTCTCGGTCAGCTCGGCCACCATTTGCTGAAGGATCTCCATATGCCGCTTGGCAACCGCTTGCGCCCCTTCCAGCGCAATCTTATTGGCCGCGGAAAAGGTTTCGATATTCCGGCGATAGGTCGCGAGCAGCGCTTCCATATCCGGAAGATTGGGCAATTTCATCTCAGCAAACATTTTCAGCGGGTCAAACTCCGGACCTTTCGATTGGGTGGCCATGGCCGCCTCCTTTCGCGTCTGTTTCACGCATCCGAACGGGAGTTTTATAGCGACGCAGGACGGCGGCTGCAATGTTTTCCCGATTCTTCCTGGGTTGCATCAGCGCGCGCGGAAGACGGACAGGGCCAGCAGCAGCCAGCCCAGCATCAGCGCCGATCCGCCCAGCGGGGCAAGGCGGCCGAATTGCGGGCCCAAGAGGGCGAAAGCATAGACGCTGCCGCAAAAGGCCGCCAAGCCGAAGGCGAAGAAAACCGCCGCGGCCGCGGCAAGGGTTCCCCCGCGCGGGAGCCAGAGGGCGGTAAACAGGAGCGCCAAGGCGTGCCAGCCCTGCATGCGTAAGCCGCTATCCACGATCTGCACAGCAAGGGGTTGCAGCCCGCCATGCGCCGCAAAGGCTGCCATGGCAACCGCGGTGAGGCCGGCCAAAGAGCCGAAGCCGATCGCCCCGCGTTGGAAAATCCGCGCCCCTTTTGCTGCAAACCATCTTGCCTCTTGCTGCGTCGTGCCAGAAATAGGTTGCATGCCGCGTGGTGACCTGTTTCCTGAAATTGGCCCATATGAAACCGGCTATTTGCCGCTTACAGCTGGGCATGTGATGTATTGGGAGCAAGTCGGCAACCCGCACGGCCTGCCGGTGCTGTTTTTGCACGGCGGTCCCGGCGCCGGGGCGGGGGCGGTGCATCGGCGCTTTTTCGACCCCGCCTTCTGGCGCGTGGTCATTTTTGATCAACGCGGCGCGGGGCGTTCACGCCCGTTGGGCAGCCTCGTTGCCAATACCACCGCCGACTTGGTGCAGGATATCGAACGGCTCAGGGAGTATTTGGGCATCGAACGCTGGCTGTTGTTCGGCGGGTCCTGGGGCTCGACACTTGCGCTCGCCTACGCGCAGGAACATCCCTCGCGTGTGATCGGCTGCGTGCTGCGCGGCGTCTTTCTCGGCCGGCCGAAGGAAGTGGAATGGTTTCTCTACGGCCTGGCCGCCTTTTTTCCGGAAGCGCATGCCGCCTTTGCCAATTTCCTGCCCGAGAGCGAACGCAAGGATCTGCTCGGCGGGTACCTGCGCCGCCTGACGGATGCGGATCCTGCGGTGCATCTTCCGGCGGCGCGCGCATGGTCGGTCTATGAGGGGATTTGCAGCACGCTTTTGCCCAATTCCGAAACCGTGACCGCGTTTGCGCAAGATCGCTCCGCTCTCGGCCTTGCCCGGATCGAAGCTTACTACTTTGCCAACGGCCTCTTCCTGCCGCCGGAAGGGCTGTTGGCGCGCATGGCGAGGATTGCCCATATTCCCGCGGAAATCGTGCAAGGCCGATACGACATGATCTGCCCGCCGCAGACGGCATTTGAACTGGCGGCCGCGTGGCCGCGGGCACGATTGACGGTTATCCCCGATGCCGGCCACTCCGCGCTCGAGCCCGGCACGCGGCGGGCCTTGGTGGCTGCGCTTGAGCGCTTTCGTCACTCCCGTGCGCCGTGAACAACGCGTGCGTGAAAAACTGTTTATTATCCGCATTTCGGAATGCCTGATAAAGCGAACGAACCACGAAATGGCCAAGGAATTTCGCATGCGACGGTTCGGTGTTTTGCTGCTGCCCCTGTGTCCTGCCCTTTTGCTTGCGGCCTGCGGCCCGAATGAGTTGTTCGGACCGGCCGCCCCGCCGCCCCCGCCGTTGTTGCCCACGGCCCCGCCGCCGCAGTCCGGCAATATGGCTGATGCATTGGCGCTGGCGAATATGGAAACCGCCATGATCAACGAGCGCCATGCGCTGAAGATCGCGCTCAAACGTGCCTCCACCCCTACTTTGCGCGCTTTTGCCCGAAAGCTTCTGCAGCACGCAGACGCGCGAGAGCAGCAAATTCGCGAGCTTGCCAAACAAAAAAACATTACCCTACCAACGGTTCCGAAGTCGGAGCCTGCTTATGTCGAATCGGCAGTGGAACAAGCGATGGCGATCTCGTTCGACCAAGCTTTTCTGGATGGCACCATGCAGCAACATCGGGACCTGATTGCCGCTCTGGAGAGCACGATCCGCACCACGTCGGATCCGGATATCAAGGCTTTTGCTGAGAGCATCCTGCCCGAGCTTCGCACCGAGCTGCAGCAGGCCGAGGCCATACTGGCGCCGGAAGGGCCGCCCGCCTGACGGGCACAGCAGAGAGGAGGAAACGCACAATGCAAGTCGGCGTGATCGGCCTTGGGGCCATGGGCATGGGCGTTGCGCTTACCCTGCTCAAGAAAGGGTTTGCGGTAACCGGCTGCGATCTGCGCGAAGATGCGCGCGCCGCATTGGCTGCGGCCGGCGGGGCGGTTGTTTCGCGAGCGGCGGATTTGCCCGAAACGCTCGAGGCGGTTGTGATTCTGGTGGTGAACGAAGCGCAGGAGCGCGCGGTCTTGTTCGGCCCCGAGGGCTGCGTGCCGCGTTTGCCACGAGGCAGCGTGGTGATTTGCTCGGCAACCATCGCCCCCGCCGCGGCGCGCGAAATCGGAGAGCTGCTTGCCAAAGCCGGGCTTTGGATGCTGGATGCGCCGGTTTCCGGCGGCGCGGCCGCCGCACGCGAGGGCCGCTTAACTGTCATGGCCTCGGGCCCCGCGGCCGCCTTTGCGCGCGCGAAGCCCGTGCTGGATGCGATTGCGGCAAAAGTCTGGCAACTGGGCGAGACAATCGGTGCCGGCAGCACCGTTAAAATGATTAACCAGCTCCTGGCCGGCGTGCATATCGCCGTGGCGGCGGAGGCGCTTGCCTTCGGCATTCGTGCCGGGGCCGATCCGAACACGCTGTTCGAGGTCATTTCGTCTTCGGCAGGAAGCTCCTGGATGTGGCAGAACCGCGTGCCGCATATTTTGCAAGGCGATGATACGCCGCTTTCGGCGGTGAATATCTTTGTCAAAGATCTGGGCATTGTGCTCGATCAAGCACGCGCGCTGACTTTTCCCTTGCCGCTCGCGGCGGCCGCACATCAATTGTTTCTGGCCGCAGCCGCGCACGGCGAAGGGGCAAAAGACGATGCATTCGTCATCCGCGTTTGGGAAGCGCTGGCGGGAATTGCCTTGCCAAGGCCATCAGCCGCAAAGGAACGCGAAACATGAAGATCACCGATATTACCGTGACCTTGTTCGGCTGGGATAACATCCCGCCTATTCGCTATTCCGCGCGCACCACGCCGGCGGGGGGAAGCAGCCGGCTTGGTCTAGTCTCTCTCCTTACGGATGAAGGCGTAGTCGGCCATGCGTTCTTGGGCTCAGCCTATGCGCCGGCGGATATGGACGCGCCCATTCTGATCCGCGTTCTGAAGCCAGTCTTGCTTGGCCAAAATCCGTTGGATCGCGAGCGGCTGAATCAGGCGCTTTGGGCGCGCGTGCGCGCAGCATCCGTCCGCTTGATCGGCGCGCTGGATATTGCGCTTTGGGATCTTGCCGGCAAGGTTGCGGGTTTGCCCATCCATCGGCTCATCGGCACATGCCGAGAGGCGGTGCCCGCTTACGCGAGTTCGCAAGTGCTGGATTCGCCCGAAGCTTATGTCGAGCAGGCGAAGTTTTATCAAGCCAACGGCTGGCAGGCCTATAAAATTCATCCGCCGCAGAACTGGCGCGGGGATATCAAGGTTTGCGAAGCCGTGCGCGCGGCTGTCGGCGATGATTACACGCTGATGCTGGATGCGGTGTGGAGTTATCGTTACGAACAGGCCTTGCGGGTGGGCCGCGCCATCGAAGCGCTGGGGTTTTATTGGTACGAAGATCCGCTCGCCGATCAGGATCTCTATAACTACGTGAAACTAAAACAAAAGTTGGAGATTCCGATCATGGCAACCGAGTATCCCGCCGCCGGGTTTGACAGCTATGCGCCGTGGATCATTGCCCGCGCAACCGATTTTCTACGCGGCGATGTGGCCGTGAAGGGCGGCATTACCACGATGCTCAAAACCGCACACCTTGCCGAAGCCTTCGGTATGAACTACGAAGTGCATCACGGCGGCAATTCTTTGAACAATGTCGCCAATCTGCACGTGGTGATGGCAATCCGGAACTGCGAATTTTTTGAAGTGTTGCTGCCGGATGCCGCGCAGAAATACGGCCTTGTTCAAGACATTGTCGTGGATCCGGAGGGTTTCGTGCACGCGCCCTCCGCGCCCGGCCTTGGCGTTGAGATCGATTTTGATGTGATCAAGCGCAATACCCTCGCGACGCTCTCTTAAAGGTTTTTCCGATCATCATGGAAGGTCCGGCTCGGGGTTGCTCCCCCGAAGAACCGAAAGCAGCAACCAATGCGCTCTTGAGAAAATGGAAGAAAGAGAGGTTCAGACAGTATCAACTTTCACTCTCCGGCGGTAGCTTGCACTCGTAGTTTTGTCCCCCGTGGTAGATGCCGACGATGGAAACGATGCGGGCTTTCGGGTCGACGAGGAAGGCAATCACGGTGCGGCGTCGGTAAGTGGTAATGCGTAAGCCGGGAAGAAGATCGTCCCGTTTCCGGCCGCGCGAGGGGAAGGTCGCAAGCCTTTCGCAGTAGCCCAAGATAGCCTCGATGTAGCGTGATGCAGCGGCCGGAGAGCTGGACCGGCTGATGTAACTCTCAAGCTCCGCGATCTGTTCGAGGACGACGGGCGCAAACCGGACGGTGTAGCTCACCCTTCTTGGCTGCCTTTTTTCTCAGGTTTGCCAAGTGCCGGCGTACTTGGGCAACGCTGAGGGCCTGCCCCGGGTCGTCTTGCAGCGCCTTGGCAGTCGGCACCACCGTCTCGCGCAGCCATGTCTCGATCGCACGATCGCGCGCGGCCAGAGCCCGCAAGCCGTCGCGGATCACTTCACTTTCCGAGGCATACGCGCCTGTCTTTACCTTCTCTCGCACCATTGCGGCCATGTGGTGCGGAAGGGTAATGCTGAGTTGGCATGTGGAGCGCTTGGAACGCGTGTTAGCCATAATTGTAGGATGAAATCCTATTTCATCGTATTTGGCAAGCTTCGCACGAAGCGGCCGTCAACGTGTCGAATGCACCCTGCGGCGCGGTGATAAGAGACCGAAGCGAAGGTCAAGCCGGTTCGGTGCGGCTGAAGAGCGTTTCGATCAGCGGGCAGCTGCTTTGGTCACCCGCCTCGCACTCGGTAATCAACGCATCAAGGACTTTTTGTAATTTCCGCAAATCGGCGATTTTTGCTTTGATATCGGCCCGATGCGCGATCGCCATTCCCTTCACCTCGGAACAGGGGACATCGCGGGCATTAGCAAGCCTCAGGAGCGCGCGCACCTCATCAAGCGTAAAACCCAGCTCGCGCGTGCGCCGGATGAAACTCAGGCGCCGCACCTGATCCGGGCCGTAGACCCGGCGCCCGCTTTCGGTGCGCCGAGGTTTCGGCAGGATGCCGATTTTCTCATAAAAGCGGATGGTCTCGATATGACAGCCGGTGCGGCGGGCGAGCATACCGATGGAAATCAAGGGCGTATCGGCTCTGGCGCTGGCCTGTTGGCGCATAACCCGGGCTCCTTTTCATTCTGTAGTGCCTACGGGTTTTATATGGAAACGCGCGCCCGCTCAATCCGTGCGGGCCTCCGCCATGGGCCGAAATGCGACACGCCGCGGCCGGCCTGAGACCGCAAACATATGAAATTCTCTAGCGCCCGCCGGCCAATTCCGAAATCAGGCGAGCCACCTCGCCGGCGCGTTCCATATGCGCCATGTGGCCGGCATCATCGAAGCGATGCACGCGCACAGTCTCGGCAAGCCCCTCGGCATGACGCGGGGGGATGATCTTGTCCTGCCCGCCCCAAATGACTTGCACGGGGCCGGAAAAGCGCTCCAAAGCCGGGCGCAGCACATAGGCCTGCCGGCCGCCCGGGAAAAGCGCATCCGCGAGGGTGCGGAGCGCCGTCTCCACCCCGTCGAGGCGTTTGAAGCGCAGCACGTTTTCCACCATCTCGTGGCCCACCAGGGCGGGATCGGCGAACAGCGATTGCAACACCGCATTGAGCTGGCGGGCGCGTTTGGCTTCGATGAAGCCGCGGATGAAATCGGCGTTGATCTCGGCGCCCAACCCTGCCGGCGAGATCAAGCTTAAACTCAAGGCGTGATCACTCGCCTGTTCTGCAAGCGCTATCGCCACCGCCCCGCCCATCGAGTGGCCGACCAAATGCGCGGCCCCAATGCCCAACGCGTCCATCGCCGCCAAGACAAAGCGCGCAAGGGCGGCGGGATCCGCCTCAGTGATCGCCTTGGTGGAACCGCCATGCCCGGGCAGATCCAGCGCCACGGTGCGGAAGCGCTCCGCCAAAAGCGGCTGGAGGAACATCCAGTTGTTCAAATCGCCGCCGAAACCATGGATAAACACCATCGCCGGCGCATCGGCCGGCCCTGCGGCCAGATATTGCACGAGCCCCTCGGGCGTTTGCACTCGCTCGGGGCTTGTCGCCGGCTTGGTTTCCGCCTCGGTTTGCTCGGCTTCGAATTTAGTCAGAAATTCGGCGATAAAGGCATCGATCTCCGCTTCCGGCACATCCGGATCCGCGATAATGCCGATCAGCGCGCCGACGGGCACCATTTCGCCCGGCGCCAGCACCTGCCGGCGCAAGATGCCCGCGGCGGGGGATTCATAAGCGCTGGTGATTTTCGAGGTTTCGATATCGGCAATCTCTTCGCCCTGGCGGACGCTCTCGCCCGGCTGCTTGTGCCAGGCCGCAACCATGCCCTCGGTCATGGCGAGGCCGAATTTGGGCATGGTCACTGCTGTGATTTTGGCCATCACGCCGCCTGCCGCGCTGAAAATGCCATGACGTCCCTGACCGCCGCGGCGATTTTCTCGGGGCTTGGGATAAACGCGTCTTCAAGGGCGGGTGAGAACGGCACCGGCGTGTGCGGTGGGCAGACCATGCGAATGGGTGCCTGCAAGGCTTCGAACGCCTGTTCGGCAACTTGGGCCGATATATCCGTTGCCATATTGCAACGAGGGTTGGCTTCATCCACAACCACCAGCCGCCCGGTTTCCCGAACGCTTTCGAAAATGCTCTGCAAATCGAGCGGCGAAGTGGTGCGCGGATCCAGCACGGTGCAGCTGATCCCTTCTTTCGCCAAGGCATCGGCGGCCTTGGCGGCCATTTGTACCATCCGCCCGATCGCAACGATGGTGACATCTTCGCCTTCGCGCACGAAGCGCGCCTCGCCGAAAGGAATGGTGTAGGGCTCGTCGGGAACGTCTTCTTCGTCGTCGTACATCACCTTATGCTCGAAGAAGATGACCGGATCATCGTCGCGGATGGCTTGAATCAGCAACCCCTTCGCTTCATACGGCGAAGAGGGGATCACCACTTTCAATCCCGGCACATGGGTAAAAATCGGATACAGGCACTGGCTGTGCTGGCTTGCGGCCCGAAAACCCGCGCCGTACATGGTGCGAATGACCAGCGGCGTTTTGGCGGTGCCGCCGAACATGTAGCGGAATTTGGCCGCCTGATTGAAAATCTGGTCAAAGCAGACGCCCATGAAATCCACAAACATCAATTCCGCCACGGGGCGCAGGCCGCGCAACGCAGCCCCCGCCGCCGCACCGATAAAAGCGCTTTCGGTGATCGGCGTATCGAGCACGCGTTCGCGGCCGAACCGCGTCATCAACCCTTGCGTCACGCCGAGCGGACCACCCCAGGCATCATCCTCTCCGGGCGCGCCCATGCCGCCGGCCACGTCTTCGCCCATGAGCACCACGGTGGGGTCGCGTTCCATTTCCTGGCGCAGCGCTTCGTTGACGGCTTGACGGAATGACTTCTTGGACATTGCACCCTCCCGCAACCTTCACGGATAGCTGACATACACATCGCTGAGCAGCACCGGCGGCGGCGGATAGGCGGCCGCCTTCGCAGCCTGCACGCTGTCTTCAATCAGCTGCAAGACTTCGCGATCAATCGCAGCAAGGTCTTTTTCCTCAAGCACCTTGGCCTCGGTCACGCGCTTGCGGAACCGCTCGATGCAGTCCATCTCGGCGCGCAAGCGCTGTACTTCACCCGGCGCGCGATAGGTTTGCGCATCGCCTTCGAAATGACCGTAATAGCGGTTGACTTTCACATGCAAAAAGCTTGGCCCCTCGCCGGCGCGGGCGCGCGCGATCGGGTCGTGCATTGCTTCATAGACGGCGAAGAAATCGTGCCCGTCCACGCGCACGCCCGGCATGCCGAAACCTTCGGCACGCTTGAGGGCATCGCCGCCGATCGACCAGGAGCTCGCGGTCGATTCCGCATAACCGTTATCTTCCAAAACGAAAATCACCGGCAGTTTCCACACCGTTGCCAGATTCATCGATTCCGCCGTGGTGCCCTGGTTGGAAGCACCGTCGCCGCCGAATGCCACCGCCACGCCGCCGGTTTTCAACGTTTTGGCGGCAAGCGCCGCGCCGCAGGCCAGCGGGGCTCCGCCGCCGACAATGCCGTTCGCGCCCAGCATGCCTTTGGCGATATCGGCAATGTGCATAGAGCCGCCTTTGCCTCCGCACAGCCCGTCTGCGCGGCCGAAAATCTCGGCCATCATGCCTTTCACGTCGCATCCTTTGGCGATGCAGTGCCCGTGCCCGCGATGGGTGGAGGCGATGCAATCCCGCTCGGTCAGATGCATGCACACACCAACGGCGACCGCCTCTTCGCCGGCATAAAGGTGCACAAAACCCGGAATTGCGCCGCTGGAAAATTCCGTGTGGACCCGCTCTTCAAATTCGCGGATGGTGCGCATCTGCCGATACGCGCGCAGCAATTCTTCCCGATTCAGCTGTAAAGCCCTGCTTGGTTCCATGGCGGAACGTTCCTCCTTGGTTCTGAAATGCTTCGCCCCGCCGCCCGGAACATCTCGGCAACGCTTGGCGAAGCACGTTCCCCTTTTTGCCGGGGCGCAGTTTAGGGCGCTCTTGCAGCCTGTCAACCGGTTCGGAATTTCGCGCAAAAACGAAGGGCGCCATTGCGGTGAATCAAAGCGTTGCGGCAAACGCGAAGCCTTGGTAAGGCCGGTCTCCACAAGCCGCAATTTGCGCCCGGCGTCTTCTGAAGGAGAACAAAACATGCCACTTGATGCAGCCGCAATCATGACCCGCGACGTTGTGACCGTCGGCCCGGATGATCGGGTGCCCGAGATCGCGCGCCGGCTTGCCGAACACGGCATTAGTGCGGTGCCGGTGTGCGACAAGGACGGCACGGTGCTTGGCATGATCAGCGAGGGGGATCTGCTGCGCCCGTTCCGCCAGACCCATCTGTTGCAACGCGAGTGGTGGCTCAATGTGTTGGCGGAGGGCGAGCAATTGGCGCCGTCCTTTCTCGACTATATCCGGCTTGACCAGCGGCGCGCGCGCGAGTTGATGACCACCCCCGTGATCACCGTCACCGAGACCACCCCGGCGACCGAAATCGCCGAGCTTCTCGATAAGCACCACATCAAGCGTGTGCCCGTGGTACGGGATGGCAAGCTGGTCGGAATTGTCAGCCGCGCCGATCTCATCCGCGCCATCGCAAAATCGCCGGAGGCGCTGGCCGGTTCCGTTTAACCCGCCGTGTCGGCTGGCCGGAAGCGGCGAAGCACTGGAAAACCGCGCGGAAAACGGCATGAGTCCGTCGATTGCCGCACACGAGGCCGTGGTTTCGAAGGATGTCGATATCCCGCCGTGAGAACCGGAAATCCTACGGAAACTTTCGGCATTTTACCGGGTTATGCGAAGTTTTTCGCCATGGGGGGCTTGGCCGCGCGCACGCCCGCACCGCGCCGTTGAGGCCGCGTTTCCGTATCGGAACAGCAATAGTTAGCGGCAAAACAATTTTACAACAAAGGTGAAACACTTTTCATCTTATGTTTCATCTTGAACTCCCTCCATGCGCTGATATATTCTCTTCCTGTCAGATTTAAGGGATTGTGCCGCCTTGCCCAAGCCCCTGCTCAGAGATCTCCTCTTGGTTACGGCGTTCAAGTTCGCCGCTTTGGCGGTGCTCTACCTGTTGTTTTTCTCCCCTGCAGAGCGCAGCTTTGATGATGTCGCCGTGCACATTGCAGGGCAGAAAGTTATCTCAATCAGCCGGGGTTCGCACTGATGGATCTCCTGACACTCTCGCGCCTGCAGTTTGCGCTGACCGCGCTGTATCATTTTCTGTTTGTGCCGCTGACGCTCGGCCTTTCCATCTTGCTGGCGGTGATGGAGAGCATCTATGTCACCACCGGCAAAACCATTTGGCGCGATATCACGAAGTTCTGGGGCACGCTGTTCGGCATCAATTTCGCCATGGGCGTGGCAACCGGCATCACCATGGAATTTCAATTCGGCACCAATTGGGCCTATTACTCGCACTATGTCGGTGACATTTTCGGCGCGCCGCTGGCCATTGAAGGCTTGATGGCGTTCTTTCTGGAATCCACTTTCGTCGGGCTGTTCTTCTTCGGCTGGCAACGGCTTTCCCGCGTGCAGCATTTGGCGGTTACGGTGCTGATGGCGCTTGGCACGCAGCTTTCCGCGCTTTGGATCCTCATCGCCAATGCCTGGATGCAATACCCGGTCGGTGCTCGGTTCGATCTTGCGACCATGCGGATGGAGGTGACCGATTTCTGGGCCGTGGTGTTCAATCCGGTCGCGCAAGCAAAATTCGTGCATACGGTCTCCGCCGGTTATGTCGTCGGCTCAATGTTTGTCCTCTCTGTCAGCGCCTATTACCTTTTGCATGCAAAATATCGCGCGCTTGCCATTCGCTCCATGACGGTTGCAGCAAGCTTCGGCCTGGCCTCGGCGCTTTCCGTTGTGGTGCTAGGTGATGAAAGCGGGTACATGGCGGGCCTCAATCAAAAGATGAAGGTTGCCGCCATCGAAGCGGACTGGGAAACGGAAAAGCCGCCCGCTTCGTTTACCTTGATCGGCATTCCGGATCTTGCCAAACGCCGCACCGATTATGCTGTGCGAATCCCTTACATACTCGGCATGATCGCAACCCGCTCCCTCAATCAAGAAGTCGCCGGCATCAAGAACCTTGTGGATGAAGCCAAGCGGCAGATCGCCAGCGGCATGCTCGCCTATGGCGCGATGGAAACGCTGCGCGCGCATCCGGATGATGCCAAGGCACGCGCCACATTTGAAGAACATGTCCGTGATCTTGGCTATGCGCTGCTGCTCAAGCGCTATCGGCCTGATGTTGACCATGCCACGCCGCAGGAAATCGAAGCTGCCGCCTGGGATACCGTGCCGCCTGTGCTGCCGCTGTTCTTCACGTTTCGGCTGATGGTGGCGCTCGGGTTCTATTTCATCGCCTTGTTTGCCGTGATGTTCTGGCAAGCCTCCAAACGGCAATTGGAAAAGCATCGTTGGCTGCTGCGGGTCTGTCTGTGGTCGCTGCCGCTGCCCTGGCTTGCGGCCGAGCTTGGCTGGTACGTAGCGGAGAGCGGCCGGCAACCCTGGACCATCGACGGCGTACTGCCGACTTTCCTCTCGGTTTCTTCGGTCAGCGCATCGAATGTCGTGCTTTCGCTGCTCGGCTTTGTCATTCTCTATTCGGCGCTTGCGATTGTGGACGTTTATCTCATGGTGCGCGTGATTCGCGAGGGCCCGGCCTTCACGGCGGAGCTGCCCGTTTCCCTGCGCCCTGCCCCGCTTCCCGCGGAATAACGGAGGCCGTGCCATGTCCCTTTATGAAGCACTCCGGCTGCTGTGGTGGGCAGTTCTTGGTATTTTGTTGATCGGTTTCGCGATTATGGACGGGCTGGATTTGGGAGCCGGAATTTTACTGCCGATCGTCGGCCGCACGGACGTCGAACGGCGAGTGGTGATCAACACCGTGGGACCAGTTTGGGAAGGCAATCAGGTTTGGCTGATCTTGGGCGGCGGCGCGATTTTTGCAGCCTGGCCGCCGCTTTATGGCGTGGCTTTTTCCGGCTTCTATCTTGCCATGCTACTTTTGCTTGCCTTTTTGATCCTGCGCGCCGTGAGCTTCACGTTTCGCAGCAAGATCGAAAACAGCAGCTGGCGCACCACGTGGGATACGGCGCTGTTTCTGGGCGGTCTGGTGCCGGCGTTGGTGTTCGGCGTGGCATTCGGCAACGTGCTGCAAGGCGTGCCGTTTCGATTTGATGACACGCTGCGCATGAGTTATAGCGGAACGCTCTTCGATCTTTTCAATCCGTTCGCTCTTTTGTGCGGGCTTGTGAGCGTGTTCATGCTCAGCATGCACGGCGCAAGCTGGCTCAGCCTGAAGACCGAAGGTGACGTCCAAGCGCGAGCGCAACGGGTCGGGATCATTGCCGGGGTGCTGGTGCTGGTGCTCTTTGCCCTCGGCGGTCTGTGGGCAAGCCGGCTTGATGGCTATGCGCTTGTGCATTTCGCGGGCGTCGATGCGCCGTCAAACCCGCTGGCCAAGCAAGTGGCGCGGCTGCCGGGCGGGTTGATGGCCAATTATACCGCCTATCCTTGGATGATTGCAGCGCCTGCGCTCGGCTTTCTCGGCACGCTCGCCACAATTTCGTTCTTGATGACGCGGCGCGGAGGGCTGGCTTTTCTCGCAAGTTCGCTGGCACAGACAGGCATTATCGCAACCGCCGGGCTCAGCTTGTTTCCCTTCCTGCTGCCCTCTTCGCTGGATCCCAATTCCAGCCTGACCGTCTGGGATGCCTCATCCAGCAAAATGACGCTTGCCGTGATGACCGGGGCCACCGTGGTTTTTCTGCCGCTGGTGCTGGCTTACACGGCTTGGGTGTATCGGGTCTTGCGCGGCCCGGTTACGGCGGAAGCGATCGCGGCGGACAGTCACAGCTTGTATTGAGGAGCCTTTCGGAAACCGATGTGGTACTTCAGCTGGATTTTGGGTGTCGGGTTTGCCGCCGCGTTTGCGGCGCTGAACGCCATGTGGTTGGAGCTCGCCCCCGGGCAAGGCTTGCCGGAGGATTGATCGGCCCTTTGCCGCCGGCTTTTTTCCGAGTGGCTTGATCGGCCTTCTGCGCAATCATCCCTCGTTATTTGTCCCGCGGGCTCGCTGAGCGGGGAGCAGTTTGCTCGGCTTCCTGCACCACAGCGATGGTTTTCAGCAAGCTTGAAGGATTGACGCTGATCGAATCAATTCCGATCCCGGCAAGGAAGCGCGCAATTTCAGGATAATTCGCCGGCGCTTCCCCGCAGATCCCCACCTTGCGTTGGTTGCGTTGCGCACCGGTTACGGCCAGGCGCAGCATTTCCAGCATACCCGGATCCCGCTCGTCAAAGTCGAAAGCAACAATATCGGAATCCCGATCCACGCCAAGCGTGAGCTGGGTGAGATCATTCGAACCGATGGAGAACCCGTCAAAAACTTTTGCAAACGCATCGATTTGAATGACATTGTTCGGAATCTCGCACATTACATAAATTTCAAGCTGATCCTCACCGCGCTGGAGCCCGTGCCGGGCCAGTTCGGCAAGCACCAGCTCGGCCTCCGCCACCCGGCGGCAAAACGGCACCATGATTTTCAGGTTCTTAAGGCCCATCTCGGCACGCACACGGCGCAATGCCGCGCATTCCAGGGCAAATCCCTCGGCATAGGCCGGGTGCGCGTAGCGCGAGGCGCCGCGGAAGCCCAGCATTGGGTTGGCTTCGTGCGGCTCGAAGGCCTCGCCCCCGATCAACGCCGCATATTCATTGGTTTTGAAGTCGGAAAGCCGGACGATCACCGGCCTCGGCCAAAACGCCGCCGCGATGGTGCCGATTCCCTCTGCCAAGGTGCGAACAAAAAATTCCGTTGGTGAAACATCTGCCTTGGCAAGCTCGGCAATGCGCTTGCGGTCTTCAGCGCGGATCTGTTCGGGGTGAACCAGCGCCATCGGATGAATGCCGATATGCTCGTTGATGATGAATTCCATGCGCGCCAGTCCAACGCCGCGATTGGGCAGCATCGCGGTGCGAAACGCGAGATCCGGGTTGCCGAGATTGACCATGATCTCGGTCTTGGGCATCGCGAGGCGAGAGGCATCGACCCGCTCCACCACAAACGGCAATGCCCCGGCATAAACCGCGCCCACTTCCCCCCCGGCGCAGGAGACGGTGATCATTTCGCCGTTGTTCAGCCGGCTTGTCGCATTGCCGGCGCCAACCACCGCAGGCACACCCAATTCGCGCGCAACAATGGCGGCATGGCAGGTACGCCCGCCGTGATCCGTAACAATCGCGCTCGCGGTTTTCATCACCGGTTCCCAATCCGGGCTGGTTTCCGTCGCGACCAGAACTTCCCCCGGCTGAAATTGCGCCAGATCGTCGACACTGCGGATCACGCGCACGATGCCGTTGGTAATCTTTTCGCCCACGGCTCGGCCAACCACCAGCGGTTTGGCGTCCGTGCGCAACGTATATGTTTCGAGTTTGCCGGGTTCTTTGCGCGAGGCCACGGTTTCGGGGCGCGCTTGCACGATGTAAAGCCCCTGGTCTTCGGCATCCTTTGCCCACTCGATATCCATCGGCTCGGGATGGCCGGCGACGGCGGAGTAATGATCTTCGATGCGGATGGCGTAGTCCGCCAGTGTCAGCACCTCAGCATCGCTGAGGCAAAAGCGGGCGCGGCGCTCCGGCGGGGTCGGCTCGTCACGGGTGGCGGCGTCGAGACGGCCGGGGGCCAGCGCCATCGTGCGCTCCTTTTGGCCGAGCGCGCGCCGGAGCACCGCGCGATATCCTGCGCGGAAGGTCGGCTTATGCACGTAAAACTCGTCCGGGTCGACGCGGCCCTGCACCACATTTTCTCCAAGCCCGTAGGATGCGGTGATGAAAACCACGTCGCGGAAGCCGGATTCCGTATCTAGAGTGAAAATGACGCCGCTGGATGCCGCATCCGAGCGGACCATTTTCATGACCCCGACAGAAAGCGCCACTTTGAAATGATCAAAGCCGTTGTTGACGCGATAGACAATGGCACGGTCGGTGAACAGAGACGCAAAGCAACGGCGGCATGCCTCAAACAGATCCTCAAGCCCGCGCACATTGAGATAACTCTCGTGCTGGCCGGCAAAGCTTGCGGTGGGCAAATCTTCGGCGGTGGCCGAGCTGCGCACCGCAACCGCAACCCCTGCCCCGTATTCGGCCTCAAGCTTTCCATAGGCTTGCGCAAGCAGATTTTTCAGCGCGACGGTTCCGGTTGCCGCATAAACCACGGCGCGCGCCTGGGTTGCGGCATGTGCCAAAGCCGAAACGTCGGTCACATCCAAATGCTCAAGCAGCGCGCGGAGTTTCGGCCATGCACCGGCCGCAGTCAGCGCATCGCGGTAGAGGCTCGCTGTCAATGCAAACCCGTTCGGCACACGCACGCCCGCTTGGGTCAGCCGGCTATAGAGTTCTCCGAGCGAGGCATTCTTGCCGCCGACCTCTGCGATATCGGCAATTCCCAGCGTGGCAAACCAGCGCACAAAAGCTTTTGAGTCGGACATTTCCTGCTCCAACTTGCAACCGTCGACTACTTGCTTTTCCCGCATGCCGATGCGTTGACCTTGATCAATCCTGCGCGAAAAGGTTTTCTGCAAAGGGCTTCGCAAAAAAAAAGCGGCGCCGAAGCGCCGCCGAGTTTGAGGGAGGAATAGGAAACGGTAACCAACGGTCTGCTCATCGCAGCGCCGTGTCGTTCTTCATGCCAGAGGGTGATCCGCCACGATTTGATCTATATCTAAAAACTGGAAAAATTTTATCACGCCTTTGCCAGCCTGGGGAAGTGCGGCAGCGATATAAAAGCAATTTTATGGGTTGATAAAGATCAATGCATTGGCTATATTTTTCGTTTTGTCTTTGGTCTTGGCAAATGCCTGCAGGCCGAAATTCGGCCTGAACGCCCAGCTGAGCTGGACAACCAAAAGAGGAGCGAGCCATGCAAACCTTCGTTATGCTCACGCGGTTGACCCCGGATGCGGTCCGTTCGCCCAAGGCCCTTGAAGACCTGGAACGGAAGGTGGCCGATCATGTCCGCGCCACCTGCCCCGATGTGAAATGGGTCGGCAGTTACGCGGTGCTCGGACCTTATGATTACGTCGATATTTTTCAAGCGCCCGATCTTGATACCGCAAGCAAAGTGTCCGCCGTGGTGCGCACCTATGGCCATGCCCAGACGGAAACCTGGCCTGCGACGGAGTGGGATCATTTCAAGGAAGTGATCCGCACGCTTGGTGAAAAAACTCCGCCCGCCCGCACGCAAAAATAAAATATTCCTAAATAAAATATTCCTGAGCGCGCTTGCGCGGAGCGGCTTTGAGAAAGTGCCGATCGGCCCTGCAAGCTTGCTTTTTATTCCGCATGACGGGATAACGGGCGAAACACTGCGCGAGCAGCGCATGCGCACGCGGTGGGGCGCCTATCGCTTTCGCGCGTCACGGACAGTGTCCCGCGCGCCGCCCAGCGCGTTCTGCGCCTTGCCCTCGGTCTTCTCCGCCTTGCCTTCGGCTTCGGTCTTCGCATCGCCGGTGATTTTGCCGATGGCTTCCTTCACCGCCCCCTTCACCTGTTTTACCGAGCCCTTGTCTCCTTATTAAGGAAATTTATATGTTTCTCGATATTTATATGTTTCTCGATACGGTACTTGTGAATGCCCCGGTCTCCTTGTTAACGCTGCACAATACTAATAAATATAATGCAGTAGCGCTCAGTGATTTCGCTGCGGAACACGTTAATGTGATCAGAATACATTGACGTGAGTGGATTGTGTGTTCGAAACCCTCCCCGGGATGGAAGCCTGCTCGGAGTTCAAAACGTGTTTTGACGTCGAAAGCTTTTGCCGCCGCTTCACGCGCGCAAGCCTCATTCGGTGCTCTTACGATCACAACCCCGCAATAAGAACTTGTTTGCCAAGACGGATCATCAGGTTGCAAAGGCTTGAGGGACCATAGTCCATGGCTTGACCCTCGTCATATGCAAGAATCCTCTACCCATTGAAAATGACGTTATGAGATTTGGGGGTTTTTGATATTGATCAAAGCCGCCGCTGATTTTCCTGCGATATCGTGTGAAAACAAAATGCCCGTCTATCAGCGTTTTCGAAAGTCTCGTTTTTTAGGAACGTGGCGGTAGGAAAACAACCAGCAGAGGCAGCGGAGTTCAGTCATGACATCCAACCCAAAAGCCGGTCCGACGGCCGGGCCACGCCGATGGGGCCGTGCACAGGACCGCCCCGTCACCGATCCCTATGCGCTGATGCGCAAGCCGCATGAGCCCACAATCTGCCCGCAATGCGGCGCAGTCTTTCGAGAGGGGCGATGGCAATGGGCCGCGCGGCCGGAAGGCGCGCATGAAACGCTTTGCCCGGCTTGCCGAAGAATCAACGATGATTATCCGGCCGGCGTAATAAGTTTAAGCGGGGGATTCCTGAATGACCACAAGCAGGAAATTCTGAATCTTATTCGGTATCAGGAAGAGCTCGAAAAGGCCGAGCATCCGGAAAACCGTGTTATGAAAATCGAAGACACCGGCGCGGAGCTTATCGTTACGACAACGGATATTCATCTGCCGGAACGGATCGGCAAGGCGTTGCGGAGCGCTTTTCATGGCGAACTTGCCCTTCAATACGACGAAGACGGCTATTTTGTCCGCGTCAATTGGCATCGCGCGGATTAGGATACTTCTGCGCGGCTCTCTTTCGCGCTGCCTTTTTTCGCCGAGGCTTGGCGTAAACGATGCCGCAGCCGGATAAGGCCGGCCTCAAGGCGCGCAAACGCAAGGCTTTTGCGATCATAGGCGTTGAGATCGATCCCTATTTGCCGGGCAAGCTTTGCCACAACCGGAAGCGGCTCCGGATCCGCTTTTGCCCAGTAGGGGCGAAGCTCACGCAGAAAGATATTCACCGTCACCGGACCGACGCCGTAGAAATCCAGAAGCCTGGCCTCTAAGTCCGCCCGATCGCGCGCGCTTTCGTGCAGGCGCTGCAGGCTGCCTCCGTAACGATCGAGCAACGTTTGGCAGTCCCGCAGAATTTTGCGGGATTTGCTTTCGTCATAACGCACATAGCCGCCTTCACGCATCACCGGATCGACGAGGTAATCCCAGCCCGCGGCCAGGATTTTGCGAGGGCTGCTCAGACCGTGGCGGACAAAGGCATGATACGTGTTGCGCGCAATCGTCTCCGAGATCCGTTGACCGAAAAGCAAACTCGCCAGGAACCAAAGAAACAACTCTCGTTCCCGGCCGAGTGCCAGATCAAGCCCAAGTTCTTCCGAATAAAGCAATGATTGCGCAAGGCTTTCGGCATCCGGCAAAGACAAAGACCCCTCTGCCCGCGCCACGGCGGCCGAGCGTTTTGCCCAAGCTCGGGTCGAACGCCGTTGGCTCTCACCCGAAGGCGCACGTTCCGCAGCCATTTCTTCACTTGCCTTTCCGTCAGAAACATCATGGCTGGTTTGACCAGGCAAAGGCAGCATTGATTTCGGTCAATCTTGCACGAATTTTCCCAAGGCCTGTTTGACGCGGGAAAAGTTTGCTCAATTCCCGGCATGACAGATGCCGCGGCTCACCCACCGCATCGGGACCACCAAGCAATTCTGGAATGCCGGGACAACCTCGCCTTCATGCGGCAAGTTCCGATTGAGCAAAGCTCTGCACGGCGGAATAGTCGATCTTTCCGGTGCCGAGCCGGGGCAGCCGCGTCCGATACAGGATCTTGCGGGGCAGCATGAGCTCCGCGATGCCCCGCTCGCGCGCCGCCTTCAGCAATGCGTCCCATGTTGCCGCAGCACTGGTGGTCACAAGCACCAAGCGCTCGCCTTTTTGCGGATCCGGCAACGCAACAACCGCATGGGCCGCGCTTGGCCAAAGGCTTTCGGCAAGCGCCTCGCTCACGGCCATCGGCACAAGCTCGCCGCCGATCTTGGCGAAGCGCTTGGCGCGATCTTTGACGAAAACGAAACCCTCGGCATCGACAGTGACGATATCGCCGGTATCGTACCACCCATCCGGCGGCGGCTCCAGAACGCCCGGGGCGGAAGCTCGGAAATATCCCAGCATTACGTTCGGCCCCTTCACCCAAAGCCGTCCGCCCCCCTCAAGTCCCGGGAGCTGTTCCAGGCGCCAGGCGATCCCGGGCAAGAACGGCCCGACACTGCCCAGCCGGTTCCGAAGCGGCGTATTGATGGACAGCACCGGCGCGGTCTCCGTCGCGCCATAGCCCTCCAGCAGGCGCACGCCGAAACGGTCGGCATAAAGGCGGCGGGTTGCCTCGCGCACGCGTTCCGCACCCGCAAACACATAGCGGACCGAGCGGAAATCATAGGGGTGGGCGTAGCGCGCCCAGCCGGCAAGAAAAGTCTCTGTGCCGAACACGATGGTGGCATCCGTGCTATAGATCAGCTCGGGCACCAACCGGTAATGCAACGGGGTTGGGTAAAGAAAGTTCGGCACCCCCCGAAACAAAGGCAGCAGCGTGCCCACCGTCAGCCCAAAGGCATGGAACATCGGCAATGCGTTGAACACGCGATCGGCCGAGGTGAAATCCACAGCCGCCGCAGCCTGGGCGCAATTGGCCAGAATGTTGCGATGGCTGAGCACCACCCCTTTGGGCGTGCCTTCCGTGCCGCTGGTAAACAGCACCACCGCGGGGTCATCGGCCTGCCCGCGATAACCCGGCAAACGGCCCGCGCGCCAGAGCATATCGGTGACGCCCCGCATGCGCGCGCGCCAATCGAGCGAGGCGGCCACATCTTCCAGCCACAGGAACGAAATTTGGCCCCCCGCCTGCGCGATGTCTTTTTGCAGTCGGCCGCGCTCGGCAAAGCGCCGCGAAGAGACAACCCGGCGAACCTTCGCGGTCCGGCAGGCGGAAAGCCAGCCCTCGGCCCCGACGGTAAGGTTCAAAACCGCAGGAATCCGGCCGAACGCCAACAGCCCCATCAAGGCGATGACAGCCGCGAGGCTGTTGGGCAGCAAGAGGCCGACATGCTCGCCCAAAGCCGTCTCTTTTGCCAAGGCACGGCCGAAGGTCACGGCTCCCAGCAGAATGCGGCGATAATCGACGGGGGCGTGTTCGGCGTCTCGCAACACGCGGAGCCGCCAGCCGTAGCGCGACGGGGCATCGCACAACGCGCTGAACAGCGTGCCCTCAAGGCGCTGGGCCGCAAAAGCGGCATGGACCATGGCCTGATACACCGCCTGGGCCGCAGCGTGCCGGGGCAGCCGGCCGACAAGCCGAGGCTCGAGCGAGAGCGCGCGAGGCGGAAAAACCGTTATGCGAACGCGCGGAAACCAGCGCCGCCGCAGCTTGCCCCCAAGATGGGAGAAGGGGCTGAATTCGGTCCCTTCAATCCGCACGGGAACGAGCTTGGCTTGCGCCCGATCGGCAATCATGCCCGCACCGTCGTAGATTTTCATCAACCCCCCGGTGGTGCTGAGCCGCCCCTCGGGAAAGACTACCAGCCGCCGCCCTTGCCGCACCGCCTCGATCATGCTGCGAACCGCGAAAGGGTTCAGCGGATCGACCGTCACGATTTGCGCCCATCGCAGGAACGGCCGCGCCCACCAGCGCTTTGCCGTTGTGATATCCACGGCAAAAACGGGCTGATCGGGAAGAAATGCGGCAAGCAAAGGGCCGTCGATATAACTGACATGGTTCGGCACCACCACCGCCCGCTCATCCGGCGGCGGGTAATGTTCCAAACCGCTGATCGTGGCGCGAAAAAATACCCTGGCCCCGGCGCGCAGCAGCCGCAGCATGGTTGCGGGCGGCACCAGCCGAATGCTCCAAAGAACGGCGAAGAGATTGACCAGGGCGGTCAACATCAAAATGCGCGGGGCGGCAACGCCGCCAGCCGAGAGGCCGGCCGCAATCACGGCGCCCCCCACCATAAACGCCGCGTTGAGCACGTTGTTAGCGGCCATCACGCGGGCGCGCCAGGCCGGCTCCGCGCGTTCTTGCAGCAGCGTATAGAGCGGCACCGAATAGAACCCGCCGCAAGCGGACAGCAGCACAAGATCGAGCAGAATGCGCCAGCCTTCCGCCGAGCCGAGGATCGCGGCGACCGAGGTCAGGCCGCGCGCCTGCAAAGCGCGTGTGGCAAAATCCCAGGCAAATAAGGAGACCCCAAGTAACGCCAAGGGCGCATCCCGCGCAGACGCTTTGCCGCGAAGGATCCAGGCGGAGGCCAGCGAGCCCATGCCCACGCCGAGGGAAAACGCGGTCAGGAACAGGCCGACCACGTCCTCGCTCGCACCTAAGGTAAGCTTTGCCGTTACCGGAAAGGCAGCCACCACCAAAGCGCCCAGCGTCCAGAACCAGCTGATGCCGAGCACGGGCTCGGAAATCGTCGGGCTTGCCAGGGTTGCGCGGAGCAGCGCTTTGGTCGCTCGGAGAATATGCCAATCTGCGGCCGCTTGCGCACGCGGGGGCGCCGGCGGAATGGCAAGCGCGGCCAGCGCCCCGACCACAGAGCCGCCCACCCCCACAAAGGCAATGCGCAAGGGGCTGTGCGGCGGCAACACCAGCCAACCGCCGGCAATGGTGCCGGCCAGAATGGCAACAAAAGTCGTCGCTTCAATGAGGGCGTTTCCGGAGAGCAGCTCTTCCGTGCCGAGATGGTCGGGCAAAATGCCGTATTTGAGCGGCCCGAAGAACGCAGCCTGCACGCCAAGCCCGATCAGAACCAACAGCAAAATCGGCAAAGAACCGAGCACAAAGCCGAGCGCCGCAAGGCTCATCAGCCCGAGCTCCGCAAGCTTGAGGATGCGGATCAGACGGGCTTTGTCCTTGGCGTCGGAAAGCTCTCCGGCGGTCGCGGAAAAGAGCGCATAAGGAAAGATGAACAGCCCGGCGGCGAGCGCCACCAAGGCCGGCCCGGCGTGGCCCCCCTTGAGCAGCACCAACACCACGAGCGCGTTCCGCACGAGATTGTCATTGAACGCGCCCAAGGCTTGCACGAGGCAAAGCGGCCAGAACCGCCGCGTTGCGAACAAGGCGAGCAGCGCGCCGGCGGGGGACATGGAAAAGTCCAGTATGCGGTTCAGGCGTCCGGCTCTGCCGGTTCTTCGGCGTCCAGAATATCGTAAACGGCTTTGACAACGCCGTGCGGCTCGTGTCCGGCCTCATCTTCCGGCCCGCCGCCGCGAAACCAAAGCGCCGCTTCCAGCACCTGCGCCGCGGTGGCCCCGGTTTCCATAATGGCGCGGATGACCCGATCATCGACATCCCCGACGATGCGGCGAATTTCTTCGGCGCTCGCCGGCTTCGGCCGGGAGTTTTTGGTGTTCCTATGGTTTGGCGGCCGCTCGATCATCGGCATTACCCTTCAGGCAGATTGCGAAGGCAGCGTTAACGGCAATGCTGCCCTTGTCCTTAAGCTATGATTTGCCAGTTTGTCCTGCCATATCAGCAAATCACCACCGGCGGCAATTCACAACTGATCACCTGGAAGCTCGGCCGCGCCCAGTGCATAAAGGCCTTTGTGACACTGCTCGTGCAAATCCGGCTCACCGAGCAGATCCGCCGAAATCTCCGCATCGCTCAGCGCCTCGGCCGCAGCCAGGGCTTGTTCGAATTGCCGAGCGGCAAACCGGCCGCGGCCGATTTCCCTCACTGCCCAAAGCTTCTGCCTGATTTCACGGGGCAGCTCGGCAATGGCGTCGCGAAGCGCGATAAATTCCGGCCGAAATTGAAGCGACTCTTCCACCGGCACCTCTGCGCCGGGGTTGTGCTCACCACGAGCCGGCGGCGGCTCGCCAAGCTCCTTTTCCGGCACGTTCTCGAGGAGCTGGTCGCGGACTTTGCGTAACTCCAGCGCCAGATCCGCAATGCGCCGCACCTCCAGCACTTCCAGTTCATACAACATCGGAAGGCCCCGGAATAAGAGGCGGTTCGTTGGGATCAGGGGGGATTGACTTGCCTTCCATCAATGCCATCCGCCGCACGGCTGCAGGCAACACACGCGTCAGACGCTTGAGAAACTCCGCGGATGATAGCCCGGCCAAGGTCGCCAGATCTTGCACCCGCTCTTCGCCGAGAATGCGGCGAAGGTCCTCGGTGCCAATGCGCAAAGCCGGCCCCTTACTCATCCATGAGGCCATGATGTGGCCAAACCCGGCCTCGGTGAAACGGTCGGCAAGCTCGGCAAGCGAGCCGCGTTCGCCGCCGAGCAGCTCCTTCAGTGCAGCGGCAAGCGGGCTTAGCTCTTCGTCGTTCTGGCCTTGGAGATCTTCGATGACTTGATGAATGAATCGCATTGTTTCGTCCTCGATCGGCTCTTGCATAGTCAGGCGCGAGGTTTTCCACATTGAGCCACATCAAGCGAGAGGTGGGGGAGGCCATCAGCCGCCCGGCTTCGGTTGACATTGCGGGCAATAATACCCCGAGCGGCCGCCGAGCTTGAAGGAAAGGATGGCGGCGCCGCAACGCGGGCATTTTCCGCCGGCATGCCGTTCGGGGATGAGAAAACCATTCGGCAGGCGGTCCGTGAGAATTTCCGACCCAGCCTTATAGTCCACCGCCGTCTGCAAAACCGATTTGATGGCCTGAAACAAGCGGCGTTTGGCAGCCTCATCCAAGGCGTTGGCGCTGGTGAGAGGATAGATTTTTGCCTGAAACAATATTTCGTCGGCGTAAATATTGCCGATACCGGCGATGCGCGTCTGATCCATCAGCGCCGCCTTGATCGCTTGCCTTTTGCCCTCCAGTGCCGCGGTCAACGCGGCGTAGTCGAATGCGGGGGAAAGCGCATCCGGGCCAAGCCCTTCCTGGGCAATGTAAGCGTTTGCATCGCTGATCAGCATCACATGCCCGATGCGCCTTGGGTTCAGGTAGGCCAGCCGATGGCCGTCTGCGAAAGCCAGCGCAAGCCGGACAAAACGCGGCGCTTTCTCCGTCTTGGCAAGATATTGCAGGGATCCGTTCATGCCGAAATGCATGGCAAGCGCGCCTGCCGAATCCGCTTCGAGAAACAGAACTTTGCCATGGCGGCGCGCAGCACGAAGCTTTTTGTTCCGCCATTGCCGTTGCAGCGCCGCTGGAGAGATGCCTTTCAGAAGCTTGGGATCCGCAACTTCCAGGTCGGCGATGGTTTTGCCGATGCAGCATTGCTCGGCCAGACGTTTGAAAAGTTCCACATCCGGAAGTTCCGGCATCGGCGTTTCTCCCGTTGCATTGCTGACCCTGTGCGAAACGGCAAGGAGTGTTATGGGCGCACGTCAAGCCGGTTGATCACGTTGTCCACGCCGAACACGTACCAGGCATCGTTTTCGGCAAGATCCCGCTCTGCTGCACGCGGAACGACGCCGCTTAAAACCACCACCGCGTTTCTGGTCTGCACGCGGATGCTTTCCGCATTGACGAAGGGATCTTTTTCCAACACCTGAAGCACGGCGTCGGTCACAGCATCGTCGCTGTCTTCCTCCGGCGGCGTCACGCCGAGCCCGTTGATGACATCGCGGCTGCCCGGCACCCACCACGCAAGCACGCCGGCGAGGCGCTTTTGCCCCCATCCTGCCACATCGCCGTCCAACGTGACAATTCCGTCTTCAACCTTGATATCAATCGTGCCGGTGGCATTCGCCGGGGCGCGCACTGTTTCGAGTTCGCCTTTGACGAAGACGCGAATGGTGCAGTCGGCAAGTGCCGTTTCCTCCAGCAGAGCGTCTCGCACCTTGTCGCGGATTTCGCCATCCCCCATGGGCGTGGCCGGACGCACATGCAGCCGATCGATGATCAGGCCGACCCCCGGAACCTTGGCTGCCGCCTTCAGTGCCAGTTTTTTGCCGGCAATATCGGCAACCTCGCCTTCCATCGTCAGCGCGCCGTCGGCGAGGGAAAGGCGGATCGGCCCTTGGGTGGGACGAACGCGCGCCTCACTTTTCAGGGCGTGGCGAACGGCATCCAGCACGTCTTTCGCATCGGCCATTTTGCTCTTCTCCGCGCAAGCGCTTTTGCCCGAAGCCGAATGGGCAAGACCGACGGCTTCTGCTTTTGGCAAAATCACATCATACCCCCGAACGCGCGCGCGCATCTTGCGCAAGATCAACCGCGCCACGGCGCCGGAACACGGGCCGGATCGGGTTGCCCGAAGCAGCAGTGCCGCGTTGCTCTCGCTGCGGGTAAGCCGGCACGGCGCGCGGGTGGCGGAGGCGGCAAGAAATCGGTACACTTTCCTTGGCTGCCCCTCTTTTGCTTTATTCTCGTAGCCTCGGTCAAAGCAGGATACCGCCAAAATGGTGCAGGAACATGAAGGCAACCGAGCCGCCGAAGTGATGTGCCTGCAAAGGCCGGAAGGCGTCGAGGATATCGACGAGAAGGGCTATCTCGACGCCAACCCCGATGTGCGCAAAGCCGGCATGCCCGCACGCGAGCATTATGCTTCCTACGGCGTGCACGAAGGGAGAATGCAGTTTATCAACCACGAACGCGTTGCCGAGATGCGCGAGCAGAAGCTCCGCCGCCTGCGCTTTCGCCGCGAACCCGCAACGCCGCGGCGCCGGGGCGAGCCTGCCAATTTCCTCGATGCCAAAACGATTGCGGAATTCGATATTCCGGAACACCCGCCGGTATCCGCAAACCCATATGGCGGGCCGTTCATCGAGGAAATCCTCAGCCGCCCGGACCGCCTTTGCCTGGATCTCGGCGCCGGGTTGCGCTCCCGCTATGTCAGCAACATCGTCAATGCTGAGATTTATCCGTGGATCAGCACGGATGTTTTATGCGTGGGCGAAGATCTGCCGTTTGCGGATGAACAATTCGATTACGTGATCTGTTGCGCCGTGCTGGAGCATACGCTGCGGCCGTGGGATGTCGCGCGTGAGATATGCCGGGTTCTGAAGCCGGGCGGAAAGCTTCTAATCGACTACCCGTTTTTGCAAGGCGTGCACGGTTATCCGCACCATTATTTCAATGCCACGCCGCTCGGCGCCATGAGCTTGTTCGCCCGCCATTGCGAGATCATTTCCAGCACCATCGAGCCGAACAATCATCCGATCCAATCGATCTGGTGGATTCTTCATACTTGGCAACAGGGGCTTGAAGGAGCGGACCGGGAACGTTTTGAAGAGCTGACGATCGGCGAGATTCTGGCAACCGCGCCGGAAGTTCAGATCGACGCGCCCTATTGCAAAAACCTCTCGGAAGAGGCTTTGCGCACCATACCGGCCGGCTCGACGCTGATTGCACGGAAAAAAACGTCCCCACCGCGTGCGGATCCCGAAACCACGCATGCCGGGGCGCATGCCGAGAGCGATCACATCCATAGGTTGGAGGCTGAAATCGCTGGGTTGCGGGCTTCGCGCTCCTGGCGGCTGACGGCCCCACTGCGCGCGCTCCACCGGATTTGGCAAAAATCCCCATTGCGCAAATAAGCCGTTTCCAGAAGCGCCGGCTTATGAGAACCTGCCGCTTGCCAGGCAAGCGCGGGGAGATTTCATCACATGCAGCTGCAAACGCGACGCCTTAACAAAGCAGCGGACGTGATCGCGCCGGACGGATCCGAAGTGCGCATCCTGGTCGCCGCCACCCGCGGCAGCATGGCCCATTTCACGCTGCCGGCCGGCGCGGTGTCGAAAGCAATCCGCCACCGCACGGTAGAGGAAATTTGGTACATTCTGGCCGGGCGCGGGCGGATGTGGCGCGCGCTCGAGAACGCGGAAGAGATCACCGAGCTGGTTCCGGGCCTTTCGCTCACCATCCCGACGGGAACGCGGTTTCAGTTCCGCTGCGACGGTGATGAGCCGCTTGCGGCAGTCGGCGTGACCATGCCGCCTTGGCCCGGCGCGGAGGAAGCCGTCTTCGTCACCGGCCCTTGGCAACCGACGCAATAAGGTGCCGCCGCCGAGATGAGGTGCGCCGCCCCCTACCCCGAGCTGGTGGGCAAGGTGGGACGGAAGCGCTCGGGAAGGCTGGCGAGGCTCTCCACCGTATCGAAATCGCGCAGCACCGCATCGGTCTCCACTTCCACCTCGGCCACCGCCTCGGCATGCCGCGCAAGTAGAAAGCGCGCGCCGGCATCGCCGCGGAGCGCCTGCATTTCGGCAAAAAAGCGCCGATCCCATAGGATCGGGTTGCCTTGGCGATTTTGATGCGTCGGCACGACAATCAAGCGGCCTTCGTCGGGATCGTACGTATCGATCAGCCGCTCGATCACCCGCGCGGTGATCAGCGGCATATCGCCGAGGCAAATGACCGCCCCCGCAACATCTTCCGGCAACGCCGCCACCCCGGCCCGCAACGAGGCGGAAAGGCCGCTGGCGGAGTCCTCGGCCACCACGAAACGCACCGGCCGGCCGGCGAGTGCGGCCCGCACCTCCTCGCGCTGATGGCCGAGCACCACCACGATGGGCCGCGCGGTGGAGGCCAGCAGATTGTCCACCACACGCGCGATCATCGGCCTGCCGCTGCGGTCGGGCAGCAACAGCTTATTATAGGGGGCCATGCGGCTGGATTGGCCGGCGGCGAGAACCACCGCGGCAATGGCCGGCCGCCGCGCGGGCGCGGGCTCGACCGGCGAAGCTTTCGCGCGCGGCAGGGGACGGGCACTGATGTCCTTGAGCAGGCCGCCGACCCCGAGGCGCGTGATCTCTTCCGGCCCGACATCGAGGCCGGCATAGAGCCGCTGCAAAACAAAATCGATGCCGTTCGGCTTCGGGCTTCCCGCGCAGCCGGGCAAGACGAGCGCGGGAATCTTGCCGATCCGGCCCACGCAAATCAGATTGCCGGGATCGACCGGCATGCCGAAATGGCGAATTTCGCCGCCCAAGCGGACAATCGCGGCCGGCGCGACATCGCGCCGATCGACCACCGCCGAGGCGCCGGCGACCATGACGATCTGCGCGCCTTCCTCAAGCAAGCCGCTGAGCGCCGCGGCAATAGGCGCTTCGGCATGGGCGCTGCGGCGCGGGGCGAGGAGCGAGCCGCCGAAGCCGGCGACGCGCGCCTCGGTGGCCGCGATGGTGTTTTCCAGAACGCTCTCCTTCATGCCCGGCAGTTCCGTCAGCACCAGACCCGCGCGCAGCGGCCGGAAGGGATGCAGGCGGAACGGCGCACCTTGGGCGCGCGCATACTGGCAGGCTTGTTCCAATAGCGTGCCGGGCACGGCAAACGGGATCACCTTCACCGTCGCCACCATATCGCGCGGCGCCACCGGCGTGGCGTCCGCCAGCGTGCCCAGGGTGAGGGATTCGTGCACCGCGTTGATGGCATCAACGCGTGCCCGATCGACCACGAACAACCCGGCGCGCTCGGCGACAAAATTCACGCGCCCGGTGGCCGCACGGGTGCGGCGGAGATGCGGCGTTTCCAAAGCGGCGGCGAGTTGTTCGGCGGCCTCGTTCTCGCCCACATCGCCCGGCTCCAGCTTGGCCGCCATGATCCGCGTATGCCCTGCCGCACGCAGCGCAGCGATGGCTGCGGCATCCAGAATCTGCCCCTTGCGCACCACGCGCCCCTCCAGGCGGTGGGTATGCGCATTCACAGCGCCTTCCGCCTCTTCCAGCGGAATTTCCCCGAATATCATGCGGCAGCTTTCTCCGCCAAAAGGGCGCCGCGGCGTACGGCGACAAGTTCGGCAAGGATGGCAAGCGCGATTTCCGGGGTGGTGACGGCCTCGATGGCAAGCCCCACCGGCCCATGGATGCGCGCCAGCGCCGCCTCGTCGTGGCCGAGCGCGCGCAGCCGCTTCAACCGTGCCGCGTGCGTCTTTTTCGAGCCCAACGCGCCGATGTAGAACGCTTCGGATTTCAGCGCGCGATCCAGTGCCGGATCATCCAGTTTCGGATCATGCGTCAGCGTCACGATGGCGGTGCGCGCATCGGGCTTCAACGCATCGAGGGCTTCATCCGGCCATTCCTGCATCACCGTAACGTTCGGGAAACGCTCGGCCGAAGCAAAGGCGCGGCGCGGATCCACCACGATCACGTCAAGCCCGAGCAGGGCTGCCATCGGCACCAGCGCCTGGGCGATATGCACCGCGCCCACCACCACGAGCCGAACCGGCGGATTGTAGACATGCAGGAACCAATCCCCGTCGGCCAGATGCACGGTGCGGCTTTCATCGTCACGCAAGGCGGCGCGCGCGGCCTCGGCAAGCGCGGGGTCGGCGGCCGGATCGGGCAGCAGAAGCGCGGCGCCGTCGGTAAGGCGGGTGGCCAGAACCACCGGGCGTTTTTCCGCCTTGGCGCGCTGGATGGCCGCAATAAGTTCCGGGGTCATGAAAGCTTCTCCACGAACACTTTCACTTTGCCGCCGCAGGCCAGCCCCACTTCCCAGGCGCGTTCGTTGGAAACGCCGAAATCCAGAAGCTGCGGCCGCCCGGTGCGGATGGTTTCCTGGGCGGCTTCCGCAACCGCCCCTTCAATGCAGCCGCCGGAGACCGAGCCGGCCATGCGTCCGCTTGCCGTGATCGCCATTTGGCTGCCCGCCGGGCGCGGCGAAGACCCCCAGGTTTCGGTGACCGTGGCGATGGCCACCTGCTCGCCGGCGGCGCGCCAAGCAGCGGCAAGAGCGAGAACATCCTCGGTTTCGCTTGTGTTCATGCGACTTTCCTCCAAATCGGGCTGGCATCGCGAGGCGCCGCGGGGCGCGCGAGTGCGTCCACAAGCGCGCTGAGGCTTTTCAGATTGTGCACGGGGCGAAATTCATCCACATGCGGCAACATCGCGCGTGCGCCTTGGGCTTTGGGCTCGAACCCTTCCCAGCGCAACAGCGGATTGAGCCAAACTAGGCGCCGGGACGACCGATGCAACCGCTCCATGGCTTCGGCCAACCCCCGCGCGCCTTCGCGATCGAGCCCATCGGTCATCAACAGCACCACCGCGCCTTGGCCGAGCACGCGGCGTGCCCAGATGCGGTTGAAGCGGGCGAGCGATTCGCCAATGCGCGTGCCGCCGGACCAATCCGGAACAATGTGCGAGATGAGCTCGAAGGCCACCTCGGGGTCCCGGTTTCGCAATTGGCGGGTGATATTCGTCAGCCGCGTGCCGAACAGAAAGGCGTGCACGCGCGTGCGCGCATTCGCCACGGCATGGATGAAATGCAGCAGGATCTGCGCATAACGCTGCATGGAGCCGGAAATATCGCAAAGAATCACCAGCGGCGGCGGGCGCGTGCGACGGCGGCGACGGCTGATTTCCAGAATTTCTCCGCCCTGGCGGAGGCTTGCCCGCATGGTGCCGCGCAGATCGACCAACGCGCCGGAGGGATCCGGCCGGGTGCGGCGGATGCGGCGCTCATCCAGCGGCAAGGCAAGTTTGCGAATTTCCGCTTTGGCCTCGGCGATTTCCTCGGCGCTCATCGCCTCGAAATCCATTTGGTGAAGCCGTTCGCGCTCGCTGGCCGAGAGCGAAAAATCAACCGTCTCTTCCTGCTCGCGCGCCGCATTCGCCGTGCGCTCGCGCGCCGAGGCCAGCGCTTCCGCAAGCCGGCGCGCGCCGGCCTTCAGCTTTTTGTTTTCCGGCTCTTTGGCACCGCCGAGCAGGGCTTGCGCGGCAATGGCGTGCGCCGCCTCGGGGCTTCGCCAGAACAAGGCGAAGGCTTGATCGAACACATCGAAATGCTCATGGCGATGGATCATGACGCTGCGCAGCGCGGTCTGCACCTGCTTGCGGCTGCCGATGTCGATCAAGGTCAGGGCTTTTTGCGCGGCGAGCGTCTCGGCAGGGCCGACGGGCAGCCCGGCGCGGCGCAGGAGCCGGGCGAAATGCATGATATTCGGCGCAAGCCTGGGTTCGGGGTCGGGGTTGGCATTCATGCCAAGGTGTCCGCTTGGGCTTGCGCGACGAGGCGGGCGGCTTCCGCGCCGCGCACTTTCGCGATGTCGTCTTGATATTTCAAGAGCACGCCCAAGGTTTCATCGACCGCGCCGGCGGTCAGTTCATGCTGGTCGAGATGGTGCAGCGCCGAAGCCCAATCAATGGTCTCGGCCACGCCGGGCAGCTTGAACAAATCCTGCTCGCGCAAGCGCTGCACGAAAGCCACCACCTGGGCGGAGAGTTTCTTCGGTACTTGCGGCGCTTTGCGGGCGAGAATCGCGCGCTCGCGCACGGCATCGGGGTAATCGACCCAATGATAGAGGCAGCGGCGGCGGATGGCATCGTGCACCTCGCGCGTGCGGTTGGACGTAATTATCACGGGCGGCGGCACTTCGGCGCGGATGGTGCCGTATTCCGGCACGGTGATTTGGAAATCCGCCAGCAGTTCCAGAAGAAACGCCTCAAAGGGTTCATCGGCGCGGTCGAGCTCGTCAATCAACAGCACGGCCGGCGGCAACAGGGGGTCGATGGCCGAAAGCAACGGCCGCTCGAGCAAAAATTCGCGGGCGTAAATGCTGCGGGCCAGCACATCGCGGTCGGTCTCACCCGCCGCCTCGGCAAGGCGAATGGCCATGAGCTGGCGAGCATGGTTCCATTCATAGGCGCTCGCGGCGAGGTCGAGCCCGTCATAGCATTGCAGCCTGACCAGCCTGCGATCGAGCCCATCGGCCAAGACTTTGGCGATTTCGGTCTTGCCCGTGCCCGGCTCGCCTTCCAGGAACAGCGGCCTTTGCATGGCGAGCGCGAGATAGACCGTGGTGGCAAGCGCGCGGTCTGCCACATAGCCGCAGCGTTCGAGCAAAGCGAGAGTTTCGGCCACACTTGCCGGCAAGCGATCAGCCACTACAACGAGCCTCCAAGCATCAGCAAAAGAATCACAAGAAATATAAGAACGCCGATCCAGGCCACCATAGGCAGGCCGAGCGGCTCGATGCGCACCCGTTCCGGCGCCCGGGCCGGCACCGGCTCGGCCGCGGCGGGGGCGGGCGGGCTGACTTCGGCGGCGAAGCGGCTGAAAAACTGGTCGGCCATGGATTTCGCCGCAGCGTCGATCAACCGCGCGCCAAGCTGGGCGATTTTGCCGCCCACCTGCGCGTTGACGGAATAACGCAGCAAGGTCTCGCTCCCATCCGGGCCGTCGGGCAGCAGCTCGACCCGCGCCGAGCCCTTGGCAAAGCCCGCAACCCCGCCCTGCCCTTCGCCGCTGATGGTATAGCTGTTCGGCGGATCAAGATCAGAGAGCTGCACCTTGCCGGTGAAACGCGCCGAAATCGGCCCGATTTTCACCGAGGCGGCGGCTTTCAGCTCGTGATCCGATACCTTTTCGAGGCTTTCGCAGCCGGGAATTGCGGCTTTGAGAATATCCGGGTCATTCAACGCCGCCCATACTTTCTCACGCGGCGCTGGGATGCGCCGTTCGCTGGTCATTTCCATGCGGTTTACCTTTCCAAAGAAGGGGAAATGTTACCGGCTGGACCAGGCGGGCACAACCGTGGGGATGAGAGCATTGTCAGGCATGGCGTGATCCGTTATCGGAGCTGCCATGGCTGCCGATCCTCGCCACCGGCCATTGTTCATCACGCACGAGATTTACCGGCATTCCCATCTGGGGCCGCGGCATCCGCTTTCGATTCCACGGGTCTCGGTGCTGACCGACCTTTGCAACGCCTTGGGCTGGCTTGCGCCGGATGCGGTGGTCGAGGCGCCGACGGCAAGCCCTGAGGACCTTTGGCGTTTTCACCATCCGGCCTATATCGCCGCGTTGCAACGGGCGGAGGCCACTGGCACGGTGAGCCGGCAGGAGCGCGAGCGGTTCCGCCTGGGTGTGGACGGCAACCCCCTCTTTGCCGAGATTTTTCGCCGCCCCGCCACGTCCGCCGGCGGCGTGATGGCGGCGGCGCGGCTGCTCGCGCGGGGCGGCATGGTGCATTGCCCGCCGGGCGGAACGCATCACGGAAGGCCGGCGCGCGCCTCGGGCTTCTGTTATGTCAATGATTGCGTGCTCGGGATTTTGACCTGGCGCGAGCTCGGGCTTTCGCGCATTGCCTATCTCGATATCGATGCGCATCACGGCGATGGCGTGCAGGATGCCTTTGCTGGCGATCCGGCGGTGCTGATGATCAGCGTCCACGAAGCCAAGCGCTGGCCCTTCAGCGGCGATGCGGCAGATGATGCCGGCGGCAACGCTTGCAACCTGCCGGTGCCGGCGGGGTTCAACGACAGTGAAATGCGCTTTCTGTTGCACGAGGTGATCCTGCCGCGCATTGCCGCCTTCCGGCCCGAGGCGATTATGCTGCAATGCGGCGCCGACGGGCTGGCCGAAGACCCGCAGGCCAAGCTGCTGCTTTCCAACAATGCACACCGCGAGGTGGTTGAATCGCTGATCGGGCTCGCGCCGCGGCTTTTGGTGCTGGGCGGAGGCGGCTACCACCCGTATGCGGTGGCCCGCTGTTGGGCCTTGGTATGGGCGACGCTGAACGGGTTTCCCGTTCCCGACCCGCTGCCGGAGGCCGCGCAAGCGGTGCTGCGGGGCCTCAGTTACCGGGGCTTGAACGGGCGAAGCCCGCCCGAGCATTGGCTGAGCCGGCTTGCCGATGCGCCGCGCAAAGGGCCGGTGCGCCCGGAGGTCCGCGCGCTTGCCGAATATATTCTTGAGGAAAGGCCAGTTTGATGCATCTCTCCCGACGTCTGCTGCTCGGTTTGGCACTGCTGCTCCCCGCTGTTGCGCAAGCGCAGGAATCCCTGCCGGAGGTTCAGAAAGCGCAGCCCGAGCTCGCCAAAGAGCCTTTGGTGATTATCACCCATGACGGCAAGCGCCACAGTTTTGAGGTGGAAGTGGCCGAGACCGAGCAGCAGCAAATGGTAGGGCTGATGTTCCGCACGCACGTGCCGGAGAATGGCGGCATGCTGTTTGACTGGGGCAGCCCCCGCGAGAGCCAAATGTGGATGCGCAATACCAAGGTGCCGCTGGATATGGTGTTTATCGACGCGAACGGCATCATCCGGCGCATTGTAGAGAATACCGTGCCGGAAAGCCTGGCCATTATCTCCAGCGGCGGGCCGGTTCGGGCCACTTTGGAGCTTGCCGGAGGGGTGACGGCGAAGCTTGATATCCGAGTGGGCGATCGCGTAGAGGCCCGGCAATTCCCCCCGGCGCAATGAACAGGAAGATGAAAGGCCACGCTGTGCACGCAACCGGAATTCTGGAAGCGGGTTTGCTTTTCCCCTCTCTTGCGCGGCTTTGCTCTCCCACCTAACAAGGAACCAGGCCGAAGCGGGGCGTGGCGCAGCCTGGTCAGCGCGCGTGTTTTGGGTACACGAGGCCGCCGGTTCGAATCCGGCCGCCCCGACCAGTAACGGGAAAGAGTGCGAAGGGAATGAGTGGCAACGGAATCGCGCGGGCGCGCATTTTTCAGCCGCCGAAGCCGGCAACCCAGTCGGGGTGGGCGCCGACGAAGCATTGGGTGCTGGAATTTGAGCCGGCATCGGCACAGCATCCGGACCCGTTGATGGGCTGGATCGGCGGAGGCGATCCGCTGCAGCAGGTGCGGCTCTCTTTTCCCACGCGCGAGGCGGCGATTGCCTATGCCGAGCGGCACGGCATCCCCTATGATATCGAAATGCCGCACGGGCGGCGGTTTCGGCCGAAAGCGTATGCGGATAATTTTCGCTATGGCAGGCTGGAAGCGTGGTCGCACTGACCGCAAGCCGCCGTTGGAAAGGTTATGCGGGCGCCCTTAGCTCAGCCGGATAGAGCGGCAGCCTTCTAAGCTGCGGGTCGGGGGTTCGAATCCCTCAGGGCGCGTCATTTGCGAAGTGTCCGGCCTGGAGACTGTGCGGTCCGGAGAAAACATGTCCGGAGACGGGGTTGGCTTAAGAGGCTTTTTCCTCCTCAGCGATCACGCCTTGGGGCTCGGGCTCGGAGGTTTGCCACGGCACCGTCGCCACCATCAGATGGCGGCGGCGAAAGCCCGGCGCGCTTGGCCGGCTGCCCGATATCGCGGCGCCAATCATCGCGCAGCTGCTTCTCACGGGCGGCATCCTGCTCGTTGGTATTGGCAAGACGCCGCCCAAACAGGAGATCGCGCAGTTTCTTCAGCACACAACCTCCTCCTCGCGCTCGGGAACGTGCTGAGTATGGCCACAACGACCCGCTCGTGCCAAACAACGGGCATGCGCCCGCTCGAGATCCATGCCCCAATCATGCAAGAACGCAACCCGATCCGTCGAGAAAAAAGCGCCGTGCTCAGACAGTTGAAGATATCCCCGCTGCACTGTGTGTTTTGTCATCGCCGCCGCCATGAAGCCCGCGATCATCCCCGCTTGCTGCTCATCCGATGCAGTGGTACCGTTGATCAAATCAGGCAGATTCAGATTGAATGAATCGCTTGGCTGCGAGCGCAAAGAGTTCGTAAAATAGCTTCGGCGCACTGGATCGAAATAGAGACAGGCCGCAGTCGTGATGTGTGTTTACATCCGATGCCTTTAGCAAGAGGGCGCCATTTTCTGGCCAGGGAGCCTTGGAATGATTGTTCCTTCTTCCTGCTTCGCTTCCCTCCGGCGGAACGACTCCATCCGGGCTGCCCCATGGCGTCAACAATTTCATGCTGCTCTGCTGGCAATGGCGCTTTTCTTTATGGTGATCTTTCACACCGTTGCTCTGGCCGATCCGCCAAAAGCCGTTGATCCAAAAGGCGAGTGGCTTTTGGACGGCCGAGTTGTTATTCAAGTCTTCGATTGTTCCGGTGCTTTGTGTGGTCGAGTTTTATGGCTGCAGGTTCCGCGTGACGCTCAGGACCAGCTTAAATTGGATAAGAACAATCCGAATCTGGCACTCCGCAGCAGGGAAATCTGCGGCTTGACAATTTTATGGAATCTTCAGCCCGTTCGCACGGATCGCTGGGAGGACGGCTGGTTATATAATCCCGATGACGGAAAACTCTATCGGGTAGAGGCGAAACTCGAATCCAGTGCCAAAATGATGGCACGCATTTATTTGGGAATGCCGCTATTCGGTGAGACGAAAACCCTTATTCGGGTACAACGCGGAACGTCCTCGGGCTGGTGCTGAGGAGAGAAGACGCGATCCCTTCGTCCATCACTTGCTCCTAAGCTGCAGGTGCCGAAGACATTGCGCCGAGAAGCTACAGCGCCTTAAGCACCGCCTTAGCCGCTTGCTTGTCCTTCTCTCGCAAGGTCAAAGCGTGGCTATGGCTGACGATCTCGCCGGGATATTCTGCCGGAAGATTGCCCCGATAACGCCTTTCTGCCGCAAAGATTGCCCAATCACGTAATCATCAAGCTCGAACAACCCACCGCACTTAATAGAGCTATCATGCCGAAGAAACGGATGATCGGCTTGTGTGATCAAAACACCCCCCGACCGCGAGCCTTTGGTGTTGATCCGCGCAAACAAACCACGCATGGGACACAAGCATGCAACCATTTTCGGCCCGGGCGGGCGGATCAGGTCATCGGCAATCCAAATAACTTGCAGCGGCGCAAGCACACGCTCAAAGCCGCCCCTGCCACCCATAGCCGCTGCTCCGCCGGCATCCCGGTGCTCGGAGCGTCCCGGCGGGCAGCTTGTCAAGCTGGCGAGCTACGGATCGAACGCACCCGCGGTGGCGGCGATGGGGGCGAAAAAGGCGCGCAGGCGCTGCCAGGCCGCCTGCAGCGGACCGAGCCGGCAATCTTCGGCAAAGCAGCGCGTGATCTCCACTTTCTGGCCAATCGCCAGCGCATTGGGGTCCGTGAGCTGAATGCGCACCAAGCGGCCTCTTTCACGAAGTCTATTGGGGTTTTGCAAATCGGCAGGCAATGCTGCGTTAATGGGAAGGATGCGCTCAACTCGGGCATTGAACACTTCGCCGCGCATTTTCACACCGACTTTTTGGCCTTCAACGATGTCGGAAAGATACGCATCGGAAACATAAGCGAGTACGAAATTCTCGCCCGTGTAAATCTGGGCAACAGCGCCGTTGCCCGGCGTCAGCACCTGGCCCACGGCGGCGATGTCGCTGCCGATATCGCCGCTCACACCCGCAGAGAGAATGCCGCCGTTATAGAGCGTTTTGAGGCTCTCATAGGCTGTGCTGGCCTCCAGCAATGCGTTTTTGTTCGCCTCGAGTTCCTCGGCAAGCGATTCTTGCTCTGCCTGAAAAGTCGCGGCGCGCTCCGTGGCGTTCAGCGCGGCCACGGTCATTTCCTGAAGGGAACGGTTTACCACCAGCCCGCGCATCCGCGCATCGGCAAGAGTTTGCAGAAAGGCGGAGGTACGCCGCGCGCTTTCCTCCGCAATCGGCAGGGTTTCGGTAACGATCCGGCGGCGGGCCTCCAACGCGGCAATTTTGGAGATCAGCAACGCCCTTTGGGCTGCAAGCTCGGAGAGGCTGCGGCTGAGGGTTGCGGATTCAACCACGGCAATTTTTTGCCCGCGCGCGACTTTATCGCCCGGATGAACGAAGACTTGCGTCACCTTGCCCTCGAAAGGCGGTGCTACGGCCACACGTTCGCGCGTCACAAGACCTTCGGCGTGGAAAAACAGGCCTCCGGCGGCGCTGTTCAGGTAAAGGGCGACCGCGCCGACCGAGACCATGATCAGCACCGTGTGAAACAAGCGAGCCCGCAAGCGCTTCCAGCTGACGTGACTTGCCAGCAGCGCCTGATCGGAAGGCAAAGGAGTAACACTCATAAAACAATGACACTCATGCAGAGAACACCATGGCACGCGCAGCCCGACCATGTCGGAGCAGGAGAGCCTCGGCGATCCGCTCGCTCGCATCGCCGGTGCCGAACGGGTTGCGCCCGCTCACCCGCTGGGGGTGGTCGGAGGCCGTGAGCGCACGGACCTCATTCACAATGCGCTGATAGTCCGCGCCGACGAGACGGCCGAACCCAGCCTCGATCACCTCCGGCCGTTCGGTGGTATCGCGTGTGATGAGAATTGGCAGGCCGAACGTGGGAGCTTCTTCCTGCACGCCGCCGGAGTCGGTGACTACAACCCAGGCCCTGCGCAAGAGATAAACAAAATCCGGGTATTGCAATGGTGCGAGCATGCGCACGTTCAGCGCCCCGCCCAGAACGCTCATCACCTCTTTGCGCACGTCAGGGTTCAGATGCAGCGGCAACGCGATCAATTTGTCGCCATCGGCTGCGAGTGTCCGCAGCGCGCGGAGAACTTCCCGCATCGGCGCACCAATGTTTTCCCGCCGATGCAGCGTGGCCAGGATCAGTTTTTTCTCCGGCGGAAGGTTGGACAACATCGGATCGATCGGCTGATAGGCGTTTGCTATGCGTTTGCTGACGAAAAGCAGCGCGTCCACGACTGTATTGCCGACTACCATGATGTTGGCATCCCGCACGCCATCGGCGCGCAGATTTTCCGCCGCACGGACGGTGGGGGCAAAATGCAGCGCGGAAGCCAGCGTGATGACGCGTCGGTTGAACTCTTCCGGCCATGGCGAAGCAAGATCGCCCGTGCGGAGGCCTGCTTCCACATGGGCAACCGGCACGCGGTTGAAAAACCCGGCGGTGGCGGCAGCAGCGGCAGTTGCGGTATCGCCTTGCACGACAATCCAGTCATAGCCACCGTTGCCAAGCACCGCTTCGATCTGCTGCATCATCAGGGCAAACTTGCTTGCCATTCCCGGCTGATTCATCACCTCTGCGCCGTTATGGGTAACCGCAATGCCGAACAGATCGAGCAAACCGCGCGCGAATTCGATATGTTGCCCGGTCCAAAAGACCTCGATTTGCACATCGCGCCGGTTTCGTAACGCTTGATAGACGGGGCCTAGTTTGATGATCTCCGGGCGGGTTCCGAACGCAATGAGAATGCGGGTTGGCATTTGGGTTGCTCCGCTTGATGAATTTTTCAGCGACCTGCTGCCAGGAAGTCTTCGGGCAGCTCGTGGGCGGTTTTTGCCCACACGATCGGCTTGCTGGCGAAATCGGACTCAATGAGATATATTTTCCAAGCCCGAAAAACGGCGACCATGTTGGCAAGCAAAGCAACAGGCCAGCGCATCGCCACGGCGATTGGCTCAAACGTGCCGTACACCTGCCGACAAGCTGCCACGCGCACGACATAGCGCAGCGCCAGCGCGAACAGGTTGAACAGAAGTGAGGCAGAAAATATCGGCTGCAGCGCAGGAGGAACCTCTGCGGGATCGATCGTGCCGGTGACGACGAGAACGAGAAAAACCAATGCGACCGGAGGCAGGAAGTTGGTTACGAGCCCCTTGCGATCGCGCAGGAAGAAATAGATATCCCATGCATCGCCGCGCCAGCCCAGCTTGTGCATCGCCTCAAAGCATGTGCCGTACACCCAGCGGGTTTTCTGCTTGATAGAAGCGCTTAACGTTTTTGGAAAGAACTCCCGCGTAGCGACAAAATCCACGCCCCGCTTGGCATCTGCTGAAATTGCTGCGAAAGCCGCACGGAAACCAGCGCGTTTGACTTCCACGCCGAGGATGTAGTCTTCCGTGACGCACCCGCCCATGAGCACGGTTCCGCGCGTATGCAGAAAGTGTTGAACGAGCCGCTTGGTCATGCAGGTGCCGACGCCGGCGGAGGGAATCATCGCGCCAACCGCGTTACGAACGATCATTTCGCGCGTGTGCCGTTCGGCAAACTCATCCATATATGTGGCGGCGACCTTCGAACGGTGTGTGGCGCGGAGTGAGAAAACCGGCACCTGGATATAGTCGTAATCACGGGCATAAGCGGCATAGGCTTGGAACGTGCGCGGATCGATCACGTCCTCGCTGTCGTGCAGTACGACGAGGTCGGGCGCATCCGGCGCGCTGTAGACTTGCCGAAACATTTCATTCAGCATCTGGCCCTTGGACGTCGGACCAGGCAGCGTATTGACGATCACGCGGACCCGATCGGGGTACTTGGCGGCAAGCATCAGCGCCACATCGCGGGTATCGGTATCGTTCGGATATACGCCGAGATAGAGCTTCACTTGGGGAATGGGAATCCGCGCCAGATTGCCCTCCACCATAGGGCCGAGCACATCGGCTTCGTGCCAGTTGGCAACAAACACCGCAGTGGTGGGAATGTCATCCACCGTGGCCGGTTTGCGCGTGAAGGGCCGACGGGTAATTCCGAACGCCAAAAGGTCGATGAAAGCGTCATCCAATGAGGAGATGCTGATGATCAGGCTAATGCCCAGCATCAAGATCAGGAGTGTGCTTTCATCCATGCCGGCAAACTTTCCTGGGAGAGGTCCGGGCGAGAGTTCGCCTAAAAGTTGTGCTACACCCTCGGCGTTGGCTCGATATTTAACATGTATTACCAATTTGTCAATCACCGGAGCGCTAAACAATGTCTATTTAATGATACTATGTCTCATCATAAGCATCGCGCCCCAAGCCAGGCGCAGGCCTCGCAGCTTCCCGCGGCGGTGAGCGGGCCGAGCAGGTGGTTGCAAAGCCCGGGAAAATTGCGAAAGGTTTGACCCAGCGTCGTCCTTGCGGAGAATGAAGAATGAGCTTCCACTTAAGGCTCGGTGTCCTTTGGCTGCTCGGCGCCTTCGGCTGGAGCGCCCCGCTTGCCGCGCAGGAGCAGCTGCCAGCCGGCCCGGGCCGCGAAATTCTTCGGGCGGACTGCACCTTCTGCCACGATCTGAGCCGCATTACGCAGGGCGGCCACACCCGCGCGGAATGGATCATCGTCTTACAAATGATGAAGAATGCCGGCGCCCCGTTGCGCGCCGAGCAAATCGGCCCGCTGACCGATTATCTGGCGCAGAATTTCCCGGACCGCTCGCCCCCTGCGGTGACGATCCCCGGGCCGGTGCGTATTTCCATTGCGGAATGGACCGTGCCGACGCCGGGTTCGCGGCCGCACGACCCATTGGCGACGCGAGACGGTATGATTTGGTACACCGGGCAGATGGCAAACGTGTTGGGGCGGCTTGACCCCCGCACGGGCCAATTTACGGAATTTCCGACCGGAACTGCTCTGGCAGGGCCGCATGGGCTTGCTGAGGACAAGGACGGCAATATCTGGTTCACGGCCAACTTTGCCGGAGCCATCGGCAAGCTTGATCCCAAAACGAAACAGTTGACGGCCTACCCGATGCCGGATGCACAGGCACGCGACCCGCATACGCCGGTTTTCGACCAAAGCGGAATTCTCTGGTTTACCGTCCAGAACGCCAACATGGTCGGGCGGCTCGATCCGCGAACCGGCGCCATCCGGTTGCTCTCTGTACCAACGGCGCATGCGCGACCATACGGGATTGCCGTTGGTCCGCAGGGCATTCCGTTCTTTGTTGAGTTTGGTACCAACAAATTGGGCCGCATCGATCCCGCCTCGATGACAATTGAAGAATACGTGTTACCAAATCCGGCAAGCCGCCCGCGGCGAATAGCAATCGGCTCTGACGGTATGATTTGGTACACGGATTACGCGCGCGGATATCTGGGCAGCTTTGACCCCACAACCGGCCGTTTTGCGGAATGGCCCTCACCCGGCGGACCGCGGGCTGCGCCGTACGGAATTGCCGTGCTGCAGGGGGCAATTTGGTACAGTGAATCTGGAGTAAGACCGAACACGCTGGTGCGCTTTGAACCGAAATCGCAACGGTTTCAGAGTTGGGAAATTCCATCTGGGGGTGGTGTTGTTCGCAATATGATGGCAACGCCGGAGGGTGAGATCGTGCTTGCCGAAAGCGGCATTAACCGTGTCGCGTTGGTGGAAGTGAAGTGAACTCATTGCGCCTTGCGGCAAAGCTTTTCGGCAAGACGCATCTGCTCAGCCCGAGAGCAACGTGCGCGAGGCGGCCAAAGGGTTGAAGAGGCGCAACAACAGCCGCACCGCACGCCCCCGCGGAGAGGTCAGCTCGGGGTCGCGTGCCAGCAACACCGCAGCATCACGATGCGCCATATGCAATAGCCCTTCATCGCTGACGGGTTCGGCAATGCGAAAAAGCGGCTGTCCGGATTGCCGCGTGCCGAGAATTTCGCCGCCGCCGCGAAGACGAAAATCTTCATCGGCAATGCGAAAACCATCGTCGATATCGCGCAAAAGCCGCAATCGGTGCGCGGCCACCTCGGTCAGACCTGCATCATGCAATAACAAACAGAAACTTTCCGCATTGCCGCGCCCGACACGCCCGCGCAATTGATGCAACTGAGCCAGGCCGAAGCGTTCGGCGTGTTCGATCACCATGACATTCGCTGCCGGCACATCCACGCCGACTTCCACCACCGTCGTCGCCACCAACAATCGGATACGGCCGGCGGCAAAGTCTGTCAGCACCGCTTCCCGGCGCGCCGGCTCCATTCGCCCGTGGGCAAGACCCACCGCGGGGCCGAAACGTTCGCGCAAAGAAGCGTAACGGGCTTCGGCTGCGGCCACATCGCTGGCCTCGCTTTCTGCCACCAGCGGGCAGATCCAATAGACGTTGGCACCGCCTTGCAAAGCGCGGGCAATGGCTGCGATGACTTCCTCGAGCGCCGCCAGCGAGTGCAACGTGGTGCGCACCGGCTGCCGCCCGCTCGGCTTGCCTTGCAGACGGCTGATATCGACTTCGCCCCATTGCGTCAGAAGCAAGGTGCGCGGAATGGGCGTTGCGGTCATGACCAGGACATCCGCGGCCTTTCCTTTCGCGCCGAGCAAAAGCCGCTGATAAACGCCAAAGCGATGCTGCTCATCAATCACGATAAGCCCGAGATCGTGATAGCTTACCGCTTGCTGAAACAGCGCATGCGTGCCGACAACAAGCGGAATTTCGCCGCTGGCAAGCCCGGCCAACACGCGCCGGCGCTGCTCGCCCCGCACCGAGCTCGTCAGCAGCGCCACGGGCACGGAGGTGACGCGCTGCAGCGTGGCGAAATGTTGCCGAGCCAAAATTTCCGTGGGCGCCATTAAGGCCGCCTGGGCGCCGGCTTCCACGGCGCGCAACATCGCCATGACGGCAACCCAGGTTTTGCCGCTGCCGACATCGCCTTGCAGCAAGCGGAGCATCCGCCGCGGCGCGGCGAGATCGGCGTCGATTTCGGCAAGCGCATGACGTTGCGAAGCGGTGGGCGTAAAGCCGAATGCTGCCTCTGCCTCGGCGCGCAGCCGCCCATCGCCCAACAGCGCGCGGCCCGCACGCGCCCTCAGCCGCGCCCGCGAGAGGGCAAGCGCCACCTGCCTGGCCAAGAGCTCATCGTAAGCGAGGCGACGGCGCGGCTCCGCAGAGGGCAACTCTTTCGGCTCCTGCAATGACACCAGCGCCTCGGCAAAGCCCATCCAGCGCTCGCGCCTGAGCAGCGCCGGATCCTGCCACTCCGGCAACGGGGGAAGCCTGGCCAGCGCGGCTTGCACGGCTTTGCGCACCTGCCAGCGACTGAGGCCCGCGGTCAGCGGCCAGATCGGCTCGATTGCGGGCAGCGTGTCCGCGCGCTCGGGGGGCAGCACATAGTCGGGGTGGGGAATGCTTGGCCGGCCTTGATAGCTCTCAACCCGACCGGAAACCAGGAAGCGTTTGCCAGGTGCGAACCGTTCCCAAAGGACGGGCTTGGAAAAATAGACCAGCTCGGCAAAGCCCGAGGCATCGGCCACCACCACCCGCCAGGGCTGACGCGGCCGCTCGGGCGGTTCACAGCGCACCACCTCCACCATCAGGGTGGCGACGGAACCGGCGGTCAGCTCTGCCACGCTCTGGCGCTTCCTCCGATCCACGTAGGATTCGGGGAGATGGAAGAGCAGATCGATAATGCGCTCCCCACCCACCGCACGCGCGAGCAACGCCGCGCGGGCCTCTCCGACTCCCGGCAGGGTTGCAAGCGGTGCAATCAAGAACGCCAGAGCTTCATGCGCCATGGGCTGACAGTCAATCTCCTTCTCGCTATATGCCAGTTTGCACATGATGGAACAAAACCGACGTCCTTCCCCTCTTTCCTTGGACGCGCGGCGGAGAAGGCTGTTGTTTCGCGCCACTCACCGCGGCATGAAGGAAACCGAACAGCTTTTCGGCGGCTTTGTGGCCGCGGAAATCGCAACATTGAGCGAAACGGATCTGGATGCGTTGGAAGCGGCCCTCGCCCTGCCCGACCCCGACCTGGTCGATTGGCTGATGGGGCGGCGCCCGATTCCCGCCGCGTGCGATGCCCCCGTCTTGCGCAAGATGGAGGCGGAAATCCGCCGCAGGATGGGCGAGCCATGACGCGCGCCATTCCTCTTTACGGCGCCCCAGAAGGCTGGGATGCGCTGTTGCTGATTCGCCGGCGAAGCGAGCATCAGGGTTCGGTTTTGCATGTGGCGCGCGACGATGCGCGCATGGCGCGGCTTGCGGAGCTGATCGGCTTTTTCGCCCCCGAGCTGGAAGTGTTGCGCTTTCCCGCCTGGGATTGCCTGCCTTATGACCGCGTCTCACCGCATGCGGACCTCGTGGCCGAACGCATGGCCACACTGAGCCGCCTTTTGGAGCCTTCGGCGGCTCGGCGGATCGTGTTGACCACGGTCAATGCGCTGGTGCAAAGAACCCCGCCCCGAGCGGCGCTGGCGGGGGCGGCATTTCGGCTTGCGGTGGGGGAGAGGATCGAGCGTGAGGTGCTGATCCGTTTCCTGGAAGCGCACGGCTATGTGCGCGCCACCACGGTGATGGAGGCCGGCGAATATGCCGTTCGCGGCGGCATTATCGACCTTTTCCCAGCGGGCGAGACGGAGCCGGTGCGGCTTGACCTGTTTGGGGACGTGCTGGAGCACATGCACCGCTTCGATGCCGCAACCCAATTGCGCGGGGCGGCCCTTGCGCGGCTGATTCTGCGCCCTGCCGCGGAAATCCCCTTCGATGCCGAGGCCATCTCGCGCTTTCGCAGCAACTGGAGGGAATTGTTCGGCCCCGCAGCGGCCTCGGACCCCATTTATCTGGCCGTTTCCGAAGGCCACCGCGTCGCGGGGATGGAACATTGGGCGCCGCTCTTTCATCCCGCCATGGAAACGCTGCTGGATTATCTGCCGGACGCTTCCGTTAGCCTCGATGATCAAGCCGAAGAGGTGCTGGCGACGCGGCTTGAAATGATCGCCGATCATTACGCCGCGCGGCAGCTTCCCGCGCGCGAAGGCGAATTGCCCTATCGGCCACTGCCGCCCGAGCGGCTCTATCTGGACCGCGAAGGCTGGGACGCGATGCTCGCCCCGGCAAAGGTGTTTGCCTTCAGTCCCTTTGCCCGGGCCGAAGGCGTGGCCGGGATTGAAGGCGGCGGCCGCCCCGCGCCAATTCTGACGCGCGCGGGCGCGGAGGTTTTCGCCGAACTGCGTGAGCAGAAAGAGCGCTGGGACAAGGAAGGCCGCAAGCTGCTGGTGACGGCGTTCACCCGCGGCTCGCGTGAGCGCCTGGCGCTGTTGTTGCGCGAGCACGGTTTTGCTGTCGAGCTTTGCGCGGACTGGGCGGCGGCCCAAGCATTGCCGCCCGGCGCGATCGGCTTGGTCGTTCTTGGGCTTGAGCGCGGCTTTCTGGCCGAAAATCTGGCCGTGCTCTCCGAGCAGGATATATTGGGTGAGCGCATCAGCCGCCCGCAGCGAAAGCAGAAACGCGCCGAGGCCTTTATCGCCGAGGCCAGCGAACTTGCCGAAGGCGATTTGGTGGTTCACCAGGACCACGGCATCGGCCGCTATGATGGGCTTGCCACGCTCAAAGTGGATGGTGCGCCGCATGATTGCCTGCGCATTCTCTACGATGGGGATGAAAAGCTTTTTCTTCCCGTCGAGAACATTGAAATGCTCTCGCGTTTTGGCCCGGATACCGCCGGCGTGGCGTTGGACCGGCTGGGCGGAACATCCTGGCAGGCGCGCAAGGCACGCGCCAAGCACCGCATCCGCGAAATGGCGGCGGAGCTCATTCGCATTGCTGCGCAACGGGCCATGCAGGAAGCCCCGATTTTGGAACCGCCGGAAGGGTTGTGGGAAGAATTCTGCGCCCGCTTTCCGCATGTGGAAACCGAAGACCAAGCGCGCGCGATCAACGACGTGCTCGCGGATCTCGCATCCGGCCGGCCGATGGATCGGCTGATTTGTGGTGATGTCGGCTTCGGCAAAACCGAGGTTGCGCTGCGTGCCGCGTTTGTTGCCGCCATGGCTGGGGCGCAAGTGGCGGTGGTGGTGCCGACCACGCTGCTCGCGCGCCAGCATTTTCGCGTCTTCAGCGCGCGCTTTCGCGGGTTTCCGGTGCAGATTGCGCAGCTTTCGCGCATGGTCTCGGCCAAGGAGGCAGCCGCCATCAAGCGCGGTTTGGCCGATGGCTCGGTGAACATCATCATCGGCACGCATGCCTTGCTTTCCAACGGAGTTACCTTCGCCGATCTTGGACTTTTGATTATCGACGAAGAGCAGCATTTCGGCGTTGCGCATAAAGAACGGCTGAAGCAAATGAAGGCCGATGTGCATGTCCTGACGCTGACCGCAACGCCCATTCCGCGCACTTTGCAGCTTTCGCTTGCCGGCGTGCGTGAGATGAGCGTTATTGCCACACCGCCGGTGGACCGGCTTGCGGTGCGCACCTTCATCATGCCGTTTGATGCTGTGGTGGTGCGCGAAGCGATTCAGCGCGAGCGGTTTCGCGGCGGGCAGGTTTTCTGCGTGGCGCCGCGCATTGAAGATATTCCGCGTCTTGGCGCGCGACTGGCCGAGATTGTTCCGGAAGCCCGCATTGCACAAGCACATGGGCGCCTTTCTTCGCGTGAGCTTGAGCGCGTGATGACGGAGTTTAGCGATCATCGCTACGATGTTTTGCTCTGCACCAATATCGTTGAAAGCGGGCTTGATATGCCCTCGGTCAACACACTGATTGTGCATCGGGCCGATATGTTTGGCCTTGCCGATCTGTATCAGTTACGTGGGCGGATCGGCCGCGGCAAGCAACGCGGTTACGCCTATCTGACTTGGCCGCAAAACCACAAGCTTTCGCCGACGGCGGCACGGCGGCTTGAAGTGATGCAGACGCTCGACAGCCTGGGGGCGGGCTTCACGCTGGCCAGCCACGATTTGGACATTCGCGGCGCCGGAAATCTCTTGGGAGAGGAACAATCCGGCCATATCCGCGAGGTGGGCATCGAGCTTTATCAGCAAATGTTAGAGGATGCGGTTGCCGAACTTCGCGCCGAACGCGGACGGAAAGTGACGGATCGGGAGTGGGCGCCGGTGATCAATCTCGGCCTGCCGGTGCTGATTCCCGAGGACTATGTCAGCGACTTGCCGGTTCGGCTTGGACTGTATCGCCGCATTGCGGCGCTTTCTTCGGATGCCGAAACAGAAGCCATGGCGGCGGAGCTGGTGGACCGGTTCGGGACTCTGCCGGAGGAGGTGGAAAACCTTCTGCAAGTGGTCCGATTGAAGCGCGCCTGCCAGGCGGCCGGCGTCGAGCGGCTGGAGGCCGGCCCCAAGGGAATGGTGCTCAGCTTTCGGGGCAATGCGTTTGCCAACCCTGCCGGGCTGGTGGCTTGGCTGGCCGCAAAGCGGAACAGTGCGCGGCTGCGGCCCGACCACAAACTCGCCATTGTGCAGGAGCTTCCGCCGCAAGCCAGGATCCGCGCTGCGCATGCGGTCTTGGCCGAGCTTAGCCGCCTTCGCGAGCAAGCGGCGGCGGCCTGAGCGAGAGGAGCGCGCCGAGCCCTGTTTCTGCAAAAGGCGCAGGAGTTTTGTGGCGGCCCGGATCGTCGTATAAGCAGAGCGGGGTGACGAACAAAAGAAGTGGAGGATGGGTCCGTGTCGAGCCGTCTGGAGGGGAAGGTTGCCCTGGTGACCGGGGTCAGCCATGATGGACAAGTCGGCCAAGCGGTGGCCAAAGCGCTGGCAGCAAACGGCGCGATGCTCGCGATCTCTGCGCGCACGGCGGCCAATGTGGAAGCGCGCGCGAGAGAATTGCGCGAGGCCGGCGCGCGCGTGCTTGCCCACGCCGCATCCCTAACCGATGAAAACCAGGTGCAGCAGCTGGTGGAACGCGTTCTATCCGAATACAAACGCATTGATATCTTGGTCAATCTCGCCGGCGGCCTGACACGCTACAAGCCCGTGGTCGAGCACACGCTGGAGGATTGGACCACGGAGCTGAACAACAATCTGCTTTCGGCCTTTCTGATGTCGCGCGCTGTCTTTCCCGCCATGAAGGACGCAGGAGGCGGAGTGATCGTGAACTTTGCGCGGGCGGGACTGCCGCAAGCCAACATGGTGGCCTACAATTGCGCGAAGGCAGGTGTTGAAGCCCTGACCCGCACTCTGGCGCTGGAAGGAAGAGATGCCGGAATCCGCGTCAATGCGGTGGCGCCCGGCCTTGTCGATACCGCATCGAACATTGCCGCCATGAAGCCGAAAGACCTGAAGCGCTGGGCCAAACGCGAAGACATTGCGGAAGCGGTGGTGTTTCTCGCCTCTCCTGCTGCGGCGGGAATCACGGGCCAAACCATTGCGGTGACGGGCTGGGGAATTTAGTGCGGCGCGATTTAAGCTTCCGGCTTGCCTCTCTCGCCCTCTCAAGGCGATGATCGGCTGCCGACACCGCTTCAGGAAGCTCTGAGATGACGCGTTCCATCGCGCCCCGATCCCTGCCGCGCCCCGTCCTGTGGATTCCGCTGTTGTTGTTTCTCGGCATGAGCGTGGGCGGCCTCTATTACGTAAAATGGGCGCCGTATTACGCCAAAGCCTTTCACGCCGCCGCGCAGCATAGCATCGGCGCTTCCACCCTGAGCGGCACCGAGGCCGCCGCAAGCCCCCTCGGCTTGCGGGCAGGTCTGACCTATTCGTTGGCCTACCTGAAAGCGGTCTGGCAAGCGCTGCTGCTGGGCCTGGCGCTCGCCGCAGGGGTGGAGACGCTGCTTCCGCGCGCGATGCTGACGCGCATCTTCTCGGGCCGGGCGGCATCACTGCGCGCGGCCCTTCTCGGCGTTCCTTCGATGATGTGCACCTGCTGCGCGGCACCCATCGCCGTCGGCCTGATGGAGTGCGAAACGAGCCCCGCCGCGGCTTTGATCTATTGGCTTGCCAACCCCGTTCTGAATCCGGCGACCCTGGTTTTTATCGGCTTCGTTCTGGGCTGGCAGTGGATGGCATTGCGGCTTGTGCTCGGCGTGGCGCTTGTGTTTGCCCTCGGCCACTGGGCGGCGCGCTGGGTTCCGCAGGCTTCGGCGCGGACGCTGCAGCCGCAGGCCCCGGCCGCATCATCCCCGGCTACGCCGGAGCGGCACTTTCTTCTCGCCTGGAGTGCGGCGTTTCTTCGCTTGGCGGTGCGGTTGATACCGGAATACGCCGTCATTGTGTTCGTCCTCGGCATGCTCCGCGCCTGGCTGTTCCCGGAGATGACGCCGGAGATCGGCCACGCTGCTTGGCTTGCTCCGGCGCTTGCGGCAGCCGGCACCTTGTTTGTGATCCCGACCGCGGGCGAGGTGCCGATTATCCAGGTGCTGCAGCATTTCGGGCTTGGCCCCGCCGGCGCCGCTGCGCTGCTGATGACACTGCCGTCCGTAAGCCTGCCCTCGCTTGCGATGCTTGGCCGCGCCTTTCCCTGGCGTGTGGTTGCGGCGCTCGGCTTCGGCACCTTTTTCTTCGGCCTGCTGGCGGCGGGGCTTGCGGCGCTTTTGCCTTGGTAAAGGCACGCGCCGTCAAATGCCCGCGGCGATGCCGTTCAGCGCGGCGGCGGTGGCGGCGGGGGTGGAGCAAACACTGCAGAGGGTCCGATGGCGGTCAGCTGGTTCGGTGAAGGACCCAACGCCTGCACCTCCATCACCCTTCCATAGGGCGTGCTCAAGACAAAACCCTGCGCAGCGATTTGCTGGCCGGGCTGAAGAAGACTGCCCATTTGCCAAGCGATATGGGGTGGCATCTTGATTTCCGTGCCGTCCTCCAAGAGCGCGCCGTTGATATCGCCTCTCGGCCCATAGATGGGCTGTTGGACACGGCTCACGACGGTTCCCACCTGCGCGCCAGGCGCCGGCACCCCCGGCGGCAGCGGCGGCGGTCTGCTCCCCGGGGGCGGTGGACCCTGATTCACAACGGTTTGCCCTGTGCGGAGATCCGTCATGGTATATGCCTCGATCATGTTGATCGCGCCGATGCGCCAACCCTGTGCCTGCACCTGATCACCGATCCGCACCGCGGCGGCGAGCTGATCGGTCAGATGCGGGGGTGTGTGCACCTCGGTGCCATCGGCCAGCAGCACGCCCTCGAGCTCTCCCCGCGGCGTGAGCAAGAAATGCGAGACAACGCCGGACACCAAGCCTGGTTGTGCCGGGCCGGACGCCGGAGGCGGCGGTGCGCCCCAGGCAGGAGGGGGTGGCGGCGGTTGCGCCGCGGCAAGCCTGGCCAGACCCAGGGCAACCACGCCCACGCCAACGCACAAAAGCGGTGTTCTTGAGTGAAAAAATATCGGCATCGCGTCTTTCTCCTTTCGAGAATGGCTTGATGCCCCTTCGCAAACGCCATGCCAGATCTTTATGTCTGGTTTTTTCAAGATGTTCGGCACGCCCGCGTTCAGGAGCGTTGGAACACAAGACAGGCCTCTGTCCGGATTTCGTACACCGGGCAACACAATGCGCACCATCATGTTCTGCGTATCGACCGCGACACACGGCGCAAGCCCGGCTTGTGAACCGAGCAGAGAGACAGGCGGAAGAAATCGGGGCTTCCGGAATTTTTGGTGTGCCGCGCCGGCTTTGATGTTTTTCCCTTATACGCCCAGATGCATTTTCATAATGGCAGGTTCCGCTTTCAGCGCGGCGGCGGCACCCTGCCAAACCACGTGCCCGTTGTTCAAGATGTATACGCGATCGGCAAAGCTCAGCACGGCCACCACGTTCTGCTCCACCACCAGCATGGTGCGTCCTTGCGCCGCCAATTCGCGGCTGACGCGAACCAAGTCGCGCACGATCATCGGGGCCAGCCCTTCGAAAGGCTCATCCAGCAGAATCATGCGCGGGTTGCGGATCAGCGCGCGCGCAATGGCCAGCATTTGCTGCTCGCCGCCGGAGAGCTGGCGTCCGCCGGAACGGCGCCGCGCTTTGAGCCGGGGGAAAAATTCGTAAATCTCCTCCAGGCTCCAGGGTTTTGCCGCCGTCAGCGCGGCCAGACGCAAGTTTTCCTCAACCGTCAGTTCGCCGAAGATGGCGCGCTCTTCCGGCACGAGCTGCAGCCCAAGCCGCGCGATCTCGTAAGACGGCAGTTGATCAATCGGCTTGCCATCAAAACGAATACTTCCTCGTTTCGGGTTCAAAACACCCGAAATCGTGCGCAACGTCGTGGTCTTGCCCGCACCGTTACGGCCAAGCAATGCAACCACTTCGTTTTCTTCGATGGTCATGGAGACGTCGAACAGGATATGACTATCACCGTAGAAGGCATTGACGTGATCGAGCTCAAGCAAGCTCATGCGTGTGCATCCCTCCGAGATAGGCATCCTGGACTCTTTGATCGTTCTGAATTTCTTCCGGCGAACCCTCGGCAAGCAGCCTGCCTTCATAGAGAACGGTGATCCGCTCGGCAAGTTCGAAGATCGCATCCATATCGTGTTCGACAATCAGCAACGTGCGGTTTTGGCTGATATTGCGAATAAGAGCGCGCGTGGCGATGCGTTCGGCCGGGCTCATTCCGGCCAGCGGTTCATCGAGCAACAAAACGCTCGGCCCGGAGGCAAGCGCAAGACCGATTTCCAGCCGTCGCTTTTCACCGTAAGGCAAGACATGCACCGGAACATCGGCGCGATGGCTGAGCCCGATCGTTTCCATCACCGCAATAACCTGATCTTCGACATCAGCCAATCCGTCCGCACGCCGGAGGATATCTGCACGGAATGTTCCGCGCCGGCGTGCGAGCGCGGCAATGCGCAGATTCTCCGCAACCGACATCTCCAGAAAAAGCTGGTTGAGCTGATTGCTTTTGCCGATGCCGAGCTGAACCGTGCGGGTGATGCCAAGCCCGGTAATGCGCCGGCCGAACAGCAGCACCTCGCCCGCCGTCGGCGAGATTTCGTCGGCCAGCATTTTGAACAGCGTGGTTTTTCCGGCGCCGTTCGGACCGATCACCGCATGAATGGAGCCCGTCCGAACGGAGAAGGACACGTCTTCCACTGCGTGCAGGCCCCCGTAGTTTTTTGATAGCCCATTGGCCTGCAAAGCAGGCGCCGCGGGATCCGAGCGAACCAGCGGTGCAGCAAGCGGCAAAGCTCTCGGCACGGGGGGAATTTCGGCGGCGAGTCCACCTTCCTCGGGCACGTTCGCGGCTGCTTTCGCTTGCCGGCGGCGGGCCATCAACCAACGAATTTCCCCCGCGATGCCGCGCCGGAATGCGATCACCAGCACCACGAAGACGAGCCCGAGCAACAGTTTCCACAATGCGCCGACGGCCGCGATGAGCTGCAAATTATCGCGCAGATACAACCAGATGGAGGCGCCCACTAACGGGCCGATTAACGTGCCGACGCCGCCGATGACGGTTTGCACCACAAGATCGCCCGAGGTGGCGAGCGCAAAGGCATCCGGCGGCATATAGCTTTGAAAGATGCCGAGCAATCCGCCGGCAAGCCCGGCATAGAGCGCGGCAATCACGAACACGGCAAGCTTGTAGAGGGGCACCGCATGCCCGAGCATGCCCGCGCGCGTCATATTGGCTTTAATCGCCTGCAGAATCAGCCCGAAAGGCGAATGCAAAATACGCCGCGCCAACACGAAGCCGGCGAAAAAGATCAGCGCCAGCAACGCATACATCGGCCAGCCCGCGGTAATGCGGAAACTGCCCAAACGCGGCACCGGCACGCCCGGCAAGCCGTTTTCGCCCCCCGTGAACGCGGAAAGCGGAGAGTTTTCGAGGAAAAACGACATCTGCCCGAAGGCCAAGGTGATCATGGCAAAGTAGATGCCGATGCGGCGCACCGCCAGCCAACCCACGAGCAAGCCGAAAACCCCGGCGCAAAGAGTGCCGATCACCAGCGCAATCCAAACGCTGGAGAGCACGTTGTTCACCAGCAAATAGGCGGTGACAAAGCCGCCGGTGCCGAAAAAGGCGGCTTGCCCGAACGAGAGCAAGCCGGTGGCCCCGAACAAAAGATCAAAGCCCAAGCCCAAAATCCCGATGATCAACACGCGTTGCAGCAAATCGAACGTCGCGCCGAGATGCGGCAACACAAACGGGGCGACCAGCAAAGTTGCCGCAAGCGCGGCTTCGGGCAGAAAAGACAGGCGCGCGCGTGTCATACCCGCCCCTCCGAGCCGAACAAGCCTTGCGGACGGAGAATCAGCAGCAGCGCCATGACCGCGTACAACATCACCTCGGAATACGCGGAATTGAACGCGCTGGTGATGCTGATGATCTCGCCTGCAATCAGCCCGCCCAAAACGGCGCCGGGAAACGAGCCGAGGCCGCCGATGACGATCACCACAAAGGCTTCCACCAGGAAGCTATCGCCGATATCCGGAGTGACCGCGACGACCGGAGCATAGAACATGCCGGCAACCCCGGCCGCCATGACCCCGATTGCGAACACCAAAAGGAAAGCGCGGCGAACATTGATGCCCAGCAGGCCGACCATGCGTGCATCCTCGATGCCCGCGCGCACCACGAGGCCAATGGAAGTGCGATACAGCACCCCGTAAAGAAGCGCGAGCATGGCCGCGACAATGCCGATCAATTCCAGCCTATAGGTGGGGTAGACGAGAAAACCGAGTCGAGTCGCGCCCTGCCCCCAACTCGGCGGGGCGACGTGCTGCGTATCCGGGCCGAAGATGGCGCGCACCGCCTCGGTAATGACAATGCCGGCACCGAACGTGGCGAGGATTTGGTCTTCCGGCGGGCGGTTGTAAAACCAGCGAATCAAAACGCGTTCCAACAAAGCGCCGACGACAAACATAAACACGGCCCCGCCGGCAATCCCGATCAGGAACGAGCCGGTTCGGCTGAAAATCAAAAAAAACGTATAGGCACCCAGCATGAAGAGCGCGCCATGCGCGAAATTCAAAACGCCGAGGGTGCCCAGGATGATTGTCAGCCCGCTGGCAACCAAAGCGAGCAGGATGCCGAGTGCGAGCCCATTGAAGGCTTGGGAGAGCAAAAGGGATAGGTTGGGCATGTTGTCCTTATCACCCGCAAAGGCTTTATCATCGGCAGAGAAATGACACGAATGCAAGATCTCTGGCAAGCAGAGTTCACGCCTTCGCGACCCTTGCGGGGGCCGCTCTTGCGGAGCCGCGAGGTTCGCGTAAAATGATGCCATTCCGTGATCGGCCGCAGAGGTTCGTTCACACGTTACATGAAGGAGGGGACGGATGAAAGTAAGCCGACGGCCGGCGCTAACACGCCGGGGCATGCTGCAACTCGGAACAGGCTTGACGGCGGGAGCAGTCCTTTCCGGGCTGCCGCGATTTGCGCTTGCCGATAACACGCCGATCGGAACCTGGCCGGACGGCGTTTCCGGCGATACCGTTTTCATCGGCATCAGCGTGCCGCGCACCGGCACCTATGCCCAGCAAGGCGAAGACGAGTTGAAAGGCTTTGAGCTGGCGATCGAACACATTAATCAAGGCCATCCGTTGATCCGCGCCATGGCTCCGAAAGTCACGCAAGGATTGTTGGGCAAAAAAGTCATTTACGGGGTGGCCGACTCGCAGGCCAATCCAAATGTGGCCGTGCAGAACTGTGCCAAATTCGTCGCCGATAACAAGGCGATGTTGCTTGTCGGTTCCTGCTCCAGCGCAGAAGCCGTTGCCAAAAACAAATTCGCCCAGCGCGAGAAGGTGATTTATCTCCCCGGCGTCAGCGGATCTAACGATACCACCGGCAAGGATTGTGTCCGCTACGGTTTTCGGACCTGCTTTTACGGGCAAACCTCCTCGGCAGCGCTCGCCCCGGTTTTGATTAAACAATTCGGGCGCAACAAAAAAATTGCTTTTCTCACGCCGGATTACACCTATGGCCACACGGTTCGCGCCTCGATGCAAGACTATCTCAGCAAGGGCGGCTGGACCGTGGTGACCAACCAAATCTGCCCGCTTGGCGCTGCCGATTACAGCAGCTATCTGCTCAATATCGCCAACAGCGGCGCAGACATATTTATCAATATCAACTGGGGCAATGATGCCGTTCAATCCATCAAGCAGGCGAACGGTTTCGGCATCCTCAAGCAAATGCCGCTTGTGGTCGCCTATTCGGTACCCTTCCTTGCGCGCGAAGTGGGCCCGGAGCTCACCCAAGGCGTTTACACCGCCACGGATTTCTGGTGGACAATCGGCGACAAATATCCGCTTTCCAAAACCTTCGTCGATGAATTTTACAAGAAACACAAATATATGCCGGAATGGAGCGCGCAAGAGGGCTATCTGCAACTGGCCTGCTGGGCGCGCATGGTTTCCGAAGCCGGCACGTTCCGCCCCGTGGAAGTGATCAAGACGTATGAAAAGGGCGAGCACTTCAACTCGCTGGTCGGCGATGTCTGGTTCCGTCCGCAGGATCATCAACTGGTGCGGCCGGTGATGATTCAACGCGGCAAGAAGCCGCAGGATATGAAAACGCCCGAAGACTATTGGGACGTGATCGAAATCCTTCCCGGCGAAGGGTTGATGCAGGCGCCGGACGCCTTCGGCTGCAAACTCGGCCCCTATACCTGAGCAAAGGAGCCGGACCGGCTGCGATTGGTTTCGCACCCGAGCGGTTAAGCGGAACCAATCGCTCCGTTTGCGTCTGATTTCATCGTGCCATGGCACGCAGAGGCGCGTCGGGCGAGCGGCCCTGTCAAGTGGCGGGTCGCGCCGGTTGCCTCTCCAAGCCGCGCAGCGGGTATCCGTCGGGATCCTTGCCGCGCACGCGCCGCCACCAAACCTGAAGCGTGGGCAGGTTGATGGTGATGATGAACAGCTTTCGTAAAACTCCGGGCGGGCAACCCAGGGGCTGCACACCGTGCCATGAATGCTCGGTTCTTTGAAACAGCAGGCTGCGATTGTCTCGCGCCGGCAGGGACGCGGCAACCTCCAATTGATCGAAGCCCGGCGCGGAATGTGCTTTGAAGCGGCCTTTGTCGTCCAGAATCAGAATGTTCCCGCTCCAGCTTAAATCCCAGTCCTCTTCGGTGTTAAAATAAAAGATCTGTGTGCCGAGCTTGCGTTTGGCATCGCAATGCGGGGAGACCGAGCAGCCCGCCCAGGCATAGTACCATTCCAACGTGAGAATGAATTTTTCATCGGGGGAGAGGTGAAACATGCGGCGGATGAACGATTGATAGAAATCATCGTGAAGTTCGGCGATGAATTCCCGCCACGGCTCACTGAGTTGCAGCGAGGGATGATAATGCAAAATAGCGCGATCGTGGCTTTTCTGCCCGTATCCCCGTTTCACGCCGACCATTTTCTCAAACTGGGAGATATCGGGCAGCGTTCGGCGGAGCTCCGCAAATCCTTGGTCGGTGAGCGGATGGGCGATATCGACCCATGGGTAGGGTTTCCGGTTTGAAAACTTTTCCGAGGAAAGTGCGGCGAAAGTTTTTTGATCGAGATAGCGCATTCTCTCCCGCCCCTTTGCCGATTGCCGACAGCGCGTGCTGGTTGCCAAAGCCTTTGCGGGGCAAGACGATAGTATCCGCCCAAGGCGCCAGTGTTGATTTGGATCAAAGCGGCCCCACCGATCCGAGGCTGAGAGCCTGGCGCTATGGCATGGCTCAGCCGTAATGGATGTTCGGCAAGACCTGGGCTGGGGAAAGCCCGACAAAGGTAATGCTGGTTCCGTCGGGAAGCTCGACCGAGGTGCCGCCGGCGCTGCCCGTGATCATGGCCGAATTGGGTGCATAGCCAAACAGGTTCAGCGAATCCACGCCCGGCTTGAAACCCGCAATTATATCCTTGCCGCCGGCGGAGCCGTTAATGACGGCATAGACATCGGCACCTGTGCCACCCCAAACCGTTGCGGCACCCGACTGCAGCACCACCGTATCGGTGGCAAGAAGCGGGTTCTGCAGGATGGCGAGCATCGCCTCGCCGCCGGTGAACAGCGTGGAATCGCCCGTGCCCGTGAATGCCGTGGCTTGGCCCGAGGCCGCGCCGACAAAAACCTGATCACCCGAGCCGCCGACCAAAGTGGAAGAACCGGTGCCGGCCACGACGGTGGTGTTGCCGGCGCCTCCGCCGAGGGTCTCGCGGCCGGTGCCGCCGAAGAGAATATCCTGCCCGAGCCCGCCCCACACCGCATCGTCGCCGCTGCTGCCCACAAGCGTCGCCGCCCCGGTATTGCCGCCCACCAGCGTGTCATTTCCCGAAGCGGCGCCGAAGACCGTGCAGTTGCCCGCCGATGCGAACACAACGTCGTCGGGCGCGGCCGCAAGCATGGTGGATTGCGCCGCGCCGCCGGCGACCAGCGTATCGGCGCCGCCGGCGCTGCCCAACACGGTCGTGGCTCCGCCGGTGGCCACCAAAACGTTTCCGCCTCCACTGCCCCCTTCAATCAGCCCGCCGCCGCCGCCGCCAAACACCGTTGATGCTCCGACCCCGCCCAAAAATGTCAGCGTCGTTGCAACCCCGGCTACGACCATGACGTTGCTGGCCATCGCCCCGATCGTGTCGGAGGCACCGGAGGCAAAAACGGTGCCGCTGAAAGCAATGCTCGGCATCACGACATTGCCGAACAACGAAATGGTGGAACCGCCAAAAACTTGGCCCAAGACCGAAAGCGTGGTGCCCGGGGTTGCGCTGAAGGTCGCTGCGCCTGCCAGCGCCACCGGAGTGGTGAATGTTGCGTTCGCGCTGCCGCTGCTGAGCGTGCCGCCCGCGGTGATGGTCAAGGTTCCATTCTGGCTGAGCGGAGGCGGCGGATCGGTGCCCGTGTTGGTGCCCGTATTCGTGCCCGTATTTGTGCCCGTCCCGGTGGTATTGGAAGGAGGCAGGGTGGGGGCTGAACCGATGCTTTGGGTAAACACGATATCCGTTCCCCCCGCCCCATCTTTGGAGAGAACAACGGTAGGGTTGGATGCAAGCAGGTTGGCAAGAGACGGTTGCACCGACTGGTATCTTTCCAACAGGCTCAGCACGGCGCTGCCGCTGTCGGTGCCAGTCGGCGGAAGGAAAATACCCACAAGATCAAGCGTGGCACCCGGAATCACGTTGCTGATGGTGCCGGAAAAACCGGACACATTCGCCAACGCGACCACCGCACTCGCCCCGCCGGTGCCCGCAAAGGCAATGGTTTCCTGGCTGGCAACACTTCCGCCCAGAAAAAGGCTGCCGCCCGCCCCCACCTCGATCAGGCCCGAAGCCGCGGCGGAAACGGGGCCGGAAACCGCAAAACTTGCACCACTGACCAGAATTGCCCCGGCATTCGTCAGCGTGCCGATCTGGCTTGCGCCTTGCGCGGTCATCGTTCCGTAATTGGCAAGCGTCGGAATCACAACGCTGCCTGCTATGGTTCCGTCGCTCTCGTTAAAAATTGTGCTAGCAGAAAGGCTGAGCACCGGCGCCGTGGCCGGGCCGGTGATGGTGCCGTGATTGATAAGGGTGACGCCGCTGCCCCCGATGGGTCCCTGAGCCGTGCTTTCGAGCACCGCACCCGGCGCCAGGATGATATCGCCGGGGTTGAGGGTGGTGATTTGAGAGATCGTCCCGCTCAGCGTGTTTGTCCCGGACGTGGTCAAAACCAGCTCGGTTGCGGCGGTGCCGTCCGCAAACAGATGGAACGGCTGCCCGCTGAAGTTGCCGTTCAGCCATATCGAGGCCGTTGCTCCGCCGCTGGCCACCGTGAGCATGCCGTTGGCGCCCGCCGTGGCGCTTGCCCCGCTGGCGTAGGTCAGCCCCTCGAAAACGATGGCATCGCCCGGAGATAACCCGGAAAGCGTGACATCCGGCCCGGCAGCGGCCGGAATGGAGAGCACGCCGGAGTTGGTGGCAAAGGTGATACCGGTGCCGGGGTCAACGGAACCGCCGAGCGGCACGGCAAGGCTCCCGCCGGCCCCGATCACGACCGGGCCATTTGCGAGCAACGCAGAGATGGTCAGCGTGCCGGCATCGATCAGGCGGTTTGTCGTGAGCCCGGCGAGCGTCCAGTTCGCGCCGGCATCCAAGGTCACGAGCCCGGCACTCCCGAGCGCGCTGTAGTGTGAGAGCGCCCCATTCAGCGTCCCGCTGACCGGGCCTGCGGTAAGCTCCAAAGTGCCGGCGCCGTAGCGGTCGTAAACGCCGCCCAAAAGCACCGCGCCCGGCTCGATAACGGCACGGCCACCGCCCGCGCCGAAGGCGATTGCGGCTGCGTAAGCGCCGGACGCGGAAATGGTCCCGCCGGCTGCAGCGCTGAGGGTCGCTGCCAGGGATTGCAGGTAAACACCCGTGGCGGCGCTACCGCTGACGCTTATCAACCCGCCATTGATGAGGGTATCGGCCCCGCGCAACGCCACACCGACATCCCCGGTTCCGCTTGCGCTGATCAGGCCTTCGTTGATCAGGGTTTCGGCCACACCGGCCGGGGCGAGGATCGAGGTGCTGGTCTGGGTCGGGTTAATCGTCCAGGTCCCGGCGAAGTCCAAGGTAACGCCGATGATGCCCGAACCTGCACTCGCACGACCGCTCATGAGGAAACTCTCTTAAAACAAGAGCATGAGCCCCCAACGCTCTGCTGGTTATAGGGTTGGCCGCATCATGCCCGTCTGACGCGATCTGTTAACCATTTATACACTATAAACGGGCTCGATATGCAACACAAAAAACGTGCAATTGTTGCTTGGCGCCAAGACACGCGCGGGATGATTTCAAACGAAGAGGCGCTTGCCGACGATTCCCGCCTGCGTCGGCAAGCATAAAAGAAGCGGGCGTATGAGGCCCGCTTCAGAGAGTGTGCAGGAGTTGGACTGGCTCGTTAGCGTAAGATGATGCTCGACGAGACCTGGCTGGGGAAAAGCCCGGCAAAGGTGATGGTGGTATTGTCGGAAAGCACCAAGCTGGTGTTGCCTCCGGCGTAATACACTGAGGCGGAATTGTAGCCGTAGAGGTTCACCATATCCGTGCCCGGCTTGAAGCCTTCAATCAACGCATTGCCCCCGGCTGTGCCGTTGATGACGTCGTAGACATCGGCCCCTGCCCCGCCCCAGATGGTAGCATTGCCGGATTGCAAGACGACGGTATCGGTCGTGCCCGGCTGGTTCTGCAGTACCGCGAGCATGTTTTCCCCGCCGGTGAACAAGACGGAATTGCCGGTGCCCGAAAATGCCGTGGCTTGCCCCGAGGCCGCGCCGACAAAAACCTGATTCCCCGAGCCGCCGACCAGGGTGGAAGCGCCGGTTCCGGCCACAACGGTGGTGTTGCCGGCGCCTCCGCCGAGGGTCTCGTTCCCCGTGCCGCCAAAGAGAATGTCTTGTCCAAGCCCGCCCCACATGGCGTCATCGCCGGTACTGCCCACGAGCGTCGCCGAGCCGCTATCGCCGCCCACCAGCGTGTCGCTTCCCGAAGCGGCGCCGAAGACCGTGCTGTTACCCGCGGAGGCGAAGACCAAGTCGTTGGGGGTGGCGGCCAGCATGCTCGTCCCGCCGCCGGCCACCAGCGTGTCTGACCCGCCGAGTCCGCCCAACACGGTCGTAGCGCCGCCGGTGGCCACCAACACATTTCCGCCGCCGCCGCCCCCTTCAATTAGCCCGCCGCCGCCGCCGCCAAACACCGTTGCGGCGCCGGTCCCACCCAAAAACGTCAGCGCGGTCGTCGTGCCAGCCACGACCAACACATCGTTCGTGACCGCACCGATCGTGTCATCAGCCCCACCCACGAAAACAGTGCCGGTGTTGCCAAAGCTCGGAGCGTTGACAAAGCCAAAACGCGGCGCATCCACGTTGCCGAAAAGATCAACGGTTTCGTATCCCCAAACCGTATCATTCGCGGTAATGGTGGTGTTCGGGGCGGCCGTAATGGTCCCCGGCGCGGAGAATGAGATGGCGGTGATGAGGGTGGCATCCTGGCCGTCATCGCCGACATACCCGCCTGGAGAGATGGTGATGGGACCGGTCAGGGTGTAGAGCGGGACCAGGGTGCCGTCGATCGCAAACGTGCCGCTGTTTTGCGGCAAGGTTACCCCCAGGCTGAGACTCCCGGGGGTGAGGACGATGCTGGCTCCCGCCGTGCCTTCGCTGGTGATGGTGAGCGTGGCACTTTCCAGCTCATTGAGCAACGCATTGATCTGCGACTGCGAGAGACCGTTATCTTCCAAAAAGGAACTGATCTGGCTCACATAGGAACCGACAAGCTGGCTGCCCGACGCCGTGATGGCTTGCCCCGCCGGGGCGTTGGTGTTCAACGGCACGGTAATGGAGAAACCTTGCAACACATCGCTCAAGACGCTGAACGCGGAAAAGGTCTGCCCGTTTATCACCATTCCGTAGGCATTCGGCAGCCCGGCGAAGCTCAGCGTGCCAGAGCCGCTGGTGATGGCAAGATCGACACCGACGCCACTGGAACCCTGGGTAAATGCGAAGGTGTCTTGCGCCAGCGCCGCGGACAGGCCCTGGGAGAGACCGATGTGCAGATCCGAAAACAGGGATACCAATGCTGTGCCGGAAACCGTGGAGCCGGCCAGAAGAGTTTCAACACCACTCAAAAAAGGCAGCGAGAGGTCGAGCGTATCCCCCTGGCTGAACCCGGTGATCGTCCCGAGGAAATCCCCGCTCGTCGCCGTCACCACGCCATTCGGGCCGGTAAAGGCAATTGTCTCGCCGCTGGCCACGTCGCCCTGCAGCACCAATGTCCCGCCGGAGCCGACATCAATAACGCCGGGGGCAGGCGCGCCCACATCGCCCGTGATCGTGACCGGCGCATCGACCACCATTGTGCCCGCATTCTCCAGCGTTCCGATCTGCGCAGCGTTGGTGGCCGTGATCATCCCATAATTGCTGACGGAACCGACCGCCACGGTGTTGCTGACCGCCGCCGGTCCGCCGAGCGTGGGAGAATAAGGCTCGATCAGCAGGGTGCCGGCATTGCTGACGTTCACCAGAGGGGAGTATGAAACATTAATTGGCACCTCAAGCCCGACAGTGGCGCCGTTCAGTACCGTTATGGAACTGTACTGTCCGACATGAACGGTGGTGGAATTGGTGACGGTTGTGGTGCCCATGGCGTTTCCTGCCCGGAGTTTGTTGACAAGCCGACTCGTATGAAAAGGATTCTATATTCCATATTCCTCAATAAGAAGACAATAATAGATTAATAACGCGTTAATTTATGATGAGATGATGCGATCATCGCAACAATCCAGGCGTAGGAACAATACAAGAATGAGAACAATACAAGAACAGAAATATATGAAGCAGCGTAACGGATTTCTGCCCATCGAAAAACGCTTCAGCGACTATTTGCCTCCGCGAATGACGCACGCACAGGATGAATGCAAATGCGCATTGCGCTGATTGTCAACGGCACTGCACACGAAATCTCCGCACCGCCCAAGACGCCTCTGCTCGGCGTGTTGCGCAATCGGCTTGACCTCAAAGGCACGCGCTTCGGCTGCGGCCTTGCGCAATGCGGAGCTTGCATGGTGCTGGTGGACGGCGAGCCGGTCTACGCGTGCACGCGAGAGGTCGGCACTCTCGCCGGCGCGCAGATCACCACCGTGGAAGCGCTGGACGGCTATCGGCTCCGCACCGCCTTCCTGGCCGAGCAGGCGGCCAGTGCGGCTATTGTCTTTCCGGCATCCTGATGCGTGCCAAGGCTCTTTTGGATCGCAACCCATTGCCGAGCCGGACAGCATTTATTGCTGATCTGGAACGTAACCTCTGCCGCTGCGGGGCGCAATGGCGGATCATCCGTGCGGTGGAACGCGCCGCTTCCCTGTTAAGCGAGAGAGCCGTGCCATGAGCGCTTCCAGCCTGCCGCTTTCGTTTGCCAATAACCCGAGCCCCGAGCGCTGGTTGCGCTTTGATCCCGACCGCACCATGCATCCAACGAAACCGGGGTGAGTTCGCGAGACTGGCTCAACGACCCGATTTGGCGTTTTTCGGAAGTGCCGGAAATTTCCGGCGAGCTCATCGAAACACAAGAAGAACGTGCACTTGGTGCGGATGCATGCGCCCCAGGCCAGAGGGCTCGAGCGATTGGCAATGCCGTGGCGCCTGCACTTGGCGTGTGCATGCGCGACCTGCCGTTGCCTCATGAGCACATTGCTTCGACGCGGCAGCGGCTTTCATCGGCATCGCTGGTACGAGAGCCGGCTTTCCGCCCCTTGGTTTGCGGCACGAGTTTCATTTCACACGCGCAGCAAAAAGGAGATAACGCCGATCCACCAATCAAGAGCCGAGCTTAGTCGTCATCGCCGAACCCTTCCCAACCATCGTAACCGCCGAAGCCCCACCCGCCATCGTCATCGTCATCGCCGAAACCCCACCCATAACCGCCATAGCCGCCATAGCCGGGCGGGCCGAAGACCGGACTTATTCCAGCGTCTGTGTTGACAAAACAGGCGGCCAAAGGAAGCAGAAGGAAGCTGAGCAAAGTCACGGGGCGGAGGCGCAACAGCGTTCTATTGCAGGAAGCCTTTGAGAGCTTAAAGCAAAGCACATCCATTCTCCTTCTTCTCCTCCAATCCATTCGCCCGGATAACGGCTACATACGGCGATGCCTACTTAGCAAATTGGCAGCGGCGTGATTTTAAAATTTAAAATAGGATGCAAAAGAAAGCGAGGAAATGGTATGAGGAGCCGCGGTCACCCCGTTCCAGCTCGAATGGGTGCGCTTTCGCGGGAGCAACACATGAGTACGACGATGGACATGGATGTTCTTTGCATTGGCGCGGGCGGGGGCGCCTACCCGGCTGCCTTTCAACTCGCGCGGGCCGGCCGCAAGGTAGTCATGGTCGATCCGAAAGGTGTGATGAGCGGCAACTGTCTTGCCGAGGGCTGCGTGCCCTCAAAGGCGGTGCGTGAGGCGGCTTTACTCTGGAATCGCGCGCACCATTTCAGCCGGTTCGGCATTCAACGTGCGCCCGCGGTCGATTATGCGGCCGTGATCGCGCATAAGGATGCGGTGCAGCAACGCCGCTACGCGCAGCATGCGGACGAGTTAAAGGCGTTCGGAGATAGACTAGAACTCGTTACCGGCGTGGCCCGCTTTCTTGATGACAGACGGGTGAAAGTGGAAGGCCCGAATGTGGATTGTGAATATCGGGCAAAGCAGGTGATCATTGCCAGCGGCGCCGAAGTCACGGTTCCCCCAATTCCGGGCGCGGAGCATTGTCTGACCAGCCGCGATATCTTCGCGCTGAACCCCGCGCTCCGTTCATTGCCCGCCTCGCTGCTCGTGGTCGGCGGAGGTTATATCGGGTTGGAGACCGCATGCTTTTTCAGAGCCTTCGGGGTTCGGGTGCACGTGATGGAGATGACCAATCAGCTGCTTCCGGGTTTCGATCCGCGGATGGCGGCGGAGCTTGCCCGCCTTCTTGATCCGGAAATCACGGTTACCTTGAATGCCAAGGTGGAAACGATCGAGAAGACGCCGACGGGTTTCAAGGTCTGGTACGCGCACGAGGGGCGCAAGGAAGCCGCGGAGAGCGACCAAGTCTTGATGGCCGTGGGCAGGTCTCCGGTTATTCCGGAAGGCAGCGATCGGATCGGTTTGGCATTGGAACGACGCGCGATCAAAGCGGATGAGGCGCAACGCACCAACATTCCCGGAATCTATGCTTGCGGCGACGTCAACAATCAGGCGCCGCTTTTTCACGCCGCGCTTCGCCAGTCGCTTGTTGCTGGAGCGAACATTTTGGCCGGGCGGGCGGTGGACTATTTCGATCGCGGCTCGGTTCCTTTTACCATCTTCACACTTCCCGCTGCCGCCTACGTTGGCACAACGCCATCCGCAGCAGCCCGGCTCGGCATGACGCTGATCGAGGGAGCAGCGTCGCTGAGCGAGGATTCCCGCGCACAAATACTGGACGAATTGGGTGGCGAAGTGCGCTTGTTTTTCAGCCCCGGAAGCCTGCGCCTGATTGGCGGATGGGCGATCGGGCTGGATGCGGAGAACTTGATCAGCGAAATCGGGCTTGCCGTGGCCCGGGGGCTGACAGCACGTGATCTGGCCGAATTTCCCGGCCAGCATCCGATGGCAAGCGAGGCGATCGCCAAAGCAGCGCGCGCGCTGGTCTAACGTTTTGTGTTACGATTTGCAAAGACATCGATAATGGGAAACTTTTGTTCTTATTATCCAACGTTTGGGTTTGCACACTCCCAACGCTTACCGGAAAATCGACTTTCCCAAAACGGCATGGCGTATATCTCTCTTTCCAATGAACAGCTTTGCTCTTGTTCCAAAAGTGTTACAAACCTGCGCCCCTGCACCATCGGCGATCAGGCGGCGCCGAGGCTAAGCTGCGGCAAGCCGAGCATCTCGCGCGCTTCGGCAGGGGTGGCCGGCTCCATATCCAGCTCACGCATAATCCGCACCGTGCGCGCCACCAGCATTTCGTTCGTGGCCAGCACGCCTTTGGTGTAATAGTTGTTATCCTCAAGCCCGACGCGGACATGCCCGCCCATCAGAAGGGCTTGCGTGGTACCTGGAAGCTGCGCCGGGCCGATCGCCGAGAGGCACCAGATGGAATGCGGCGGCAAGAGGCGCACCATGGCTGCGAGCAGATCGTGGCTATACGGCATGCCGCCCTGAAAATTGCGGTCGGTGCCCAGCACAATATTGATGTAATAGGGCGGCTTGTCGTAGCCCTTTTGGATCAGACGGGTAACATCTTGAATGATATGCGCGGGGTTGAACACTTCCCATTCCGGCTTGATCCCCCGCTCCTGGAAGCGCTTGGCCATCGCCTCGCAACGCGCGGGGGTGGTGATGACCAGAATCTCTCGTTCGCCGAACACATCGACGGCGGTGAAGCCATCAAACGTCGCCATTTCCGCGCCAGCGTCCAGCCCCTTCAGCCGTTCTTCAAAGTTATTTTCGAACATTCCATCCGGACGCGCGAGCAGCATATCTCCGGACGAGCCGCCGCCGGTAGAGTTGTTGAGAATAATATCGCAGCGCTCGCGAATCAGGCTATTGATCCGGCGATAGATTTCGGGGTTACACGTCGCCTGGTCGTCTGGCCGGCGGGCGTGCAGCGCCGCAATGGCCGCCCCTTCTTTGTAGGATTTATAAACCGATTCAGCGATTTCCTCGGGCTGCGTCGGCAGGTTCGGGTTCGAAGCTTTGGATGCCATCCCCCCTGTGGGCGCAACTGTTACGATCACTTTTTTGGATGCCATCGTCTCCTCCATGGTGCAGAGTTTAGATATGCCGAAGTCTCGCGCGCGCCGCGCCGCTGCCTCGCCCCTTTCGCGCCCGAACGATGAGCGGGCACAGATCCGTTCCCCACTGGCAGAGAGCCCAAGCTTCTTGATGCGGCTGGCGCAGCTGCGCGCATTTGATGAGTTCTATCGCCAGTTCGCAGGGCTGGGCGTCACCCCTGCAGGGTTTTCCGTGCTTGCCTTGATTATCGCCAATCCGGGCGTAAGGCCGGGCGCCATTGCGGAGGAGTTGCAGGTCAAACCCTCTAACGTGGCCGCGTTGGTGAATGCGCTGGTTGCGGCTGGCTATGTGCAACGCTCCACCGATACCGCGGAGCTTCGCGCGTCTTTGCTTTACCCCACCAAAGCCGGCGCGAAAGCATGGCAGGAGATGGAACAGGCGCATCTGCGCGTGGAGGCGCGGCTTTTGGAACCCCTCACGCCAGCGGAGCAGAAACAACTCGTCGCCTTGTTGCGCAAGCTTTTGCATCGTTGATCGTTCGTTCTCCCCTCTCCCACGGATGACCCAATTGCTCTTCGCTTGCGCCCCGAACCCAGCCTGATTTATTATTATGAAGCATACATAAACGAGACAAGCCCGTGCCCTCGGAAATAACGCATGAACGATGACCCCGCCATCACCTATGAGTTGCAGAAGGGCGTGGCGTGGATCGGCCTGAACCGCCCCGAAAAGCGCAACGCTATCAATGACGCGCTGTTGGAAGCGCTGGTCGCTGCCGCGCGCCGGGCGCAAAAAGAGGCGCAGGTGCTGGTGATCTATGGGCACGGCCCTTGCTTTAGTGCCGGGCTCGACCTTGGCGAGCATCGCGCGCGTGAGCCGGTGGACGTGCTGCACCATTCGCGTTCCTGGCACGCGGCATTTTCCTTCATCCGACGCGGCAGCGTAGCAGCGATTGCAGCGCTGCACGGAGCGACCGTGGGCGGGGGCCTGGAGCTTGCCGCCGCCTGCCACATCCGAGTGGCTGATAGCACCGCTTTCTTTGCACTGCCGGAAGGCGCGCGGGGCATTTACGTGGGCGGTGGTGCCTCGGTTTACGTTGCGCGGCTGCTCGGGGCGGCACGCATGATGGATATGATGCTCACCGGCCGGGTGCTTGATGCCGAAGCGGCGGAGCGTGCCGGGCTTGTGCAATACCTGGTGCCAGAGGGCGCCTTGCGCGAGAAAGCGGCCGAACTTGCGGCCAAGGTGAGAGAGACGGCACCCTTGACCATGCTGGGAGTGCTGCATGCATTGCCGCGAATCCAGGATATGAGCGAGGAAGACGGGTTGTTCGTGGAAAGCTTGATGGCCGCACTGGCCCAGAGCGGGGCAGAGGCGCAGGCGCGCCTTGCAGATTTTGTCGCCAAACAGGGGGCCAAGGTGATGCGGCCTTCGCAGAAGGAATAATGATCGCCGGAAGAAGGAACAGCGTCGTGACACCTGCCAATGTGTGCGTCATCAAAATTGAATGGGGCCACTGCGATCCGGCCGGCATTGTCTTCAACCCGCGCTTTTTCGAGTGGTTTGACGCCGCCACTACCGAGCTTTTGGCGCAGCGGCTCGGCCTTTCGAAGCCGGCAATGTTAAAGCGCTATGATATCGTCGGCATTCCGCTCGTCAGCACGCGCGCAAACTTCCTCACCCCGTGCGTCTTTGGCGACGAGGTACGGATTGAAAGCACGCTGGTGCAATTCCGCCGCTCGAGTTTTGACGTGCAGCACCGGCTGCTGAAAGCCGATGGCACGCTCGCCGTAGAAGGGTTCGAGACACGGGTTTGGGTGACGCATGACCCGGATCGGCCGGGCGGGATCAAGGCCCAGCAGATCCCTGATGAGGTGCTGACACGCTTTGGCATGACGCGGACGGAAACACGTTAAACCCGAAACATAGGGAGGAAACACAACAATGCTGCGACGGAGAGCAGTTCTGGCCGGTGCCGCTTTTGCTGCCGCAGGCGGCGCTCTCCCCTTCCCGCGCGCGGCGCATGCCGCAATGCCCGGAAAGCCCGTGCGCATCGGCGTGCTGAACGACATGTCTGGGGTTTATGCTGATTATCAAGGACCCGGCTCCGTCGTGGCCACGCAACTCGCCGTCACCGACTTCGGCGGGCGGGTCGCCGGCGTTGCGATCGAGGTGATATCGGGCGACCATCAAAACAAACCGGATATCGGCGCCGCCATCGCCCGCCGCTGGCTGGATCTGGACGGAATCGACATGATTTTGGACGTGCCGAATTCCGCCGTGGCCCTTGCGGTGGCAGATCTCTGCCGGCAGAAAAACAAGGTGTTCATCGGCTCTGGCGCCGGCACCGCCGCGCTGACGGGCGAGAAGTGTTCGCCCAACACCGTGCAATGGACCTATGACACCTGGTCGCTTGCGCATTCTATGGGCAAAGCGATGGTCGACCGCGGCGGCAAGCGCTGGTTCCTGATTGTGGCCGACTACGTCTTCGGCCATGATTTGCAAAAGAGCGTCACCGAAGCGGTGCAAAAGGCGGGCGGCACGATTGTCGGTGCGGTGCGCCATCCGCTCGGGACCGCCGATTATTCCAGTTACCTGATCAGCGCCCAGGCTTCCAGGGCCGATGTGCTCTGCCTGGCCAATGCCGGCGGGGATACCACCACGTGCCTGAAGCAGGCCTCGGAGTTCGGGCTTAATCGCAAGATGCAGATTGCCGGGCTAGTGGTGAATATCAACATGATCGAACCGATCGGCCTGAAGGATGCGCAAGGCTTGCTGGCCGTGATGCCGTTTTATTGGGATCTGAACGCGGGCACGCGTGCTTTTGCTAACCGGTTTCAGGCGGCGCATCCGCGGCATCAAATGCCGAACGACATGCAGGCCGGCTGCTATGCCGCAACCCTGCACTATCTCAAGGCCGTGGCGAAGCTTGGCAGCGCCGAAGACGGGCGCGCCGTGGTGGTGGCCATGAAGGCCATGCCGACGGATGACCCTTTGTTCGGAAGAGGAATGATCCGCCAGGACGGCCGGAAAATTCACCCCGTTTATCTGATGCAGGCGAAAAGCCCTGCCGAATCCCGGGGCAATTGGGATTTCTTCAAGCTGGTCGGGGTGGTGCCGGCAGATCAGGCCTACCGCCCGCTCAACGAGGGCCATTGCCCGCTGGTTGCGGGCTAAACGGCCTAACAAGAGGAACGCATGAGCGAAACGTCTGTGCAACGCGTCGCAGTCATCGGCACCGGCTTGATCGGCGCCAGCTGGGCCAGCTGTTTTCTCGCCCGTGGTCTGGAGGTGACGGCCTCTGACCCTGCGCCGGGCGCAGAGGCCGCCTTGCGCGAAGCCGTGGCCGCCCACTGGCCGGCCATGGAAATGCTGGGACTTGCGCCCGGCGCTTCGCCGGAGCGGTTGCGCTTTCTTGCCTCGCCCGAAGCAGCGGTTGCCGACGCCCAGTTTATCCAAGAAAACGCGCCCGAGCAGCTGGCGCTGAAGCGCGAGCTCTTCCGCCGGCTGGACGCGGCGGCACCGGCCGAGGCCATTCTCGCGAGCAGCTCTTCCACCTTTATGGTGAGTGAGTTCCAGGACGCCTGCGTGCACCACCCCGAACGCGTGGTGCTGGGCCATCCATTCAACCCGCCGCATTTGATTCCCTTGGTCGAAGTCGCGGGCGGGCGCCACAGCGCGGCCGCTGCCGTGCAGCGCGCGTACGATTTCTACCGCGCCCTTGGCAAACACCCTATTGTGCTCAAAAAGGAGGTGCGCGGGCATGTCGCCAATCGGCTGCAAGCGGCGCTCTGGCGCGAAGCCTTCTTTTTGTTGGCGGAAGGTGTGGCGAGCGTGGCGGATCTCGACGCCGCCATCGCGCACGGCCCCGGTTTGCGCTGGGCGCTGCTCGGCCCCTTACTTAATTTGCATCTCTCCGGCGGTCCGGGCGGGTTTGCGGCACTGTTCGGCAAGCCGCTTTGGCGCGCGACGGAAGCGGTGTGGCAAGATCTCGGAACCGTCTCGGTCGATGCCGCGTTGGCACAACGCGTAGCAGACGGAATTAAAGAAGAGCTTGCGCCGCATGGGGAAGCAGCGGTGCTCAGCAAGCGTGACGAGGTGCTGCTCGCTTTGCTCGATCTTAAGGCGAAAGCGAAGGTTTTGCCCTAATGCCGCGGACCGGACGGTAATGGCGGAATCGGTGACCGAATTTGCGCTTCCTCGGCATGGCGTCAGTGAACCGCGCCCGGCGTTTCCAAGCCTTTGCGCTATGTTGGCCCACGCCGTGACAACGGTTCCCGAAACGGTGGCGCTGCGCGAGACAGGCGCTTCGCTCACCTACCGCGATGAGGGCCGCGCGGTGGATGCGCTGGCGCGCCGGCTGGCCATGATGACGGCGCCGGGCGAAGTGGTGGCGTTGCTGCTGCCCAATTCCATCGCCTTCCGCTTGAGCTATTTCGCGGCCTTGAAGGCGCTCGCGGTGCCCGCATTGCTCAACCCGCTTTACCGCGCTGCGGAACTGGCGCGCTTGTTGCGGGAAGTCAACCCGCGCGTGCTGATTTGCGGGGAAGCAACGCGGGCATTGGCGCACGCGCTTGCCGCAATGCTCGGTATTCCGGCGGTGTTGGGTTTCGGGGCGGAGCTTTCGGTTGCGGCGCTGGCCGCCGAGCCCGCGGCGCCGCTCAACCGACGCGAAGCATGCTCGGAAGATCTCGGGGTGCTGTTGTTCACCGGAGGCACCACGGGCTTGCCCAAAGCCGTGGCGCAGACGCACGGGCGGCTGCTGATTGCGGTGCGCTGTGTCGATTACAGTTGGCCGACGCGGGCGCAAGGCGAGGTGTGGCTGCCGATTGCGCCGTTCACGCATGTCTATGGGTTTCTGCAGGGCTTGCTGAGCCCGGTTTATTCGCGCGCCGAGGTCATCATTCCCGAACGGTTCAAACCGGAGCACATTGTGGAGCTGATGGTGCGCCATCGGGTGACGGTGTTTGGCGGCGGGCCGCCGGCGGTTTATGTCGCGTTGTTGAACGCCGCCAATCTTGCCGGAGCGGATTTATCTGCGCTTCGCGTATGCCCGGCCGGTGGGGCACCGATGCCTGTTGAGCTTCTGCAACGCTGGCAAAACGCCACCGGATGCATCATTCACGAGGGCTACGGCATGACCGAGATGGCCCCGATCAGCGGCACCACGGATTTAAGCGGCGTTCGCCCAGGATCGGTCGGCAAGCCGATCCCTTGCAACGAGGTGCAAATTGTGGATCTCGAGACGGGTTCGCGCGTGCTGGAAGCGGACGAGACAGGCGAAGTGCGCGTGCGCGGCCCGCATATGATGCAGGGCTATTACAACAGACCGGAAGAAACGGCCAAGGTGCTTCGCGACGGGTTCATTTACACCGGCGATATCGGCCGTATGGATGCGGATGGTTTTCTCTACATCACCGACCGCAAGAAAGACGTGATTTTGGTGAAGGGGTTCAATGTCTTTCCGCGTGAAGTGGAGGAAGTGATTCACACCCATCCAAAGGTGGCGGCGGCGGGCGTGGTGGGTGTGCCCGATGCGCGCACGGGCGAGCGCGTGATCGCCTATGTGGTTCCGCGTCCGGAAGAAGTGCTGGATGCGGACGAACTTGCCGCCTATCTCGCCGAGCGGCTGGCGGCTTACAAGTGCCCCGCCGTGATCCGTATTGTGACGGCGTTGCCGATGACCGGAGCGCAGAAGTTGGACCGCATGGCGCTGCGCCGGCAGGCGCTTGGGGAAAAATAAAAAATAATCCGCTTTCACGGCGGATCGGCTATGCGCAAAGGATTTCCGAGCAGATACGATCCGGCTTGCCCTCCTGCCATAAATGACTCATCGAAAGCCGCCCATCGCTCCCCCTTGTATTGAGTGTTTCACATCCCCTAACATAAGGGGAAATCTATAACCCTGAACGTGGTTATGGTATCCCGCAACATAATCACTCACCTATGGGATGACCAAAAATTGGGATGACCAAAAATGCAACTTCAGCCGCTGCTTCTTAAACTCAACGAGCTCCTCAACGGCAGACTATTTCATATCCCCGATTATCAGCGTGCATACTCGTGGGAGACGAAGCAGCGCAATGATCTCTTCGGCGATATAGAGCGTGTACAGACCTCCGATGAAGATCATTTTATGGCCACAGTTGTTGGCCTTGCGAAAGAAAAAAGCGGATCATTGCGGACGAGTTTACCGTCGTTGAAATCGTAGATGGCCAACAGCGCTTAACGACGATAGTGATTCTTCTAAAAGCAATTCAACGCGCTCTGAACAAAGAGGACAAAATAGAAAAAAGCTCTCCGATGAACTGTCAGAACTTCTCGTTAAACAAGACGATATGAATCTCCTTCTCTTGCAAACCAACCACGATTTAACTCATATCTTTTTAAACTATATACGAGATGGAATTAAACCTCAGGAAGATGCCGCAATGCTTGCAGATCAGAATATCACCGATGCAATCCGTGAAAGCGAAGCATTTGTAGAGAATTGGAGAAAAGGAGGAAAATCTCTTATCGATCTGATATCGATTATTCGCAATCGGCTATGGGTACTCTTTCATTCGGTTGAGGACGAAAGCATCGTTTACCGGGTGTTCGAGGTGCTCAACAGCCGCGGCTTGGACGTAAGCTGGATTGACAAGTTAAAGAGCCAACTGATGGGCCTAGCCTATGAAACTGGCGAAGCCGCCGGGCGCGACCAGGCGGTGAAGGAATTACGCCACATTTGGCAGAAGATCTATCGAACGATTGGCAAACGGAAACATCTAACAGCAGAAACACTACGATTTGCAGGAACACTGTGTCCAGGAGCCGATCCTTCGGAATCACCCCGTTCGCGTCCTGTTAGCGAAGAGGCCTCGGTACAAAGGTTGGTGAAATACGCAGGGAAAAGCGCAAAGACGATCGTAGACTGTGCGAAATGGCTGCAACGGGTTGTAGAGGCAGAAGATCGGCTCTTATCTAATCACCGGCGGCGTGCCGTTACCGAGATCGTGCAAGCGCGGCTTGTTGCGATTGCTGTTTTTCTTCGAGAATTCTCATCCTCAGACAGGGAGACGATATTGGATCGATGGGAGCGCATCTCGTTTCGTATTTACGGATTGAGTCGTAAAGACGCAAGGACAGCGGTCGGAGATTACACCCGACTAGCATGGAGAATCATAAATGAAAAGTTATCAATTGATGATATTTTGCTAAGTCTAAGCCAAATTGGAGAGCTCTATCCTGTATCGGAATTCGATACTTCAAACTGTTACGAGGGATGGACGGAGGAGCTTCGATATCTCCTTTACCGTTATGAAGAGCATCTTGCCGAAAAAGCAGGAGAGAAACTCAACGAGCATCAATGGAACAAAATTTGGGGGGTAGAATCCGCTAAATCCGTGGAACACATTAAACCTCAAAGCTCTGGGGTTCGATATGTGCATCACCTTGGGAACCTGATGATGCTCCCACCCGGAATAAACTCCAAACTCAAGGACAAAGACCCGGCGGATAAGGCCGATACGTATCGAACATGCGGATTGTTGGACGCCATTGAGGTAGCGAAGCGCATTACGGAAGGGAACTGGGATGAGGAGGCGGTCAACAAGCGGACACAGGAAATAAAGGCGTGGATACAAGACCAATGGAAAAACTAGCCGATATCCTTAGCTCTTTGCGAGCATGTATATAAGCGCAAACACCTTCATCATCACCGATCCGCTGGAAGTGGGAAGAAAGGTTGGCGGGTGGGACCTGGCATTGGCTTGCGAGCCGAGACGTACGATACCGCTGCGATTTCCCGACCGTACGCCGGCACGGTATGTTCTGCCCGACGACTTTTGTATCGAGCCAAAGCCTGGGCCTGGTGTCGGTCGTCCGGCGAGGCGCGGCCTTTCAGCATGGATTGGTACGGGCGGCCGGCCCGACCCTCTGCCGATAAGAGATATCGATAAGAGATATCCTAGGCGACGTCTTTGCTTTTCTGGATAAGCCCGAGAAACTTGGGAGCGCTACAGCCATGGCGGGAATACCGGATTAGCAATCCTTGCTGCTTCCCGTTCTGGGAGTTGCGGCGCAAGGGGACACAAGCGCACCACCGGCCGAGAAGCGCTTCGCCCAGCGGATCACGCCCGAGGCGGCAAGATTGAGCAGCCGGGCCGCTTGCACAAATGCTGCAAATACGCATGCGGCATTGCTTCTGGCCTTCCGACCAGCCGGCAGCTTAAATCAGATTTCCGCCGAACCTCCCAGATTCACTCCCATACGGAGATGCTCTAGGACGGGAAATTGATCTCGACTGTTATGCCGTTCGGATCGGTCACGAAAAGTTGCTCAAGCGCAAGCCCGGGCACGCTGCGGTGGCGAAACGGTACGCCGAGCTCGGTGAAATGCTTGCGCATGCCTTCAAAATCGGTCGCAACGAAGGCGATATGATCGAAACTGCCGGTGCCCTGACCGTTCCCGCCCCGGTCGCCGAGATATTCCTGCAGACCGGAAGGATCCTTGGGGTCAATGCCGATGATGTGGACCACGGCGCGGTCGCCTTGGTAAAGCCAGGCACCGGGGAACGGAAATTGCGGACGTTCCCCGTTGCGCAAGCCGAGTACCGTTTCATAAAACGCCTTGGTGCCTTCGACGTCGGCAGTGCGGACGGAGAAGTGATCGAGCCTTGTCAGCGGCATGCGAACCTCCCTTTTGGTTAAGTGTATTCGGCGGTCCGACCGCCGTCAATCGGAAGGCCGGTTTCACCTTCCCGGCGCGGAAAGGATTTGGCTGTCTGCAAACGTTCGATCGTCTTGCAGGCTCCGAATGCCCTGCCTCAGGCCAGCAACGCGCGCAATTTGCGGACAGCGCTGTCGGGCGTGGTGAGAACCGGTTTGCCCGTGCGCGCAGCCACGGCATCCCGTGCGCGGGCGAGCGAAAATTGTGCGAGAGCAACGGCGTCGCAATCGGAGAGCTCTGCAGCCGCCTCTGCTGCCAAGCGGTCATGCCGCTCCGCATCGCCCGCATCGAGCGCCGCCAACGCGCCCTCGGCAAGCTTCGGCCGCACCTCGATCCCCGGTGGAAATTCTGCGGGCATGGTCACGAGCGTTGCCGGGAAAGTGGCCAGCAGGCCGATGCAGTGGCCACATCGAACCGCCTCCTCGATCATCGCTTCGTTCGGCTTGAGCACGGGAATTCGGGGGAATTCCTGTTTCACGCGGTCGATGCAGGGGCCGAAGGCCGAGCAGGTGAACAAGATCGCCGCAGCACCTGTGCCCACTGCGTAGCGCGCCAGCGCGAGGAAGCGCAGCGTCATGGCCTCGGTGAGCTGTCCTTCACGCGCGAGATCGGCGCTGAGACTGTCATCCAGCAGGTTCATCAGGGTGGGGCCCGGCCAAAACGCGGCAAACGCCGCTTCAATAGGCGGTGGGGAGTGTCGCAATGCGTGGATCAGGGCGATGCGCATCCTGCGTGACCTTTTCCGGGATTTTTTATTTGATCGCCAACGGGTTGATCGGCGAGCCTGCGCCACCGGGCAGGTGCAGCGGGGGCGCGACGAAGAAGAACTCATACACGCGGTCTTCGGCGCAGTCGGCGGCGAGTTCCTTGAGATAAAATATCTCGCCCATGGAAATCCCGATGGCCGGAATGACGACCCAGTGCCAAGGCTGCGTCACCTCCTGCGTTTCGTTGGGCCGCACCTCGCAGCCCCAGGTATCCGAGCAGATGGCCGCAATATCGTGCCGACGGATCCAATGACACGTCTCGAACGCGAAACCCGGCGCGTCGCCTCCTGCGTAGCCGGTCCAATCTTTCGCGGTGAGGCAACGTTCCTGCTGACCGGTGCGCGCGATGACAAAATCCCCTTTGCGGATTTCTACCCCTTGCGCCTTGGCGCAGGCGTCGAGGTCCGCGCTGGTGATGGCGTAACCGTCCTCCAGCCAGTCAACCCCTTTCCACCGTGCCACGTCGAGCAGCACGCCGCGCCCCACCATCTTGTCGCGCATGTGCTCGATGCCCAGCTTCTTCGCACCGCGCGCATCGACAAGCTTGGCTTCATAGCCGTTGTACATTTTGTCGTTCAGGAAGACATGGCAAAGCGCGTCCCATTGCGTCGATGCCTGACAGGGCATGTTGATCGCATCGTCCGCATAGCGAAAAGGCGGCGGCCCATCCTGCACGCCGGCAACGGCATCCGTGCCTGTTGCGAGCATGGTGTGGATCGGGTTCCAGCGGCCGCCGAACAGGCCGGTCTGAATCGGTTCTTTCAGGGAAAGCCCGAGCGAGAACACCTTGCCTTTTCGGATCAACTTGGCAGCGGCGATGATGTCATCCGGCGAAACATTGTTCAGCGTGCCGATTTGGTCATCAGGCCCCCACCTGCCCCAGTTCGACAACTCCCGCGCAGCCGCTTCGATTGTCGCGCGCGTCAGCGGTTTGCTCATGGCGCCTCCCACCCTTTCGTTGTTTATCAAGTGAAAAATAAGCGCTATGCTTTGTCAATATGGATGTCGCAAACACTGTTGTCGGCAGCGCAGGCCCAGGTTAGTTTATCGTGTGATAAACGTGCGCGACGGCAAGACAAACCGGGGCAGAGCGCGACAGCGATCAGGGAGGTGATATGTCCGCAATCCGAGCCGATGAACGGAATCCATCGCCCACCGATGTCTATGAAACGATGCTGGCGAGGGCGCGTGCCTTGGTTCCCGTCTTGCGCGCGCGCGCGGAACGCACGGAACAATTGCGCCGGCTCCCGCCGGAAACTGAGCAGGAGCTGCACGAAGCCGGGCTTTTTCGTATCCTTCAGCCGAAAAGTGTCGGCGGATTCGAGTTCGACTACGTCGCGCTGGTGGACTTCTCGGCAGAGCTCGCAAGGGGCGATGCGTCCGTCGCCTGGAATCTTGCCAATCTTGCGAGCCACCATTGGATGCTGGCGATGTTCGCGCCGGAGGCGCAGGCACGGGTCTGGGGCGAAAACCCCGAAGCGCTGATCGCCTCTTCTCTGGTATTTCCGGCGGGCATGGCGCGTCGAGTGCCGGGCGGCTATCGGCTGAAAGGACGCTGGCCGTTCTCATCCGGTGTGCAGTCTTCGCAATGGAACATGCTCGGCGGCAGCGTGATCGCGGAGGACGATTCGCGGGAGTTGCGCATTTTCCTCGTCCCTGCTTCGGATTACGAAATCCTTGATACCTGGGACTCGGTCGGGTTGCGCGGCACGGGTTCGGATGACGTCATCATCAACGACGTCTTTGTCCCCGAGGCGATGACCGTGGCCGTCTCCAGCCTATCGGGCGGACCGACACCGGGCTCTGCCATTCATCCGAATCCCCTCTACCAATTGCCGGCATTCGCGCTGTTCCCGTTTGTGCTCTCCGGCTGCGCGCTCGGCAATGCGCAGGCCTGCCTGGAAGATTTTGAGGCGAGCGGGCGCGCACGCGCTTCGAGCTACAACCGTGCCAAGCTGGCTGATTTTCAGTCCATCCAGATCCGGGTAGCGGCGGCAGGGGCGCGGATCGATGCGGCGCGGCGCATTATGCGCGGCTGCTGCCTGGAAGCGATGGAGGATGCGCGCGCCGGCCGCATTCCCGATATGGCGCGCCGTGTTGCATACCGACGCGACGGAGCCTTTTCCGTGAACCTTTGCACCGAGGCCGTGGATATCCTGTTCAAAGCGAGCGGTGCCGGCGGTCTGACGCGCACCGGCATAATCCAGCGGCAATTCCGCGAAGCGCACGCGATTGACGCGCACATCGCCTTTTCCTTCGACGCCGCCGGCGCCGATTACGGACGCGTGGCGCTGGGGCTGCCGTCTGAAAATCCGACTCTCTGAGCAACAATGACCGAGGCGACGGTTCCCTCTTCCCCAGTTGATCCGTTGGAATCCCGGCGCCCGCTTGACCCGCGCGATCTTCGCAACGCACTCGGCTGTTTCGGCACCGGGGTGACCGTGATTACGGCCCGAGGCTCGGGAGGCCGGCGTGTCGGGCTCACCGTCAATTCCTTCGCCTCCGTCTCACTGAATCCGCCGCTTGCGCTCTGGAGCCTCGTGGCACATTCGCCGAGCTTGCCGACATTTCAGGAAGCCACGCATTTTGCGGTGAACGTGCTCGCGCGCAACCAGGAGTCGCTCGCGCTGCAATTCTCGAGACCGCTCGAAGACAAATTCGCAGGCGTCAATTGGAGCGAAGGACTTGGCGGCGCGCCCCTGATTGCCGATGCGGTCGCGCATTTTCAGTGCCGCAATGCCTTTCGCTATTACGGCGGGGATCATGTGATCTTCCTCGGCGCGATCGAGGCCTATGATTACAACGATGCCGAGGTGCTGCTCTTTAGCCGCGGTCGGTTCGGCACCTTTGTGAGCAACGGAAACCGTCCATGACGCGCCGCGAACCCAAGGCCACGGCGCCGCGACGCAAGCGCTTGACGGTTGACGCGCGCCGCGAGGAATTCATTTGCAAGGCGACCGAATTCTTTGCCGAAGAAGGCTTCGGCGGCGGTACGCGCGAACTCGCCGCCAGGCTCGGCGTGACCCAGCCCCTGCTCTATCGCTATTTCCCCAGCAAAGAGGAGCTGATTCAAGCGGTCTATCGCCGCGTCTATCTCGATCGCTGGAAGCCGGAGTGGGATGCGTTGCTGAGGGATCGAACCCAGCCGATCCGGCAGCGTTTGCAACGCTTTTATGAGGACTACACCGACGCGATCTTTGATCGCGCCTGGCTTCGGATTTATTTCTTTTCCGGCCTGAAAGGCGTCGAGATCAATCGCTGGTATATCGCGATGGTGGAAACGCGCATTCTCAAGCCGATTATCGCCGAATTCCGCCATGCAGCCGGATTGGCCCCCTCTGATCCGCCGGTGCCTGAGGATCTTGAGCTCGCTTGGGTGCTGCAAGGAGGTATTTTCTATTACGGCGTGCGCAAATTTGTTTTTGAACTGCCGGTTGAGGAAGATAAATCACGCGTGATCGCGAACGCGCTCGATGTCTTCCTGGCGGGGCTTGCCTCCCACTCTGGCGCGACGATCCGGCCGTGAGCGCGAATCATACGGTTGCGATCTTCCCGCTCAACGCCGAGCGCACGATGGCTTCGAAAGTCTCTGCATTGGCGAGCACTTCCTCGTGCGTGACCGGATAAGGCTCGCCGCCCGCTGCCGCCCGCGCGAACGCTTCGAGGTTGTCACGAACGGCGGGGTGCGGCGGCCAGAACGTGGTGGTGACCGCTGCGCCGCGACGCGCGGTGGTTACGTCCCACCCGGTAGGCGCCTCCGGGTGCGTGCGATCGCGCACCTCGATCCAGCCCGCATCGCCGTAAACAGCAAGCCGGCCGACGAAAGGCGTGGTTAAAATGGCGCTGATCTGCGCGATCGCGCCATTGGGAAAGGCAAGCAAGACAGCGAGTGCGTCACCGTTGGCAAAGCGCGGGGAATGCGAAGCAAGCCGCGCCAAAACTTCGCTTGGTCGTCCGAAGAACGCGATGGCGAGGTCAACGAGATGAATGCCGGTCGCCGAAAGCGGCCCCACCGGAGCGAGCTCCGGCGAGAGGCGCCAATTGTCGAGCGGCAGCGTGAGAAATTTCTCCTGGCTGAAATTGCCCTCCATGAGCAGCGCCTGTCCAAACTCTCCCGCGGCGAGCCTTTTGCGAAGATCAAGGATTCCGGGTTCGAAGCGGCGCTCGTGCCCGATGCCGAGCGTCAGGCCGGCTTTCGTGATTGCCTCGAGTGCGCGTTTCGCTTCCGCCCCCGTGGCACAAAGCGGTTTCTCGCAGAAGACATGCTTGCCGGCCCGCGCGGCCGCAATGATCTGCTCAGCGTGGAAGCGGTGCGGTGAGCAGAGAATGACCGCATCGATGTCAGGCCGGGCGAGCGCCTCGGCATATTCTGCCGTCACCGGTAGGGTCTTGGCCATCGCCGCGCACGCCCCCGGTTCGGGGTCAGCGCCGAGAACGACGCGGATGAGGTCGGAAGCAGCAAGCTCGCGCACGATCGTACGCCCCCACCAGCCGAGACCGATCACAGCGGCGCGAATCATCCCTGTTGCCCCCGTATTTTGGCTCTACCCCATGGAACCCGACACGAATAGGGTGGCTTGCGCACGAGCGGGCCGGCTTCGATGCAAGCACGCCACGCGCCTCTCATCACGTCTTCGCTCTCAAACATTATTGCTGTCTCCCTCCCTTTGCGCGTGGCATCTTGATCGACCCAATGTTTTGGATAATGATCAAATGATAAACAAGATACAATCGTTAACCTGCGGGAGGAATATGCACGTACCGTTTTCATCCCAAGCGCTCGATCCGAGTGAAGCCGCGACCGACACCGGGACGCGTTTGCCATGAAAGCCGCCGCATTCGATTACGTGCGGACCGAGACACTGAACCAGGCGTTGCACATTCTCTCCGAGCGCGGCGAGGCTGCGCGCATCCTGGCCGGCGGCCAGAGCCTGGCGCCGGCGCTCAACCTGCGGCTCGCCACGCCGGACTTGCTGGTTGACATCAATGGGCTTACGAAGCTTCGCTTCATTACGGCGACAGATGATGTTTTGCGGCTTGGTGCGTTGACGCGCCATGTCGATCTCGCGCGCTCGGAGGAGATCGCAGGCCGCTGTCCTTTGCTCAGCCGCGCGGCAGCGCATATTGCGCACCCCGCGATTCGTCATCGGGGAACGCTTGGCGGCAGCCTTGCGCAGGCCGATCCCGCAGCCGAGCTTCCGGCTTGCGCGCTTGCGCTGGATGCCGTCATCGTGGCGAGCAGTTCCAGCGGCGAGCGTCGGATTGCGGCAAGAGACTTTTTTCTCGGCGTCTACCAGACAGCGCTGCGGCCGGATGAAGTGCTGACATCGGTGGAGATTTCGGGGCTGGGCGTTGATCGAATCTACGGCTTTGCCAAACTTGCGCGCAGGCAGGGGGATTTCGCCATCATTGGTCTGGCGCTTGCGGCGCGCCGAAGTGATCGAGGGTTTGTCGACCTGCGACTGGCCTTCTTCGGCGTGGCCGACCGCCCCATGCTCGCTGTGCGCGCTGCGGCGGCGCTCGAAGGCAAGCCCGATCCGACGCGCAGTTTGCACGAGGCGCGTGCGGCGCTGCGAGCCGATCTCAACCCCGTTTCGGATCTGCATGCCAGCGCGGAAATGCGGCTTTATCTGGCGGATGTCTTGCTGGAGCGCGTCTTTGCCGAAGTTTTGGAGCCTGCGCGATGAAAAACCGCGTACGCATGATCGTCAACGGCGATCCGGTTGAGGCCGAGGTCGCGCCGCGTCAGCATCTTGCCGACTTCCTGCGCGAGGCTTTGGGCCTTACCGGAACCCATATCGGCTGCGAGCACGGCGTCTGCGGCGCTTGCTCCGTGCGGCTTGATGGTGCCGTCATTCGCGGTTGCCTGATCTTCGCCGTGCAAGCGGACGGCGCGCGGGTGGAGACTATCGAGGGCGTCTCCGATTCCGGTGAGATTGCCGATTTGCAGGCCGCCTTCGCCGCGCGCAATGCGCTGCAATGCGGCTATTGCACGCCGGGCATGTTGCTGACCGCGCAGGAGCTTCTGATGCAGAACGCCGCGCCCGACCGTGAAGCCATCCGCGAATATCTCTCCGGCAATTATTGTCGCTGCACAGGCTATCAGGCCATCATCGATGCGGTGGAAGCGACGGCGAAAGCGCGTAGGGAGGCGAAACAATGAGCGGTCAGAGCGCGCTCGACCGTCCGAATTCCTACATAAGCCGTGCGGTTCCGCGCCCCAATCTGGGTCGGCTGCTGCAAGGACGCGGGCAGTATGTGAGCGATATGAACCTGCCGCGCATGGTCCATGTCGCCTTCGTGCGCTCGCCCTACGCGCATGCGCGGATCGTGAGCATCGATACGCGCACGGCAGAGGCGGCGCCGGGCATTGTTGCGGTGGTGACGGGTGCGGAACTCGCCAAAGTTTGCACGCCCTGGATTGGCGTGCTCAGCCATTTGCAGGGCCTCAAATCCGCGCCGCAGCATGCCATTGCGGTCGAGCGCGCCTGCTGGGTGGGCGAAGCGGTTGCCGCCGTCGTGGCAAGCAGCCGCGCCGAAGCCGAGGATGCTGCGGCGCAGGTCGAGGTTGTCTATGAGCAGCTGCCGATCGTGCCTGATATGGAGGCGGCGCTCGCACCCGATGCGCCGGTGATCCACCCCGAGCTCGGAGACAATCTTGCCTTTGAGCGCCGACTGGAAGTCGGCGAGGTGGATGCAGCCTTCGCGCAGGCCGATGCGGTGGCCGAGGCGGAATTTGTGTTCGGCCGCCATACCGGCGTGACGTTGGAGCCGCGCGCGATTCTCGCTGACTGGAACGCGGGCGAAGAACGCCTGACCGTCTATTTGGGCACCCAGGCACCGCACATGATGCAGACAATTTTGGCCAAGCATCTTGGCCTCGCCGAGGCCCAGGTGCGCGTTGTCTGCAAGGACGTCGGGGGCTCGTTCGGGATCAAGGTACACGTCTATGCCGACGAAATGGCAACTGCTGCTTTGGCCAAAATCTTGCGCCGACCGGTGAAGTATGTGGCGGATCGCGTCGAGAGCTTTCTCACCGACATCCACGCGCGTGACCATCGCTGTAAGGGTCGGATCGCGGTTGCCAAGGACGGCACCATTCTGGCCTTCGAGATCGATGATCTCACGGGCATTGGTCCCTATTCCGTTTATCCTCGCACCAGTGCGATCGAGGCCAATCAAGTCGTCAATCTCGTCGGCGGTCCCTATGTGGTACCCAACTACCGAGCCCGAGCGCGCGTGGCGTTCACCAATCGCAATGTCATGTGCCAGTACCGGGCCGTCGGCCATCCGATTGCTTGCTCCGTCACCGAAGGGCTTGTTGATTTCGCCGCGCGCAAGCTCGGCATGGACCCGATCGAAATCCGCCGCCGCAATCTGATCCGTGACGATGCTTATCCCACGCAATCGGCAAGCGGCATGAAGTTTGAAGCACTCTCGCACCACGCGACACTCGCAAAGCTCTTGAGCATGATCGACTATGCAGGGCTGCGCGCCGAACAGGCGCGGCTCAGGGCGCAGGGCATTTATCGCGGTATCGGCTTTGCGACGTTCATTGAAATTACCAATCCGAGCGCGGCATTCTATGGCGTCGGCGGGGCGCGCATCTCCTCGCAGGATGGCGCCGTGGTCCGGCTCGACGCGGCCGGCGGAATCGTCTGCCAGACGAGCGTCACCGAACAGGGGCAGGGAACGGAAGCAATGATTGCCCAGATCATTGCGAGTGCGGTCGGCGTGCCTTTGAGCAAAGTGCGGGTCATACTCGGCGACACGGACAACACGCCTTATGGCGGCGGCACATGGGCCTCGCGCGCAACCGGCATCGGTGGTGAGGCGGCATGGCGCGCAGGTGTCGCGCTGCGTGAAAACATCTTGAAGGTCGCCGGCATCATCCTGCAGGCCGATCCAGCGGTCCTCGACATCGCGGATGGACAAGTGATCGACGCCGAGAAGCGCCCGCGCGTGGGTCTCGAAGAAATCGCCCGCATCGTCTACTTCCGGCCGGACACGCTGCCGGCAGATTTCCAGCCTGAGTTGATCGCGACACGACATTATACGCCGAAGAAATATCCCTTCGCCTTCACCAACGGGATGCAGGCATCGTGGCTCGAAGTGGATACGCGTACCGGCTTTATCACATTGCTCGACCATTGGGTGGTGGAAGATTGCGGGACAGTGATTAACCCGCAACTCGTGGACGAACAGATACGCGGTGGGGTGGTGCAAGGCCTTGGCGCTGCGCTCTACGAGAAGTGCCTCTACGACGCGCGGGCGCAGATGCTGAACGCGAATATGGCTGATTACCTCGTGCCGATGGCCGCTGACATGCCGGATATCCATGTCGGCCATGTGCAGACGCCCACCGCGGAATCGGCGCTCGGGGCCAAAGGCGCGGGCGAAGCAGGCACGGCCGGTGCTGCGGCGGCGGTTGTCAATGCCGTCAATGATGCGCTGGCCCCATTCGGCGTGACGATTTCGGAAATTCCCCTCACCCCTGAGCGCGTGCTCAAGGCGTTGGGGGTCATCTGAGTCATACAACGACGGGAGGAGATCGGACAATGAAAAACAACGGCTTGACCCGCCGAAAGGTGGTCGCGGCAACGGGCGCGGCACTCGCCGCGCCGTTTCTGGTCAACATCGTGCGGGCAGAAGCCACCACCATCAAGGTGGGCTTTCCCGTCCCGCTGACCGGCCCCTACGGCGCCGAAGCGCAGGATCAGGTGCGCGCCGCGCAAGTCGCGGTTGCCGAATTCAATGAGACCGGCGGGCTTAGGGGCCGACGCGCCGAACTTTTGGTGCGCGACGACAAGCTGAACCCCGGCGAGGCTGCGACGCGCGCACTGGAGCTGATCGAAAACGACAAAGTGGATTTCATGGTCGGCAGCCTTTCGGCCTCGGTGCAACTCGCGGTCAACAACGTGACCAAGGTCCGGAAGGTTCTTTACAATTCCATCAGCCAGTCAGACGCGATCAATGAGGCAAAGGAATTTAGCCGCTACACGTTTCACGAGGCGCTCAATCCGCACATGACCGGTGGTGCGGTCGGCCGTTACGCCTTCTCCAAATACGGCAAGAGGGTCGTCTTTCTCACGGCCGATTATGCGTATGGCCACGAGATGGTGCGGGCTTTCCAAGCCGCCGGTAAAGCGATGGGCATCGAAACGCTTGCCGACATCCGTCATCCGCTTGGCGCAACCGACTTTTCGGCTCTGCTGCCGCGTATCCAAGCGCTCAAACCCGACGTCCTGGTCATCAGCAACTTCGGCCGTGACCAGCAGATTGCGCTGAAACAGGCCACCGATTTCGGACTGAAGAAGAGCATGAAGATTGTTGCCCCCATTCTGCTTTACACCGGTCGGATTGCCGCCGGTGCGCAAGCCTTCGACGGAGTCGTGGGCGGTACGTCTTATTACTGGGGCCTAGAAAAGACCATTCCCTCAGCCAAGGCGTTCAACGATCGGTTCCGCAAAATGTACAACGGGCGGGTGCCCTCCGACTACGGCTCGCTCGCCTATGCCGGGGTGAAGACCTTTCTCATGGCGGCACGGCAAGTGGGAACCACCGATCCAGAGGCCGTCATTCCGGCGATGGAAGCGCTGAAATATGATTATTACAAAGGCCCGGAATATTACCGCAAATGTGATCATCAAGCGGTGCAATCGGTGCTCATTATCGAATCCAAAAACGCACCGCCCGGTGATCCGGATGTGTTCAACATCCTCGCCATTGATCAGTTGAGCGAGGCCGATCTCCGCAGTTGCAAGGAACTTGGCTTCACCTGATCGTCCTGCCTCTCCCGCTGCCGCGCAGGTGTCGTTCATAAAAACCGGAGCTCTCATGGCGGGTTTGACGCTACAGCTTCTTGGATTGCAGCTTTTCACCGGCGTTGCGTTGGGCGCGCTCTATGTACTCCTGGCGATCGGCCTTTCGCTGATCTTTGGCATGTTGACCGTGGTCAATTTCGCCCATGGCGCGTTCTACATGCTGGGTGCCTATGTCGGGCTCTGGCTGCTCATGCACGGGGTCAATTTCTGGACGGCGCTGATCCTTGTCCCGCTTGCCGTCGGTGCGCTCGGCCTTTTGGTCGAGCGCACGCTGATTCGGCCGCTTTACGGTCGTGGCCTCGATTATCCGTTATTGCTGACCTTCGGCCTGAGCTACGTGATTGTGGAACTCGTGCGCGTCGCCTTCGGCAATACCGGCTACCCCGTGGACACCCCGGATGCCTTGCAAGGCGCGGTCGATATCGGCGTCGGCTATTTCCCGCTCTACCGCCTGTTCGTGATAGCGGCCAGCGTTGTGGTCTTGGTCGGTCTGTGGTTGTTCCTGGAACGCACGAGCTTCGGCCTTATTGTGCGCGCCGGTGCGCGTGATCCGCAGATCGTACGCATTCTCGGCGTGAACGTCGCGCGAGTCTGGCTCATTGTATTCGGCATCGGCACCGGGCTCGCCGGCCTTGCAGGCCTGCTCGCTGCCCCCTTGCAGGGGGTGATCCCGGAAATGGGCGGACCGATCCTCGCGGAGGCTTTCGTCGTTACCGTTGTGGGGGGAATGGGCTCGCTGCTCGGCGCCGTTGTTGCCGGGCTTCTGGTCGGGGTTGTTGTCAGCATGACCTCTCTGTTCGCTCCCGAAATGTCGCGTGTGGCGATTTTTGCGCTCATGGCAATTGTTCTGTTGCTTCGCCCGCAGGGATTTTTCGGTCGCGCGGGGCTGATGAGCTGATCATGCTGCTCGGATCCGCAACTTCCGTCGCCCTCGACGTTTCCGAACGCCTGCGCGGCTGGTTGCCTTTCGCGCAACGGCGCCGTGCCTGGCTGGCCGCCTTGTTCCTTATCCTGTTTCCGCTGGTTGCGCCCTTTAAGGCACTGGCGACCATGATCCTGATCTACGGCCTCTATGCGCTGGGGTTCAACATCCTGTTCGGCTATCTTGGTCTGCTCTCCTTCGGCCATTCCGCCCTGTTCGGCACCGGAGCCTATTTCTGCGGCATCGCCATTGCGCATTTCGGCCTGCCGTGGTGGGCGGCGCTGTCACTCGGCGTGTTGGGCGGCGTCCTTGCCGCCGCGGCGATCGGCGTGCTCGCGATTCGGACGCTCGGCATATATTTCGCTATGGTAACGCTCGCGCTCTCGCAATGTCTCTATTACCTGTTCTATCAAGCGACCGATTGGACCGGCGGCGAGAACGGCCTGACAGGCGTTAATGTGAAGACAATCAACCTGTTCGGATTTGGGCTCGATTTCGTTAATCCGCTTGTGCATTATTATGTGATAGCCGCCTTCGTCATCGTTGCGCTGTTCGCACTCTCCCGCATCCTTGCCTCTCCCTTTGGTGCCGTCATCGAAGGCGTGCGTGAAAGCGAAGCGCGCGCACGTGCCTCCGGGATCGACGTGGTCCGAGTTCGCTTTGTCACGTTCGTCGTCTCGGGCGCATTTTGCGGCCTCGCCGGCGCATTGCTTGCGCTGCATCTTTCGATCGTACCCATCGAGACGATGCATTACGACACATCAGGGCTCGCCGTGATGATGTGCTTGCTGGGCGGAATGGGAACGTTTTTCGGGCCCTTTGTCGGTGCAGCCATTTTCCTGCTGCTGGAAAACCTTGTCTCACTCTACACCGTGCACTGGCAGTTGATCGTGGGGGCGGCTTTTATTGCTTGCGTGCTGTTTTTCCCGCGCGGTGTCTGGGGTACGATTTTGCAGCGGAGCCGAACGTGAGCGGCGAGATCATTCTGCGGACACACAACGTCTCCAAACGTTTCGGGCGGCTCAATGCGCTGAACGGCGTGAGCGCGGAATTCCGGCGCAATGTCATCACATCAATCATCGGGCCCAACGGTGCCGGCAAGAGCACCTATTTCAATCTGCTCTGCGGTGCACTCCGCCCTTCGAGCGGTACAATTGAATTCGAGGGTCGGGATGTCACCGGACTGCCGCAGCACCGTTTCGCGCATATGGGTATCGTGAAATCGTTCCAGATTACGACGCTCTTTCCGCAACTCTCGGCGCATGAAAACGTGCGGCTTGCAGCACAGGTGCGCGTGACAATCTTTGACATGTGGCGCCCGCGAGCGTCGCTGAAGATGCTGAGCGAACAGGCGGATTTTATTCTCGAGCGCGTCGGCCTCGGCCACCGACGCGATCGTCCTGCCGCACTGCTGGCCCACGGAGAACAGCGCGCGCTGGAGATTGCTGTCGCGCTGGCAAGTGAGCCCAAGCTGCTTTTGCTCGATGAGCCGACCGCCGGCATGAGCCCGCAGGAAACGCGCGAGATGATGGATCTGATCGTCCGTCTTGCCGCGGAGCGCACCATCATCTTGGTGGAACACAAGATGAAGTTGGTGCTCGGCATCAGCGACCGGCTCATTGTGCTCCATCACGGAGAGTTGCTTGCGGAAGGCGCTCCCGACGAGATCAAGCGCAACGAGCTGGTCAAGCGTGTTTATCTCGGGCAGAGGGACCACTGAACCATGCTCAAGATTCGCGGCCTTCAAGCGTGGTATGGCCAAAGCCATGTGCTGCAAGAGGTCGACATCGACGTCGAGCGCGGCGAACTCGTGTGCTTGATCGGCCGCAACGGCGCGGGCAAAACGACGACGCTGAAATCGGTGATGGGATTGGTCGAGAAGGTGCGCGGCAGCGTGATGTTCAACGGTGAGGAAATGCTCGACTTGCCTGCGCATGCCCGCTTTCATCGCGGCCTTGCTTATGTTCCGGAAGAGCGGCGCATCGTTCCCGGCCTTGACGTGCGTGACAATCTTCGGCTCGGGCTCATCGCTTCGAAGCTCAAGCGCCGCGAGGCCGAGCTGATTGCTGAAGTGACGAAGATCTTTCCGCGCCTGGCCGAACGTATCAACCAAAACGCGATCACGCTGTCCGGCGGCGAACAGCAGATGCTTGCCATTGCACGCGCGCTGATCGCACGACCGAAGCTTATTATGTTAGACGAACCGTCCGAGGGCATTATGCCCGTGCTGGTTAATGAGATGTTCGATCTGTTCCGTCAACTTAGGGCGCAAGGCGTTACCATCTTGCTGGTGGAACAGAATGTCGAACGCGCACTTAGCGTCGCCGATCGCGCCTATGTCATTGACCATGGCGTCATCGTTCACCACGCCTCGGCCGAAGTCTTGCTCGCCGATTCCGAGATTCAAGAAAAATATTGTGCGGTATGAAGCCCCGCGTGGCGGAACCGGATGAAATGCGGGCGCAAGCCTCGGCCATCCTGCAGGGTGCGTGCTGCCCTGTTCTCAATGACCTGTGAGAGGAGTGTGTGATGAAGCTTGGATTTTTTACGATGCCGATCCACCCGCTTGGTCGCGACTGGCGCGAGACGCTGCGGGAAGACCAGGAAGCGTTTTTGCTTGCGGATTCTCTGGGCTTCAGCGAAGGTTACGTTGGTGAACACGTCACCGACCTTGCTGAAAATATTACTTCGTCGGCAATATTTCTTGCAACTCTTGCCGGCCGAGTGAAGAGCATGCGGCTTGGCACCGGTACCGTCAATATACCGAACACACATCCTGCCCATGTTGCCGGGCAAATCGCGATGCTCGACCATCTGCTGGACGGTCGGTTCAATTTCGGCATTAGCCCCGGCGGGTTGCTTTCGGATGCGGAAATCTTCGGCAACCTTGATGCCGACCGTAATGCAATGTTTCTGGAAGGCATCGAGGCTGTGCTCAAGCTCTGGACCATGGACCCGCCCTATGATATCGCCGGCCCGACTTGGAAGCTCTCCACCCGGCGTACGCTGATGACGGATATCGGCCAGGGGATCGTGCCTCGGCCGTTGCAGAAGCCGCATCCGCCCATCGTCGTGACCGCCGTTGCGCCCTTCTCGAAAGGTGTCACTGCCGCCGCCGCGCGCGGTTGGGATCCGATTTCGGCTAATTTCCTGTTGCCCAAATGGGTCGCGACGCATCGCAAGAGCTACGAGGAAGGATGCCGGAGCGGGGCAAGGCCCGTCGATTTCAACCAATGGCGCGTGGCCAAAAGCATCTTCGTCGCCGATCGGCGCGAAGTTGCGCAGGAGTACGTGCTGGGGCCGAAGAGTCCCTATCGGCACTACTACAAATCTCTCTTCACCAAGCTCGTCAAAGGCGGCCGTAGCAATCTCTTTAAGGAAGATCCCAAGATGCCGGATGAGGCACTCGACTTCGAGCGCGTTTTTCGGCAACTCACGATCTGGGGAACGGCAGAGGAGGTTGCGGAGAAACTTCTGGCCTTCCGTGAGGAGGTCGGTCCCTTTGGTACGCTGCTCTATGCCGGCCATGACTGGGTCGACGCCGATCTTGCGCGCCGCTCGATGATCCTTTTGGTCGAGCAGGTGGCACCGAAGCTTGAGAGCGCCATCCTTCAGACCTCGGCGGCATGAATACGGTCGTGAACACCCCCGATGCCCGACGGGTGAGACTGGTTGGGCTCGGCATTATGGGTTCGGCCTATGCGGTTAACCTTCTCAAACACGGCTTTGTCGTGTTTGGTTTTGATATCCTTGCACTGGCCTGCGAGCGGCTCGCCAAAGCGGGCGGGCAGCCTTTGGAAAGCGCCGCTGCCGTCGCCGCAGCCGCCGATTGCCTGCTTCTGGCGCTGCCCTCTCCCGGCGCGCTCCGTGCGGTTGTGCGCGAAATCGCGCCCAGCCTGCGGAAGGGTATGGTTGTTTGTGAGATGAGCACCTTCGCGCTGGAAGATAAAGAAGCCGCGCGCGCGGAGGTTGAGGCCGCGGGTGCGGTTTTGCTCGACTGCCCCGTCAGCGGCACCGGTACGCAGGCAGCGGCAGGCGACCTTGTTATTTTTGCCAGCGGCCATGCAGAGGCCTGTGCCGAAATGGAGCCGGTGTTCGGCGCAATTGCGCGCAAGGTGATTTACGCCGGTGCGTTCGGCGCCGGCATGAAGCTCAAATGCGTCGCCAATATGCTGGTCTCGGTGCACAATCTCGCCACAGCAGAAGCGCTTTGGCTCGCAGAGCGTGCCGGCCTCGATTTGCAGATGACGCTCGCGGCCGTTCGCGAAGGCGCCGGCAATTCCCGCGTGTTCGAGCTTCGCGGCCCGCTGATGGCGGCCGACCGCTACGAGCCTGCAACGATGAAGCTTGCAGTGCACCTGAAGGACCTCGCCATCATCAAGGCATTCGCAGAAGAGTTTGGTGCGCCGACACCGCTGCTGGATGCGAGTGTACCGTTTTATGACACCGCAGTTGCAGAGGGCCGCGGGGAGCAAGACACGGCGGCGCTTTACGAAGTGCTGAAGAGCATGAAGGCCGGGGCGACTTCGAGTCACTCAGGCTAAAGCGATCTTGAAATCGTGGGCCTTGCGGAACTTCCGCTTGTCGAAGGACGGCTTGCCAATCGACAAGACCGAAACGCTTGGGATAGCCGAGAGCGAGCGCAACATTCTCCGCGACCGTCATTCACTCGATGAGACCCAAATCCTGGTGGATAAAACGGATCGGAAGACGCCTCAAGGTATCGCCTGTGGGCTCTCCTCGGAACCGTATGACGCCTTCATCCGCCGTATAAACGCCGGCCAGGACTTTCATAACGGTTGATTTGCCTGCGCCATTCTCGCCGAGCAAGGCAAAGATCTCTCCTTCCCGCAACTCAAGACTGACGCCGCACAACGCCTCGGTACCGCCGAAGCGCTTTTTCGCCGTCGCTACGGGTGACACTCAATCCACATCGCAAAATTACGAAATTGGGAGGGAACATTTCTGGATTCGTGAAACCAAGCGGACGAAAGGCCAAAGCGTGGCAAGATAAATGATTGCCGCCGCGATCAGTGGCGTTGGGTTATATGTGATACCCTGAGCAATCTCGGCCGAGCGGAGAAGCTCCTGCAACGCAACCGCGGAGGCGATCGACGTCTCTTTGAACAGCTCAATCGTGTTGCTGACAAGATCGGGAAGAATCGCTTTTACACCTATGGGAATGACAACAGAGGCCATCGTTTGCCACCATGTTAATCCGGTGGACCGGGCCGCCTCGCGCAGACCCCTCGGTACTCCCTCCAAACCGGCGCGAAAGATTTCCGCAAAAAAGCTTGACCCGTTCATGGCGAGCGCGAGAGTAGCCGCGGTAATTGGGCCGAGCTCAATGCCCACGAATGGCAATCCGTAAAAAATGAAAATGAGCAGCACTAACGGCGGAATAGCCCGAAGCAAATCGATGTAGACAATAAGTAGCGAGCGTAGCGGCTGACTCTCCAATCCATGCAAAACAGCCAGAAGCAATCCGCCACATATCGCGATCGGCAAGCTAAGAGTGGCTAACGCCAAAGTCGTGCCGACGCCTTCGGCTAACAGTGGCCAAACCGTAATCAAAACGTGCCAATTCAAAAACGTGGATACGAAGTCAGGCACCGCGTTAGACCTTACGCTGTTGCATCTGCCCCTCGAGCCAGCGCGACCATCGCACGAGCGGCAGGAAAAGAAGGATGAACAAAAGGGCACCGACGGTGAGAAAGCTCGGATTCGCCGTATTGGACTGAAGGCTGCCGGTGATATTGAGAAGCTCCGGAGCCGCAACCACGGATCCTAAGGTTGTGCTCTTGCTAATGCCGATGGCACGGTTGGTCAGCGGCGGCACACTCATACGGATCGCCTGCGGTAAGATGATATATCGCAGCGTGGAGAGAAACCCAAGGCCGGTGGAACGGCCAGCATCCCATTGTCCCTTCGGCACGGCGCCGATGCTGGCCCAAAATATCTCCTCAGCAAGTGCCGCAAGTACAAGAGAAAGCGCGGCAACCGTTGCGGTTGCCGGCCCCATGGAAATTCCCCCGTACGGAAGAGCGAAGTAGAAAATAACGATGATCACAAGCTGCGGAACAGCTCGAAAGACATCGACGTAAATCATCACAAGCAGGTTGACGGCCTTTACGCCGAGCAAGCGTATGACGGCAAGCACGAGGCCCAAGGGGATTCCGACCAAAATCGTGAGAACAGACATCTCCACGGTAAGAAGAAAACCATCGAGAATCGCACGCCAATGCGGCAACACCGAGGAGAAATAGAAAAAATGGCGCAGCAGCGCGTGCATCAGTATCCGCCTGTCTTGACACGCTGAAGAAAGTCCCGGATGCGCGGATGCGCTGATGCGCCAAATACCTCTTCCGCACGACCTTCCTGGAGAATTGCGCCTTGCTCCATGAATACGACGCGATCGGCCATTTCACCAGCAAACTGCATTTCGTGGGTCACGACAACCATGGTCATGCCCGACTCACGCATACGCTTCATGACGTTGAGCACCTCACCGACGAGCTCTGGATCAAGCGAGGAGGTGGGTTCGTCGAAGAGCATCACCTCTGGCTCTAGCGCAAGCGCGCGGGCAATGCCAACCCGTTGTTGCTGGCCGCCGGAAAGCTGAGATGGATAAAAATCGAAGCGATCCGCGAGCCCTACGATGCTGAGAAAATGCTTTCCCTTCTCGTTGGCGGCATGACGAGAAAGCCCGACAACCTTGCGCAGCGCCAATGTTACGTTTTCTAGCGCCGTCAAATGCGGATAGAGATTGATCCCCTGAAAGACCATTCCGATCCGCTGGCGGAGCCGGTTGAGGTCGATATGGCGGGATGTCACTTCGGTATCGCCGAGAAAAATTTGGCCCGAGGCGGGATCTTCCAAACGGTTAATGCAACGCAGGCAAGTACTCTTGCCGGAGCCGGAGGGCCCAACCAAGACAACTGCTTCGCCTTGGCGAACCGTGAGGTTGATACCGCGCAGAACCTCAAGAGCAGCGTAATTTTTCCTAAGGTCTCGGATGATGACGAGGTCTTTTTTGCGCTGGTCAACCCCGCTCTCGGCTGACACGGCGGCTTCCGTCATCGGCAAGGCGCTTTGGGAGCTGTTGGGTGATAACCGGGAAAACCGGGCGCGCCTGTGCCCGGATACACGGTTGCGGCGGAGGTGCCCGGTTCCGGATCTATACCAAACCACTTCTTGTAGATTTTGGCAAAACTGCCATCGGTCTTCATGCATTTCAGGATGCTGTCGACGTGATAACGGAAAGCCTTGTCATCGGGCCGAAAGACCAGGCCGAAGTTGTTGCCCGAGTTGTAAACATAGCCGATCTCAACCATCGGATTTTGCATCGCGATGTAGCGCGTGACCGGCAGGTCGGCAATGTTTGCGAAGGCACGACCGACCATTACGGCTTCCACAGCATCCGCATTTTTGTTGTAGCGTTGCACGGTGAAGCCGTATTTGCCGGCATTCGCACTGGCCCAGGTATCGGAGAGCGAACCGGAATTCACCGCAACGGTTTTGCCTTTGAGCGCATCAAGGGAGGTAATCTTACCGCTCCCCTTCTTGACCAGGAAACCAAGGCCCGTTGGCATATAGGGTTCCGAGAACAAGAGCTTCTCGGCGCGCTCTTTGGTAATATTGGTCGGCGCGGTTACCATCTCGAATCGCTTGGCGTAAAGCCCCGCAAAAACCGCCGAGAAATTGACATCCTGCACGGCAACACCGGGACGGCCCAAGCGACGCGCGATCTCCACCGCGAGGTCGTAGGCAAAACCGGTGGTTTTCCCATCAGGCGTCTTAAAGGCAAAAGGAGGCAAACCGACATCCAAAGGAACCTTCAATGGCTGGTTGTCGGGATGGTCGGGATCATTGGCGAAGCCCGGGACAGCCGCGGCGATCCAGCTGGTGAAAAGCACGATCGCAAAGATTTGCGCTGAACATTTACGCATCGTCACCTCCGTAGGACTTACCGCGCGCAGGGCTGAAGCGGCATTGCTTTGCAAACGCCGCAAGCGGTGGGCCAATCGATGAGCAGCGACGGCAAGCAATTTCCCTCAACGGCCCTCAGCAGACCACGCCCAATCTATCAATCGGAGAGGCACAACACGACCCTATATCCCGTGCACCATCTATAACGTCTTGTTAATCGCGCGCTGCCTGACGACCTCCAGAGGATGTACCATCTCGTTGCGCAACGTCTCGCAAAAAGTACGCGCCAAACGCGAAGGCGGAGCATCACGCGGAATGAGCAAATAGAGCCGCACCGGCACCTGTGGCTCCATGGGAACCGCGACAATGTCCGGCCAGCTTCGCCCCATCAAAACGAACTCGTCGGCAAAGGCGATCCCGGCGCCGGCCTGAGCCAGTGAACAAGCAATGGGGACGAAGCGAACAATGGTAGTGGGACGCAAAGGATGCACTGCTCCCGCGAGGCATACCTTCACGATCATCCCATAAGGGGTGTCCTCGCCGTAGGAGATGAGTGGATAGCGGGCGAGATCGTCGGCACAGGCGCTCGGCTTCGTGGCGAGAGGATGATCCCTGCGGCAGACACACACCAGCCGGCTCTCCGCAATGACCTCGGCAATTACGTTGGGATGATCTACCGGCATCGCCGAGAGACCGATATCGGCTTGGTTGGTGGCGACCCGGCGAACGAGCTCGGAGAGTGTCAATGTATCCACGTCAATCTGGACTTCCGGGTGGCGTTGCCGAAACAGTGCAACCGCTTTGGGGACCACGGCTTCGCCAATGCTTGGGCTGCTGACCAGCGAGAGTCGACCGGAGTTTCGATTGAGCAAATTTTGCGCCAATTCATTCACGCGCTGAACGCCCTGATAGACCTGATCGACCTCCTCAAACAAACGTCGCGCTTCCGGGGTTGGCTTCAGCCGTCCCTTGACACGGGCAAAAAGCTGAAGACCGAGGCGATCCTCGGTATAGGCAAGCAGGCGACTGATAGCCGGCTGTGAAACCGATAACAAGCGCGCAGCGCCGCTGATCGAGCCGGTCAACATGACCGCGCGAAACACTTCAATCTGACGTAAATTCAAAGCCATAATGTTATGTTATAATGTGTAGAAGAATTAGCATACACGATTTAGGTTTACCGTGTCTATCGTCTCTTTACTGGGCGCCTCGGATGCGGCGGCGCGCTCCGAAATATCAGTGAGGACGCAATGGCAGATTTCGATTTGGTGGTACGCGGCAATCTTGTGTTCGCAGACCGCATTGTCGAGAACGGTTTTCTTGCAATTCGCGACGGTAAGATTGCCATGATCGGCGAAGGCGCCCCGCCGGCAGGGCGCGAGCATCACAATTTTTCGGGAGCCTGGATTGTTCCCGGCGTGGTGGACGGACAGGTGCATACGGGCAGTCCCGGCATCGAAGGGCTTGCCCGCGGCTCGCGCGCGGCGGCAGCCGGCGGTGTCACCGTGATGGTTGATATGCCCTACGATGCCGGTGCGCCGGTCTGGACAGTGGAGCGTTTCAACCGCAAGGCTTATATCGCGGACCATGAGTGCCACGTTGACACGGCCCTGTTCGCGACCATCGACCCGCGCGCGGAGAATGCTCTCGATGTTATCCCGGGAATGATTGCGGCGGGCGCCTGTGCTTTTAAGTTTTCTCTTTTTGAAGCCAACAAGGATCGTTTCCCCCGAGTTCCCGACGACCTGCTCTACGAGGCAATGCTGCGGATCGCACCCTCCGGGCTCGCCTGCGGTGTACACAACCAGGATCAGGAAATTGCCTCACGCAACATCACGCGGAAGATCGCGGCTGGAAAGACCGGTCCGCTGGATTTTTGCGAGGCCAATAATGCGTTGGTGGAGAATCTTGCCACTGCACGCATCTATGAGATCGGCGCAGCAACCGGCGTACGTGCCCATGCCGTGCATGTCTCACTCTCGCGCGGCTTTGAATTGAGCGTGATGTACAAACGCGCCGGCGTGCGTGCGACCGTGGAAACCTGTGTGCAGTACTTGATGCTCAACCGCGAGGATGATGCGGAACGTCTTGGTGCTCTCATCAAACACTACCCACCGCTGCGGCCGCGCTCGGAGGTCGACAAGCTATGGACGCATATTGCCGCCGGCCACTGCGATTTTATTTCCTCCGACCATTCGTCATGGCCGCTCGAGACCAAATCAGATCCCAATATTTTCATGAATACCTCCGGCGGCCCGGGATTGGAGACATTGCTGCCCGCAACCTGGACCGGCTTTGAGGAACATGGGCTCTCGCCAACCTTGGCAGTGCGTTTGTTGAGCACCAACCCCGCCGCTTTCTTCTTGTTGGCGGACAAGGGATCCCTCGATATCGGCAAAGATGCGGACTTTGTCGTGCTCGAGCCGGGAAAGTTTGTGTTCGACCCCGCGAATAGCCTATCGGCCGTGAATTGGAGCGCCTTCGCCGGCCGCACGTTCACGGTACGGATCGGCGCGACGTTTCTCCGCGGCGCCGCGGCCTGGGACGGCAGACAGATTGTCAATGCCCCCGGTACGGGCCGGTTTTTGCGCCCGCAATTGAACGGCCTGGCGAATGTTTGAAATTGATGCAGAACGGTTGTGGCAGCGCCTTGAGGCATTTTCTGCGATCACCGACCCCGATGCGCCTTGGACACGCCGCGCTTTCAGTCCATGGCACGACCGTGGCCGCGCTTGGCTGAAGGAAAGATTTGCTGAAGCGGGGCTGACGGTCACAATCGACGCCGCGGGCAATCTCCTTGGCCTCCGCTCCGGCTTGGAGCCCGAATTGAAACCAATCATGTGCGGCTCGCATAGCGACACGGTTCCTTCCGGCGGCCGCTACGATGGGGTGCTCGGTGTGCTGGCGGCGGTGGAGGTGGCGCAGGCTTTGGCCGAACAGGGCAGGATGCTCCGCCATCCGCTGGAGATTGTCGACTTCCTTTGCGAGGAACCGAGCGACTTTGGTCTTTCGTGCATCGGCAGCCGTGGGTTGGTTGGCGGCCTTGATGCCGCCGCCTTGGCCCTGCGGCGTCGGGATGGAATGAGCCTCGCTGAGGGTCTTCGGAGTGCCGGCGGTGATCCCGAGCAGATCGCGGCCAATGTCCGCCGTCCGGGAGATGTTGCGGCTTTCCTCGAATTGCATATCGAGCAAGGGCCTCTTCTGGAAAGCAAAGGAATCGCAATCGGCATCGTTACGGATATCGTCGGCATCCGGCGCGAGGCGCTGATTGTTCAGGGGCAAGCGGATCATGCCGGCACCACGCCGATGACGCTGCGTCGGGACGCCTTGGTCGGCGCGGCGAAAGTGATCGAGGCGGTCTTCGATGAAGCGCGGCGCCGCAACACGCAAGAGCGCTACGTGGTCGCCACGATCGGGCGGCTCGAGGTTTCGCCCAATGCGGCCAATGCGGTGCCGGGACGGGTGGAAATGGTGCTTGAGGTTCGCAGCAACGTTCAAGATGTGCTGGCGGAATTTCCTGAGGCGCTTGCGGAACGGGTTGCCGAGGCGCTCGACGAATTGGGCCTCTCGCTTGGGCGGCAGACGATCAGTTCCACCGAGGTGACAACTCTCGACCCGCGCATCCAGCGTGTGTTTCAAGAAGCTGCGGACGCGCTTGGCGTTTCGCATTGTCTCCTCTCCTCAGGCGCTGGTCATGATGCCATGTGGATAGCGAAGATTGCGCCCGCCGGTATGATTTTCGTGCCATGTCGGCAGGGACGCAGCCACTGCCCCGAGGAGAGTATCACGCCCGAGCAAGCCGCTGCGGGTGCGCGCACATTGGGGGAGGCGCTGGTGCGGTTGGATCGTGAATGGGACGCGTGAGGTTGCCATGGCCGCTACCATCTATGTGATCAACCCGAATTCGACGGAGGCTGTTACCGAAGGGATCCGTGCCGCCGTCGGGACGCTCGCGCTCCCGCACGGAACCGAGGTGGACTGCCTAACCCTCACGGAAGGGCCCTCTGCGATCGAAACGCAACGCGACATCGATCACGTCGTTGCGCCTCTTTGCCGAATGGTGCTTGGGCTTGAGAAAAAAGCGGCTGCCTTTGTCATTGCCTGCTTTTCCGATCCCGGTCTCTATTCGCTGCGCGAGTTAACGCGTAAGCCGGTTTTGGGAATCGGCGAAAGCGGCATGCTGACCGCGATGACTTTAGGCCAACGGATCGGGGTGATTTCGATTCTTCCAGTTTCGATTCCGCGCCATCATCGCTACTTTGCCGCAATGGGAATCACCAGCCGTATCGCGGCTGATCAAGCGGTCAATCTCGGCGTGCGAGAGCTTGCCGATGCAGCGCTTACGCGCGAGCGAATGCTCGCGGTTGGCCAAAAACTTCGCGATGAGCATGGCGCCGATGTGCTGGTCATGGGTTGCGCCGGGATGGCACGCTACCGAGCGTTGCTGGAAGCAGAACTCAAAGTTCCGGTGGTGGAACCGACGCTTGCGGCAATCGCCATGGCGATCGGCCAAACGATGCTCGGCTGGAGAGTTCGCACGTGGTAATTCTCCGGCATTTCTTGCAAAGATCGGAGAGAGACATCCCAAATGTTTCGGCGCCGTATGGGGACGTCAATGTGAGCCCGGCAGGATCAACCTCACGCCCAGTCGCGTTCGCTCACTGCCAGGCTGGATTTTCTTCCGTCGAGAGCTTTCGGACATGCTCAAGCAATGTCACTCAACAATGTCGTTGGGCTTCCTTCGTTTCGCCTCTCTTTACCATCAGGGCGGGATTTTTTCATCCAGCACCACCACCGTGCGGCATCTCGCTCAACGCCGCGATCACCTCCTCTGAGGTGGTCACAACGGCGACATTCTGCATGGCGTATTGCACCGAGGCACGGTGCCAATCGGCGTTCATGGTGGAACAGCAATCCTCGGGCACAATCATGAAGTAGCCCTTGTCAGCACCGGTGCGTGCGGTGTGTTCGATCGACATATTGGTCCAAGCGCCGGTGACGATGATGGTATCGCGGTCACCGGACCGCAGCACCGTCTCGAGTTTGGTGCCTTCGAAAGCGCTCATGCGGATTTTCTCCACGACGAGGTCGCCGGGCTGCGGCTCGAGGCCGGCAACCGGTGCTGCACCCCAGCTGCCGCGCACCATGGCATTGGCATCAACCAGGCCTTCGAAGAGCGGCGCATTGAGCGTCATGCCAGGCGCGCCCGGCTCCACAATAAACCAGACATGGATGACCATGACCCCGCGCGCACGGCACACTTCCGCAAGGCGACGAACATTTTCAACCACATTCTGCTCGCGCGCATGTTGCGGTGAACCGGAGGATGCAAACGCGCCCCCTTCTGTGATCACGTCGTTCTGCAGATCCTGAATAATGAGCGCACAGCGCGACGGATCGAGGCGTAGTCCTTGCTGTACACCGGCGCTGGCGCGCTCGGCGCGGCGCGGCGACGCCGAATAGGACGAGCGGCTCGCGATGTCGGCCGCAGCGCTGGTCCGCATGAACGGCTCCCTGTGCGGGCCGATTTTGGTGCGCACCGCATAAAGCGAGTGAGTGGCAGTCATGAAGAGGGTGCGCCAGTCAGACTTGCCCCAGTGGAGGTTTGCAACCAATTCCGGCACGCGCACTTTGCCGAGCAGTACGCCGTCCGGGTTATAGACCCACACGCCGCCCGGGGCTGTTACCCAGATGTTTCCGGCGCTGTCGCATTTCATGCCGTCAGGCACGCCAGGCTCGAGCTCCGAGCGAATGCCGGAGGCAAAAATCCGATCAGGACCGAGCGTGCCGTCGGCATGCACCTCGAAGGCGCGGATCAACCATTGCACGGTGTCGTTGACATAAAGCAGCTTTTCGTCGGGAGAAAAGCAGAGCCCGTTGGGTTGCTCGAAGAGATGACGGTCGACCAAGAGCTGCGGTTCACCGCCATTCGGCAGCACGCGATAGACTCCCTGAAACCCGAGCTGGCGGGGTCGTTCCACGCCGTAAACCGGCATGCGCCCGTACCAGGGATCAGAGAAATAGATCGAGCCATCCGAGCGCACGCAAACATCGTTCGGGCTGTTCAGCTCCTTGCCTTCAAAATGCGAGGCAAGCACCTCGCGTCGGCCGTTGATTTCGCAAACGAGGCTCGATGTGGCGTGCTCACAGACGATGAGGTTGAGGTCTGCATCATAGGTCATGCCGTTGCATTTGTTGGACGGACGCATAACCTCGCGCACGCCGTTTTTCTCGTCCCATCGTCGCCGCACATCGGCCGGCATATCAGAAAACAACAAATACTGATCGCGCGGATGCCAGATCGGTCCCTCGGTGAACGTGAAGCCGCTCGCAAGCCTATCGACCCTAGCCTCAAGATCGATCAGGTCGGAGAATTCGCGGCGGAATGCGATGTGAGTCATCGCTTGCCCCCATCTTCTACGCCGGGAACCAATTGCGGCGCGGCAACGACTGCACGATCGGCCCCGGCACGGAACTGCGCAAGCGGCCAACCACTTGGCCTCCGTCGATCACGGCCGGCCAGTCGTGGATCGGCAGCGCAAAGCGCGAACGTGCCAGCACTTTCTTGATCGCCGCCTTTTCCTGCCGCTTGGTGGTGCCGTGATTGCCGGTCACGCGCGGCTCCATATCGCTGATTTCACGGAACGGCTCGATGATTTGATCGTTGAAGTCATAGATCACATCGCCGCAGATCGTGGCGTCGCCCTCGGCAGTCTGGACGATGATGTTCATGGAACCTTCGGTATGGCCGCCGGCCGCCTCGCAAATCACGCCCGGCATCAGCTCGACCGGGCCGGACAACTCAAGATCAAGAAAGCGCAGCGCACCCTTGGTATGGAGCCGGTCGATCAGATGCTTGATGTCAACGGCCGGATATTGCGGATGCATGAGGCCGGAGACCGAATATTCCAGCTCCCGACGGTTAACCACCACCGTTGTGTTCATCGGAAAGAGGTCGTCCTTGCCGGCATGATCGATGTGCAGATGCGTGTGTAAAATGTAGCGGATGTCGCCGAGCCGCAGCCCATGCTTTTTCAGCTGATTCTCAATCATGGTCTCGTGGGTTTGCAGGCCTCGCATGCCGAGCGTTTCCATGATCTGATTGGAACGATAACCGGTATCAACCAAGATTGGCCAGGTCCCACCGACGATCAGAAAGCCGAGTGTCGGAACGCGGCGTGTTCGCCCGCAGTCGCGGCCTAGCACCAAAAAACTCGATTCGAGCTCGATGTCGCCGTATTCGAGAGTCTTTATTTCAAGCGCCATATTTATTACTTCTCCTCCCCGCTAGAAACTCAATATGTTTACGAATCAATTGAGGCGGTAGATTCTTGCCGCGGTGTCATGGAATACCCCGCGCGCGACCGCCTCTCCGAGTGGCTCGACTGCCCGACGGTAGGCCCCGATCAGGTCGGGGTAAGTCGTCCACAACTTTTCCACTGGGAAGTTCGAGCCAAACATGCAGCGATCAGGGCCAAATATGTCAATGGTCTCGCGCACGATCGCAGCGACGTGCTCGGGATCGTTCTTATGGATAAAGGTTCCGAGCGCGGACAGTTTTGAGACTACGTTTGGATGCTTGGCCAAAGCCTGCATGCCTTTACGCCAGCGCGCCCAGCCCTGCGGAGAGAGGTCTTCGAGCATGCCGGCATGCTGCAGGATGAAAGTGACTTTCGGTGCACGAGCGACAAGGTCAGCGGCAGCCTCCATCTGGGCGGCAAAGACCTGGAGGTCGAAGCTCCAGCCGTAGTCCGCAAGATAGCCGACATTCCTTTGCAGTGTCTGATCGCGTGCGAGATCCGGGCCCGACGCAAACCGATACAGCGGGTTCTCGTGCCAATGCAGCTGCATGCGCAAGCCGCGCATGCCACGATATTTCGTTAACCGGTCGAGCTGGGGGCGCACATCATTCGCCAGAAAATCGGCATAACCGACAATCGCATGCGGAAAGCCGTGCGCGTCTGCAACTTGTTGCACATATGCAACTTCACCCTCGAAGCGATCGTTCGCCCAGTTGCATTGCACGTAGACCGACTTGGTAACACCGGTGCCTGAAAGATCGGCAAGAAATTCGTCGATCAGATAATCGCGGCGGATCGCTTCATAAGGACCGAAGATGCGCGGCTGCATCGGACCCATCAGCCAGGGAAGGTCGCGCTGGCGCCAGATGTGGTGGTGTGCGTCGATAATCTCGGTCATCTCGCTGCTTCCCTCTCTAGGTTGAGAACATTTGCGCAAATGCTGTCGATCGAAGAGCCATCGGCGAGGCGGTCGAGATACGGCCGCGCAGCCACAAGACCGGCGGTACGCACTTCAAAGGCAGGATCGGCGGCCAAGGGGGTAAGCCAGATGATCCGCCAGCAGAGCCGTGCCAGGCGTGCGACGGCATCGGCCATGGCAGAGGGATCGCCGCGCTCCAAGCCGTCGGAAAGCACGACCAAGACCGCCCCCCGCGCCAGCGCCGCAAAGCGCGGCACCGCCAAAAATGCCTGCAGCGCCTCGCCGAGACGTGTGCCGCCATCCCAGTCCGCGACCAGGAAGGAGGCAGCGGCCAGCGCCTGGTCGCGGTTGCGCAGACGCAACGGCCGCGTGATGCGGGTCAGTCGCGTGCCCATGGTGAAGACTTCGGCCGCATCCGCCGCACGCACGAGGGCATGGCCAAAGGCGAGATGCTGCTGCGTGCGCTCCTTCATTGAGCCGGATACATCGATCAACAAGACAATGCGCCGCTGACGAAGCCGGCGTCGCCGCTTACGCAGGCGCAGGAACTCGCCGGCATGGCGCATCGCCTCGCGGAACATGCGCCGCGCGTCGGTGCCTGGCCCGCGATGCGACGGGCGCCAGCGATAGCCCGGCCGCCGCGGCAGGCGCGCCGGCAGCGCACGGACAAAGACGCGCAGCGTTTCATTCTGATCGGTCGGCCCGAACCGGCGCGCCAGGAGGCGTTCCGCGCTGGTCGCTTGGGCACCCGATTCGCCGAGGTCTTCACCAAACAACGGCTCGGGACCCATGGGGGAATCCTCCGCCGCTCTTGGTGGCTCCTCCTCGCTCGGTTCGGCTTGCAATCCCGGCATAACAGCGCCCAGAAAATGCGCGTCGAACAAGGCATCGAACTCGGCAAAGCGCTCCGGCTGGGGCGCCAGTATCGCGCGCGCAGCACGGCGGATATCCTCGATGCTCTCGGGCCCAAGAAGCGCGATGCCGGCCAGCCAGGACATCGTCTGCTCGGGGGCGACAGCAAAACCTGTGCGTCGCAACAGTGCGATAAAATCAAGAAAATACGCGATCAAACGGGTGACGTCGGTCACGCCTGCGCCTCCGCCAAAATCGCATCGATTCTTGGCGCGATGTAGACCAGATCGTCTTCGTCCTTCAGCACAACGCCGAGTGAACGGCGAAAGGCTTCCGGCCAGCGCTCACCCTGTTGATGCAGCAACGTCGCAGCTTCAGCCCATTCCACCGCCTCGGCGATGCCGGGAAGCTTTGCCAGCGGCTCGCGCCGCAGGCGGCCCACGGCAGCGGCAACCGCGCGCGCGGCGTGCTCGCTGACGTTTGAGGCGCGCATCATAATGATGCGCATTTCGCGTTCGGGTGTCGGATATTCGATCCAATGATACACGCAACGGCGACGCAGTGCTTCATGCAGCTCGCGCGTGCGGTTGGAAGTGAGGATCACCACCGGCCGATCATAGGCACGGATGGCTCCACGCTCCGGGATGGAGATCTGGAAGTCGGAAAGGAATTCGAGCAGGAACGCCTCGAATTCATGATCCGAGCGATCGATTTCGTCGATCAGCAGGACCGTCTCCTCCGGATGGCGGAGGCAAGCCAGCATGGGGCGTTCGATCAAAAATTCGTCGCTGTAGATATCAACATTGCCGCCGCCTTCGCTTTGCCGGCGCAATGCCAGCATCTGGCGCGGGAAATTCCATTCATAAAGCGCGGCAGACGCGTCGATGCCTTCGTAGCATTGCAGGCGCAGAAGCCTGCGGCCGAGCACACCGGCAATCGCCTTGGCTGCTTCGGTCTTGCCGACACCGGGTGCACCTTCCAACAGCAGAGGCTTGCCCAGTGCGAGCGCAAGATAAGCGGCGGTCGCGAGCCCCTCATCGGCCAGATAGTACGCCGCGCGCAGTGCATGTTCGAGCGCATGCGGGCTGTCGATCCCCACAATTTTGGGTCGGACGACCATGGTGCTTACCGCATCCGCGCCGCCGGCACGGCGCCGCCGCGCGCTTGAATGGCACGCAACACTCTCTCCGGCGTGATCGGCAAGTCATTAATGCGCACACCGACCGCGTTGAAGATTGCGTTCGCCACCGCCGGCAGCACCGGGTTGGCACACATCTCGCCAATGCCCTTTGCGCCAAACGGCCCATCCGGCGCGGGCCGTTCCAGTACCACAATCTCGTGGGGGCAAATATCGCCCGGCCCGGGCATGAGATACTCGTTGAAGTCACGTGGGCCATGGCGCGGATCAGGGTAATAGGGTTCCACCGTCTCGTAGAGCGCATGGCTCATGCCCATCCAAGCACCGCCGACCAGCTGCTGCTCAACCATCTTCGGGTTGATGGCGCGGCCGATCTCATAGGCACTGGTTATTTTCAGGACCGAAACATCTCCGGTCTCGTCGTCGACCTCGACATCGGCAATGAGGCAGGCATGGGCATAACATGTCGCCGGCGACATCTCTCCCGTTTCCGGATCCACATCCGATAACGGTACGAGGAAGATCCCCCGCCCGGCGATGGTCTTGCCCTGCTGGAATTGCGCGGCCATCGCCACTTCTTGCACCGTAATCGAACGGTGCGGTGCGCCTTTCACACGAATGTTGCCGCGGCCGTCGGTTTCAAGATCACCCGGATCGACTTCCAGCTCCTCGGCCGCTGCTTCCATCATCACCGCACGAGCTTCACGCGCCGCAACGATCACCGCATTGCCGACACGGTGCGTGCCACGCGAGGCAAACGAGCCCGTGCAGTGCGGCCCGGTATCTGAATCGGCAGTGTCGACATAGACGTCCTCGACGGGAACACCGAGGGTTTCGGCACAAATCTGCCGCACCACCGATTTCATGCCCTGTCCCAGATCGATCGAAGATAGCGCGACCGTGAATTTGCCGGTCGGGTTCGAATGGACAAGCGCCTGGCTCGGATCGCCGCCAAGATTCATGCCGATGGGGTAGTTGATGGTTGCAACCCCGCGTCCACGGTGTTTCGCCATAGTTAGCGTCTCCTGGTACCAAAAACTGACGAGAAACGGCGCGCGCCATGGCTTGATCCGGCCGGCGCGGATGGTTGTGGTGGAATCGGCGGTGCCGGCGGCGGTGTGACGGCGGGAGAAACGGCAGGCATCGGCCGTTCGTAAGCGGCACGCTGCGCCGTGCTCGCCGGCACGCGCGGCGGAGCCGCCGGTGTTGGCATACGTGAGCGGTCGGTAACGCCGGCACGTGCACTGCCACCGCCCTGCCGCGAGGACATGCGACGGAATTCGTCGCGCAGCGGCCATTGCGCCTTTTCGGCAGCAACCTGTGCGCACTCGATCAGGGCACAATTCTTCGCCTCGCGCCGGTGCGCTTTCATATCGCCATCGCGATAAGCGTTGAGCATCCGGAACTCAAGCGGATCCATGCCGATCGCAACGGCGTCCTTGTCCATCTGGCATTCGATGGCGAAATCAATTGCCGTGACACCGAAACCGCGCATGGCTGTCGCCGGCGTGCGGTTGGTATACACGCAATAGACATCGGCATAGACGTTGGGGATGGAATACGGCCCCGGAATGTGCCCGGCGCACTTGATCACCGCATAGCTCGACAGCCGTGTATAGGCGCCGCTATCGAAATAAGCGCGTACCTGGCGGGCGATGATGCGCCCATCACGCATGATGCCGTCCTTGATATAAATGCGCTCGGCGCCGCGCGGCGAGCCGAATTGCATCTCTTCGTGTCGGCTCAAGCGGTAGCGCACCGGTGCGCCTGTCAACCGCGCTGCGAGGATCGCAAGCGGCTCGGTCATCGTATCCACCTTGCCGCCAAACCCGCCGCCGACCGTGCCGCCGATGAAGTGGAGTTGATTGGAGGGCAGCGCGTTGATCTTGGCCGCGGTGTCGAGTGAGAAGAAGAGCGCCTGGGTGGAGGTATAAACAACAATGCGGCCGTTCGTGTCCGGGACTGCAATAGAGCCGTTCGTCTCGGTGGGCGCATGCTCGATCGGTGACATCTGATAGCGATCTTCCAGCACGATGTCGGCTTGCGCGAACGCCGCATCGACATCGCCGAACCGCAACTTTTGGTGATCGTACTTGCCGTGGTACTCGAAGGTGTTCTTCGGATATGCGGGATTGACCGAAGGCGCTCCGGGCTTCAGCGCCTCTTCAACATCAAAGACCGCCGGCAGCGGATCGTAGGAAATACGTACCAGCGCCATCGCTTCCAGCGCGGCGCGTTCGGATGTGGCGACGATGCCAAGAATCGGTTCGCCCTTGTAGCGCACCACGTCACTCGCGAGTGAGGGTTCGTCGTCCTTACCGAACTGCATAAGGCTCAGCAAGGTATTGAGGTTCACCGGCACATCGGCCGCACGAATGATGCGCTTGACACCAGGGGCGCGCGCCGCCGCCGAATCGTCGATGGAACGAATGCGCGCGTGCGCGTGCGGGCTGCGCAGTACCTTCAGGTGCAGGAGGTTGGCGAAACGGTGATCGTCATAATAGCGCGACGTGCCGGTAACATGGCCAAGCATGTCCTGCCGCTGGGTCGGTTGGCCAATCTCTTGGAGATGATCGTCGCGCTCATCGGCGAAAATGTCTTTGCGAAATTCCAGCATGATGGCCTCCTCAGACGCGGCTGCGTGTGTGGTCGCGCGCCGCGTCAAGCACTGCGTTGATGATCGGTTCATAGCCGGTGCAACGGCAGATATTGCCACTTATGGCTTCGATCACGTCCTGCCGCGTCGGGTTGGGATTTTTATCGAGCAGTGCCTTGGCAGCCATGAGCATGCCCGGAGTGCAGTAACCACACTGGGCAGCAAACCGTTCCATAAACGCAATTTGAAGCGGATGGAGCTCGCTGCCGCGCCGCAATCCGGCGGCCGTTTCAATCGAGGAACCGCTGCAAGTCTCGGCCAGCGTGATGCAAGACAGGCGCGGCACGCCGTCGATGATTACCGTACAGGTGCCGCAGGTCCCCTGCCAGCACCCGCCTTTCACCGTCAAGTCCCCGACAATTTCACGTAAGGTGTCGAGCAGGTTCGCGCCCCCCTCGACGAAAGCAGCGACGTCCTCGCCATTGAGACGGAATTGGATTGGCGTTTTCACGAATGCCTCGCAGAATACTCGCCGAGCAACAGTCGGCGAAGATGGACGGGAAGAATCTCGCGTCGCCACCAGGCGCTGGCGATCGGATCGTCAACCGGCGACGTACCCTCGTGCGCAACCGCCAATGCCGGCGCGATGCCGGTTGCATCGAGCGGGCGGCCCTCAAGCGCTCGTTCGACTGCCTTCGCACGTACCGGCGATGGCGCCATCGCGCCGTAGGCGATGCGGGCATGACTTACGCGCCCGCCGCTTAACGGCAGCTGCGCAGCAATGGAGAGAACTGAAGCACCTTTGGGGTGAACGCGGGTGACTTTCACAAAGCGGATCGCGTCGACGGCCGGCCGTCTGAACGCGATACTGGCCACAAGCAGGGCGCCACGCTCGCGGCGGCTGAGCAGTTCCTCAAGGGGCAGTTCGCGTTGCCCGAAGCCGCCGGCCATGGTCACGGTTGCATCAAGCGCCAACAACATTGTCGCGAAATCGCCATACGGCGAGGGCGCGAACAAATTTCCACCCACCGTTGCCGCCTCGCGTACTGCCGGTCCTCCCACCGCCCGCGCGGCAGGATGCAGGTAGGCCAGTTCGCGTTCGGCGAGGATTGCCGCCATGGTGACACCTGCGCCAAGCTCGACACGTCCGGAAGACAGGCCAATCCGCCTGAAGTTCGGATCGGTCGCGCGCACGATGGTCCGGATGCTCGGATCAACTTCGTTGACAGCGCGCATGAGCAGCGTACCGCCTGCCATGAAACGCGCCTCCCGCTCCTGCATTAGTGCGTTGGCAGCATCGTCCATACGGGCAAAGGTTTTCACGGTGATGGTCATCTCGGCCCCTCCGGTGCGGTGGCTTCAGCCAGCTGGGCGCGAACGGCGGCGAAGCCGGCTCCGTAGATTTCCTCGCTGACCATTCGGCGCATTTCTTCTTCCATGCCCTTGCGGGTGGTGAATGTGCAGCGCCATTCCCAGAACGTGCGGTCGCCGTCAGTCACCGGCAACAGCCGAATATGTGCGACGTAGTTGAACAGCGGCACCGGCGTGTCCAGCAGGCAATAGCTCAGCGTTTGCTCGAGATCGGAGAGCGTCAGCAACCTTTCGCGCAATTCGGAACCATCGCGCAGAGAAAAGTGACGCACGCATCCGACTTTGTCGGAGCTCTGATTGCGTTCAATGACACTCTTGCCGACCGCCGGATGCCATCGCTCGTGCCCGTTGAAGTCGCGCAGAAACGCCCACACGCGATCGCATGGCGCATCGATGACGGTCGAGCGGACGATGCGGATCACCGGATTACCCCCCGAACTGACGCTTCAGTGCGTCGAAGCCGCTCTGAAACACGCCGCCGCCGATATTGGCGATCAATTCGGATTCACGCTCGGGCGGGCAGTCAAACTCCGCCGTCCATTCGATGAAGGTGCGGTCGCCATCGGTGATCGGCGTCAGCCGCAAGGTTGCCACATAGTTCTCGACACCCATGGGCGATTCCAAAATTTCATAGGTACAGAAGAGGTCGTAGTCCGACAGACCCAAGAGCTTTTCGCGGATGCGATCGCCGTTGCGCAACCGGAAGTCGCGGACGCAGCCGATTTTGTCGGACGGCTCACCGTTCTCGATCCGGCTTTCCGCGACGCCGGGATGCCAAGAGGGCAAGCCGTTGAAATCACGCACGCGCGCCCAGACGCGGTCGGAGCGGCCGTTGATTACGCTTGAGACATAAACGCGGGCCATGGTTCATGATCCTCCTTTGGGTCTCACCGATCCGCATCAGCCTTGGCTGGGTGCTCCGCCGCCGCCTTCCGGCGGGGTCTTGCCGGCGGTATCCTTGCGAATGGCCTGCATGTCGCGCGCTTCGCGGATAAGGCCGGGCATGCGCGCAAGGCTGCCGCCTTCGATGCCTATTTCGGCAAGAATCTGGTCGATCAGCGGCGCCTGCACACGATAGCGTAGGGCTGACTCGATGACTTCGTCGCTTGGGCTGCGGCTGCCGTTGCCGTTGCCGCCGCCATTGAGCCCGTCGATCTGCAGGATACGGATGCCCTCGATCTTCTCCATGGGCTTGACGCTTTCGCGGACAATCCCTTCGATGCGCTCGAGCAGCCGGCGCCGGAAGATGGATGTGCGTGCCGAATCGGTAAGAATGTTTTCCGCTTCGTTGAGCAGCCGTTGCGCTTCGGCTTCCACCGCCGCACGCACCCTTTCGGCCTCGGCGGCAATTCGCACTTCCTCGGCTTCTTTCGCGGCGATCATCAGCTCAACCTCGCGACGGCGTCGTGCGGCCTCGGCTTCGCGCACGGTTTTGACTCGTTCCTCCGCCTCCACCGCTTGCGCGCGCGCAACTTCTGCTTCCTTCTGCACGGCCAACTCATCGCAGGCCTTGCGATGGATTTGGATCAGGCTGTCCATGCGTGCGACTTCCACCGCGGTTTCCCGAGCGATTTCAAGCTGCCGCACCTCGCGTTCGCGCAGGATGCGCGCCTCGTCGATGCCGCGGTCGGAGGCAATGCGTGCACGCTCCACTTCCTCACGCGCCGCGATCTCGGCTTCTTGCAGCGCTTGCATACGCGCCACCTCGAACTGCTCGACGGCGCGTTGCCGCTCCAGCCGAGCGATGTCGAGGGCCTGCTCGCGTACCACATCGGCCCGGCTGACCTGCTGGGCGGCGGCGATCTCCGCCTCTTTCACGCGGCGGTCGGCGTCGGCACGCTCAACCAATTTGGCCGCAATTTCGATCGCGCGATCCTGCTCCACAAGCTCAAGGACCTTGCGGCGCTCAATGTCGAGCACATCACGCGTTTTGGACGATTCGATGCGCTCGCGTTCGATGGCGAGGTCGGTGGCGATTTGCGCCGCCTCCACCGCCTCGCGCCGGCGGATTTCGGCTTCTTGGATCGCTTGTTCGCGAGCAATATCGCGCTCCCGCGTCTCCTGCTCCGCGGCGATGCGCTCGGCGGCGAGCCGCTTTTCCTGCGCAATGCGGCTGGCTTCCACTGTCTCCCGAGCCGCGATTTCGGCAGTGTCGACGTTACGGTTCCGGGCAATTTCGAGCGCACGAACCTCCTCGTCGCGGGCAATCCGTTCGGCGGCAAGCTTACGGTCTTCGGCAATGCGCCTTGATTCCACCGCCTGCCGTGCAGTGATTTCGGCAGACTCTAGCGCTTCGTTGCGCGCGATTTCGAGTCCACGGGTTTCGCGCTCGGCGCCGATCCGCTCCGCGGCGAGTTTTTTGTCAACTGCGATACGGGCCGAGTCGGTGACTTCACGAGCGGCGATTTCCGCTGCCTCAATCGCCTTGATGCGATCGATCTCGCGATTGCGGGTCTGCTGTTCGGCGGTGATGCGGTCGATCGCAATCTTCATTTCGCTCGAGACACGGTTTGTCTCTACCGCCTCGCGCGCTGCAATCTCGTTTTCCTCGAGCGTACGGGAGCGTTCAATTTCCAACGTCCGCGTCGCCAGCTCCGAGGCAATGCGCTCAGCGGCGAGCGCTTGCTCGCGCGCGATGCGTGCCGATTCGGTCGCTTGCGTTGCGACAATTTCCTCTTCCTCTATCGCGCGGTTGCGAGCAATCTCGCGCCGGCGGATTTGTTCTTCAAGCGCAATCCGTTCGTCGGAGATGATCCGTTCCTGCGCAATGCGCGCGCGCTCCGTAGCCTCTTGCGCAGCGATCTCGGCCTGCTCGAGATTGCGCGTGCGTTCAATCTCGAGCCGCCTACTTTCTTCTTCCTGGGCGATGCGGGCGGTGACGACGGCAAGCTCCTGCGCGATGCGGGCGCGCTCCACCCGCTCGCGCGCGGCAATTTCCGCCTCGTCGATGAGACGCGCACGCTCAATCTCGCGCTCGCGGATGTCGCGTTCGGAGACGATGCGCGCCTCCGCCAGCGCGCGCTCGTGCGAAATGCGCGCTTTCTCCACCTCTTCGCGGGCAGCGATTTGTGCCTGTTCTGCCTCGGTCTCGCGCAGCGCGCGCTCGCGTGCCAGTTCCGCACGCTGCACCGCGCGGCGGATCTCGATATCGCGCTCTTGGTTTAGGCGCGCGATTTCCGCTTCGCGATCAATCTCCAACGCCTGTTTCTCGGCCTCGAGATTGCGCGTGCGAATGAGGATCATCGAGTCCTGCTCGATATCGTTCCGCAATTTCCGTCGCGCCTCGATATCCTCGATGAGCTTGGTCAACCCTTCCGCATCAAACCGATTCGACGGATTGAAGTACTCAAGCTCGGTTTGATCGAGATCGGTGATTGCCACGGATTCCAGCTCAAGCCCGTTTTGCTTTAAGGCGTCGCGTGCCGCCTCCTTGACACGCTCGACGTATTCGCCGCGCCGTTCGTGCATTTCCTCCAAGGTCATTTCGGCGGCGACCGCGCGCAGTGCCGATACGAGCTTGCCGGAAAGCAGCGCTTCGAGCTCGGCCACGTTCATCGTACGACGACCAAGCGTGGCGGCGGCAACGGCCACCGCTTCGCGTGTCGGCGGAACGCGCACGTAGAACTCCGATTCGATATCAACCCGCATGCGATCTTTGGTAATGAGTGCATCCGCGCGGTTGCGCACCACCTGCATGCGCAACACGTTCATATTGACCGGCGTCACTTCATGGATGAAAGGAAAAACGAAGGCGCCGCTATTGATAACGACTTTTTCGCCAAACAAGCCGGTGCGCACAAATGATACTTCTTTCGAAGAGCGCCGATACAGCCAGTTGACGAAATACACCACGATCGCGATCACGATGACCGCGACGATTAACCAGATGATGAGACTACCCAGAGTAGCAGCCGACATCTTACCCTCCTCATCTCCGCGCCGAGGCGCGGGTATTTTTTTCGTTCTTTTGGCCTTTTTTGATGCTTTTGAACTTTTGCACTTGTGCACTGAGCGCGCGTTCCACGGGCAAGCGCTCCATGAAGGATGCGAAGGATGCGCCGTAGAAACCGTCGCAGCAGCGCGAATGCGCAAAGACATACTCGGCGTCTGCGGGTTCTGCGATCGGTCCACCATGCACGAGAATAAGCACGTGCGGCTTACCCTGGGCCTTCATCGCCTGCAGACGCGCAAAAATTTCAGAACGAGGAATGCGCGCCATTGCCGACTAACCTCTTGCTTGCCGGCGCATCAGGCGGGTGCCGAACAGCCGGCGAAATTCGGCGACAACCGCTGCGGCGAAACGCGGATCGTTGATGTGCTGGGGCAGGCGAATGAGCCGGCGCGAACCGGTTTGTCGCACCGTGTTTTCGAGAGCACGAAAGAGTTCGGCGTCGGCCTGGGGATCCCAAAACGGCCGCCCCGGAGCATCGAGCGCCGAGAGGCCGCCTTCCGGCAGGAAGAAGCGCACCGGCCCGTCCATGCGGTTCAGCCGTTCGCCGATCCAACGCCCGATCCGCGCATTTTCCTCGGGCGTCGTGCGCATCAAGGTCACGGTCGGATTGTGCACATGCAGTGTCCGCCCGCGGTAGCGCTCCGGCACACTCTCCATCGGACCGAAATTCACCATGTCAAGTGCGCCGCACGAGCCGATATAAGGCACCCGCATACGCGCGATGGCGCCGAAGCGGTCCTCCGTGCAGGGCAGGATGCCGCCGCATAAATAGTCGCAGACCTCGGTGGTGGTTATGTCGATGACTGCCATCAGCACGCCGGTCTCCACGAGCTTTTCCATCGATTGACCGCCAACGCCGGTGGCGTGGAAGACAAGACACTCGAAGTCCTCTTGCAGCGCATCGACAATGGCATCCACGCACGGCGTGGTGACGCCGAACATGGTCAGGCCGATGGCAGGCTTGCTGCCGCCACGCAGCGGTGGCCGCCTTTCGCGGTCGGTACCGGCGGCCCGTGCTTTCACCATGCCGACCATGGCGGCTGCGCCATTGGCAAGCACTTGCCTGGAGACCGAATTCAGCCCGGCTACGTCGGTGACGGAGTAGAGCATCATAATGTCTGAGGGCCCGACATAGGGCGCCACATTGCCGGAAGCGACCGAGGAGATGAGGACCTTCGGCACGCCAACCGGCAGCGCGCGCATGGCCGGCGCAACCAAGGCGCTGCCGCCTGAGCCGCCGGCGGAAATGAGCCCACCAATCGGCTCGTGCCGTCGGATCCAAGCCTCGAACGCCTCCGCCATGGCGGCAATGGCGGCGCCACGCTCGCCGCTGAACACCGCATTGGGGCCCCCGCGCGCATAGGCCGCGATATGGTGGGGCGGCACATCGGCGGATGAGGGTTTGCCAGAAGTAGAGAGATCGACCAGCAAAACGCGCACGCCGGCCGCAGCGATGTGATCGCGAATGAAACGAAGTTCTTCCCCCTTCGTGTCGAGCGTGCCGGCCACAATGACCGGCGCTGACCCACCGCGATGGATGGGGCGAATTTCCACCGCCGGGGCGATCTCTGCCACCCTCGGTTCTGGGATGTTGGTGCGGGTACGGGCGGCCGCTTCGATCTGTGCCGCCGGCACGGGCTGGGACCAGCGCGTCGGTATCACCGGGTTGGAGATGTAAACGCGGGTCGGGCCACGTGTTTGGGTCGGACGCGTTTCGCTTTCTTTGGCGGCGCCGGATCCGGAACCCTCCTCCGCCTCCTCATCCAAGCCGAGTTGACCGACGCCAAGCAAACGTTGCTGCAGTTCGCGATCCGCTTGCAGCCGCGCCGCCTCCATCACGCGATGGATGCGACCGTTGATCATCACCGCGACTTTTTCCGCCACCACAGTCGCAACACTGATGTTTTGTTCGACCACGAACACGCCGATCTCGCTCTCTTGGCCAAGATCCAACAGGATCCGTTCCACCTGCTCGACAATCACCGGGGCCAAGCCCTCGGTCGGCTCATCCATGATGAGAAGGTGCGGGTTGAGCAGGAGTGCACGGGAAATAGCGAGCATCTGCTGCTCGCCGCCTGAGAGTTGATTGCCGCGATTGTTACGGCGCTCTGCGAGCCGCGGGAAGGCTTCATAAATGCGCGCAACCGTCCAAGGTCCACGATTGCCGGCCGCCAGCCGCAAGTGCTCGTCGACCGTGACCGAGGGCCAGAGCCTGCGGCCTTGCGGCACGTAGCCAACCCCCATGCGCGCGATCTCTGCCGGGCTGCGGCCCACCAGTTCCTCACCCATGAAGCGGATCGAACCGCTTGCAACCGGGATGAGGCCGACAATAGCCTTGCAGAGCGTGGTCTTGCCCATTCCATTCCGACCAACGAGGGAGAGCACGCCGTGCTCAAGGGTCAGATCGACGCCTTGCAAGGCATGGCTGCGGCCATAGAAAACGTTCAGCCCTCTAATTTCCAAGAGATTGGCGGGGCGACGCTCAGGCATGGCCGCTCCCCAGGAAAAGTTCTTGCACTTCCGGATCGGCTTCGATTTCGTGCGGCGTGCCTTCTTTGAAGATGCGGCCGTTATGCATCATCGTTACGCTCTCGACGACGCGCAGTGCGACATCCATGTCGTGCTCGATAATGATGTAGCCGATATGTGAGGGAAGCGCGGTGAGAATGGCGACCAGATCGCGCCGTTCGGCGGGAGAGAGCCCCGCCGCCGGCTCATCGAACAGAATAAACCGAGGTGCGCCGGCAAGCGCGAGCGCGATTTCCAACTGGCGTTGCTGACCGTGCGCCAATTCCTCCACCAGCCGATCGGCCACTGATTCGAGATGGACAAGCGCAATCAGCTCCTCGACCGACTGCATGATGGCGTCGCGCGACCTGGTGCGAATGAACGAGAAGCGTCCGCGCGACACGCCGCGGCAAGCCAGATAGACATTGTCGCGCACGCTCAGCCGTGAGAACAACAACGAAATCTGGTACGTGCGGCGGAGACCGCGACGAATACGCTCATGCGGAGGCAGCGCGGTGACATCTTCACCGAAGAACCGCACTGTGCCGAAGGTCGGAAAAAAGTCTCCGGTGATGCAATTGAGCAGCGTGGTCTTGCCGGCACCGTTGGAGCCCAGCACGGCGCGCCGCTCGCCCGGGCGTACGCTCATGGTAATGTCGGTCAGCGCCGCAAGCGCGCCGAAATAACGTGTGACGCCGCGCAACTCAATTGCGTTGCTGGCCCCGCTGGCCGCAATTCTCTCGGCAATCGAGCTCAAAGCGGATTCCCTCCGCCGGACGTGCGTGCCCGCCCCCTTAAGCGTCGCCAGATGCCGACGATGCCGTCGGGCGAAAACAGCACGATGATGACGAAACCGAGCCCGATAAGCAGCTGAAACCGCCGGCCGTCCAGTCCCACGGCAACCAACGCGTCGAGTGCGAAAGTGTGCAGAATCACGTAGATGAACGCACCGATGAATGCACCGATCGGGTGCGTGATGCCTCCGACCACGGCAATGATCAGGATGTTGATCACCGCATTCACGCCGACCGAATAAGGCGAGATCTGATTGTTCTGCCAGACCAGCAGGATGCCGCCGACGGCTGCGATCAACGCTGCGAACGCGTAGGCGGCAACCCGGTGTGCCATTACGTTGTAGCCGATCGCTTCCATGCGACGCGGGTTATCGCGCACGCCCTGCAAAGCAAGGCCGAACGGCGCGCGGGAAATATAGAGCACCGCCACATAGCTGAGCGTGGCGAAAAACAGGACCATGTAATAGAATGGGATCGGCGCGCGCCAATTCACGCCCAGAAAGTGCGGCGCCGGAATTGTTGTGAAACCGTTGAAACCGTTAAAAATAGGCCAATTCTGCAGAGTGAGGTAAAAGAACGCCGTCGCAAGCGCAAGCGTGATCATGATTGTGTAGATGCCTTCGGTCCGCGCGGACAGCGCGCCCACAACCGTGCCGAAACCAACCGCGATGAGGATCGCAATAGGCGCCGCCACCCACCACGGCCAGAATAGGCTGATCGATGGCAGCGAGCTTGGTCCGAAGACCGCAATCATGTAGCCGGATACGCCGGCCACGGTCATCTGCGCCAGACTCACCATGCCGCCATAGCCGCAGAGGAACATCAGCGACAAAGCGATCATTCCAAGGATCATTGTCCAGCCGAAGATCTGATCGAGAATGAACGGGCCGGCAACCGCAGGCAGAATCAGGAGCAAAACGGCCAGGATCAGAATGGCCGCATTGCGATGCATCCAGCGTGACACTGCACCGGCATGCTGCGCTTGCGGCAAGGTCAGTGAATCGGTCTCAAGGATCTGTTCCAGTGCCATTTAACGCCTTCCCAACAGGCCTTGCGGACGAGCGACCAGGACAATCGCCATGATCAGGAAGCTCAGCACGGTGGAGTAGTTCTGGAAGTAGACAATGCCGAGTTGTTCAGAGAGGCCGATAATCAGCGCACCCAAGGCAGCGCCCGGGATTGATCCCATGCCGCCGACAATGACGACCACGAGCGATGCCAATAGGAAATGCGAATCTTCCCCGAGCGAAATCGACTGAAACGTTCCTCCGACAACACCGGCCATGCCGGCGAGCCCGGCACCGAATGCAAATACGAGAATGAACAACAGCTGCACGCGATATCCGAGTACGGAGAGCATGTCGCGATCGTCCACGCCGGCGCGGATCATGACCCCAATCCGCGTGCGATGCAGTGCCAGCCACATGCCAATTCCGATGACCACGGCAGCGGCGAAAATGGCCAACCGCACCAGAGGATATCGCAAAAACACCATCTCTCCGCCGGAGCGGATCGCTACAACAATCGGTGTTGGAATCGGCCCCTGCAAATAATCGGGGGTGTCGATCTGAATGGCGTTGCCGCCCCAAACCCACACCATGAGGTCAGAGAAGATGATCGAAAGCCCAAGCGTCACCAAAGTTTGCCTGAGGTCCTGGCCTTCCATCCTCCGGAAGATGAAAAACTGCATGGCCATGCCGACAACCGCGCAGCAGACAAAGGCAACGACGTAGCTGAACAGCCACGATCCCGTCCATTGCGTGGCTTCGTAGCCCATGTAACCACCGAACAGGTAAAGCGAGCCGTGCGCAAGATTCACATTGCGCATTAAGCCGAAGATCAACGTGAACCCGGTCGCGACCAAAAAATATAGGCCCCCGAGCGTAATTCCGTTGAACAGCGCATTCACAAACAGCCGCTTTTTGCCGATCGCGGCCTCAACCCCGGGAGGCCAAGGCGCCAGTACGAGCCATAATACCAAGATCACCGCAACGGCGATCACCAGCGCCGCTACGGGGTGACGCCCGATCCATTGGCCGAGCACGTCACCTCGAGCCTCGCCCGGATGACTGCCGCCGTATCGGCTTACGCTCGTGGACACCCAATTCCTCCTATCGTTTGGGCGTAAGATACTCGAATTATGGGTAGCAGCATGCTTACCAGTCTGATTTTCAGTCGGTCAGCAGCGCTTCTCATCGGCGTGCCCGGCTACCTTGCAATGAGCCGAACCGCGTCAGCCCGGCCCGATCGAAAGGGGGGCTTGCGATAAAAAGCGGCCAATAGCTTGAAAAATATTGTTGCGCGCCTTTAATCGCTGATAACCCGAGCGATCGCGCGGTATTGCGTGGGCGCAATCCCCACATGGGCCGAAAAGAAGTGGGTAAAGTGGCTTTGGGACGAAAAGCCCAGATCGAACCCGATATCACTGATCGAAGCGTTGGATCGGGTCAATGAATCCAGCGCCCGCTCGATCCGCATGGCGTTGGCATAAAGTGCCGGCGTTACCCCGGTATTTTCACGAAAAAGCTTGAAGAAATGGGACCGCGACAGGCCGGCGTCGCGCGCCACGTTATCCAGCTTCACGTCCTTGCCGATGCAATTATCCAAAATGCGCAGCGATTTCCGCACCCGGAAGTCAAACGCTGCCGCCCGACGCAACAAAATTGCCCGCTCCGCACTGCTTTTCCAGGACTCGTCAAAACTTGCATCAAAGAGCTGGTTCAAGTAGCGATCAACGGTGCGGTAGCTCGCGTTGGTGACGAGTGCGTGCGCAAGGCTCGCACAGATAGAACGGATCGTGGTGCCGACGCGCAAGGCATTGGCACCGAAGCGCAGTTTGCCCCGCCCGTCTTGCTCGCGGTCGAGCCAGCTTTCACAGATATAAGCAACCAGAAACACCGAAGCCTCATCGCAGGCGCAAGGCCGAAAGGCGTGCGGCTGCCAGGGATTGATGGCCACGCCCGCTGTTTGATCAACGATATGCGGAATATTGTTGATCGTCACGATCGCCGGCGGCCCACTCAACAGGAAGGTCAGGTGACCTTCGCGATGAGCGTGGGTGCGCATGGGCTTGTCCAGCTGATAGACGGTTACCCGACCGAAGGCGCCATGACACACCGCCAAAGCTATACTCATTGCACGCCTCCCCTCGTGCTACTTTTTGTTTGAGTGAATGAAATATTTCGTAAGATTAAACGTCAGCCGACGAAAGTTGACAAGTGGCTATCGCCGTTTGTTGCGATGCAGAAATTCACAAGACTCCAGCGTATGAACAAAGAATCAGACTGAAAGACACGGCTCAACCGCCAGATAGCGGCAGGGGCAGGCTTGTAGCGCGGTTGCGCCCGCTGCTAAGTTTTACGCTCGTCATAAGTCAAGAAAGGACAAAACCAAGAAAAACCAAGAGAGGCGGAGACGATCCCTAACCCCGGCTAGCATGCCAACGTGTTCTTGCCGGCAAACGATATCGCCTCACGGCGATCCGACCCAGGAGGAAAGGCCCATGCACAAAGCAATAGGACGATATAAAAATATAGGAATTTCGGTTGCGGTCGCTTTGGCTGCAACTGTCGGTAGCGGCTCTGTTAACGCCGGAGACAAACTGAAAGTCGGCGTGACCGCGACGCTTGAAGGCACTTACACCGTTCTCGGCGAGGACGGGATGCGCGGCTACATGCTGGCGTTGGAGAAACACGGCGGCAAAGCGGGCGGCAAAGAAATCGAAACCATTGTCGGTTCCACGGACGCCACCCCTGACTCGGCGGTCCGTGCGGCCAAAAAGTTGGTCGAGCAGGATAAAGTCGATGTGCTGATCTCGCCGCTCTCCGGCGCCGAGGGTATTGCCATACGCGACTATTCAAAGACCCAGCCGCAGATCACGGTCATTAATGCGGCCTCCGGTGCGGTGGAAACGACCTACGGCGATCCGTCCGCCGGTATCACCCCCTCACCGACCTTCTATCGCTTCAACATGGACGGCGCCCAATGGCATGCAGGCCTTGGCGACTACATTTACAATGTTAAACATTATAAGAAGATCGCAACCATCGCCGAGGACTATGCATTCACCTATACCCAAGTCATGGGTCTTACCGTCGAGTACTGCAAAGCCGGCGGCCAAATCACCAAGCGAATTTGGGTTCCGCTTGGTACCAAGGACTTCTCCTCCTACATCCCGGAGCTTTTGTCGGAAGACGTGGATGCGATCTATCTTGGCCTCGGCGGTGCCGATGCGGTCAACTTCCTCAATCAGTACCAGCAAGCTGGCGGCAATGCGAAATTGGTCGGCGGCTCGATCATGATCGACCAGACCGTGCTCTCCTCCAAGGGTAAAGCCAAGGAGGCTTTGATCGGCACGGTATCCGCAAGCGGTATGGCCGACAACGATCCAAGCCCCGCTTGGCAGGCGTTCGTGAAAGCTTACCAGCAACACCCGAAAACCGGCTACTTCAAAAACGCCTTCAACAGCCCCTCGCTTCTTGCGGTCAACTACTACGATGCTACCGATGCGGTGTTTAAGGCGCTCGACCAAGTGAACGGCGACTTGAGCGATGGCAACAAGAAATTCCGTAACGCGCTGCAGAATATGGTGCTCGATGCGCCGAACGGAAGAATTACCCTTGACGAAAATCGCCAAGCAATTGGAACAAACTTCGTTACGGAAGTGGTAAAGGACGAAAACGGCAACCTCATCAGCAAGGTGGTGAAGGTCGTTCCGAACGTTCAGCAACGGCTTGGGTTCTCCAAAGCGGTGTACGATAAGTTCATCCCGCCTGGCCGCACCAACCCGCCCTGCAAGAAGAACTACGATTAACGCAAAGGAAGGAGGGAAATCTCAAGGCGGAGGACCGAATCCTCTTCGGTCCTTCCGCATTTTCCTTAAGCGAGCGTCAGATAGCGGCAGTGCTTTGGCCCGGCCATCCATAACGTTGCTATATCGTACCTGTTTGACAACAAAGAGTGAGCTTCCTCGCCGCCGAACAGTTCGCGGTGCCTAGCAATCCATCACATCGGCAGCTGCACACCTTCGGCGGAGAGAGCGCGCTGGACCGCCGGACGGCGCGCCAGACGGCGCGCATATGCGGTCCATTGTGGAAAGTCGCGCGGCATGTCGAAGCCGAGTACCGGTCCACGGCCCCAGATCCAGTAGACCAGTAAGAGCGGATCGACAACGCTGTAGCGTTCGCCGAGCGCCCAAGGTCCCCGCTCGAGCCTTTTCTCCACGGCTTCCCAGAGCTCGCGGCAGGCGCTCTTGCCGGTCGCCGCTACGTCTTGAACGGCATGCGGATCGGAGGCGTAACGTGCGGCACGGCGCACATGAGTGAACGCAACTTGAATCGTTGAGGACAGCCAGTTCAACCATTCCGCACAGCGCGCGTCCTCACGCGGATCCCAGGGCCATAAGCCGGAAGCCGGATGGCGCAGCGCGATATAGCGCAGTATCGCAGGCGCCTCGGTGAGTACCCACGCGCCGTCGGTGAGCACCGGCACGCGCGCTTTCGGATTGATACGCAAAAATTCCGGGCTGTTCTGCTGGTTCGCAGCGAGATCGATCTGCACCAGTTCGAAGCGCGCACCGGTCTCTTCCAGTGTGATGTGCGGCGCGAGCGAACAGGCACCCGGCGCGTAGTAGAGCTTCATCATGGCTGTATAGGCCAGAGAAATTGCGCGGAACATCCAACGGTGGAAATTTCCTCGGTTGCCTTCGCAATCTTCACGTTCTTCCCCCCGGGGGTATTTCAAACACTGCTTGCGACGTTAAGCCGAAGGGCGTTCCGGTGGCAAGTTCTTCAAGCGAAGCGTTCGTTTCGGTGTGCCCGAGCTTACCGCAACGATGTCTGCGCACGGCAATGCGAAAGAAAGATGCAATGGGATTGTTCAGGACGGCAAGTAGTGAGAAATCCGTGGCTTGTAAAACGTTAACAAGTACCCCGGAATTTGGGTTTAGCGGGCCATGCCTGATGGCAATGATTGCTACGTCTACGCTGTCGCCCTATGATCCGGCCTTTTCCAAGTTATTCGTACCCTCTCGGCACCGCCACACACCAATTCCATTCCTATGCGGAAACCACTCGACGTGCGCTGGGTATGCCTCAGGCCAAAACGCCTGCGTATCATGCTCACCTAGCCCACCACATACGAGATATTCTGGAAGATGCTGACCGTTTCCTTTCAAAATAACCCACGCGAAGAAGCCGTTGGGGTCTGTAAAGTCAGTGTAGTTACCACCGAATCCGTGACCTGGCTGAATGATCGCCAGCATCACCGGGGCGGTGTGATTCTGCCAATACAATGCCTGGTAAGCTGCCACCCCATCGGCGTTTAGGGAGACAAGGCTAAACCGCTGCGGGCCGTGATCTTCGCCGCGGTCATCATCGCGATCAAATACCAGTAGGCAAATGGCTCCCTCACGAAACCATGTGCTAGCTTCTTGGCGAACCTTTGTATTTGGTCTTGGTATTGCGGGGGCACCCGCGGCGACCAACCGTTTGGAGCAAGATCGCGTTTCTCTAGGGGCATGCCACCGGCGAGATGGTAGCCACGAAAGCCGTTCTGCCGCACTTCGTTATGGACGGCCCCCTCCTCTACGCCGTAGTCGACATAGATAAAAGCTATGAATGAAGCCTCCCAGGAACTGTACCGGAGGCCCGTCAAATCCGGCCGCGGGATAATAAAGCGAGTGCTTAAGTACATTACTTAACAGAAATATTTAACGGAAATCCAGAGTCCTGCAGAGCTGCCGGATTCAGCTGCGCCAGCCAGTCGGCCACTTCTCGGCGGCAATCGTGCTTGAGTGGCATCGCCGCTCCTCCCCAGAGGAGTGCATCAAGGATAAGATCCACCTTTTTTTGTTTCGTATCATGAGTAAAGAGGGATAGTAAAGGAAGAGCTTGGAAGGCAAGACAAAGCGAGTTGCCTCGCTGCCGGAACTTCGTTCCTAAGTGTTTGTCTGCACATTGTTTTTGGCGGCTTGCCGCAAACGCCCCTGATCCATTCATTGGTGCAGGCGGGCGCATAGCCCGCCTTTCCCGTCTTTGCGTTCTTCCAGCGGAGCGGAGACACGTCGGATCGGCCGGCGAAGAGGCGTCGGAAGAGCGCAACCTTGTCGGCTGTTGGCGATGCCGTGGTGACGGTCGGAATGTTCGCGGCCACGATCGAGCAAGCATTGATAGCTTGCGCCCCCGCCGTCCGCCGCTCGATTTCCGCAAGTGAAGCTTCGAGTTCGGCTCGTTCGGCATCGAGCGACGCCAGACGGGCTCCGATGCCGACGATTTCTTCTTCGGCAAGGGTTCGCCCGCACCGTTCGGCCGGCAAGGTCGGTTTGATCGACACCTTTGTCAGGTCTTCGCTACGGGGGCAGTACGGTATTGATCGGGATGCTGCTGGCATTCCTCCCGGACGCGATTGAGCCAAGTCTCATACCAGCACAATTGCTTGCCCACGGCGACCGCTCCGTAAGCTTTTGCCGGGTCTTTTGCCGCCAGTCGTTTCCACAGCTTCGTGTGGCTATCCATTGTGAAGCGGTCCCAACCTTCCGCCTGGATGGTCCTTACAATCTCGCTGGGCAGGTATTTCCGCTTCTCGACCTCCTTCAGGGCGAGATTGAATTTGTCGGCGATCTCCGAGCCAGGCGGGATGAGTTCAACCGCGAGGTCGGCTCCCGGCGCGCGATTGGCGGCCTTGTGAACCATGAAAACACGGAAGGCGAAGCGAGGATCGTCCCGTTGTTCGGGCGTTAGTCGGTTCTCGAAGGCGTCCATCATCGTCTCGACATGGCGCGGCAGCGTGGCGGCCTTTTTCAGCAGGGCGCGCTGATCGGGGCTAAAGGTGACGAATTGCAGGGCGATCGGAAGGCGGCGTTCGAGGGCATATTGCGCGCCGAACAGGTTCTTGATGGCGTCGTTGAAATTGATGCAGCAGGCTTGCAGCTTGGCGCTCACCGTGTCGTCTATCCGGCCGGTCGAGCGGTGCTCGATTTCATGCCGCAGTTCCAGCAGGAAGGTTAGGTTGTCCCGTGCGCCGGGTTCCACCGGGCACTTCGCGTGCTTCAGGCATTGCGACAGTTCCCAATACTTTTCGGCGCCACCCGGCGTCTTGAGCACGACCCGTTCGCCGCTCTGGGGTTTCGTGTAACGGTAATCGATGCCTTCGCGCTTGAACCAGGCGTGCAACAGGTAGGTCCAGGCGATGATTGCGGTGACGATGAACAATTCCGCTCGGAAGGTCAGCCCGGCGCTGTTGAAGTTGTGGACCGCTGCTATCATAGCCTCGCGCGCCTTGATCAGTAGTTCATCACCACGTAGCGACAGGCCGGTTTCCGCGTCCACCTCCGGCCAGGAGGCGATGAAGCTGTCCAGTTCATCCGAGGCGGCGGCCTTGATGGCGGTATGCTTCTTCCCCGTGCGAATTTCGGCGATGGCCCGGTGATTGATAGAGCGGGTGGGGCGCGTGAAGTAGGCAAGGATGTCCTGATCGTTCGGCCAGCGCCCATCGGCGACCATGGCCTTGATCAGCGCGATCTCCCAGCGCTCAAGCTTATTGCCCCGCCTGCGGACTGGCACGGTTTCATTCCCCTTTCGGCTTCTACATCACTTCTTATCCAGGTCGGCGTCCGAATCATTATTCAAAGAAATCCTCGTCCACCTTCATCACGTGCAATTCCTCCTCGACCCGACAGCCGACCTTGTAGCGGATCATCAGGTCGGCCAGTTGTTCGCCGTCGATCAGCACGATGCGCTTGCTAAGGGATTCGGCGGTTTGGATGGCGCTCTCGGTGAACGTCGAGGTGGTGACGAACAAGCCCTTCGCGGCCTTGTGCCGGTCCAGGCTGCCGAAGAACTCGCGTATCGCGCCCGGCCCCACGCTGTTGCCGGCGGCGTAGCGCTTGGCCTGGATATAGACCCGATCCAGACCCAGCGCGTCCTGATCGATCACGCCGTCCACCCCATCATCGCCGCTACGGCCGAGGGCGCGGCCGGCCTCCGCCGCCGAACCGCCATAGCCCATGGCCAGCAGCAGTTTGACGATCAAGCGCTCAAAGAACTCCGGTGGTGCTGCGCGCACCCGGGCCAGAAGCTCCTCGGCCAGCGCCGCCTCGATCCGCCGATGCGCGGCGCGCATGATCTCGTCCGGCGTCTGCTCGGCGGCGTCGGCGGGTTCGGGCACGACTTTGTCGTGGGTTGGCTGGGCGGATCGGGCGCTGAATTGGCGAAATTCCTCGAACCGGCTGAGGAAGCGATTGTCTATCCGTTCGGGGTTGGCGGCGAGCACGTCGGCGCCCCGCTGCGTCAGGCGGAAATGCCCCCGCTTTGTCGTCTCCACCAGCCCGGCCTTGGCCAGGTAAGTCTTGGCCCAATGGACGCGGTTGGCGAATATCGTCTGGCGGCCCGACGGCAGCAGAGCAGCGCGAGCAGCCTCGCTCAGCCCCAACTCTTCGCCGAGGCGCTTCACCACCGCGCCAATATGCTGTTCTCCGGCGGCGACGGCCCGCAGCACGGGCAGCATCAGGCTTTGGTAGTCGGGCACGGTGTCGGCGGGATCGGGCGCGTTCATCCGAACACCTCCGCCGCTTGCCGTGTTCGCTTCTCGGGATCGCGCGGTCGCCGCGTCGCTACTCGGTGCTGCCACGGGGCTCAGATTGAAATCGCTCGGACCAGCCGCCAAGTCGCCTTCGTTGAGGGTTTCGTCGCCGTGGACGTTTTCCGGCCGCTGCGTGGCACGCCGCACGGAGCCACCGCGCCCTTGTCCTTTGACCAACACGCCCTGTGCAATCAGCGCATTGCGCGCCTGCCAGTATTCATCCTCGCTCAAGGCCAGATTTTCGGTGGCCAGCCGAGCCTCGATCTCCTGCCGGAGCGTGGTGTTGCCAATGGAGGAACCGTCCGCGGGTACAAGGGAGAGCAGCAGAGCGGTCACACGCTGAAACTTGTCGGCGGGCCCGAGATTCCGGTCAGAGGGTGCAGACAACGGGGCTTCCTCGTTATTCGACATGGCCCTAATGATTAACATTATAGAGTAAAGCCATAGGGTGGTACCATTTTGCCATAAAATGCAAACGTGAAAGTGATGCCCGGAAACGGGATCCCGTCACGCTGGCGGCGATGCGAATTCGGATTGAGTCCCTAAACTGCTCCTGAATCCGTGAGCCTGCTGCTCGGCAGCACTGCATGGAGAGAATCAGCTCGGCGTCAGTGCGGCAAAGGGATTTTCCGCAGCCTGAAGGACGCCTCTATCGTCTCAATCTTTGTATCAAGGCGGGGCGTCCTGAAGAAATGCGATGATAGCGTCTGAAGCATCCTTATTTGTGGTGAGCGCAAACGCACGGAAACGGCCTACGTGGATAACCCGCCTATCGCTGCAAGAGGGCAAGACCTACGGTAAGACGGCGCCAAACCAGACAAGAAAAAAGCATATGAAATCATTGGCTTATGTCTTTCTGCTGGCGGAGGGGGCGGGATTCGAACCCGCGGTACGCTTGTCACGTACACACGCTTTCCAAGCGTGCGCCTTAAGCCGCTCGGCCACCCCTCCATCCCGCCCGTCGCTTCGGCCGGGCCGCTCGCAAGATAGCATTGCGCCGCAAGAGAGCAAGTCGCCCCCTTTTCACGCAATGCCCATCACGAGAGCGGCTCACGGGAACGGTCGGGCATGAGAAACGCCCCGACCGCCGCGGTCGCCGCCGCCACCATGAGGTAAAACGCAGGGGCAAGGGTCAGCCCGGTGGCGGCGATGAGCGCGGTGGCAATCGCCGGCGCCGTGCCCCCGGCGATACCAAGACCGATGTTGAAGGCCAGCGAATAGGCGCTGACCCGGTATTCGGCAGGAAATTGCTCGGAGAGCATGGCAGGGTCCGTGCCCATGACCAGCGCGAGCAGCCCGCCGAAGGCAAGCTGCGCAAGCGCAAAGCCGGCGATCCCCCCATCGCGCGCCAGCATAAAGGCGCCCAGCGCCACCAGACATTCCGCCGCGAATGCCGCAATCAGCAGTGAACGCCGACGGATCAGCGTATCGTTGGCAAGCCCCGCAAACGGCACCACGACCAGCGCGAAGGCTTGTGCGAGCGTGGTGATTTGCAATGCTTGTGCCTCTTTCAGGCCGCCGAATGCGGACGCGTAGGTGGGAAAGAACACCATGGTGAGGTAGTTCACGACGCCGTAGCCGGCGGTAAACAGGATGGCGATGCCGATCATGCGGCGATCATGCCGAAAGGCGCGCCAGAGCGGCAGCTCTCGCACACGGCTGAGCGCGGCAGCCTCTTCGCGTAGCCGTCGCCGCGCCGCAAGGGCCCCCATGGCCAGCACGCCGCCGAACAGAAACGGCAGCCGCCACGCCCAGCTGATCAGCGCTTGCTCGCCGGCGAAGGTTACGGTGGTTGCCGCCACGCCAGCGGCCAGCAACACCCCCGCGGTCGAGCCGATATTCGCCATCGAGCCGGCAAAACCACGGCGATGCGGGGGCGCGGTTTCGACAAGATAGGCCACCGAGCCGGTATATTCCCCACCCACCGAAAAACCTTGGAACATCCGCACCAGCAACAGCAACAGCGGTCCGGCAATCCCAACCGAAGAATAGGAAGGCAGCAAGGCGATGGCCGTGGTGCCAGCCCCCATCAAACTCACGGAAAGCAAAAGCACGAAACGGCGGCCGATGCGGTCGCCGATCGTGCCGAGCACAATGGCGCCGATCGGCCGCATGGCAAAACCCACCGCGAATCCGCCATAAGCGCCGATGAGCGAGGCAATCGGATCGCCGGAAGGGAAGAACAGCCGCGCGAGGACCGGAGCGAAATAGCCGTACAGCCCGAAATCATACCATTCCAGCAGGTTGCCTACCCCGCCAGCCCCCAGCGCCAAGGGCGAAAGCCGCGTATGGAAGCCTTGCGAAACCGGGTTCGGCGTCGGAGAAGGGGGCATGATCATCCCGTGGCAAAAGTGGCAAAAGGTCCCTATCTGCCGCTAGCATATCGGCCACGTAAGGTGTATCTGCTCCATGCGAGGAAACCAAACTTGAAGAGCATGGAACAAACACCGGAACCTTCTCCCGCTCGGCCTCCGATTTTGGAGGTCCAGAACGTGTCGTTGCGTTTCGGGGGGCTGCGGGCGTTGAGCGAAGTTTCGTTTTGCGTCCTTCCCGGCGAACTTTTCTCGATCATCGGGCCGAACGGTGCCGGAAAAACTTCGCTTTTGAATTGTATCTCGGGCCGCTACACACCAAGCGAGGGCGCCGTTCTGTTCGAAGGACGGGATATCACCCGCGTGAAGCCCCACCAACGCGCCGCCCTCGGCATCGGGCGCACGTTTCAGAACCTGGCGCTCTATAGCCATATGAGCGTACTGGATAACATCATGGTGGGCCGTCACCATTTGATCAAAAATAACTTTCTGACCGGGGCGCTTTATTGGATCGGCGGGGCGCAAAAAGAGGAATTGGCGCATCGCAGAAAAATAGAAGAAATTATTGATTTTCTTGAAATCGAACACGTGCGCAAAGCGCTTGCCGGCACGCTTCCCTATGGGCTTCGCAAGCGCGTGGAGCTTGCGCGTGCCATTGCGCTCGAGCCGAAACTGCTTTTGCTCGATGAGCCGATGGCCGGCATGAATTTGGAGGAAAAAGAAGACATCGCCCGCTATATTGTAGAGCTGAATGAAGAATGGGGCATCACGATCGTGATGATCGAGCACGATATGGGCGTGGTGATGGATATTTCCCAGCGGGTGATGGTGCTTGATTTCGGCCGTAAGATTGCCGAAGGCACGCCCGCGGAGATCCTCGCCAATGAAGATGTCAGCAAAGCCTATCTCGGAGGGGAAGAGTTCACGCTTGAGGGTGCCCCGACCCAGGAACCCGCCGTTGCACAAGCCTAAGCCATGACGACGCCTGCTCTGCCCGACCTTGAGATTTACGATACATTTCCGAAACTTCTGGCGCTTCATGCCAGCAACCATGGCAACGAGGTGTGGCTTCGCGAAAAAGGTTTTGGTATCTGGAACACCTATACCTGGAGTGAAGTGGCGCAACGTGTGAAGCATATCGCGCTTGGTCTTCTTGAACTCGGTGCTGCGCGTCACGATGTGGTCGCTTTGATCGGCGATAATCGTCCCGAATGGCTCATGGGCGAGATTGCAAGCCACGCGATAGGCGCCCTTTCGCTTGGCATTTATCGGGATGCCTTGTCGGAGGAAGTCGGCTACCTTATTTCTTACGCTGAGGCAACGATCGCTTTTGCCGAAGACGAGGAACAGGTGGACAAGCTGCTCCAGCTTGGCCCTCGGATCCCCACGGTCCGCTTCATTATTTATTCGGACCCGCGCGGGCTTCGGAAATATCATGACCCGCGGCTGATCTCGCTGCAAGAGGTCGAGGCGAAGGGTAAAGCGCGGGCAGAGCAGGAACCCTTGTTATACGATGCTCTTGTGGCGGAGGGCAACGGCGATGACGTGGCAATTCTCTGTACCACCTCAGGGACAACTTCGCACCCTAAACTTGCCATGCTGAGTGCAGGGGCGCTTTTGCGCCATTGCGCAGCGTATTTGGAAGCCGACCCGCGCGGACCTGACGACGAATATGTCAGCGTCCTGCAAATGCCTTGGATTATGGAGCAAATCTACGCATTCGGAGAGGCATTGCTTTCCCGGATGAAAGTCAGTTTTCCAGAAGAACCCGAGACCACTTTTGCGGATATGCGCGAAATCGGGCCGAGCTTCGTGCTGTATGCGCCACGCGTTTGGGAACAGATTGCCGCCGACGTGCGCGCACGCATGATGGATGCCTCGCCGCTGAAGCAGTTTCTGTTTGATTTCGGCATGAAGCTCGGCCTGCAAGCGCTAGACAAAGGCCGCCGTTCGCGGGTTGCGGATTTTCTTCTGTTCCGCGCGCTGCGGGACCGGCTTGGCTTCTCGCGGTTGCGCTCGGCCGCAACCGGGGGGGCGGCGCTTGGCCCTGATACGTTCCGGTTCTTCCTGGCGCTTGGCGTTCCCCTTCGTCAGCTTTACGGCCAAACCGAGCTGATGGGCGCCTATACCATCCACAAGCCGGACGATGTGGATTTTGAAACCGTGGGCGTTCCCATGCGCGGGGTGGAAGTGCGGATCGACAATCCTGATCCGAGCGGACTTGGTGAGATTCTCACCCGCCACAGCAACATGTTTTTGGGATATTACAAAAACGAGTCGGAGACGAAGAAATCGTTTACAGAAGACGGCTGGCTGCGCACGGGCGATGCCGGTTTTTTCAATTCACGCGGTCATCTGGTTGTGATCGACCGCGTACGCGATCTGGCGATCACCGTGCACGGTGATCGGTTTTCCCCGCAATACATCGAAAACAAACTGAAGTTCTCGCCTTTTGTGGCTGAGGCGGTGATTTTGGGTGCTGGGCGCGAATGGCTCTCTGCGCTGATCTGCATCCGCTTTTCGGTGGTATCGAAATGGGCGGAAAAAAACCGTATTGCTTTCACGACGTACACAGACCTTTCTGCGAAGCCGGAGGTCATTGCGCTTTTGAAGCGTGAGGTTGAGCAGGTTAACCGAAGCTTGCCCGAGCGCCAACGTATCGCACGCTTCGTGCTGCTCTATAAGGAGCTCGATGCGGATGACGGTGAGTTAACGCGCACGCGCAAGGTGCGACGCGGCGTGATTAATGAGCGCTACGGCGATATCATTGAGGCGATTTATCGTGGCGAACGCATAATAGACGTTGATACGACGATTACCTTCCAAGACGGCACGCGCCAGCGCATCAAGACAACGCTGGAAGTTGTGGATCTTCAGGAAACCTCGCCCGCGCAGGGTGAGGAACCCAAGCGGAAAGCTGCGTGATGCCGCATCTTGACGCTTCAAGACGCCTCGCTGCTTTTTCTTCTTTTGGCAATGGGTGCCGATAATGTCTCCGCTTTTCTTCGAGCTGTTGCTGAACGGGCTGATCATCGGCGCGCTCTACGGCGTGGTCGGGATGTGCTTTGTGTTGATTTACAAGGCCTCGCAAGTGGTCAATTTCGCGCAAGGCGAGTTTCTACTCATCGGAGCCTGGATCTGCTGGTGGCTGCTGACAACCTGGCACATGCCTTTTCTTTGGGGATTTCTGATTTCGCTGGTATTCATGATGATCTTTGGCATTGTCGTGCAACTGGTGGTGCTTCGCCCGTTGATCGGCGAACCAATTATTTCCGTGATCATGGTGACCATCGGCCTTTCTATTTTCTTTCAAGCGCTGATGAAATGGATGTTCGGCACGTTTGCGCAGCCGTTTCCGCCCGTTTTCACTCTCTCCCAGGTCAACGTTCTCGGCCTGCATGTGCAAAGCGCTTATTTGCTTTCCAGCGCCGCAAGCATTGTCATTATGGTGGGGTTTGCTTGGCTCTTTAAGTATTCACCGGTTGGGCTTGCGATGCGGGCCACTGCGTTTTCTCAGCAAATCGCCTCTTCGCTCGGTATCTCGGTTCGGCGGATGTTTGCCCTCGCCTGGGGTATCTCGGCCGCAGTCTCCGCAGTAGCCGGCGTGGTGGTTGGTATTGTCAACGGCGTTTCCTCCGCGCTTTCCTATTTCGGGATCAAGGTGTTTCCGGCCGTTATTCTGGGCGGGCTCGATTCGATTTTTGGCGCGATCATCGGCGGATTGATCATCGGCGTTTTGGAGAACCTTGCGCAATTCCTGGATAGTCAGTATCTTAACTGGGGAAATCTTTATGAAATCGTTCCATTTTATGTTCTGATTGTGATTTTGATGATCAAACCCTACGGCCTGTTCGGCACGCACGAGATCGAAAGGGTTTAACGCATGGCGATCGCAACGATGCGCCCTTGCGGGGATTATCGGACAAGCTATCGCGCCGATCAGACGATTTTTGCCACCCGCCTGTCCACGGCATGGGCCCTCGCCGGCTTGCTGCTGCTCTGTTTCGCCCCGTGGTTGCTCTCTGGCTATTTGCTGAGCCTATTGATTCAAGTTGGCTATCTCGGCATTGCCGCCTTGGGGCTGAACATTTTGGTGGGATTTTCCGGGCAGATCTCCGTCGGCCATGCGGTGTTTTACGGCTTCGGGGGATTTGCCTCGGCCTATCTGGCTCGGCACGGCGTGCCGGTACCGCTTGCCATTGTGCTCGCTGGTTTGTGGACAACCGCGGTGGGATTGATCTTCGGGCTGCCGGCAACGCGGGTGAAAGGGCTTTATCTCGCAATTGCAACACTCGCCGCGCAATTTATCTTGCAGGATTTTTTCGTGCGCGCCGAGTGGTTCACCGGCGGCACGCATGGCGCTGTCGCACCACCCTTTACCCTGTTCGGCGCAGATTTTTCGAATGATACGCGCTATTTCTATGTCGTGCTGTTCTTCTTTACGCTTATGTATCTCGCTGCCACGAACCTCATGCGCAGCCGCGACGGACGCGCGCTCGTTGCGGTTCGCGATCATTATCTTTCGGCCGAGATGATGGGCATAAACCTTACCAAATATCGCACGATGGCGTTCGGAATCTCGTCTTTTTATGCCGGCATCGGCGGGGCTCTTTATGCGCACTATATCGGCTTCATGTCAGTGGAGGGGCTGGATATTCTCTTTTCTATCCAATTCCTCGGCATGATTATCATCGGCGGGCTTGGCTCGGTGATGGGTTCGTTGATGGGCACCGCCTTCATGGTTGCGCTTCCCGAGCTTACCGGCGCGCTCGCAACCGCGCTGCAAGGAGGAGCCATCGACCGGGTGCTCCATCTTAAGGACGGCATCACCTATTTGCGGGAAATGCTCATCGGGGCAAGCATTATTCTGTTCCTGATCTTCGAGCCAGACGGGCTTGCCCATCGCTGGCAGCAAATCAAAGCTTACTGGAAACTCTATCCCTTCTCTTATTGAACGGAATATGAGAGCATGACCACGGAAATCCCTGTAGCAAAGCAGGCCTAGTATGAAAGGAAGCGCCCATGAAATTGAAAACGGTTTCCCTTTTTTCGGCTACCCTCCTCCTCCTCGCCGCCCCGGCCTTTGCGCAAGACATCAAGATCGGCCACCTTGCGGACTATTCGGGCGCGACTTCAGATGTCGGCCAACCCTACGGGCAGGGGATCGAGGATGCCATCGCCTGGGTCAATAAGCACGGCGGTGTGCATGGCAAGCAAATTATTTCCGAATTGAACGAATATGGCTACCAAGTGCCGCGGGCGCTTGCGGCTTTTAAAAAATGGACCAGTTCGGACCACGTCGTGGCGATTCAGGGGTGGGGCACCGCTGATACGGAAGCCTTGGTCTCCATGGTGACGAGGGATAAAATCCCCTATTACTCCGGCTCTTATTCCGCCACGCTGACCGACCCCACCGGCAAGGCCAATGATAAAAGCGTGCGCGCCGCGCCCTTCAACTTTTTCTATGGCCCCTCCTATTCGGATGCCGCGCGTGCCATGGTACAATGGGCGGCAGAAGACTGGAAAGCCAAAGGCGGAACAGGCAAGCCGAAATGGGTACACATGGGCGCAAACCACCCTTATCCGAATTCGCCCAAGGCTGCGGAGGAAGTTTACGCGAAAGAACTCGGCTTCGAGGTGCTTGAACCCATCGTCTTCGCTCTTACCCCCGGCGATTACACGGCACAGTGTCTGACCTTGAAGCAATCCGGCGCGAACTATGCCTATCTCGGCAATACCGGAGGCTCCAATATCTCGCTGTTGAAAGCTTGCCAAACCGCCGGCGTAAAGGCGCAGTTCCTCGGCAATGTTTGGGGAATGGACGAAAACGCCATGAAAGCAGCAGGTACGGCAGCAAACGGCGTGGTCTTTCCGGTGCGCACGGCGGTCACGTGGGCTGGCGAGGCCCCGGGGCTTGCAACCATGCGGGAAATCTCCAAAATGTCTGACCCAACCGGCATGGCATACCGTCCGGTGCATTATCTCGCCGGGGCCTGCACCGCTCTGTTCATGAAGGAAGCGATGGACTGGGCGGATACCCACGGCGGCGTGACAGGGGTGAATATTCGCGACGGCATGTACCAGAAGAAAGACTGGGTGCCGAAGGGGACCGAGGGCGTGTGCAACCCCTCAACCTGGACACCGACCGATCATCGCCCGACGATGCGGGTTGATCTTTATCGCGCGGTGGTGAACGGCCCGACGGATGCACCTGTGGGTGAACTCGTGAAGTCCGGCGTTATTAAGCTTGAAAAAGTCGCAACGATCACTTTGCCCCGGAAAACCGAACTTTTGGGCTGGTGAACGGTTGGCTGGCTCTTGCTGCATTGCATCGGCACAAATGCTCGCAAAGTCTGAGATATTCACAGGGATTGCGAAAGGTCGCGCACCAAAAGTGAGAACACACGCCTGATGGCCGAAGTTGCTGAAAAATCGGCTCCCGCTGTCAATATGGCAGCGGAGCCGATGCTTTCCGTGAACAATATCGAAGTCGTCTACAACGATGTGATCCTGGTGTTACGCGGTCTTTCGCTTCACGTGCCGAAAGGCCAGATTGTCGCGCTGCTCGGCCCGAACGGTGCCGGAAAATCGACGACGCTCAAGGCAATCTCCGGTCTGTTAAAAGCTGAAGACGGCGAGATTACCCGCGGTGATATTCTGTTCATGGGCAGCCGCATCAACGATATCGAACCCGATCAGATTGTGCGGCGCGGTATTGTTCAAGTCATGGAAGGCCGCGGCATTGTGGCTGACATGACCGTGCTCGAAAATCTGCGCCTGGGCGCGTACACCCGCCGCGACAAACACATAAAATCCGATATCGAGAAAGTTTTTCATTATTTCCCTCGGCTGAAAGAGCGGAAAGGGCTCGCGGGCTACCTCTCCGGAGGCGAGCAACAGATGCTTGCCATCGGCCGGGCGCTCATGGCCTCACCGAAACTTGTTCTTCTGGATGAACCCTCCATGGGGCTTGCGCCAGCCGTGATGAAAGAAGTTTTTGCGATTATTCAGAAGCTCAACCGCGAGCTCGGCGTTACTGTTCTTATTGTGGAACAAAATGCGCGTGCGGCGTTGGCGCTGGCCCATTACGGTTACATTATGGAGCAAGGCAAGGTCGTGCTTGACGGTACGGCCGCCGCACTCCAAAATAACCAGGATGTCAAGGAATTCTACCTCGGCCAAGGCGAGCGCGAGGAGCGCCGTTCGTTCAAGAACCTCAAATCCTTCAAACGCCGCAAGCGATGGCTGTGAACACCGCAATGTGAACACTCCGCGGGATCCGCATGGAACAGACAGATCGTTATTATGACAGTATGGAGATCCGCGACCCGATCGCCCGGGAACGCGCCCTCATGGAAGCGCTGCCCGGGCAAATCGCTTATGCCAAGGCGCATTCGGCCTATTTCGGCACATTGCTGAAAGACGTGGATCCTGCTGCGATCACAAGCCGGAAAGCGCTGGCGGGGCTTCCCGTGACACGCAAAGCGGATCTGATTGAAATCCAATCGAAAAACTATCCGTTCGGGGGGCTTAACGCGACCCCGCCCGGTCAACTTGCCCGTATTTTTGTCTCCCCGGGCCCGATTTTCGACCTCGAGGGCCGACGGACAGATTATTGGGGGTTTGCACGCGCTCTCTTCGCTGCAGGGTTTCGACCCGGCGATATCATCCACAACTCTTTCTCCTATCACCTCACCCCGGCCGGCGCCATGATTGAAAGCGGTGCGCAAGCATTGGGGTGCGCCGTGGTGCCGGGCGGTGTCGGCCAGACGGAGCAGCAATTGCAGGCGATCGCGGCCATTCGCCCGCAGGGCTATTGCGGCACGCCCTCTTTTTTGAAAATTCTGCTCGACAAAGCGCGCGTCGAACGCGTGGATATCACCTCGTTCAGGAAGGCGCTGGTCTCGGGCGAGGCGTTCCTTCCCTCCCAGCGGGCGGAGTTCAAGGCCTTCGGCATCACCGCCCGCCAGTGTTACGGCACTGCGGATGTCGGCCTGATCGCCTATGAAAGCGAGGCGGAAGAAGGTTTGATTGTGACCGAGAACGTCGTGGTGGAAATTGTGCGCCCCGGAACCGGTGAACCGGTGGAAAAAACGGGCGATGTCGGCGAAGTGGTGGTGACGCTGTTGCAGCCCGACTATCCGCTGATTCGCTTCGCCACGGGCGATCTTTCCGCCGAGCTTGACGGGATCAGCCCGTGCGGACGCACCAATATGCGCTTGCGGGGCTGGCTCGGGCGCGCCGATCAAGTGACGAAAATCCGCGGCATGTTTGTCCACCCCGCGCAAGTGAGTGCGGTGATCAAGAAGCACCCGGCGGTTCTGAAGGCGCGCCTGATGGTGGACCGGATCGGCGATGCCGATGAAATGCTTCTGGAAGTTGAAGTCTCTGACCCTGCGTCTTTTTCCGAGGCGGCACTCTTGGAAGATTTGCGCTCTGCCACCAAGCTGCGCGGACGCATTGCGGTACTCAGCCCGGGCACACTTCCGGCCGATGCCAAAATGATCGAGGACCGGCGCAAGGTGGAATAGCGGCAAAAGCAAGAGACGATCGCACGAAGCAAAGGTGCGTGGGCAAGAACTCCGGCTCCTTGTAATCTTGGCGATCAGTTTTTGAAATACACCGAGCAATTGGTCTGTCGGCTGACCGTTATCGCCAAAAATTGCTAATCCGGATCGAAAATCCCGACGCAGGCGGCGCGTGTCAACAGAGCCTCCGTATGCGGGGCTTCCGCCATCGCATCGGTAAGATCGCAGCCCGCGCGATGCCAAAAGTGACGGCCCCCTCGCCACAAGAAGCACTGACTGACATCATAGATGCGGCCATGGTAGGCAATCAGAACCGGCAAACGTGGATCGGTGCCGTCGAAGCGCGCCAAGGCCTCTCGCGTAAAGTGAGCCTCGGCAGCTTGATCGGGAGCGGCGGTTTTGCCGCCCCCGACCGAAGCTGCATTAGCCTTGGCCGGCATTCAGAAACTTGCCGACATAGGGCGAGTTCGGCCGACCTTCGCGGCTGTAATGGCCGCTCGGTCCATTGCCGAGAAACTCGGCAAACCACGCTTCGTGCTCGATCTCCTCATGCAGAATGGCGAGAGCGAGATCATACGTCCGATGATCCTTGCCCGCGGTCATATTGCAGATTTGCGTGTAACCGCGCACGGCGCATTGTTCGGCCTTCAAGAGCACTTCCAACATAGCTTTCACGTCGGTCGGATCGGGAGGCAGAAATGCCGGCGGACAGGCGGAACAATTGTGAAAATCCACCATGTTTTTCGGCAGCTCGCCGCCGAGTTCGTAAATTCTCGGCACCAACGCTTCGAAGTGATTACGGTCCTCGATGCGCGCATCCTCGGCAATCTGTTTCAAGCCCTCGCCTTCGAGTCCAATGAGATTCACCCGAAGGATCGTGTAGTAATAGTAGGTTGTGAGCTCTGCCGCCGCATTTCGCACCAGCAAATCGAGCAATTTGTCGATATCCACGCCGGCTTTCTCGACCAGCTCTCGCGCTACCGTTTTTTGCTTCACAACAACAGCCCTCCTTAACAGATGCATTCGGGACGTGATCGCTTCAGGCTACCCATCGATCCAGCCCTCAGCGTGTCCAAGAGGCTAGCAGCATGCTTGCAATCGATCGAACGAATTGTTACGTAATTCCTGATCGAGAAATCCGATGATTCATTTGCCCAGCCTTCAACAGCTGCGCTTTCTCGCCGCGATTGCCGAGCACCGGCATTTCGGTCGCGCCGCCGCAGCTTGCGCCGTCACACAGTCCACGCTCAGCGCCGGGATCCAGGAATTGGAAAAGCGGCTCGGCGTCGTGCTTGTGGAGCGAAGCCACCGGCGCGTGAATTTGACACCGCTCGGCGCCGAGGTGGCGGCGCGCGGCCAACGCCTGCTTCGCGATGCGAAAGATCTCCTGGAATTGGCGCAAAGCGCCCGTGAACCGCTTGTGGGGCCGCTGCGGCTGGGGGTGATCCCGACCATCGGCCCCTATCTTGTGCCGGCTATGATGCCGGGCCTACTGCAGCAATTCCCAAAGCTTCGGCTCTATCTGCGCGAGGAACAGACGGCCCCGCTTTTGGAAAAACTCGCAGCTGACCAGCTTGATGTGGTGGCATTGGCATTGCCGTATGATGTGAGCCGGCTCGAGGTGATGGAACTTGCCGAAGACCCTCTTTTCGTCCTGCTTCCGCCTACGCATCCGCTTGCTGAGGCCAACAGCATCCAGCGGGACTGGCTGGCCGACCAAAATCTGTTGCTTTTGGAGGACGGCCATTGCCTGCGTCGGCATGCGCTGGAGGCTTGTCGGCTCTCCGGCCCCGCACAAAATGAGGTATTTCAGGGAACGAGTCTTCGCACCGTAATCCAGATGGCTGTCGGTGGCTTGGGGGTGACGCTGGCACCCCGGCTCGCCCTTCCGACGGAGCTGCCGCCCGATGGCAGCCTCGTTGCGCGACCGCTCGAGGCGGATGCGCCGCCACGTCGGATCGCGCTCGTCTGGCGGATGAGCGCCGTGCGCAAAGACGATTTTCGCCGTCTGGGCGATTATATGAAATCGGTACTGGCATCCATCTTACGCGCACCTTTCCGGCAGAGTATTCCCATGGCTCGGCCTTCGGCTCAGGGCATGACAAAACGCAGAGTAACGGTGTAGGATTGCCACATGCCCTTCGATACGCCAGATCTTGCCGTCGGCCTGCCTACTGATACGCCCGCGGAACGAGCCAACCGCCGATTAGTGGCAAGCTGGCTGTTCACGCTCTGCTTCATGACGTTGGTCATGGTTGCGCTGGGCGGTGCCACTCGGCTGACGGGCTCTGGTCTCTCGATTATGGAATGGGCGCCGATCACGGGCGTGCTTCCCCCGATGAGCGATGCCGAGTGGAACCGTTTATTTTCGCTCTATCAGAAAATCCCGCAATACCGCCTGGAGCACGAGGGCTTCGGACTGGCCGGCTTCAAACAGATTTTTTGGCTGGAATGGGTGCACCGGCTGTGGGGCAGGCTCATCGGGCTTGCCTTTCTGGTGCCCTTCGTATGGCTGGCGGCGACAAAGCGCATTCCTCGCACGCTGTGGCCGAAGCTTGGCGGCATTTTTCTGCTGGGCGGGCTGCAAGGCGGGGTCGGCTGGTTCATGGTCGCCTCCGGGTTTTTCCCGAATACCACCTCTGTCTCGCCTTATCGGCTGGTCATCCATCTCCTGCTGGCCATTGCCGTTTATGCGGCCATGTTCTGGACCGGGCTGACCATTTTGCACCCGGCGGAAATCCGGCTGGTGTCGTCAAGGGCGCGCCTGTTGCGGCGGTTGGGCTTCGCCACATTAGGGTCGATCATCCTAACCATCATCGCGGGCGGATTGACCGCCGGGCTTCATGCGGGGTTGGACTATAACACGTTTCCGCTCATGGGCGGGCGCCTATGGCCGGCAGATTACGCCCGACTGGAACCTTTTTGGAGAAATTTGACGGAAAATATCGCGGCGGTGCAGTTTGATCACCGTTTGATCGCCACCGTTACTTTGGCGCTTGGTCTTCTAACCGCTGCGATCGGTTTGACAACGCCGTTGCCGCAGCGGGCGCTGAGAGCTGTGCTGGCGCTGGGCCTTGCCGTTCTCGGCCAGTACGCCCTCGGGGTTACGACGTTGCTGTTGGTGGTGCCGATCCCGGTTGCCGTGGCCCACCAAGTGGGAGCGATGATTGTGCTGACCGCGGCCATGGCCGTTGTGCATACGCTCCGCGGTGCGCGCCTCCAACCCGCCCCGGCCCGGAAGCTCCGGCGCGGCCTTGTTTAGGCCTTTGCGCATCTTTGCTGTGTTGCCGCCGGGCGTGGCTCTCGTTTTTTCTGCCCGCGCGCTCATGTAAATGCTATGGCAGCGCATCATCTCCATGAATGGAGGCCGAATTGGTATTGGAGCAAGCAACAAGCCCGCTGGAGACCGCGGATCGGCTCTTTTTCGATCGCCCGGATGCGAAGCTCGATCGGACGACCGCCGAGCGTATTTTGGCGGAAGCCGTCGGCCGCGCCGATGACGGCGAGCTGTTTCTGGAATACCGCGAAAGCGAACAGCTCGCGTTAGAGGATAGCCGCATTCGCGCGGCCGGTTTCGATGCATCTTTGGGCTTCGGGCTTCGGACTGTTGCCGGCGAGGCCACCGGCTTCGCGCATGCCGGCGAAATTTCCGAGCCCGCGCTGCGGCGCGCCGCGGAGACGGTTGCCGCCGTAACCAAAGGTCATACACCGCAAGCAGCGGAGCCGCCGCGCGGCACCAATGCGCGGCTTTACTCTGAGGCCAACCCTCTTCTGCCTGTACCGTTTGCCGAGCGAACCCGCGTCTTGGCCGCGATCGATTCCTACGCCCGCGCCAAAGATTCGCGGATCTGCCAAGTCCTCGCCTCGCTTTCCGGGGAGTGGCAGGTGGTTGAGATCTTGCGGGCCGACGGCGTGCGGGTTGCCGATCTCAGGCCGCTGGTGCGGCTGAATGTCGCGGTGGTCGTGGAAGCGAACGGGCGGCGTGAGACCGGAAGCTACGGCCTTGGCGGACGCTACGGATACGATTCGCTCATCAAGCCGGAAACTTGGCAAAACGCGGTGGACGAAGCACTCCGGCAAGCGCTGGTTCAGCTGGAAAGCCGTCCCGCCCCGGCGGGCGAAATGCCTGTGGTCCTCGGCCCGGGCTGGCCCGGCATTCTGCTTCATGAGGCCATTGGGCACGGCCTGGAAGGCGATTTCAATCGCAAGCGTACCTCGGCCTTTGCCGGGCTGTTGGGAAGCCGCGTCGCGGCGCGCGGCGTAACCGTGGTGGACGACGGCACGCTCCCCGATCGGCGCGGCAGCATTACGGTTGACGATGAAGGCACGCCCTCGAGCCGCACGGTATTGATCGAGGACGGGATTCTGGTTGGCTATATGCAAGATCGTCTGAACGCCCGGCTGATGGGCATGCGCCCCACCGGCAACGGCCGCCGCCAATCCTATGCCCATGCGCCCATGCCGCGGATGACCAACACTATGATGATGGCAGGGCATCATAGCCTGGAGGAAATGATCCGTTCCGTCGATCGCGGCCTTTATGCCGTGAATTTCGGCGGCGGGCAGGTGGATATCACCTCGGGCAAGTTCGTCTTTTCGGCAAGCGAGGCCTATCTGATCGAAGGCGGCCGCATGACGGCCCCGGTGAAAGGCGCAACCCTGATCGGGAACGGGCCGGACGTGCTCACGAAAGTGGCCATGATCGGTGCCGATTTCGCGCTTGACCCCGGCATCGGGACTTGTGGCAAAAACGGCCAAGGCGTGCCGGTTGGCGTGGGCCAACCCAGTCTGAAGATTACCGCGCTCACTGTCGGCGGCACCTCTCAGTAAGAAAAGGACGGGCCGGCAACGTTAGTGCACGCCGCCGTGGAACCCGCCGCCGCGGAAACCGCCACCATGGAATCCGCCGCCGCGGAAACCGCCAAACCCCCCGCCGACATGCTCGGCCGGGGCGGCGCGGAAACCACCGCGTGCGCCCGCCCAGCCGCCATGAGCCGTACGTGCCCAGCCGTGATCGTGGCCGTGCCAGTCTCCCCAGCCGCCGCCCAGCACTCCGAGGCCAAAAAGCCCGCCACCAAAATAGGGCCCCGGCTCGAAGAAGCCGTCACCATAGCCGTAACCGCCGTAATAGCCTTCGTAGCCGGGATAGCCGTATCCGTAATATCCGTCAGAGTCTCCATAGTCGTCATAAAACCCGGTGCAGCCGGCAAGCGCACCCATGGCCAGAGCCAACGCGAGCACAATCACGGCTGTGAACGGCTTTCGAGCTTGTTTCATGCCGGCCCTACCCTGTGCCATCCCGGCTGCCTGACTCTCTGAATCGCTAAAACTTCTCCCCTTACCCGATGGCAAAATTACGTCTGCCCAACAAGGGGAAGCCACTGCACATCCTGAATCCGGTCAGCCCCGGCGGCAATCATCGCAAGCCGATCAAACCCAAGTGCAATCCCGGCACAAGCCGGCAGGCCGAATGCAAGTGCCGCCAAGAAATCCTCATCCATCGGCCAGTCCTGGCCATTGAGCGCTTTTCGGCGCGCCCGATCGGAGAGAAATCGGCGGCGCTGTTCCTCGGCATCGTTGAGCTCGACAAAAGCGTTGGCGAGCTCAATACCGCAAACGAATACCTCAAACCGCTCGGCAACCCGGGGATCGGCGGGGTCCGCCCGCGCCAGCGCCGCCTGGGCAATAGGCCAATGGGTAAGAAACGTCGGATATGCTCTTCCCAGATGCGGCTCGACATATTGGAGCAGCAAGCGAAAAAACAAATCTTCCCACGTTTCGCCCGCGCGCAATGAAATGCGCGCTTGGCTGGCCAGGGCCTCTGCATCTCCGCCAGTGGCCAGAAGATCGACACCGACATAGCGTGCAAAAGCGTCCGCAACCGTGAGTTTCTCATACCGCGAAAGCTCCGTGCGCACGCCACGGCAAGTCACCACCGGGGGCAAAACCGCCTGCAACAAGGCGTGGGTTTCCGCGATGAGTGTATCCATATTTGCGCCAGGCCGATACCATTCCAGCATGGTAAACTCATGGAGGTGCGTATCGCTTGCTTCGCCGTTGCGCCATACGCGCGCAAGCTGAAAGATCGGCCCGCTGCCGGCAACCAAAAGCCGCTTCATGGCGAATTCGGGACTGGTGTGCAGCCAAAGGGTTCGGCGGCTGCCGTCCGGCTGCTCCCAAGCTGTGGGGAATGCGCGCAGGTGCACCTCTTCGCCCGGGGTCAAAACGGCGTAAGGAGTTTCTACTTCGGTGTAGCCGCGGGCATGAAAGAATGCCCGTATTCCTTGCATGAGCAGTGCCCGGCGGCGCAAAAACGGCAGTCTGGCTGCATAACTCCCCGGATGCCATGACGGTTGCGACATCGGCGCGCCCTTTCTACAACCTTCTTCGATGCATAACGATCTATCCCCCCGTTCCCCTCGCACGTTCAGGGATGCGGAAGCATTGTATGCTGCCGGTCTCATTCGAGAGGAAGACATCCCGGCAGTGCGGGCTGTGGCCGAGCGCTACCCCGTTGCGGTTCCGGAAGCCTTTGCGGCGCTGATCGAGCATCCTGACGATCCGATCGCGCGCCAAGTGATCCCGCATCCCGATGAATGGAAAATCGCGCCGCATGAAACATCGGATCCGATTGCCGATCTCGCGCTGTCTCCGATAAAAGGTTTGGTGCATCGCTATCCTGACCGTGTCTTGCTCAAACCGCTTCTGGTCTGCCCTATTTATTGCCGCTTTTGCTTTCGCCGCGAAGAGGTGGGGCCGGAAGGGGGCATGTTGAGCCAGGCCGAACTGAAAGCCGCTTACGATTGGATTGCCGAGCATCCCGCCATTCGGGAGGTGATTCTTTCCGGCGGTGATCCGTTTCTGCTTTCTTCGCGCCGGCTTCGGGAAATTATCGAGGCTCTCTCTTCTATCCCGCATATTGAGATTTTGCGCATTCACACGCGCGTCCCCGTTGCCGATCCCAGCCGGATCACGCCGGAACTCGTGGCCGCGTTGGCAACCGAGCGTGCTCTTTTCGTTGTGGCGCATATCAATCATGCGCGCGAGCTGACTGCACAAGCCGAACAAGCGCTGCGCCTGATCCAAGCGCAAGCGATTCCCGTTCTTGGGCAATCCGTGCTTCTCCGCGGCGTCAACGATAACCTCGAAGCGCTCGAGGCATTATTTCGGGCCATGCTGCGGGTGCGTGTGAAGCCTTATTATTTACACCAACTTGACGCTGCACCCGGTACGGCGCGTTTTTACGTGCCGATCACCGAAGGGAGGGGTCTTCTTCAAAAGCTTCGCGGGCGGATCAGCGGGCTTGCTTGGCCGACATACGTTCTCGATATTCCGGGGGGCTTCGGCAAAGTGCCGATCGGGCCGGATTATTTGGAAGCTGATGACTGCGTGCGCGACACGCTCGGCCGAACGCACGTGATTTTCGCGGAATCCAAAAGTTCGGAAACGGTAGAAGCCGGTGGCGAAAAAACGCCGCCGGGTGAGAGGCCGGCGGCAGATTCGAGATAAGCGAAAAAACGGCTGCGTATTGTTACGCTGACAGGGCTGTATCACTGCCCTCGCGACCCCCTCCCCTCCTGCTCCCCTTTCCCGATTTCCGGGAAAGGGGAGAGACGAGGAAAGCGGGATTAAACCTCAGTGCGCGCCCGCTAGGTCGCCAGTTGATTGCCGATCGGCAGGCTGCGGATGCGCTTGCCGGTTGCGGCAAAGATGGCGTTGCAAAGCGCCGGCGCGAACGGAGGCACGGGCGGCTCGCCGACACCGGACGGCGGCACGTCGATGCTTGCCGGAACGATGTAGACGTTCGTCACCTTCGGCGCCTCGGAAATTCGCACCACCGGATAGGTGTTGTAGTTCGTCTGCTGCACGCGCCCGTTCTTGAAGGTGATGGCACAGTTCTTCGCGTTGCTGAGCCCCATCACGGCGCCGCCTTCGCACTGCGCGGTGATCCGTTCCGGGTTGACGTGGAAGCCGCAATCGATGGCGGTGTCCACCCGCGGAATGGAGAGATTGCCTTTCGCGTCCACCGCGACTTCGACCACGGTGGCAACGTAGCTGACGAAGCTGCGATGCACCGCGATCCCGAGGCCATGCCCTGGCGGCAATTTGCGCCCCCAGCCCGCCTTCTCGGCCACCAGCTCCACCACGCGCGCAAGGCGGCCGGTGTCGATCGGGTAGCTGTCGAACGGCTCTCCGTAGTTCCAAAGCTCCTTCACCGATTTGCGCGGATCCACGATGCGCGGCGGCCCGATCAGCTCCAGCAACATTTCCTTCTGATCCTTGCCGAGAGCGGCAGCCAGCTCGCCCACGAAGGACTGCACGGCAAAGGCGTGCGGAATGTTGTAGACCGAGCGATACCAGCCGATCCGGGTGTGTGCCGGCGCTTCGCCAACCTCGCAGCGAATGTTGGGGATGTCGAACGGCACGTCGATCAACCCCATGCTTTGCTCGAGCGGTTGCTGATATTTCGGATCCGGCATGAAGGTGGACCAGATGGTGGGGGCCACGCTGCGATGCCGCCAGCCAATGACCTTGTTATTTTGGTCAAGCGCCGCCTCGATGCGCTCATACGCAACGGTATGGAGATAGCCGTGCTGCAGATCGTCATCGCGCGTCCAGACCACTTTTACCGGCGTGCCACCCAACGCTTTCGACAGCAACGCCGCTTCTTGCGCATAGTCACACTTTGACTTGCGCCCGAAGCCACCACCGAGCAGGGTTTCATTCACCACCACTTTCTCGGGGGGCAATCCGAGGGTTTTGGCGATATCCTCGCGTGTTCCGCCCGGGCTCTGAAGTGGCGCCCAAATTTCCGCGCGATCCGCCGTGACCACCGCCGTTGCACAAGGCGGCTCCATGGTCGCATGCGCCAGGTGGGGGATATAATATTCACCGACAATGACCCGCGCCGCCTTACTCATCGCGCTGTCGATGTCACCCTCGTTGCGCACCGTCTTGCCGGGCTTGCGGGATGTCGCCATCAAATACTCGCGGTATTTGTCGGAGTCATAAACCGCGTGCTCGCCGTCATCCCAAACGATCTTCAACGCCGCGCGCCCCTTGATCGCCGCGCCGGTATTGCGCGCGATCACGGCCACGCCGCCAAGCGGTTGGAATTTCGCCGGCCACTTCCAACCCTTCACCTCGATCACCTTCTCCACGCCCGGAACTTTCAGCGCTTCGGTGGCATCGAAGGAGACGAGCTTGCCGTTCAGCACAGGCGGCCGCGCAATAACCGCATACTTCATGCCGGGCAGGCGGACGTCTTGCCCGTACATCGCTCGACCGGTTGTGATGTCGAACAAATCGACAACCGGGACAGAGCCGGTTCCGATATAGCGGAATGCCGCGGGATCCTTGAAGCGCAGTGTTTCCTTGGCCGGCACGGGCAGTTTCATGGCATCGGCGGCAAGCGCGCCGTATCCCAACCGCCGACCGGAGCCACGATGCACCACTTCATGGTTGGTAGCTTCCACTTCGCTGACATCCACGCCCCATCGCGCGGCAGCGGCGGTTTCCAGCATCATCCGCATGGCCGCGCCGCATTCGCGCATCGGCCACAGCCAATGCCGCACGCTGCGGGAGCCGTCGGTATCCTGGTTGCCGTATTTCTCCTCATTGCCCTCGCCTTGCACGATACGCACGCGAGACCAATCGGCCTCCAGCTCATCGGCAAGGATCATGGGCAGGCTGGTGCGTGCGGCCCCCGTACCCATCTCGGCGCGGGCGGCGACAATGGTCACGAGCCCGGCGCTATCGATTGCGATAAAGACGTGGGGATCAGTCACCACACCATGCGGCATGGCACCGGCTCCGGTTTGATACTTCGGCAATCCCGATCCGGCCGCCATGCTGGGCAACGAACGAACCGCCAAGATCAGCGCACCAGTCGCGACCACACCTTTCAGCACGCCGCGCCGGCTGACATTTTCAATGATTTGCGTCATTGCTCAGACTCCTGTTGCAGCCATGCGAACGGCAGCATGAATCCGCTGATAACAGCCGCAGCGGCAGATATTGCCGTCCATTGCAACGTTAATCTCTTCGTCTGTCGGGTTGGGCTTTGAGGCAAGAAGGGCAGCCGCCTGCATGATTTGCCCGGCCTGACAGAAGCCGCATTGAGGCACTCCCAACGCCCGCCATGCGCGCTGCACCGGGTGGTCGCCGCGCGGATCCAGGCCCTCGATGGTGACGACGCTTTTGCCTGCGGCATCCGACATCATCACGGTGCAAGAACGTACGGCTTGACCGTCAAGATGAACGGTGCACGCACCGCACAATCCCTCACCGCATCCGTATTTCGATCCGGTCAGTCCGAGTTCATCTCTGAGATACCAGAGCAGGGGCAGCGATGGATCTCCATCGAACGACTGCTCCTGCCCGTTAACGCGCAGAGTAATCATCGTTCCTCTCCATATCTATTGGTACATCCGTTTCCGCGTGGAGTTCTTCGGCTTGTCGCGAGTGGGCAGCGACCAGCAAACCGCCCAGGTTTCGCGATGGGTATGGCTGCAATGCTTGATAGAACCGATGGCCGCCGCTTGCTATGGGTAGGCTTGCTACTGGTTACCAGCCGTCGTATATACTGATGCATAACGCTGGGGAGATGACCGTGCCGCTGTCGTGAAGCTGTTTTATTGCGCAGAAGCCTACTTTGGTAAGCCAAGCTTCTCAGCACGTTTTCTCCCCAATTTCTATGGCGCCGGCTTTGCGCGGCACTGCAGCATGTCCGGGAAGCCCCCCGGTCTTTAACGCAACCATAATGAGCGCTGATTTGTGCGCTCGTCAAGCACTCCGTTTCGTCCGCCTGGAATTCGGAAAAGGGCTTTTCGCCGGTGCGCCTTATGGCTAGAGATCTGGCAATGCGACAGGTTTGGGAAGAAACAACACCACAGAACCGCCTATGGTAAAAATCACTTATGTCCATACCGACGGCACCCGCGAGACCGTCGACGCCGTCATCGGCAACAGCGTCATGCAGACGGCGCTTGCCAACGGTATTGAGGGGATTGTCGCGGAATGCGGAGGTTCGTGCATGTGCGCGACCTGCCATGTTTATGTCGAACCCGACCAACTGGCGTTGCTTCCCCCGCCGCGTCAGGCGGAAGACGAAATGCTGGATACCACGGCTGCGGAACGTCTTCCCAACAGCCGGCTCAGTTGCCAAATGACCGTAACCCCGGAGCTGGAAGGGCTCGTGGTGCATTTACCGCCGCGGCAAATATAACGCGCGTGGGATGCCCTGATCTTGAAGTTCGTCAGGTAAGATGAAGTTCGTCAGGTAAGATCCTGCTGAAAAACGGAAGTGTCGTCATTGCGCGGCCGACGAGAGGGGCTGCTGAGACGGCCGAAGCAACCCAGCTTCATTACAGCAAAACCGGATTGCTCCGTCCGTCCGCCCAAGCCCCTGTTATCGCAAGGGAATCATTGTTCCTCGCCTTCCCACATGGGAAAGCACCACTGTCGTTAGCGATCATACTCCTCACTGATATCGCGGCCTGTATAGTCTTTCAGCATCATCGTTGCAATGACGCTGATCACCGCACAAACAGTGATGAACGCAGCAATAGCATAACCACTGTGATAGGTGGCAAAGAGCGCGGTCGCGATCATCGGCGCCGGCCCGCCGGCGATGATCGACGCAAGCTGATAGCCGACGGAGGCTCCGCTGTAGCGCAAACGCGGGGTGAAGCTTTCGGCAATCAATGCCGCCTGCGGGCCGTACATCAAATCATGCGGGATGAGGGAAAGAACGATGGCAATGAAAACCCAGAAAGGAGACTGGGTATCAAGCATCGCAAAATAAATCCAGCCGAACACTCCGGTGGCGATAGCGCCAAATATATAAACTTTGCGCCGTCCGAAACGGTCGGACAAATGCCCGGCGAGCGGAATGGTAATCCACGATACGACGGAAGCAACCAAAACCGATTTCAACAAAAGATTGCGTGGAAGATGCAAGGCGGTGACGCCATAGGAAAATACAAAGGCCGTGAAAATGTAAAATGGCGCTTGCTCCGCCATCCGTGCGAAAGCGCTGACGATGATTTCGCGCGCATGCTTCCGCCATACCTCTAGCATGGGCGCGCGCTCAACGCGTTTCGTCTCGATGATATTCCGGAAAGTCGGTGTCTCGAGAATCCCGAGGCGGATCCAAAGCCCGATACCGACGAGAATAATGCTGAGCAGAAACGGCACGCGCCAGCCCCAAGTGAAAAAGTCAGGCCCGGAGAGCGCACTGAAAGCCAGCACCGCGAGATTGGAAATGAACAACCCCGCAGGGACACCGAATTGCGGCCAGGACGCAACAAAGCCGCGATGTTTGGTGGTTTGGGTCCATTCCATGGCAAGCAAAACGGATCCGCCCCATTCTCCGCCAACGCCAACCCCTTGAACAAACCGAAGAATCGTTAGCAGAATGGCGCCCCATATGCCGATTGTTTGATACCCCGGCACGAGGGCGACGAGGAAAGTGGCGATTCCCATCAGGAGAAGCGTGGCAATCAGCGTGGATTTGCGCCCGATCCGATCGCCGAAATGGCCGAAAATTGCGGCTCCCACCGGGCGCGCGACGAAACCGACTGCGTAGATCAGAAACGCCTCTAACGTGCCCACCAACGGGTCTGATTTGGGGAAATAGAGTTTTGCAAAAACCAACCCCGTAACGATAGAATAAAGGAAAAAATCATACCACTCGATGGTCGTTCCGATGGTGCTTGCGATCACCGCTCGCCGAAGTTGGGCTTGATGGTCGGCTTCCGAGTGTGCGAGACGCATCGAAGGCGCGGAAGCAGCCGGTCCTGACATTTCTCCCCTCCCTGTCTGAGATTCGGTGCCGGAAATGAGCATAGCCGAAACCAAGCGAGATGCTAGGGGGCGGTTGCCGGGTTGGCAACCTCGGTCCTATGCTTCTGTTCCGGGATAGGGAAGGCAGAAAACCGCGGAAGAACCAGGAATGGTTGTTGCATTGCCGCACGAGGCGTTTGGGCTGACGGCCGACCGACGCCGCATATTGCGTTATACCCTTCGCAATAAACGCGGCATCCTTGTCCGCTTCCTGAACCTGGGCGGCGCCATTACGGAAATCCAAGCGCCAGATCGTGAGGGCCGCCTGGCCAACGTGGTCTTGGGGTTTTCCCGCGGTGAGCTCTATCGGCAAGGGGGCGAGGCAGCCTATTTCGGGGCGTTGATCGGCCGCTACGCGAACCGGATCGGCGGCGCGCAATTTCGCCTTGGCGGCAGGGTCTATCGGCTGGTTGCGAACGAGGGGAACAATGCCCTGCATGGTGGAGCGGCCGGGTTTCATACCCGCCTCTGGAAGGTTCGTGCGACAGGAACTGATTCGGCACTGGAAGGCGCGGTGTTGTCTTTGCAGAGCCCTGACGGCGAAGGCGGCTTTCCGGGCACGCTAACGCTGAAGGTGCGCTACAGGCTGCTCGAGAATGCATTCTCGATAGACTATCGCATCACAGCCGACCGCGAAACGGTGGTAAACCCGACCAGCCATTGCTACTTCAATTTGGCCGGTGCCGGCTCCGGCAGCGTTGATGAACATCTGTTGGAGATTTTCGCCAGCCATTATACGCCGATCAACGACGAGCTTATTCCTACCGGGGAAATTGCGCCTCTTGCCGGCACACCGCTTGATTTTCGCCGTCAAACCATGATCGGGGCACGGATTCGCCAAGCCTTTCCGCAACTTATTCGAGCGCGAGGGTACGATCATAACTACGTTCTGGATAAACTTGATATGGACCCGCACCAAAACGACAGCGGCCTCAGCCTTGCGGCGCGTGTGTATGAGCCGAAAAGCGGTCGAATCCTCGAGGTGCTGACCACCGAACCGGGCTTGCAATTTTATAGCGGAAACGGCCTGAACGGAAGCCTTGTCGGTGCGGAGGGGCGCGCGTATCGGCAGTCAGACGGTTTTTGCCTGGAAACGCAACATTTTCCGGACTCCCCGAATCATCCACAATTTCCCTCAACCGTCTTGCGCCCGCAAGAAATATTTTTTTCCCGAACAGTCTACCGCTTTTCGACGGATAAAGGCGCAACACATGGTGCTTTTCGTTGAACGCCAGAACGCAGGGGGAAAACACATGGCTGAGACAAACAACTTTGCTATCTATCCGAGCTTGAAAGATCGCGTGGTATACATTACCGGCGGGGCGAGCGGCATCGGCGCCGCACTGGTTGAGCATTTTGCTTGGCAAGGCGCGCGGGTTGCGTTTCTTGATATTCTCGATGATGCCGCGGAAGCCCTCTGCGAGAAGCTTGCGCGGGCGGGGCATCCGAAACCCTATTATCAGCATTGCGACCTGCACGATATTCCAGCCTTGCAGGCTTCGATTCGGCAGGCTGCCTCCGCCGTTGGACCGATTGAGGTTTTAATCAACAACGCCGCGAATGACGATCGTCATAGTATTGAAAGCGTCACTCCGGAATACTGGGACGAACGGCTGCAGATTAATCTGCGGCATCAGTTCTTCGCGGTCCAAGCCGTAATCCCGATGATGAAGGCGGCGAAAAAGGGGGTCATCCTGAACTTCGGATCGATCAGTTGGCACGTTGGGATCGGCGGCATGCCGGCTTACACCGCTGCCAAGGCTGCGGTGGAAGGATTGACGCGGGGGCTTGCACGCGATCTCGGCCCCTGGGGGATTCGGGTCAATTGTATTATCCCCGGCTGGGTGATGACCGAGCGGCAAATGCGGCTTTGGCTCACTCCGGAAGCGGAAGCCGATTTGCTGAAAAACCAATGTCTGAAGGAAAAGGTCTACCCAGCCGATCTGGCGCGCCTTTGCCTTTGGCTTGCCGCCGATGATAGCCGGATGTGCACAAGCCAGAACTATATCGTCGATGGGGGCTGGATGTAGGATCGCGACTTGCCGCCCTTCTTCCGAGGGGATTTAAAAGCTTTTTTCTTGCTTTGTTGTGGAGGACCAATGTCTGATATCACTCCGTTTCGCGCTTTGGTTGTCTCTAAAGACGGCGAAAACCTCTCCTACGCTATCCAAAATCTTACCGAAGCCGATCTGCCGCCGGGCGATACGGTGGTCGATGTCAGCTACTCCACACTGAATTACAAAGATGCCATGGTGCTGAAGAATTTGGGGCGGTTGGTCAAAAGCTTTCCCCACGTGCCCGGCATTGATTTTGCCGGTACCGTGCGCCACTCGGAGAGCGCAATTTTAACACCCGGCCAGAAGGTTATTCTCACCGGCTGGCGCGTCGGAGAAACGCGCTTCGGCGGTTATGCCGAACGCGCGCGGGTTCCCGCAGAATGGTTGGTGCCGTTGCCAGAAGGACTAAGCCTGGAAGGGGCGATGGCGGTGGGCACGGCCGGATTGACCGCCATGCTCGCCTTGATAGCGCTCGAGCGACATGGTGTGCTGCCGGAAAGCGGCGATTTGCTTGTGACAGGCGCTGCCGGCGGTGTCGGCAGCATGGCTGTGGCCATGGCCGCCCGCCTCGGCTATCGCGTCATCGCTGCCACCGGCAGAACGGAAGAGAGTGATTATTTAACATCCCTTGGCGCCGCCGCGATTATGCCTCGCGCCGAGCTCATCGCCGCCACCGGCAAGCCTTTACAAAGCGAGCGTTTTGCCGGCGCGGTGGATGCCGTAGGAGGCAGCGTTCTGGCGGGCATTCTTCCGCAGCTCCGCTACGGTGGAGCGGTTGCGGCGTGCGGTTTGGCCGGCGGCGCCGAGCTTCACACCACCGTGATTCCCTTTCTGCTGCGCGGCGTCTCTCTGCTTGGCATCGATTCCGTCATGCAGCCACGGGCCGCACGCATCGCCGCGTGGGAGCGGATTGCCACAACGCTGCCCGCCGAGTTGATCACGCGCATGACCAAGCATGTGACGCTTGAAGATCTGCCGCGTCTTGCGGACGAAATTCTTGCCGGCCGTGTGCGCGGACGTATTGTTGTGGACGTCAAAAAGCAAAAAGGCGCATCTTGATGGCAGAAGCCGAAGGGGCGTTGCGTCGTGCCTTGGTTGAAGCCTGCCGGCAGATCAACGCGCTGGGGCTTAACCAAGGAACCTCGGGAAATATCAGCCTTCGATGCGGCGATATGATGCTGATTTCGCCTTCCGGCATCCCCTATGAGACGCTGCAGCCCAGAGATGTCGCGGCCATGCCGATTTTTGGAGAATACGGGGCTTGGTCTGGGCCATGCAAACCTTCCACGGAGTGGCGCTTTCATCTCGACATTCTGAGAACGCGGCCGGAAGTCGGCGCAGTGGTGCACACGCACGCCGTGTTCTGTACCACGCTTGCCATTGCGCGGCGAGAAATTCCTGCCTGCCATTACATGATTGCCGCTTTCGGCGGAACCAACGTCCGGTGCGCCCCTTACGCCACGTTCGGCACCAAAGAACTTTCCGATCACGCTTTACAAGCGCTAGAGGGAAGATTTGCCTGCCTGCTTGCCAATCATGGCATGATCGTCTTGGGAGAAACTCTGGAAAGAGCGCTCTGGCGCGCTGTCGAACTCGAAACAATTGCAAAACAGTATTATTATAGTTTGCTGATCGGTGGCCCGGTTTTGCTCTCAGAGGCGCAAATCGCGGAAACTGCCGAGAAGTTTCGCTCCTACGGCCGGCAGACGAAAGACAAGCAGACGAAAGATTCGAGAAAGGGTCGAAACGCGGGGCGCGCTTCTCGCGGTGCGCGGCAAGCCCCTCGTGCACCTCAGGCGAAGTAAAACCCTGATATTCCAGCCCAAGCAAGGTATCAAAGATCGGTCCGGCCATTCTGAGCCAGTCGTTGAGAGCGTATTTTGTCCAGCGGATGGCGTTCGACGCCACTTCCGCAAGCCGTGGGGCAATCTCGGGCGCCTTGGCGTCAAGTTGGGAGTCATCGACGGCAAGTGCGACAAGGCCGATGCGTTCCCCCTCGGCGCTGCTGGCCGGCTCGCAAAGCAGCAAATAATATTTCGCCTTCGCCATACCGCAAAGCAGCGGCCAGATGATAGCCGCATGATCGCCTGCAGCCAAACCTAAGCGCGTACGGCGGAAACGGGGGGATCCGCATCAATAAAAATGAAAGCTCCCCAACTTCCCGCTCTCGTCGCATGTCCGGCAAGGGCATTTCCGGATTGACGGGTCGCTCAAGCCATGCTCGAGCAGGCAAGAAAAACAAGCGAATCTGAAAAGAGGAAACGATGCCCCACCATCCGGTCCCGGCGCGTATCCGAAGCCGGCAACGCTCAGCCCTTATCATGCTGGTGATTGCAGGAACGCTGAATTATCTCGACCGCTCCTCGCTTTCCATCGCGAACCCCTTGATCCGCGAGGAGCTCGGCCTTTCGATCGCCGATATGGGCCTTTTGCTCTCCGCCTTTCTATGGGCCTATGCCTTTTCGCAGTTGCCGGGCGGGGCGCTGGTGGATCGGGTCGGGCCGCATCGGCTGCTTTCGGCCGGGCTCGGGCTTTGGTCTCTCGCGCAGACAGCAGCCGGGTTTGTGGGCAGTTTCTGGCAATTTTCCATCGCACGGGTATTTTTGGGGATCGGCGAAGCGCCAATGTTCTCCTCGGCCGTGCGGGTGGTGCGCGACTGGTTCAATGTGCGCGATCGGGGCCTGCCGACGGGCATTTGGAACTGCACGTCCTCCTTGGGTCCGGCCATCGCCCCTCCGCTGCTGACGGCGCTCATGCTGGCTTTCGGTTGGCGCTGGATGTTCGCCATCATGGGCGTCGTGGGGCTGATCGTCGCGGCAGCTTGGTATTTTCTTTACTGCGATCCGACCGAGGCGAAATTCCTCCCCGAAGAGCAGCGCTATCTCACCGAGGGCGAAGAAGCACCGGAGGCGGAGCGGATCACGCTTGCGGAATGGGGGCGGTTGTTCCGCTTCCGCACCACGTGGGGCTTGATCTTCGGTTTTTTTGGAATCGTCTATCTGATTTGGCTCTACCTCGCATGGCTTCCCGGTTACTTCGAGATCGAGCGGCATATGTCCATTCCACGCACCGGCGTTGTTGCGGCAATTCCCTTCGCCTTCGGTGTGGTGGGCAGCGTCGGTGGAGGCTGGATTGCCGATCGGCTGATGGCAGCGGGCTTCTCCCCGGTTTCCAGCCGCAAAATCCCGACCATTGTGGGGCTGCTCGGAATGGCGCTGTTTACCGTCGTTGCGGCGGAGACCCCAAGCAATGTGATCGCCGTGGCTGCCATTTCGCTTGCGGTGATGTTCGGAGCGTGTTCCAGCGGCATGTCCTGGGCGCTCGCAAGCGTTGCAGCCCCTTCGCACTGCACGGCTTCGCTCGGCGCCATTCAGAATTTCGGGGGTTATCTGGGAGGAGCTTTGGCCCCGACGATCACGGGATTTATTGTCCAGGCGACCGGAAGCTTCATCCCTGCCCTGCTCGTGGCAGCGGCAATCGGAGTGGCCTCTGCCGTTTCCTATCTTTTCGTTATTCGCCCCTCCCCGATCACCACCGCCGAGTTGCGCGGCGCGGCCGTTTCCGGCTCGATTGCTTCGGCCTCATAAACCCGCCAACCGCCCCGGGCGGCATGTGCGCGCCGGTTGGTAATGTTAGTAATGAATGGCGCGGCCGTAGGCGGCAAGCACCGCCTCGTGCATGGTTTCGCTGATCGTGGGATGGGGGAAAATCGTCTCGATCAGCTCTGCCTCGGTGCTTTCCAACGTGCGCGCAATGGCAAAACCCTGGATCATTTCGGTCACCTCGGCCCCTACCATGTGCGCGCCCAAAAGTTCACCGGTTTTGGCATCGAAGATCGTTTTCACCATGCCCTCCGGCTCTCCCAGTGCGATGGCTTTGCCGTTGCCGATGAAGGGAAAGCGGCCGACGCGCACTTCATGGCCTGCCGCCTTGGCGCTTGCCTCGGTAAACCCGACCGAGGCCACTTGCGGGCGGCAATAGGTGCAACCCGGAACGTTCTTCCAGTTCAGCGGGCGCACATCGTTGAGCCCGGCGATTTTCTCCACGCACACGACACCTTCATGGCTTGCCTTGTGCGCAAGCCACGGCGGACCGCACAAATCCCCGATCGCATAAACCCCCGGCTCGCCTGTGCGGCAAAACTCATCGATAACGACGTGCGTACGATCCACCTTCACCGCCGTGCCTTCAAGCCCGATGTTTTCGACATTGCCAACGATACCGACGGCGGAGATCACACGCTCGAATGTCAACTCCTGAGTTTTTCCGTTTGCCTTGATTGTTGCCGTCACCGAATCGTTCTGCTGTCGCGCACCGACAACTTCGGCGCTGGTGAAGATTTTTATTCCCTGTCGCTCGAATGCTTTGCGTGCAAACGCGCTGATCTCTTCATCTTCCACGGGCAAAATACGATCCAGCACTTCTACCACCGTTACCTCGCATCCCATATCGCGATAGAAGGATGCAAACTCGATACCGATGGCCCCGGAGCCGATGACCAGCAGAGATTTCGGCAGCCGATCAGGCACCATGGCTTCCCGATAGGTCCAGATAAATTTGCCGTCCGCCTCCAAGCCCGGCAATTGCCGCGCACGCGCCCCAGTGGCGAGCACGACATGCGGCGCCTTCAGTGTCGTTGTTGCGCCGTCTCCGTTTTTCACAACCTGGAGCGTGCCTTTTCCGTTCAGTCGGCCATGCCCGAAAAACACCGTGACCTTGTTTTTGCGCAAAAGGTGGGTGACCCCTTGCGAAAGCTGTTTGGCCACGGCACGCGAACGTTTCACCACTTTCTCAAGATCGAAGCGCGGATTATCCGCGGCAAAGCCGTAATCATCCAAATGACGCAGAAGGTGGCGAATTTCCGAGGCCCGCAGAAGTGCTTTCGTTGGAATACATCCCCAATTCAGGCAGATGCCGCCGAGATCCGCTTTTTCCACGAGCGCGGTTTTCATGCCGAGTTGCGCTGCTCGGATAGCAGCGACATAACCCCCGGGGCCGCCGCCGAGCACAATGAGATCAAACGTCGTTTCCACCATGGAAATGCATCCTCCTCAGCGCCGCTTTTCTAACGTAACGTTAGAGCATCAGGCTCAGCGGTTCCTCGACAATCGCTTTGAACTCTTTCAACCATTCCGCACCGAGCGCGCCATCCACCACGCGATGATCAACGCTTAAGGTGCATGTCATCATTGTTGCGATGGCAAGAGCCCCATTTTTCACCACGGCGCGTTGCTCCGTCGTCCCCACGGCGAGAATCGCCCCCTGCGGCGGGTTGATAACGGCGGCAAACTCGCGAATGCCATACATGCCGAGGTTGGAGATGGAAAAGCTTCCGCCTTGAAACTCTTCGAGTTTGAGCTTGCCCGCACGGGCGCGCGCGGAGAGATCTTTCATCTCGTTGCTGATTGCCGCCAACCCTTTTTGGTCCGCCTTACGGATAATGGGCGTGATCAAACCATCCGGAATGGCGACCGCAACGCTGATGTCGACGTCCGAATAGAGCGCGATGCCTTCGTCCGTATAGCTCGCGTTCACCTTCGGCACCCGGCGCAGAGTGAGCGCTGCCGCCTTGATGATAAGGTCATTGACGGAAAGCTTGTAAGCATTCGGCCCCTCTTTCGGAGATTTCGCATTCAGCTCGGCGCGAAGCTTGAGCAACGCATCAACCTCGACATCGATGCTGAGGTAAAAATGCGGAATCTGCTGTTTGGCTTCCGTCAGCCTGCGGGCGATGACCTTCCGCATATTGGTATGCGGCAGCAGAGTGTGCGGCGCGAGCACCGGCGAAGGTGCCTTTGCCGGGACTGGAGCTGGCGCCGGAGGTGCGGCAGCGGCCGGCGCAGCTGCCGGAGCCGCAGCGGGAGCGGCTTCTCGCCCGCGCAAGGCAGCCTCGATATCCGCTTTGATAATCCGCCCTTGCGGGCCGCTTCCTTTCAGGCCGCGAAGGTCAAGCCCTGCCTGTAGTGCCATTCTCCGCGCCAGCGGCGAGGCAAACACTCGTTCCGCCGGGCCAGCCTGTCCGTTGCTGGCGGCAGACGGCGTCGGTTGGGTCGGAGTAGCCGGAGCGCTCCCCGCGGCAGGTGGTGCACCGGCCGGTGACGCGGGCGCCGGGGCCAATGGCGCGGGCTTTGCGGAAGAGGACTGCGCGGCGTCCGGTGTCTTCTCCGCGTGTGGTTGGGCCGGCGCGGACTGGCTCGGCACCGCCTCGCCGGGGGCGACAAGCACGGCGATCGGTTCGTTGACCTTCACGCCGGCGGTGCCGTCGGGCACCAGGATCTTGCCCAGCACGCCCTCGTCCACGGCCTCGACTTCCATCGTGGCCTTGTCCGTTTCGATCTCGGCAATGACATCCCCAGGCGAGATCTTGTCGCCTTCCTTTTTCAGCCAGCGCGCCAAGGTGCCCTCGGTCATGGTCGGGCTTAAGGCGGGCATCAGAATATTCGTGGCCATGTTGGGGTTTCCTTACCGCACGCCCTGCATCAACTCTCTCACCGCGGCAACCACCCATTCCGGCTGCGGCAAGGCGAGTTTTTCCAGATTAGCCGCATAGGGCAACGGCACATCGGCGCCATGCACGCGCCGGGGCGGAGCATCCAGCCAATCGAAACAATGCTCGATCACTTGCATGCACACTTCGGCGCCAATTCCCGCGTAGGGCCATCCCTCTTCGACCGTTACCACCCGGTTGGTCTTTTGAACGCTGGCGACAATGGTATCGACATCCAGCGGGCGCAAAGAGCGCAGGTTGATCACCTCTGCTTCGATCCCCTCGCCGGCAAGCATTTCTGCCGCTTGCAGGGCAATACCGACCATGATGCTGAAGGCCACGATGGTCACGTGCCGGCCGGCGCGTTCGACCTTTGCGCGCCCGATGGGCAAGATGAATTCCTCATCGGTCGGGCAAGGAAAGGTATGGCCGTAGAGAATTTCGTTTTCCAAAAATACCACAGGGTTCGGGTCGCGAATGGCAGCGCGCAGGAGGCCTTTGGCGTCGGCGGATGACCACGGCGCCAAGACCTTCAACCCCGGCACATGGGCATACCAACTGGCGAAGCACTGGCTGTGCTGGGCCGCAACACGGGCGGCTGCCCCGTTCGGACCACGGAACACAATCGGGCAGCTCATCTGCCCGCCTGACATATAGCGTGTTTTTGCCGCGGAATTGACGATATGATCAATCGCCTGCATGGAGAAATTAAACGTCATGAATTCCACAATGGGGCGTAGTCCCGCCATCGCGGCGCCGACGGCCATGCCGGTAAACCCGTATTCGCTGATCGGCGTGTCGATCACGCGACGCTCACCAAATTCTTCCAGCAAACCTTGGCTGACTTTGTAAGCGCCTTGGTACTGCGCAACTTCTTCGCCGAGCAGAAATACCGTCTCGTCGCGACGCATCTCCGCGGCCATGGCGTCACGTAACGCTTCGCGCACCGTGATCGGCTTGGTTGCGCCCCAATCCTTTTCCGGCTGCGTCATCGGCGTAGTCGGCGCACTCGGTTTTGGCGCCGCGCTTGGCAGAGGCGTCGAAGGCACCGGCTGCGGCTGCGGCCGAGCTTCGGCCTTGGGACGAGGCTCGGCCGGCGATGTGGCAGGACTAACGGGAGCGGCAGAAACGCTCTCGGCATTGCCTGCCAAAACCGCAATCGGCGTATTGACGGCAACGCCTTCCGTGCCCTCTTCCACCAAAATCTGGGCGATTTTTCCCTCGTCAACCGCTTCCACTTCCATTGTGGCTTTGTCGGTTTCGATCTCGGCAATCACGTCGCCCGGATGCACTTCATCTCCCACTTTCTTAAGCCAGCGCGCCAGCTTGCCTTCGGTCATGGTCGGGGAAAGCGCCGGCATCAGGATCTGCGTGGACATCGGATTAGCCCTCCGCGAGCACGTCGGTCCAAAGTTCAGCCGGATCGGGTTCCGGACTCTTCTGCGCGAATTCTGCAGCGTCTTGAATAATCTGCTTTATTTCGTCCTCGATCGCTTTCAGCTTATCTTCCGGCACGCCTGCCTGGATCAGAGCAGCACGCGCATGATCGATCGGGTCACGTTCGGCACGCATTTTCTGCACTTCCTCGCGCGTGCGGTATTTGGCCGGATCCGACATGGAATGGCCGCGATAGCGATAAGTTTGCATCTCAAGCAGGTGCGGGCCATGGCCGGCCCGCACATAATCCACCGCCTGCTTTGCCGCCTCATAGACGGCCAGCACATCCATTCCATCGACCTTTCTTCCCGGAATGCCCCACGGCGCACCGTTTTGCGAAAGGTCTTTGGAAGCGCTGGCGCGGTCAACGCTGGTCCCCATGCCGTAGCGGTTGTTTTCGATCACATAAAGCACCGGGAGCTTAAAAAGCGCCGCCAGGTTGAAGCTTTCATAGACCTGGCCTTGATTGGCCGCCCCTTCGCCGAAATAGGTGGCGCATATCGCCTTGCTGCCGCGGTACTTGTTGGCGAAAGCAATGCCGGTACCAATGCTGACCTGCGCACCGACGATCCCATGCCCGCCGAAAAAGTTTTTCTCACGCGAGAACATGTGCATCGAGCCACCCTTGCCTTTGGAGTAGCCGTCGCGGCGGCCGGTCAGCTCCGCCATCACGCCGCGCGGATGCATCCCGCTTGCCAGCATGTGACCGTGGTCGCGGTAGCTTGTAATCACCTGATCGCCCGGCTGAAGCGCCATTTGCACGCCTACCACCACGGCCTCTTGGCCGATGTAGAGGTGGCAAAATCCGCCGATCAGTCCCATGCCGTAGAGCTGGCCGGCACGCTCTTCAAACCTTCGGATCAGCAGCATTTCTCGATAAGCGTAAAGCAACCGATCGGTATCGAGCTGCAACTCTTTCTCCTTATTACGCTTTTTGTTTTCCGCTGCTTGCGCCATGGCCTCCCCGCTCCTCATGAGGGCTTTCCAAGAGAGGTAACCTGAGATGAGCAAAGCGGCAAGCGGCACCGGGGAGACGCAAAAATCGTGCACAGGACCTCGCTGCAGAGTTGCGATCGTTTTGCGCGGGCGCCTTTCGGCTTTCGCTTTGCTATCCCCGGGCAGAGAGAGCGGCCGACTCGCTTGGCGACCCCGGCAGGCTTCCCCTTCGAGGATGCAAAGGAGGGCCGGAGCTCTAATAAAGCCGCTCGGGTGGGCCAAACGGTATGATGATCTCCTCGGGGCTGGCCAGGTTCAGCATGGCACGTGCACGCTCGTCCAAAAGATCCGGGTCGAGATGGCTTGCGCGCAGTGCGGCGACCCTGTGTTCCCATTCCGCAAGTTCCTGTTGCGCATGCGCGAGCCCGAGTTGGGCCGTTTTGAGGTCTTGCTCCCGCTGCGCATAGGCCTTCAATCCCAGCGCCCCCTGCGTTGCGTTCCAGGCAAAATACCCCGCGATGAGGAGGAAAATCAGCGGCGGGACTGCCGCTCGAGTGCGACGTCGAAGAGCTCGTGTCCAAGTCATCGGCAACCTCCCCACAAGGGTATGGCCAACCGAGGCAGTTACGTTGGCCGTAACAATCGATGACACAATTGTAAGCGGAACACCTCTTTCATGCCACAATTGAAATTACTTTAAGAGCAGTGTGAATGCCGGATTCGGCATTGCCAATCAAGGAAGGAGAAACGGATATGCGTGCCCAGCGCTTTATTCTGGCGGCAGCCGGAGGCTTTGCTGTATTGGCCGCAACAGTACCGGCAAAAGCTGACCCGCCTTGGCGGCGGGAATGGCGCGACCACGAGTGGTGGGAGCACCATCGCGGGTGGTGGGCTGGTCCTTATGCGTATGGTTACGTCGCACCTCCACCGGTGGTTTACGCGCCTCCGCCGCCGCCCCCGCCTCCGGTTGTTTATGCCCCTCCGCCAATTGTTGCCTATCCGCCAGGTGTGAACATTGGGGTCGGCGTTCACATACCTTAATCAAAAATTTCAAAATTTCAGGAATACCGATTGGCCGAGCGCGGCCTGCCGTTTTGCTAGGCTTTGAGCACGTTACGGCCGGCGTAACGGGCCGAAGGGCCGAGCTCGGCTTCAATACGTATCAATTGATTGTATTTTGCCGTGCGATCCGTCCGCGAAAGGCTGCCGGTTTTGATTTGGCCGACATTCGTCGCCACGGTGAGGTCTGCGATTGTGATATCTTCCGTCTCCCCGGAACGGTGGCTGATGACGCAGCGGAAGCCCGAGCGTTTCGCTATCTCGATGGTCTCCAAGGTTTCGGAAAGCGTGCCGATTTGGTTCAGTTTCACCAAAATGGCATTGGCCGCGCCTTCGGCAATGCCGCGACGCAGGCGGTCGGGGTTGGTGACGAAGAGGTCATCGCCGACAATCTGCACGCGGTTCCCCAGCGTCTGGGTGAGGTGCTTCCAGCCCTGCCAGTCATCCTCTGCGCAGGCATCCTCGACTGAAGAAATCGGGAAGCGAGACACCAGATCGGCAACATAGGACGTCATTCCCGCGGCATCGAGTCGACGCCCCTCCCCGGTGAGATCGTAAACACCATCTTTGAAAAATTCGCTGGCAGCGAAGTCAAGCGCGAGCATCACATCAAAGCCCGGCCGGTAGCCTGCCTGCTCGCAGGCGCGCATGATGAAGCCGATAGCCTCTTCGGCAGAGCGAAGATTGGGCGCAAACCCGCCTTCGTCACCGACATTCGTGCTATGGCCGGCCTCGGCCAGCAGTTTTCGCAAAGCCGCGAAAATTTCCGCCCCCATGCGCACCGCTTCGGCCAATGTCGGCGCACCTACGGGCTGAATCATAAACTCCTGGATATCCAGTGCATTGGCGGCGTGCTTGCCGCCGTTGATGATGTTCATCATCGGAACCGGAAGCATGCGGGCGTAGACCCCACCAAGATAGCGATAGAACGGAATCCCCAACTCGGCTGCGGCTGCCTTCGCCACCGCCAGGGACACGGCCAAAATGGCGTTGGCGCCGAGTCTCGACTTGTTTGGCGTGCCGTCGAGGTCGATCAGCGCCTCGTCAATCCGGATCTGCTCGAGCGGGTCAAAGCCAGTGATGGCATCACGGATCTCGCCCTGAATATGGGAGATTGCGGTCCGTACCCCCTTGCCGCCGAACCGTGCGGGATCGTGATCGCGAAGCTCCACCGCTTCATGGGCGCCGGTCGAGGCACCCGAGGGAACCGCAACCCGGCCCCGCGCGCCGCTTGCCAATACCACCTCCACCTCGACGGTGGGATTGCCGCGGCTGTCCAGAATTTCTCGGGCGATCATATCCGCAATTGCAGCCATAGCGATGCCTCTCCTTTCTTGTGCAAGCCGCATACGGCCCCCGTGCCGGAAGGGCAAGAGGCAGCTTTATGCAACGGACATCGGGCGAGAGCTAGGAAAAGCGTACCAACGCGAACACCAGAGCAACGGAGATAAGGAAAACCGCGACCGCTAGCAACGGATTCGCCATTCGCGGGGGACGCAGCGTCGCCGGCAAGCGTTTCTTGCCTGTGATCATCGGGCGCAGCAGGTTTTGGCCTTTAAACACCGCATGGGCGATAATTGCCAAAATGTGCAGGACAATCGCGGCGAGCAGAACATCCCAAACGACGTCGTGAACGGCGCTGAAGATATCGCTCGTGTGTTTGCTGACATATTTCGCCAACGGCCCTTCGGAGGCAATATCGTCGTTGCTGAACAGCCCGCTGGTCGTGGAGACCAGCAAGAGCGCAAGCAACAGCAGGACCATCCAGCCCCCGGCGGGGTTGTGGCCAATCTCTTCATCCGGCTCACGTCGAAAGAGGCGCGCCACATGACGCAAAGCAAGCGCCGGGCTTTTCATAAAATATGCAAATCGGGCCGTTTGGCTGCCGAGGAAGCCCCAAATGATGCGAAATATCAAAAGAGTAAGTACGGCATAGCCACACAGGAGATGAAGGTCCATCCAGTATTCACGCTCGGTGACGTAACAAGCTAGGACCAAAACCACCAAAGCCCAGTGGAACAGGCGGGTCGGCAGATCCCAAACCCGCATGGAGAGCCGGATTTCCTTTCCTCGCGAGATCGACATTGTTCATCCCCTATATGCCTTCGCTTGACGCGACTCGCCTGCCACGCCATGCCTGGAGCCATGCCGATGCATCTCGTGGGAGCAAGTGGGGTTTCGCTCTTTTTTGGGCGTGATTGGCGCGCCGGTTTGCTGGCCGGGCTGGCAGCCCTGGCCACTGTTTTGGGCGCGCGCTTCCTTGGCCTTCGCAAACCGCAGAAAGCGGCAGAAAGCCTTGGCCTCGCTGCCGGTTTCTCGGTTTTGGCGAACCCGTTTTTTGTGCTCCATGGCCTGCCCGAACGTTTGCCCCTTCTTGCCTTGCTGGCTCAGATCAGCGCATGGCTGCTCGGATGCTACCGCTTCAAGCGCGCCCGGCGCTTCGCCGCGGTTCTGGCGCTTTCGCTTCTTGCGAGCTGGTGGCTTTGCGGGGCGCCGCTTCGCATCGGCGCGGTTCTTGCTGCTTGGCCGATGGTCGCGATCATCGCCGTGTGGAGCGCCGCTCTCGCGGCGTTGCTGGTCGATACCAATGCCTGGTGCGTGGCCGCAAGCAGCCTGAGCCTTGCCGGTGCCCTTCATGCCGTCGGAGCGCCGGGGGTTTGGGAACTGCTCGCCTTGATTCCCGCGGGCGCCACCTTGGGGGCAATCGCGGCTCCAGCGCAACCTTTGGCACATTTGGCATCCGCCCTTTCGTTGGGTGGAATCGCCGGGGGAGCCGTGGTTTTTGCCGGCCGCTTGCGGCATGGAGCGCTGAACCCGGTAGATTTTGCTGCTTTCGCCCCGCTTCTGACGGCATGGGTTGCCGGGAGGCTAACAAATCGGCCGTTTCGCCGCTTTGGGAGGATCGGGAAAGTCGGGGGCGCCGTGTTCGCTTTGCTTTTTGTGGGTTTTCTCGTGTATAGTATCGCTGCTTTGGCCGGCTTACGTTAAACGTGGCTTGTGCCCGGTTGTTTCATTTTTTAGGTCATTACGATGTCGGATCCAAAGCCGTCTTCGGATTCACCAGTGCCTTCCAAGCGCGGCTCATGGTTGCTCGTTGGGGTTGTCGTCCTGGCTTTGCTCGGCATCGGGGCTTATGCCGTAGCCCCCTATTTCGAAGAGCCGAGCGAAGCACCTGAAGAAAAAGCTGCGCTATCTCCTGCCCCTTCGGGCGCCAACCAGCCCACAACCGAAGAGCCTTCACCGGCCGCTTCCAGCCAAAAACCGCCGGTAGCCACACCGCCCGCGCCCGACACGGCGAAGGCGGGGATAAGCGAAACGAGCCCTGCCAACACGGCGAACATGCCCGGTGCGACAGCGTCGCCCGCTTCCCCGCCATCAACCGCACCGCAGCCGCCGTCGAGCAGCCCAGCTCCAGCTCAGGCATCGCCGAAAGACAGTTCGGGCTCTGCCCGATCCGCGCAAGCTCCGAGCTTTGACATTGTACGGGTTGATCCTCAGGGCATGGCGGTAATGGCCGGCCGCGCGCCGCCTGATTCGGAGCTTGTGATCCAAGATCACGGACAGGAGCTTGCCCATTTCAAGGCGGATCCGGACGGCCAGTGGGTGTTCACGCCGCAAACCCCGCTTGCGCCCGGTTCGCATGCGTTGAGCCTGCTTGCGAAGTTGCCGGATGGAAACCAACTGGCTTCCACCGGGCAGGTGCTGGTTTCTGTGCCCTCCCAGAACCCCGCAGCAACCAAGCAGGGCAAGGAGGCCCCGCTCGTGGTGCTTGCGACGAAGCCCTCATCCTCGGAACCCGGCCTGAAAGTTTTGCAGACCCCGGATTCGGCGCAGCAGGCGGCTTTGACGAACGCCAAAAACGCGGAAAACGTCGGGTTAAGCCTTCATCTCGTTGAATACGATCAAGAAGGAGAGGTCCGCTTCGCAGGGCACGCCTCGCCCGGAGCGCCGGTGCGGGTGTATGTGGATAATCAACCGGTCGGGGATGCGCTGGCGGACAAAAAGGGGCAATGGACCCTCAAGCCGAGCGAGCCGATTGCTCCCGGCAAGCATGCGGTGCGCGTGGATGAGCTCAAACCGGATGGCAATGTCATCGCCCGGGTGGAACTGCCCTTTCAGCGTGAGCCGATTGTTCCCCCGCTTCAGCTTAGGCCGGGCCAAGTTGTCGTGCAGCCTGGTGAGAGTCTTTGGAAGCTCGCTTATCGCGCTTACGGGAGCGGCGCCCGATATGGAGTGATTTATCGGGCAAACCGCAAATATATTCGCGACCCGAACCGAATTTATCCTGGCCAAGTGCTGACCATTCCAGCACTCTCGACAACGCAACCCAAATCTTTGAGCAAGGCGCATTAGGAGCTATCCGGAGCAACGGCCTCTGCATGCGTGCTCGGCAGCAATGCCAAAGAACATAACACGCAATGTACAACAAAGCCCGTTCGGGGGAATTCGGCCCGAAAAGGTCCGGCGCAAGATGTTGAGCCAAACGGCGCGAGACGAGTTGAACGCGTTAGGAGAATCCGTCCTTCTGCCTGTTGCCATAAAGAGGTGAGAAATTCATTGAGAGATTCATAAAGCCCGACTCTGCGTGTATGAAAGGAAATTTGCCTGGCCTTCCCCATGTTGCACTCTACAAGACTTGTGTTTGCCCCGCCCCATCCTGCTTCGAAGCCTTTTTTGGCGGGCGGCATCATTGTGTTTGTTCTTGGCCTTCTGTTCAGCGGGTGGCTCGCCTGGATCGGCGCGGCATTCACGCTGTTCTGCCTCTTTTTTTTCCGGGACCCCGAGCGTGTGCCGCCGGGCCGTGTCGGCGTCATTCTTGCGCCGGCAGACGGCAAAGTGGTGACTCTGACCACCGGCGTCCCTCCGCCGGAGCTGGGATTGGGAGACAAACCCCGTTGGCGGATCGGTATTTTTCTCTCGTTGTTCAACGTGCATGTCAATCGAATCCCGGCTGATGGGACCATCACGCGGATTGTCTATCGGCACGGCCGGTTTCTTGACGCCAGCACCGATGAGGCAGCCGTAAGCAATGAGCGAAACGCCCTTGCTATTCGGCTTGCAAATGACAAAGATCTTGCGGTGGTACAAATCGCCGGTTGGGTGGCGCGGCGGATCGTCTGTGATGTGCATGAGGGCGATGTTGTTTCTGCCGGCAGCCGTTTTGGCATCATTCGTTTTGGCAGCCGCACCGAACTCTATTTGCCCGAAGGCGTGAGCCCGTTGGTCGCTTTGGGTCAAACCATGGTTGGCGGGGAGACGGTGGTTGCCGAATTGAGGTAGCGGAAGCGATGGATCTCCAAATCCCCAACGGGAGTAGAACGGCGCAAAAGTTGCGCTCGCGGCTGAAACGCCGCAATCGCCCACGGATCCGCGGGCCTTCGTTCAACCGTATCATCCCGAATTTGATGACATTGATCGGTTTGTGCGCCGGGCTGACTTCCATTCGCTTTGCGCTGGATGCCGCTTATGGCCGCGCGGCCGCGATGATTGTGCTTGCCGGGTTCATCGACGGCATTGACGGCCGGCTTGCGCGACTGCTGAAAGCGGTCACGCGTTTTGGTGCCGAATTTGACAGCCTGACCGATTTTCTTTGCTTCGGCGTCGCCCCATCTCTGCTACTTTATCTTTGGTCGCTACGCGGCATGCACGGCTATGGTTTCGTGCCGTGCCTGATTTTCTCCGTTTGTATGGCTCTCCGGCTTGCGCGCTTCAATGCTTCGCTCGAAACCGGGCCGGCGCCCGCTTATACATACAATTTCTTCACCGGCGTTCCTGCGCCGGCCGGTGCTCTGCTTGCGTTGTTTCCGCTTTTTCTCGGCTTGGAAGCCCAATCGCTCGGATGGAACTGGATTTTTGCGATTGCCCATTTTCCCCTGTTCTCGGCTTTTGTTTTGATCGGTACCGCAGCCTTGTTGGTTTCGACCTTACCTGTATGGAACTTCAAAAACTTCAAGGTTCCGGCGCATTATGTATTGCCGCTTTTGCTTGGAACCGGAACATTTGCCGCCGTATTGGTTGCAGATCCCTGGCTTGCCCTCACGGCAGCGGGAATCATTTATCTTGTGATGCTTCCGTTTTCCGTGCGGAGCTATCGGCAACTGCAGGCCGAGGCAGAAGCGCTCCGCGAACCTCTAGAGACCGAGCAGCAACCGGAAAACAACCCCAACGTCAATGCGAACGGCGCTCTGCCGCACTAAGCGGCAATGGTCTGTGTTTCCGAGTTAGCGTGGAGACGGACCAGCCTCGTGGGTCCGTAAAACGCGATCGGAACTCGCGTCAACCTCGATGAGACGCACTTCGTACCCCCAGAGATCTGCAAGGTGCTGCAAGACCAGCTCGGCATCCGAAGGCTCTAGGAGAATGCCGTTGTGTACGCGGTGTTCAAGCAGCAATTTCCGATCGCCATCGAGATCCGCGTCAACGATTTCGATCTCTGGCTCCTGTTTGACGACATCGAACGCATCCGCCAAAGCGCTGCGAATGGTCCGATATCCGCGCTCGTTGTGGATAGCCTTCACGAGGAGATCGGATTCCCCATCATCGAACACGGTGAAGAGCTTCATTTTGCGAATGAGGCGCGGACTTAGGAACTGACGAATGAAACTCTCATCCCGATAGTTCGCCCAGGCCTCGCGCAAAACTTCCATCGCATCGCCTGCCCCCGCGATCTCGGGGAACCATATTTTATCTTCATCGTCGGGATTTTCTGCTATACGCGCGATGTCCTCCATCATCGCAAACCCAAGCGCGTAGACATTCAAGCCGCCGTATCTGCGGTCGTCGAAATCCGGCTGCAAGACAACATTGGTGTGCGAATGAAGAAACTCGAGCATGGCCCCTTCGTCCAAGAAGCCTTGCTCGTAAAGGCGGTTCATAATGCGATAATGAACATAGGTGGCGCAGCCCTCGTTCATCAATTTCGTTTGTTTTTGTGGATAGAAATATTGCGCCAAGTTCCGAACGATGCGTAACACCTCTCGCTGCCACTGCTTCAGCAACGGGGCTTTCTTTTCCAAGAAATATAGGATGTTTTCTTCCGGAAGGCCAAGCAGGCGTCGCCTTTCAGCAGCATCGGTTCGCCGCTTCGATGCGCCCGACTGATGGGGAACGGTTCGCCACAAGTCGTTATAAGTTCGTTGTTGTTCCGCCCGCCTTTCTGCCTCTCTTTTTTCCTCATCCACAAGATAGAAGTTGCGACGAGGGTAGCGGTTTACACCCTGTGCCATGAGCGCATGCGCAGCATCCAGCAGCTTTTCCACCGCGGCCTCGCCGTATTTTTCTTCACACCGCGTGATATAGCGCTTGGCAAATTCCATATAATTCAGAATGCCGCTTGCGTCCGTCCATTGCTGGAAAAGGTTATTGTTCTTGAAAAAATGATTATGCCCAAAAGCGGCGTGCGCCATGACCAATGTCTGCATGGCCATCGTGTTTTCTTCCATTATATATACAATGCAAGGATTTGAATTAATAACGATTTCATAAGCAAGGCTACGCAAACCGTGACGATACAACGCTTCGTCACGCGCAAACCGCTTGCCAAACGACCAATGCCGATACATCAACGGCAAACCGATCGAGGAATAGGCATCAAGCATCTGCTCGGCGGTAATGACTTCAATCTGATTGGGGTAAATGTCAAGGCCGAGCTCTTTAAGCGCAATCTCCTCTATGCGTTCGTAAGCCTCCTGAAGCAGTCTAAAATCCCAGTCGGCTCCGGCACGAACCCGAGTTTCTTCCGTAATGGTGCTCATCGTGCCTGCTCCTCTCTTACCGCACGTTCACGAGAGAAAAGCTGGCGAAAAACCGGGTAGATTTGGCTGCGATGATTGACCTTGCGAATGGCAATCGGATAGCCTGCTTGCGCAATGCGCTGGTAAGCTCGCCACAGTTCCGTCGGCCCCCCGTACCGGCCTTCTTCTGCACCAACCTCAAGATAGGCAAAATACTGGCACAGCGGCAAAATATTCTGCTGAAGAAGCGAAACAGCATAGGCATTGTCGGCAGGCATATTATCGCCGTCTGAAGCTTGCGCGGCGTAGATGTTCCACCTCTCCCGTGGGTAACGGGCATTGACAATGCGAAGCATTTCCTCAAAAGCGGTCGAGACGATTGTACCGCCGGATTCCGTAGAGTGGAAAAACGTTTCTTCATCAACTTCGTGTGCAACGTGCGTATGGCGGATAAAAACAATGTCGACATTGCGATAACGGCGGCTCAGGAAAAGATACAGCAGCTTATAGAAACGCTTCGCAAGGTCTTTCATGTGTGCGGTCATTGAACCGGACACATCCATCAAACAAAACATAACGGCGCTTGCTGCGGGCCGCGGCACGTTTTCAAATCGGTTATAGCGTAAATCTATGGGATCAATAAAAGGAATGCGCCGGCTGCGGAGGGTCTCCAAGCGCAGCTGTTCGACCAGCTCCTTTCGCCGTTGGCCGTTTTCTGCATCATCGGAAAGAGAGGCGATTTCCGCCTCAATTTCGGCAAGCATCGAACTGCTCGGGCGACGTAGCGCAATACGCCGGGAAAGGCTATTACGCATGGTCCGTACCAAGTTGAGATTGGCCGGGGTACCGCTTGTCGAGAAACCCGCACGTTGCGGGGTAAAGCCGTCGGCCTGCCGGATTTGTTTGCGGAGCATATCCGGCAGTTCGAGGTCTTCAAGGAAAAGATCCACAAATTCGTCTTGGCTCAGGACGAATTGGAAACTGTCCTGAATATCGCCATCCGGAGACCCTTCGGACCCCCCCCTGCCGCCACCGGAAGGGCGGGGAATGGTATCGCCTTCCACATAATCGTGGTTTCCCGGCAAGACATAGCTCCGGCGCCCGGTGTGAAGCGAGGGACGAAACGAGGGCTCCCGCAGGCTATCGCTGCGGATGCGAACGCGTTCACCCGAAGCATCCGCTATGCCGTTTTTTGCCGAGGCCTCGCGCACAGCATCGAGAATTTCCTTACGCGCCCGCCGGATGAAGCGCTGGCGGTTTGCAAGGCTTTTGCCGCGCGGGTTTAGTCTTCTGTCGATGATGTTCACGCTTGCTGCGCCCCACTCTTCAATCAGCTTGCTTCAATCAGCTCGCCTGCTTGGTTCGCATATACCATTCCACCAAGCGGCGCACCTGACGCTCAGTATAACCGCGAGACTTCATTCTTTGCACAAATTCATGATGCTTTTTCTCGGTTTCGGTCTCTTTTTTGCTGCCAAAGCTGATCACCGGCAACAAATCCTCAACTTGGCTGAACATCCGGCGTTCAATCACCTCACGGATTTTCTCATAGGATGTCCATGAGGGATTGCGACCGGCGTTCATTGCCCGCGCGCGCAACGCGAATTTTACGACCTCATTGCGGAAATCCTTCGGATTCGCGATCCCCGCCGGTTTTTCGATTTTGGTCAACTCCTGATTGAGCAGGTCACGATCCAACAATTGCCCCGTGTCGGGGTCCTTGTAGTCCTGATGTTCGATCCAGGCGTCAGCATAATCCACGTACCGATCAAACAAGTTTTGACCGTAATCATTGTAAGACTCAAGATACGCCTTTTGAATCTCGTTGCCGATAAATTCCGCGTAACGCGGCGCAAGTTCCGCCTTGATGAATTCGAGATATTTTTTCTCTGTCTCGGCGCCGAACTGCTCGCGCCTGATCGCCTGTTCCAGGACATACATCAGATGCACCGGATCGGCCGCCACCTCATGGGTGTCGAAGTTGAAGGTGGCGGAGAGCACTTTAAAAGCAAAGCGCGTGGAAATGCCGTCCATACCTTCATCGACACCAGCGAGATCGCGGTATTCCTGCACCGACTTCGCATGCGGATCCGTCTCTTTCAGGCTTTCCCCGTCGTAGACCCGCATTTTGGAGAACAAGCTGCCCGAGGGTGGCGGCTTCAGCCGCGTCAATACCGAGAAGCGGGCGAGCATCTCAAGCGTGCCGGGAGCGCAGGGCGCATCGACCAGATCACTGCCGCGGATCAGCTTGAGATAAATCTTCTGTTCTTCCGTCACCCGCAAGCAATAGGGCACTTTGATCACGCTGATGCGATCGATGAAAGCCTCATTATTTTTATTGTTGCGGAAGGCCTGCCATTCCGCTTCGTTGGAATGTGCGAGCACAATCCCCTGATAGGGAATGGCGCCGATATTCTCCGTGCCGACGTAATTGCCTTCCTGCGTTGCCGTCAGCAACGGGTGCAGCATTTTGATCGGCGCCTTGAACATTTCCACAAATTCCAGAAGGCCCTGCGTGGTGCGATTGAGCCCCCCGCAGAAGCTATAGGCATCCGGATCGTTCTGGCTGTAGTGCTCAAGCATGCGAATATCCACCTTGCCGACCATGCTTGAGATGTCTTGATTGTTTTCATCGCCGGGCTCGGTTTTGCTCACGCCGATCTGGCGAAGACGCGAAGGATAGACCTTGGCGACGCGAAAACGGGTGATATCGCCGCCAAACTCATCCAACCGTTTTACCGCCCAGGGAGAGAGCAAGCCGGTCAGCCGTCGACGCGGGATGTTGAAGCGCTCTTCAAGCTCTTCGCCCATCCGTTCAGGATCAAACAGCCCGAGCGGACTCTCAAACACCGGGCTCAATCGATCTCCTGCCTTCAAAACGTAGATGGGGTATTTTTCCATCAGTTGCTTCAGCCGCTCGGCAAGAGAGGACTTTCCACCCCCAACCGGTCCGAGCAGATAGAGAATCTGCTTGCGTTCTTCCAAACCTTGGGCGGCAAACCGGAAGAAATTCACAATCCGCTCAATTGTCTCTTCCATGCCGTAGAATTCGGAAAAGCTCGGATAGATCTTGATGGTTCGGTTCATAAACACGCGACCCAAGCGTGCATCCTTGGAAGTGTCAATCACTTCCGGTTCGCCGATCGCGGCAACCATGCGCTCGGCAGCGGAAGCATGCGCCATGGGATCATCGCGGCACAGCCGCAGATAGTCGAGCAGCGACATATCTCTTTCCTGCCGCTCGTCGTAGGCTCGCTTCGATCGAGAAAAAATGTCGTCGAGGGCGTTCATCCTGTTCTCCGTAAACATCCGCAAAGCGCGACGCCTGCTGGCTCGGGGCTTTTCCCGCGCTGCGTGCGTTCTTTGTTTGTTCTACACCAATAAGGCACCCGGCACAAACAAAATCGCAATCGCTCCTACCTCACGCTTGTACCTTTTCGCCCCAGCCCTGCCGACTCGCTCTTCGGCAGCCATCCCCGCCGAGCGTTGGCCGGCAGCGGCTTGTCGTTCCCCGCACGCCTTCATATGGGTACGGCCTTGCCCATCACGGAAGGGGGCTGCACGTTAGATATGGCCTGAACCTCATTCCTGACACGATGCCCTGGCCTGACACGATGCCCTGGATTGTTGTTCAAAGCCGCGCAACAGCGTCGTTTCTCCACGTTCTCCGCCAGCGTCACCACTGCACACCAATCCGTCAGTGGGATACCGTAGCATATTGTGGATCAAAGCGTGCTTTTTTTCTTTCTTATTGGGTGAGTTTTACCACAATCAAATAATCGGCTCGGAGTCAACGATTTGGCCAAACGCCCGGGGTCGCCAATTCCAATGAGTGCCCGTCTGGATCCCGAAAATAAAGGCTGATCCCACCCCGTGGCCAATGCACCCGGCTTTCGACCCGAATCGCCGCCGCGGCCAGTGCGGCTTCCCAGCGCTCCAGCTCCTCGGCTTCGATGGCAAAGCAAAGGTGGAGTTCGCCGGACCCGCCATGGCCTGGAATAGTCCCGCCGGAAGTCGGTGCGGGCGCGTGCGTCGCGCCTTTGCGAAACAAAAGCAAAACCTGTGCACCGGGAACGCCAAGAGCATACATTCGGCTATCCTGAAAAAATACCGGAAAGCCAAACAATTCCGTATAGAAGCGGGCCGAACGTTCGAGATCCTCGACATACAGAGAGGTCTCCAGCACATGGGCGATGCTTGGCCGCTCTTTTTGCATCACACGTCCTTCAGCCGCACCTCTTTTTGTTTTTTCACTCCTGGGGGATGCGTTTTTCTGCCATCAGGCGCACGGTTAGTCTTTGTAACGCGCGCAGGGTGGCATCGCTCGCGTGATGCTCCATACCCTCTGCATCCGCTTCCGCCGTTTCCGGATCCACGCCAATGGCATGCAGAAATTGACGCAAAATCTGATGCCGCTGCCGTGCGCGCTGCGCCAGCGCCCGGCCGATTTCCGTCAATATAATGGCACGTTTGGGCAGCGCGGCAACAAGCCCGTCACGCCGAAGTCGCGCCAGAGCCTTGAACACGGTGACGTGCGATACGCCCAATTCCCGCGCTATATCCACGGCCCGCACATGACCGAATCGCGTGGTCAGATCGTCGATCAATTCAACATAATCCTCTGCGATTTCCGTCTGTCGGTCATCGCGGGCCCGAGCAAACCGGAAAGCTGCATGTGCCGGCGGCTGCGTTGCCTGGTTCCCGGTCTTGCCTGCACGATTTTCTGGCACCGCCATGCCCCCTTTTCGAGTACCTGCACTTTTCTCCATCTGCGGAATCTCGGCCGGCGGCCACCGAAACGACACCCAGGAAAAGTCACGGGTCATCCTACCATAGACCTTAAACAATGCCGAAAGTTTGCAGCAGCAAGAAGGCATTCAGGACCAACACTGCTAAGGTCCCGGCGATCGCGGCCATATTGGTCAGCCTGCCGTTTGTGAATTCCCCCATAATGTCGCGCCTACCGGTGAAGAGAACAAGCGCAATCATCGGGACAGGTAAGGTAAAGGAGAGAACGACCTGGCTCATCACGAGCGCTTGTGTCGCGTTGACCCCGAGAGAGACCACCACCAAAGGCGGCAGCATGGTCACAAGGCGCCGTATCCAAAGCGGAATGCGAAAGCCGACGAAGCCCTGCATAATCACTTGCCCTGCCATCGTGCCAACCGCCGAGCTCGAAATGCCCGAAGCCATCAGCGCCACCAAAAAGAGACCAGCGGCGCCGGCACCAAGCAGCGGTGTCAATGTATGATATGCGGTTTCGATTTCCTGCACATCGCTATGGCCGGCATGAAAGGCCGCGGATGCCATCATCACCATCGCCATGTTGACGAGCCCGGCAACACCAAGCGCCATCACCACTTCCCAGTTTGAGAAGCGGAGCAAAGTGCGGCGTCCTACCCGGTCGGTTCCCGGAACGCGCCCCTGCGTGAGCCCGGAATGCACGTAGATCGCATGCGGCATGACCGTCGCCCCGACAATTCCGACCGAGAGATACAAGGCCTCGGCATTCGGCACCGCCGGCAAAAAGGTGTGCCGTACCACCTCTCCCCAGGCTACCGGTGCAATGAACACCTCAATCAGGTAGCAAAGGCTGATCACAGCAACGAGTGCGCCAATGATCAGCTCGATCGGGCGGAAACCGCGGCTCTCAAAGAGAAGAACACCGTAGGTGACGATGGCGGTGACCGCCATGCCGGCCAACAAAGGTATTTTAAACAACAAGGCCAGGCCGATCGCGCCGCCCAGGAACTCCGCCAGATCCGTGGCCATCGCCGCGACTTCGCTGACGATCCACATCGGAATCACCACTTTGGACGGAAAATGTTCTCGGCAGAGCTCGGCCAAATTCCGCCCGGTGACGATGCCGAGCTTGGCGGACAGGCCTTGAAACAGCATGCCGATCACATTCGCCAACAGCACCACCCAAAGCAGAGTATACCCGAATTGCGCACCGGCCTGGATATTCGTCGCGAAATTACCGGGATCCATGTAGGCAACCGAAGCAATCACGGCCGGCCCCGCAAATAGCAGGGCGGATCGGGCCCCGCCCCGTCGACCTGCCAAAACTTCGCGGATGGCAGCCACAGTCTGATCAGAAAGTGTTGCATGTGCGCTCATGAGCCCACTCCGAATGTCTTACCGACCCTAAAGTAGCCAAAGCTAATTTAGCTATGGGTACATTATCTGACAACGGCTGTTCTGCGCGACACCATGAAAATTTAGCGGCATCGTCAGATGGCTATTGCGAAATCCGGCAGATGGTTTGTTGACAGCGGCGCCCCGACCCGGAACCATCGGCACCATTTCTTCTTACGAGAAAATGGGGGTGATCATGACCGACGCATTGCTTCCACACCAGCGCGCACCTTATTCGGCGATTGTGGATCGCCCACCCCTCCGTCTCCCCAACGGCGCGCGCCTGGTGTTCTGGACCATCGTCAACCTTGAGGTCTGGGACATTGCGCGCCCTATGGCCCGGCAAGTGCTTCCCGCCCCCACCGGCCAAAGCTTGCTTCCCGATGTGCCGAATTGGTCTTGGCATGAATATGGGATGCGCGTGGGCGTATGGCGTTTCTTCCGCCTTTTCCGGGAGCTCGGCATCCGCCCCACGCTTTCGATTAATGCACGGGTGTGCGAGGATTATGCGCGCGTCGCCCAGGAGGCCAAGGATCAGGGCTGGGAGTTCATGGGCCACGCCTACGAGCAAGGACCGATCCATCTGGTGAAGGACCAGCGCGCGATGATCCACCGCACGCTGGAGATCCTGGAGCGGTTCACCGGCGGGCGCCCGTTGGGCTGGCTTGGGCCGGGGCTAACGCAAACGCTGGAAACGCCGGATCTTCTGGCCGAAGCCGGGATCCGTTATATCGGGGATTGGGTTTATGATGACGAGCCCACCATCATCCGCACGCGGCATGGACCGTTGGTGACGCTGCCTTACACGGTGGAGCTCAATGATATCCCCATGATGTTGGTGCAGCATCACGAGAGCGAATACCTGCTGCGGCGCGCCATCGATCAGTTCGACCGGCTCTACGAGGAAGGCAAAGAACGCGCAAAGATCCTTTCATTGGCCATTCATCCGTACATTTCCGGACAGCCGCACCGGATCAAATACCTTGAAAAAATCTACGAATACGCCCGCCGGTTTGAAGGGGTAGAGTTTTGGACGGGGGCGCAAATCTTGCAATGGTTCAACCCCTAAGGAAACGCTGATTTAATCGACCCATCTCCCGAGACTTGGCACAATCACGCCAACGCGTCCAGCCCGCAGACAACCGCCCATGCAGACCCAGACGAGCTTTGCCGAACTCGAGTACGC
>Ga0080006_1119838_pt1 | contig 192728 bp, 182 predicted proteins | sample RS3BMetagenome_FD_69209 | JGI IMG/M metagenome (GOLD analysis project Ga0080006, IMG submission 69209) | Ferric oxide microbial mat and aquatic microbial communities from Rainbow Spring, Yellowstone National Park, USA - RS3B (SPADES... ...
CGGTGGACACCCAATAGTGAAGGAGTAGCGGCGCCGGCGACGGCGCGCGAGATATCCCGATGGCCCGTAACAATCATCCCGAGCCGGTGGAACTTCTGCGCCCGCGAAATTCACCGGTCACCTACCCGCCGTGCGTGGTAGTTATATTCGGCGGAGCGGGCGATCTCAGTCATCGCAAGCTGCTGCCGGCGCTTTACAATCTTTTCGTGGACGGCGAGCTGCCCGAGAAACTGGCGATAGTGGGGTTTTCGATTGAAGACCTCGACGACGACAAGTATCGCGCCTTCGCACGTGACGGAGTCGAGAAGTATTCGCGGCGCAAGCCCGATGACGAGCATTGGAGCGGGTTGGCTCAGCGGCTTCATTTCGTGCGCGGCAGCTTCACAGAATCGGGCGACTACGAGCGGCTCAAGCAGCGGCTTTCAGAACTGGACGCGGAAGTTGGCGCGGGCGGAAACCGGATTTTCTATTTCGCGATACCTCCGGGCTTTATCGAAAAGTGCTCCGAGGGACTCAGCGCGGCCGGCATGGTCGCCCGCCACGTGCCGGGCCTCGCCACGGCGCACATCGCCGCCCTGTTCGACGCCGAGCATGGCTACGCGACGCCCAAGGTCGATGCGCGCGGCGCGGTGTTCGACGACCAGGGCCGGGTGCTGATGGTGCGCGAGATCCAGGACGAAGGGCGCTGGACGCTGCCCGGCGGCTGGGCCGACGTGAACCAGACCCCGTCCGAATGCGTGCTGCGCGAGATCCGCGAGGAGTCCGGCTTCGAGGCTGCCATCATCAAGCTCGCCCTGCTGCACGACCGGGCGCGCCAGGGCCACCAGCCGGCCGGCCTGTTCTCCATCTACAAGCTGTTCTTCGTCTGCCGGCTGACCGGCGGGGCCGCCCGGCCGAGCCTGGAGACCAGCGAGGTGCGCTTCTTCGCCCGCGACGCGCTGCCGGCCGACCTGTCCCTCGGCCGCACCCTGCCGCACCAGCTCGACCGGCTGTTCGCCCATCATGCCGCGCCCGACCTGGCGACCGAGTTCGATTGACCGGGCGTCCGCCCCGGAGCGCGTCCGGCGGGCCAAGCCCCGGCGGCTCGTCGAGCGGCTTGCCGGGCAGGCCGGAGAGCGGCTTGTCGAGTGGCGAGCCGGGCGGCTTCCCACGCGGCTCGCCGCTCGACGCTCTGCTGGCCGCCCCGGTCCGTCCGGGGGAGGTGGTCTGGCTGGGTGTGCGTCCGGCACGCGGCATCCCGCCCGCGCCTGTCGCGGAGGTGTTGCTCGACCCCGAGGGGGGACTCGCCGGCGACCATTACAGCGCGCGTGCGGCAAGCGGCTCGGGCGGGCGGCGGCAGGTGACGCTGGTCGAGGCCGAGCAGCTCGCCGCAATCGCCGCCTCGCTGGGCCGCGAGGCGGTCGAGCCCGCGGAGCTCCGGCGCAACGTGGTGGTGCGCGGCATCAACCTGCATGCGATCGCCGGCGGACGGTTCAAGCTTGGGGGCGCGGTGCTGGAAGCCACCGGCGCCTGCCATCCCTGCTCGCGCATGGAGCGCGCCCTCGGGTCGGGCGGCTACAATGCGGTGCGCGGTCGCGGCGGGCTTACCGCCCGCATCCTGAGCCCGGGGCTGGTGCGGATCGGCGACCGGCTCGAACGGCTTGGCGATGACTGACCCGGCGATGGCTGACCCGGCGGCGGCTGACCCCGGCTGTGGCTGAGCCAGGGGCGACCAGGCAGCTCGTTCTCAGGCGGCGGTGGCGCGGCTTCCAGGCAGCGGCAGGCGGGCGATGAAGCGCGCGTGCCCGTCGGCGCGCTCGATCTCCAGCCCGCACCCTTGACCGCGCAGCAAGCCGGTGACCAGGCGCATGCCCAGCCCCGGCGAGCGCGCCGGGTCGAAGCCGGGCGGCGGCCCGGCGCCCTCGTCCTCGACCACCAGCGACGGATTGCCGCTGGCGGGCTGGCTGAACGCCACGCCCACCGGACCCGCGCCGTACTTGAGCGAGTTGGTGACCAGCTCGGTCAGCACCAGGCCCAGGGTCGGGACGTCGGAGGCGGGCCAGCGCGCCGCGTCGGCGGCAAGCGTGATCCGGCGGTCGCCGGCATTGTCGGCAAGCCCGACCTGGAGGTCCTCGATCAGCCCATCGAGATAGGGCCCAACCTCGACCTCCAGTGCGGTTCCCGTCCGGTAGAGCCGGTCATGGATCGCCGCGATTGTGCGCACACGCGCGGCACTCTCGCCGAGCTGGGCGGCGGCGCTGTCGCTGGCCGAGGAGCGGGCCTGCAGCGACAGCAGGTTCTGGACGAGCTGCAGGCTGTTCTTCACCCGGTGGTGCACCTCCAGCATCAGCAGGTCCTTCTCGCGCAGAGCGCTGTCCTTGCCCCGGTTGGCCAGCACCTGCGCGGTGGCGTTGCGCGAGACGGCCACGAAACCGCCGCTCGGGATGGGCGCGATCAGCACGTCCCACCATTGCGGGATGCCACGCGGCGTCGGGCGGAAGGCGGCGAAGCGGCCGGTGCCGCCGCGGGCCGCGAGCTCGAAGGCCTGCACCGCCGATACGCGGTCGTCCGGCAGCCACTGCTCGGTCCAGCGCAGCCCGAGCCTGCTGGCCGGCAGGTCGAGCTCGAGCAGGCCCAGCCCGCTGCTGTTGATCCGGCTGACCAGCCCGGACGCATCAAGCACCTCCACGCAGTCGGGGCAGGCGTCGAGCACCGCGGCGGCGAAGCCCTCGCTGCGCCCGAGTGCTGCCGTGCGGTGCAGGCCGGCGAGTGCCGTGGCCAGGATGTTGGCCAGTGCCCGCATGAACGCGACGTCGCGCTCGCCGAACGCGTCGGCGGCCGCGCTGTCGACTTCCAGCACGCCGAACGGCTCGGCATCGGGCCGGTCGCGCACCGGCACGATGATGGCGCTGTGGATCCCGTACTCGCGCAGCAGGCGGGGCAGGCGGAAGCGGTCGCGCTCGGCGGCGGCCGCCGCGTCGCTGCACACGACCGGCTTGCCGGTGCGGAAGGCATGGCCGGACGGGCTGCGCGGCCCGCTGCCCAGGCGGGTGTCGGGCGGCAGGGGGGGCGCCCAGCCGATGGCGCTGCGCACCCCGAAATCCTGCGTGTCGGGCGCGTATTCCAGCAGCTTGGCAAAGGGCGAGCTCAGGCCCTCGGCCGCGTTGCGGCAGGCCTCGTCGCAGAGCTCCTGCAGGTCGCCGCCGCGCAGGGCGAAGAGCGCGTAGTCGGCGATGATCTCCTGCTGGCGCAGGCGCCCGGCGAGCTCGGCCTCGAGCGGCGAGATGGTGTCGCGCAGGAAGCGCGCATCCCCCGCCGGCAGCGGCGACCCGGACGGCGCGCTCAGGGGCTGAGACAGCTTGTTCAGGCTATCCATGGGCGCATTTTACGACGAAGCCAAACGCCGGAGCAAATGCGCGTGGGATTTTGCCCTGTCACAACAGCAAAAAAGTGGCGAGGCCTGGCCGCCCCGCGCTGCCGCAGTCCGCGCCGTCTACATCCGTTCGGGCACCTCGATGCCGAGCAGGTCGAGGCCGCGCGCCAGCACGTCGCGGGCGAGCGCACACAAGGCCAGGCGCGAGGCGACAGCCGGTGAGTCCAGCACCGGGCAGTCGGTGTAGAAGCGGCTGAAGCCCTGGGCGAGGCTGAACACGAAGTCGGCGATCTCGTTTGGTGCCGCGTTGCGCGCGGCCGACGCCACCACATCCGGCAGGCGGGCGCATTCCAGCACCAGCGCGCGCTCTGCCGGCTCGGTGATGGCCAGCACACCCGGCTGCAGGTCGCGGCCAGCGGCGCGGGCCAGGATGGAGCCGATCCGCACGCAGGCATATTGCACGTAAGGACCCGTGCGACCCTCGAACGACACCAGACGGTCGGGGTCGAACACGTAGCCCGACGTGCGGAACGAGGACAGGTCGGCGAACTTGACGGCGGCCACCCCCACCAGCCGGGCGAGCGTTTCGCGCCCGCCCGCGTCCGGATCTGCCGCGTCATTCTCGCGCAGCCGCTCGCGCGCCTTGTCGATCGCCTCGCCGAGCAGGTCGGCGAGCTGTGCGACGCCCCCGGCGCGGGTCTTGTACGGCTTGCCGTCCGGGCCGTTGACGGTGCCGAAACCGACATGCACCAGCTCGGTGCCTTCGGCCATGCCGGCCCGCCGGGCGGCGCGGAACACCTGCTCGAAATGCAGCGCCTGGCGCTGGTCGACGACATAGAGGATGCGCGCCGGATGGTACTCGCGCTGACGGGCGAGGATCGTCGCCAGATCGGTGGTGGCGTAGAGCGCCGCCCCGTCGGACTTGGCGAGCAGCAGCGGCGGCATGGGCTTGGCCTCGTCCGGCTCGGCCACCTCGATGACCAGCGCTCCTTCGCTCGGCACCGCCACGCCGGAGGCGACGAGATCCTCGATCATGCCGGGTATGAGATCCTGCACGTCGCTTTCGCCGAGCAGCAGGTCGAAATGGGCACCGAGCAGTGCGATGTCGCGGCTTTGCGCTTCCAGCGAGATGCGGCGCAGCCCGGACCACAGGGCGCGTGCGCCGGGCTCGCCCGATTGCAAGGCGGCGGTCGCCGCACGCGCCGCCTCCATCCGCGCCGGGTCGTCGCGGCAGGCGGCGGCGGCCTCGGGGTAGAGGCGCTGCAGGTCGGCCATGTCGAGCGGCGGCAGCGTGCCGGGCGGCAGATCCGGCCAGCCGAGGCGGATGGCGGAGATCAGCATGCCCATCTGCAGGCCCCAATCACCCAGATGGATGTCGCTGATCACCCGCGCCCCCTGGGCGGCCAGGATGCGGCGCAGGCTTTCGCCGATCACCAGCGCGCGGAGATGGCCGACATGCAGCGGCTTGGCGACGTTGGGGCCGCCGAAATCGATCATCACCGTGCCGGACGACGACGCCTCGATGCCGAGCCGGGGGTCGGCCGCCTGCTCGGCGGCGCAGTCGGCGAGGAAGCCATCGGCCAGGCGGAGGTTGATGAAGCCGGGGCCGGCGACGCTCACCTCGCTGAATTCCGGTCGCGCGCGCAGCTTGTCGGCGACCGCGCCGGCGATGTCGCGCGGCGGCCGGCTGAGCGACTTGCCCAGCGGCATGGCGCCGTTGCATTGCAGGTCGGCCAGGTCGGGCCGGGCGGCGCGCGCCGCGCGCGCGGTCCCGGTGGGCCAGCCGCAGGCGGCAAAGGCCTGCGCCAGGAGGTCGTCGACCCGATGCGACAGGCTGGCCATCATCCGGCTCCGTGTGCGTGAGGCGGCCGGCCGAGCAGGTCCGCGGCGGCGGCGAGCAGCGCCTCGCACTGGGCCGGATCGCCGATGGAGATGCGCAGCCAGTCGGCGATGCGCGGCTTGTCGAAATGGCGCACCAGCACCGCCCGGGCGCGCAGCCCGCCCGCCAGGGCGTGCCCGTCCTGGTCGGGATGGCGGACAAAGAGGAAGTTGGCCCGCGACGGCAGCACGACGAAGCCCAGCCGCTCGAGGCCTGCGGCGAGATGCTCGCGGCTGGCGATGATCTTCGCCCGGCAGGCCTCGAACCAGGCCTGGTCGGCGAAGGCGGCGATCGCCCCGGCCTGGGCGAGGGTGCCCAGCGGGTAGGAGTTGAAGCTGTTCTTGACCCGCTCGAGCCCCTCGATCAGCGCGGCGTCGCCCACAGCGTAGCCGACCCTGAGCCCGGCCAGCGAGCGGCCCTTGGACAGGGTGCGCACCACCAGGAGGTTGCGGTGGGTCGCGACCAGCGGGATGGCGGTCTCGGCGCCGAAATCGACATAGGCCTCGTCGATCACCACCGGCACGTCGGGTTGCGCGTCGAGCAGGTCGGCGATCTCGTCGCGGTCGAGTGCGAGGCCGGTGGGCGCATTCGGGTTGGCGAGGATGAGTGCGCCTGCCGGGCGGCGGTAGTCCTTGACCCGCACGCGCATGGCCTCGTCGAGCGGCACCGTCTCGAAACCCACGTCGAACAACCCGCAATAGACCGGGTAGAAGCTGTAGGTGATGTCTGGGAACAGCAGCGGCCGGTCATGGCGCAGCAAGCCGGCGAACACATGGGCCAGCACCTCGTCCGAGCCGTTGCCGACGAACACCTCCTGGGTACGCACCCGGTGGTGCTCGGCGATCGCCACGCGCAGGGCATGGGCCTCGGGATCGGGATAGAGACGCAGCCGCTCGCAGGCGGCGCGCCGGACCGCCTCGAGCACCAGCGGCGAGGGCCCGTATGGGTTCTCGTTGGTGTTGAGCTTGACCAGCCCCGCGATCCTCGGCTGCTCGCCCGGCACGTAGGGGGTGAGGCGGTGGGTGAGATCGCTCCAGTAGCGGCTCATCGTGTGTTCGGCTCCGAGGCACTCTCCCGCAGGGTGTGCGCACGCTCTCGCGAGGATGCAAGCCCGCCACGCAACCGTGCGGGCGGCTGCGGCGTCGCTCGATGTCTGATCAGACAGGAGCCGTGACGATGCTCGAGAAGATCCCACATGGCCTGGGGCGGGCGCTGGCGGGCGTGCGGCCGGGGCTGGAAAGCCTCGTCTCCGCCGATGCGGCGTTCGCCGCTGTGCCCGACATCATCTCCCTTGCCTCGCCCGCCTTCGCCCCCGACCAGCCGATCCCGGCGCGCTACACGGAGGATGGCGAGCGCTTGTCACCGCCGCTCGAATGGGTCGGCGTGCCACCCGAGGCGCAGGCGCTGGTGCTGCTGGTCGAGGATGCCGACAGCCCGACCTTCAAGCCGCTGGTGCACGCCATCCTGAGCGAACTGCCGGCGGCCGACGGCGGGCTCGCCGAGGGCGAACTGCCGGGCCCGTCCGACGAGCCGGGCACCGGCCAGAAGAGCTTCGGCCTGGGCCGCAACTCCTACCTCAAATGCGCCTGGCTGCCGCTCGACCCGCCGCGTGGCCATGGTCCGCACCGCTATGCCTTCCAGTTGTTCGCCCTCGACGAGGTGCCGCAGTTCGAACGCACGCCGGGGCGCTCGGCGGTGGTGGCCGCCTTGCGCGGCCACGTGATCGCCAAGGGGCTGCTGATCGGCACCTACGAGCGCCCCTGAGGCTGCGCCTCAGGCGGACGGCGCGTCGAGGCTGACCAGCTCGGGGGCGGTATAGCTGAGCAGGCTCTGCAGGTGCAGCCCGGCATCCTCGCGGTAGAAGTCGCGCGCGATGCCCCGCACCAGCCGGCTCACGCCGAATTTCATGCCGCTGATCGAGGCGCCGGACAGCCCCATGCTGGGCGTGGCGCCGAAGGTGAAGTTGTGGATGCGGCCCAGCCAGGGCTGCTCGCCCGGCCTGCGCTCGAGGAACTGGAAGGCGTCGCCCAGATAGGGGTGGCTGGCCAGGGGCGTGCTTTCCTCGCCTGGCGGCGGGGTGAAGCGGTCGCGCCAGAGTGCCACGTGCGGCGCCAGTCCGGCGAGTTCCGGCCGCAGGCCGAGGTCGATGGTGAAGCCGGTGCCGATGATCACGAAGTCGAAGCGCATGGTGCCTTTCGGGGTGCGCACGACGATCGCATCGTCCTCCATCCGCACCGCCTCCCAGGGGCAGCCGGTATGGAAGGAGAAGCCCTCGTGCCGGCGGCAGCGCCAGAACGTGTCCTGCGGCGGCGGCTGGTTGAGGTCGTAGATGTGGCGCATGAAGCGCCAGCGCATGAGGTCCGGCAGTTCGGCGAAATGGCCGAGGAAGCCCGCACTTTCCATCCAGCGATACGGGTTGATGCGCGGGATCTCCGCCCGGCGCAGGCACAGCGCGACCGAGGCCGCCCCGGCCTCCAGCGCGGTCGCCGCGTTGTCGAAGGCGGACGCGCCGGCGCCCAGGACGCCGACCCGGCGGCCGCGAAGCTGGCCGAAATCGATGCCCTGCGAGGTGTGCGCGTAGCGCCCGGCGGGCACCGCGGCGCTGATCAGCTCGGGGATGTGCCACGCCCCGCCACCGTCGATGCCGGTGGCCAGCACCAGCTTGCGCGCCAGCCTGCCGCGGTGCGCGCCGTCCGGGCCACGCAGTTCGAGCCGCAGCAGCGCGCCCTCGGGACGCAGCGAAACCAGCTCGGTCTCGTTCTCGACCGGCAGGCGCAGCACGCGACGGTACCAGGCGAGATAGTCCTGCCAGTCATGGCGGCTGATCTTGCCCAGCGCCTCCCAGGCCTCGCGTCCGTGACGGGCCTCGAACCAGCTCTGCGGGGTGAGCGACGGGATGCCGAGGTCAGGTCCGGTCACGTGCTTGGGCGTGCGCAGGGTCAGCATGCGCGCGAAGGTGACCCACGGCCCTTCCTCGCCCGGCCGGTTGCGGTCGAACACGGCGATGTTGGTGATCCGCTCGCGCAGCAGGCCGAAGGCGGTGGCCAGCCCGCCCTGGCCGCCACCGATGATCGCCACGTCGAGCACCGGGTCGTCGCGGTTCCCGCCCCCGTCGCCGCCCAGGTCGCCACCCATGTCCATGGCCGCGGGCTTGCCCGTCGGCATCCAGCCGGGTGCGGGGTAGGCGAGCCGCGCGAGGTCGCTCCTCACCCTCGCTTCCAGTTCGGCCAGATCCCCCACGCCTGTCCTCCTCGTTCCGATAGCATCCGCGGCACCGGCGCCGGGCAAGCAACATCCGCGCCGGTCAGATCCGGTGCCGCGTGCTCAACTGCCGCGATAGGTGCTGTAGCCGAACGGAGCCAGGATCAGCGGCACATGGTGGTGGGCGCCCGGGTCGGTGACGCGGAAGCGGATCGGGATCGTGTCGTAGAACCCTCGCCCGAAGGAAGCTGCGGAGGGAGCTTCAGCGTCGCCCGCGGCGTGAGCATGGCCCGGCTCACCCGGGTGGACATCCCGCCAGGCCGAGACCTCGAACAGGATCTCGTAGCAGCCGGCCTGGAGCGCTTCGCCTTCCAGCAGGGGTGCCGCGCAGCGCCCGTCCGCGTCGGTCCGGAAGCGGCCGAGTTCGACCCAGCCGGACGGCTCCCGCCTGAGCAGGCGCAGCGGCAGGCCCGCCGCGGGCCGGCCGGTGCCGGTGTCGAGCACATGGGTGGTGATGCGCCCGCGCGCGCCGTGTTCCGTCCGACTGTCCATCTGCCTCTCCGAACGGCTGGCGTAGCGGGCGGCGCTGATCGGCCCCCTGAGCAGTGTCGAAGCGAATCCGGCCGCACGCAACCGCGGGCCTCGGGCGCCGGACACACCGCGCCTCAGGCGGCGGGCTTGCGGCGTCTGGCCGGGCCTGCGCCGGCCCCGGCCTTGAGGTCGGCGGCCAGCGCCAGCCCCAGGCTGCGCGTGTGGTCCCACAGCGGCGCCATGCGCCGGATGAGCGCCGCCTGGATGCGCGGCGCACCTCGGCTTTCCTCCAGCCTGACCAGATCGTGCTGCAGGCCCTGGCTGTAGCAAAGGAAGCGCGCCACGCGGAACGGCAGGTCGCCGCCGAGATCGCCGAGCCTGGCCGCGTAGGCCATCGTAATCGCCTGGAACGGCGCGTTCTCGCTGACCGTGCTGACGAAGTCGAGCGTCTGGCCGGCTTCCAGCGCGTCCACGGCACCTTGCAGCTCCTCGACCATCCGGCGCGCCTCGATCAGGCCCAGCAGGGCCTCGATCGCCCCGGCGAGGGCCAGCGCCATGCCGTCCCGGTCGCGCCGGCGCTTGTAGGCCTCGACGGCGAGACCGCCGGCAAAGATCGCAATCGCGGTGGCGATGCTGCCGAGCAGGGCGGCGGAGGTCGCGCTGATGCTCACCGGACACCTCCCGCTCGGCCGGCTGCGCACGCTGGCCGGTGCAGCACCACCATGCCCAGACGCAAGTGCCCCGCCAAGCGTCTCGCCCAAGCGCCCCATGGAAAGCGCCCTGGCCGGTCCCACCCGGCGTCGCGCCAGCCTGTGGCCGGTTGTGCTGCGCCGTTGCATGGGATGAAGTTGCCGCTTGCCCTTCCGGAGGCCCGCCGTGACGCTGCACGTGGCTCTGACGCACCGGACGTCCTACAGCTATGACCGCCTCGTCCTGCTCGGACCGCAGACCATCCGGCTGCGGCCGGCGCCGCATGCGCGCACGCCGATCCTCGCCTACGCGCTCCGGATCGAACCGCAGGGTCATTTCCTCAACTGGCAGCAGGACCCGCAGGGCAATTTCCTCGCCCGCGTGGTGTTCCCCGAGCGGGTGGACCGTTTCGAGGTCACGGTCGACCTGCTGGCCGACATGGCGACAATCAACCCGTTCGACTTCTTCCTCGACCCGGACGCCGAGAACTGGCCGTTCGCCTACGACGCCAACCTCGACGCCGAGCTGATGCCGTTCCGCCAGGCCGCACCACCCGGCCCGCGGCTCAACGGGCTGCTGGCCGGCATCGATCGCGGCCTCCAGCCCACCGTGCCGATGCTGATCGCGCTGAACGCGCGGCTGCGCGACCAGGTCGACTACGTGGTGCGTCTCGAGCACGGCGTCTGGAGCCCGGAGCAGACGCTGGCCGAGGGCCGTGGCTCCTGCCGGGACTCGGCATGGCTGCTGGTGCAGGTGGCGCGCCATCTCGGCCTGGCCGCGCGCTTCGTGTCCGGCTACCTGATCCAGCTCAAGCCCGACGCGGGCACGCAGGGCGACGGGCCGCAGGGGCCGGGCGAGGATTTCACCGACCTGCATGCCTGGGCCGAGATCTACCTGCCGGGTGCCGGCTGGGTCGGGTTCGACGTCACTTCAGGGCTGCTCACCGCCGAGGGCCACATCCCGCTCGCCGCCACCCCGGAGCCCGCCTCGGCGGCACCGATCAGCGGCACGCTGGCGGGCCTTCCTGAAACCCGCTTCGCCTTTGCCATGACCGTGCGGCGGATGCGCGAGACCCCGCGCACCACCGCTCCCTACACGCCCGACATCTGGGCCGCGATCGAGCGGCAGGGGGCGGCGGTCGATGCCAGGCTGCGCTCGGCCGATATCCGGCTGACCATGGGCGGCGAGCCCACCTTCATCTCGGCCACCGACCCCGACGCCGAGGAGTGGAACAGCGCGGCCCTGGGTCCGACCAAGCGCCACCATGCCGGCCGCCTGATCCGCCGCCTGGCGGAACTCTGGTCACCCGGCGCGCTGATCCAGTCGACGATCGGCCGGCAGTATCCCGACGAGCCGCAGCCCCGCTGGGCGCTGGCGGCCTTCTGGCGTCACGACGGGGTGGCAGTCTGGAAAGACCCGTCGCTGCTGGCCGACGCGGTGGGCGGCGATCCGGCCGAGCCGCCCGGCACGGAGGGGTCTGCCGCGTCCGGTGGCACGCAGAGATCCGCCCTGTCCTGCGGCCCGGCTGACGCGCAGGCCTTCGCGCGCGCGCTTGCCGCCCGGCTGGGCCTCGACCCGGCGCGGGTGATGGCGGCCTACGAGGACAGCCACTACTTTCTCTGGCGCGAGCAGCGCCTGCCGCCCAACGTCTCGCCGGAGGACCCGAGGCTGGCCGATCCGGCCGAGCGCGAGCGCCTGGCCCGCGCCTTTCGTGGCGGCCTGGGCAGCGAGGTGGGCAGCGTGCTGCCGCTGCGCCGGACCCGGAGCGGCGAGGGGTCGCGGTGGGAGAGTGCGGCCTGGGAGAGTGCGGCCTGGGAGAGTGCCGACTGGGAGCTGCGCGGCGGCGGCTTGTTCCTGGTCCCCGGTGACTCGGCGATCGGCCTGCGCCTGCCGCTGGCCGGGCTGGCCTGGTGCGAGCCGTCCGAGATCACGCCGGAGTTCGAGCCCGACCCGTTCGCGGCGCTCCCGCCGCTGCCCGCCGACCCATCGCCCGCGAACTACGGGCACGCCCAGCCACACGCGCAGGCCCAGCCCCAGGCACCGGCCCCGTCCAGGGTGCCCGCACCGGTCGCGACCGCTGGTCTGCCGCCGGCCGATGCGGGGGAGCCGTCGCCCGGCGCGCTGGTGCGCACCGCGCTCACCGTCGAGCCGCGCTCGGGCGTGCTGCACGTCTTCCTGCCGCCGCTCCAGCGCCTGGAGGACTGGCTGGAGCTGGTCGAGGCGGTCGAGGCGACGGCGCTGCAGCTTGCCCGGCCGGTGGCGGTCGAAGGCTACGGGCCGCCACGTGACCCGCGTCTGGCCTCCTTCTCGGTGACCCCCGATCCCGGCGTGATCGAGGTCAACATCCATCCCGCCGCGAGCTGGGCCGAGCAGGTCTCCCGCACCCGGCAGCTCTACGAGACGGCGCGCGCGCTGGGTCTGGCGACGGAGAAGTTCCTGCTCGACGGGCGCCATGTCGGCACCGGCGGCGGCAACCACATGGTGCTGGGCGGCGCCACGCCGTCCGACAGCCCGTTCCTGCGCCGCCCGGACCTGCTCAAGTCGCTGCTCGGCTTCTGGCACAACCATCCAAGCCTGTCCTACCTGTTCTCCGGCCTGTTCATCGGCCCGATGAGCCAGCATCCACGCCCGGACGAGGCGCGGCCGGACAATCTGGGCGAGCTCGAGATCGCGCTGGCGCAGATCACGCCCGGCGCTCCCATGCCGCCGGGTCGCATCGACCGGCTGCTGCGCAACCTGCTCGCCGACGTCACCGGCAACACGCATCGCAGCGAGTTCTGCATCGACAAGCTCTACGCCCCGCAGGCCAGCACCGGCCGCCTCGGGCTGGTCGAGTTGCGCGCGGTGGAGATGCCGCCGCATCCGGAGATGGCGCTGGCTCAGATCCTGCTGCTGCGCGCGGCTGTCGCCGCCTTCTGGACCAGGCCGTACGCCCGGCGCCTCACCCGCTGGGGCACGCGGCTGCACGACGCCTTCATGCTCGGCCACCATGTCCACGAGGATCTCGTCGCCGCACTCGACGATCTGGCCGAGCACGGCGTCGCGCTGGAGCCGGCCTGGTTCGCGCCGCATGAGGCCTTCCGTTTCCCGCTGATCGGCAGCGTCGCGGTCGGGCCGGTCGGGCTGTTGCTGCACGGCGCGCTGGAGCCCTGGCCGGTGCTGGGCGAGAGGCCCGACGCGCACGCCACCGTGCGTCACGTCGACACGTCCAACGAGCGCGTCCAGGTCACTGTGCGTGACTGGGACGCGGAGCGCTACGTGCTGGCCTGCAACGGCCACGGCGTGCCGCTGGCGCCGACGGCACGCGCCGGCGAATGGGTGGGCGGCGTGCGCTTCAAGGCCTGGAACGCCACCTTCTGCCTCCATCCGGCGCTGCCGGCGCAGTCGCCGCTGGTGTTCGACATCCATGACCGCTGGAACGGCCGCTCGATCGGCGGCGTGACCTATCACACCGCCCATCCGGGCGGCCGCAACTACGCAGCCCGGCCGGTCAATGCGGGCGAGGCCGAAGCGCGCCGCCGCGTCCGGTTCCAGCCCTTCGGCCACACGCCGGGACCGGCGGCGGAGCCGCGCGTCGCGCCCGGCCCTGACCTGCCGCACACGCTGGATCTGCGCCGGGCGGTGCTGGGCCTTCCCGGCTGAACGCTGCCCGCCCGCTCGCTGCGTTCACCTGTGCTGCGCGATGTGCTCGATCACGGCGGGTGGCGCGATGCGCGCCAGCCGTGCGCGGTCGCCATCGTCGAGATAGGTCGGCGCGAGGTCGGCGATCAGCCGGCGCGGCACGCTGTCCAGCGCCTCGCTCAGCAGGCAGTAGCCCAGCCCGGTCGGCCGCCACGCTCCGCGTCGCGTGACGATCTCGATGATGCCGGCGCAGGAGCGCAGGACGATGCCGGAGGCCAGGTGGGTATGGGTCCCGCGGCAGCCGTCGAACTGCCAGGCGTCCGGCTCCCTGCGCAGGCTGGTGGCGAGCCGGTGCGCTTCGGGAGCCAGCCGGCGGCTGATCCACCGCCAGCCGAACAGCCGGGCGGCCAGCCAGGGCGGCGTGGACAGCCTGAGCAGCGCCAGGCTGCCGACCAGCAGCATGAGCAATCCGCCGGTCAGCAAGATAGCCGCGGCGCCTGCCATAAGACGATGGATGGTCACGGTTGCCTCGCGCTGGTCGCCGCGGCCGGGACGGCGGCCGAGCTTGGCGGCGGGCAGCGGGGGAGATCAAGACGCCGCGTCGCCGGTTTGCACCGCGGAGCGATCGCCTCGCCCGGTGCGCGCGGGCCACCCCTGGCCGAAGTTGGTAGGCCTCCGCGTCGTGCCCAGCGTGTCGTGCATGAAGGGCCGCCGCAGGAGGTTAGGGTCGGGCAGCACGAACTGGTCCCGGATCCAGTGTCCGAGCGAGCCCGTGCTCGGGATCGCGGGCCGCGTCCGGCAGCGCCACCCCGAGGCGGGCCAGCGAATAGAACAGCCTGTGCCTGGCCGCCGCCAGCTTCTGCCAGAGCACCAGCCGCTCCGGGGCACGGAGAACGGGAATGGTCCGGTTGTGCCGGCAGGACTGCAGAACCGCGCGCCGGATGCGGCATCGACCGGCCGGTCGGGACGGCCTTTGGCATCTTTGTGCCGCCGCTTCGCGTTAGAGGCCGAACGCGGGTCGTGAGTCCCCGCGTGCGGGACAGGGAGGAGAAGCGCGATGGTCGACAGCAACCGCATCGAGGGCACGGCCAAGGATGCGATCGGCAAGGTGCAGGACGGCATGGGCGGCCTGCTCGGCGACGGTGCGATGCAGGCGAAGGGCAAGGCCCAGCAGGCGGTAGGCCAGGCGCAGGATTATTACGGCGACCGGCTCGACACGGCACGCGATTTCGTGGCCGACCAGCCGTTGCTGGCCATCCTCGGCGCGAGCCTGGTCGGCTTCATTCTCGGCACGATCTTCGCCCGGCGCTGATCGCGTCAGGCGCCGGGCCGTTGCGTGGCGCCGGAGCATCGTCCGGCCCGGCTCCGAACCGGCTATCGATCCGCACCTGCAACTTACCCCCGGGCCTGCGTCTTCATCCGGCCGGGCGGCTCCGCCCGGTCGGATGGCGCCCAGGCTCTCAACAACACAGGACCCTGAAGATGCTGAAGCTTGCCCTGCTCTTTCTCGTCATTTCGATCATCGCCGGTATCTTCGGCTTCGGCGGGATCTCGGCCGCCTCGGCAGGGATTGCCAAGATCCTCTTCTTCATCTTCATCGTGATCTTCCTCGTCTTCCTGGTGCTCGGCGTCATGGCCGGCAAGGCGATCTTCTGAGGCACGCCAGGCTGTAGGCTGCGCGCCGCGGGCTGGCCGGCCGGGTGCTTTGGCACTCAGGCGTCCGGCCAGCCCGCGGTGACGACACCGTGCGCTTCCAGCGCGCGGACAAGGTCTCCGCCGAGCAGGGTGGCCAGCTCGGCCTCCTGCGCGTAGCCCGGCATCAGGCGCGCGAGAAGCGGGTCGGGTCGGGCCGCGGGATGGAAGTAGATCTCGCTCAGTCCCGGCGGCAGATGGGCCACCAGCCGGGCCACGCGCGCCTCGCGCATCTGCCCGCTCCAGGCCAGTCCGAAGCAGCACTCCGTGGTCGCCAGCCGCGCGCGTCGCGCCTGCGCCCGCAGCAGGCGGGTCCACAGCAACAGGGCGCGCCCGCCCGGGCCGGTGCGGGTGCCGTCCGCCGCTCGCAGCGGGCGCTGCGGCTCGGCTGGCACGCGTATGGCGCGAAGCCCGTGCCGCAGCCCGGCCTCGATCAGCATCCTGCCCACGGTCGGATGGAGATGCATGTGCTTGTGGGCGTTGGCGTGGTCCAGGCGCAGGCCGGTGGCGGCGAAGCCCTCGAACTGGGCCTCGATCTCGCGGGCCAGCTCGCGACGGACGACGGGCGAGAAGAAATAACGCAGGCCCAGGCGCCACTGGTCGGATGGGAACCAGCCGTCCGGACCCACCAGGTGCGGGATACGCGCGGGCGGCAGCGCGGCGCGGCCCTCGATCACCACCAGATGCAGCCCGACCCGCAACCCCGGCAGCCGCCGGGCGCGGGCCACCGCGTCGGCGGCGGCCGGGGCCGAGACCATCAGGCTGGCGGTGCTCAGCAGCCCGTCACGGTGGGCGCGCTCGACCGCCTCGTTGACGCTCTCGCTCAGGCCGAAATCATCGGCCGAGAAGATGACGCGCCGCGCCGCGCGAGCCGTCATCGTCAGCCAGGGCTCAGGCGGCGTGGCGCTCGCGCAGGAACTGGAAGAACTCGACGCCCTCGCGCAGGCGGCGCTTCATCATCTGCGGGCTGCGCACCATTTCGCCCACGATCGAGGCGATCTTCGGCGCCCGGAAATAGAACTTCCGGTAGAAGGTCTCGACGCTGTCGAAGATCTCGGTGTGGCTGAGATGCGGGTAGTGCAGGGGTGCGATCTGGATGCCGTGCTCGTCGATCAGCTCGGCGTTCGACTCGTCAAGCCAGCCATTCTCGGTGGCCTGCTTGTGCAGGAAGGTGCCGGGATAGGGGGCGGCGAGGCTCACCTGCAGGGTGTGCGGGTTGATCTCGGTGGCAAACCGGATCGTCTCCTCGATGGTCTCCTTCGTCTCCCCGGGCAGGCCGAGAATGAAGGTGCCGTGGATCTTGATGCCGAGTTCGTGGCAGTTGCGGGTGAACTCGCGGGCCACGTCGATGCGCATGCCCTTCTTGATGTTGTACAGGATCTGCTGGTTGCCGCTTTCGTAGCCGACCAGCAGCAGGCGCAGGCCGTTGTCCTTGAGCACCTCGAGAGTTGCGCGCGGCACGTTGGCCTTGGCGTTGCACGACCAGGTGACGCCCAGGCGGCCGAGCTCGCGGGCGATGGCCTCGGCGCGCGGCAGGTCGTCGGTGAAGGTGTCGTCGTCGAAGAAGAACTCGCGCACCTGCGGGAACATGCGCTGGGCGCGTGCGATCTCCTCGGCCACGTGGCGCGGGCTGCGCGTGCGGTAGCGGTGCCCGCCCACCGTCTGCGGCCACAGGCAGAAGGTGCAGCGAGATTTGCAGCCGCGCCCGGTGTAGATGGAGATGTAGGGGTGCTGCAGGTAGCCGATGAAGTAGTCCTCGATGCGCAGGTCGCGCTTGTAGACGTCGGTGACGAACGGCAGGCTGTCCATGTCCTCGATGATCGCGCGCTCGCGATTGTGCACGATCTTCCCCGACGCGTCGCGCCAGGAGATGCCGTCGATGGCGGCGAAGTCGCGGCCTTCTGCCACCTCCTTCAGCGTGAAGTCGAACTCGTTGCGCGCCACGAAATCGATCGGGGCACCCTTCAGCAGGCTTTCCTCCGGCTGCACCGCGACCTTGGCACCCACCATGCCGATCTTCAGCGAAGGCTTGGCGTCCTTGAGCGCCTGGGCCACGCGCACGTCGGAGGCAAACGACGGGGTGGAGGTGTGCAGGACGACCAGGTCTCGGGTCACCGCGTCGGCCAGCACCGGCTCCATGCCGAGGCGCGCCGGCGGCGCGTCGATCAGCCGGCTGCCCGGGATCAGGGCCGCCGGCTGGGCGAGCCAGGTCGGATACCAGAACGACTTGATCTCGCGCTTGGCCTGGTAGCGCGAGCCGGCCCCGCCATCGAACCCGTCGAAGGAAGGTGGCTGAAGGAACAGCGTGTTCATCATGGTCGGTCAGTCACCTTGCGCGAGAGGCGGGTGTGCGTGGGCCAGGGCCAGGTCGCCGGCGGCGCTGATGGCGTGGGCGGGCAGGCCGTCGGCCGCGATGGAACGTCGGGCCGACACGCGCAGCATCTGGCCGCGCCAGTTGACCCTGTTGCCGCTGAAGCTTCCCGCCATGACGACGGCCGAGAGAAAATCGCGCAGCGGCAGCAGCAGTACGGGCAGGGCGGGACTCGGCCGGCCCTGCCGACCGATGCCGCGCGTGAGGCGGTCGATGCTGGCGGCCGCCCCGGCCCGCACGGCCCATGTCACGCCGAGCAGTAACAGGCTCCACGGTGCCAGGCCAGAGGCGGCAGCGGCGACCGCGGCCCAGAACAGCGGGAACTGCACGGCCGAGGCCGCATAGCCCAGCGGCTCCACGGCCCGTACCGTACGGCCCCAGCGCAGCTCGTGGGCATAGAGGGCAGCTGGGCCGCCTTCGGCGACCGTCGTGGCGGTGAGCGTCGGCGCAATGGCAATGTGCAGGCCGAGGTCCCGCACGAGACTGCCAAGCACGGAGTCGTCGGCGACGTGCGGCAGCAGCATCGGCAGGCCGCCGATCCGGTCCAGGGTCTCGCGCCGCAGCGCCATGGTCGAGCCGAGGCAATCCTGGCGTCCGAGCAGGCGCGACATCAACACGCCGGGCAGGAAGCTGTGGTTGATCTGGTCGGCGGCGAAGCGCCGGGACAGCGACGGTGACGCGGGGATGCCCTGGTAGAGCGTGGTGACCAGCCCCACCCGCTCGTCGCGGGCAAAGGTCAGTGCCACCTGGCGCAGATAGTCGGGTGCGACATGGATGTCGGAGTCCGAGATCACCAGCAGGTCGTGGCGCGCGTGCGGCAGCATGTTGATCAGGTTGCCGATCTTGCGGTTCGGGCCGTGCTGGGTGGAGTCGATCACCAGGCACAGGTCGCGATCGGGGAAGCGGCGGCACAGGCGCCTGACCACCTCGACCGCCGGATCGGTGCTCCGCTGCACGCCGAAGACGATCTGCGCGCAAGGGTAGTCCTGGGTGATGAAGCCGAGCAGTGCCTCCTCGAGCAGCGGCTCGTCGCCGTGCAGCGGCTTGAGCACGCTGGCCGGCGGCAGGAGCACGTCGGCGAAAGGTCCGTCAGCCCGGCCGGGCCCGGCTGCCATCCCGCCGGCCACCCACCGTGCCCGCGTCACCGAGCGCCTGTAGCGCGCGAAGGCGAGCGCTCCGGCGGCCGCCTGCACGCAGCCGAGCAGGGCCAGGACGCCCGCAACCGCGCTCGCCACGAGCAGGGCGGAGGCGAACATGCTCATGTCTGATAAGTGCGGGGGGTGGTCATGGAGCGAGGCCGGCTGCTGCTGCGATCAGGTCTCGGAAAAGCTCTGTATCTTCTTTTTCAGGCTCTCGATCAAAGGCGTAGCATCGCCGGTTGCGACTGTTGAGCCGAAATCCGAGCGCTGCACGGCCACCTGGCTGATATGGCCATCGAGCAACACGTCGACCGCCCGCCAGCCCTGGGGCGTACGGCGCATGACGTAGTCGACCTTGGTGACGCTGCCCGAGGGCGAACCGATCGTTGTCTGCACGATCTGGTCCGAGCCGTAGGGGGACGGGCGCGCGGTCGGCTGCACCTGCAGCACGTCCTGCGAGTTGTTGGTGAAGTTCGACACGTAGCGCGCGACGGTGAACTCCCGGAACACGTCCAGCAGCTTCTGCTTCTGGTCGGTGGGAAGCGAGTTGTAGCGCAGCCCGACGGAGGTGCGCAGCACGGTCGGCAGGTCGAACGCCTGGTCCACGGCCGGGGTCAGCGTCGACAGGCGCTGCTCGAACGGCACCGAACTGCCTGCCTTCTCCATGCGGGTGAGTGCGGCGTAGAGCGATTCGATGGGGGCGACCGGGCTGCTCGCAGCCTGCGCCCAGGCGACCGCCGGGGACGGGGAGGCAAGACCGATGGGGGCCACCGCCAGCAGGAAACCGGCGATCAGGCCATGGGACAGGTTCAGACGCATGACCTTCATGATGTCGGGCTGAGACGTCCCGCCGACAACCCCACGACGCCCTCCAGCGGCACGCCGAGGGCGGCCAGTGCCACGCGGACGATGTCGCCCGCCGCCAGTCCCGCCTCGGCGATCTGGGCGGCCGGCAGGTTGTGGTCGATCAGCCGGTCGGGCAGCGTCATCGGCCGGACACGCACCTGGTCGAGCAGGCCGGTATGGGCGAGGTGGTGCATCACGGCCGCACCGAAGCCGCCGGCCGCACCTTCCTCGATGGTGACCAGCACCTCGTGGTTGCGCGCCAGGCGCTCGATCAGCGCCGTGTCGAACGGCTTGGCGAAGCGCGCATCGGCGACCGTGGGCGGCAGCCCGCGCGCGGCGAGCTCATCGGCGGCGCGCAGCGTGTCGGCCAGCCGTGTGCCGAGGCTGAGCAGGGCGATGCCGCCCTTCTTGCGCCCCTGCTGGCTGCCCGCCTCGCGCATCACCCGGCCGCGGCCGATCTCCAGGATTTCGCCCCGGGCCGGGAGGGTGAGCCCGATCCCGTTGCCGCGCGGGTAGCGCAGGGCAATCGGCCCCTGATCGAAGGCCGCCGAGGTCGCGGTCATGTGCAGCAGCTCGAGCTCGTCGGCCGGCGCCATGATGGTCATGTTGGGCAGGCAGCCGAGATAGTTGAGGTCGAACGAGCCGGCGTGGGTGGCGCCGTCGGCCCCCACCAGCCCTGCCCGGTCGATGGCGAAGCGGACCGGCAGGTTCTGCAGCACGACGTCATGCACCACCTGGTCGTAGGCGCGCTGCAGGAACGTGGAATAGATGGCGCAGAACGGGCGCAGGCCCTCGGTGGCCATGCCGGCGGCGAAGGTCACCGCATGCTGCTCGGCGATTCCCACGTCGAAGAACCGCTCGGGATAGGTTCTCGCGAACTTCTCGAGCCCGGTGCCCGACGGCATCGCCGCGGTGATCGCCACGATCTTCGGATCGGCCTCGGCGGCGGCCAGCAGGCCGCGGGCGAACACCGAGGTGTAGCTCGGCGGCCCCGGCGGGGTCTTGGCCTGCTCGCCGGTGACGACGTTGAACTTGCTGACCGCGTGGTACTTGTCGCCCGACTCCTCGGCCGGGGCGTAGCCGCGGCCCTTCTGGGTGATGACGTGCAGCAGCACCGGACCGCTTTCCTCGGCGTCGCGCAGGTTGCGCAGCACCGGCAGCAGGTGGTCCATGTTATGGCCGTCGATCGGGCCGATATAGTAGAAGCCCAGCTCCTCGAACAGCGTCCCGCCGGTCAGGATGCCGCGGGCATATTCCTCCGCCTTCTTCGCCGTGCGCTCGATCGGGTGCGGCAGGCGCTTGGCCACCCTCCCTGCGAGGTCGCGCAGGTTGAGGAACGAGCGCGAGCTCATCAGCCGCGACAGATAGGCGCTCATCGCGCCGACCGGCGGGGCGATCGACATCTCGTTGTCGTTGAGCACCACGATCAGCCGGGCGCGTGACGAGCCGGCATTGTTCATCGCCTCGTAGGCCATGCCGGCCGAGATCGCGCCGTCGCCGATCACCGCTATCACGTGCCGGTCGGCGAGCGAGGAATCCTCGCTGGACAGCAGCTCGTGCGCGGTGGCCATGCCGAGCCCGGCCGAGATCGAGGTCGAGGAGTGGGCCGCACCGAACGGGTCGTACTCGCTTTCCGAGCGGCGGGTGAAGCCGGACAGGCCGCCCGGCTGGCGCAGGGTGCGGATGCGCGCGCGGCGCTCGGTCAGGATCTTGTGCGGGTAGGTCTGGTGGCCCACGTCCCAGATCAGCCGGTCGCGCGGCGTGTCGAACACGGCGTGCAGAGCTACAGTAAGCTCGACCACGCCGAGCGAGGCGCCGAGATGGCCGCCGGTGGTGGAGACCGCGTCGATGGTCTCCGAACGCAGTTCGCTCGCCACCTGGGCAAGCTGCTCGTTGCTCATCCCGCGCAGGTCGGCCGGAGCCGCGACACGGTCGAGCAGCGGGGTGCGGAGCATGGCACCCGAATTGTGGCCGATGCTGCTCCGGTCCACGCCCCGGTCCACGCCTCGATCTGCGCCCCGGTCCACGCCCCTGTCGCCTGGCAGCCCCTTGCCGCCATGCGCCTCGACCGCGCGCAGCCGCGCCTTGTCGGAGGCGGGCTCGGACGTGGAGGCCTGCGCGGGAGCCTTCGCCTTGTCCATGATACCGATCTCCCTCGCTCCTCGCGGGTCGCAGCTCTAGGCCCGGCCCTGCAACCTGCTCGCCACGCGTCGAGCCGGCCGCCGCGTTCCCCGGGGCGACCCGAGGTTCGACTCCGGACGGCCGGCCAACCAATCGGCGCTTCTAGCGCCAAATCCGTCATCTGTGCCAGACAGGCGGCGCGTTCTGTTGCTCCGACGCCACAGGCTGCCTCGGTGTTGCGCTGACACCTGCGTGATGGCGTTGTTTGCTCGCCGGCCCCGGCTAGGTCTATAGGCTCGTCGATCGGGGCACGTTCCGGGCCACTCTGCCGGCCGCTTTCCCCCGACCGTGCCTCACGGCGCCGATGAGCGGATTGGGAGTTTCGATGGCCGTTCCACTGATGCAGGCCGTAAGGGTCGGCGCTTACGTGCTCAAGCAGCATCTCAGCGGGCGCAAGCGCTATCCGCTGGTCCTCATGCTCGAGCCGCTGTTCCGCTGCAACCTGGCCTGCGCCGGCTGCGGCAAGATCGACTATCCGGCGCCGATCCTCAACCAGCGGCTGTCCGTCCAGGAATGCCTCGACGCCGACGCCGAGTGCGGCGCCCCGGTGGTCGCGGTGGCCGGCGGCGAGCCGCTGCTGCACAAGGACATGCCGCAGATCGTTGAGGGGCTGCTGGCCCGCAAGCGGTACGTGTATCTCTGCACCAACGCGCTGCTGCTCGAGAAGAAGCTCGACGACTACAAGCCCAACCCGTTCTTCTCCTGGGACGTGCATCTCGACGGCGACCAGGTGATGCACGACGCGTCCGTCTGCCAGGACGGCGTGTTCGACCGGGCGGTGGCGGCGATCAAGAAGGCCAAGGCGCGCGGCTTCCGCGTCTCGATCAACTGCACGCTGTTCGACGGCGCCGATCCGGCACGCGTGGCCCGCTTCTTCGACGAGGTGATGGCGCTCGGCGTCGACGGCATCATGACAGCACCCGGCTACGCCTATGAGCGTGCCCCGGACCAGGCCCACTTCCTCAACCGCCAGAAGACCAAGCAGCTGTTCCGCGACATCTTCCGCCTTGGCCGCGGCAAGAAGTGGAAGTTCACCCAGTCGCCGCTGTTCCTCAACTTCCTGGCCGGCAACGAGACCTACCATTGCACCCCGTGGGGCAAGCCGCTGCGCAACGTGTTCGGCTGGCAGCGTCCCTGCTACCTGCTCGGCGAGGGCTATGCGAGCTCGTTCAAGGAGCTGATGGAAGATACCGCCTGGGACCAGTACGGCACCGGCAACTACGAGAAGTGCGCCGACTGCATGGTCCATTCGGGCTACGAGTCCACCGCGGTGATGGACGCGGTGAAGCGCCCGCTGCACATCCTCAAGGTGGCGCTCAAAGGGCCGCAGACCGAGGGTCCAATGGCCCCAGAGATCCCACTCGATAAGCAGCGCCCGGCCGAATACGTGTTCAGCAGGCATGTCGAGGAGCGCATGACCGACCTGGCGGCCAAGAAGCGGCCGGCCAAGGCGCCGGTGGTCAACGTCGTGCGCTCCGAATCGGCCGACGCCGCCGACTGAGCGTGCCGCGCCCGGCCCGCCGCAAGCAGGCCGGGCGTGGACGCCGAACGATCCGCAGCGCCTCATCCGCTCCGGCGACATCATGCGCGTGCGGCAAGCTGCTCGCCTACCGGCGATCTGGGGCGACACGTCCGATCCTGTTACATCGGAATCTGCTCTAGACTGACCGCATGATCCTTTCGCTCGTCCTGGTCCTGCTGTTGGTGTTCCTCAACGGCGTCTTTGCCATGGGCGAGCTGGCCCTGATCTCGGCCCGCCGGCCGCGGCTCGTCGTGCTGGAGCGGCGCGGCGTGCCGGGGGCGGCAAGGGCGCGCAGCCTGGCCGAGGACCCGCAGCGTTTCCTGCCCACCGTGCAGGTCGGCATCACCCTGGTCAGCATCGTCGAGGGCACGTTCGGCGGCGCCCGGATCGCCGGCGGCCTTGCCCCCTACCTCGCCGCCGTTCCGCTGCTGCGCCCGGTGGCAGGCGAACTGGCGCTGGCCCTGGTGGTGATCGCCATCACCTTCCTGATGCTGGTGCTCGGCGAGCTGGTGCCCAAGCAGCTCGCGCTGCGCCGCCCCGAGCCGATCGCGGCCAGCCTCGCCCTGCCGCTCATCATCCTGGCCCGCATCACCAAGCCCGTCGTCTGGCTGCTGGCGCGGGCCTCCGCTCTCGTGCTCCGCCTCGGCGGGTTCTCCGGCGAGCCGCGCCAGGGTGTCACCGAGGAGGAGCTGCGCGCCGTCCTGTCCGAGGGCACCCAGGCCGGGCTGCTGGAGGTGGAGGAGCGCTACATGATCGAGCGGGTGCTCCGCCTCGCCGACCGGCCGGTGCGGGCGGTGATGACGCCGCGCAACGAGCTGTTCTGGATCGACCGGCGTGCCGGCCGCACGGAGCTCGCCACCGCCATCAAGGGCAACCCGCACACCCGCCTGGTGGTCTGTGACGGCGGCATCGACGAGCCGGTCGGCATCCTCCAGGTCAAGGACGTGCTGGACATGCTGCTCGGCGGCGGCGAGTTCAGCATCGAGGCGGTGATCCAGCCGCCGCAGGTGGTGCCCGAGACGATCAGCGCGCTCGACGCTCTCGAGCAGCTGCGCGGCCTGCACCAGGGCATCCTGCTGGTGCTCGACGAATACGGCAGCTTCGAGGGCATCGTCACCACCGCCGACATCTTCGCCGCCATCGCCGGCGAGCAGCAGGAGGACGGCGCCGCCCCGGCCACCGGCGGCACGGACAGCGGCGTGGTCAATCTCGACGGCACCGTGCCGGCCGACGAGGTCAAGGACCGGCTGGCACTCGGCGACCTGCCGTCGGCGGGCAGCTACCACACCCTGGCCGGGCTGATCCTCGCCCTGCTGCGCCGGGTGCCGGCGGTGGGCGACAAGGTGGCGTTCTCGGGCTGGATGTTCGAGGTCACCGAGATGGACGGCCGCCGCGTGCAGCGCGTGCAGGCGAGCCGGCAGACGCTGGCCGAGAACTGAACCGCGCCGCGTCCCGCCCCTTCCGCTGAGTGGCGGCAGCACGGCACGGAGATTGCGTCGGCTCCGTGATCACGTCGAGCGGAGAACGGCGCATGCAGAACGCTGACCCGGGCCTCTACAATCGCGACCTGGCCCCCGTGCCCGCCGAACGGCGGGACTGGAGCTGGGTGAACATGGGCACCGTCTGGATGGGAATGGTGCACAATGTGGTCGCTTATGAGGCAGCCGCCGGCCTGATGGCGCTGGGCCTGAGCGCCGCCCAGGCCCTGCTTGCCGTGCTGGTCGCCTACGGCCTGCTGTTCGTTGCCATGTGGTTCAACGCCCGCCCGGGCACCCGCTACGGCATTCCGTTCTGCGTGCTGATCCGCTCGGCCTTCGGCCCGCGCGGTGCCCAGTTGCCGGTGGTGATCCGCGGCTTCTGCGCCATCTTCTGGTTCGCCGTGCAGGGCTATGCCGGCAGCGAGGCGATCGATGCGGTGCTCGGCACCCTGTTTCCCGCCTGGGCGCACATGACCACGCCGATCCTCGGCCTGGCGCTGAAGGGCTGGCTGGCCCTGGCCATGTTCTGGGCCCTGCACGCCTGGATCGTCTCGCACGGCGTGCACCGGATCCGCAATTTCGAACTGTTCGCGGGTCCCCTGGTCATCCTGGTGGGGCTGATCGCCACGGGCTGGGGGCTGCATGTCGCGCACGGGCTCGGGCCGCTGTTCGACACGCCGTCAAAGCTGAGCGGGGCGCATCTGTGGCTGACCTTCGCGGTCGGCGTCACCGGCATGATCGGCATCTGGTCGACCTTTGCGGTGAACATCCCCGACCTGTCGCGCTTCGTGCGTTCCGAGCGCGACCAGGTGATCGGCCAACTCATCGGCCTGCCGGTCACCGCCGTCGTGTTCACCGCGATGAGCGTGATCACCACCTCGGCCTCGATGATCGTCTTCGGCCATCCGATCTGGGATCCGGTGACCCTGCTGCTGGCCCTCCACCAGCCCTGGATCCTGCTGCTCGGCGGGGCGACGATCGTGATCGCGACGCTGTCGGTCAACGTCGCCGCCAACATCATGCCGGCCGCCTTCGACCTGGTGAACCTCATGCCGCGGCGGCTCACCTTCACCTCCGCCTCCATGCTGGTCCTGGCCATCGGTCTGCTGTTCATGCCCTGGCTGTGGTTCAAGGATGCGGGCAGCATCTTCAAGGTGCTGGGCGGCATCGGCGGCCTGCTCGGCCCCGTCACCGGGATCATGCTGACCGACTACTATCTGGTCCGCCGCCAGCATCTGGCGGTCGACGAACTCTATCAGTACGAGGGCCGCTACCGCGGCCGGGCCGGCTGGAACCCGGCGGGGGTGGCCGCCTTCCTGCTCGGCGGCGCGATCGCCTCGATCGGCGAGATCGTTCCCCGGCTGGCAGTGCTTGGCGCCTTTTCCTGGTTCATCGGGGTGGCGGTCGGCGCCGCCGTCTACGCCCTGCTTGCCCACCGGCTGCCAGGGACGGAGGTGAGCCGGACCCGGGTCGACTACGCCGCCTGAGGGCGGGGAGGGTCGTCATCCAGGGTCGTTCGCAGCAGCAGCAGGTCGCTCCACGCGTCCCGGCGCGAAGCCGGGTTGGCCAGCAGGAACGACGGGTGGCGCATCGCCAGCGCCGGCAGCGGCATCTCGCACCCGGGCACGGCGGCGTCGCGCCACCGGCCGCGCAGCCGGCCGAACGGCTCCTCGCCAAGCAGGGCGCGCGCCGGGCGGACGCCGAGCAGCAGCAGCCGGCGCGGCCGGCACAATGCGACCAGCCGGTGCAGGAACGGCAGGCACAGCGCCATCTCGGTCGGGCTCACCTTGCGGTCGCCGGGCGGCCGCCACGGCACCAGCGGTGCCGCGAGCAGCGCTGCGCGGTCCAGCCCGATGCTGCCCAGCATCCGGTCGAGCAGCTCGCCGGGCGCTCCGGCGAACAGCCGCCCGGTCCGGTCTTCGTCGGGCCCCGGCACCTCGCCGATCAGCAGCAGCCCGGCATCGGCTGGCCCTTCCGGACAGAGCGTGTGGCCGGCAGTGTCGCGCAGCGCGCAGCCGGTGAAGGCACGGATCGCCTCGCACAACGCCTCCAGGCTGCCTGCCGCCCCGGCCGCCGACTGTGCTGCCTCCAGCCTTGCCTGCGGACCGGCAAGCCCATGCTGGACCGCCGGCAGCCGGGCGGCGAGCGGCGGGGTCGCTGCGCCACCCGGTTGTGAAAGCTGGCCGGCAGCGCCCCGGGGCTGCTGTTCAGGCCGCGGTTCGGGGCGCTGCCCAGGCCGCTCGGGATGTTTTTGGAGCGCCCCCGGCCGCTCCGCGCCGTGCCCGGATCCGTCCCGCCGGTCGCCGCGCTGCCAGTCGGGGTGATCGGCGGGTGCGAGACGGTCGACCGGCACGTCGCCGATCGCCTCGTCCACGCCCCAGTCGAGTTGCAGCCTCAGCCAGGCCAGGGCGTCCCCGGCCGCCGTCGCGCCGCTTGCTTCGTTCAGAGTGACCGGCCCCCGTTGCGTCCAGGCCGGCGAGGATAGCTCTCGCCCTGTCGCCCTGGTAGCCTTGCCCGCATGTCGTTTCCTCTTCGTTTCGCCGCCACGGCGCTGGCTTGCGCGTCCCTGGCGGCGGCCGGCTCCGTCATCCTCGCGGTGCCGGCTGCGGTCCCGGCCAGGGCGTCGCGCGATGCGGACCATGCCGCACCGTCCGACGCGGATCCGGACGGGAGGTACGGAGCCTATCTGAGCGGCTCGGTGGCGGCGGCCCTCGGCGACCCTGATGCGGCGGCGCAGCGTTTCGCCGAAGCCCTTGCCGACGACCCCACCGATCCGGGACTGGAAGGGCAGGCCTTCGTCTATGCCGTCCTGGCCGGCCGCCCGGGGGTCCCGGAGCTTGCCCGCGGTGCCGCCGGCAACCCGCTTGCGCCGCTGGCGCTGGGCAACGCGGCGGCGCAGCGCGGCCAATGGGGAGAAGCGCAGCTGCAGTATGGCCGCGACGGCGGCAACGCGCTGAACCAGCTCCTGCGCCCGTTGCTGGTGGGCTGGTCGCTGCAGGGGGCGGGCCACACCGATAACGCGCTGGCCACCCTGGCTGCGGCGAGTGCCGGCAGCCCTGCGGTGGGCCTCTATGAGCTGGCGGCGGCGATGATCGCCGATCTCGCCATGCGCCACGACGAGGCGGCGGGCCTCTATGCGCAGGCCGCCGCCAGCTACCCGCAGACCGACCTGATCGCCGCCCAGGCCTACGGCAGCTTCCTGGCCCGCGGCGGCCGCAGCGCGCAGGCCCAGGCGCTGATCCACCGCCTGGTCGGTGCGATCCCGGCCCTGGCGCTGGCCGAGCCGGGCCTGGATTCCAGCCTCCAAACGCCCCCCGTGGCCGACGCGCTGCAGGGACTGGCCTATTCCTATCTGATGATGGCCGCCCTCCTGCAGCAGCAGGCGCCGCACGGCGCCGAGGCGGAGATGTTCATGCTCCGCTTCGCGCTGGACCTGCAGCCCGGCCTGGCACCGGCCCGGCTGCTGCTGGCCGAGCTGCAGCTCGGACCCAACACGCCCCATCCGGTCCGGCCACTCGCCGATCGCCGGCAGGACGCCATCGCCACCCTGCGCGCGATTCCGCCAGGCGATCCGCTGGCGCCCATCGCCCAGTTGCGCCTGGCGATGCTCGACTCGTCGGCCGGGCATCCGGCACGGGCGCAGACCCTGCTCGAGCATCTGGCCGCCAGCCGCCCGGCGTCGCCGCAGCCGCTGCAGGCGCTCGGCGACGTGCTGCAGGACGAGCATGAGTACGGCGCGGCGATCAAGGCCTATGACGGCGCGATCCGCCTGATGGGGCCGCTGCACGGCGACGACTGGCCGGTCCTGTTCGCGCGCGCCACCGCCTATGACCGCGCCCAGGACTGGAGCGCCGCACAGCTCGACCTGCAGCAGGCGCTGCGGCTCGCGCCCAACGAGCCCTTCCTGCTGAACTATCTCGGCTATAGCTGGGTCGAGCGCAAACACGCGCTCGGCGACGCGCGCGCGATGATCGAGCGTGCGCTGGACTCCAAGCCCGATGACGGCTCGATCCGCGACAGCCTGGGCTGGGCGATGTTCCGGCAGAACGACATCGCCGATGCGGTGCGCGAACTGGAGCATGCCGCCGAGCAGATGCCTGAGGACCCGACCGTCAACTACCATCTCGGTGCCGCCTACTGGGCGGCCGGCCGGCATGTCGAGGCGCGCGACCAGTGGCGCTGGGCGCTGCTGCTGCATCCCGACAAGCAGGACGCCGTGCGCATACGAACCGCGCTGCGCGCCTCGAACCAGCAGGGTGCCGATCCGCTGACCGCTGCCGACGCCCTGCCCATCAGCCCCGATGAGTGACGCCGTGCCTGGCGCTTCGAACCTGGACCCTGCCAAGTCGGGCCTTTCGAACCCGGGGCGCGGCGCTTCAGGCTCCGCGGCGTCCCCCATCCTGCGCGAGGCGGCGCACGCCAAGGTCAATCTCTACCTCCATGTCACCGGCAAGCGCGAGGACGGCTACCACCTGCTCGACAGCCTCGCCGTGTTCGCCGGCTGCGCGGACGGGCTTTCGGCCGCACCCTCTGGCCGCATGTCGCTCGCCATCGAGGGGCCGTTCGGCGACCGCCTGCCGCCCGACGACCCGGACAATCTCGTGCTGCGTGCGGCCTCGCTGCTCGCCGCTCCGGCCGCACCAGGACTGGCGCTGGTTCTCGACAAGCACCTGCCGGTCGCCTCTGGGATCGGCGGCGGCTCGGCGGATGCCGCGGCCGCTCTGCGCCTGCTGCGCCGCGCCTGGTCGCTTGAGGCGGAGCTCGACGAGCAGCGGCTGCACGACCTCGCCACCCGGCTGGGTGCCGACGTGCCCGTCTGCCTCGCCCAGCGCCCGGCCCGCATGCGCGGCATCGGCGAGCGGCTTGAGCCGGTGCCCGCGCTGCCCGACATCGGCATGATGCTGGTCAATTGCGGCGAGGCGGTCGCCACCCGCGACGTGTTCCGCGTCCGCGCCGCCCCGTTCAGCCCCGAGGCGGAGCTGCCCCAGGCGGAGCTGCCCCAGGGAGGGACCGCGACCGGAACGCATGCCTGGCCGGACGCGGCAGCCCTCGTGGCCAGCCTGTCGCGCCTGACCAATGATCTCCAGGCGCCCGCCTGCCGGATCTGCCCCGCCATCGCCGACGTGCTCGGGCTGATCGCCGGGCTTCCGGGCTGCCTGCTGGCCCGCATGAGCGGCAGTGGCGCCACCTGTTTCGGGCTGTTCGCCAATCCGCAGGCTGCGCGTCGCGCGCGCGACGCGGCGCGCATGCCGGAGCATTGGTGGGCCTGGGCTGGAGGCCTGCACCGGCCGGCCTGAGCGGCGCGGCAGCCACCGCCCCGCGCGTGCGGTGCAGCAATCGCTGGTTCCGCGCCCTGGGAACGTGCTTTGTTGCATCCTTCGACGGCGGCAGCGTTGGAGGCCGGTCTTGAGCACCCGAATGCGTGTCTCCGTGACGGCCGATGGCCGCAGCGCCACCCTGTCGCTGCTGCCGGAAAGCGGCGTCAACGGCGAGATCCCGCTCACCCTCGACCAGCTCAGCCAGCTGATCGCCAGCCTCGGGCAGGCGCGCGCGGCCATCGTCGCCAAGATCCCGCCGGTGCCCATCGAGGGCGCGCCGCTCACACCGGTGTTCGGGACGAGCTGGGCGGTGCAGCCCGAAGCGCTCACCGAGGGCTCGGTCATCGCGTTCCAGCATCCAGCCTACGGTCCGGTGGGATTCGTGCTGCCGCCCGCCGACACCGAGAAGGTGGTCCGCGCCCTGACCACCCATCTCGGCATGGTGCACAGCCAGGATACCGATCGCCAGAGACCGAGTTGAGCGGGTCAGGGAGCGACAACCCTGGCCCAGGGTCGCGCCGCTGGGCCGACCCGGTCACCGCCTCGCGTCTGGCCAAGCTGGTCATGGTGCTGAGCCTGTCCGGTTTCGCCCTGCTGGTGGCGTTCAACAACCTGGTCGATTACAGCTCCAACGCCGCCTTCGTGCGCCATGTGCTGAGCATGGACACCACCTTCCCCGGCAATGCGCTACGCGGCCGTTCGGTGCGCGCCCCCTGGGCGTGGCATCTCGCCTACGGCGCGATCATCGCCGGCGAGGCCACCACCGGGCTGCTGCTGCTGTTCGCAGGTCTCGCCATGCTGCGCTGCCTGCATGGCAGCGCGCGCCGCTTCACGGCGGCCAAAACCCTGGTCCATTACGGCACCCTGACCGGCTTCCTGGTCTGGTTCACCGGCTTCATGGTGGTGGGCGGCGAATGGTTCGCGATGTGGCAGTCGCACGTCTGGAACGGGCAGGAAGCGGCGTTCCGCTTCTATGTGGCCATCCTCGGTGTGCTCATCTACGTGACGATGCCGGAGCCCGCGTCCCTGCCGGCCGGAGAAGCCTGAGCCCGGCGCCGAGCGCCACAAGGCCGGCGACGGCACCCGCCACCGCCTTGTGGCGAGAGGTGAACAGCTCGACGCTGACCTTGCGCGACCGCTCGTCGAAGCGGCCGTGGGCGGCATAGTCGCCGGCGGCGGGCTCGAACAGGTTGTCGGGCGCGTCCGGCGGCACCGGCTCCTTGGTCAGTTGGCCGCTATAGCCGGCGCTGGCCAGGTAGCGGTCGGCCAGGCCGGCGGCCACCCGGTTGGCGAGGATGGCGGTGACGGTGGAGAAGCCGACCCAGACCTCGCGCCGGCGATGGAAGGCGGCGAAGACGATGGCGCGTGCCGGGATCTCCGGCTCGAAGATTGGCGGCACCGGCTGCGGCCGCTTGCCGGTGCGGTTGCGCGCCCAGTTGAATTGCGGCGTGTTGACCGCCGGCAGATGCACCATGGTCAGGTGGATGTCGTCGCCGTCATGCAGGATCTCCGAGCGCAGGCTGTCGGTGAAGCCGCGGATCGCCGACTTGGCGCCGCAATAGACCGACTGCAGCGGCACCGAGCGGTAGGCGAGTGCGGAGCCGACATTGACGATGGTCCCCGCGCCACGCCGGCGCATGCGGCGCAGCGCGGCCATCGTGCCATGCACCGTGCCGAGATAGGTCACCTCCGTGGCGCGCCGGACATCCTCGGGCTGCAGGTCCGACACCGGCGAGAAGACGGTCGCCATGGCGTTGTTGACCCAGACGGTGATCGGACCGAGCGCCTGCTCGATTGCCTCCGCGGCCGCCTCGACCGCGGCTGCGTCAGCGACGTCGGCCGGCGCCACCTGGGCCCGCACGCCGTAGGAGCGCGCTTCCGCCGCCGCCTGTTCGAGGCGAGCCGGTTCCCGGCCGATGAGTCCCAGGTGGCAGCCGCGCCGGGCGAACTCGCGAACCGTCGCGCGCCCGACACCGGCGCCCGCGCCGGTAATGACCACGACCTCACCTGCCATTTCCCTGGCCTCCCACCCCTCGACAAAGGTTCGAACGCCCGGGGTGCGCGCGGGATCGCCCCGCCGTCGGTTTGTCCCTGTCTTGTGTGGCTGCCGGTTTGTGCTGGATGTGGGCGTCGGGCGATGCGACAAGGCCCCCGGCGGCGGGGGAGAGACGGGTTTGATCGGTGTCCTGGCGGGTTGGATCACCGCGGTGATCTCGGCCGGCGGCTATGGCGGCGTGCTGGCGATGATGGCCATCGAGTCCGCCTGCATCCCGCTGCCGTCCGAGCTGATCATGCCGTTCGCTGGCTACCTGGTCTCGACCGGCCGCTTCAGCCTGTGGGCCGTGGCCCTGGCGGGAGCGATCGGCTGCAATCTCGGCTCAACCCTGGCCTGGTGGATCGGTGCCACCGGCGCGCGGCGCTTCGTGGACCGCTACGGGCGCTGGATCCTGCTCGACCATCACGATCTCGACCTCGCCGAGCGCTTCTTCGCCCGCTTCGGCAGCGGGGCAGTGTTCATCGGCCGGCTGCTGCCGGTGGTGCGCACCTTCATCGCGCTGCCGGCCGGCATGGGACGGATGCGGCAGGTGCCGTTCCAGCTCTTCACCTTCGCCGGCTCGCTTATCTGGTGCTGGGCGCTGGCCGCGGCCGGCGAGCAGCTCGGGCGCCGCTGGGAGAGCGATCCGCGCCTGCGTGCCGTCATGCAGGAGTTCCACCTGGTGGTGGCCGCCGCCGTGATCGCCGCGGTGGCCGTCTTCCTCTGGCACAAGCTGCGCCGGCGAGCGCTCTGAGGGGCCTGCGGGTCAGACCGGCAGGGTGACGGTCGCGCGCAGCCCGTGCGGCTGGCGGTTGGACAGCGTGATGTCGCCGCCATGGCCGCGCACCACATTGCGCGCGATCGACAGGCCCAGGCCCGTGCCGCCCGTTTCGCGGTTGCGGCTCGCCTCGACGCGGATGAAGGGCTCGAAAACGCGTTCCAGGTCGCCCGGGGCCAGGCCAGCCCCTTCATCCTCGATCAGCACCGTCACCTGCGCGTTCGCGGGCGGCCGCAGGGTCACGCGCGCGCTGCCGCCATAGGCGATGGCATTGTTGACCAGGTTGGAGAGTGCCCGCTTCAGAGCCATGGAGCGTGCCTGGATGATCACCGGCGGCGGCTCGACGGCGAAGCCGATGGCGTTGGCCATGTCCGGCCGGCCCTCGATCGCTTCGTCGAGGATGGTGCGGATCAGGGCGGTCAGGTCGAGGCGGACCCGTGGCTCGCGATTGGCGCTGTCGCGGCCGAAGGCGAGTGTGGCGGACACCATCGCCTCCAGCTCGTCAAGATCGGCGGTGAACTTGCGCCGCAGGTCCTCGTCCTCGATGAACTCCGAGCGCAGCTTGAGCCGGGTGATCGGCGTGCGCAGGTCATGGCCGATCGCGGTGAGTAGCAGCGTCCGGTCGGTGACGAAGCGCCGGATGCGCGAGGCCATGGTGTTGAAGGCGATGGCGGCGGTGGCCACCTCGAGCGGCCCCTCCTCGGGCAGCGGCGGCGCGTTCACGTCGCGCCCGAGGGCCTCGGCGGCGGCGGCCAGTGTGCGGACCGGCGCCGTCAGCCGCCGCACCGCCCAATGGGTCAGCGCGCCGGTGCAGACGATCATCAGGGTAAAGGCGATCGGGAAGGTCGGCGAGGCGAACAGGTTGAACGGCCGACGCCGCAGGACGAGGTTGAGCCAGCGCTCCTCGTCGGGAAGATGGAGCGAGACGGCAATTCGTCGTGTTTCCCGGTCCCCGGCGACCAGGATCTGGGCCGGGCGCATCCGCTGCGGCAGCGGCACCAGCATGATGTCGAGCCGGAGCTGGCGCTGCAGGGGTGGAGGCGCCATGTCGAAACCGTTGCTGTCCGGCCCCGGCGTCAGGCTGATCCGCGATCCGGGCGGCAGCTTGAGGTGGGCCAGCTCGGCGTTTCGCTGCCCCCGGTCGGTCTCGACGACCGAGCGGTAGAGCGAGGCGATGCGCATGGCCGCTTCGCGGTCGATCTCGGCCCGGTCGGCGTTGATCCGGTCGAGGGCATGGATGGCGAGGCCCGCGGCCTGTACGACGCCCAACCCGGCCAGCAGGACGAGCGCCGTCCGCCCGGCGAGACTGGCCGGCCAGAGCCGCGGCCGCCACAACCCGGGGCGTCGGCCGCTCGGGTCAGACGCGCTCGACATCGGCCGCGAGCACGTAGCCGCCGCCTCTGACGGTCTTGATCACCTGGGCGTTGCGCCCGTCATCCTCGAGCTTGCGGCGCAGCCGGCTGATCGCCACGTCGATCGCCCGGTCGAACGGGCCGGCCTGCCTGCCGCGCAGCAGGTCGAGCAGCATGTCGCGGGTGAGCACGCGGTTGGCGCGGTCCAGCAGGGCGACCAGCAGCTCGTACTCGCCGCCGGTGAGCGGCACCTCCACCCCGTCGGGATTGAGCAGGCGACGGCGGGTCGGCTCGAGCACCCAGCCGGCGAAGCGCAGGATACGGGGCTCGCCATCCTGCTTGCGCTCGGTCTGCTCGGCCGTCCGCCGCATGACGGCGCGCATGCGTGCGAGCAGCTCGCGCGGGTTGAACGGCTTGGGCAGGTAATCGTCCGCGCCCAGCTCGAGGCCGATGATCCGGTCGGTCTCGTCGCCCATCGCGGTCAGCATGATGATCGGCACGTTGCCCTCGCCGCGCAGCCAGCGGGCGAGATCGAGGCCGCTTTCGCCGGGCAGCATCAGGTCGAGGATCACGAGCTGGTAATGCCCCGCCGCCCAGGTGCGGCGTGCCTCACGCCCGTCGCGGGCGGTGCTGACCCGGAACCGGTTGCGCTCGAGGAACCGCGCCAGCAGGTCGCGGATCTCGCGGTCATCGTCGATGATGAGGATGTGCGGCAGGGCTTCCATAACTCGGTTACAATAGGGCGGCGCAGGCCGGAGCGGCAGGGCGCGTTGCGTTGCGTTTCAATTCCGATTGTGACCCGGCTGCGACGGCTAGTCGCGATAGATCATCTTGCGCGTCATCCCGCCGTCGATGACGAACTCGGCGCCGGTGACGAAGCCGCTCTGCGGACCGAGGAGCCAGCTCACCAGGGCGGCCACGTCCTCCACCCGACCAACGCGGCCGGCCGGGTGCTGCGCGTGATCCTCCGGACGCAGTGCGTCTGCGGCCGTGTCGATCCAGCCCGGGCTTACGCAGTTCGCGCGCACCTCCGGGCCGAGACTGACGCTCAGCGCATGGGTCAGCGCCACCAGCCCACCTTTCGAGGCGCTGTAGCTCTCGGTGTCGGGTTCGGACATGTGGGCGCGGGTCGAGGCGACGGTCACGATGCCGCCGTGCCCGCGGCGCAGCGCCGGGGCGGCGGCGCGGGCGAGCAGGAAGGCGCTGCCGAGATTGACATCCAGCACCCGGCGCCATTCGACGAGCGACAGCGCCTCGAGCGGCTTGCGGATCATGATCCCCGCATTGCACACCAATCCCTCGAGCTGGTCGGACAGCCGGGCGGCGACCTCCACCACCTGTGCCACATCCGCCTCGATAGCGACGTCGGCGGCGAGCACGTTCAGGCCCGGGCGGCCAGGGGGCAGCGGCGCGGGATCGACATCCACCGCCAGCACCTGCCAGCCCTCGCCCAGCAGCCGGTCGGTGATGCCGCGGCCGATGCCGCGCGCGGCACCCGTGACCACCGCGGTGCGGCCGGCGCCACTCACCGCCCGGCCTCCCGGTCCGGGCGAGCCCGACTTTCCGCGCAAGGCTGACCATCCCCGCGAGCCCGGCCATTCCTGGGAGTCCGGCGGTCTGGCGCCGGCCGCGCACCGAGGCCAGCTTGCGGGTGGGCAGCGGGGCTACGACAATCGGGCAGGGCTGGAGGTCCACGATGCTTTCGATACGATCCCCGCGCGGGGCGCTGCTGATCATGCTCTGCCTCGCCTGCAACGCGCAACGCGCCCAGGCCCAGGCCCATGCTCAAGCCCGGGCTCAAGCTCCGGCCCAGGCTCAAGCTCCGGCTCAAGCTCCGGCTCAGGCTCCAGCCCCGGGGCAGCCGGCGCTGCCCGGCGCGCCGCAGAGTGGCCCGCCGCCTGGCATGTCCCCACCCGGCCCGGCGGCGGCCCAGCCTGAGGAGGCCCGGCTTGGCCAATCGCAGCCTGCCTCGCCCCGGGGCTCCCAGGGTGGCCCGTCCCCCGGCGTCCCGCCGCCGGGAACGCCGCCGGCTCCTCCACCCGCAAAGGCCGGCCGGCCGCCGGCGCGGATCAGCAAGCCCACGCCACTGGCCGTCAGCCGCCCCGATACCAAGCCTCCGCCGAAAGTGGCGCCCAAACCGGGCCCGGGGGCGAAGGATGCGGGACAGGGTGCGCGCCTGCTGCGCACGAGCTCCCTCTCGCTGGTCAGCCTGATCGACCGCGCGGTGATCGGCCGGGAGAAGCGCGAGATCGGCCACGTGATCGACGTTCTGGTCGACATGAAGGGCGAGCCGGGCGCGCTGGTGGTCGAAGTCGGCGGCTTCATGGGCATGGGCAACCGCCGGATCGCCATCGCCTGGGAACGCTGCACGCTGGTGGCACGTAGTGGCGGCGACGCGCTGCAGGTGCCATTCAGCGATGCACAGATCCGGGCAGCGCCCGCCTACAGTGAGACCGGACGGGTCAACGTGGTGGAAGGCGCCGCCGAGCCGGCGGCCGTGGGCAAGCGCGCGGCGAGCGGGCAGGCCGACGTCGACCGGGTGGATCTTGGGCTGGAGCCGGTGATCCCCGCCACGGCGCCGGGTGCTGCGACCTCCAACGCACCGGCACCGGCAGCCCCGAAGCAGGGTGCGCCGGCGCCGGACGGTTCGCCCGACCAGCTCAACCCGGATTGAGCGGAGCGTGCGTCGCCCCTTCCGGCTCGACAGCGAGCGTGGTCTCGACTGGCTCAACTTCTTCGTCGCCAATCTGCAGACCGCGTTCGGCCCGTTCATCGCCGTCTACCTGACCAGCAGGCACTGGACCCAGGGCGAGATCGGCTTCGCGCTGACCGTCGGCACGGTGACGGCAATGGTAAGCCAGGTGCCGGCAGGTGCGGCCGTCGACGCGGTGGCCAACAAGCGTCTCGCCGCGTTCGCCGCGATCCTGGCCATCGTGGCGTCCTGTCTTCTGCTCGCCTTGTTCCCCCAGCGTCTGCCCGTGCTCCTCGCCGAGGTGCTGCACGGGTTTGCAAGCTGCATGCTGCAGCCGGCCATCGCCGCCATCACGCTCGGCATGGTGGCGATCCGCATCTCGGCCGGCGCGCAACCCGGCGAGCTGGGCCGCCGGCTGGGGCGCAATGCCAGCTTCGGCTCGATGGGCAACGCGCTGGCCGCGGGACTGATGGGCGGGGCGGGCTACATCTTCTCCGCCTCGGCCACCTTCTATCTGGGCGCCCTGCTCGCCCTGCCTGGCCTCCTCGCCCTGCGGGCGATCGAGCAGCCGCGCGCGCCGCTGCCCGACACCGCCGCGGTTGCCGATCCCGGCGACGAGCCCGAGGAGGCGGCCGCGCCGCGCCGCGGCATCCGCGACCTGCTGCGCGACCGCAGGCTGTTCGCCTTCGCCATCTGCACCATGCTGTTCCATCTGGCAAATGCGGCCATGCTGCCGCTCGCCGCCGGCGAGATCACCAAGGAGGCCGGCCAGGAGGCGGAGCTGATCATCGCCGCCTGCATCCTCGGGCCGCAGATCATCGTGGCGCTCCTTTCGCCGCATGTCGGGCGTCTCGCCGAGACGGTCGGGCGGCGCCCGGTGATGCTGCTCGGCTTTGCCGCCCTGCCGTTGCGCGGCCTGCTGCTGGCGACCAGCGACAATCCCTATCTCACCGTCCTGTTCCAGCTGTTCGACGGGGTGAGTGCCGCGACCTTCGGCGTCATGCTGCCGCTGATCGCGGCCGACCTGACCCGCGGGACCGGCCGGTTCAATCTCTGCATCGGCTTCTTCGGCCTTGCGGTCGGCGTGGGCGCGAGCCTCAGCACGACCCTTGCCGGCCTGGTCGCGGATCGCTCGCTCGCACTCAGCTTCATCATGCTGGCCGGTGCCGGGCTGCTCTGCGTCATCATGGTATGGCTGTTGTTCGGCGACACCACGCCGCGCCACGGTCCGCGACGCTGGCCGCGCCTGCGCCTGCGGCGTGCGCACGTGCCCGGGCGGGAGCGGGCACCCGTGAGCCAGCGCGAGGAGACCTAGTCCGCGAGCCAGGACGGGACCGGCAGCCCCTTGCTGCGCAGGAACTCCGGGTTGAACAGCTTGGACTGGTAGCGGCCGCCGCCATCGCACAGCACCGTGACGATGGTGTGCCCCGGGCCCATCTCGCGACCGAGGCGAATCGCGGCGGCGACGTTGATGCCGGCCGAACCGCCGATCGAGATGCCCTCGTGCTGCAGCAGCTCGAAGATCTGCGCGAGCGCCTCGGGGTCGGGGATGGTGAACGCGTCGTCGATGGCAACGCCTTCCAGGTTGCCCGGCACGCGCGACTGGCCGATGCCTTCGGTGATCGAGCTGCCGCTGATCGACAGGTCGCCGCTCTTGACCCATCCCGCCAGGCCCGAGCCTTCCGGGTCGGCGAGCACGATGCGCGGCGCCTTCCGCCCGGCGGCTTCGCTCAGCTCGCGCAGGCCGATTGCCAGGCCGGCCAGAGTGCCGCCGGTGCCGCAGGCGCAGGTGAAGGCATCGATCCGCCCGTCGGTCTGCCGCCAGATCTCCGCGGCCGTGGTACGGCGATGACCCTCGCGATTGGCGAGGTTGTCGAACTGGTTGGCCCAGACCGCGCCGGTCTCCTCGGCGAGCCGACGCGAGACATGGACGTAGTTGCCAGGATCGCGAAACGGCTTGGCGGGCACCAGCCGCAGGTCGGCGCCGATCATGCGCAGGAAGTCGATCTTCTCGCGGCTCTGCGTCTCCGGCATGACGATCACGCAGGAATAGCCCCGCGCGTTGGCAACCAGTGTGAGGCCGATGCCCGTGTTGCCCGCCGTGCCTTCCACGATGGTGCCACCAGGCTTGAGGCTGCCATCCGCTTCTGCCGCCTCGATGATGGCCAGCGCCGCGCGGTCCTTCACCGAGCCGCCCGGGTTCATGAACTCGGCCTTGCCGAGGATCTCGCAGCCGGTCTCCTCGGAAGCGCGGCGCAGCCGGATCAGCGGCGTGCCGCCGATCGCGTCGAGCACGGTCCGGCTCGTCGCAGCCCAGCCATGCGTGACGACGTGCCGGGAATTTGTGGTTTCGGTCATGCGGAGCCACCTTTGACGCATGTGTGGGCGGCCGGCTGGCGCTGGTGCCGCCGGACTGGGAGAGGAGTACAGCAGATGGTCGAGAACGTCGCGCCGCAACAGGCCTGGCAGGCGCTGGAGGCTGATCCGCAGGCGCAGCTGGTCGACGTACGGACCAACGCCGAGTGGATGTATGTCGGCATCCCCGATCTCGCCCCGGCCGGCAAGCGGGTGCATCTGGTGGAATGGCAGAGCTTCCCGGCCGGGGCGCCGAACGTCCAGTTCCTGCAGCAGCTGGCGCAGTCCGGCCTGTCGGCGGCACAGCCGCTCTACTTCATCTGTCGCAGCGGAGCGCGCAGCATGGCGGCGGCGCAGGCGGCGCGCGCCGGCGGCTACGAGGTGACCTTCAACGTGGCGGACGGCTTCGAGGGACCGCCCGACGAGGAGAGCCATCGCGGCGCGCTCGCCGGCTGGAAGGCGAGCGGCCTGCCATGGCGGCAGGGCTGAGGCAGGCGCCCTGACCAGCAAGCTGCCAGCCGGCGGGGATCATTCGTCCGCAACCGGCTCGGCATCCGCGTCATAGGGCACCTGCAGCACCGCGCACCAGTCGTAGCGCGTGTCGACGGACGAGCCGTCAGGTCGCGCGAGCAGGCCTGCCGGCGTGGTGGGAACATGGGTGAGGCTCACCGCGTCGTCGATGTTGCCGCCGATCATGTCGAGCTGACCCGGCGTGCGACGAACAACGATGCCGCAATGCGCCGGGAAGGGGTCGAGGGTCGGGAGGTTCTGGAAGCGGATGATGCGGCTGGCACCGCGTCCGCTGCAAAGCAGGTCGCCGAGCTGAGGCGCATAGCTGGCCGGGTCGCGGGCCCGCAAGCCGGCACTCGTTCCGGCGGCGGCGGCGTTGATATAGGTGGCGTGGTTCGGGGCATAGGGAAAGCGCAACCCGGCACCCGCGACGCGCATCACGTAGGAGATGAAGGCGGCCGACCAGGCAAAGGCTGCATCCTCCTCGAACGGGAAGACGCGGCCGCTGCTGTCGTGCTTCCCGGTCCACCCCACCTCGTGTTCCTGCGGATCCTGTCCGATCCACCAGTATTCGCCGACCCGTTCCCACAGGCCTGGAAGCCGCTCCGGCTTGACGGAAGGCGAGCTCGCCTCCGGCCGTTCCTCCGGATCGTCGTCGTCGACAGGCTCGCCGAACAGCCGCCACTCGCGTACAGCGATCGCCACCGCGTCGCGGCGGTCGAAGGGCTCGAAGCCGAGGGTGACGAAGTCCGGCACGTGCGGATCCGCCGCACTCGGTCCCGCACCGTTACGATATTGTGCGAGCGGCGTCGGTCCCGCGCCACGCCGCGCCCCGGGCGCGCCCGCGCACCCGCCGAGCAGCATCAGCAGAACGCCCAGCCCTGTGCAGAGGCTCTTGCAAGGGCCGGTGCGACGGCCCGCGTGGAAGGTCGGGGCAGGCACCGGATGAGCGGGCGGCCGCGGCCCTTTCCGGCGGCGGCTCATCCGCCCGGCCTGATGGACGCGACGCGACGAGCCACCGCGCCTCTCGCTCACGCCCGATCCGGGAACAAGGCGGCGAGGCCCTCGGCGCTCGCGTCGCAGCAGCCGCGCTCGGTGACCAGGCCGGTGAGAAGGCGGGCGGGAGTCACGTCGAAGGCCGGATTGGCCCCGGTGCTGCCGTCAGGTGTCACCTGCACCGTCGCGAGACTGCCCTCCGGCGTGCGACCCGTGACGTGGGTGACCTCGCGCGCGTCGCGGTTCTCGATTTCGACCTCGGCCACGCCATCTGCCAGTCGCCAGTCTATCGTCGTCGAGGGAAGTGCGACCCAGAACGGGACGTCGTTGTCGCGCGCAGCGAGAGCCTTGAGGTAGGTGCCGATCTTGTTGGCGGCATCGCCGGTGCGTGTCACCCGGTCGGCGCCGACGATCGCCAGGTCGACCTCGCCATGCTGCATGAGATGGCCGCCCGCATTGTCGGCGATCACCGTATGCGGCACGCCGTGGCGGCCAAGCTCCCAGGCGGTGAGGGCTGCGCCCTGGTTACGCGGACGCGTCTCGTCGACCCAGACATGGACCGGCAGCCCGCTATCGTGCGCCGCGTAGATCGGCGCCAGTGCCGTCCCCCAATCCACGGTGGCGAGCCAGCCGGCATTGCAGTGGGTGAGCACGTTCACCGGGCGCTGCGTGCCGATCAGCGACCTGCGCGAGCGGATGATCTCGAGACCATGTCGGCCGATCGCCTCGTTCTGCGCGACGTCCTCGTCGCAGATGCGGCCGGCTTCCTCGTACGCGACCGCCACCCGGTCCGCCGGGCGCGTGTTGCGCAGGCGGGTGAGCAGACGATCGATCGCCCAGCCGAGGTTGACCGCCGTCGGGCGTGTCGCGACCAGCATCGCCGCTTCGCGTTCCATCGCCTCGGTGCTGGCGTCCCGCCGCAGCGCCAAAGCCAGGCCGTAGGAGGCGACCGCGCCGATCAGCGGCGCGCCTCGCACCTGCATCGTGCGGATGGCGTGCGCGACCTGCTCGCTGCTGGTCAAGCTGAGGATCTCGACCGACCAGGGCAGACGGGTCTGGTCGAAGATCCGGACGGACCAGCCATCCTGCACATCAACCCACACGCTCCGGTAAGGGACTCCGTCGATGTTCATGCTCAGCCTCTTTCTGACTGCACCTGGTGATCGGCCGCGGCATCATCGCGCGCCGCATCCGGGTGCGGGCCACGATCCTGTTCGTCCGCTTGTCCGGCCAGCCGCAGCAGCACGGCCACCGTCATACCCTTGATCGGACGCAGCAGCACCAGCGCCATGATGCCGGCCAGCGCAGCGAACGCGATGACTGTGAGCCAGACCGGCAGGGGCGCCTGCCGGTCGGCAAGCAGCAGGACGCCCACCGTGACGTGGGCGGTGATCAGGATGGTGATGTAGGGCGGCGCGTCGTCGGCACGCATGGTGCCGAGCGGCGCTGTGCACGCCGCGCAACGCCCGACGACCCTGAGATAGCCGCGGAACATCCCGCCATGTCCGCAGGCTGGGCAGCGTCCCGCCGCGCCGCGCAGCATCATCTCGGGTAAGGCCGGGAGTCCGCCACGCGACCATTGCTCGTCCATCGGATCCTCCCCGCCTTGCCGCGATCAATCTAGCGCTTCATGCGTGTCCCTGGGGCGCAGAGTGCATGCGTGTGCGTCGTAGCCGGGTCCGGATGGGTGCGCGTGCGGGCCCTGGTGCGCAGCTCGGGTGCGGAGCTCCGGCGCAGGAGTTTGGTGCAGGAGTTTGGCGCAGAGGTTTGGCGCCCCCATGCCTGTTACCGAGGCCTGTTGCCGACGCTTGTTGCCGGAGCTTCGCACCCGGCCGTGGCGCGTACGCCCGACGGCGAAAGACGCAGCAGCAAACAGCCCGGCTTGCGAAGCGCTCATCGGCAGGGTCGACGACGTGCCCGCGGCCCGACGCGAACCCGCATGCAAGCGCGTCCAATCCGGTTTGCCGCAACGCCTGCTCCGTGCCGTCCGGCGGGGTGCCCGGCTCGCAGGCCACTCCGCGAGTCGGCAGCCATAATCTACGAACTTCCTGCCACCAAGCGGCACGTCTCCGGGCGCGGGATCCTGTCACCCGGCCCGGCACGCGCAGCGGGTCTGACGGAACTTTCCTGTAACGGTTGCTTTTCATTGACAGAGGTCGACGGAACGCGGAATAGCTTTAACTAGTCAGAGGCCCGGAGTCGCGATTCGCGCAGCTACGCCGCACTGGTGGGTCAAGGTAGCGAGACAAGGCAGGTCCGATGTGCTCGCCCCGCCATGCTCCCAATGCAATGTCGCTTCTTGCCTAACAACCGGACTGAGCATCTTCCAGAGGAAGCCAAGGATGAGCAGCACAGACGAGACCAAGACTCCCGGGCGCAGGTCCCGGGCGATGGCGATCAGGACCGGTGGGCGGCGTACCGCCTCGACCGGCCGGAGCAGCACGCCGGCGCGCACCATGCGGACGGCGAAAAGTGCTTCGACCCGGTCGGCGGCTGCCAAGACCTTGGCCAGCAAGTCGGCCGCCAAGCGCACCACCAAGGCCCCGAGCCGTACAACGGCGGCGAAGGCTACCAAGCGCACCACCAAGCCGGCAGCCACGCGCGGCAAGACCGCCGCGACGCGGTCGGCCACGACGCGCAAGACCAGCGCGGGGAAGACCAGCGCAGCCAAGACCAGCACCGGGAAGACCAGCGCAGCCAGGACCAGCGCAGCCAGGACCAGCACGGGCAAGACCGCCGCCAAGACGACCGGCCGCAGCACCCGCGCCGCCGCTCCGAAGCGGGCCACCACGCGCACGGCCGCTGCGTCCCGCAGCGCGACGACGCGCGGCGCCACCGCGCGCACGGCGACGAGCCGCGCTTCCGCCAGCAGGACTGCAACCGGCCGATCGACGTCGGCGAGCGGGCGCGGCACCAAGCGGACCGCCGCGACCACCGGGCGCAAGCCTGCCAAGACCAGCGCCGCAGCCACCACGCGGGCCAGCAAGACGGCAGCCCCGGCCCGCAAGCCGCGTGCAACCGCTGCGACCAAAAGCGCCAACCCCCGTAAGACGAGCAGCGCTCGGCATGAGACAGCGGTGGCGATGCGCAAGGCGCCGAGTGCCGCGACCCGCAAGCGCGCGGCCAGCAAGTTGGGCGAGATGGGCGGACGCACGCGCCAGCGCCGCTCGTCCAAGCCCGCTCCGGCTCCTGAGCCTGTCGACACGATGCCGACTGAGGAGCACATCGAGACCGGTGAGCACGAGACCAGCGACAACGCCGAGTAATAACGCCGGCTGATCCAGCAAGATAATGGCGGCGGGCGCTTCGGCGCCCGCCGTGCTTTTATCTGGGTCTCACCCGCCGCTGCCGGTCTGCTCATCCACGCGGCGGTCCGGCACGTGACTCTGTGCAGTCATGCGTTCGCACGCAGGGCGAAGGACGGGGCAGCCGAGTGCTTCAGGTATGACCCCCGGGCCCCGTAACAGGCTCCCGCCGAACTCTTCCGCGCCGCCTGCGCCAGGATCGACATGACGTGCTGCTGCGCACGGATCGCGCGCTCGAGCAGCCGCTTGTTGTCGCTGCTGGCCTGCTGCAGCCGTTGGGCGAGGACCTTGAGCTGTCCACTGTCCGACGCCGACGCGGCAGTAAGGCTCGATTGCATGGCGCGGGAGGCTTCCCGCTTGGCGTCCAGCAGGCCGGTCACCGCCTGCATGTCCATCCGTTCAAGTGCGGCGTTCTCCTGGGCAAGCACTTCCGTGAGCGTCTCGATCGCCTGCGCCAGACCAGGCATTGCGGTCGCGTTCGCTGCGCTCATCGCGGCTTCTCCTGCATCTTCAGCATCTGCTCATAGATCGGCTGGGCAAGGCCGAGTCCCCCACGCTGCTCGACGGCTTTCGCCATCTCGGTCACCAGCATGGGCCGGAAGCTCTGCTCGCCGGCGCCGCCGCCGAAGAAGCCGCCCGACCCGTCGAGGGTTGAGAACATCGGCTCGAGGAGCTGATTGATGGTCATGGCCTCGAAATCCTGCGCGGCCTTCCAGACCTTCTGATTGACCTGCGGCGACTGGGCGGAGTTGCTGTCGGCAGCGCCTGCCATGCCGGAGGCGGCGGTCACACCCGCCACGGCGCCCGCCGCAGGGATCGTGCTCATCGGACGACGAGCTCCGCCTGCAGAGCGCCGGCAGCCTTGATGGTTTGCAGGATGCTGATCATGTCCCGTGGTCCGACGCCCAATGCGTTGAGGCCGCTGACCAGGTCGCGCAGCGTCGGCCCTTCCTTGAGGATGCCGAGCCGCTTGGTGGATCCGGTATCGACCTTGACCGAGGTTCTCGGCACGACGGCGGTCTGGCCGTTCGACAACGGGCCCGGTTGCGAGACCTCGGGGCTCTCCGCGACCTGGATGGTCAGATTGCCCTGGGCGATGGCCACCGTGCTGATGCGGACGTTGTCGCCCATGACAATGGTGCCGCTCGCCTCGTCCACCACGACAGTGGCCGGCGAGTCGGGCTCGACGACCAGATCCTCGATCTGCGACAGCGTCGCGACCACATCGCGCCCGGTGAGTGAGAGGACGACCGTCCGCGGATCGGTCGCGGTCGCGATCCTTGGTCCGACCGCCTGGTTGATGGCGGCCGCGATCCGCTCGGCGGTAGTAAGGTCCGGGTTACGCAGCGAGAGGTTCATCACCGTGCGGGCGCCGAGCACCACCGGCACTTCCCGTTCCACCGTCGCACCGTTGGCGATATGCGCGCTGGTCGGGATGTTGCGGGTGACCGAGGCGGCAGCGCCCCTGGCGGAAAAGGCGCTGGAGATGAGCTGGCCCTGCGCCACGGCATAGACCTCGCCGTCGGCCGCCATCAGCGGGGTCACCAGCAGGGTGCCGCCGGACAGATCGGTGGCATCGCCGACCGCGGAAACCGTGACGTCGATGCGGCTGCCGCCGTGAACGAAGGCGGGCAGATCGGCCGTGACCATGACCGCCGCCGTGTCGTAGGTCTGCAGCTTGGCCTCCTGGTCGCGGATGTTCACGCCCAGGCGCTCGAGCATGCTGATCAGTGATTCGCGCGTGAAGACCGAGTTGTTGAGACGGTCACCCGTGGCGTTCAGGCCCACCACCAGGCCGTAGCCGATCAACTGGTTCGACCGCACGCCCTCGAAGTCGGCGATGTCCTTGATACGGACCTGCTCGGCATGCGCATGCTGGGAGGTCAGCAGCAGAAGCAAGGCTGCCAGAAGACGGAAAACGCGCATGGCTCAGGCGAGGGGCCTCGGTTTCATGGCTGCCAGGCTAGCCTCCATTTACAAATAAACTGTCAATGTCCGAACCGATGTCGTAATGAAAAAGGCCGTGGCCGTTCGGACGCGGAGATCGGGGCTGTCATGACGATCACGGCGACGAGCGGTGTCTCTGGTGTGCTTGCGGTCGGTGCGGACATATCGTCCGCAGCCCGCCGGCCGAAGGGGGCGAGCGGCTTCAGTGTGGCGTCGCCCGAAGCGGCTGTCCCGCTGTCCTCGTCCGACGCGGCTGCGTGCCTGCGGGACGTAGGCGCGCTGCTTGCGCTGCAGGAGGATGCCAGCGACGGCGCAGGCAGCCGGCGGGCCGCCGAGCGTGAGGCCCGGCGCCACGGGCGCGATCTGCTGCGGGCGCTGTCCGATCTGCAACGCGCACTGTTGGGAGCGGGTGGCCTGCCCGCCTGCCTCGATCATCTCGACACGCTGATCCGGTCTGCCCCAGGCGAGATCCCGGATCCCGGGCTGGCGCAGGCCGTCCGGGCCATACGGCTGCGGGCGGAGCTGGAGCTGCACCGCTTGCGCGGATCGTCGGCGGCGACAGGGTCCGCAGGCTGGTCGCCTCCGTGACCGGCAGGTGACACATCCTCATAAATGCTTGGCGGCTTGGGATGGTCTGGCTATAAGCCGCCGCGAAGTCCAGATGGGCGACCGGCAGAGGCCGGGCCGAATTGAGTGGATTGGCTGGGATGGGCGTGTCGCGGGCCCGCTTGCGGCATCATGTCTGTAGGATCGGCTATGATGATAACTCTGCCCCCGGATTACCGCCCGTCGGACGACGAAGAGTTCATGAATCCGGTTCAGGTGGAATATTTCCGCCAGAAGCTGATCAAGTGGCGTGCTGAGCTTCTGAAGGAGGCGGACGGCACCTTGGCGAGCTTGTCCGAAGGTGGAATACACGAGGCCGACATCACCGACCGCGCGACGGTAGAGACCGATCGGGCGCTCGAGCTCCGCACGCGCGACCGGGCCCGCAAGCTGATCGCCAAGATCAACCTCGCCCTGCTGCGCATCGAGAGCGGCAGCTACGGGTTCTGTGAGGAGACGGGCGAGCCGATCGGCCTGAAGCGCCTCGAGGCGCGTCCGATCGCAACCTTGTCGATCGAGGCGCAGGAGCGCCACGAGCGCATGGAGAAAGTGCATCGCGACGATTGACGGACGCTCAGGGCTGCGATCGTCCTTTGCCGCCGGCGCTGCGGCGGATGCGGCAGCCCATGATCGTGGAATGTCAGGCCCGGTCGAAAGAGGCCTTTGCGACGCGGTCGAGATGCCCGCAGCCCTCCGGCAGGGCCACCCAACTGGCGGGAAGCGGCCGGGCGATCATGCCGGCGAGAACTGCAGGCCCGGGCGCGCGGCCTGAACCACGGTGAACAATCCGGTTCAGAACGGCAGGATCACGTCCATCAGCTGCTGCCCGTAGCGCGCCTGCTGCAGCTCGGTGAGGGTGCCGGCACCACCATAGGAGATCCGCGCTTCCGCCATACGGTCGTGGGTGATCGTGTTGTCGCTGGCGATGTCCTGCGGGCGTACGATGCCGGCGACCTGGAGCACCCGCAGCTCGCTGTTCACCCGAACCTCCTGGCGTGCCTGGACGACGAAATTGCCGTTCGGCAACACCTGGGTGACCGTCCCGGCCAGGCGCAGGGTCACCGTCTCGTCGCGTTGTATCTTACCGGTCGAGATGTTGCTGTTGTTGCTGTTGGTCGACAGCGAATTGGCGCCGGTCAGATTTGATATGATCTTGCCCTTCACGCCGAACAGGTTGGGTATGCCCATCTGCTCGATGCCCGCCCGCTGCGCCGTGGTGTTGTTGTCGAGTTGGGCGTTGTCCGTGATGTCGACCACCACCGTGATCAGGTCACCGACCTGGGAGGCACGCTGGTCCCGGAAGAAGGCCCGGCTTCCCGGGCGCCAGAGGCTGGCGACCTCGGGCGGAGGGACCTTCAGCGCCGGCATCGGCATGGTGATCGGCCGGTAGTCCCGAGCCTGTGTCGGATTGCTGATCGGGGTCATGACAGGTGGCCGCCCCAGGTTCGAAAGGCGGTCGAGAGCGCCGCACCCCGAAAGGCCCGCCATGCAGCAGATGGCGAGCGGCAGCTTGGTTCTGGCTCTCATCGGGTCGGCGTCCGCGTCTAGTAATTATAGGGAGGTGTGGAGTTCGACTGGCCGTAGCCGAGTGCCGAGGACGCCATGCCGGCCCGAGTGAAGACGGGGGCCGTCGCGGGATCGACCTTCACTTCCGCAGCGCCCGTCACCTCCGCCACCAGGATCGCGCGCGAGGCGGTGTTCAGGACATGGATCCGTTCGGACAAGGCACCGCTTTCAAGCGCCTGGCCCTGCGCCGTCAGGATGATGCCGCGATCCTCGAGGCGCAGCACGATCGGCATGCCCTTCACCACCAGCGCTGGACGCATGAGCTCGGCCGTCGGGATCGGCTGATCCACCAGCGCCTGGTGCCGGAGCGCAAGACCCACCCCCTGGGCCGCGTCGAGCAGAGCCTGGTCGGGCACCTGGCTCTTGCGGATCCGCCGCACGTGGAAGTCGGACGCTGCCAGCACGATGCCTGCTCGCAGGCTGTGCGACAGGACGGGGATCTCGACCATCTCCTGCGCCGAGCCATCGAGGTGCAGCGTCACGGCCTCCGCCAGGGACCCCGAGAACTGAAGGTCGGCGGAGAAGCGCCCCGAAGCCGGATCGTAGCTGAAGGTGGTGATCTCCGGCTGTCCGGTTGCCTCGGCGGGCAGGACCAGCTTGGGAGTGCCAAGGATGACGATGTCGCTGTCCCGGGGAGCACCGGCGCCGGCCAGCGCCGTCTTCAACAAAGGCAGCAGATCATCCCGGCCGACGATCCGAGCCTTTCGCTCCAGTGTCACACGGGTCACCCCTGAACTCGGCTGCCAATCGACTCCGAACTGCTGGGCGATCGCCGCCAGTTGCGGCTCCTCGACGACGATACGGTGGCCCGGGTTCGGCGCCGGCCCAAGGTCGCAATCCTGCCCCGGCTCGAGATCGGTAAAGAGGTCCGAAAGCTTGACCGTGTCTGAGTGCAGCTCGACCAGCACCCGCGGCACCGCTGCCACCGCGCAAGGGCCGACCGCTGCGCTGGCCAGGCCCACCAGCGCACCGATCAGCAGCCGAAAGGACCGAGCCTTCATCATTTCAGGTTGGTGAGTGTCTGCATCATGTCGTCGGAGGTCGTGATCACCTTGCTGTTCATCTCGTAGGCGCGCTGCGCCGTGATGAGGTCGGTGATCTCGGTGACGACGTTGACATTGGAGCTTTCAACAAAACCCTGCATGACGCTGCCGAACCCGGTCGCGTTCGGATTACCGGCGGTGGGGCTCCCCGAGGCGGTTGTCTGCAGGAACAGGTTGTCGCCTTGCGCGTCGAGCCCGGCCGCGTTGGGGAACGTTGCGAGCTGGATCTGGCCCACAGTTGTCGCCGCCGTCTGGCCGGCCAGCGTGACCTGAACCTGCCCAGAGGTGTTGATCGAGATGCTCTGCGCGTTGATGGGCACCGTGATGCCAGGTACGACAGGGTAGCCGTCAGAAGTGACGATGGTGCCGTCCGGGGCGAGGGCGAAGGTGCCGTCCCGCGTGTACGCGGTTTCGCCGGACGGCAGGGTGACCTGGAAGTAGCCGTTACCCTGGATCGCCAGGTCGAGGCTGTTGCTGGTCTGCTGGAGGTTGCCCTGTTCGCCGATCCGGTAGATCGCCGCCGTCTTCACGCCCAAACCCACCTGCGCTCCCGAGGGCACGATCGTACCACTATCGGAGCTGTTCGAGCCGACCCGCCGCAGGTTCTGATAGATCAGGTCCTGGAACTCAGCGCGCTGACGCTTGAAGCCGGTCGTGGTCATGTTGGCAATGTTGTTCGAGATGACCTCGACGTTGGTCTGCTGGGCCTGCATGCCTGTGCTGGCGATATCCAAAGCGCGCATGCGCCCTACCTCCCTAAGCTAGAGCAACGACCGGTGACACGGAGTCGTCTGACCGGATGATGTTGCTCGCCTTCCGATGTCTAGAGCACGGCCACCGGTCCCGGACCGGAAGGTGCTCCTGTGGTGAGTGTGTCGGCTCAGCTCTGGGCCTGAGCCATCTTGTCGATTGTATTCTGCTGACGGTCCGACTCGCTTTGGACGAACTGGGTGATGAACTGGAACTCGCGCTCCATCTGCATCATTTGCGTGAGCTCGGTGATCGGCTGCACGTTGCTTTCCTCGACGGCCCCCTGGACCATCTTCGGCTGCTGCACGGGCTGGGTGTTCGCGTTTGCCCGGAACAGCTTATTGCCCTCGGGGGTGAGCTGATTGGCATCGCTCACGTCGACGACACCGATCTGCGCCACCCGGCCGTTATTGTCGCTGATCGTGCCGTCGGCCGCGATCTGCACACGGCTATCGCCGGCGGGGAGCTGGATCGGGTTGCCGCCGGTATCAAGCAGCGCGTTGCCGTCGGAATCGGCGACCGTTCCGTCCGGCAGCAGCCCGAACCGTCCCGACCGGGTCAGCCGAACACCGGCTGCCGTCTGGATCGAAAAGAAGCCACTGCCGCCGAGAGCGACGTCGAGCGGGTTGCCGGTCTCATTCAGCGTGCCTGCCGACTGGTCACGATAGGTGGCCCGGTCCTGGGCAAAGGAAAGCACCTGACCACCGGGAGCGGTCGTGGCTTCCTTCTGCCGAACCAGGTAGTCGCTGAACAGGACGTGCTCAGTCTTGTAGCCCGCCGTATTGGCGTTTGCCATATTGTCGGCGATCACGTCCAGCATTCTCTGCTGGGCATCGAGCTTCGACAAGGCGATATAGGTCGCGTTCTCCATGCCTGACCCCTCCGGCAGATGAAGAGTGTGCAACCGCAAAGCTACCAAATCGTTACCGGAACGGTCCTGTAAGGCAATTACAACCAACCTCCGGACGGTCATCGATCTTTAACCTCTGGTCGTCATCCTGTTTTCGCGGCCCCGGCGCCGTTCAGCTTCAGGACGACGATGAGCAACGCACCAGCGACAGTCGCGGAAGGAGAGACCGACGCGGCCGCCAAGCCGCCGGCGAAGAAGCGCAAGCTGCTTCTCTTCGCCGCTGTCGGCGTCATCGTCCTCCTGCTCGTCGTCGCCGGTCTATGGTTCGGTGGCATCCTGCACCATCGCAGGCCGGTGCATGTGGCAAACGTGCCTGAGGGGCCTAGCTTTATCGACATCCCCGATGTCGTCACCAATCTTGACACCGGCTCACGTCGGGCGGTGTTCGTCAAGCTCAAGTCCAAGATCGAGATCGCGCACGCTGCCGACCGCAAGGCGGTGAGCGACGCCATGCCGCAGATCCTTGATTCGCTCCAGACCTACCTGCGCAGCATGCGGCCCGAGGAGCTGCACGGTGGCGAGGGCACCTATCGGCTGCGCGAGGCGATGATGACCCGCATCGACGCGGTCGCCGCTCCAGTCCAAGTGACCGATGTCCTGTTCGTCGAGATGCTCGTCCAATGAGTGCCGACGACGACGACATGGCCGACGCCTGGGCCGCCAGCCTTTCGGCGGAGGAGCCGTCCGAGGAGGCGCCGGCCAGCGAGCCGGATGAGCCGGCCCGTGTGCTCAACCAGGCCGAGATCGACTCGCTGCTCGGCTTTGACGGCGGGGCGGCCGACGACAGCGATGTCAGCGGCATTGAACGGATCATCAGCTCCGGTCTGGTCTCCTACGAGCGTCTGCCGATGCTCGAGATCGTGTTCGACCGCCTCGTGCGCATCATGTCAACGAGCCTGCGAAACTTCACCAGCGACAATGTCGAGGTCTCCATCGACAACGTCATATCATTGCGCTTCGGGGACTACCTGAACTCTGTGCCGCTACCTGCCATGTTCGCCGTGTTCAAGGCGGACGAGTGGGAGAACTACGGCCTGATGGTCATCGACTCGGCGATGATCTATTCGATCGTCGACGTCCTGCTGGGCGGGCGCCGCGGAACGGCCGCAATGCGCATCGAAGGCCGGCCCTATACGACCATCGAGCGCATGCTGGTCGAGCGCCTCATCAGGGTGGTCCTGGCCGACCTTTCGGCGAGCTTCGATCCTCTCTGTTCGATCGGCTTCCGCTTCGAGCGTCTCGAGGTCAATCCGCGCTTCGCCGCTATCTCGCGCCTCTCGAACGCCGCCGTCCTGGCGCGACTGCACATCGACATGGAAGACCGAGGCGGCCGGATGGAGCTCCTGCTCCCGTACGCGACCCTTGAACCCGTCCGTGAGCTCCTGCTGCAGCAGTTCATGGGAGAGAAGTTCGGGCGCGACTCGATTTGGGAGACGCATCTCGCCGAGGAGCTGTGGAACACCGACGTCGAACTTGACGTGGTGCTTGACGAGCAGCAGATGCGCCTGTCCGACATCCTGGCCTTGAAACCGGGAGACCAGTTCACCCTGCGCCACGGGCCGGATGCGCCGGTGCAACTGCGCTGCGGACAGGTCCCACTGTTCGAGGGCCGCGTCGGGCGAAAGAAGAACCGCATAGCGGTCCGGATCGAACATGTTCTCGGCCGCCTGCAGAACGTGGGTGACCCTGGCGCAACGCGCCAATCCTGAGGAGAGGAAGCATGACCGACATCCAGTGGTGGCTGGAGCTTCTTTTGATCGGCCTTCTGCTCCTGACGGTCTTCCACGCCTTGCGGCTGGAGCGCGCGCTTGGGGTTCTGCGCCGCGATCGTACGGCGCTGGAGGAGATGGTCTCCGGCTTCAACGAAAGCACGCGTCAGGCGGAGGGCGGGATCGAGCGACTGCGCGTGGTGGCGGACGGCGCCGGGCGACAGATCGCCCGTCATGTCGACCAGGCGAAGGTCCTGAAGAGCGACCTGGCCTTCCTGGCCGAGCGTGGTGAAAAGCTCGCCGATCAACTCGAAAAGCTCATCAAGCAGGCGAGGCCACTTGCACAGATGGCCGGCGGACAATCAAGCGGCGCCCCCGCGGAGCCGGTGCGACCGGTGCCGCGAGTGGTCGCATCCAGCGCTGCTCCCGCCGCCGCCCGCGAGGAGGAAGGTGAAGGACGGGTGCGGAGCCAGGCGGAGAAGGACCTGCTTCGCGCGCTCAGGATGGCACGCTGATGCCGGCAGTGACCCGTCTGCTGGCGCCGAGACTGCTGCCCGCCACGATCGCGGTGATGTCGCTGCTGCTCGTGGCGAAGGCGGCGACGTTTGCGCGCAGCGCCGAGGGTGGGGTGCATGAGGTGGCGGGTGCCGCGGCGTCCGCCGCACCGGCGCCGGGCCAGCCCGTGGGCCGCGACCCTCCGGCACCGGCCGCGCGGGACGTCAGCCCCGCCGAGCGGTCACTGCTGGTCGACCTCGACCATCGCCGGGAGCAGCTCGATGCGCGTGCGCGGACCCTCGACGAGCGGGCGGGGATCCTCCAGGCGGCAGAGGCGCGCCTGCAGGAGAAGATCGACCGGATGGCGGCCCTGCAAGCCCGGCTCGAGACGCTCGAGAACGAGCGCCAGGCGCATGAGGATGAAAGCTGGAAGGGCATCGTCAAGATTTATGAAAGCATGAAGCCACAGGATGCCGCAGCGATCTTCGACGTGCTGGACATGCACGTGCTGCTGCAGGTCCTCGACAGGATGAACGAACGCAGGGCGGCCGCGGTCATGTCGGCCATGCAGCCGGAACGCGCGCGGCTGGCAACCCAGATGCTGGCACAGATGCGGATCCGGCGCGACATCGGCGCTCCGCCGGACGGTCCGGCGGGCAGATCCGTCCCCAAAGTTGCAGAATAGGGAGTTTTGATCATGGCAATAGACAAGTCTATGAACGTTCTAATCGTCGATGACTACAAGACGATGCTGCGCATCATCCGCAACCTGCTCAAGCAGATCGACTTCAACAACGTCGAGGAGGCCACCGACGGGAGCGAAGCCCTGCAGAAAATGAAGACAGGGCATTTCGGTCTCGTTATAAGTGACTGGAATATGCAGCCGATGACCGGCCTGGAGCTGCTGACCGAAGTCCGGAAGGACGCAAAGTTGAAGACGACGCCCTTCATCATGATCACCGCCGAGAGCAAGGTCGAGAACGTGGTCGCGGCGAAGGCGGCCGGGGTCTCGAACTACATCGTCAAGCCGTTCAACGCGGAGACGCTGCGGGACAAGATCGAGAAGGTGCTGGCTCATGCATGACCAGGGCAGCCTCAATCAGAGAATGGTCGAGCTCCGGGAGCGTTATCCTCGCGGGGACATCGACGTCGTGACCGATGTCGTGCTGGCGGTTCTGGGCAGCATGACCGGCGATGTCAGCCCGCGTGAAATCGCGCTCCTCTACGAGATCGGATCGCTGGGCGAAGCGGTCGCACAGGCTCGGCAGGAGATCGTGGCCCTCCGGGTGGACGACATCACCGCGAGCTACATCCCGTGCGCCACCGACGAGCTCGACGCCATCGTCTCGCACACGGCGGCCGCAACCGAATCGATCCTGGAAGCCTGCGAAACCCTTGACGCGCTTGGCGCCAGGCTCGAGGGGGAGGATGCGCAAAACCTGCAGGACGCCACGATCAAGATCTACGAGTCCTGCAGCTTCCAGGACATCACCGGCCAACGTATCACCAAGGTCGTCGGAACGTTGAAGACGATCGAGGGGACTGTCGCTCGTATCGTCGAACGTTTCGGACGTAACGACCAGCCTGCGCAGGAGATCCAGGCGACGGGCGCGGATGCTCTGCTCAACGGGCCCCAGCTGCCGGCCGCGGCCATGGACCAGTCGGACATCGACAAGCTGCTGGCCAGTTTCGACTAGCGCATGTCTGCTCGGCATCGGCTCAGGGCATCGGCCACGGTCCGTCGCGCGGGCGAGACAATGCGCTGTGCCGTCCGGCCGGTGGCGTCCGGAGGCTGTTCGCAACCCGGTCAGCCTCGGCTGTCCGGCCTGATGGCGCCTGGCCAGCTGGGCGTTTCTCCCGTCCGGCTCGGCTGCTGCCGGCAGTCCGGGCTCCGGCCGGGACTTTGATGTCGAAGCGATCCCCCCGGGCCCCGTACTCGGCGGGAGCGTTCCTGCTTGCCGCCGTGGCGATGGGCATGCCGGCCCGCTCGCAGACGATGCCGCTCTATCCCGTGGATCATGGGCAAACCCTTGATCTTGCCCTTGATGCCGTGCCTCTCGACCATCGACAGCCGCGTCACTCGCGACGAGTCATGACCGGTTCGGGCCCGGCAGCCGCCGACGCGCCGTCCGGCCCGCATGTGCAGCCTGCGCGCCCCCTCCCGGAGCTGGCAGGGGCGTCTCCGCGCGATCACCAGCGTCGGGGAAAGCAGCCCGCGGCGGCGAGGGCCGGTGCGGCCAGGTCCGCCGCTCCCGCCACGGCGGAGCCTTCATCGTCAGGCGTACTGCCGGGGCTGCCGAGCCCGCTGATTGCTGTCGTCGAGGGGGCAACTCCGCCGCCGGCGGCACTTGCGGCCGGGTCGGATGCGGCGACGCCGGCTCGCGGGCACACCGGACAGCGAGCACAAGCCGCGGTTTCGGATCGGGCCGGAGCCGGTCCGGCCTCGAACGAAGGTGCGGGCACGCCGGCGATTTCGGCCAGTCCCGTCCCTGCGATAGGCCTGACGTCAAGCGGCCCGGCCGCCGTCTCGCTGCTTGCCGGGGTGGTCGGCGGGGCAGACCCGGCTCAGCAGGGTTTGTTCCTGCCTTTCGAGATCGGGGTGGGCGCCGCCGCCTTCGCGCGTGGATCCGACGTGTTCGTGGTGTTCGACGTGGTCCGGCCGCTCGACCTGTCTGCGGTGCAGTCCGAGCCGGCGGCTGACGGGGCGAGCATCCAGCTGCTGCCGGCCGCGACGCTGCTGCGACTGCCTCATCGTCGCCTCGACCAGTTGGCGCTGCGCCGTGTGCAGGCCGGCTGGGTGGTGGGCGGCGCGCCTGCCGCCGTGGAGGCGCCGATACCCTATGACGCGGACCGGCATGGCCTGCGCTTCCCGGTCAGCACCCCCGGGCGCAGCGTGGTGGTGCCGGACCCGCTCACCCGCGCCGGGCTGCTGGTCGGCACGATCCGCGCGGGCGCCGACCGGGTCGCCACGACACGGCACGGGGGCACGCTGGTCATCGAGCAAACGGCGGCCGGCGTCGTCATCGACCCGCTTTCCGACCGGCTGGAGTTGCGGCCTACGGCGGATGCCTTCCTGTTGGCGGGCCTGGATGCCTCCAACACCAGCCTGGCTTCGTCCGTCACCGGCACCGAGGCTGAATCGGTGGGACCGCGGGTGCTGTCGTTGCCGCAGGCGCCGGTGGCCGAGATCGCGCGCCGGCTGGCCGAGGCACGGGCCACTGCCGCGGCAACACCACCGCAGGCCCGCTTCCTCTCCCGGCTGGCGGCGGCGCAGGATGCCCTGGCGCTGGCCGATCCGCTGGAAGCGCAAACGCTGGCCGGCGTGGCCGTGGCGGATGCGCCAGACGAGGCGCAATCCCCCAAGCCGCTTCTGATCCTTGCCGCTTCGGCGCTGCTGCAGCGCGAGCCGCGCGCGGCGAAGCTGCCCGACCAGGTGGGGCCGGAGAACGGCGAGGTAAGTCTTTGGAAGGCGGTCCAGCTGGACGAGCTCGACCCGGGCTCGGCGGAGGCGGCGCGGCGCTTCGCCGCGACGCTGCCGCTGCTCCGCGCCTACCCCGATGCGCTCCGCGCGCGTCTGCTGCCGGAAGCGGCGACCAGCCTGGCGCGGAGCGGCACGCCCGACGAGGCCGCCCTGGTCGATCAGCTGCCGCAGGAGCCGTCGCTCGATTTCGCGCGTGCGTTGCTCGCAGCGCGCCTGGGCCGTACCAAGGTCGCCCTGACGCTGCTCGACCGCCTCGCCCGCTCGGACGATGTGCGTCTCGCCGGCGATGCCGCCGAGGAGGCTGTCCGGTTGCGCGAACCGGGAGGAGATCCCAAGCAACTGGCCGACGCACTCGAGCAGCATCTGCTCGATGCCCGGATCGCCGGGCACGAAGTGGCGACCCGGCTGCACGTCGCGGAGTTGCGTGCACGGGCGGGGCAATGGCGGGAAGCCTTCGGCCTGCTGCGCGAGGCGGTGGCACTCTACCCCGACCAGGTGGACCGGTTGCGTGGTCACGTCGGCGATCTGCTGGCACGGATGGTGAAGGCGCCGGCAACGCCCGGCATCGATGCGCTGGACGAGGCTTCGATCATCGAGAGCAGCGCCGACATGCTGCCACCGGGCCAGGAGGGCAGTCGGATCTCGCTGGCACTCGCGACCAAGCTGCGCGGCCTGGACCTGCCGCAGCTTGCCGCGCCGATCGTCGCGCGGATGATGCAGGCAGCCTTGCCCGGAGCGGAAAAGGCGCAACTCGGCGCCGAACTCGCAGCGCTGCAACTTCAGCAGAACGACGGAAAGGCGGCGCAGGACGCGCTGCAGCGCTCTGGCGACACGCCGCCGTCGGGGACGCTCGCGCCTGAACTCCTCCAGCGCCGCGAGATCCTGCTGGCGCGCGCCCTGGCGATGCAAGGACAGTCAGATCAGGCGCTTTCGCTGCTCGCCGGACAGGACGCCGACGAGGCGCTTGAGCTGCGCGCGCAACTGCTCGAACAGCGCAAGGATTGGACGGGGGCTGCCGACGGGTTGCTCCTGCTGGCCGGTCGCCAGATCCGGGACGGGCACGGCGCGCCGGGCGCGCAGGACCTGTTGCTGCGCCTGGCCTCGGATGCGTCCCGTGCCGGCGACCCTGTCCTACTCGCCAAGGTACGGGCTCTCGGCCCGAACGTGATGACCGATGCGGCCAAAAGAAGCCTCTTCCGGCTGTTGACCGGCGACGCGGGAGCCGAGACCGGAGCGCCCGCCCGCATCGCCGATCTGCACGCGGCGACCGCCGCACTCGACCGGGTGACGCAGGCGGCGGGGCCCTGAGGCCGGGGCTCGGAGGCTGCGCGCACGAGGCACAAGAAGGTTCATCCCGGCCAGAAAATCCTTGCATCGGGGGGGATGAGGACCTAAGTGCGGCGCTCTTGGCCCAAGGGGGCGCTTAGCCCAACAGGCTGTCTGCTGGTTCAGGGGTACGTGATGAACGCACTTGCTCAACTGGGGATGGTCTCGGATATCCCGAGCGATAACCAGATCTTCAACGCGACTTCCGCTCTCGACGAGCGCAAGCAGGATGGTAACGGCTCGGATTATTTCGTCGAAAAGGACGGGATGAAGTTCGCGGGCACGCACCTGCTGGTCGATCTGTGGGATGCGCAGAATCTGACGGACCCGGCGCTCATCGATCGCACGCTGCGTGAAGCAGCACTCGCATCGGGTGCAACGATCCTGCACAGTCATTTCCACCATTTCTCGCCCAATGGCGGCGTGTCCGGCGTTCTCGTGCTGGCGGAAAGCCACATCTCCATCCATACCTGGCCGGAGCGTGATTTCGCGGCTGTCGACATCTTCATGTGCGGCGCCTGTGATCCGCATCTGGCGGTGCCGGTGATGCAGCGGGTGTTCGGTGCGGGACGGGTCGAGCTCGACGAGCAGCGGCGCGGACGCGTGTCCTGAACGTCTGACCGGGTCGGGTCGGCCGGGAGCGCTCACCCGCCCAAGGCGGCCGCTCGCCGGCACCCGCCGCCTTCCTTCTTGCACATCGCCAAACAAGCCGGCGCGGGGTTCAGGGCCTCATCATGTCTGCCGAGATCCGCATCAGCGAGACGCTTTACCCGTCCTGGGGCCAATTCTTCGCCGTGCGGCGGGAGCTGGCACGCGTCAGGAGCGATTTCCAGGACATCGTGATCTTCGAGACCGAGACGCACGGGAACGTCCTCATGCTCGACGGTGTCGTGCAGATCACCGAGGGCGACGAGTTCGTCTACCAGGAGATGATCGCCCACGTGCCGCTGCTGATACACGGCGGTGCCGAGCGTGTGCTGATCATCGGTGCCGGCGACGGCGGCGTGTTGCGCCGCGTCCTGCAACATGGCGGCGTACGGCAGGCGGTGATGGTGGAGATCGACGGCGCGGTCATCGAGCTTTCCAAGCAGTTCCTGCCCGGCATCGGCGGCGCGGCCTGGAGTGATCGGCGCGCCGAGGTCATCGTCGGTGACGGAATCGAGTATGTCGCCCGTGCGGCGTCCGGCAGCTTCGACGTCATCATCGTCGACAGCACGGACCCGATCGGCGTGGGCGAGGTGCTGTTCACCGACGCCTTCTATGAGCACTGCGCGCGCATCCTTACGCCGAACGGCCTGGTCGTGAACCAGTGCGGCGTGCCGTTCATGCAGAGCGACGAGTTGCGCGAGACAAGCCTGCGCCGCCGGCGGCACTTCGCGCATGTCACGGCCTATGTCGCCGCGGTGCCGACCTATGTCGGTGGCTTCATGACGCTGGGGTTGTCGGCCAAGGCGGCCCATTTCGAGGTGCCCGATGCCGCCGAGCTGCGCCGACGTGCCGAGGCGGACGGGATGCTCGGCCGGACGCGGTACTGGACACCGGAACTGCAGGCGGCGGCGTTCGCCCTGCCGCCCTACATCGCCGAGTGCCTTCCGCCAGCCTGAGGCCTCCGCCACTCATGAGCCGGCGAAGCTCTGCACCAGGCTGCCGGCGATCATGTGCCAGCCGTCGATCAGCACGAAGAAGATGAGCTTGAACGGGAGCGAGACCGCGCTCGGCGGCAGCATCATCATGCCGAGCCCCATGAGCACGGTGGCCACCACGATGTCGATCACCAGGAACGGCAGGTAGAGCAGGAAGCCCATCTCGAAGCCGCGCCGCAGTTCACCGATCATGAAGGCCGGGATCAGCGCGCGCCACGGCATCTGTTGCGGGCTACCCGGCGCAGGCAGATGGGCGATGTCGAGGAAGAGCTGCAGGTCCGGGGTGCGGACGTTGGCCAGCATGAAATGCCGGAAAGGCTCGGCGGCCGCCTGCAGCCCGGCCAGCTCGCTGATCCTGCCGGCCATCAGCGGCGAGATGCCGCCGTCCCAGGACTGGGTCAGGACCGGCTGCATGACGAAGAAGGTGAGGAACAAGGCCAGGCCGATCAGCACCGGGTTGGGCGGCGTGCCCTGCGCGCCCAGCGCGCCGCGGAGCAGCGACAGCACGATAACGATGCGGGTGAACGCGGTCACCATCACCAGCAGGCTGGGTGCCAACGAGAGCAGGGTGATCAGCGCGGTGAGCTGGATGAGCCGCCCGGTCGCGCCCGCCTGGCCGGTGGAGCCGAGATCGATGCTGACCGATTGCGCTGCCGCCGGATCGGGTGCCAGCATCAGGGCGCTGCAGCACAGCAGCCCCAGCAGCAGGATGAGCGGCAGCCGCCTGATGGCCGTCCGACGCCTGGCATGAAACAGCTTGCGGGTCACGCCGTGCGGTCCACGGCACCGGGCCCGGGCATCCAGCCAAGCATGACGTCTGAGGTGCCCCCCGTCAGCAGCAGCACCCTGCGGCCCTCGCAATTGACCAGGCAGACCCGGCGCTTCTGGTCGAGGGCGAGGGAAGCCTCCAGGCGCAGCACGGCACCGGCCGGGTCGTTGCGCGCAAGACGCGGCACGATGCGGGTGGCGTAGCGCGTCAGGACGATCATCCCGACCACAGCCGCCAGCGCAAGAACGATCGTCAGGACGTCATGGGGCTGCATGATCTGCCATGGTCCGATGAGCCTGTCCGGCCGCCAGCAGCGAGAGGGTGGCATCCAACTCGGCTCGCACCGCGAGCAGGTGCTGGCGGAACAAGCGACCCTCCTGCGGGTCGAGGCACAGGCTGCGACGGCAAAGCTGCGCCACCTGGACTTCGAAGCCGCCGAGTTCCGTCGGCTGACCGGACAGGATCCTGGCGCGGCCGGCGCGCAGCCGCTGCAGCACCGCGTCGGCATGCGCCGCAAGCTCTGCGAGCGGGCGGGTTGGCGGAGCGCCCGCAGACGGTGGAATGTAGACCGTATCGTTCATGGACCGATCATGCCACGCCGGCGCTTAAATTACGACATCGAACTGAGAACGGAAGGGTGGTATTAACCGCCCGTAAACCAATCCTGCCCAATGTTCGCCGCTGACTTGAAGGAGGAACTCGCCTTCATGGATATATCGTCAAGCGCGCCGTCCGACCTGCTGTCGCTCGCCCAAAGCAAGCTCGGCTGGCTGGAGGGTCGGCAACGTGTCCTGGCCGAGAACATCGCCAACAGCGACACGCCGAACTACCAGCCGAAGGACGTGACACCCTTCGAGACCACGCTGCAATCGCTTACCGTCACGCCGGTCGAGACCGATCCGATGCATCTGCCGGGGCTTGGCGGCCAGGCTGGCGTGGTCACCGTGCAACCGACGGGACGCTCTCCCGACGGCAACGGCGTGTCGGTCGAGGAGCAGATGACCCAGGTCGCAGGTGTCGACAACGAGCAGCGGCTGGTGACCAACCTGTACAGCACGTACATGTCGATGTTCCAGACCGCCATCGACAAAGGCTGATTTGCCCAAGGCATGAAGGGTAGGGATGGAGGATGGATCTTTCCGGCACGCTCGACATCTCGTCATCCGGCATGGAGGCGCAGAGCAACCGCCTGCGCGTGATCGCCGAGAACCTCGCCAACGAGGACACGACCGGCTCGACGCCCGGTGCCGATCCGTACAGGCGCAAGACGATCACCTTTGCGGAGGTGCTCGACCCGCAGACAGGCTCCCAGGAGGTCTCGGTCGAGAAGATCGGGCAGGACATGAGCGCGTTCCAGATGAAATACGATCCTTCCCACCCCGCCGCCAACGCGCAGGGTTACGTCAAGATGCCCAACGTCAACAGCTTCGTCGAGATGATGGACATGCGCGAGGCCGAGCGCTCCTACAGCGCCGACGTCAACGCCATGCAGGTGACCCGGTCCATGCTCACGCGCACCATCGATCTGCTGAAATGAGCACCCCGGTGGGCCTGACCCCGGCCGGCGTGGCGAGCGCCTACTCCAGGGTGCAGAACGGCCCGAGTGGTGTCTCGGTCGACGATCTCACATCCGGCGCGGACGCTTCGGGCACGGGCACCGCGGGCACCTCGTTCGGCTCGAGCCTCGAGCAGGCGATGCAGAACGTGGTGCAGACCGGACACGAGGCCGACGCCATGGCGACCCAGGGCATCGAGGGCGAGGGGAACATCACCGACGTGGTCATGGCGGTCTCGCGCGCGCAGCTCGCCCTGCAATCGACCGTGGCAATCCGCGATCGCGTGGTTCAGGCTTACCAGGACATCATGAAGATCTCGATCTAGAGCATCGTCCGTTCGGGCGGATCGCCTGATCCGACACGGTCGTCCTGCGTCTCCGCTCCAGGGCGTGTTCCTGCGCAGGGAGTTCCTTGCCCCTGTCGCGGGCGCGGCGCGGCGATGAGGTGGAGCGTTGTGCGAGCCTGCGCAGCGCGGCTGCGCCGCTCCAGTTGCCGACCCTCATATAAGTTGCGACAACGCAACAAACCTGCCACCATCGTCCGCCTCGACCGCGAGCGGCGCGGCTGACCGGGAGATGGGCGAGATGCAGGAGGGCGAGATCGGCCTGGTGCTGCGCGGCCTCTTCCTGGTCGTGCTCAAGCTGGCGGCGCCGGCACTGCTGACCTCGATGCTCGTCGGGCTGGTGATCTCCTTTGTTCAGGCGATCACCCAAATCAACGAGAGCACGCTCGCGTTCGTGCCCAAAGTGATCGCGCTCGGCCTGGCGCTGATGCTGGCCGGCCCGTTCATGTACGCGACGCTGGCTGATTATGCGCACCTCCTGTTCGACCAGATCATCGAGGTGGGCGGCCGATGAGTGCGTCACGAACGCCCGGCTCGGCCAGGATGCGGAGTGGCGGCCAATGAATGACGGGCTGCCGGCCCTGCTGCACGCGCTGCCTGCCATCGCCTTCGGCTTCGTCCTGGTGCTGTGCCGCGTGGGCGCTGCGATCATGGTTCTGCCAGGCATCGGCGAGAGCGAGATCCCCGCCGTGGTGCGGGCCGCGTTTGCGGTCGGCGTGTCGGTGCTGATCTATCCCGAGGTGCAGCCGGTGCTGCCGCAGGCGGCGTCGCTCTCGCTCGCCGACCTCGGCACCATCGCCGTCGAACTCGGCTGCGGCCTGCTGATCGGCTGGCTGGCGCGGTTGATGGTCCTTTCCCTGCCGATCGCGGGCCAGTTGATCTCGACGCTTGTCGGCCTGTCGAGTGTGCTGCAGCCCGATCCTGAGCTCGGCTCGCAGACCACGGGCGTGAGCCGCCTGCTGGCGCTCGCTGCCCCGGTGCTGGTGCTCTCGAGCGGGCTCTACGCGCTGCCGCTCGGCGCACTGGCCGGCAGCTACCGCCTGGCGCCGCCAGGACACATGTTGCCCGCCGGGGACGTGGCGGAGAGCGTGGCGGTGGCGACCGAGGCCTGCTTCTCGCTCGCGTTGCGTCTGGCGGGACCCTTGCTGCTCGCCGACTTCGTCTGGCAGGCGATGCTCGGCCTCTTGTCGCGGCTCGTCCCCTCGCTGCAGGTCCACAGCCTGTCGCTGCCGGGCCAGATCCTGGGGGGGATGCTGCTGCTTGCCTGGCTGATCAATCCGGTCCTCGAGCTCTGGCTGCGCGAGGTCAGGGTCGCGTTCGAGACCCTGCCCGGATTGTAGCTGAGCTCGATTTGTAACTGAGACGGGCAACGGGCGATGGCGGAAAGCGAAAAGGAAGACCGCTCGGAAGCCGCGTCGGCCACCCGGCTGGTGCGGGCCCGCGAGCAGGGACAGGTCGCCGTTTCGCGCGAGCTGCAGACCCTGGGCGGCCTCGCCATCGGCGTCTTCACCCTGATCATGACCATGCCCGGCCAGGTGGCGGGCTTCGTGATGCATATGCGCGCCCTGATGCAGAACACGGCGCTGATCGACGTCTCCGCCGGCGGCAGCCTGATGGTCGTCCGGGCCGTGCTGCTCGACGGGGCGGGGCTGGCGGCGCCGGTGGTGCTGGCCGCCGCGGCGGCGACACTGGTCATCGGGCTGCTGCAGACCGGGTTCCTGTTTCATCTGCCCGGGCTGCTGCCCAAGCCCGAGCGGATCAATCCGATGCACGGGCTATCGCGGATCTTTGGTGGCCAGACCGCGATCGACGGGCTGAAATCGCTGGCAAAATTCGCCGCCTTCGCGTTCGCCGTCTGGCACGTGATCAGCGGCCTGCCGCCGCTGCTGGCCCGTGCTCCTGGCTGGGAGGTGGCGACGCTTGCCAGCCGGATGGCGCGGCTGGCCTTCGACGGCGCGCTGCTGGTGCTCGCCGTGCAGGCCGTCATTGCCCTGCTCGATCTGCTCCATGTCCGCTTCAAGCACATGACCAGCCTGCGCATGAGCCGGCAGGAGTTGCGCGACGAGCACCGGGAGAACGAGGGCAATCCGCAGGTCAAGAACCGCCTGCGTCAGTTGCGCCGCCAGCGCGCCAACCGGCGGATGATGGCGCAGGTGCCGAAGGCCACGGTGGTGGTGACCAACCCGACCCACTATGCGGTGGCCCTGGTCTACGAAAACGGCAGCAAAGCGGCCCCGAGGCTGGTGGCCAAGGGTGCGGACGAACTCGCCGCCAGGATCCGCGAAGTGGCGCTCGACAACCGGGTGCCGGTGGTCTCCAACCCGCCGCTGGCGCGCGCGCTCTACACCCTGCCGCTGGATGCCGAGATCCCGCGCGAGCATTTCCAGGCGGTGGCCGGCATCATCGCCTATGTCTGGCGCCTGCGCCGGCCACGCCCCGGCCCACCGCCGGTGCGCTAGCGACCCAACGGGGAGCCGTAAACCGATGGGCCAGCGCGGCCCAAGGTGGGCCAGGGTCGGCCCGGGTGGCCCAGGATAGGCCCGGGTGGCCTAGGCTAGGCTCGGGTGGCCAAGCATAGGCCAGGGCAGGATGCGGGCCATAAAGCGGTTGCCGGTCCCGTTCTGTTCTACTAGAACAGATGTGAACGAGTTATTACCAACAATTCCGCTACAAGAACGAATAAGATCGTCGTCGTAGGATCGTCGTCGAGCGCCGCTGTTGCGGCTGCCCGACGCGTTGTGACAGTCTCAGAACCAGCGCGACTCCGCTCGGGAGCTCGATCTTCGGGCGTGCGGGTTCGCGGAGCGGGCCGCCTCTGCCGGCCCTTCAAGGAAGCCAGCATGGACAAGTCGAAAGCACTCGAAGGAGCGCTGAGCCAGATCGAAAGGGCCTTCGGCAAGGGCTCGATCATGCGCATGGGCCAGCGGCCCAACGACCAGGTCGAGGTCGTCTCCACCGGGTCGCTCGGCCTGGACATCGCGGTCGGCATCGGCGGCCTGCCGCGCGGACGGATCATCGAGATCTACGGCCCGGAAAGCTCGGGCAAGACGACCATGGCGCTGCATGCCATCGCCGAGGCGCAGAAGCTGGGCGGCACCTGCGCGTTCATCGATGCCGAACATGCGCTCGATCCGGGCTATGCCCGCAAGCTCGGGGTCGATGTCGACAACCTGCTGATCAGCCAGCCGGACGCCGGCGAGCAGGCGCTCGAGATCGCCGACACGCTGGTCCGCTCGGGTGCTGTGGATGTGCTCGTGGTGGACAGCGTGGCGGCCCTGGTGCCGCGCGCCGAACTGGAAGGCGACATGGGCGACAGCCATGTCGGCCTGCATGCCCGGCTGATGAGCCAGGCGCTGCGCAAGCTGACCGGCTCGGTGTCGCGCTCAAACACCATGATGATCTTCCTCAATCAGATCCGCCTGAAGATCGGCGTGATGTTCGGCAGCCCGGAGACCACCACCGGCGGCAACGCGCTGAAGTTCTATGCCTCGATCCGCATGGATATCCGCCGCATCGGCCAGATCAAGGAGCGCGACGAGGTCGTGGGCAACCAGACCCGGGTCAAGGTGGTGAAGAACAAGATGGCCCCGCCGTTCCGGCAGGTCGAGTTCGACATCATGTATGGCGAAGGGGTCAGCAAGATGGGCGAGCTGATCGATCTCGGCGTCAAGGCCAACATCGTCGAGAAGTCCGGCGCCTGGTTCAGCTACGACAGCCAGCGCATCGGGCAGGGGCGCGAGAACTCCAAGCAGTTCCTGCGCGACCATCCCGAGATGGCCGCGGCCATCGAGCGGCGCATCCGCGAGCAGTCGGGCGTGGTCGCCGACGCCCTGACCACCGGGCCCGCCGACCAGGACGAGGCGGACGCGGCCGACTAGGGCAAGATCTGGTCGGACCGCCTCGTCTGGCCGGATCACGAGGCCCGCCCGCGAGGCGAGGGGAGCCTTCCACGCGCTGCCCCTCCACCGGAGATGCGCCAACCGGCTTGTGGGCTCGGCGCCTCCAGCGTGCCTTGCGCCTTGCCCCTGGCAGCGACGCAGTCCGCGCCCGGCGCAGTGACCCGCTGCCGCCTCCCGCTCAGCGGGCCAGGCTGGCGCCGAGCGTCGACAGCATTGTGCTGATGCTGATCGGCTTCTCACAGCGCGGATGGTGGCGGTAGCGATCGTCGACCACCGCCGACGAGTAGCCCGTGGTGAAGACGAACGGGATGCGGCGCTCCCTGAGCAGGTCGGCGACCGGATAGGTCATCTCCCCGTGCAGGTCGAGGTCGAGGAGCACGGCGTCGAGCCCATCGACCGTCCCGATCAGGCTCATGGCCTCGGGCAGCCGCCCGACCGGCCCGATGATTTCGGCGCCGGCCAGGTCGAGAACCTCGCAGATCGCGTCGGCGATCAGGAAATCATCCTCGACGATCAGGATCCTTCGGTCCCGGAAGGCGTCCGTCTCGATCATCGTGTTTCCCCCCTTGGTTCCGAACTGCGTCCATCCCGGCCGCGGCACCCTTCGTCCGCCGCCACCGCCGCCCCAGCTACCGCCTCCCAGCACCTCTCGGCCCAATCCCAGTCGGCCCGCCCGCGGCGTGGCGGCAGCCCGTCAGTGGCCGGTGCCCATGTGCGGTGACAAGGCCGGGCAGGGTGGCGGTGCGCCGAACGGGTCTCTCGCGCAGGGAAGGGCCGGCGCGGCGCCGCTGCCGGGCGACCATGTCGGGTGCCGTCGCGGGCGGGCAAGGATCGTTGCCGTGGTGGCGGCTCCCGGCCGAGGCAGGCTGCCAACCTCCAGGGAACGGGCGGTCGTCCCAATCCGCGCCCGACGCCGGGCGGCTTCGATCAACTTGTTGTAACACAACGTGCCGCCGGCCGGGCGGTTTCGGCGGCGGATCGCCGCTATCCGGACCCCTGCCAGGCAAGCGCGGTACTGCCGGCAAACCCCTTAACACCCGGGCGGGATCCGCGAGCCGGCCGCGGCGTAGAGGCTGCGGACCCGGACGGGCGATTGCCGCGCGGTGCCGACGACCCTTCGAAACTTTCGCGAGTTTGCCATGAGCGCCCCAGAGCATCTGTTTACCCCGGTGACGGTCGGCGACCTCGAACTGCCGAACCGGATCGTCATGGCGCCGCTGACCCGAAGCCGTTCCAGCACGCAAGGCGTGCCGCCGACCTTCGCGGCCGACTACTATGCCCAGCGCGCCGAGGCCGGACTGATCATCTCGGAGGCGACGAACATCTCGCCGCAGGCGGTCGGTTATGCGCTGACGCCAGGGATCTGGAGCGAGGCGCAGGCCGAATCCTGGCATCGCGTCACCGACGCGGTCCATCAGCGCGGCGGCCGGATCCTGCTGCAGCTCTGGCATACCGGGCGCATCTCGCATCCGTCCCTGCAACCCGGCGGTGGTCTGCCGGTGTCCTCGTCCGCGATCCGGCCCAAAGGCCAGGCCTTCACCACCGACGGGCTCAAGGACCATGTGACGCCGCGTGCGCTGGAAACGGACGAGATCACCGCCATCGTGCGCGACTACGAGCACGCCGCGCGGCTTGCCAGGCAGGCCGGGTTCGACGGCGTCGAGGTGCATGCGGCCAACAACTACCTGCTCGAGCAGTTCATCCGCGACAGCGTCAACAAGCGCTCTGACCGCTATGGCGGCAGCATCGAGAACCGCATCCGTTTCCCGTTGGAGGTCGTCGCCGCGGTGGTGGGGATCTGGGGAGGCGGACGGGTCGGGATCAGGCTGTCGCCGGCCACCACTGTTCCAGGCGAGACGGATCTCGACAGCACGCCGATGCAGACCTACGGCGCGCTGCTCGACGGCCTGGCGCCGCACCGGCTGGCCTACATACACACCATCGAGGGGGTCACCTACACGACCCGCGACACGCCCGATTCGGTCGATTTCGCCAGCCTGCGCAGGCGCTTCGCCGGCTGCTACATGGGCAACAACGGCTACGATGCCGGCATGGCCGACGCAGCGGTGGCCGACGGTCGCATCGACCTCGTCTCGTTCGGCCGCCCGTTCATCGCCAACCCCGACCTGGTATCGCGCCTGCGCACCGGCGCCCCGCTGGCCGATGCGCCGAAGGCCTACTGGTATGGCGGCGGTGCGACCGGCTATTCGGACTGGCCGACGATGAACGGCCCGCCGCTGCGGCTCGGCGCCTGACACCGCCCGCCCGGCGCAGCCGGCCACGGACCGCGTTTGCGGGTGCCGCAACCGCTGCGTACCAGCCGGAGGCCTTCGAACAGTCGGGCGGACGCGACCGCTGCCCCGTGACGGGCGGCGCGCGGTGATGGCCCCGATCCGCCCCGGCCGATCCCGGCCGGAGCTGGGGCGGGTCTTGTCACCCCGAGGCCTCTCCGTAGGCATCCGCACGCCCATGCCCGCATTTGCGTTCCCGTGCATCCCGCAACCGGCACGGGTCGCGTGCTCTTCTCATCAGATGTCGGCAGGGGGCCTGCATGGAAGCGGTTCGCAGCGGCGGGATCGGTGGCGAATGCGTTCCCTGAACGGTGCGAGCGTTGTCGTGGCCGGTGCATCCAGCGGCCTGGGACGCGCCACCGCCCTGGCTTTCGCCCGGCGTGGCTGCCGCCTGGTGCTCGCCGCCCGGCGCGAGCCGGTGCTGCGGGAGGTCGCGCGGCACTGCCTCGACGCCGGGGCACCCGCCGCAATCGCCATCACCACCGACGTCAGTGAACCGGATGACGTCCAGGCGCTGGCCGAAGCGGCGGTGGCACGCTTCGGTGCCATCGACATCTGGATCAACATGGCCGGGGTCAGCCTGTGGGGCCGATTCGAGGACATCCCCGCCGAAGCGCAGGCGCGGCTGCTGTCGGTCAACCTGACCGGGGTGGTCCTCGGCAGCCATGCAGCGGTGCGCGCCATGCTGGCCGGCGGCGGCGGGGGGCTGATCATCAACATGGCATCCCTCGCCGGCCGTGTGCCCGTGCCGTTCTGCGCGGCCTACACGGCGAGCAAGTTCGGCGTGGCGGGCTTCAGTGAAGCGCTGCGCGACGAACTCGGCGTGCGCTCGGCGATACGGGTGTGCGCCGTCTATCCGAGCTTCGTGAACACGCCGACCGACCTGCATTCGGCCAACTACACCGGCCGCGTGCTTCGAGCCCTGCCGCCGGTGCTCGATCCCGACTATGTGGCTGAGCGGGTGGTCGGGCTGTGGGGTCGCCCGCGGCGCAGCCTGCCGCTCGGGCTGCATTTCGCGCTGCAACCGGCCTACGCGCTCGCGCCCGGTCTGACCGGATGGCTCACTGCCCAGGTGATGCGCCGCTTCCTGTTCGGCATCGGCGCCCCCGCGCCGCGCCATGACGGCAGCCTGTTCGCTCCCCTGGCGGAGGGCACCGGCTCGCACGGCAGCTGGGCCCAGCCGCGGAGCGGTGACTCAAGCCAGCCGCGGAGCGGTGACTCAAGCCAGCCGCGGAGCGGTGACTCAAGCCAGCCGCGGAGCGAGGAGTCACGCCACCCGCGGAGCGGTGATCCAATCCCTACGCAGAGTGGTCATCCAGTCCACCCGCGGAGCGGCGGGCCGACCCGCCTGCTGCGCGGCCCGGCAACCCGCCCGCGCAGCGGCCCGCAGGTCGGCCGGAGGCCGCGCCCGGGTGTCACCCTCGTCACGGCCGCCGTGGCCGGACTGTTCGCCATCGTCCTCACCGGACGGGCAAGAAGGTAGCAGAGATGAAGACAACCATGATCAAGGGCCAGTGGGTCCCGTTCGGAATCGGCTTCGTGACCGGGCTGCGCAGCATGACGGGAAGTGCGGCGCTGAGCTGGGCGGCGTCGATGGGCCATACGAGGTTGGCCTGGATCCCCGGCGGCAACCGGCCGCGCGGCATCGCCAGTGCGATGGCGCTGGCGGAAATGGCCGGCGACAAGATGCCGTTCGCGCCGGACCGTCGCACCACGCCGGCGTTGCTCGGCCGTCTGGGGATCGGCGCGGCAGGCGGCGCCGCGCTCGCCGGGCGCGACGCATCGCTGCTCGACGGCGCGTTCTCGGGGATCGCCGGAGCGATCACCGGCACCCTGCTCGGACGGGCGTTCCGGGGTGCGACCACGCGATCGAGGTTCGACTGGCTCCGCGCGCTGACCGAGGATGCGCTGGCCGCCGGGCTGGCCATCGCCCTGGTACGCTCGGCGGTGGAACGCGACCGCCTCTAGGCAGGATACCGGTCGGGGCGGGTCCCCCGGCCCGGAGGCCCGGCCCGCGCGCGCCGTCAGGCCGAGGGACGCGCGGTCAGGCGCAGCACCTGACCTGCAGGGCAGCCGGTCGGAGGATGGCGATGCGCGAGCGGTCGACCTGGATCACGCCCGTCCGGTGCAGGTCCATCAGCCGCCGGCAGACCGTCTCGATGGTCAGGCCGAGATAGTCGGCGATGTCGATCCGGTTCATCGGCAGCGTGACCGTCCGGTCGGGCCCGGAGGCCAGGCGCCCGCTCATGTCGAGCAGGAAGGCGGCGATCCGCTCCGCCGCACTCGAGCGGCCAAGCAGGACCACATGCTGTCTCGCCCGGCGGACCTGGGCTGCCAGGTGGCGGGACGTGTCGTCGCACGTTGCGAGGTCGCGTTGCATCCGCTCCGCCAGGCTGGCGGCCGGGAACCGCTCCACGACCAGGTCGGTCACCGCTTCCGCGCCGAACTCGTGCTCGTCGAGGCTTTCCCAGCCGAAGATGTCGCCGGGCAGCAGGAACTCGCCGATCTGCCGGCGTCCGTCATCGAGCAGGCGCAGGCTGCGCAGGCATCCGGACGACACCCGGTAGTGGTAGTCGGCAGGGTCGCCCTGCACCACCAGTTGCGTGTCACGCGCCAGCTTGAGGAGGACGGGCCGTGTCGGAAGGACGCGGGCCGGATTGAACAGGATGACCTGTGGTGGCCGGGCGTGGTCGAAAGCCACTGCATGTGTCGAGGGCATGGAAACCTCTCCAGGCCGGAATAGGCTATGGCGACTGTGTAGCTCCCGACCTCATCCCCCGAAATCAGGTTCCTCGCGTACGCAGAGTCACCTAGATTAGCCCCATGTCGCGGCCGCTCATCCATCTCATCGACGATGACCAGGGCGTGCTCGACTCGCTCTCGCTGCGGCTTCGCGTGGAGGGCTGGGCGGTCGCAACCCATGAGAGTGCCGTGGCCTTTCTCGAGAGCGGCCCTCCGGCCGAGGGCTGCGTGCTCAGCGACTTCCGGATGCCCGGCATGACGGGCATCGAGCTGCAGCAGCAGCTGTCCGCGCGGTCGAGCCGTGTGCCGGTGATCCTGATGACCGGCCAGGGCGATGTGCCGCTCGCCGTCCAGGCGATGCGGGCCGGGGCGATCGACTTTCTCGAGAAGCCGGTGTCGGATGAGCGGCTGTTCGAGGCGATCAGCCGCGCCCTGGCAGCCGGGCGCGCCGAGCGGAGCGCCGACGAGACCTCGCGCGAGGCGGCCGGCAAGCTCGACACCCTGACTGCACGCGAGCGCGAAGTGCTGGAACTGCTCGTCGTCGGCAGGACGAGCAAGCAGATTGCCCGCCTGCTCGACATCAGTCCGCGCACGATCGACGTGCATCGCTCCCGCGTCTTCCACAAGCTCGGCGTCGAGACCCTGCCCGACCTCGTCTACCTGCATCTGGCGGCGAGCCAGGCCCCTTGAGCGGGGATCCGGGTGCCTATCTCGCGTCCATCGTGGCGTCGTCGAACGATGCCATCATCGCCATGGATCTCGGCGGCACGATCACGGCTTGGAACGCGGCCGCGGAGCGCCTGTTCGGCTACGAGGCAGGGGCCGTCATCGGTCGCCCGATCTACGTCATCGTCCCGCCGCACCGGCAGACGGAGGAGCGTGAACTGCTTCGCGCGCTGTCGGCCGGCAAGCAGGTCGCGCATCTCGTCACCGAGCGCGTCGCGTCGGACGGCCGGACGATACCGGTCTCGCTCACCATCTCGCCGATCCGCAGCGACGCTGGCGCGATCATCGGGATCTCCAAGGTCGCGCGCGACCTGACCGACACGCAGCGCCGCGAGGCGATCCTTGCCTCCGTGCTCGACACCGTTCCCGATGCGTTGATCGTCATCGACGATGCCGGAACGATCCAGTCATTCAGCGCCGCCGCGAGCCGGATGTTCGGCTACGCGGCCGAGGAAGTTGCCGGGCACAACATCTCCACGCTGATGACGCAGACGCAGGCGGCGGAGCATCCGTCCCATCTCGCGCACTATCTGCAAACCCGCGAGAAGCGGATCATCGGGGTCGGCCGGATCCTCGAAGCCAGGCGCAAGGACGGATCGGTGTTTCCGATCGAGCTGCATGTCGGCGAGGTGCTGGTGCCCGGCACGCATCTCTTCACCGGTTTCGTGCGCGACGTCTCGGTGCGCATGGAGCGCGAGCGGCGCCTGGCCAGGCTCCAGTCCGACCTCGTCCATGCCGCGCGGCTCAGCGATCTCGGCCAGATGGCCTCAACACTCGCCCACGAGGTCAACCAGCCGCTGACCGCGATCTCGAACTATCTGAGTGCCACCAGGCGTCTGCTCGGCCCCGACACGCCGGCGATGCTCAGGGAGATCATCGCCAAGGTCGCCGACCAGAGCGAGCGCGCGCAGCGGATCATCGCCGGGTTGCGCGGCCTGGTGAAGAAGGAGGCCGGGCTGCGCCGCCCGGAGGACGTCTCGGCGCTGGTCGAGGAGGCGGCCTCGGTGGTCCTGGTCGGCAGCCGCACGGGGAGCGCCGTGAGCCTGTCGGTCGCCCCAGGCCTGCCACCCATTCTCGTCGAGAAGGTCCAGATCCAGCAAGTGCTGATCAACCTGCTGCGCAACGCCATCGAGGCGACGCGCGAACGCAAAGGCGGCACGGTGTCGCTGAGCGTGAACGAGACCGCCGGCCGGATCGTGATCGCCGTGGCCGACAACGGGCCGGGTCTATCCCCCGCCGTGCGCGCGCGTCTTTTCCAGCCCTTCGTGACGACGAAGAACGACGGCCTCGGAGTGGGCCTGTCGATCTGCCGCTCCATCGCCGAGGCGCACGGCGGCACGCTGACCGCCGCCGACCGTGAGGGCGGTGGCACCGTCTTCACATTCGCGCTTCCCGTCGCCCCGGCTTGACCTGGATCAAGCAACCACGGGCCGTGATCGGTTTTAAATCCGGAACGGACGCGGCCAACCCCCATCGAGTGTGACGCTCTTGACGTACCCCTTGGACCAGATGGGCTGCGTGGCAGTCGTCGATGACGACGAGGCCGTGCTGGACTCGTTTCGTTTGATGCTCGAGGCGGCGGGGGCCGAGGTTCGCACCTATCCTTCGGGGGCTGCCCTGCTCGCCGATCCGGACCGCCCACGCTGCCTGATCCTCGATCACAACATGCCGGTCATGACCGGCCTCGAGCTGGTGCGACGGCTCCAGGCGGAGGCCGAGAACGTCCGTGCGGTGCTCGTCACCACAGCGCCGCCGCCGCATCTGGTGCGCGATGCGCTGGCGCTCGGCATCGAGCGCGTGCTGGACAAGCCGCCCACCGAGGAGGACATCCTGAGCTTCGTGCGTTCCTGCAGGCTGCAGAACAGCCGCCAGACGGATCTTCCGCGCTAGCCAGCAGCCGGCCAGACCAGCCGGGCGATACGACGCGGCGGGCGCGGGGCCGCCGGGGCTGGATCGCGCTGCGGGCAACTCCGTGGATGGCCGCGCAAGCGCAGCGTTGAAGCTCTGCAGGCCAGCGCCATGCAGATCGGCTTCATGCCCTGCCCGACGTCATTTCCTGCCTGGCGTCATGCCCTGCCTGGCGTCATGTGCTGCCTGACGTCATGCCCTGCGTGAGGTCATGTGCTGGCGTCGAGTTCTGCCGCGACGGCCATGATCAAGCATCTGAGCCAACGATGCGCCGGATGGTGACGGTAGCGCACGTGCCAGGCCATCCCGACCGGGACGGTGCCGAGATCGACCGGCGGCGGCAAGACCTTCAGCCGTGTGTCACGTGCAAGCTGGCGACAGATCAGCCTCGGCAGGATCGCGCAATACGCGGTGACAACGATGATCTCTGCCACAGCGAAGAAGTTCGTCACCGAGGTCGCCACGTCCCGATCCGCCTGTTGCTGGGCCAGCGCCCGGAACAGCCCGGCGCCGCCCAACCGTCTCGGCCGACCCGCCGCTGGGAGGGCAGGTGCCCGCCCGGTGCCGGGCGGGCGCGGGAAGCAGTGCTGGGGCGTCAGGCGTAGCCCACGCTGTAGGGCTCGAGCCAGACCAGGTGGTCGTCGACGCTCTTGACGCCCGGGATGTTCTGCGCCGCGACGACCAGCGCCTTGCGGCACCGATCGTCATTCACCCAGCCATCGAGCGCGACCACGCCGTCCTGGACGGACAGCGACACGTTGGTCGCACCGAACAGCCGCTCCTTCTCGATCGCGGCCTTGAGCTGCTCCTCCACGGCGCGGTCGGAGCTGCCCGTCGCCGGCAGCGCCCGGAGGTGGTTGGCGAGCACCCTGATCAGGTCGCTGCGGCTGACCATGCCGACCGGAATGTCGTCGCGCACGATCGGGATCCGGCGCACATGATGACGCTCCATCAGCGCCACGATCTCGGCCAGGTCGGCGTCCTCCGTGGCACTGACCACCGGCGAGGTCATCAGGTCCTCGACACGCCGGCTGTGGGTTCGCACGTACTCGCCCGCCCACGCGCCGGGACTGCGCAGCAGATCCATCCATTTGAGCCGCCCGCGCCGCTCCGTGCCGAGTTCGGCGCGGTGCAGCAGGTCCCCTTCGGTCAGCATGCCTACCAGGTGCCGGCTCTCGTCGACCACCGGCAGTCCGCTTATCCGCTCATGCAGCATGATCTCGACCGCCATGGCGAGAGGCGAAAGCGCAGACACTGTCAGGATGTTGCGCGTCATGATTTCGAGAGCTTTCATGGCCGCCGGATCTCCGCCTGTTGAGTGTTGGCCGATGTTCCGCGCACAATGGTGCCGGCGCGTTGACCCAAATCAAGCGGCCGACCTTCCGGCCAGCCTTTCGAGCCGCCGCCCTTCCTTGACCTGGATCAGCGCGACCCGGTGCCGCGCGGCGCACCCTGCGCGCGGTCACGGCATCTGCGCGGAAGGGATGAGGCCGATGAAAGCCCGGACACTCGACGGCCTGGAGGTGCGCGGCAGGCGCGTGCTGCTGCGCGCCGACCTCAACGTGCCGGTGAGCGGCGGCAGGGTCGCCGACCAGACCCGCCTCGAGCGGCTGGCCCCCACGATCAACGAGCTGTGCGACAAGGGCGCGCGTGTCGTTGTGTGCAGCCATTTCGGCCGGCCGAAGGGCAGGGCGGTGCCGGACCTGTCGCTGCGTCCGGTGGCTGCCAGCCTGGGTGCGATCCTGGGCCGCGACGTCCGCTTCGCACCAGCCTGCGTCGGTCCGCTTGCGGCGGAGGCGGTGGCCTCTCTCGCCGACGGCGACCTGCTGGTGCTGGAGAACACGCGCTTCGATCCTCGCGAGGAAAGCAACGACCCGGCGATGGCCCGCGAGCTTGCGGCACTCGCCGATCTTTATGTCGACGACGCGTTCTCCGCCGCCCACCGCGCCCACGCCAGCACCGAAGGCGTCGCGCGCCTGCTGCCCGCCTGTGCGGGGCGTCTGATGCAGGCGGAACTCGCCGCACTCGACGCGGTCCTGGGCCATCCCGACCCGCCGCTCGCCGCGATCGTGGGGGGCGCCAAGGTTTCCTCCAAGCTGGACCTGCTCGGCAACCTGCTCGGACGAGTGGACGAGTTGGTGGTCGGCGGCGCCATGGCCAACACCTTCCTCGCGGCACGCGGCCTGTCCGTCGGCCGGTCGATGCACGAGCCCGACATGCTGGACACCGCGCGCGGCATCCTCGCCCGCGCCGGCGAGGCGGGCTGCACCCTGCTGCTGCCCGAGGACGTGGTCGTGGCCGACCGTCTCGCCACTGGTGCCACGGTGCGGACGGTGGCGGTGGACGCGGTTCCCGCCGACATGATGATCCTCGATCTCGGGCCGCGGACCGGTGCGGCGCTGGCGCAGCGGGGCGGCACCTGGCGCACCCTGGTCTGGAACGGCCCGCTCGGCGCGTTCGAGACACCGCCCTTCGATGCCGCAACCCTCGGCCTGGCCCGCGCCGTCGCCGCCGCCACGCGGGCCGGCCGGCTGATCAGCGTCGCGGGCGGCGGCGACACCGTGGCCGCGCTGAACAGGGCCGGGGTGGCCGGGCAGTTGAGCTATGTGTCCACCGCCGGCGGCGCCTTCCTGGAATGGCTCGAGGGCAGGACGCTGCCGGGTGTCGCGGTCCTGGAACGCTGATCGCTTGGACCGCACCCTGCCGCCCGGGCCGCCAACCGCTCCCGGCGAGGCTGGCGGCCACATGAAGCGCCTGGTGCGCCGCGCACAGGATCTGCCGCCGGTGCGCACGGCTGTGGTCCATCCGGTCGATGCGCCCTCGCTGCGTGGCGTGATCGAGGCGGCGCGCGCGCGGCTGATCGTCCCGGTGCTGGTCGGCCCAGAGGCCAGGATCCGCGGCGCCGCCCGGCAGAGCGGCATCGACATCGCGCCCTTCGAGCTGGTCGCCACCGACCACGGCAGCGAGGCGGCCGCGGCAGCGGTCCGCCTGGCCCGCGCCGGGCAGGTGGACGCCCTGATGAAAGGTGCGCTCCACACCGACGAACTGCTGCATGCCGTGCTTGACCGCGCTCTGGGCTTGCGCACCGCCAGGCGTGTCAGCCACGTCTTCGCCATCGACGTGGCGCGCTACCCGCGCCTGCTCCTGGTCACCGATGCGGCGATCAACATCGCGCCGCGCCTGCCCGACAAGCGCGACATCGTGCAGAACGCGATCGAGCTGGCGCACGCCATCGGCATCGCAGCACCGCGGGTCGCCATCCTGTCGGCCATCGAAACGGTGACGGAAGATCTCCGCTCGACGCTGGATGCGGCGGCCTTGTGCAAGATGGCCGATCGCGGCCAGATCGTCGGCGGCGTGCTCGACGGCCCGCTCGCCTTCGACAACGCCATCTCGCAGGAGGCGGCCCGGCTGAAGGGGATCGTGTCCGCCGTCGCCGGGCAGGCGGACATCCTCGTGGTACCGGACCTCGAGGCGGGCAACATGCTGGCCAAGCAGCTCGAGTATCTCTCCGGCGCGCAGATCGCCGGCATCGTGCTCGGCGCGCGGATCCCGATCGTGCTGACCAGCCGCGCCGACCGGACCGCGCCGCGGCTGGCCTCCTGCGCCATCGCCTCCCTGCTGCGCGCGTGGATGCTGCAAACCGAGGCGCCGAAACCCGCGCCCGGCGCAACCCCCGCCTGGGCCTGATCCGCCTGGGCCTGATCCGCCTGGCCTGACCCGCGCCGCCCTTGATGCAAATCAAGCCGCGCTCCCCGCGTCCCTGCTCAACTGCCTCCACCCGGCCTGGATGATGCCGTTCGAGGCGGCCCGGTCCGGGGCGGCTGATGGAGATCGACATGGATCTGCGTGTTGCGGACGTCATGACCAGGGATGTCGTGACCGCGGGGGAGGGCGATGACGCCGCCACCCTGGCCGGCATCATGACGCGCCACAGGATCAGCGCGCTTCCGGTCTGCGACCAGCAGGATCGCCTGGTGGGCATCGTCAGCGAAGGCGATCTGCTGCGTCCGTTCGGCAGGAGGCACAATCTCCGCCGTGACTGGTGGCTGGGCGTGCTCAGTGAAGGCGAGGAACTGGCGCCGGCGTTTCTCGACTATGTGCGCGACGACCACCGGCCGGCGCGCGACCTGATGACCAGGGCCGTGTACACCGCTGTCGAGACCATGCCGCTCGGCGAGGCCACCGACCTGATCCTGCAGCACGGCATCAAGCGCCTGCTGGTGCTGCGTGACGGGCGCGTCGTAGGGATCGTCAGCCGCGCCGACATCCTGAAATCACTGCTGCCGGCGGCCCGTGCCACCGTGCCGCAGCCGGTGGGCGGCTGAACCGGGCTCCGGGGCACGCGGCGGTCTGGACGGCTGCGTGGACAAAATCGACACGCACAGCGCGTTCGTCGTCCGCGCCAGCGCCGCTGTCCAGGAGTTCAAGCACACCGTCCGCTTCCCGTCGTGGGAAGGAGGGCCTCTTTTGCACAGCTCGGGAACAGCTACTTCACATCCAAGTGCGGTGCTTCCTGGACACAGCTTCTACTGAAGCCACTTACACATCCAACGTAGCCTCGGATGCTAAGCACAGGAGCATCAGTGTTACTCAGTTCGAACTGAAACCAGCGACTTGGTTGTCAGGTCGTACCGACAGTAGGCGATATGACGAGGCGCACTTCCGTAGACGTTCTGGATCTGCACATTCGGCTCGATAGCCACATCGATGCCGGTTAGGACGTAGTCGTTCCCCTCGTGAAGAGTCCCGAACGCACCACCAGACCAGAAACCAGGCCAGACCAGGGTTCCACTCACATGGCCTGCATTGTCAGAGCAGCGCCTCCAGTCATCCTGCAGGAGGCAGACGAAGCGCTCGCCTGCAATACCGATCCAGCTTGCAGGGCGATCGCACCAGTTGCGGGTGGACTTTTTGCCTCACCCCAACAGGACGGACGTCATGGCCTCTTCCCTGACGGCAAGAGCTCGATCGGATCGACGCCCGACGCGCGGAGACGCACCGCTCCTCCGAGCAGACGACACGCCTTCTTTCTGGATCGGCGGAGCAGCGGCTACATTGGAAGCTGATCCTGGCGGTCTTCGTCGCTGGCGCCCTCGGTGGCTTGATGGTTACGCTCATAGACGGAGCGGTGTCGTGGCACATGTGAAGACCGGCTAGCTCGCTGCATCCGGCGGTTGGGCCAAGCACCTACGCTGGCTCAAGAGGCGCTTCCGGACGAAGCACCATGGGGCCGAAAGCCGGGAGGCGACGGACATGCCTGGCTGGTGAGAATGCACGCCAAGCGTAAGCGCCCCAAATCAGCCCGAGTGGGATGTTTGTTAAGCTCCTTAAGGCCAGCGGCTGCTGCCCGGCTCGCAGAGCCATGCGGTTCGGCAACCGGCGCCGGTCCAAAAGTGGCAAAGATCGGCTAGCGTGCGTTCAGATTCTGCCGACGAGCGAACGCGCATGACGAACCGCAAAGCTGAACTGCCGACCAAGACATGTGTGAGCTGCCATCGTCCGTTTAGTTGGCGCAAGAAATGGGAACGCGACTGGCATCGCGTGGAATATTGTTCGGATAAATGTCGTGCAGCGGGTCGGAAGCCTGTTCCGGAACCGGGTGCGACGTCGCAGCCGGGTTCGACAATCCGAGCTGACAAGACCGATTAGAGGCTACCAGGCAGGCTGGCACGTGGCCCGGCCTCAACGTCCCGGCGGGCCGGGCTTCCCGGTCGAGCACGTCCTGTTCCACGTCACCTGCACTCAGTGCGGGAAGGTCGGCGGCGCGGACGGCGCTCCGTCAACCAGGGCGCGGGAGGCAAAGGGTCAGCTATGCTTCCCCGCTGCTATCTGTCGGCCGATCTCGCGGTGGCGGAGATGTTCAAGCCCCGGTCCGATAAGCTCCCGTCTTCGCGCAGCCGGCGGCGTGGGCGATCAGCGCACGATCGCCGCAGGGCCGGGACGGGAGCCTCGGGCTGGGCGCCGCGCCGCCGCCGCAATGGCGGGCTTCGTGCCCGCGGCCTCCAAGGAGGTCAGTCGGCGCGGACGGGCTCAGCCAGGCGGTCGGCGAGTTCCGGCCGGTCGTTGCGCACGCTGTTCACCGCGGTGCTCACCGGCCACAGCCGCAGGTTGCCGGGCTGCGGCGGGGCGAGCAGCGCATCGGGCGCGCCCGGCACCTCGCCGAGCCAGACCGGCCAGTCGGCTTCCTCGAGGATCAGCGGCATGCGGTCGTGCAGGGCGGCCATGTCCGTGTTCGCCGCGGTGGTGATGATCGCGTAGCTGCGCAGGATCTCGCCGTCCGCAGACCGCCAGCCCTCCCACAGCCCGGCCAGCGCCATCGGCCGGCCATCCGTGCGCGCGACGGCATAGGGCTGCTTGCCGCCCTGCTCGACCCGCCACTCATAGAAGCCATCGGCCGGGACGAGGCAGCGGCGCCGCTCGAACGCGCCCCTGAACAGCGGCGAACGCGCCACCGTCTCGGCCCGTGCGTTGATCGGCTTCCGCGCCGCCTTGAGGTCGGTCGTGAAGCCCGGCACCAGCCCCCAGCTCAGCAGGTCGAGCCGACGCCGGGCGGTTGCGGGATGAAGCCTCACCACCGGACGGCGCGCGGTCGGCGCCACGTTCCAGGACGGCGTCACGTTGGGCAGCTCGTCGAAGATCCTGAAGACCCGCGCCAGTTCAGCTGGCGGCAAAGCCGAAAGATAGCGTCCGCACACGATGATCCGCTCCGTCCCGCCACCATCCGGCTCCCCTCCGCGCCGCACCTGACGCTCACGCCGTGCCAGGGGAGTGGAGCGTGCCGGACGCCCACTGCAAGGGGTCGGCGCGCAGCGTGCCACAGCAGCCGAGCCGGGCCAAGAGTGTTCCGCGTTTGTTCCGCGCTCGCGGTGGCAGCCGTCGGCGTCCGGCGGCGATCAGGCCTGCCCGCGCACCTGCAGCCGCTCAGGCCACGCCCTCTCCGTCGCCCGGCTTGTAGATGTGGCCCTCGCCGCCTGGCGACATGTTGCGCATGAGCCACTCCTCGGCTTCGGTGCGGGTTTCGAAATCATCAAGGATGCGGGGGAGATCCTGGCCGATCTCGCGCACGGCGAACCTCCCGCTCGGCAGCCGGATCACGTCAACGAAAGCCATGGCGGTTCTCCTCATCGGCCGTCGTGAGGCGCAGGCAGTCACTGACGACCCAACGTCCGCACGCAGCCGGGAGAGAGTTGAGCGCCTGGCGGCCGCAGGGAATGATCTGGGTCAACCGGGCCCGGTCAGGTCACTGGCCCAGGCCGCGACCTTCCGCCGGCGCCCGCGACGCCCTCAGGGTGACCAACCCGCCAGATCACCAAGCAGTGCCGTCTTGAGCGGCTCGGGTGCGAAGGAGGCGTTGATCGAGGTGCGCGCCACTGCGCGCAGCACCGCGTCGTCCCAGCCGAAGGCGGAAGCGCAGGCTGCATATTCGTCGGCAAGTGTGGTCGCGAGCGGCACCGGATCATCGGTGTTGATCGAGATCGGGATGCCGGCCCGGCGCAGCCGGTCCAGCGGATGCTCCGCCAGGGTGGGATAGAGTCCGAGGGTGAGGTTGGAGGTCGGGCAGATGCCGAGCGGGATGGCGCGCTCGGCCAGGTGCGCCATCAGCGCCTCGTCCTCGACCGCGCGTACGCCGTGGTCGATGCGGTCTGCGTGCAGCAGACGCACCGCGTCCCACACCCCCTCCGGTCCGCTCGACTCACCGGCATGGACGGTCCGTCGCAGACCCCCCGCCCTGGCGCGCGCAAAGGCCTCGGCAAAGCGCGTGCCGGTGCGGCCGGCGCGCGCCTCGTTGCCGTCGACGGACAGGCCGACGACGCGCGGGTGGCGCAGCCGCAGCAGCAGTTCGACCAGCTCGATCGCCTCGTCGCCACTCTGCTGGCGCAGCAGGCTCACGCACAGGCCGACCGGTGCCAACCCGTCGGCCTCGGCCTCGCGGAACCCGCCATCCAGTGCGTCGAGCATGGCCGGCAGACGCCCGTGCCAGGCCGACCAGTGCGTCGGATTGAAGATCACGTCGGCGTAGAGCGTGCCGTCCTCGTGCAGCCGGCGGCTGACGCCATAGGCCAGCTGCGCCAGCCGCTCGCCGCTGGTGATCAGACCGCAGCCCCAGTCGAGATAATCGAGAAAGGAGGCAAGGCCATCGAACTGCGTGAGCCTGTCGCGCGGGCGCGGCAGTCCCATGCCAGCCTCGCCAGCCCAGCGCACCAGATGGTCGGTCTCGAGACAGCCTTCCATGTGCACATGGATCTCCGCCTTCGGCAGGCGGACCAGGGCGTCAGTGGCGGGCCGACGATCCGCAACCATGCAGGCTCCAGCATTTGGAAAGAAAAGAGGCAGAGCGACGCTGCGCAAACGAGCATTCACCGCCAGCGGCACAGTGTCGCAACGATAAGGGCTGCCGGGCAGCGTTGACAATAGAGCCGCTGCCCGACCTAGGATCACGCGGCCGCGCCATGGCGGCGGCGGATCGTCAGGAGGTTTCGTGGCACGACGCCCGCGCATGCTGTTCAGCGCGTTCAACGAGTTCGTCCTGTCGCACCACGACCACGGCGCCTGGAGCCTGCCGTACAGCCGGCAGACCGAGTTCGCCACCATCCCGTACTGGATCGATGTGGCGCGCCTCCTCGAGCGCGCCCGGTTCGACCTGCTGTTCTTCGCCGACGTGCTGGCCCCCTATGACATCTATGAGGGAAGCCGCGACGCGGCGCTGCGCTCGGGGATGCAGTCGCCGGTCTATGATCCGGCGGTGCTGATCCCGATCCTGGCCCATGCCACGAAGGATCTCGGCTTCGCGCTGACCGAGAACATCCTGCAGGAGCCGCCCTATACGTTCGCGCGCAAGATGTCGACACTCGATCAGCTCTGCGGTGGCCGGATCGCGTGGAACATCGTCACCAGCTTCCTGCCCGGTGCAGGGCGCAATCTCGGTCATGCCGGGCTGCCCAGCCACGAGGAGCGTTATGGCCGGGCCGAGGATTACGTCGCCGCCGTCTACAAGCTCTGGGAGGCGAGCTGGGAGGACGATGCGGTGCTGTGCGACCGCGAGCGGCAGGTCTATGTCGATCCGGCCCGTGTCCACGAGATCAGCCACCATGGCCCGTACTACGACGTGGTCGGCCCGCATCTGACCGCGCCCTCGCCGCAGCGCACGCCGGTGCTGTTCCAGGCCGCCGCGTCCGGGGTCGGCATCGGCTTCGCCGGACGCCACGCCGAGATCCTGTTCACCTCGTTCGCCCGCGACAACGCGGCGGCCAGCATCGGCCGGCTGCGGCGGGCGGCGGTCGAGTCCGGACGCAGGTCCGACCAGGTGAAGATCTTCGCCGCCTTCTCCTTCGTCATGGGCAGCACCGAGGCGGAAGCTGACAGGCTGGCGCGGGAATTGAGCGAACGCCAATCGCTCTCCTCGATCATGACCAAGTTCAGCGGCTTCTGGACTCTCGACCTGGCCCGGTTCGCCCGCAGCGACCGGGTCGCCGAGATCCTGGAGCGCGATGCGGCGGGTGGCGGCCCCGACAGCGTCCTAACGCCGGTCGCGCGGCAGGCGCTGCGCGAAGCGCCGGACGCCTCCTGGACACTGGAACGTTTCCTGCGCTGGCTGGCCGCCCCGCACGTCGTGGGAACGCCGGAGAAGGTCGTGCAGGAGATTGCCGCCTGGCAGGATGCCGGCGTCGACGGGCTCAACATCCACTACCAGGTCTCGCCGCGCACCTACGAGGATTTCGCAGCCGAACTGACGCCGAGGCTCACGGCGCTCGGCCTGATGCAGGAACGTTACGAACCCGGCACCCTGAGGCACAGGATTTTCGGCCAGGGGCCCTTCCTGCCGGCAGAGCATCCGGCCCGACGGTTTCGCGCCCAGGCGTTCGGCGCTTGAACACCGAAGCCCTGCTGGCGCGCTTCGCGCCGGTGTTCGACCGCCTGGGCGAGACGGCAGGCGCCCGCGAACGCACGCGCCTGCCACCCCTGGACGAGGTGGCGGAACTGCGCAGGCTCGGCTTCGGCGCGCTGCGCCTGCCGCAGGACGCAGGTGGTCTCGGCGCCTCGCTCGAGCAGCTCTTCGCGTTGCTCGAAAGCCTCGCCGCCGCCGATCCGAACCTGTCTCAGGCACTGCGGCAGCATTTCTTCCATGTCGAGATGCTGCTGGCCCGTCGCCACACCGCCGCCGGGCGGCGCTGGCTGGCACGGGTGGCGGCGGGAGACCTGTTCGGCAACGCAACCACGGAGCCGCATGGCACGGCCCTCGGCACCGTGGCGACCCGGCTGCGCCGGCAGGGGGCGGGATGGCGGCTCGACGGGCGCAAGATCTACGGCACCGGCAATCTCTATGCGCACTGGATCCCGGTCGCCGCCACCGACGAGGAGGGCCGCGCGGTGCTGGCCGTGGTGGGTGCGGCAGCGCCCGGCGTGCGGATCCTCGACGACTGGGACGGGTTCGGCCAGCGCCTGACCGGCACCGACACGACGATCTTCGAGGACGTCTTCGTCGAAGCTGACGACGTGGCGGCAGCCCCTTCGGGCGAGGCGCATCACGGCGCCGGTTTCCACCAGATGGTGCTGGTCGCAACGCTGGCCGGGATCGGGCGCGCGGTGTGTCGCGACGCCGTGGCCGAGGTGCGCGCGCGCAGCCGGGTCTATTTCACCGGCACCGGCGAGCTCCCGCGCCACGACCCGATCATCCAGACCGAGATCGGCCGGCTCGCCGCCCGCATGGAGGGGTGCAGCGCGCTTGCCGCCCACGCCGCCGCCGCCCTCGGCGCGGCCTGGCGGCAGTGGGAGGCGGACGCGCCGGTCGAGGCGGTCGACCATGCCTTCTCGGCGGCCGAGATCGCGGTCGGCATGGCCCAGATCGTGCTGTCCGAGCAGGTGGTGGAGTCGTGCGGCCGGCTGTTCGATTGCCTCGGCGCCTCGGCGACCCTGCGCACGCGGGGCCTGGACCGGCACTGGCGCAACGCACGCACGGTCGCCTCGCACAATCCCCCGCCCTTCAAGGCGCGCGTGGTCGGCGACTTCCTGCTCAACGACACCCCGCCGCAGGTCTTCCGCGCCGGCCACGACGTGGGCGAGAAGCGGGGCTAGGCCGACCTGAAGGTAAGGATTCTTCTTTTCGGAATCCGATTGGACCCGGGAAGGTGGAACCCGTCCGGGCCAGACGAACAAAAGTTCCTTGGTTCTTTCCTTCAAGAAGGAACGACTCCTCCCGTTCTGCCTCGAGCAGCCGGCGGTGGCCAGGTCACGGGCCGCGGGGAGCGCTCGCGGATGCCGGCAGGACGATGCGGTCCGCGAGACGCAGCAGCAGGTCATGCTCCAGGGCGACGACGTCCCCGTCGGTCCCGACCGGACCGGTGGCGGTCAGTGCCGCTCGTTTCTCGCTCGCGGCGGAGCGCGGGTCGGGTGGTGCGATCGTCCAGTCGGCGACCAGCGTGCCGCGTCCGTCCGCGGCGATATCCAGGCGGGTGATGGTGACAAGAAGCACGCGCGCCCGCTCGTCCAGAGGAGCCTGGGCGGTGATCATCAGCGACGGATAGCGGGCCGCGAGACGGGCGCGCAGGAGATCGCTCGCCTCGATCGACAGCCTGCTCGCCAGCCTTGCGCGGCTGCTGCGACGCAGGACCTGTCCGTCGCGGACCAGGATGTCCGCGCTGTCGAGATAGTCGGGCACGCCCACGCGCGGCAGGTCGATCACGGCGAGCCGCGTGCCCTCTTGCGAGGGTGGCGCGGCCTGGTTCTGGCCGCCCAGCGTGTAGAGCCGCAAGGGCGGTGCTGCGCAGGATGCGGGCAGCAGCAGGCCGAGTGCCGCTGCGAGGCGGGCCGCGCGCATCATGGACGCCTCCCGGTCAGCAGGAGCTGCGGGTTCTGTTCCACGTCGCCGGCCAAGCCGCGCAGCGAGGCCGTGGCGGCGGCCAGGTCGCGCAGCGTGGACTCTAGGTTGAGCCGCGCGCTCGATCGCGGGCCGGTCAGGCCCTGCAGGTCGCTCAGCTGGCGTGTCGCCTGCTCCAGGGTGCGCCCGGTCAGGGCCAGCACACGATGCAGGTCGGCGCCGCGGCCGTTGAGCTGCGCCGAGGCGGTGGTGCTCAGCCGGTCCAGGTCGTCGATGAGCCGGTCGCTGCGGCCGCGCAGCTCGCTGATCGTGGCGTCGGCAGTCTGCAGCGTCTGCTGCGCCCGGGCCGAGGTGCCTTCCGCCGAGCCGATCAGCGCCGGCAGGCTGGCCTTGAGCGTGTCGGCCACCGACTGCAGTTCGGTGACCATCCTCAGGCCGCTATCGGCAAGCTGCCTGAGCGGCAATTCGGTGAGCTGCTGCTTGATGAGCGCGATGGAGGGCAGCTTGGTCGGGACCTCGGGGAGATCGGACAGGCCGGGCTGCAGGACGGCCGGCGTCGAGGGATCGAAATCCAGATCGATCTCGGATTGGCCGGTAACGAAGCTCTGCGTGTTCAGCTCGGCGCGCAGCCCTATCCTGACCAGCGTGGCGAGCGGGATCGTCTTGTCGGACTTGTCGCCGCCCACCAGGGTGACGCGCGACGGGTCGATGGTGATGGCGACCGGGATGTAGGCCTTGTGCGTCACGCGGTCGAACTTGAGCGAGATGCTCTGCACGGCACCGAGACGCACGCCGCGGAACGCGACGGGTGCCCCGACCGACAGGCCGTTGATCGCGTCCTGGAAGATCACCACCGCGCGTCGTTGCGGGTTGAAGAAATGGAAGTTGCCGAAGAACACGAACGCACCGGCGACGAGTGCCAGCCCGCCGAGCACGAAGGCGCCGAGTGTTGCCTGCCTGTTGAGCGTCATCCGCCACTCCCCCCGACTGCCGCCGGGTCGGCTTCGGCCGTGCGATGCATGAAGGCCCTGATCTGCGCGTCGGCGGACTGGTCGCGCAACGCGGCCGGAGAGCCATGCGCCAGCGCTGTCCTGGTCCTGGCATCGAGGAAGATGCCGTCATCGGCAATGGCGAACAGGCTGGGCAGCTCGTGGCTGACGATGACCACCGTCGCACCCAGCCCGTCACGCAGATTGAGGATGAGCTCGTCGAGCCGGCTCGAGGTGATCGGATCGAGCCCGGCCGAGGGCTCGTCGAAGAACAGCACGTCCGGGTCGAGCGCCAGCGCGCCGGCCAGTCCGGCACGCTTGCGCATGCCGCCGGAGAGCTCGGACGGATACTGGTCGATCGCGTGTTCCATGCCGACCAGGGCGAGCTTCATGGCCACGAGTCGCCTGATGTCGCGTGCGCCCAGCCTGGTGAACGCCTCCATCGGCAGGGCGACGTTCTCACCCACCGTCATCGAGCTCCACAGCGCCGCGTTCTGGAACAGGACGCCGAAGCGCCGGCTGATCGCCAGCCGCTCGGCCTCGCCGGCCTGCCAGTAGCTGCGGCCATCGACCAGGAACTCGCCCTGCCGTGGACGCAGCAATCCGACCATGCTCTTCAGCACGGTGCTCTTGCCGCAACCGCTGCCGCCCATGACCGCGAAGATGCTGCCGCGGCGGATCGCGAAGGAAAGCCCGTTCTGGATGATCTTGGTGCCGAAGGCGAGGGTCACGTCGCGCATCGAGAGCAGTGGAGTTCCCACCTAGAACCCGATCATGTTGGCCGCGACGGCAAACACCGCGTCGAGCGCGATCACGCCGACGATGCCCGCCACCACCGCCGATGTCGCGGCCACCCCGACATCGGCGGCACTGCGTCCGGCGCGCAGCCCGATCTGGCAGCTCGCCAGGCCGATCAGCACCGCGAAGGCCGCACTCTTGCAGAACCCGAAGACGAACTGGTCGAAGCCGACCGCGCCGATCGTCTGGTGGAAGAAGCCGGCCGCGGTCACGTCGAGCATGGCGGTCGCGACCACGAACCCGCCGAGCATGCCGACCAGGCAGCCGTAGAGATAGAGCAGCGGCATGGTGATCAGCAGGGCGAGGACGGCCGGCAGGACCAGGTAGTCGAGGACCGGGATGCCCATGACCTCGAGCGCGTCGATCTCCTCGTTGCCCTTCATCGTCGCGATCCGGGCGGCATAGGCGCCACCGGTGCGTCCGCTCATCACGATGGCGGTCATCACCGCCGCCATCTCGCGCACTGTGGCGAGCCCGACGAGGTTTGCGACATAGGCGCCGGCGGCGAACTTGCGCAGCTGCACGGCGCCGACGAAGGCGAGGATGGCGCCGAGCAGGAAGTTGACGATGCTGACGATCAGCAGCGCCGAGGGCCCGGCGTCACGCAGATTGTCGAGGATGTCACGCCGGCGGACGAAGATCCGGCCGAGCAGGGCAAGCAGCAGGCCGCGGGCGAGTGCGCCGACCAGCTCGCTCGCCCTGCCGGTTGCGGCGAGCAGCGCCTCGCTGCGGCCGCCAAGCCGCTCGAGCGGGCCGGCGCGGAGAGGTGGGCCGCCTGCGGCAGGAGTTGCAGGAGCTGCCGGGCGGATCCGGGCAGGGCCTGGGGATCGAGCGGCAGCGCGCGTCGCGCCGCCTCCCGTTTGACCTCCCAGAGATAGGCGATCAGCCCGCTGTCCCAGCGCCCGAGCCCCGACGTGTCGAAGCCGAGCGACGCAGGCGATCCGTTCCCATCGAGCGCGCTGCGGGCGAAACCGGGCAGCGCGCCCGTCTGCGCGATCCAGTCACCGGCCAGGACGATCGTCACGCCGTCGGCCTCGGCGCGCAGCCGGGCCGTGGGTGCGACCGGCCTACCGCCGGACAGCGGGGCCATCGCCGGGCCTGGTGTCCGGCCGCCATCGGCTGGTCGCGGTGGACCAGGCTCCTCGCCTCGAGGCCGGCTCACCCGGCCGCACCGTCTGCCGGTGTCGGTGCCCTGGGCGGAGTTCGTTCGCCATGGCTCACTCCATCCGCGCCGGCCTGTCGGTCCGGTGTGCCTCCGCGCCCGATCGGATCCAGCTCGGCCAGCCGGGCGCGCGCAGCCCAGTCAACGTCGAACGCCCTTGCCTTGTCCAGGCTGTGCCTGGGGCAGGCCTTCGGGACATGCCGCCGACCAGGCACCTGTCCCGGGGGTCTTGCGCTCCGCGCATCTGCTAATCCCACTGGGTAGGAGCCGGGCTTGCGTGCGCATGGCATCATCGGCGCCGCTCGAGCAGCGATCGGAAGGGGTGCCGCGCATGATCATCCATGAGGTCCGGGTCCACCCCGAACAGGAACGCCTGCCGCGCGCGCGCCAGCTTGCCTGGCGCATCGCCGAGGTCGCCGCCGACCCGGTGCCGGTCACGGCCGAGGTGGCGGAGATGATCATCAACCGCATGATCGACAACGCCGCGGTGGCGATTGCCGCGATCAACCGCCATCCCGTCACCTCCGCCCGCACGGAGGCGCTCAACCACCCCCGCCCCGGCGGGGCGACCGTGTTCGGCCTTGGCCCGGAGCGGCGCGTGCACGCCGAATGGGCGGCCTGGGCCAACGGCACCGCCGTGCGCGAGCTCGACTATCACGACACGTTCCTGGCCGCCGACTACAGCCACCCTGGCGACAACATCCCGCCGATCCTGGCCGTCGCCCAGCAGACCGGCCGCGATGGCGCCCAGCTGATCCGCGGCATCGCCACCGGCTACGAGATCCAGGTCGACCTGGTGCGCGCGATCTGCCTGCACAAGCACAAGATTGACCATGTCGCCCATCTCGGCCCGTCCGCGGCGGCGGGCATCGGCACCCTGCTCGGCCTCGAGCCGGACGTGATCTACCAGTCCGTGCAGCAGGCGCTGCATGTCACGACCGCGACACGGCAGAGCCGCAAGGGCGAGATCAGCTCGTGGAAGGCCTTCGCGCCCTCGCATGCCGGCAAGCTCGCCGTCGAGGCGGTCGATCGCGCCATGCTCGGCGAAGGCGCGCCGAGCCCGATCTACGAGGGCGAGGACGGCGTGATCGCCTGGATGCTGGACGGGCGCGAGGCGCTCTACCGGGTCCCGCTGCCGGCACCCGGGGAAGCCAAGCGCGCGATCCTCGACACCTACACCAAGGAGCATTCGGCCGAGTACCAGAGCCAGGCGCTGATCGACCTCGCCTTCCGCATGGGTCAGCGCGTCGCCGACTGGGACGAGGTCGCCCACGTGCTGATCGAGACCAGCCACCACACGCACTACGTCATCGGCACCGGCGCTAATGACCCGCAGAAGTTCGACCCGCATGCGTCGCGCGAAACGCTCGACCACTCGATCATGTATATCGTGGCCGTCGCCCTGCAGGACCGCGCCTGGCACCACCTGCTCAGCTACCTGCCCGAACGCGCGCAGCGACCCGACACGGTGGCGCTGTGGCGCAAGATCCGCACGGTCGAGGACCCGCGCTGGACCGCGCGCTACCATGCCGACGACCCGGCGACCAAGGCGTTCGGCGGGCGCATCGTCATCACGCTGGACAGCGGCGAGGTGATCGCCGACGAACTCGCGGTGGCCAACGCCCACACGCTGGGTGCGACGCCCTGGCGGCGGGCGGACTATGTCGGCAAGTTCAACACCCTGACCGAAGGCCTGCTCGACCCGCGCGAGGCGACGCGCTTCCTCGACCTCGTGCAGCGCCTGCCCGACCTGGCAGCCGATGAACTCGCCGGCCTAACCGTCTCGCTGCCGCCCGACAGGCTGGCCGCAAGCAGCAGCGGCGGCATCTTCGGCTGGAGGAACTGACTGCCGCGGCGGGCTCCACGCACGCGGACCGCGAATTGTCGGCCCGAAAGGAAATCGAAGGCATGAGCGAAACCGCTTCCGGCCCCAGGCCGAAGAAATCCGTGGCCCTGTCCGGCGTGGTGGCCGGCAACACCGGCTTGTGCACGGTCGGGCAGAACGGCCATGACCTGCACTATCGCGGCTACGACATCCTTGATCTGGCGGACTCCTGCAGCTTCGAGGAGGTGGCCCATCTCCTGGTGCACGAGACCCTGCCCAGCCGCGCGGCACTCGCCGGCTACCAGGCGCGGCTCGCGTCGCTGCGCGGCATTCCGCTCGGCGTGCGCACGGTGCTCGAGGCACTGCCGGCCTCGGCGCATCCGATGGATGTGCTGCGCACCGGCGTCTCCGCCCTCGGCTGCGCGCTGCCGGAAAAGGACGATCACGCCCCGCCCGGTGCGCGCGCCATCGCCGACCGCCTGCTGGCCAGCCTCGGCTCCATGCTGCTTTACTGGTACCATTACAGCCAGAACGGCAGGCGCATCGAGGTCGAGACCGACGATGCCAGCATTGGCGGCCATTTCCTGCACCTGCTGCACGGCCGCCCGCCGAGCGCCTCGTGGGTGCAGGCGATGCACACCTCGCTGATCCTCTATGCCGAACACGAGTTCAACGCCTCGACCTTCGCCTGCCGGGTGGTGGCCGGCACCGGCTCGGACATCCACTCGGCGATCGCAGCCGGCATCGGCGCGCTGCGTGGCCCGAAGCATGGCGGAGCCAACGAGTTCGCGTTCGACGTGCAGCAGCGCTACGCCTCGCCCGACGAGGCGGACGCCGACATACGAAGGCGCATCGAGGCCCGGGAAGTCGTCATCGGCTTCGGCCATCCGGTCTACACGGTGTCCGACCCGCGCAACCTGGTGATCAAGCGCGTGGCACAGCGTCTGTGCGAGGAAAGCGGCGATGCAAGGATGTTCAACGTGGCCGAGCGCATCGAGGCGGTGATGGCCGAGACCAAGCGCATGTTCGCCAACCTCGACTGGTTCAGCGCCTCGTCGTACCACGCGATGGGCGTGCCGACCGCGCTCTTCACGCCGCTGTTCGTCATGGCGCGCACCGCCGGCTGGAGTGCCCACATCATCGAGCAGCGCGCCGACGGCAAGATCATCCGGCCCAATGCCAACTACACCGGTCCCGACCACCGGCCGTTCGTGCCGCTGGCGGCGCGCGGCTGAGGAGCCAGTCATGACATATCTCGTGGCCGACGACCTTCCCGAAGCACCCGCCGGCGTGCGCTTCCGCCAGCTGGTGGAGCGCCGCGGCATCCTGCAGATGCCCGGGACGCACAACGGCCAGGCCGCGCTGCAGGCGCGTGCGGCGGGGTTCGAGGCGGCCTACCTGTCCGGGGCGGCGATGACCGCCAGCATGGGCCTGCCGGATCTCGGCGTGATCACCGTCGACGAGGTCTGCTTCTTCATCCGCCAGGTGGCGCGGGCTTCGGCCTCGCCGGTGCTCGTCGACGGCGACACCGGCTATGGCGAGGCGCTCAACGTCATGCACACCGTGCGCGCCTTCGAGGAGGCGGGTGCCGGCGCGGTCCATATCGAGGACCAGCTCCTGCCCAAGAAATGCGGCCACCTCAACGACAAGCGTCTCGCCGATCCGCGCGACATGGCCGCCAAGATCGCCGCCGCCCGCAAGGCGCGGCGCCATCTCTACCTCATCGCGCGCACCGACGCCGCGGCGAGCGAGGGCATGGACGGCGCGATCGCCCGCGCGCGGCTCTACCTGGAGGCCGGGGCGGACGCGATCTTTCCCGAGGCGCTGACCGACGCCGAGATGTTCCGCAGCTTCGCGCGTGCCGTCGACGCGCCGCTGCTGGCGAACATGACCGAATTCGGCCGCACGCCGTTCTTCACCGCCGCCGAGTTCCAGGCGATGGGCTACCGCATGGTGATCTGGCCGGTCAGTGCGCTGCGTGTGGCCAACAAGGCGCAGGCGGAGCTCTATGCCGCCATCCGGCACGACGGCGGCACGCACAACATGACGCACAGGATGCAGACGCGGGCCGAGCTCTACGCCACCCTCGGCTACCGTGCCTACGAGGCGCTCGATGCCTCGATCGTCAGGACGGTCCTGCCCACCGCCTCACCGGAATGATGGAGTCGCAGGCCTCAGGCGATCTGAAGTCGCGCCAGGACCGGGATCTTTATCAGGTCAAGCGCAAGCGCGAGTGCTATCGACGCGGCCAGCGTTGTACCCACGATGGCCGGCGACAGCGGGGTCATCGCGATACCGCCGACGGCCAGGGCCGAAGCCGTCGCAACATCGACGACCGAGGAAGCGACGAGCCAGGCACTCGGGCGCGAACTCCACAGGTGCCTTCGCTCGCGGATCGCGTAGATCATCGCCTGACTGCCGAACACAACAGTCACGAACGCAAGTGTCCGTATCTGGCTGGTGTCGAGGCGCAGCAGATCATTTCCGATCGCGATCGCCGACGCGCAGAACGCCAGAAGGCAGCCGCCCATGATCGTGCCCGCGATCGTCAGAGTGCCGATGCGCCAGGCGTTCGGCGTGGCAGAAGGCCGCACGTGGTCTGTCGTGATCGACATGGCCAGGAAGTCGCCGGCGATCAGCAAAATGACCATCGATAGCGGGGTCAGAACCGCATGACCCGTCATGAGCAACCCGACGGCGAGCAGCAGCCCGATCAGGATCTTCTTGGTCACGGAATTGAGGGTATAGGTCAGGATACGCTGGAACGTGATCCGTCCCTCCTTGACCGCGGCGACCACGCCCTCGAGTCCGGCTCTCGTCAGAACGATGCCGGCGGCTGACTTCGCCACGTCGGTCGCGGTCGAGACGGCGATGCCAATCTGCGCCTGTCGCAGCGCCGGAGCGTCGTTGGCGCCATCGCCACACATGCCGACCGTGTGGCCCGCCTGCTGGAACGACTTGACGAGCTTGTACTTGTCCTCCGGTAGCACGCCGGCATAGACGGCGAAGGTTGCCGGCTTCACTCCCTCCGGAAGGTTTCCTGGTGGGCAAGCCGGTCCGTCAAGCCCGACCGCGTGCGCCACGATCGCGGCTGTGGCCGGGGCGTCGCCGGTCACCATGACCGTGCGCACCCCAAGTCCGAACAGCTCCTTCACCAGCGTGGCCGAGTCCGCCCTCGGCGGATCGCTGAGCGCGATGAGCCCCACAAGCTTCATGGCGTCGTGCCGCCCGGTAGCTAGCGCCAGAACACGGAAGCCCTTCGCCTCGAGCGCTTGTCCGGCAATCGCGGCCTCCGGCGAGGACTGGGCAAGACTGCTGACCGCGGCGAGAGCACCCTTGATGACGCGGTTGGTATCTCCCCCCGAGGACACGATTGTAGCCTCGGACATCCTGGTCGCCGGATCGAATGGCACGAACTTCACCAGGGTCGGCGCATTGCGGTTCTTCGTGCCTGCGGCCGCGGAACGGATAGCCCCATCGACAGGATCCTGCCCGCCGTCCGAGCTGGCCAGGGCGGCCAGAACGAGCAGTTGCGCCTCGTCGAAGCCGGGCAGCACATGGACCTCGGCAACAGTCAACGCGTTGGCAGTCAGGGTTCCAGTCTTGTCGGCGCACAGCACGTCCATCGTCGCCGCCTCATCGACCGCGGAGAGCCGGGTCGGCAACACGCCGGTCTTGGCCAGCGCGCGGGCGCCCAGGGCAGAGGCGAGCGTGAAGGTCGCCGGTAGCGCGACAGGAATTGATCCGAGAACCGCCGTCAGGACGAGAGGGACGATCTCGCCGGACGGGAGCTTCAAGAAGAAGGCGTAGGCAACAATGAGCGCAATGACCACGCCGTTGAAGACCGCAAGATTTCGAACGACACGCAGCACGGCCTTCTGCTGCGTACTGACAACATGCGCTGTTCGGACCAGTTCGGCGGTACGGCCGAACTTCGTGCGCGGGCCTGTGGCGGTGACTTCCGCAACGGCCTCGCCACGCCGCACCAGGGCGCCGGCAAATGTCTGCAGTCCCGGACCGGCCTCGATCGGCACCGATTCCCCGGTCAGCATCGAATGATCGAGCAGGACCTCCCCCTCGGTGAGCGTGGCATCTGCGGCAACAACCCCGCCCAGCGAGAGCTTGATGACGTCGCCAGGCACCAGCCCGGTTGCGGCAACAGTCTCCCATCTTCCGTCGCGGCGGACCGACGCATTTAGGGCGAGCCGCGACTGCAGCGCTCTCAGGGTTGCCTCAGCGCGGCCTTCCTGGAACAAGCCCAGCCCGGCGTTGAATAAAAGAAGACCTGCAATGATGGCGCCTTCCAGATAATGACGGAGCACGATCTCCAGCACGATCGCGGCTTCCAGCATCCAGGGAACCGGAGCCCAGAGCTTGCTCAGAGCGCTGCGTAGTGGGCTGCTCCCGCTGCTGGGCATGGCGTTCCGTCCGATCGATCTGAGCCGGCTTCGAGCCTCTACCTCCGACAGGCCAATCGGCTTTGAGCCTCCCGGTTTCGCAATCGCCGGCATCGCCGCCGGGTCGGTGGTGGCGCTCATCCGCGACACAGAGCGTGCTTCAAACTGGTTACTCCTCGCCAAGCGGCCGCCCACAGCCACGCCTCATGACGTTATGGAGCCCCGAGCCTGCGGCCCAGGGTCGGAAAATACTCACCGCGGTAGGGCTTGCCCGCTGCGGCCTCCGGCTGCCTCCGTTTGAACCCTGCTCGGCGAGGTCTGTCTGGACGGGGAGGTCGTCGAACGCCAGTCCCGTCACCAGCTCCGGCATCGGAATGGGCAGTGATTGTCGCCGCGGTCCCGGTGTCTCCCGGCGCCGGCTTCCCGCCGGCCGCAGCCTTCAACCCCGATGTCCTATCACCCACGCGCGGCATCGCCGGTCTTCGGCCGCTCAGCGTTCCTGACCGGCCGGCCAGGGTTGCAATCGCGGCGATCAGCAATCTTGGCACCATGAGCGCGCGTGCGTCGCCGGTGCGTTGCGTCGTAAGCGAGGCTGGCGGAAGGCACGGGGCTGTGTGGTTGCCACGAGCAGAGTGGTTGCGCCCAGCTACGCAACGGTTCTGGCGCGCAACCGTGCGGGAGCCAGACATGGCACCTTGGCGTCTGTTGCGGATCCGACAGGCATGTGATGCTGCCGCCTCGTGGCGGATCTGCGTGCGTGGAGGCGGATGATGCGTGTTCTTGTGCTCGGAGCCGGCGCGATCGGCGCGTCGGTCGCCTACCATCTCGCCGCGCGCGGCGCGGATGTGGTGGTGGTCGAACGCGCCGGCGTGGCCTGTGCCGCGTCCGGCAAGTCCGGCGGCTTTCTCGCGCTGGACTGGTGCGACGGCACCCCGTTGATGGCGCTGGCACGGCGCAGCTTCACGCTTCATGCCGAACTGGCCGACCAGCTTCCTGCGCAATGGGGCTACCGGCGCATGACGACCTATGCCGCCACCGCACCGCGCGCTTCCTTGAATGCCGCGCTGGCCGCGCGCCGCGCGCCGCGTGGCGCGTCGGTGGCATGGACGAGCGAGGCAGTCTCGATCGGTGGCCGGCTTGGCACGACCGAGACAACGGCGCAGGTCCATCCCGCTGGCTTCACCGCCGCCATGATGCAGGCCGCCACGCAGAACGGAGCCCGGCTGCGTCGTGGGGTCGCGGGCGGCCTGCTGCGCCGCGGCGACAGGGTGGTGGGTGCGGAGGTCGACGGCGAGCGGCTCGACGCCGACGCGGTCGTGCTCGCCCTTGGTCCGTGGTCGCTGCTGGCGACCGAGTGGCTCCCCCTGCCGCCGGTGTTCGGGCTGAAGGGCCACAGCCTGGTTTTCGAGACCGGTTCGGCGCTGCCGGCGGAGGCCCTGTTCGTCGAGTATCGCGAAGCTGACGGCACGATCCTGTCGCCGGAGATCTTCCCCCGCGCCGACGGCACGACCTACGTGTGCGCGATCTCCAGCGAGGCGCCGGTGCCGCTCGACCCTGTACAGGTGGCGCCTGATGATGGCGCCACCCGCCGGCTGCAGGCGCTCTGCGCGGCCATCTCGCCGGTGCTCGCCGCCTCGCCGGTCCTGGCCAGCCAGGCCTGCTTCCGGCCGGTGACCCGCGACTGCCTGCCGCTGATCGGCGCGGTCGCCGGAGCCCCCGGCGCGTTCGTGGCCACCGGGCACAGCGTCTGGGGCATCCTCAATGCGCCGGCCACCGGGGAAGCCGTGGCCCAGCTCGTCCTCGACGGCGTGGCCGACCTCGACCTGTCGTCGTTCGACCCTGGCCGCCTGTCCCCGCTGGCGGGATCGCCCCGCGTGGCCGCAGCCAGGCAGACCCCCGCCGTGCGGGCGCCGTAGCCGGGCCGCCGGGCTCTTGACCACGGTTCCGGCCGGGCCGCAGGCTGTCCGACAAGCGCGGGGCGAGGCGCGCTGGCGGCAGGAGGTACTGAATGGGGGCAGGCACGGGAACGGTGCGCCGGCTCTGGGCGCTCGAGGGCGGCGCGTTGAGCGAGGATCGCGGCAAGCTGGTAGTCGGCGAGAGCGGCCCGGTCACCCTGGCCTGCCCGTGCTTTCTCATCGAGCACGCGCGCGGTCTGGTGCTGATGGATACCGGCCTGGTTCCGGCCGCGGCAGACGATGCGCGCGCCGTCTATGGCGCAATGGCGGACGAGCTCGCGCTGTCGGTCACCCGCGAGCAGTGCGTGGACCGGCAGATCGAGGCGATCGGCTTCAGGCTGTCGGACGTGCGCGACGTGATCATGTCGCATCTCCACTGGGACCATACCGGCGGCATGTTCCTCTTCCCCCATGCCCGCTTCCACGTCATGAGCGGCGAGCTGCCATATGCCTACTGGCCGCTGCCCGCGGGTCCGGCCTACCGGCGCGAGGATATCGATGCCACCCGCGGCTTCGACTGGAACCAGATCGAAAGCCCGGAGCTCGATTTCTTCGGCGACGGCAGCCTGCGCATCCTGCACATGCCCGGACACACGCCCGGCAATGCCAGCCTCGTCGTCCGCCTGCCCAGCCGTACGATCGTGCTCGCCGCCGACACGGCCCATCTCCGCTCGGGCCTGGCCGGCGACCGGCCGATGCCGTCGGACTGGAACACGCTCGAGTCCGTGCGCTCCATCCGCCGCCTCAAGCAGGTCGCGCGCAGTCTGAACGCCGCCACCTGGATCCTGCACGACCCCGAGGACTGGGCCGAACACAGGCACGCGCCGGACTGCTACGAATAGAGCCGCCCCAGACCCGTCTGCAGGGGAGATCTGCCCATGGATTGGCGACTGCATTGGCTGGAAGCGGCAGGCGATTTCGGTCCCTGGAGAGCGCGCATTGCCACCGAGATTGAAGCGGCGCGATCCCTGATCGCCGGACTGCTGCCGGTATCGCGGTTGGATATCATGCTTCAACGTCTGCCGGCTGCGGTCATCCCCGAAATCGGCATGGTCGGACACGCTTATCGCAGCAGCCTCCTCGCTCTCACCATGGACCCGGACAATCCAAACTTCGACCGCGCCCTGGCGGACGGCACCCTGCGACGTCAGGTCGCGCATGAGGTGCATCATTGTGGCCGCATGGGAGCCGTCGGGTATGGCGGCACGTTGGGAGAGGCGCTGGTCAGCGAGGGACTGGCCGGCCGGTTTGTCGGAGCCCTTTTCGGATCGCCCCCCGAGCCCTGGGAGCGCGCCGTGGACGAGGCAACGCTGCGCACGCATCTCCCGCAGGCGGCTGAGCTCAACAGCCCGGCCTACGACCATGCGAGCTGGTTCTTCGGGGCGGACGGGGGGCGCCCGCGATGGCTTGGCTATACGCTGGCCTACCACATCGCAGGCGACTGGCTTGCTGCCGTCCCGGCACCGGACGCCGACACCTGGGTGGGCGTGGACGCAGCAACGGTGCTCGCGGCTGCGCACCGGGGCATCCTGGCTGCGAGGCGCTGAGTAGGGCGCACTCCGGCTCCGGCTGCGCACTGATTGAACAAGGGTGCCGCTGGAGCGATCAGGCGTCCCGCGCCGAACTCACGCCCTGATCAGCTCGTAGCTGCGGATCGCGTCCAGCACCGTGCCGGGCGGGTTCCACATCAGCGCATCCAGGATCGACAGGCCGGGCGTGAAGCCGAAGCCGCGGGTTTCGTAGGTGAAGGGGTGGCTGTCGAGGAACTCCAGCGCGATGCCGGCGCGGGCGAAGCGGGCGGGATCGAACAGGTGGCGGCCACCGAGCGGATTGACGTAGGCCGCAGCCCCGAGCGCCTCGCAGATCGCCGGCGCCCATTCGCCCGGCCCCGGATGCTCCGGCAGGTCGAGATCCAGTTGCGAACAGATCCGGTATCGGAACGGCAGCCCGATATGGTCGCACACCGCGGCGAGCCCGCGCACGTCGAGCCCGACCAGCGACGTGTCTGACCCGGCGAGCACCCGGTCGAGCAGGGCGATGGTCGGCTCGTAGTAGGGCGCGCGGCGGTAATGTGTGAGCTGACGCGGCAGATCGCAGCGCAGCCTGTCCGGGTCGAGCAGCCGGGCCTCATGCGCCCGGATGTGGATGGAGGAGTTGGCCAGCGGCGCGGTGAGCCATTTCCAGTCGGCGGCCGGGTGCAGCACCCGGTTGCGGTTCATCCAGCTGCGCGGCGTGTATTGCGGCATGTCGAAGACGATCCATTCGTCCGCCGCCGCGATCAGGCTGAAATGCCCGGGGTAGGGGAAGAAATAGGGCTGCATGATCGCCAGGCGCATCAGGCAGCCTCGCGCGCCAGCAGATCGACGAATGCCGGATCGTAGGCGCGCCGGCGCGGCATCAGGACGCAGCTCGCGGCGATCGAGCGCGCGTGCGGGCAATGCACAGCGCGGTGATCGAGGACCAGCGGATGAGCCGGGCAGCCGGCGTCGTGCAGGCGCGCGATCAGCCGGTCGCGCCGCGGCTGGCTCACCGCCAGCAGCGCGATCTCCTGGCCGAACGGCAGGTGGCGCAGGGGCAGGTTGGGCGCGCCGCAGGGCCTGTCGAGCGCCTCGAGGGCGAGTGCCGCCTGCAGTTCCGAGACGCGGCCGTTGGCGGTGCGGTGCACGGTGACTGGCGGCCCCGCACCATAGCTGCTGCGGATGTTGCGCAGGCGCGCGGCGAGGCCGGCGTCGTCGGTGAGGAGTGCGCAGGGTGCCGGGTCGTCGCCGCAGGCGGCAAGCCCGACCAGTCCGGGGCCGTCGCGGCCTGGCTGGGCGTAGCGGCAGAAGGCGAGCCGGTGGCGCGCGGCGAGTGCTGCGAGCGGCGCGGGGTCGCAGCCGGGGGTGACCAGGATCGCGGCCGTGCCGGCGCCGATCGCCGCCTCGGCACTGCCGGGTGCGAGGCCCAGCGTGGCTTCGTCGATGTCGCAGAAGCGCGGCCGCAGCCCGGCCCAGCGCAGCGCCTGGGCGCAGCAGGCGGGCGACAGGGCCGAGAGGATCACCTCGCCCTGCAGGCCGAGGGCTTCGGTCAGCATGATGAGCCCGAGCGAGTGGTTGGTCACGATGACTGCCGCCGCCACCTCGTGCAGCGCCGAAAGCCGCGCCTCCAGGCTTTGCGCCATCGGGCCGTGATTGGTGTACCAGCCGCGGTCGAGCACGCCGTCGATCGCGCTCTCGACATTGGCCCAGTCCAGCTCCGACGCGATCATCGCGACACCAGGGAGTGCAGCAGCCGGACCACGCGCTCGATCGCCGCGTGGTCGACATGGTGGCCGCAGGGCAGGAGCATGTAGCGCGCCGCCAGCCGGTCGGTCAGCGCCAGCTCCGCCGCCACATGCGGATAGGACATCGTCTTGCGATGCAGCGGCGGGTGGTAATAGGCGCGTGCCAGCACCCGGCTGGCATTGAGGCGTGCGACGGTCTCGTCACGCGACAGCGGCCAGTCCTCGTCCAGCTCGACCACCACCGTCTTGTAACTGGTGGGTGCCGCCTCCTCGAAGGCGAGCAGCGACACGCCCGGCAGGCCTGCCAGCAGGCGGCGATACAGCTCGTAGCGCGCCCGGTTGCGCTCCACCTGGGCGTCGAGATCGTCCAGGCTGGCCAGCGCCATGGCCGCATGGAACCGGTCGAGCCTGAGATCGAGCCCGTCCGGTGGCCGTCCGTCGCGCAGCGCCGACAAGCGCCGCGCCACATCCGCCCGCGCGGTGGTGACGTAGCCGCCTTCCAGCCCGTTGAGCAGCTTGCTGGCATGCAGCGAGAAGCATTCGGCGTCGCCGAAGCCGCCGATCTTGCGCCCGTCCACCCACTCGAACACGGATTCGACGGAGTCAAACAGTAGCGGCAGCCCGTACTCGCCCGACAACTGCTCGATGGCCGGCGCGTCGCACACCCCGACGATCGGATGCACGCCGAGCAGCAGCCCGACCTCGGGCGTGAGTGCCGCCCGCATGGTCGCCGCCGAGCAGGCCAGGCTGGCCGGCTCGACCTCGCAGAAGCGCGGCCGCAAACGCGCCCAGGCGGCGACGTCGGCCATGCGCCGGTAGGTGAGCGAGGGCATCAGCACGTCGCGCCGCCCGGGCAGGGCGAGCACGTGCATGGCCAGCACCAGCCCCCAGAAGCCGTTGCAGAGTGCCACGCAATGTTCGGTGTGGTGCAGGCGGGCCAGCCTTTGTTCGAGCATGCGCACGACCGGCGCGCCTTCCCAGGCCAGGCGGGCATAGCGCATCACCGCGGCACGCTCCGGACGCACCAGGTTGGAGGTCGAGACCGGCTCGGCGAAGCCCGTCCAGCCGTCGCCGGTCATCGCCGCACCAGCAGCAGGTCGAAGCGGTAATGGGCGGCAAAGAACCCGGCCGGCATGGTCGAGGCCTGCACCTCCCAGCCCGGTCCGGCGAGTCGGGCGAGTTCGCCGGCGCTCCGCCAGGCGCCGAGATCCGAGCGTGGCTGGCGAAGATCGGGCACCTGCTCTGCGCCGAAGAACGCAGTCGCCCGGTCCGGGTCGGGCAGGTTGCCGAGCAGCACGCGGCGCACGCCTTGGAAGCGGTGCGACAGGCTGCTCAGCAGGCGTGCCACCTCCTCGTCGGTGAAGTAGGAGAGGCTGCCGTAGCACAGCAGCTTGGTGAACTGCCCTGTCTCGGCGCGCTGCTCGACCCAGCCGGCGGCGTCGCCCTGTTCGAAGCTGTGGCCGGGCCGCGTGAACCGCTCGCGCGCGATGCCCACCATGTAGGGCGAAAGATCGACACCCAGCGACCTGCGGCAGACCGGGTGCAGCCGCTGGGTGAGTGCCCCGTTGCCGCAGGCGAGATCGAGCAGGATGTCGGATGATTCCAGCGCCAGCTTGTCGCGGATGACCCGCACGATCATGTCGATCTGCTCGGGCGGCACCGGCCGGCCGCGCACCGTCCGGCGCACCTGGCCCCAGAGGTCGTCGCGCGGCCGGCTGCGCGCATGCTGGTCGTAGTCGGTCCAGTCCATGGCTCAGGCCGGCACCGCGACGCGCCTGGCGCGTGCGGTGGCTCTGCGTGGCGCGAGCCGGCGCAGGGCGCCGCACACCCGCTCGACCTCACGGGGCGAAAGATCAGGCCAGAACGGCAGGCCGATCGAGCGTGCGGCTAGGCGTTCGGTCACCGGCAGCGCCTCGCTCGCACAGGCCCGGTAGGCCGGCTGCGCATGGCAGCCCGACCCCCACCAGCGCAGGCTTGCGATCCCTTCCGCGGCAAGGCTGTCGGCGAGGGCGCAGGCCGGATCGGGCCAGAGCAGGTTGAGGGTGGAGGACACCCAGGAGCGGCCGAACTGCGGCGGCAGGGTGACGCAGGAGGGCAGCAGGTCAGCGTAGAGCCGCGTCGCACGCGCCCAGCCGTCGCGCGCCGCAGGCCAGGCGTCGAGGGCTGCGAGCCCGACCGCCGCGGTGTGCTCGGAGAGCTTGGCGTTGCCGCCGGGCACCAGGGCCTCGCGCGTGCCGGCGAAGCCGAACTGGCACAGTGCGCGGACCCGCTGCATGAGTGCGGGATCGCGCGACAGCAGCGCGCCGCCCTCGCCGATGCCGAACACCTTGGTGGCATGCAGGCTGACCACCAGCGTGCAGCCGCCGGCCCGCATCTCGCCGCCGTCGCGCAGCGTGTCGAAGGCGGCGGCGGCGTCGATCAGCACTGTCTTGCCGGTCTCGGCCTGCACTGCCTCCCAGGCGGCGAGATCCAGCGGTGCACCGAACGGCGAGACGATCAGCGCCGCGCCCACGTCCGGCGCCTGCGCGAGCTGGCGGATCGTGGCAGGCTCGGGGGTCCAGCTCGCCGGGTTGACGTCGACGAAGTGGGGCACGAGCCCCGCCGCGACCACCGCGCCGGCACTGGCCGCGAACGTCCAGGACGGCAGCAGGCAGCGGCTGCCGGGCGCGGCACCGCTGGCGCGCAGGGCGAGGGTCAGGCCGGCCGTGGCGCTGGCCAGCAGTGCCACCTCGTCCTCCGCCAGCCCCCAATGGGCGGCGAGCCGGGCCTGCAGCCGGCGGGCCAGCGGTCCGTGGTTGGCATACCAGCCGTTGGCGTCGATCTCGCGCAGCAGCGGCAGGATGGCGTCCGCACCGGGCAGGCGCGGCCGCGCGACGGGCATACGGTCAGCCGGCAGGCAGGTGTTACGCCGCATCGAGGGCAAAACCTGACAGGGTGGGGGTGAGGCGGGCGATCTGCGCCAGCTCTGCCATGCGGGCGAGGAACAGGGACGGGTCGTAGTGGCTGGCGGTGAACTGCTCGGCCTGGTCGAGTTCGCCCTCCTCCGGCGCCGCGCCGTCGAGGAGTGAGGCCAGGCGGTCGGGCAGGTCGGCGGCTGACCAGTCCACGGCGTGATGGGTGGGGAGCTGGCTCAGGACGGAGGCCGCGAACGCGTTCTCGTCCGAGATCACGCACGCGCGCGCGGCAAAGCCGCGCAGCACGCGCTCATGCGCGCCGGTCGCGAAATTCGGCGTCGTATTCACCAGGATCTGCGCCTGCGCGTAGCGCGCATCGAGTTCCCCGGCCGGCACCGAGGGGTGGAAGCGGGCGCGCGCGCCGGGCCGTTGCACATGCTCCCAGCCGGAGCCCACGATGTCGGCCGGCAGGTCGAGCAGGGCGCGTGCCATGGCCGTGGCACGCAGGGCGCGGACGTAGAGGTCGACCTCGTTCAGCAGCCTGAACAGCAGCGGCCGGCTGCCCTCGAGGATCAGCCCGTGGGCGAGCAGGCAGTCCTGCACGACGGCCAGGATCGGGCCCGGCGGCGCGAGTGCCAGCGCGGTCGCGCAATCCTCCAGCACGTGGCGCAGCCTGATCGGCCAGGACTGCCAGCGGGCGCGCAGCCGTTCGGGGTCGCAGCCGGTCTTGACGAACAGCAGGCGCGTCGGCCGCTCGGACCAGGGCGTCCGGTGACGATCCGGATTGGCAATGACGCCCATCGGCAGCATCGCCGATACCTGGCCGGAGCGCACGTGCAGGCGCTGCAGGTCCAGCCAGTCGCGATAGATGTAGCCGTTGATGACCCAGTCGGACCCGACATGGTGATTGCGCGGCAGCGCGTAGGGCGCGTCGGCAAGCACGGAGATGAACGGGATCTGGAAGTGCGACCAGATGTTCTTGTCGTTGGTGGCGAGCCGGGCGCCGATGCCGGCATAGCCCCAGCCGAACGCGATCCCGCTCTCGAGCAGCGCGGTCAGACGGCGGGGGAACTCGGGGTCGTGCAGGCTGAGCACGCAGACCTCGAGCCCGAGCGGACGGATCAGCTCGAGAAAGCGCTGGCTCTGGCATTCGAGTATGCCGTTGGCGTTCTCGCCAACCAGGGCGACGATGGTCTGGGCCATTCTGGCTCCGCGTGCGGACGGGTTGTCCTGGAGCAGCCTAGCCAGTGGCCGATTAAGGTTGGGTAAATGACCGGGCGGTGCGGCGGCCGAAGCCGCCGCACCTGCGGGTTGAAGACGACGGCCTGATCAGTAGATCGCCATGCCGCCATGCACCGGGTAGAGCGCGCCCGTGGTGTAGCTGCTCTCGTCCGAGGCGAGCTGGACATAGGCCGGAGCCAGTTCGGCTGGCTGGCCGGGGCGGCCGATCGGCGCCTGGCTGCCGAAGGTCTTCTGGCTCTCGGGCTCCATGCCGGTGACGATGAACGGGGTCCAGATCGGGCCGGGCAGAACGGCGTTCACCCGGATGCCCTTCTCGACCAGCATCTGGGCCAGACCGATGGTGAAGTTGGCGATCGCCGCCTTGGTCGCCGAATAGGCGAGCAGCGCCGGCATCGGGTGCTTGCTGTTGACCGAGGAGGTGTTGACGATCGCCGAACCGGGCGGCAAGTGCGGCACGGCGGCCTTGGTGAGGTAGAACATCGCATTGATGTTCACGTCGAAATGCCGGTCCCACTCCTCCTCGCTGATCTCGTCGAGCGAGCTGCGCGTCGCCTGGAAGGCGGCATTGTTGACCAGCACGTCGAGCTTGCCGAGCTCGTCCACCGTCCTGCGCACCAGTTCGCGACAATGTGCGACGGAGGAGATGTCGCCCGGCAGCAGCAGCGCGCGGCGGCCGGCCTCCTTCACCCAACGCTCGGTCTCGCGCGCATCCTCGCTCTCCTCCTCGAGATAGGCGATCGCCACGTCGGCCCCTTCGCGGGCGAAGGCGATGGCCACCGCGCGGCCGATGCCGGAATCGGAGCCGGTGATCAGCGCCACCTTGCCGGCGAGCTTGCCTGATCCCTTGTAGCTGCGCTCGCCGTAATCCGGCTGTGGGTGCATCTTCGCCGACAGCCCGGGAAAGGATTGCGGCTGCGCCTCGAAGGGCGGCTGGGGGAAAAGATCCTTCGGATTGGCTGTCATGGTCATCTCTCCTGAGCGGCTGGCGGGCGAACGGCCGGCAGCGTGGGAAGTTCGCGACCAGCGAACCCGTGAACGCGCCTCGCGACCTGCTCAGAGGCGGGGATTGTCCAGCAGGTAGAACAGGCAACCGGCGATCAGGATCGTGGCCGGAAGGGTGAACAGCCAGGCCATCACGATGCGGGTGAGCATGCCCCGCTGCACACCCTGGCCGCCGGCGATCATCGTCCCCGCGATGCCGGAGGTGATGATGTGGGTGGTGCTCACCGGCAGGCCGGTGAACCCGGCCGTGCCGATCAGCACCGAGCCGACGAGCTCAGTGCTCGCACCCTGGCCGGGTGTCATATGCGACTTGCCGAGCCGTTCGCCCAGGGTCCGCACGACGCGGCGATAGCCGACCATCGTGCCGACACCCAGGCACAGCGCGCTCAGCAGGCGCACCCAGATCGGCGCGTAATGCACCGGCGTGCCCATCTGCTTGCGCAGCCGTGCGGCGGCCGACTTGTCGCTCGCCGGTATGCCGGCGGCCTCGCCGACATGTTTCAGCTCGCCGAGCACGAAATAGATGTCGCCGCGCAACTGCGAGCGCGTCTCGCGATGCGCCGCGTTCGGCCTGGTGGCGATCCTTGCCGGCAGCGGCTCGGCATGTTCGGCGAGCGAGGGGCCGGCCTGCACAAGTCGCTGCGCGGCTTGCAGGGCCTGCTGCTTCTGGTCGTCGCCGTAGTGCTGGATCAGCGGGACCGCCTCCTGCACGTGCCGGCTCATCTGCGCCAATTCCGGACGCGCCTCTGGGTTGAGGGCGTAGGTCGCCGGCATCAGGCCGATGATGGTCAGCATGATGAGCCCGATGCTCTTCTGCCCGTCATTGGTGCCGTGCGAGAAGCTCACCGAGGTGCAGGTCAGGATCAGCAGGCCGCGCAGCCACCAGACCGGGGTCTCGCCGGGTTCCGGCGGCTCGAACAGGTGGCCGCTTCGCACCACCAGCTTCAGCACCGCATACAGCCCGCCGGCCAGCACGAGGCCGAGCACCGGCGAGATGGCGAGCGCCTTCAGCACCGTCCAGATCTGCTTCCAGTCCACCCCCTGCGCCAGGCTGCGCGCCTGCAGCAGGGAATCGGCGGCGGCCACGCCGATCAGCGCGCCGATGATGCAGTGCGAGCTGCTGTTGGGGATGCCGAAGAACCAGGTCAGTACGTTCCAGAACAGGGCGGACAGGAACAGCGAGACCAGCATCGGCACGGCAGGCGCCCCGTCCGGCGGGGTCAGCACGTCGGCCGGCAGGATCTCGACCAGCGCGTAGGCCACCGCGATGCCGCCCACCAGCACGCCGATGAAATTCAGCAGCCCCGACCAGATCACGGCCGGCACCGGCTTGAGCGAGTTGGTGTAGATCACGGTCGCCACGGCGTTGGACGTGTCGTGGAAGCCGTTCGTGGCCTCGAAGGCGAGCACCATGGCGAAGCACACGCCCAGCATGGCGATGACGACGGCGGAGGCCGGTTCGAAGTGGGCGAGCATGCGCTTCTCCTGCTGTCGCCAGGAGCAACGCCGCCGGCGCCGGGCGGAACCATTTCAGTCGGATGAAGATCTGGTCTGCGGGCGGCAGGCAGACAGCGCCGGATGGACGCGCTGAAAGGAGGTCTGTCGCTGTGCCCGGGTGCGGTGTACGCTGCGACGTTCCGGCCTGTGGTGCAGGCTCGTGCGGCTTGCCGTTGCCGTCGTCCGACCGAAACGCCATGACAGGAGAGGCCCATGTCGAAGACCGAGATGCTCGAGAAGATCAGAAGCAGGGACGGCTTCCTCGCCGCCCTCGACCAGAGCGGCGGCTCGACGCCGGGGGCGCTGCGCCTGTACGGGGTGCCGGAAAGCGCCTACGGCACCGAGGAGGAGATGTTCGCGCTGATCCACGAGATGCGCGTGCGGATCATCACCGCGCCCGCCTTCACGGGCGACAAGGTGATCGGCGCCATCCTGTTCGAACGCACGATGGATGGCGAGGTGAAGGGCGAGGCGGTGCCCAGCTACCTGTGGCGCGAGCGCGGCGTCGTGCCCTTCCTCAAGGTCGACAAGGGCCTCGCGGCGGAGCAGGACGGGGTCAGCCTGATGAAGCCGATCGGCGGCCTCGACGCGCTGCTCGAGCGCGCGGCCCGGCTGGGTGTGGTGGGCACCAAGATGCGCTCGGTGATCAACCTGCCCTCGCCGAGCGGGGTGGCCGCCATCGTCAGGCAGCAGTTCGAGATCGCCGCCCAGATCTCGCGCCACGGCCTGATGCCGATCATCGAGCCGGAGGTGCTGATCAAGAGCCCGGACAAGCCGGCGGCTGAACGGCTTCTGCGCGACGAGATCGGAAAGGAGCTGGACCGCCTGCCGGACGGGCAGCAGGTCATGCTCAAGGTGACCATTCCCGACGAGACCGACCTCTACAAGCCGCTCATCGACCACAAGGCCGTGCTGCGCGTGGTGGCGCTCTCGGGCGGCTATCCGCTCGACGACGCCTGCGCGCGCCTCAGCCGCAATCACGGCATGATCGCCAGCTTCTCGCGGGCACTCATCGGCGAGTTGCGCTACGCGATGGACGACAAGACGTTCAACGACACCCTGTCCGAGGCGATCGACAAGATCTATCGCGCCTCGGCCGAGAAGGTCCCGGCCTGATCGGGGCCGCCGAAGCGCATCGGGCGGCCCAGCCGCCCGGGCGCTCAGCCGCGCTCTCGCGCCCGTAGAACCCGCGCCCGCCATGTCCGCCAGGCTCGGACGTGGGACAGCAGGAGGAGTGTGGATGCGGCCACAGATGTCGGAGGCCGAGATCGTCCTGCTCAGCGGCTTCCTGCGCGCCACCCGACGCTATCTCGAGTTCGGCTCCGGCGGCAGCACGTTTCTCGCCGCCTCCCTGGTACGGGACTGGGTGCTGGCCGTGGATTCGAGCAGCGAATGGCTCGACACGGTGCGCTCGGCGGTTCGCGACCGTCGGCCGCAGGTGCTGATGCCGGACCTGCTGCATGTCGATATCGGCCCGGTCGGCGACTGGGGTCGGCCGCTCGGCGAGGCCGCGCGTGACCGCTGGCCGCTCTACCATGAGCAGGTTTGGCGGGATCCGCGCACCCGCGAGGCCGAGTTCTGCCTGGTCGATGGCCGCTTCCGGGTGGCCTGCTGCATGCAGGCGCTGCTCAACGGCGAGGCCGACCTGCTGATCGCCGTGCATGATTTCGCATCACGTCCCGACTACGCCGTGGTGCACGAGGTGCTGCACGAGGTGGCGGTGGTGGAGAACCTCTCGGTGTTCATCCGCCGGCCGGGCCATGTGCGCCGCCGCGCCCTGCAGATCCTGGAGGCGCACCGCTTCGACAGCCGGTGAATCGGCTGCCGTCCGGGGTTCCGGGCCGTGTCGGCGATGGGCGTGGCGTCTTCGCTGTGGCTGGGTCAGGCGGCAGGCGATCGCCTGTTCGAACTACCGGTGCCCGGACGGCGTGCCCCAGTTCGGGTCGGGAGCGTTGGTGATCGGACCGTGATAGTCCTGGCAGCCGGCGAGCAGGAGCAGGAACAGCAGCAGCGATCGGGGCGGCAGAAGAGGGAAGCGCATGGGAGCACCGGGTCTCGTAGGTGACTTCCACAAATTGTGCAGCGCACCATTTCCTTCAACCAGCGTGTGGCGCGCGCCTGACCTGAAGCGGTGGCGCAGCCATCCGCCCGGGGGCAGCGCTCAGCCGGGCTCCGCCATCCGGCTCGCGGCGGTGAAATCGACCGACAGCAGCCGGCTCACGCCACGTTCCTGCATCGTGACCCCATACAGCCGGTCCATGTGCGCCATGGTAAGCTGGTGGTGGGTCACCACCAGGAAGCGGGTGCCGGTCTGCGCCACCATGTCGCCGAGCAGGCCCGCGAAGCGGCCGACATTGGCGTCGTCGAGCGGTGCGTCCACCTCGTCCAGCACGCAGACCGGTGCCGGATTGCAGCGGAACACGGCGAAGATCAGCGACAGCGCGCACAGGGCCTGTTCGCCACCGGACAGCAGCGAGAGCGTCGCCAGCTTCTTGCCGGGCGGCTGGGCGTAGAGCTCGAGCCCGGCGAGCAGCGGATCCTCGTCACCGACCAGCGCCAGATGCGCGCGCCCGCCACCGAACATGCGGCTGAAGAGGGCCTGGAAATGGCCGTCGACCTGCTCGAAGACGGCCAGGAGCCGTTCGCGGCCCTCGCGGTTGAGATGGCCGATCGAGCCGCGCAGCCGGGCGATCGCCTCCTGCAGCTCCCCGCTTTCGCGTGCGATGGCATCCGCACGGACCTGCGCCTCCTGGCTTTCCAGGTCGGCGCGCAGGTTGACCGGACCCATCTCGTCGCGCTCGCGCCCGAGCCGCGCGATCCGCCGCCGCAGGCTCGTCTCGGCCTGTTCGGACACGTCCAGGTCCGCAGCACCGGCGGGAGCGGGAGCGGCCTCGCTGTCGGCCAGCAGGTTGGCAAGTGCCGTCCGGGCCTGCGAGGCGCGTTCCTCCAGGCGCGCGCGTGCTTCGCGCGCCTGCGCCAGCGCCGCTTCCGCAGCCAGGCGCGCCGCCTGGGCGTCGACATCCATGGCTTCCGCCGTACGCAGCGCCCGGACGGTCTCGCCATGCATCCGTCCGGCGTCCTGCGTCGCCTCCGCGTGCTCCGAGCGCCGCCCGGCCGCCGCTTCCGGCGCGCCTTCCAGGGCTGCGACCTCCTGTTCGGCCTCGGCCAGGCGCGACAGCGCCCGCTCGTGCTCGATGGCCGCCTGCTGCTCGCGGCGTCGCCAGTCGGCAAGTGCTGCATCAAGGCCCGCGATCTGGTCGCGCAGCGCCGGCGCCTCGGCCAGCAACCCCGCCCGCACGTCGCGGGCGACAGCTTCCTCCCGCCGCGCGTCCGCCAGTGCCGCCTCGGCCGCCTGGCCAGCCGCCGCCTCCGTTCCCGGGTCGGGTAGAGATGCCGCCAGGCGCTGTTGCCGCTCAAGCTCCTCGGCCGCGCGCGCCTGCTCGCCTTGCAACGTCGCCAGGCGCGGCAGCAGCCCGTCCAGCCGGCTCTCCTCGCGCGCCAGCGCGGCGGCGAGCGCCGTGCGGGCCTGCACCGCCTGCTCGCGCGCCTGCTCGGCCGCCTCCAGCGCCGTGCGCGCCTCGGCTTCGGCAGCTAGGGCGCGTTGCTGACGCTCGGCGGCCGCGGCCAGCCGCGCCGCGGCGAAATCGGGCGCGGGCAAGGCGTGCAGCGCGTCCAGCGCCTTCTGCCGTGCGTCCGCCGCCTCCTCCAGCTCCGCCTGGAGCCGCTGCTGCTGCGGCAGCCAGCCCTGCAGCCTGGTGTCCGCCTCGCCGGCGCGGGCGGACAGGCGGGCCGCCTCGCCGCGCGCCTGTTCGAGGGCTGCCACCGACAGCCTGCGCTCCTCGCGGGCGCGTTCCTCGGTCGCACGCGCTTCCTGCTCGGAAGCGGCTGCGGCGGCCAGTGCCGCGCCGAGGGCATCGGGATCGGGTAGGTCGCCAAGCCGCCGCTCGGCCTCGGCCAGCCCAGCACCAGCCGCCTGCAGCGCCTCGTGCGCCTGCTCGCATTGCGGGGCGAGCGCGTCGTGGCGTGCCCGCGCCGTGGCCGCCTCGGCGGCCAGCCGGCTGTTCGCGGCGCGCAGTCCGGCGAGCTGCTGCTCCGCCGCGTCGCGCTCCTCGCGGGCCCCGCGCGCCGCCGCCTCCGCCTGGGCGCGCGCTTCGCGCAGCCTGTCCGCCGCCTCGCGCAGCCGTGCTGCGGCCGGACCCGCCTGCTGCAACGCCGCCGCCACCTCGCGCAGCCGGGCTTGCTGCTCGAGGCGCGCGGCACGCGACCCGGCCGCGCCACCAGTGGCACTGTAGCCGTCCCAGCGCAGCACGGTGCCGGCGCGGGTGACCAGGCAGACCCCGGGCGCGAGCTGGTTCTGCGCCAGCCGGGCCTGCGCCTCGTCCTCGACCAGCCAGGCGTGCGACAGGGCACGGGCGAGTGCGGCCGGCGCCTCGACCAGCGTCGCAAGCGGTGTCGCCGCCACCGGCGGGGGCAGCACCTCGCACGGTGGCAGCTCGCGCCAATGGCGCGGCGCCTGCGCGTCCAGGCTCGCCTCCAGCCCCTCGGCGAGCACCGCGGCGACGGCCGCTTCCAGGCCGTGCGGCACGACCAGGGCACCGGCCACCGGGGCCGCCTCGCGGTCGGCCGTGCCGGCTGCGTCCGGCGCGAGGGCGCGGCCCAGCCCGTCATGCTCTGCCTGCAGGCGCGCGGCCTCCGCCTCGGCCTCCGCCAGCCGGCGCGCCGCCTGCTCGGCCTGTTCCTGCGCCTCGGCGCGTGCCGTCTCGGCCCCGGCCAGAGCCGCGGCGGCGCTGGCCGCCCCGGCTTCCGACGCGGCCAGCGCGCGCGCGGCCTCGGCGAGGGCGGCAGGATCCGGCAGGGCGGCCGCTGCGGCCCGCGTTTCGGCGGCGAGCTGCCCGTGCTGCCGCCCCAGCGCCTCGTGCGTGGCCAGGGCCCGGCGATGCTCGGCGCCGAGTTGCTCCTGCAGGCTGCGGTGCTCATCGAGCTGGCGGCGGGCCTCGTGCTGCTCCTGCTGCCGCCTGCCACGCTCGGCTTCCGCCGCCTCGAGCAGCGCGACCGCCGCCTGCGCGGCAGCCTCGCGCAGCACGATCTCGTCGCGGGAGGTGGCGAGGGCGTCCGGTGCGACGCTCGCCGCCCGGGCCTCGGCCAGGTGCCGCCCGGCGGCCTCGAGTTCGCCGGCCAGCGACGCAGCCCGCCGTGTGGCGGCCTCCGCCGCGCGGGCCGCCGCCTCGCGCAGCCTTCCGTCCTCCGCCGCCGCCGCGCGCGCCGCCTGCTCCTCGCGCGCGGCCTCGGTCGCGTCCTGCGACGCCGCGGCGGCCGCGAGCCGGGCCTGCTCGAGCATCCGCAGGCTGTGCGTCGCGTCCTCGTCGGTGCGGGCCAGCAGGGCCGCATCCGGCAGCAGCGCCTGCGCCTGCCGGATCTCCGCCCCAAGCTCGGCGATCGCGGCGTCCAGCACGTGAACCCGGCGGCCGGCCTCGTCCAGCGCGCGGGCATGACGCGCTCCCTCCTCGGCGGCGGCCAGCCGCCGCCGCTCGGCAGCCGCCACCGCCTCCGTCGCGCCGGCGAGCGCGCCTGTCGCGGCCTCCAGCCGCATCTCGGCCTCGCGCTGCCGCCCGGGAAGTGTGGCAGCCCGGGCGCCGGCCGCGGCGCGGTCCGCCTCGACCGCCAGCAGCGCCTGGCGGGCGTCGGCCAGCCGGTGCCGGGCCGCGTCCTCGTCAGCATGCGCCTGGGCCAGCCGGACCCGCGCCGCCTGCAGCGCGGTGCCGGCACGGGCTTCCTCCTCGGCCAGGATCTCGGCCGCCGCGCGCAGCCGCTCGATCGTGCTGCGCGCCGCCGCCTCGGCCTCGCGCGCCGGCTCGAGCCCGGCGCGGGCAGCCGCCTCCAGCGCGCGGGCTTCCTGGACATGGGCCTGGGCGGTCAGCAGTTCGCCCTCGCCCCCGGCGAGGAGTGACGCCGTCTCCTCGGCCTCGCGCCGGATGCGGGTGTGCAGCAGGGTGCGCAGCGCGTCTTCCGCCTCGCGCAACGCGGCCGAGACCTCCCGGTAGCGCGAGGCCTGCCTGGCCTGGCCGCCGAGTTCGCCGAGCCGGGCTTCGAGTGCGAGTCGCAGGTCCTCGGCGCGCGCGAGGTTCGCCTCCGTGGCCCGCAGCTTGAGCTCCGCCTCGTGCCGGCGGGCGTGCAGCCCGGTGATGCCGGCCGCCTCCTCCAGCACCGTGCGCCGGTCCTCGGGGCGGGCCGAGACGATCGCCGACACCCGCCCCTGGCTGACCATGGCCGAGGAGCGCGCGCCGCTCGCCAGGTCGGCAAACAGGGTCTGCACGTCGCGGGCGCGCATGTCGCGGCCGTTGATCCGGTAGAAGCTGCCGGCGCCACGCTCGATGCGGCGCGAGATCTGCAGCTCCGCCTCCTCGCCGAACGGCGCAGGTGCCAAGCCGCGCGCTTCCTCCAGCGTCAGGGTCACTTCGGCCAGGTTGCGGGCCGGGCGGCTGGCGGTGCCGGCGAAGATCAGGTCGTCCATCTCGCCGCCACGCAGCGAGCGGGCCGAGCTTTCCCCCATCGCCCAGCGCAGCGCCTCGACGATGTTGGATTTGCCGCAGCCGTTCGGCCCGACGATGCCGGTCAGCCCGGGCAGGATCTCGACGCTGGCCGCCTCGGCGAAGCTCTTGAAGCCGGCGATGCGCAGGCGCGTCAGGCGCGCCTGGGACGCGCCGCGCGGCTCGCCGCCGGCCACCCGCCCGGTGCTGCCGCCCTCGGGGTCGAGGGCGTCCCGGGTGTCGCCCAGGGTCCGGCCCCCGCTCAAGGATCCGGGCTCAAGAATGGGGGTTCAGCGAACATGGTTCCGCTGCACCCGGTCTCGGGGCGGCCCGGCTCAGGCGCCGGCGGCCGCCACCATCCTGGAGAAGCTGTCGAAATCGAGCTCGCCGCTATGGGTGGTGCTGCCGAACACGAAGGTGGGTGTCGCATCGATCTTGTATTTCGACTGCCCCTCGTTCTGTTCGGCCAGGATCTCCTTGCGCAGCGTCTCGTCGTTGATCGTCGCGTCGAACTTCGATTTCGGCATGCCGGCGAGGGCTGCCATCTGCGCGAGCTGCACCTCGGGGTCGGCGTTCTGCGCGAAGGCCCAGCGGTCCTGGCTGGAGAACAGCGCCATGATGAACGGCTCGTAGCGGTCGGGCGGCAGGGCGCGGGCCACCATCGCCGCCGCCAGCGCCAGCTGGTCGAGCGGGAAGTCCCTGAACACGTAGCGGATGCGCCCGGTGTCGATCAGCTTCTGCTTGACCTCCGGGAACACCTCCATGGCGAACCGGGCGCAATGGGTGCAGGTCAGCGAGAACCATTCCTGCACGACGAGCTTGGCGTCGGCGTGGCCGAGGCTGCGCTCGCTCATGCGCGGATCGGCCGCCTGTGCCAGCGCCCGGCCGGGCCGGACCAGGGGAGGAAGCGAGACGGCCAGTGCCGCGCCCAGCGCACCGCGGCGCGTGAGCAGCGGACGCTCGTTCATCGGGTGCCGGCGGGTGGGGAGCATGGGGATCGGGAAACCTCCCAAGGAGCAGGGGCGACGGGATGAGCGTGCGCGTCAGGCGCCGTGGGCAAAACACAGAGCGGCAAAGACGCCCAGCGTCAAGCGGTGCGGCGAGTCCCCCGCGTGGGCGGCGCCTGCCGCTCCGCGATGCGCTGGCCGAGCGCCTGCAGCGCGTCGCGCAGCGGACCCAGGGCCAGCCCCTCGATCTCCACCACCGCCGCCGGTGCGGGGCGCCTGTCCGGCACCGTCCGGGCGCGGACAAGCCTGGTCTCCTCCTGCACGAAGCGCAGACGCTGGACCAGATCGCGGCCGAGATGGGTGTTGATGCGCTCGATCAGCAGCGTGGCCTGATGCTGCAGCTCGAGGGCCACCGGGCCGCTGCAGGCCAGGGTGAGCGTGCCCGCCGACAGCCGGCGCGGGACCGCCAGCGCCGCCATGCGTGGTCCGGCAATGGCCTCCCAGTCGGCGATGAGACCCGCCGCCTGGCCCGCGCGCTTGCGCAGCGCGGGACGCGTGACACCGGTCAGCACATTGCCCAGTGGCCGCGGCCCATAGACGTGGCGGACCTGTTCGGTCATGGATGCCGGGCCCGCATGCAAGCCGCCAAGCCCGCCGCTCCCTCGCGCCTTCCGCCGCGCATCGACATCTCCTCCGCAGAGCTGGCGGGCCTTGTGCCGCCGCCGGCAGCACGGCTGCTTGCCTGGTATGACCGCCACCGCCGCACCCTGCCATGGCGCGCCACCCCGGGCGAGACCCCCGACCCGTATCGCGTCTGGCTGAGCGAGATCATGCTCCAGCAGACCACAGTGACCGCCGTGATCCCGTATTTCGAGCGCTTCCTGCGACGCTTCCCGACCGTGGGCGCGCTCGCCGCAGCGCCGTTGGATGAGGTGCTCGGCGCCTGGGCGGGGCTCGGCTACTACGCCCGCGCCCGCAACCTGCACGCCTGTGCCCAGGCCGTCGAGGCGCGCGGCGGCTTCCCGGCCGACCTCGACGGGCTGCGCGCCCTGCCGGGGATCGGCCCCTACACGGCCGCGGCGATTGCCGCCATCGCCTTCGGCCAGCCGGTGGTGCCGGTCGACGGCAATGTCGAGCGCGTCACCGCCCGGCTGTTCGCCACGGCAGCACCGCTGCCCGCGTCCCGCCCGCTGCTGGCGCGGCAGGCGGCGCTGCTCAACCGCGACCCGCAGGCGCGTGGCCGCCCGTCGGACTTCGCCCAGGCGCTGTTCGACCTCGGCGCCGGCCTGTGCACGCCGCGCGCGCCGGCCTGCGCGCTGTGCCCGTGGATGGCCGGCTGCCGGGGGCGGCGCGAGGGGCTTGCCGAGACCCTGCCGGCCCGTGCGGCCAAGGCCGTCCGGCCGCAGCGCCACGGGGCGCATTTCCTCGCCCGCGACAAGGAGGGCCGGGTGCTGCTGCAACGCCGCCCGGCCCGTGGCCTGCTCGGCGGCATGCTCGAGCTGCCCGGCACGCCCTGGCGGACGGAGCGGTGGGACGAGGCGTCGGCGCTGGCCCTGGCGCCGTTCGCCGCCGATTGGCGCAGGCTGGGCCGGGTCGACCATGTCTTCACCCATTTCGCCCTGGCGCTCGAAATCTACCAGGCCGCGCCGGGCAAGGTTCCTGACGAGGCGCTCGACGGCCGCTCGCTGCTGCCGCCCGGCCGCCTGGCCGGCGAGGCACTGCCCAGCCTGATGCGCAAATGCCTCGCCCTGGGTGGACACGGCATCTGAAAGCGGTGCGGGCGGCCGCGCGCCTCGCCCCGCTGCTGGCGCTGCTCGCCGGCGCCTGCGCGCAGCCCCTGCCGCCCGCCTGCCCGCCGGCGGATGGTGTTGAGCCGGGTAGCCTGTCGGGGAAGGAACGCACCGCCTGGGTGGTCGACGACGCATGGCACACGGCCATCGCACTGCCGGCCGCCGAGCTCACCGGTCCGCTTGCCGGCTTCCGGCACGTCTTTCCCGGCGCCGCGGCACTGCTGTTCGGCTACGGCAAGCGCACCTGGATCACGGCGCGCGTGGAAACGCCGGGCGAGCTGCTGCTCGGCCCGTTTCCGGGCCCGGGGGCAGTGCAGGTGGTGGGGCTGGCCGTGCCGCCGGCCGCCGCCTACCGGCAGGCCCGCATCCTGCGCCTGTCCTTGAGCGACGGCGCGGCGCGCAGGCTGGACGGTTTCCTGTGGCGCAGCTTCGCTCCGCGCCACGACGGCTCCGTGCGGCCGATCAGCACCGGGCTGTTCCCCGGCAGCCTGTTCTACGCGGCACGCCAGGGCTACGCACTCGATCATGATTGCAACCGCTGGACCGCCGACGCCCTCGGCGCGGCCGGGCTCGCACTCGATCCGGCCCGGATCGTCTTCCCGGCCGGGCTGGAGGCAGGTCTGTCGCACCTGCCCCAGGCCTGCCTCATGAAGCGCTGACGGTCAGCGCCGAGCGGCAGCGACGGGAGCACGCGGCGCTGCGGGGCACCCCGCTCGCTTGTCAGTTGCAGGGCGGGCTGCTGCCGTCCTGGCAGACCACCCGCGTGCCGGGTGGCACCACCACCGTGCCCGGCTGCGACGGCTCGGAGCCGCCGCCGAACGAGGAACTGCAGCCGGCCAGCAGGCCGAGGCCGGCAAGCGCGATGGCGATCCGCCGCCAGCGGACACTGATCGGGACCTGTCGCATGTGGTGGAACTCCTTCTCGGATGCGCCCCTGAGGCTATGGCTGTGCAGCCGAGAACGTCCCCCGCCCGGTGCGCGTTGCCAGCCCGCCCAAGGCAGGCGAACGATCCGGTGCCACCGCCGGCGGAGCTTCCGACATGACCACCCATCGCGACGGCCAGCTGCCGTTCTGGCCCTTGTTCCTTGATCTCGACGGCCGCCGGGCGCTGGTGCTCGGCCGGGGCGAGGCGGCGGAACGCCGGGCGGCAAGCCTGCTGGCCTGCGGGGCGTCGCTGGTGCGCGCCGACGGCTTCGAGCCGGCACTTCTCGACGGCTGCGCGATCGCCATCGGCGCGGCCAGCGAGGCGGAGCGTGCCGATGCCGACCACCCTGTCCAGCAGGCACTGCGCGCGATGTCGGCCGAGGCGGCACGGCGCGGCATTCCGTGCAACGTCATCGACCAGCCGCAACTGTCGAGCTTCCTGAGCCCCGCGATCATCTCGCGCCCGCCGCTGGCGGTCGCGATCAGCACCGGTGGCACGGCGCCGGTGCTGGCCAGGCTGCTGCGCGCCCGCATCGAGACCGCGGTGCCGCCGGGATTCGGACGGCTCGCTGGCCTGGCCGGGCGGTTGCAGCAGGCGACGCGCGAGCGGTTTCCCGATCTCGCCGCCCGGCGCCGGCTGCTTGAACGGCTGCTGTCCGGGCCGGTCGCGGAGCTGGTCTTCGCCGGTCGCGAGGCAGACGCCGAGGCATTGTGGCGCCGGGCGCTGGAGCGCGACCCGGACGCCACCGGCGAGGCAGGCAGCGGGCAAGCCCAGAGCGGCAGCGGGCAAGCCGGAGGCGGCAGCGGGCCGGAGCCCGCGTTCGTGCATCTCCTGCCGGTGGGCTCCGACGAGCCCGACCTGCTCACCCTGCGCGCCCTGCGCGTGATGGGCGAGGCCGACGCGATCGTCCACCACCCGGCCGAAAGCCAGGCGGTGCTTGAGGTGGCGCGGCGCGACGCCAGCCGCCATGCGGTGCTGCCCGGAGCGGGACCGGACCGGGCGACGGCGGTGCTGCTGCGCCTGGCGCAAGCAGGCGGCCGCATCGTGCGGCTGCGCCCGGCGGGTGACGAGGCGGCGGCCCTCGGGCGGGCTGGCATCGCGCATGCGACCGTGCCATGCGTCGCCTCACGCTGAAGCAGCCCCGCACGGTGCGGGCCGCGGCGCGGGACCGCAACCGGATCCCGGAGCGATCGAGCGGAAGGGCGCCATGTCGCATATCGACCCGAACAAGACCTTCCTGCCGGTCCGCATTGCCGTGCTGACCGTCTCGGACACGCGCACGCCGCAGACCGATACCTCCGGCGACATCCTGGCCGGGCGGATCGCGAAGGCGGGACACGTGCTCGCCGACCGGGCGATCGAGCCGGATGATGCCGGGCGGATCGCAGCGCGGCTGTCCGGCTGGATCGCCGACCCCGACATCGACGTGGTGATCAGCACCGGCGGCACGGGTGTGACCGGGCGTGACGTGACGCCGGAAGCCTATGAGCGCGTCATCGAGAAGCGCATTGAGGGCTTCGGCGAGCTGTTCCGCATGCTGTCCTACCAGAAGATCGCCACCTCCACGATCCAGTCACGCGCGCTGGCCGGGGTGGCGAACGGCACCTACCTGTTCGCCCTGCCGGGCAGCACGGGCGCGGTCAAGGATGGCTGGGACGATATCCTGGTCTTCCAGCTCGACAGCCGCCACTCGCCCTGCAACTTCGTCGAGCTGATGCCGCGCCTCAAGGAGCATCTCGCCTCTCCCTGAGGCAGCCATCCGGCACCTGGGGGCATGCGGCGCGGCGTGTGCCCATCTCCTGGGCGGGTCTGATCGGGGATGGGCACACGCCGCGGGCTCGACCCTGGGGCGGGGGCCTGTATGCTGGACGGCCTGGCCGCCGCCAGGTCTGCCGTCCCGGCCCTCCCTCGGCATTGGAGATGCTTTTGACGTTCGTGCGTTCCGTTCCCCTTGCCCGCGCCGCTCTCCCCCTTGCCCGCGCCGCCCTTCCCCTTGCCCGCGCCGCTCTGGGCGGGCTGCTGCTGCTGCCGCCCGCCGGCCTGCTCGCCTCCGCACCGAGGCTGGCACTGGCAGCCCAGCCCGCCTCCATGAAGCTGGTCCGGGTGACGGTCAGCGGCAATCACCAGGTGCCGACCGCCGCCATTAGGCGCGCCATGACGATCCACCCCGGCGAGACGGTCACCCGCGCCGATCTGCAGGCCAACCTGAACGCGATCGTCGACGTCTACCGCAAGGCCAATGTCGGCGCCTCCTTCAAGCAGCGCCTAACCATCAGTCCGAACGGCCGGACCGATGTCGCCTACCTGATCGCCGAACAGGCCCCGCAGGCGGCACCCGCGCCTGCCGTGCTGCGCGTCGACCATGTGACGTTCGAGGGCAACAAGGCGGTCTCGTCGGACGCGATCCGTTCGGTGATCACGCTGCGTCCCGGCCAGCCGGTCAGCAACGCCGATGTCGCCGCCAACATGCAGGCGATCATGCAGCTCTACCGCAAGAAGAACGTGGGCGTGACCATCACGCCGAACGCGAGCTACCCGGCCCCCAACCAGGCTGTGATCGACTACAGGATCGCCGAGAAGGGCTGAGGCCCTCCGGCTCCCCGCCAGCCGGTCCGCAGTGCGCGCCGCGGTGCGGGGCGGGGCCTCGGACCCGAGATGCGGCGCGTCGCCATCCGCGATGGACTGACAGCGCACCGAACCCGCCCCCTCAAACTGCCGACGCAGCGGCAAGCCGCGTGCGGCCGTGCGCGTATCAGAATTGCTGCGCGATCGAGCTGAGCGATTCGCGGCCCGTCCTCATCATCATCTTCAAGTAAAAGGTGCCTAATCTGGGTGCTGAGCGACGCCGTCCAAACAATAAGATGTTTTTGGCGCGTATCAGATCTCGGGATCATCCGCAGAGCCTGCGCCCTTCTCATTTTTTGCTATCATCGTCCTAGAAATGAAGTGCGATGATATTGTGACGGTGCGGCGAAACATTTGCAGTGCAGCATGAATATAGTTGCGCCATGGGGAATACGTGTTTAGTTGGCTTTGCATCCAAGGCTAGGATGTCTGGCGTTCGCGTGAGCCCTTGAGGTCGTGAAGCCAGGAGCGGCGGTCGGATCCGATCGTTACGCAGACACGTGAAGAGGAATCAGCCATGCCTGTCGTAACGGTAACGGGAGCTTCCGGAGCGGCCATTCCGGTCACGGTGAACGGCGCGGTCGCCTACTCTCTGGCCCAGGTCTACGCCGCCTCCGTCAATGCGCTCGCTGGCTCGGGCAATCTTTTTGCGACCGACGTGCCGACCAGCGGCTCGCCGCAGTCGGTTCCCGGCGGCCTGACCGGAGAGGGCGTGATCCTCGCCGCCGGAACCTACGGCTTCCCCGTCGGCTACAGCTATCTGACCGACGGCGCCACCAGCCCGGTCACGATCAATGCCGGCAGCGTCGCGTCCTCGGTGAGCGTGCTGGCCGGCACAGGCGGCACGACGCTGTTCGGCGGCACCGGCGGCGGCCTGTTCATCGCCGGCGGCAACAACAACGAGTTCGTGGGTGCTGCCAGCGGCAGCGAAACGATTGCTGCCAGCCAGGGCAATGACAGCGTCTACGGCAACGGCGGCAACGCGCTGATCTATGATGGTGCCGGGCGCAACGTGATCTCCACCGGCAGCGGCAACGACACGATCTTCTCGCAGGGCACGGACGTCATCGTCGCCGGCTCCGGGGTGAATATCGGCTCGATGTCCGGCTCCGGCAGCACCGTGTTCGGCGGCACCGGCTCCTTCACGCTGGCCGATGTCGGCAGCCACAACACCTATGTGGGCTCGACCGGTTCGACCATCCTGTTCGACGGCAGCTCCGGCCAGTATTTCCTCAACGGCAACAGCCTGGTCATCGGCGGCTCGCAGGACACGATCGGCGCCACCGGCAACACCACCGTGTTCGGCGGCACCGGAACGACAGCCTTCGAGAACGGCACCGGCTCGCTGGTGTTCATCGCCCGGTCGGACGCCAACGCGACCGTCGGCGGCGCGAGCGGCGTGTCGGTGTTCGGTGCGAGCGGTTCGGACGTCACCCTCCTGCCCGCCGGCGGGGCAAGCTTCGTCGTGGCCGGCAGCGGCTCGGAGACGCTCGACGGCACCACCGCGGGCGGCGCGCTGACCATGTATGGCTCGACCGGCACGGCCAGCCTGATCGGCGGTGCGGGCAGCGACACGCTCGCGGCCGGCTCGGGCAACAACACCCTCACCGGCGGTGCCGGCAACAACCTGTTCATGTTCCAGGATGGTGCTGCCGGCGGCAACACGACGATCACCGACTTCGCCAGTTCGGCGGGCAACATGGTCGGGCTGTTCGGCTACGGCGCGAACGAGGTCCAGAGCGCGCTGGCGACCGCCACCGACAACGGCACCGGCGGCTCGGTGCTCACCCTGTCGGACAACACCACCATCACGTTCAGCAACCTCACCGCCGACCAGCTCAAGACCCACTCGGGCCAGTTCTTCAGCAGCTAGAGCGCCTTCCCGCTCGGATCGGAAAAAGGCGGAGCCGGTCGGCTCCGCCTTTTGCTTGTCTGCCGGCCGGCAGATCACGCCGCGCCACACCGTGGCGGCTTTCCGTCCGGCCAGGGCGCCCCGGGGGGTAGCGGCCAGGCCGACAGGCCGCGCGCCTGCGCTGGTCCCGGGCAGGTCCGGGTCCGATGCCTCGCGCCACCCGGTGGCAAACACACGGCAAGCCGACCGGACAGGGTCCGGTCGGCTCCGGGTAGTCAGCGGCCGGCGGTCAGTCGCCGGCCTTCAGTGTCCAGTCTCCGACGCCGCGTGTTCAGTGGTAACCCGCCTGGCGCATCGCGCGGCCGGCGGCGGAGTTGGCCGAGGCCAGCGCCTGGTCGACGGTCATCGAGCCGGTCAGGGTGGCGGCGATGGTCTGCCCCACCTGCGTGCCGATCGCCTGGAAGGGGGCGATGGCCACGAACTGCGCGCCGACATACGGGCGCGGGTTCTTGGTCTGGCCGTTCGGGTTGGAGTTGTCGATCGCCTGCTCAACGAACGAGGCGAAGGGAGCCACCTTCTTGTAGTCGGCCGAGGCATAGGACGAGGCGCGCGTGCCGGGCGGGATGTTCACCCAGCCATCGGTCTTGGCGACGAGCTCGATATACTCCTTCGAGGTCGCCCAGCTGATGAACTGCTTGGCCGCGTCGATCTTGGTCGAGGTGGCCGGGATCGCCAGGTTCCACGACCACAGCCAGGTCGGACCACCGGTGAAGCTGCCGGTCGGGATCGCCGCGAACCCGACATCGCTCGCCACCTGCGACTGCTTGGGATCATACAGCGTGCCGCCGGCGCTGGTCGCGTCGATCCACATGCCACAATGCCCGGAGGTGAACAGCGACAGGTTCTCGTTGAAGCCGTTGGAGGCCGCACCCGGCGGCCCGTCCGCCTTCATGATGTCATCGTAATAGGTGAGCGCCTGCTTCCAGGCGGGCGTGTCGATGGTCGGCTTCCACTGCATGTTGAACCACTGGCCACCCATCGCGGTGACCAGGGTGGTGAAGTAGGCCATGTTCTCGCCCCAGCCCGGCTTGCCGCGCAGGCAGACACCGTAAATCTGCTTGGACTTGTCGGTCAGCTTGTCGGCGAACTGGCGGAACTGGTCGTAGGTCGGGTTGGCCGGCATGGTCAGCCCGGCCTTCTTGAACAGGTCGGTGCGGTAGAACGTCATGGCGCTCTCCGCGTAGAACGGCAGGCCGTACAGCTTGCCCTTGTAGGTCAGCGCGGTGCGCACCGGCTTCATCAGGTCGTCCACGTCATAGGACGCCGGCAGGTTGTCGAACGGCACCAGCCAGCTCTGCTTGGCCCAGATCGGCACCTCGTAGTTGCCGATGGTCAGGATGTCGAACTGGCCACCATGGGTGGCGATGTCGGTGGTCACGCGCTGGCGCAGCACGTTCTCCTCGAGCACCACCCAGCGCAGGTGGATGCCGGGATGGCTCGACTCGAACTGCGGCGCCAGCTTCTGCATCTCGATCATCTGGGTGTTGTTCACGGTCGCGATGGTGAGCGTCGTGTCGGCGCGGGCACCTTGTGCCGGGGCTTGCGCGAGCAGCGCTCCGGTCGCGACGCTCGCGGTGAGCAGCAGGCTTTTGGTCTTCATCGGGTGTTTCCTGATCGTTATCGTTGGGAACGGCTGCGGAAGGGTCTGTCAGGCCATGGCAGGGTCTCCTCGGCCGCGCGGAACCTCGCCCTCCCTGCGTCGGGACCCCGGTGCGTCGGCCAACCCCGGACCGAGCCAGCCCGCGCCGAGCCAAGCCGCCTCATGCCAGCCTGCCTCGCGCCATTCCGCCTCGTGCCGGCCCGTGTGACGCCGGCACGCGCCACGCCGAGGCCTGCACCGCCGGTCGGCGGGCCGCCGCGTCAAGGGAGGGGACGGGGCGCGGCAGGGGGCGCGAGGGGTGGCCGGGAATCCGGTGCGCCCCTCGGCCAGGCGGCCGACGGCGCCGGCGGGCGGCCTCGGGTCAGGCACGCGACTAGAAATCGCGTGCGCGGCCGCGGCCGGATGGAAGCGGCGCATCGACACCGATCCGGGCACGATTTATGACGGAACGCTCCCAGGTATGGGCCATTGACGGGCGCTGTTTTCGTTTCGAACGTCTTCCGACAGCACTCCTATGCCCTCCGCGTGCGCCACGCAAGAGAGCGGCCGCGGCGGCTCAGTCGAAGAGGCGCGCCGGGCGCTGATGGCCGAGCATGGACAGCAGCTCGCCCCGGGTGGTCGGATTGTCGCGGAAGGCACCGAGCATGCGGCTGGTCACCATCGACACGCCAGGCTGGTGCACGCCACGCGTCGTCATGCATTGGTGGCCCGCCTCGATCACCACCGCGACACCCTCGGGCTGCAGCACGTCGTTGATCGTCTCGGCGATCAGGGCGGTGAGCCGCTCCTGGATCTGCAGCCGCCGCGCGTAGGCCTCGACGACGCGGGCGAGCTTGCTGATGCCAACCACCCGGCGGCGCGGCAGGTAGGCCACATGGCAGACGCCGATGATCGGCACCAGATGGTGCTCGCAATGGCTCTCGATGCGGATGTCGCGCAGCAGCACGATCTCGTCATAGCCTTCCACCTCGGCAAACGTGGTGGCGAGCAGGGTGCGCGGATCCGTTTCGTAGCCGACCGAGAATTCCCGCCAGGCACGCGCCACCCGGCCAGGTGTGTCGAGCAGCCCCTCGCGCTCGGGATCCTCGCCGATCCAGCGCAGCAGCGTCCGCACCGCAGCCTCCGCCTCCGCCTGCGTGGGGGCGCCGGGCTGCGTGAGAGTGTGAGGCTGCGTGGGAGTGTCAGGCTGCGCGGGGGCGCCGGAGATGGGGGGCCGCTCGCCGGCCAGGGGCTGGGTCGGGTCGAAGGTCGGCTGATCCATCAATGGACGATGCCGGACTGGTGCGGGCTGTCCAGGCTGAAGGTGGGGATGCGCACGTCGAACGGCTCGCCCGAGTCGGTGCTGACCATGTGGTAGGCGCCGGTCATGAAGCCGGATGGGGTCTCAAGCGGCGTGCCGGAGGTGTATTCGTAGCTCTCGCCCGGATCGAGCCGTGGCTGCTCGCCGAGCACGCCGTCTCCTTGGACGTGCTGGGTGCGGCCCTGGCTGTCGGTGATCTGCCAGGTCCGGCGCAGGAGCTGGACGTTCTCCGCGCCGTTGTTCTCGATCCGCACGCGGTAGGCCCAGACATACTGCCGGTCCTCGGGCTGCGACTGGTCCTCGAGATAGAACGGGCGCACGCTGACCCTGATCGCGCGCGTGGTCGCCGAATAATCCTCGCTGCCCGACCCGTCCGGCCCCGCGGCGTCCGGATCGCCCGCCGGGCCAAGGGGCAGGCGGCTACTGTGCTTCATCGTCCTGGCTCCTTCCTACGCTCGGTGCAGACAAGATCGGCAGCCGGCTATGGCAGCGTTGCCGGCGCGCACGCGGCCCGCTTCGCGCCCCTGCACACTCATCGCGCTCCTGCTGGTCCGGTTCCGGGGACCGGCGGCACCCGGTCCGGACGGGAAGGACGCTCGACTCACTCCGCCGCCTGCCGCCGCTCGGCGCCGCCGATCGCCAGGCGCAGATCGTCGATCAGGTCCTGCGCGTCCTCCAGCCCGACCGAGAGCCGGATCACGCCTTCGCCGATGCCGAGCCTGGCGCGCGCCTCGGCGCCGATCTTCATATGGGTGGTGGTCGCCGGGTGGGTGACGAGCGAGCGGCTGTCGCCGAGATTGTTCGACACGGCGATGAGGCGCAGCGCGTTCATCGCGGCGAACGCGGCTGTCTTGCCGCCCTCGAGCTCGAAGGTGACCAAGCTGCCGCCGCCATCCATCTGGCGCATGGCGAGTTCGTGCTGCGGATGGTCAGGCCGCGACGGGTACCAGACCCGCCGGACGCCCGGGGTCGCGGCCAGCGCGTCGGCCACCGCGGCGGCCGAGCGGCACATCGCATCGACGCGCAGCGGCAGGGTTTCCAGCCCCTTGAGCAGCACCCAGGCGGTGAACGGCGACATGGCCGGACCGGTGTTGCGGATGAAAGGCTGCAGCACGTCGGCCACCCAGCGCTCGGTGCCGAGCACGGCGCCGCCCAGAACGCGGCCCTGGCCGTCGATATGCTTGGTGCAGGAATAGACAACGATGTCCGCACCCAGCTCGAGCGGCCGTTGCAGCAGGGGGGTGGCGAACACGTTGTCGACCACCACCAGCGCGCCCGCTTCGTGGGCCAGCGCACAGACCGCCGCGAGATCGACCAGCTCGAGCATCGGGTTCGACGGGCTCTCGAGCAGCACCATGTCCGCCGGCCGGCTCAGTGCCTCGCGCCAGGCGTCCAGGTCGTGCCCGTCGACGAACTCCGTCTCGATGCCGTAGCGCGGCAGCAGGCTTTCGGCGATCCAGAAGCACGAGCCGAACAGGGCGCGCGAGGCGACCAGCCGGTCGCCGGTCTTGAGCTGGCTGAGCAGGGCGGCATGCACCGCCGCCATGCCCGAGGCGGTGGCGCGGCAGGCCTGCGCACCCTCCAGGCTGGCCAGCCGTCGTTCGAAGGCCGCCACCGTCGGGTTGCCGAACCGGCTGTACTGGTAGTGCTCGGCCTCGCCCTTGAAGGTGGCTTCCGCCTGCTCGGCGCTGTCGTAGACGAAGCCCGAGGTGAGGAACAGCGCCTCGCTGGTTTCGCCGAACAGGGTTCGTTCGTGGCCGTCATGCACCAGGCGCGTCGCCCGCCGCCAGCCCCCGTTGCGGGTTCCGGTCCGGGCCGTCGCCGGCTCCTTCTGATCGACGGGTTGGCTCATCATCATCCCCCGGTCACATGTCTCAACTCGACCGGCCGCAGACGACGGCAGCCTCCCGATCGTCGCGGGACTGCCAGTGCCTCTTTGAGCTGCTTGTTTCACCTCGCCGCAAGCCGGCCGGACAAATCGCGAGGACCGCCGGGGCCTGCGCCGTCGGAGGTGGGGCGGAGTTGTAGGCGCCGGGCCCGGGGGGCGTCAACACGCCTTCGGCCCGGCGCAGGTGCGGGCCCGCGATTGCGTGCACCGGCGCGGTTTCCTATAAGCGTGGCGCCGATCGCCGGGCACAAGGCGCGGGTGTAGTTCAATGGTAGAACGGCAGCTTCCCAAGCTGCATACGAGGGTTCGATTCCCTTCACCCGCTCCAGCCCGACCCGGCGTCCGTTAGAGGCGGCCGGTCAATCTGGCGGCAGGTGGCGCGCCCGGTGCCTGAGCATCGACTGCCGCAATCCGGCCAGCGATGGTGCGGCGAGCGTGTCGCGATAGCCGTGCCCGTCCCAGACCCAGCGGTCGTGCGGTCCGACCAGCAGGTCGTGCATGCCGTCGTGCGAGGCCGGCAAGACCCGGATCAGCCCGCTCACCGAGTCCAGGATGAGGCGCCAGCGATGCGCATGGCGCAGGTAGACGGAGGTCGAGCAGCCGCCGGAGCCGCACAGGCTGGCCGACTGGAGCTGCACGAACAGCGCCTCGTCGCGGTCGGCGCGCGAGACGGCGAGCCGCGCCGAGCCGACCAGCACCAGCGGCGCCTCGCCGTGCCGCCTGGCGGTATGCAGGTCATGGGCCGCGAGCTCGCGCGCCGCCTCGTCCTGCGCGGTGCCGGGCTGGCGGCTGAGCAGCACCGGCGCGCCCGCGACGTGGCCTGCGGCATGATGGCTGCTCCGCGCGGCCGCCGGACAGGCGAGGAAGAGGCCGAGGGCTGCGAACAGGACGAGACGGGGGAAAGGGCGCGGCATGGTCGAGAATCGGGCACCGGAGGAAGCGGCGTGCTTGTAGCATGGCTGCCGCCGGCTGCCCGCGCCGGGAGAGAATGATGAGCCACGAGCTGCCGGCGCCGGGGCTCTACCGGCACTACAAGGGCGGTCTCTACACGCTGCTGCATGTTGGCCGCCACAGCGAGACCGAGGAATGGCTGGTGGTCTACCGCAGCGAGGCCGAGGGCGGCATCTGGATCCGCCCGCTCGCCATGTGGCGGCAAGATGTGGACGGCGTGCCGCGCTTCGCGCCCTACTCGCCGGCCAGCTTGAGCCCGAACTGACGCGCCAGCTGGTCGCGATAGGCGCGCTGGCGCATGCGGTCCTCGTCGAGCAGGCTCGGCTGCAGCCCGACCAGCCGATGGATGCGGGCCACCTCGCCGAGATGCTTCTGTCCGACCAGACGGTGGGTGGCCGAGTTGCCGTGCCGGCGATGGATGTTGAGCGGCTCGGCCACATAGGCGATGCGCGCACCCGGCTCGCGCAGCATCTCCAGGTAGAGCCGCCAGTCACCGGCCATGCGGAAGCCGAACAGCGCCTCGCCGCAGCGCGACAGGGCGGCGCGCAGTGCGGCGCGCCCGAACAGCACGCTGCTCGCATTGAGGATCAGGTTGCGCTCGCTGAGGCAGGTGCGGACGAAATCGGGCCCTTCATGCAGCCCGTCCCCGTCGAGCAGCGCGCCCACGGTGGTCGCGTAGTAGGGCTTGTAGCTGTCCGAGACCAGGCCGCCCTCCTCGTCGATGGCGCTGCTGTCGCAGAACGCCATCACCGTGCCCTCTGCCGCCGTCGCGGCAGCGGCGAGGCGTTCAAGCAGGCGCGGGTCGGCGGCGTCGTCCGCTTCCGCGATCCACAACCACTCGCCGCGCGCCTCCTCGGCGGCACGCTGCCACTGGCGGAACACCGAGCCGGAATTGCACCGGCCCGGCACGACCCGGACCTCGCGGTCCCAGTCGGCCGCCGTGGCGCGCGCCACCTCGACGCTGTCGTCGCTCGACGCATCGTCGAGCACGATGATCTCCAGCACCGGATGGGTCTGGGCGAAGATCGAGGCCAGGCGCTGCTTCATGTAGCGCGCGTAGTTGAAGGACGGCACCACCACGGAGATGAGCGGCAGCTCGGGGCGTGCCAGGCGGTGCAGCTCCGTCGCATAGCGCGCGAAGCTGAAGCGCTGTGCCGCCTGCCGCCCGCTGCTCGCGCGCGCCGGCGACGGCCGGCCGAGCGAACGGCGGCCAAGCGCCAGCGCCTCGCGCGCCATGGCGGCCACGTCGCCGAGCGGCACCACGGCACCCGCGCCGCGCTTGTCGATCAGCTCCGGGATGCCGCCAGAGCCGGCGAACGCCACGCATTCCAGCCCGCTGGCCATCGCCTCCATCACCACGCTGGGCAGCGGGTCCTCGCGCGAGGTCAGCACGAACGCATCCGCCGCGCACATCCGGGCCGGCACGTCGTCCACCCGACCCGGCAGGTGGAAGGTTCCCGTGGCCTGCGCCGCCTCGAGCTCGGCGGCGAGATAGAGCCGCAGGCCCGGATCGAGGTCGCCCAGCCACTGGCAGTGCACCGACTGCCCGCGCCTGCGCGGCAGCGCCTGCGCCTGGCGCCAGAGCTGGAGGAACAGGTCGAAGCCCTTGCGCATGTCGCCGTAGCCGGCGCCGAGCAGCAGCAGGTCGGCAGCCCCCAGGCCGAGTGCCGCGCGATGCTGGGCGCGTGCGCGACTGGAGAAGACCCGCCGGTCATAGAGCCCCTGCGGCAGCACGAGCGTGTGCTCGCCGGCCGCCGGGATCAGGGCCGTGACCGCATCGCGCACGGAAGCGGCGGGAAACACCGCCTGGCGGGCGAGGCGGGCTGCCTCGTCGAGCGGCCCGGCGAGCCGCTTCTCGGCGATCAGCGCCGGCAGTTCGTGGACCAGCAGGGTGAAGGGGATCTGCGCCTCGGCCAGGTGGCGCGCGACGCGCGCGGACGCGGCGCTGTTGACGATCGCCCGGTCGAAACCCTCCGCGCGCAGCCGGGCGAGCCGGTCGTCGAGTTCCGCGTCCGCGGCCTCGACCACCGTTGTCGGTGCGCAGGCGCGGTAGCCTTCGAGCATCGCCCCGCCGCCGAGCAGCAGGAAGCTCACCTCGACCCCGTGCGCCCGCTTCAGCTGGCGGCCGAGATGCAGCAGCAGCGTCTGGGCGCCGGACGGGAAGGCGTCGTGGCCGACCAGCAGCAGCCGGCCGGCGGTCTGGCGCCCGGCGCGCAGGCCGCTCACCGCGCGCGCCGTGGCGTTGAGATAGGCGCTGCCGAAATGCAGGTCGGGCTCGAGATAGGCGCCCTCCGCCCACTCGTTCCAGGCATTGATGCAGACGATCGGCTCGCCCAGGAACGGGTTCGCCCGCGCCTGCCGCACGAGCCCCTCGAGCCAGGCCTGGTAGCGGGCCGGGGTGGCACCGTGCAGGACCAGGCCGCTGCCCTGGCGGCGCGCGTCGTTGTCCCATGACGGGCAGGCGGTGCGGATCAGCGGGAAGGGTGCCGCCGGCTGGGCCAGCGCACGGTCGACCACCTCGTCATAGTCATAGACCTGGGCGGTGAAATCCGTGTCCAGCAGTTCGAGCCGGCTGTTGATGGTGTCCAGGCCCTCGACCGCCTTGTGCGGCGGGAACTCGATCGCGCCGTCCAGGCCGAAGGCGCGCGGGTCGTGCTCGCCGAAGGCCTGCGCCATGACCAGGACCGGATCCTCGCCGCAGCGCGTCCGGAACAGGCCTCTCCACCGCGCGATCGTCTGCTCGGCGTCGGGGATGAGGCCGGGGCGATAGATCATCAGCAGCGGCCGGCCGCCCACGCGGATGTAGCGCGGGTCGGCGAAATGCCGGCCGTAGCAATCGATCAGTGTCGGCTCGTCCTCGGGCCGGAAATCCTGGCTGATCAGCACCTCGCTGTCCGAGCCGTCCCAGCGGCGCGTCCAGTTCTCGTTGGCCCACAACAGGCAGAACGGCATGTCGATGTCGCGTTCGGCGAGCAGGGCCTCCAGCGGGTCGTCGAGCAGGCGTTCGCCGTTGAACCAGTAGAAATAGAAGACGAAGCCGCCCACCCCTGCTTCCCGCGCCATGCGCGCCTGGCGGCGCAGCGTCGCGGAGCCTTCCAACCGGTAATGGCCGAGATCACGCGGGATGCGCGGCTGGTAGTGGCCGGCGAAGCGCGGCAGGCCGCGGGCGACGTTGGTCCATTCGGTGAAGCCCTCGCCCCACCACTCGTCGTTGCGGCGCACCGGGCGGAACTGGGGCAGGTAGTAGGCGAGCACGGTGGCCCGGCGCGCCACCCCGTCGGGCAGTGGCACGCGCCGCTCGAACAGGGCACCGGGCTGCGTGCGGCACTTCACCTCGCGCGCGATGGTCGTCTCGTGGCGCGGCAGGGCAGGGTGGATGTCGGGCTCGTGGCGGTGGCTGAGATAGTGCAGCAGCGGGTTGGCGTCGGGGGCCGCTCGCAGGTAGCGCTGGCGGTAGAACACCGGATCGAACGTCTCGAACGGCCGGCGCGCCTCGCGGAAGCCCTGCACCATGTAGTGCTCGAGCGGGTCGAGGCCGGCGGCGGCGACGTCGGGGTAGGCGCGCAGGTAGAAGCCGGAATCGAACTCCGGCATGGCGCTCACCGAGCCGTCGAGCCTGTGCAGCAGGTAGTGGCGCAACGCCAGCATGCCGGCCGGCACGTCGTAGGTGCGCTTGTACCAGACAGGATCGAACCAGGCGATCGGCCGCAGCCCGGCGGCCTCGCCCTCGGTCACATAGTGCAGCAGGGGGTCGATGTCGCGGGCGGCGACCTCAGGATATTCGGCCCGGTACCAGGTAGGGTCGAAATAAAGGTCGGGCTTGCGTCCTTCGCGCCAGCCATACTGGTGATAGTGGGCGAGCGCCTCGGAGCCGAGCCCGGCCAGGTCGGCATTGCAGCCGAGATAATAGGCGCAGTCGAACAGCCCGGAATGGCCGAGCAGGCGCAGCTCGGACTGCAGCGCCAGCTCCGGGCGCCCGGCCCGCTCGCCCGGCGCCTCCGCCTCGGGCGGGATCGCGGCGGCGCGGTCGAGGCTCGGGAATGGGCTCTGTGGTTGCATGGCCGCTCCGGGTGCCGGCCGCGGGAACCGGTGGCGGAGACTACCGAAACGCTCCGGTATCGTAAAGAAATAACGCAGCCCTGAGTTGCTATATCACAGATGTTCTTCAACCAGAACGGGAAGCCTGGCTGGGGTGCAACGCGCAAGCCGCCTGCCAGCCATGATCCCGTCCGGCTTGCCCCGGTGGCCCGGTTGCGTTTATGCACCGGCTCCCGGTGCGCCCGCCGCACTCCGGGACGCCTGTGTCCACGCCCTGCCAGAGCACGTTCCGGTCCGGCGGGATCGGATGTCGTGCTCCGGAACATCGAGACGAGCCTTATCCGCCCGGACGATCCGGTCCGACCGGATGTGTCGCCCCAAGAGCCAGAGACAGCCCGGACACGCCGATGGACGTGGTATCCCCGTTTCCCGACATCGAGCATCGCCGCCTCACCCTTGCCGAGGGCGTGGCGCTGGAGTGCGGCACCCATCTGCCGTCGGTCGACATCGCCTATTGCGCCTATGGCCGGCTGAATGCGCGGCGCGACAACGCCGTGCTGATCTGCCATGCCCTGACCGGCGACCAGTATGTGGCCGAGCCCCACCCGCTGACCGGCAAGCCGGGCTGGTGGTCGCGCATGGTCGGACCCGGCCGGCCGATCGACACCGACCGGTTCTACGTCATCTGCACCAACGTGCTGGGCGGCTGCATGGGCTCGACCGGGCCGCGCTCGCCGCGCACCGACCGCCCGCAGGCAGGCGGGGAGATCGGCGGTGAGGCGGGCGGGGCTGACCTGGCCGCGGAGCCCTGGGGCACCGATTTCCCGCCGATCACCATCCGCGACATGGTGCGCGCGCAGCGGCAGTTCATCGCCGCCCTCGGCATCGAGCGGCTGTTCGCCGTGGTCGGCGGCTCGATGGGCGGCATGCAGGTGCTGCAATGGGCGGCGGACTATCCCGACCTGCTGGCCGCCGCCGTGCCGATCGCCACCGCTGGCTTCCATTCGGCGCAGAACATCGCCTTCAACGAGGTGAGCCGCCAGGCGATCTTCGCCGACCCGGACTGGAGCGGCGGGCGCTACTGGGCGGACGGCCGCGTGCCGGCCCGCGGCCTGGCGGTGGCGCGGATGATGGCGCACATCACCTACCTGTCCGAGGAGGCGCTGACCCGCAAGTTCGGCCGCAGGCTGCGCCAGGACCCCTATCGCGCCGGTCCGCCGCTGTCGCTGTTCGGCGAGATGTTCGAGGTGGAAAGCTACCTGCGCCACCAGGGCAGCAGCTTCGTGCGCCGCTTCGACGCCAATTCCTACCTGACCATCACCCGGGCGATGGATTATTTCGACGTCGCCGCCGACCATGACGGCGATCTCGCGCGCGCCTTCGCCGGCACGCGGACCCGCTTCTGCGTCATCTCCTTCTCGTCGGACTGGCTGTTCCCGACCGCCCAGTCGCGTGCCGTGGCGCGCGCGCTCAACCGGGCGGCGGCCAATGTCAGCTTCGTCGAGATCGAGACCGACAAGGGCCACGACGCGTTCCTGCTCGACGAGGCCGAGCTCGACCGCACCATGTCGGGCTTCCTGGCAGGGGCTGCCGAGCACGCCGGCATCGGGTGAGCATGCGTCTCGACCAGCGTCTGATCGCGGGCATGATCGAGCCCCGCTCGCGGGTGCTCGATATCGGCAGCGGCGACGGCTCGCTGATCGAGCACCTGTTCCGCACCCGCGGCTGCGACGCGCGCGGCATCGAGATCAACATGGCCGAGGTCACCCGCTCGGTGGCGCACGGGCTGCCGGTCATGCACGGCGACGCCGACACCGACCTCGCCCACTACCCGGACGGCGCGTTCGACTATGTCGTGCTGTCGCGCACCCTGCAGGCGGTGGCCCGCCCGCGCGAGGTGCTGCGCCAGATGCTGCGCATCGGCACCCGCGCTGTGGTCAGCTTCCCCAATTTCGGCCACTGGCAGGTGCGCCTGCAGCTCCTGCTGCGCGGACGCATGCCGGTCACCGAGACCTGGGACAATGACTGGTACGAGACGCCCAACATCCATCCCTGCACGATCCGCGACTTCTTCGCCCTGTGCGAGGCGGAGGGCTATGTCGTGCAGCGCTGGTTCGCGGTCGACGACCAGGGCGACCGTGCGCCGTGGCAGCGCTCGGCGCAACTGGCCAATTTGTTCGGCGAGCAGGCGCTGTTCCTGCTGCGCCGCCGGACGCCGGCCGAGGCGCTCAATTATCGCCCGCGGCCGCGAGCCAGAGCGCCTCGACGCGCCCGGCGCGGGTCGACAGGGTGAGGGTCAGCGGCTCGCCTTCCGGCTGCGGCCCGATCAGCTCGTAGGCCGCCCGCCCGGTGCGCGGCGGCGCGCGGCCGATCGCCTCCGTCACGCGGGCCACGGAACTGCCGGGCAGGGCGAGGCGCGGGTCGAGCACCAGCCCGGCATCGTGCCGTGGCGACGGGCAGTGACGGCTTTCGCGACGCACCGTGTCCAGCGCCAGCGCGTCGGTGGCCGCCTCGCCGCCCGGGCCGGCGGAGTCCGACACCAGCCACAGGCTCAGCACGTCACCGCCCGATGGCGGCTTCATGCCGGCCGGCACGTCGAGGCGAACGCACAGCCAGTCGACCGCCTGCCCCGAGTCGCGCTGGTGCTCGACCGCCACCCCGAGCCGTCTCGCCAGGCTGGCCAGCGGCGTATGGCCCAGCCGCACGGACAGGCCGGCGATCCGCAGCCGCTTGAGCGGCGCCATGTCCGGCCGGGCGGGCAGCGGACCCGGGATCTCGGCACGCACCATGTCCTGCAGGAAGGGCGACGGCATCGGCCGGGCGGCGGCCTGTCCCGGCAACAGGCCGCCGGCCAGGCAGCCAGCAAGGGCGACCAGCGCGGTCCCGCCGCGTCCGTCCACCGCCGCCCGCCGCCCGGTGGCCCGCCAGGCCAGGGCCAGGGCCGCGAGCAGCATGGCGACACAGAAGCCGATCACCGCGTCCCATCCGGCCAGCTCCCACAGCGCGCCGCCGAGCACGCTCAGCAGGCTCGAACACAGGTAGAAGGAGAGCAGGTAGAGCGAGGCGGCGTGCGCCCGGGCGCGGCCGGCGAGGCCGCCCACGCTGCTGCTCGCCACGGCGTGGGCGGCGAAGAAGCCCATGGTGAACACAGCCAGGCCGCCGATTGCGGCGGCCAGTGTCGGCACCAGGGTCAGCAGCAGGCCCAGCACCGACAGGCCGACGCCACCGGCGATGGCGGCGCGCCGGCCGATCCGGTCGGCTTGGCTGCCGGCCAGTGTCGAGGCCAGGCTGCCGAGCAGGTAGGTGACGAAGATCAGCCCGATCTGCGCCTGGTCGAGGCCGTAGGGCGGCCCCAGCAGGCGATAGCCGGTCGCGTTGTAGAAGGTGACGAAGCTCGCCGCGAGCAGGCCGCCGACCCCGAACAGGGCGCGCAGCTGCGGGTTGGCCAGATGTCCGAGCCAGAGCCGCAGGTGTCGCCGCGGCTCGAACGACGGATGGCGGACGAACCGGCGCGACGGCGGCAGCAGCAGCGTGAAGGCGGCGGCACTGGCCAGGCCGAGCAGGCCGATGGTCGCCATCGCCCCGCGCCAGCCAGCGACCTGGGCGGCGAGACCGGTGAGCAGCCGCCCCGCCATGCCGCCGATCGCATTGCCGCCGATATAGAGGCCCATGGCGGCGCCGAGGCTGGAGGGGTGGATCTCCTCGGCGAGATAGGTCATCGAGAGGGCGGGCACGCCGCCGAGCGCCAACCCCTCGAGGGCGCGCAGCACCAGCAGGGCCGTCCAGTCCGGGGTGGCGGCGGCGAGCAGGTTGAGCAGGGCGGCAGCCCCGATCGAGCCGGCGATCAGGCGCTTGCGCTCGAAGCGCTCGGCGGTGGCGCCGGCGAGGAGGAGTGCGGGGGCGACCAGCAGGGTCGCGGCCGACAGGGCCAGTGCGCTGTGCGCGGCATCGAGATGGAAGTGCTGCGAGAACAGCGGCAGCAGCGGCTGCACGCAATAGAGCAGCGAGAACGTGGCGTAGCCCGAGAGGAACAGCGAGACCACGATGCGCCGGTAGGCGCGGCTGCCGCGCAGCACCCAGTCATCGGATCCGGGCGGCGTGCTCGCCGTGGCGTGGCGCGGCTTCACCGGCGGACGTGCGGGGTCATGGAACGATGATGTCGCCGTTGGTCGGAGTGAGAGGATTCGAACCTCCGGCCCCTGCGTCCCGAACACAGTGCTCTACCAGGCTGAGCTACACTCCGGCTGGCAGGGCGTATACAGGCGAGCCCCGGCCGCCGCAAGATACCCGCCCCGGCGATGGCGCAGATCGCTGGCCGGACCCGGCCGCTCAACCGGATGCGGCTCTACAGGCGTGCCACGTCCACCGCCTGCGCCTGGGCGGGCACGGTATCGAGCAGCTTGAGCGCCGCCTCCACGTCGGGCGCCAGGGTGAACAGCCCGCGTGCCGACGGGTCGGCGAAGCCGTCGCGGATCGCCCCGTCCAGGGCCGCGACGAGCCGGTCGGCCCAGCCCTGCACGTTGACGATGATGATCGGCTTGTCGTGCAGGCGCAGCTGGCGCCAGGTGATGATCTCGATCGTCTCGTCGAAGGTGCCGAGGCCGCCCGGCAGCACCACGAACGCGTCGGCTTCGGAGAACATGCTCTGCTTGCGGCTGTGCATGGAGTCGGTGACGGTCAGGTCGGTGACCGCCTCGTGCATGATCTCGCGGGCAGCGAGGAAGTGCGGGATGATGCCGCTCACCTCGCCGCCGGCAGTGATCGCCGCGTCGGCGAGCGCGCCCATCAGGCCGACCTTGCCGCCGCCATAGATCAGCTTGAGGCCGGCCTCCGCCAGGCTCGCGCCCAGCGCCCGCGCCGCCTCGAGATAGGCGGGGTCGGCGCCGAAGCGTGAGCCGCAGAAGACGGCAACGGCGGCGATCTGCGGCATGTCGGTCTGGCTCCCAGGGCTCAGGCGTGTCGAGGACGAGCCGACCGTACAGCAAGCCGGGCCGGACCGGAACGCATCGGGTTCCGGTCCGGTCCAGATAACGCGCTCAGTCGCGATGACGGGCTGCCGTGGCGGGGCCTGGGCACAGGCACCGTTCCCCGCCACTGGCCGGGATCACCCAACCCGCCCTGGCCGGCCCGGCCGGCTCGGGCCCTGCTGACCAGGCCGCAGGATCAGTAGGCCGGATAGCCGTAGCCGTAATAGGCCGGCGGCGGCGCGCCGTAGACCACCGGCGGCGGTGCTGCATAGACGACGGGCGGCGGCGCGTAGACCACCGGCGGCGGCACGGGGCGGGCAAGGGCGCCGACGACCGCACCCGCCGCCAGGCCGCCGATCAGCGCGCCGGCGATGCCTGGCCCGTGCCAGCCCCAGCCGCGATGATAGTAGCCGTGGTAGCCGTGATAGCCGCCAGGCCACTGCGCCTGCGCCGCGGGTGCGGCCGCGACGGTCAGGCCTGCGGCAAGCAGCGGTGCCGCGAGCAGGAGACGCATTCTGTTGCGCATGACCAACTCCGATGTGCCGGGCCGCTGCCTCCCTCCCGAACGGGCGAGGCGGCTGGCCTCCTAGATATCCACTGAACGAGAGATGGGTGTCGATTTGACGGCGAAGGAGAGGCGGGATCGATGCAAAACGTATCAAATCGGCTGACCGCCGCCGCTGTCCCGCGCCTGCAACCCTCGATGAAGGTTACTGCCGGGGAGGTTACTGCTGGCCGGGGTTGCCTTGCCCGGGGTTGCCTCCCATGGCGCCCCCCTGGTCCGAGCCCAGCGGTCCGGTGACCGGGCTGCCGCCCGAGCGCATGTAGCCGTCCGGCCCCTCGGGATGGGCGACGCGCTGATAGCCGCTCGGCGGCTCGAACAGGGTCGGCGGCAGTGCGGCATAGCTCACGCTCTTGGCCACCAGGTGGCCGCGCGCGCCCTGCGAGTCCACGCCCGCCTCGCTCAGCACGACGCCGTCGCGGGTGACGCAGGCGGTTGCCTGCCCGGTCTTGCTGGTGATCGTCCAGTTCTCGCACGCCATGCCCGTTACCTGGCCCTGGCCGGCCGGCTCGAACCGCATGGTGGAGTCGAGCAGGAAGGGACTGCGCAGCTCCTCGCGTTCGGGGATCTGCATGTAGACGCGGGCATAGTTGATCAGGATGGTCATCAGCCGGCGGTCGCGATCGAGGATCGTTGCACCCTGCCCGTCCGGGCTGTCGATGCGCATCAGTCCGCCATCGGCGGCGAAATACACCGTGATGTCGCGCGGTGCCGGAGCTCCCTCGGGTTGCACCGCGTAGACGACGCGCACATCCCTCGTCGGCATGAAGGGCGGATGGTCGGTCGCGGCACTGGCAACGGCGCTCGCGCCGAACGGGATGGCGAGCGACAGCAGGAGAAGGGCAGGGGGACGGCGCTGCATGGCGGAAAGCCTCTCGTCTGGCGCCGCCCGCGCGCCTGCCTGCCGGCGCCCGATCCGGCCGGACCGGACATGTGGCCGGACGGGCGGGTCTGGGGGGACATGCCGGCTGGGCGGCGAGCAGGGCGGCTCGGGGCGGCAACGCCCCGCCGGCCCGGCGGATCCGCGACGGGGGGAGAGCGTAAGGTCGCGGCCGGCCGCTTGGAGCCGCTCAGCGCGCCAGCGCGTCGATCTCGCGCCGGATCTCGCCCTCGGCGCAGTTCCAGTGCGCTGATCGAGTGACCGCCTGCTCGAGCAGCGACAGGTAGTGGGTGCGTGGCACCTCGATGGCGCCGAACTGGGCTAGGTGGCTGGTGATGAACTGGGTGTCGAGCAGCCGGAAACCGCCGCGGCGCAGCCGGGCGACGAGATGCACCAGAGCCACCTTGGATGCGTCGCGCCTGGAGCTGAACATGCTTTCGCCGAAGAAGGCGCCGCCGATCGACAGCCCGTAGAGCCCGCCGCACAGCACGCCGTCCTGCAGGCACTCCACGCTGTGCGCGTGGCCCTGCTCGTGCAGTGCCAGGAACAGCGAGCGGATCTCGCGGTTGATCCAGCTTTCCTCGCGCCCCGGCGAGGGGGCCGCGCAGCCGTCGATCACCGCCTCGAAACGCCGGTCCACCTCGATGGCGAACAGGCCGGACAGCACGGTCCGGCGCAGGCGGCGGGGCAGGTGGAAGCTGTCGAGCGGCAGGACACCGCGCCGCTCGGGGTCGAGCCAGAACAGCTCCCGCGAGTCCCGCGTCTCGGCCATCGGGAACAGGCCGGCGCGGTAGCGCTGGAGCATGATCGCCGTGCTGATCTCATGGCGCCGCCTGAACATGATTATCAGGTTGCGTGCAGCGCGTGGCGGACGCAATCAAAAGGCGCCCCGGCGGCCGGCAACGGCGGCGGGCGCTCACCGGGGCCCGACCGCATGTTCCTGATCTTCCTTGCCTTCGCCGCCGTTGCGGCCCTGTTCTGGGCGTTCGCCCCCTACATCGCCGGCGGCATCGGCGCCGACATGATGCTGATCTATTTGAGCCTGGCGGTCATTGCCGCACTCCTCGCACTGCTGCGCCGGACCTGATCTCCCCTCTGATCGCGACCGGCCGTTGGCCTCAGGCCGTCCGGCGCTCGCCCGTGCCAGCCTGACCCGTACTGGTCTGGCCCGACGCGGCGCGGTGGGTGAGATTGGCACGGATCGTTTCCACCGCCTCGCGCACCTCCTGGTCGCCATGGTTGCGCTCGAGCCGGCGGATCATGAAGTGCGCGCGGGCCAGCGCCCGGTAATGTGCGAGGAAGGCGGCGTTGAGCGACGCCCCGCACAGCGCGCCGGCCACCGGCATCATCTGGGCCGAGATCTTGCGCGACAGCGCCAGGCCGTAATGCGAGGCGACCTCCGAGACGAGCAGCACGACGGGACGGCCGCGCAGCACGGCGCGGGCCGAGAAATAGCCCAGCTCGCTCTGCTCGTCGCCCGCGTCGAACGAGCGGAAGGCGAACACCTCCAGGCAGGCGCGCCGGCCTTCGGCGGTCGAAAGGTCCTCGCCTTCCTCGCGCGCGATGCGGGCGATCTCGCGCATGATGGTCAGCGTGGTGAAGCTGATGTCCGGGATCAGCCCGGCCAGGCCGGCGAACCCGCCGACCGCGCCGGACGCGGCGACCGCGGCCTGGGTCACGTGCTCGGTCCAGGGCCGGGCGGCGGGCCGGTCGGAGCCGGCGCCCGACACCTCGACCAGCACCGGGCGGCGCAGGCCGAGGATGGCGACGTCGAAGGCCCGCGCCACGGCCGACTCGGCCAGGCCATGCAGCTTGCTCTGCAGCTGTGGCGCGAGACCCAGTCCGCGCATGCCGAGCCGGGTGACCTGCCCGACAGCCCCCCCCATCAGGTCTGCGAGCCTGACCAGCATGCCCCGGCCGCCCTCGACATCGAGCAGCGCGTGCTCCAGCGCACTGAGCGAGCCGGCGCTGAGCGGCATGGGCTGGCCGGTGAGCGGGGTCAGTTCGGTTCCTCTGGCGGCGCTCATCTGGTTCTCCCTGCGGTGCCGGCGCCCAAAGCCCGCCGCTCGCGCGGCGGACTGCCCGGCACGGGGGCTAACGCGTCAGAGCGGGCGGCGTCGCAAGAGCCGGCGCCACCACCCGCGGGTGATGGCCGCGCCGGGTGCTCGCGCCGACCAATTCTCAGCCGACCAGGTCTCACTCGGCCTGGTGCGGCTCGGCGAGCTTCTGGGCGACGTGGATCAGCACAGCGCGATCGGGAGCGTCGCACAGACGGAACAGGCGCAGCAGCGACATCTCCTCCGTCGACAACACGCTGTCGGTGGCGATCCCTTCCCATCCGTCGCGCAGCATGCTCACCGACACGCCGAGCGCCTCGGCGATGCGGCGCAGCTTGCCGCTCATCTGGCCGGCCCGCCCGGTTTCCCATTGTGCCACGGCACTGCGCGACACGCCGGTCGACACGGCCAGCGTGTCCTGGGTCAGGCCCCGCGCCCGACGCAACGTGCGGATCCGGCTGCCGATGGTGGCGGCGGCACCGCGCCGCACCGGGCCTGGTGACGACACCTCCTGATCGGCCGCAGCGACGCTGCCCGGATCCCGCGCCGCCAGCACGCGCGGCGGGCGCCCTGCCGTGGCCTCGTCGAGATCCGGCAGCCCCGCCCGCGAGACCGTCGCCGGTCCGCTGATGTCGTTTACGCTAACATCGTTCCCGCTCAGGTCCGTGATCATGTCGGGCAGTGTTACGGACATCTTGGCAGCTCCTCAGGCAGGCGGGTGGGGGGTGATCGGCTCGGACAGTCCGGGCGGGGGCTCACCAGCCGCCTTGGCGGGATCGGTAAAGATCCGCCGGCGCTCTGCGCCATTCGCGAGCAAACAACGCTCCGCCGGGCAGCCGGGTGACGTGTCCCACCGCGCCCGACAGTGTGGAGCCTTGTAATCCGGTGTTTGGTTTCTGATATTTCATCTCGGTTACGGCACATAGCCGGTCCCGGTGAGATGTTAGTCTCACAAACAGTTGATGTCTGTTTTTAACGGTTTACTAACACTCGACAGAGATAAAACTTTGCTGAGCGAAACGAAACCGCACGTGGATGTCCGCACTTTGACATCCGTGCCACCTGCCGATCCTTCGCCAGCCAACCTGCCAGGAAAGAACTTCCCGATGTCCAGCCGATCCCAGCTCCTGGCACTGATCGTCGCGAGCCTGGCGGTCGCGTCCGCTGGTGGCGCGTCGGCGCAGTCCCTGCGCGCCCGCTCGTCGAACTCCGTCGCGGCGGGGCCCACGCGGGACCGCAACTCGCTGCCCACTTCGGCCACCACCGGCCTGCCTGGTGTCACTGCCCAGCAGAGCACCTCGACAGGGACGGGGTCGCCGTCGCGCTACAGCGTGCTCGGCCTGCCACTGCGCTTCGCAGCCCCGGTCACGCCGCCGTACAATTCCCAGGGTGCCTATGCGACCTTTGCCGGCCAGCCGATGACCGGCAAGGATGCCGTCCTGCAGCAGAGCATCGACGGCTCGCCCTGAGCTCCCGCGCCGCGCCGGCTCTCTTGCTGTTCTTCGGCGGCAGCGGGCGGCGATTCAGGCCCGCTGCCAGCCGCCCATGGTGATGATCCGCTGCCAGTGCTCGGCGGACACCGGCAGCACCGACAGGCGTGACTGTCGCACGAGGGCGAAATCGGCAAAGGCCGGGTCGGCCTTCAGGCTGGCCAGGGTCACCGGCCGGGCCAGCGGCCCGCGCGCGCTCATATCGACGCATACCCAGCCCTCGGTGTCGGCGGTCGGATCGGGGTAGGCTTCCCGCACCACCTCCACCACGCCCACGATCTCGCGGCCGGTGTTGGAATGATAGAAGAAGGCCAGGTCGCCCCTGCGCATCGCCAGCAGGTTGCTCTTCGCCTGGTGGCTGCGCACGCCGGTCCAGGGCTCGGCCTTCTTCGCCACCTGCTGGTCCCAGGAGAACGAGTCCGGCTCGGACTTGACCAGCCAGTGTGACAGCCCGACCGCGCGCTTGCTCATCCGACCAGCGCGCCGTCCCGGAAGACGCTGCGGAACGGCCGGATGATCGTGCTCTCGAACAGCTCCACCTTGACGTATGGGTCGCTGGCCGCGAACCCCTCGGCTGCCGCCCGGTCGGCGACGTCGACGATCAGCAGCGAGCCGCAGGGCCGTCCGTCACCGTCCAGCATCGGGCCGCCATGCACCACCTTGTCGACATAGCGCTCGAGATAGGACAGGTGGCTTTCCCGCGCCGCCAGCCTGGTTTCCAGCCGTCCGGGCTTGTCGGTATTGATGATGACGAACAGCATCGGCGCCTCCGGTCTCGCCCGGTGCTCGGCCCGCCCGGTCGGCACCGGCGCGCCACGGGCAGCAGCCGATCATAAGGCGAGCGGGGTGGGCGGCAAGGCCAGCGGCTCCCAACCCTTGCCTGTGTGGCCGATCGCGTTGCGCCCGACGCGGCTCTTTCCCCACCGTGGCCGCCGGGCTAGGGTCGGCCTCGTGGATGCCTTGCCGACATATACGCAGCAGCGGGTCCGTGGTGGCTGGCTCCACCGCTTCGCCAATCCCGGCCGCTTCCTCCGGCTCGCCTCGGCGGTGCAGCCCTGGCTGACCGCGCTGGCGCTGCTGACCACCGCCTGCGGTCTCGTCTGGGGGCTGTTCTTCTCGCCGGCCGACTGGCAGCAGGGCGATGCGGTGCGGATCATGTACGTCCACGTGCCGGCTGCCTGGCTGGCCTCGGCCGGCTACATGGCTCTGGCCGTGTGCTCCGTGCTGTCGCTGGTCTGGCGTCATCCGCTGGCCGACCTCGCCGCCGGCGAGATCAGCCCGGTCGGTGCGGCGGTGACCGCCGTCTGCCTCATCTCCGGCTCGCTATGGGGCAAGCCGATGTGGGGCACCTGGTGGGTGTGGGACGCGCGGCTGACCTCCGTGCTGGTGCTGTTCTTCCTCTATCTGGGCCATGTCTCGCTGCTGCACGCGTTCGATGATCCGCAGCGCGGGGCGCGTGCGGCGGCGATCCTCGCCCTGGTGGGTGCGGTGGACCTGCCGATCATCAAGTTCAGCGTGCAATGGTGGAACACCCTGCACCAGCCGGACAGCATCACGCTGACCGGCGCGCCGACCATGTCGTTCTCCATGCTCTGGCCGCTGCTCATCTCGGCGCTGGGCTTCAGCCTGGGGTTCGCCGCCATCGTCATCGCCCGCCTGCGCGCCGCGATCCTCGAGCAGCGGCTGCGCGTGCTGATGCTGGCACGCGGTGGTGCCGCGGTCGGCGAGACCCAGCCGTGACCCATCTGCCCTTCATCCTCGGCGCCTACGCCGTGACCCTGCTGCTCGCCGGCTGGCTGTCGGTCGGTGCCGCCCTGCGCCTGTCGCGCGCGCAGCGGCGCCTGGCGGCCTATGAGCGGCAGGCCGGCGCCCGCCAGGCGGGCCAGGGGCGTGAACGGCGGGCGCGCGCTGGCGGGCGGGAGCGCGGGGCGTGACGCGCCGGCGCCGGCGCCTGTGGCTGCTGCTCGCCTGCGGCGTGGGCCTCGGCTCGGCCACCGCGCTGGCACTCGACGCGTTCAGCGCCAACATCGTGTTCTTCGTCGCACCCTCGCAGCTGCTCGATCATCCGATCCCCGCCGGTCGCACGGTGCGGCTGGGCGGCATGGTGGTGGCCGGCTCGCTGGAGCGCACGAGCCTCGGGCACGAGCCGGTCGCGCGCTTCGAGGTGACCGACGGCCAGAAGGCGGTGAGCGTGCACTATGCCGGCATCCTGCCGGACCTGTTCCGCGAGGGGCAGAGCGTCGTGGCCCTTGGCACGATGGACCGCGACGGGACGTTCGACGCGTCCGAGGTGCTGGCCAAGCACGACGAGACCTACATGCCCAAGGATGTCGCCGCCGCCTTGCGCCGAGCCGGCAAGTGGGATCCGCGCTTCGGACCGCCGCCCCCGGCCGCGAGCTGGGACCGGATGTCGGCGTCCGCCGCGACGCGCCGGAGTTGAGCCGCACATGATTCCCGAACTCGGCCATTTCGCCCTGGCGCTGGCCTGCTGCCTGGCGCTGGCCCAGGCCGTCCTGCCGCTGGTCGGCGCCCGCCGCGGCAGCGCCCGGCTGATCGCCTCGGCCCCCGCCCTGGCCCTGGGCCAGCTGCTCGGCCTGCTGACCGCCTTTGTCTGTCTGGCGATCTCCGCCGCGACCGACGATTTCTCCGTGCGCAACGTCGCCGACAACAGCGCCGTGGCCAAGCCGATGCTCTACAAGATCACCGGCATCTGGGGGAACCACGAGGGCTCCATCCTGCTCTGGTGCCTGATCCTGGGCCTGTGCGGGGCGGCGGTGGCCGCCTTCGGCCGCAACCTGCCGGCGGTGCTGCGCGCCCGCGTGATCGCCGTGCTCGGCATCGTCGCCATGGGCTGGGAGCTGTTCTGCCTGACCACGTCCGATCCGTTTGACCGGCTCTGGCCGGCGCCGCTCGACGGCTCGGGCATGAACCCGCTGCTCCAGGACCCGGGCCTCGCCTTCCACCCGCCCATTCTCTACACCGGCTATGTCGGCTTCTCCGTCCCCTTCGCCTTTGCCATCGCCGCCCTCTTCGAGGGCCGGGTCGACGCGGCCTGGGGGCGGTGGGTGCGGCCCTGGGCGGTCGCCGCCTGGGCGGCGCTCACCTGCGGCATCGCACTCGGCTCCTGGTGGTCGTACTACGTGCTCGGCTGGGGCGGCTACTGGTTCTGGGATCCGGTCGAGAACGCCTCGCTGCTGCCCTGGCTGACCGGCACGGCGCTGGTCCATTCGGCGATCGTCGTCGAGAAGCGCGAGGCGCTGAAGATCTGGACCGTGCTGCTGGCCATCGGCACCTTCTCGCTTTCACTGTCCGGCACCTTCCTGGTCCGCTCCGGCATCCTCAACTCCGTGCACTCGTTCGCCAACGACCCGGCGCGCGGCGTCTTCATCCTCGCCCTGCTCGGGCTGGTGATCGGCGGCTCGCTGCTGCTGTTCGCCTGGCGCGCGCCGAAGCTGGTCGCCGGCGGCCTGTTCTCGCCGCTGTCGCGCGAGGGCGCGCTGGTGCTCAACAACATCCTGCTCTGCTCGATCTGCGCCGTCGTGCTGACCGGCACGATGTATCCGCCCTTCGCGAGCCTGCTGTTCGGCGCGACGCTGTCGGTCGGCAAGCCGTTCTTCGACGCCACCGCCATCCCGCTCGCCTTGCCGATGTTCGCCGCGATGGCCTTCGGGCCGATGCTGCCCTGGAAGCGCGCCCAGCTCGCCCCGGTGCTGATGCGCCTGTGGTGGGCGGCGCTGCTGGCGCTGGCCGCCGCGCTGTTCGCCGCCTTCAGCCTGCGCCAGCTGATGCCGGCCGCCGCCTTCGCGCTTGCCGTCTGGCTGATCGCGGGTGCGGCCACCGACCTCGCCGGGCGCGTGCAGCTCGGGCGCGTGGCGCTGCGCCAGAGCTGGCGGCGGGCCCGCGCCCTGCCGCGCGCCGCCGTGGGGGCGGCGATCGCCCATGCCGGCGTCGGCGTCACGGTGATCGGGCTGGTCGGCATGTCGCAGGCGACCCACAGGATCGTCGAGATCACGCCCGGCCAGAGCGTGCAGCTCGCCGGCTACCGCTGGACGCTGGACGGGGTGTCGACCCGGCCGGGGCCGAACTACACGGCGCGCGTCGCCACGGTCACGATCAGCGACGGCCACCGGACGGTCGCCGTCCTGCATCCGTCGCGACGCACCTTCACCCTGCAGGGCCAGACGACCAGCGATGTGGCGATCCACACCAACCTGATCACCGACCTCTACGCGGTGCTCGGCGACGAGCATGGCGGCCACGTCGTGATGCGGCTGCACGACAATCCGCTCGCGCCCTGGATGTGGCTCGGCGCCCTGGTCATGGCGTTCGGCGGCGGCCTGTCGCTCAGCGACCGCCGCGTCCGGGTCGGCGCACCCCGCCGCGCCGCGCAGCCCGCCGGCGCGCCGGGCGGACCGGCCCTCGGCACCGCGGCGCTCGACACCCCGGCGCTCGACACCCCGGCGCTCGACACCCCGGCCCTGGACCGCCCGGCCGTGGACAGCCCGGCACCGGTGCCCGCCTTGGCCGAGATCCACCATGGCTGACGGGACCGCCCGGCGGCGCCAGCTCCTAATGCTCGCCCCGTTCGGCGCCGCGATCGCCGTCGGCGCCGGGTTCTGGGAGATGCTGGCCGGCATGAACAGCGGCCGGTTCGACCCGCACGACATCCACGCCCCCGCCCAGGGGCGCCGGGTGCCGGCCTTCGACCTGCCGGCCCAGCCGCCCGGCCAGGGCTTCTCCTCGGCCGAGCTCAGCGCCCAGCGCCAGCCGGTGCTGGTCAATTTCTTCGCCTCCTGGTGCGTGCCCTGTGTCGTCGAAGGCAGCGCCCTCGTCGGGCTGTCGCGCCGGCTGCCGATCTGGGGCATCGCCTACAAGGACAAGCCCGCCGACGCGCAGGGTTTCGTGTCCCGCACCGGCAGCCCCTACCGCCGGCTGGCCGCCGACCGGTCGGGCATGACGGCGATCGACTGGGGCGTGTCGGGCGTGCCGGAAAGCTTCCTGATCGCCCCCGGCGGCCTGATCACCTGGCATATCGCGGGCCCGCTCGACGAGGGCACGATCGAGGCCGGCCTGTTGCCCGCACTCAGGAAGCTCGCATGAGGCGCCTGGGCCCGCTCCTGGCGCTGGTGCTAACGCTGGTGCTGACCCTGGCGCCGCTCGGCGCGCGCGCCGTCGACGATCCGTCCGAGATGCTGGCCAATCCACAGCAGGAAGCGCGTGCCGAGCGCATCGGCGCGCAACTACGCTGCCTCGTCTGCCAGAACGAAAGCATCGAGGACAGCCAGGCCGATCTCGCCCGCGACCTGCGCCGCGTGGTGCGCGAGCATGTCGCCGCCGGGCAGAGCAACCGCCAGGTCATCGCCTGGATGGTCCAGCGCTACGGCAACTTCATCCGCCTCAGGCCGCCCTTCGACCTCGCCACCCTGCTGCTGTGGGGCATGCCGCTGCTCGCCCTGCTCGCCGGCGGAACCGCGGCGGCACTCGGCTGGCGCCGCGCCGCGGCCTCCCGCCCGGCCCCGGCACCGCTCTCTGCGGCCGAGCACGACCGGCTGCAGGAGCTGATGCAGCCGCGCGCGGGGAGCGGCTAGCGCCATGCTGTGGTTCGCCATGCTGCTGCTCACCTTGCTGGCGCTGCTGCCCGCCCTGCTGCTGCTGCGCGGCGGCAGGGATGGCGTGGGCGGGCGCGATTCGCGCGAGGCGGCGCTGGCCCTGCACCGCGCGCAGCTCGTCGAGATCGAGCGCGACCGCGCCCAGGGCCTGATCGCCGAGGCCGAGCACGCCACCGCACGCCTGGAGATCCAGCGCCGCCTGCTCGCCGAGGCGGGCCGCTCGGCGGCCACGCTGCGCGGCGGCGACCGCGCGCCGCTGGCCGCGACACTCCTGCTGGTGCCGCTCGTCGCGCTGGCTCTCTATCTCGCCGGCGGCCACCCGTTCCTCCCCTCGCAGCCTGCCGCCTGGCATCGTCGGGAGATCGCGCGGCGCGACGCGGGCGACCTCGCTCTGCTCGACCAGCTGCGCGCCAAGATCGCGGCCCTGCCCGCCGGGTCGCCGCAGGCCCGCCAGGGTTACGTGCTGCTCGGCGAGGCGCAGGCCGCGCGCGGCGCCTGGAGCGATGCGGCGCAGGCCTGGTCGCGCGCGCTCGACGCCGGCTTCGATCCGACCCTCGCCGCCCAGACCGCGGAAGCGGAATCGCGCGCCGCCGGCGGCGTGACCCCGCAGGCTGCCGCCCTGTTCAAGCGCGCCCTGGCCGCGGCCCCGGCCGACGCGCCCTGGCGCCTGCTGGCCGAGCAGCGTATCGCCCAGTCGGAAGCACACTGATCCGGCCGGGCTGGACTGGTCGGATCGGGCCACACGACCGGGGCACGACCATGCTGCATGAGCGCTCGTTCGACGCCTTCCTGTTCGACATGGACGGCACCTTGATCGACAGCATCGCCTCGGCCAACCGCATCTGGCGCGGCTGGGCGATCCGGCACGGCCTCGACCCGGCGCCGGTGATGGCCGCGATGCACGGCGTGCGTGCCGAGGAGACGGTGCGTCGCTACCTGCCGCACGGCGACATCGCCGCCGAGGTGGCGGCCATCGAGCAGGCCGAGATCGAGGATGTGGACGGCATCGTCTGCATCGCCGGCGCGCGCGATCTCCTCGCCGCACTGCCGGCCGGGCGCTGGGCGATCGTCACCTCCGCCTCGCGCGCACTGGCCCGGGCGCGCCTGGCTGCCGCCGGCCTCACCCCGCCGCCCGTGATGGTCACCGCCGACGACGTGGCGCGCGGCAAGCCCGAGCCCGACTGCTTCCAGCTCGCCGCCCGCCGGCTCGGCTTTGCGCCCGCCGACTGCCTGGTCTGGGAGGACACGCGTGCCGGCATCACGGCGGCCGAGGCGGCCGGCTGTGCGGTCATGGTCATCACCGCCACCCACTCCCACCGGCTCGACGTGCCGCATCCGTCGGTGCGGAGCTATGTCGGGCTCCGGGTAGTGGTAGAAGGGGATGGGCGGCTCAGGGTGGTGGCAGGCCAGGGCTCCGCCCTGGACCCGCACAGGGCCGGAGCCCTTTGAACCCCTAAGGCGTTGCGCGCGAGGGCGCTGCGGACATGGCGGGTGGACTGCGGCGGGAGTATGAAACGCGGAGCCAACCGCGGTCGCGCGGCGCTTGCAAGCGGGAGGAGTGAAGCCATGGCCAAGCCCGGCGAGCCGGTGTCCCCGGCCGACCTCATCGACGTGCCGCGGCTGGTCACCGAGTTCTTCGCCTACGAGCCCGACCCGAAGGTGGCCGGCGAGCGCGTGGCGTTCGGCACCTCCGGCCATCGCGGCTCGTCGTCCCACACCAGCTTCAATGCCTGGCACATCCGCGCGATCAGCCAGGCGATCTGCCTCTACCGCCACGCCCAGGGGATCAACGGGCCGCTGTTCGTCGGTCGCGACACCCACGCGCTCTCGGAGCCGGCCTTCGTGTGCGCCGTCGAGGTGTTCGCCGCCAACGGCGTCGAGGTGATGATCGACGCGGCCGGCGGCTACACCCCCACGCCCGCGATCAGCCACGCCATCCTGCGCTACAACCGCGGCCGCAGCGAGGGGCTGGCGGACGGGGTGGTGATCACGCCGTCGCATAATCCGCCTGAGGATGGCGGCTTCAAATACAACCCGCCCAATGGCGGTCCGGCCGATACCGACGCCACCGGCTGGATCGAGAACACCGCCAACGAGCTGCTGGGCGAGCCCGGCAGGATCCGTCGCATCACCTTCAAGGCGGCCATGGCCGCGGGCCACGTGCATCGCCACGACTACGTGGCGAGCTATGTGGGCGACCTCCCGGACGTGATCGACCTCGAGGCGATCCGGGCCAGTGGCCTCAGGATCGGCATCGACCCGCTCGGCGGCTCGGCGGTGGGCTACTGGGCGCCGCTGGCCGAGCGCTTCAAGCTCGACATCACGGTGGTCAACACCTTGGTCGATCCGACCTTCCGCTTCATGACCGCCGACTGGGACGGGCGGATCCGCATGGATTGTTCGAGTCCCAGTGCCATGGCCGGGCTGATCGCGCTGCGCGAGCGGTTCGACATCGCCTTCGCCAATGACCCGGACGCCGACCGGCACGGCATCGTGACACCGTCCGCCGGCCTGATGAACCCCAACCACTATCTCACGGCGGCGATCGACTACCTCTTCACCCATCGCCCCGGCTGGAGCCCGGCCGCCGGGATCGGCAAGACGGCGGTCTCGTCGAGCAGCATAAACCGCATTGCCGCCAGGCTCGGGCGGACGCTGGTCGAGGTGCCGGTCGGCTTCAAATGGTTCGTGCCCGGCCTGTCGGACGGCTCGCTCGGCTTCGGCGGCGAGGAGAGTGCCGGCGCCTCGTTCCTCGAGCGCCAGGGTGCGGCGTGGTCGACCGACAAGGACGGGCTGATCCTCGGCCTGCTCGCCGCCGAGATGACCGCCGTCACGGGCAAGGATCCGTCCGAGCGCTATGCGGCGCTGACCGGGAGCATCGGCGCACCCTCCTATGCACGCATCGATGCGCCGGCCTCGCCTGAGCAGAAGAAGCTGCTGAAAAACCTCACGCCGGAGCAGGTGGAAGCCCGCGAGCTGGCCGGCGAGCCGATCACCGGGCGTCTGACCGAGGCGCCCGGCAACGATCAGCCGATCGGTGGCCTCAAGGTCGAGGCCGCGAACGGCTGGTTCGCCGCCCGCCCCTCGGGGACCGAGAATGTCTACAAGATCTACGCCGAGAGCTTCCTGGGGCCGGACCATCTCGCGCGCATCCAGTCCGAGGCGCAGCAGATCGTCTCGAGCGCCTTCAAGGCAGCCGGGCTTTAGTCCCGGGACAAGGAGCCACTATGAGCCCAGATCGTGTCATCGACCGTGTCACCGCCACGCCAGCCGCGCTGTCGCTGATCGAACGCCTCACCGGGCAGCACGGACCGGTGCTGTTCCACCAGTCGGGCGGCTGCTGCGACGGGTCCTCGCCGATGTGCTACCCGCGCGGCGACTTCATCATAGGCGACCGGGATGTCTGCCTCGGCACCGTGGGCGACGCGCCGGTCTATATCGGCGCCGAGCAGTTCGCCGTCTGGAGCCACACCCAGCTGATCCTCGACGTGATCCCCGGGCGCGGCGGCATGTTCTCGCTGGAGAACGGCACCGAGCAGCGCTTCCTCACCCGCGGCCGCACCTTCACCCCCGACGAGCTGGCCAGTCTGCCGCCGCTGAAGGTCCTCGCCTGAACGCCGCGCCGGCGCTCGACCTCCGGCGCCTCGCAGCGATCGCGCTCGGCCATGTCGAGCGGCCCTATCCGCACAAGCTCGACCATGTGCTGACCGCGGATCCGGGCGAGCCGCTCACCCCGTCGGCGCTGCATCCGGTGTTTTGCGGCAGCTTCGACTGGCATTCCTGCGTGCACGGCTACTGGCTGCTCGCCACCGTGCTGCGCCTGGACCCCGGCGGTGCCGAAGCGGAACAGATCCGCGCCCTGTTCGACCGGCGACTGACCCCGCGCGCCGTCGCCGCCGAGCAGGCCTATCTCGAGCGGCCGGAGACCCGCGGCTTCGAGCGTCCCTATGGCTGGGCCTGGCTGCTGATGCTCGATGCCGAGCTGCACCGCCACACCGGGCAACAGGCAGCCTCCTGGCAGGCGGCGATCTGGCCGCTGGCCGCACTGCTCGCCGGGCGGCTTGCGGGCTATGTCGGCCGCTCGCCCTACCCGGTGCGGCACGGCATGCATGCCAACACCGCCTTCGCCCTGGCCCTGGCCTGCGAATATGCCGCCCAGCACGGCGACGCCGCGCTCGCGGGCAAGCTTGCCGGCGCGGCGCGGCGCTGGTACGGGGCGGACCGCGACTGCCAGGCCTGGGAGCCGGGCGGCGACGAGTTCCTCTCCCCGGCCCTGGTCGAGGCGGAGGCGATGCGCCGGCTGCTGCCGGCCGGCGAGTTCGCGCCGTGGCTCGCGGCTTTCCTGCCCGGGCTTGGCGAGCGACGCCCGGCCAGCCTGTTCATCCCCGCCCAGGTCGCCGACCGCTCGGACGGCAAGATGGTGCATCTCGACGGGCTCAATCTCAGCCGGGCCTGGTGCTTCCTGTCCCTGGCCGGCGCGCTGCCCGGGATCGCGCCGGTGTTGCGCGAGGCGGCCGGGCTGCACCTGGCCGCCTCGCTGCCGCACGTGGCGGGCGACTACATGGGCGAGCATTGGCTGGCGAGCTTCGCGCTGCTCGCGCTGCTTGAGCCGCAGCGCGCAGGAAAATGAGTGACATGGCGGCAGAAGCTGGGCGATCCCGCGCCCGACCTGCGGCGTTGTGCCGTCATGACCGAGCCTGATCCGCCACGCCCACCCGTCGTCCTCGTCGTTGACGACGAGGCCCTGCTGCGCATGCTCGCGACCGAGCATTTCGAGGAAGCCGGCTACGAGGTGCTCGAAGCGGAGAACGGGGCGACCGCGCTCGACACGCTCCGCAGGAGGCCAGACATACGCGCGGTGTTCACCGACGTGCAGATGCCGGGGCGGCCGGACGGGCTGGCGCTGGCGCGCGAGGTGCGCGACCTGCTGCCCTGTTGCGCGGTGGTGGTGGTGTCGGGCCGCATGATCCCCAGCCGCAGCGAGCTCGGCGACGGGATCCGCTTCGTGTCCAAACCCTATGGCGGTGCGGAGATCGTCACCATGATCGGCAACATGATCGGCTATTCGGGTGAGCATCCCGAGGAAGGGAACTGAGCCATGCTGCGCGTGATCCTCGCCCTGCTGCTTCCCTGGCTGGCCTTCTTCACCATCGGTCGGCCGATCGCCGGGCTCATCTGCCTCGTGCTGCAGGTCACGGTCATTGGCTGGGTGCCGGCCGCGATCTGGTCAGCCTATGCGGTGGGCCGCCACAACTCCGAGCGCCGGCTCACGACGCGCGGCGGGCGCTGAATGCGGCCCGGGCGGTTCAGGGGCGCCGCAGCGCCCGGCTGAGCCGGCCGAGCTCGCGCGCGTTGTCCGGGTCGTCCATGCTGCGCCAGACCAGCCCTGCGGCCTGCGGCGACAGGTTCCAGTTGAGCGGGATCTGCCGTCCGGGCGGGACGTGCAGGGTGAAATGGAAGAAATCGTCGTCGGCGCAGAGTGCCGCCATGGCGGCGGCGGTGGCGGTGGCCCCGTGGCCGCCGCGCACGTCGTAGAGGCTGAGCAGCGGAGCGAGCAGCTCGTTGCCGCCCGCCCAGCGCACGAGGCTGCGGCCTGCCTCCGGCTCGCCGCAGCGCACGGTGGCAGTGATGGCCAGCGGCGCATCGGCGGTGGCCGCCACCAGCACAGGGTCGACCGGCCGGCCGGTGATCGCCGGTCCCACCGCGCGCAGCCAGCGCACCAGCTCGAGTGCCGTGGTGATGCCGGTATCCTCGAAATAGCCGCCATCGACGATGTCGGTGCCGGGCGCGATCTCGCCGGCCGGGCCGAGATAGGCGAAGCGCGCGGAGTTATCGATCGCCGTCGACAGCGCCACGTCGCGGTCGAGCAGGGCGAGCGCGTCGCCGCTGGCCAGGAACGGCCAGCCGGGGTCCAGGCCCGCCGCGCCCTGCCGATCGGCAGCGACCCGGGCCACCGGCAGGGTGAGCAGCCGCGTGCCGGCCGCCTCGTCGGTGCCGTTGGCGATCCAGACCGGCGTGCCGCGGCGCCAGGCGCCTGCGCGCGTGTAGAACAGCGACAGGAAGGGTGCCGCGAGACCGGGCCAGATCCGCTCGAAGCTCAGCTCAAGCTCCGCTGCCCGGTCGCCACCCGCCGGCGGCCAGCGACGCAGGGCGGCGAGCACCGGCCAGGCGAGCGGGGCGAGCAGGGCGCGCGCCGGGTCGCCGAGGATCGCGCTTGCCAGCAGCGGCCCGGTCATGTCGCGGCTGAACCGGGCCTGCCAGCCAGCGGCCAGCGGCCCGGGTGGCAGGATGCAGGCCCCCCCGCGTGACAGCAGGTAGGCGGCAGCCCCGAGCGAGCCGCCGGAGGATGAGCTGATCGCGAAGATGCCCGAACCCGGCACGCCGGAGGCGGCGACATCCCGGTCGATGTCGTGCAGGACGCGCGCGCCCCACAACCCGGCCCGCGTCGCCCCGCCCGACAACGCCACGACGACGGGGCGCAGCCGCGTGGCCGGCCCGGCACAGCTGCCCTGCCAGCTGCGCAGCGCCACAGCGAGGCCGACGCGCCGCGCCACCTCCAGGCCGCCCGCGCTGGTGCGCAGCCGGTGCAGGGCGAGCAGGCCGGGAACGAGCGCGACCCACAGCGCCAGCAGGGCCAGGGCGGGCGCCGGCAGCCGCCGGCCGGCCAGCCGCGGCGGATGGGTGTCGCAGAGCATGGTGAGCCGGGTGAGTGGCGCCATCAGGCAGGCCAGGCCGACGAGACCGGCGGCGGGACCGGGGAACAGCCGGCCGAGCAGTCGCCAGGGGTCGGGCAGCACGCCCGGGGCGAGGCCGGCCAGCGCGCCTTCGAGGATCAGCGCCAGGCAGGCAGCGACGATGAGGGTGCTGGTCCGGCGCAGCCCCCAGGGTGCCGCGTCGGACAGGCAAATCCTGCCGTCGGCCCCTGGCGGCCCGGGGTAGCGCGGGCGGCGCGGGCGTGGCCGGCGGGCGAGCAGCACCAGCCCGCCCGCGATCCAGGCGAGGCAGATCCCCGCCTGCAGCCAGGCGCCGCTGCGTAGTGCCAGCACGATGCCGCCGCCGCCGCAGAGCGCCCAGAGCAGGCGGGGCAGGAGGAGCCACACCGCGCGCTCCAGCGGATGGGGGAGCAGCACCGGCAGCCCGTCGCGCAGGGCCGCGGTATCGGGCCCGCCCAGCCAGGCGCCGACCGCGGCGCGCGACCAGAACCAGGCCGAAGCGGCCAGGATCAGCAGGGCGAGCTGGAAGGCGAGCGCCCCGAGCGGTGCCGACGCCAGGCCGAGCAGCATGTCGTGCGCCTGCGGCAGGCAGGCGACCAGCAGGACAGCGAGCAGGGCGATGCTGGCCGGGGCGCGGGCGGCGAGCAGCAGCGGCAGCGTCGCTGCCGGTCTTGGCGGACCGGGGCAGGGGGCGTCCATACGGCAACGCAATGACTGTCCCAGCGCCGCGCGGCAAGCACTCGCCTACAGGCGGTTGTAGGCGTCCAGGGCGGCGATCTTGTACGCCTCGGCCAGGGTCGGGTAGTTGAAGGTGTTCTCGATGAAATAGTCGATGGTGCCGCCGAGATTGAGCACCGCCTGGCCGATATGGATCAGCTCGGTGGCGCCCTCGCCGATGATGTGCACGCCGAGCAGGCGGCGGTCGGCGGTGTTGAAGATCATCTTCATCATGCCGCCGCGCAGGCCCATGATGTGGCCGCGCGACGTCTCCCGCAGCCGTGCCACGCCGACCTCGTAGGGGACGTGCTTGTCGCGCACCTCCTCCTCGGTCATGCCGATCGTCGAGATCTCGGGCACCGCATAGATGCCGTAGGGGAAGAAGCGCGGGGTCGGCGGCATGCGGTGGTCGAAGGCATGGCAGGCGGCGATCCGGCCCTGCTCCATGGAGGTCGAGGCGAGGCTGGGAAAGCCGATCGCATCGCCCGCGGCATAGATGTTGGCCGTCGCGGTCTGCAGGGTCGCGGGATCGACCGGGATGCGGCCGCGCTCGTCGACCGCGAGCCCCACGGTGTCGAGCCCCAGTCCCTCGGCGGCGACGACCCGGCCGGCGGCGTAGAGCAGCATCTCCGAGCGCACCACGCGGCCGCCCTCGAGATGGACCACCGCCTGCCCGTCCTCGACCTGCACCCGCTCGACCTTGGAGCCGGTGCGCAGCAGCACGGCGCGGTCGCGCAGCTCGTGGGTCAGCTCCTCGATGATCTCGCGGTCGATGAAATCAAGGAACCGCTCGCGACGCTCGACGAGCGTCACCTTGACGTCGAGCGCGCTGAAGATCGTGGCGTATTCGACGCCGATCACGCCGGCGCCGACCACGGTGAGGCTGCGCGGCAGGTGGTCGAGGCGGATGATGTCGTCGCTGTCGAGCACGACCTTGCCGTCGAACGGCACGCCGTCGGGGCGGCGGGTCACGGTGCCGACCGCGATCAGGATCTTGCCGGCCTGGATGTGGCGCGTCTCGCCGGCATCGAGCATGACGGTGAGGTCCCGCGGGCCCTCCAAGCGGGCCGCGCCGCGCAGGGTCTCGACGCGGTTGCGGGCGAACTGGTTCTCCAGCCCGTCGACCTCGAACTCCAGCGTCTTGCCGAGCCGCTCGGTGAGGTCGGCGGCGGCGATGGAATGGCGCGCCCGGTAGCCGCCGCCGTAGAAGCCGCGCTCGCGGTAGCCGGTGAGGTTGAGCACCGTCTCGCGCAGCGTCTTGGACGGGATCGTGCCGGTATGCACGCACACCCCGCCCACCCGCGCGTCGCGGTCGACGACCAGGACCGAGCGGCCGAGCTTGGCGGCCTGCACCGCGGCACGGCGTCCGGCCGGTCCGCTGCCGATGATGACGAAGTCGAAGCTGTCGGCCATGCGGCATGCTCCGCGGGACGTGGAACCCCCGGGGATGATCCCCGGAGGCAGCGGCTCAGCTCAGCCGGATCTCGCGCAGCCGTTCGCTGAGATAGTCGCCCGCCGTGATCGGCTCGGGGAAATGGTCGCGCCCTTCGCGCGCCACGCAGCCGGGCAGGGAGCGGATCAGGTAGTCCATGTTGGGGGCGAGGAAGAACGGCATCGAGTAGCGGCTGTGGGCCGCCGCCTCGCCTTCGGGGTTGACCACCCGGTGGGTGGTCGACGGATAGACCCGGTTGGTCAGCCGCTGCAGCATGTCGCCCACATTGACCACCAGGTTGCCCGGCGCGGTCTCGATCGGCAGCCAGCCGCCCTCGCGGGTCAGCACCTCGAGCCCCGAGGCGGTGGCCCCGACCAGCAGGGTGATCAGGCTGATATCCTCGTGCGCCTCGGCGCGCACCGCGGGCAGGTCCTCGGGCCGGACGGGCGGGTAGTGCAGGGCGCGCAGGATCGAGTTGCCGTGGTCGGTGACGGGAGCGAAGGAATCCCCGGCCAGTCCGAGATCGAGTGCCACCGCCGACAGCACGGTGCCGCCGGCCCGCTCCATCGCCCGCCACAGCGCCAGCACATGGTCGCGGAACCCCGGCGCCTCCGAGGGCCAGACATTCGGCCTCAGCACCGGGTCGTCGGGTGGCGCCCCCTCGCGGCCGACATGGAAGAACTCCTTGAGGTCGGGCACCGTGCTGGTGCGCGCCGTCTCGACCTTGAAGCCGACATAGCCGCGCCCGCTGCCCGGCTGGATGTAGCGCCGCTTGACCGCGTCGGGCAGGGCGAAGAAGGCGCGGAACTCCTCGTAGGCCGCCTCGATCCGGCCCTGGTCGATGCCATGGTGGCTGAAGCAGCAGAAGCCGAACTCGCGGTAGGCCTGGCCCGTATCGGCGACGAACGCCGCGCGGTCGGTGTCGAAGCGGCGCATGTCCAGCGTGGGCACGCCGCGCATGCTCAGAGCATCCCCTTCAGGCGCAGCAGGCCGATGGCCGCGATGCTGACCATGCAGGTGAGGCGCCCGTCGGTGATCATCGCCTCGACCTCGCCGAGCGGCACCTCGCGGCTGAGCATGTCCTGCTCGGTCTGCTCGCGCGCCACCCCCACCTCGGCCAGCCCGGTGGCAAGGAACACGTGGCCCTTCTGGTTGGAATAGCCGGCTCCCTGGAACAGCAGGCCGGCATGGGTCCAGTGCGCGGCGGCAAGCCCGGTCTCCTCGCGCAGCTCGCCGGCCGCCACCATCGCCGGCGTCGCGTCGGGCCGCTCCTCCCACATGCCCATCGGCAGCTCCCACAGGCGCTGGCCGACCGGGTAGCGGAACTGCTGCACGAGGGCGAGAGAGCGCTGCCCGGCCTGTTCGCGCAGGGCGGCGATGACCACGAAATCGTTGCGCTCGACGACGCCGTACAGACCCTGCTGGCCGTCGGCGCGGCGGATGATGTCCTCGCGCACCCGCAGCCAGCGGTTCTCGTAGGCGACCCGGCTGGAAAGGGTGACGATGCCCGAGCTCATCGAGGCTCCTGATCCGACAGGCGAGCTATAGCAGATCGATGCGCGCTGTCAGGTCCGGAGCGACGGTGCCGGGCTGCCGCCTGCCGCTCAGTGGCGGCTCGGATCGTCGGCCGGGTTGAGATACTGCACGCCGAACGGGCCGAGCCCGGTGACCTGCAGCTCGGCCGGTGCGCCCTCGGTCCAGACCGTGTGCGGCATGCCGCCCGGCAGGTAGACGAAGCCGCCGGCGGCGACCTTCTGGCCGCGGCTGCGCTCGAAGCGGGGTCCCATCTCGTGGAACATCGCGCCGGAGATCACGGTGAGGTTCTCGGCCGCCGAATGGGTGTGCGGGGCGATGACGGTGTGCGGCGGGATGATCACCCTGAGCACGAACGGGCCCGGCTTGGCCGGGTCGCCGGCCAGCGAGGCCAGCCGCACGCCCCGGGGCAGCGACGCCGGACCGGGGCCGTACTGCACGGCGTGCGCGTTGGGCAGGAGGACCATCGGTTCGTGGCCGGCGGCGGCCATCTCGGCGCGCGCCGCGGGGGCGAGGCCGAGCAGCAGCGAGGCGGCCAGCCCCAACGAGGCGAGCGGGGTGACGGGCGGCAGGGAGGGGCGTTTCATCCGAGTTGTTCCCGTTTTGTGATCTCAAACCTCGCCGATCCGGCGCGTTTTGACGACCGTTGCGGTGGCGACGATTCCTGATTGTCCGTAAGCAGGAGGTCAAGGCGGGGTGTTCCCGCGACGCCAACCGCGGGGGAAAGGACGATGCGCTTGCTGTCGCCGCGACCGCTCGTGCGTGCGATGCGCGCCTCGCCCACGCTGCGCATCCTGGCCACGGTGGTGCTCAACCTCCTGTGCTTCATCACCATCGGCCTGCAGCTTTCGGTGCTGCCCGGCTTCGTCCACCACGTGCTGCGCTTCGACGCCGCGACCGCCGGCCTGGTCATCTCGATCGAATATCTCACCACGCTGCTCAGCCGGCCGCTGGCCGGGCGGATCGTCGACAATGCCGGGCCCAAGCGCTCGCTGGTCAGCGGCCTGTCGCTGTGCGCGCTCACCGGCGCGTTGCTGCTGCTGGCCGGCGAGATCGCGCTGCACCTGCCGGCCTGGCCGGCCGCGGCGCTCGCCGCGGTGCTCGCCGCGCGGCTGGTGCTCGGCTTCGCCGAAAGCCTGACGGTGACCGGCTCGATCACCTGGGCGATCGGGCTGGTCGGCGCGTCGCGCACCGCGCTGGTGATCTCCTGGAACGGGGTCGCCTCCTACGGCGGCATCTCCAGCGGCGCACCGCTCGGCGTGATCCTGGCCGGGCACGGGCCGGAGGGGATCGCGCTGCTCGGCCTCATCTCGATCGGGCTCGGGGCACTCGGCCTGGCGATCGCCCTGCCGCGCCCGCCGGTGCTGCCCAAGCCGGGCGAGCGGCTGGCGTTCCTGGCCATCCTCGGCCGCGTGCTGCCGCACGGCGCAGCCCTCGGCCTGAGCTCGGTCGGCTTCGGCGTCATCGGTGCCTTCGTCGTCCTGTTCTTCTCCTATCATGGCTGGCCGGAACGCGAGGCGGCGCTGGCCCTGTCGATGTTCGGCGTGATGTTCATGGCCAGCCGGATGCTGTTCGCCGGCACCATCGCCCGCTTCGGCGGCTATCCGGTGGCCCTGGTCTCGCTGGTCGCCGAGACCCTTGGCCTGCTGGTGCTGTGGCAGGCGTCTAGCGCACGGATCGCCATCGCCGGCGCGGCCCTGGCCGGCGGCGGCTTCTCGCTGGTCTTCCCGGCGGTGGGTGTCGAGGCGGTGAAAAGTATCGGCCCCGAGAACCGCGGCTCGGCGCTGGGCGCGTACACCGTCTTCCTCGACCTGTCGCTCGGCCTGTCCGGCCCGCTGCTCGGCCTGATCGCCAACCGCGGCGGCTACTCCGTCCTGTTCCTCATCGCCGCACTCGCCGCCGGCGCGGGCTGGTGCCTCACCGCCTGGCTGTGGCGCAGCGAGGCCAGGGCCGGTGCGGTCCTGGCGACGCGGCGCGGCTGAACCCGCTTGCTCCGCGACGCCCGCCGGTGGCCGCGGGCGGCCGCGCCGTCACTGCCGCGCGGCCTCCAGCACCTCCGCCGCATGGCCCGGCACCTTGACCTTGCGCCAGACGCGGGCGATGCGCCCGTCGGGGCCGATCAGGAAGGTGCTGCGTTCGACGCCCATGTAGCGCCGGCCGTACATCGACTTCTCCACCCAGACGCCGAGCGGCTCGAGCAGCAGGCCTGCCTCGTCGGCCGCAAGCGGGAAGCGCAGGTCGCGCTTGGCCGCGAACTTGTCGATCGCACCGATCGGGTCGCGCGACAGGCCGATCACCACCGGGGCAGCGTTGCCGAGCGCGTCGAGCCCGGCCTGGAACTCCAGCGCCTCCTGCGTGCAGCCGGAGGTGTCGGCCTTCGGGTAGCAGTACAGCACGAACGGCCTGCCGCGCAGCTCGGCGAGCCGCACCCGCCGGCCGGAGCTGGCCGGCAGGTCGAACTCGGGCAGCATGCCGCCGACATCGAGGCCGAGGCTGTGTTCGTCCGGGGCGTCTGCGCCCTTGCTGTCCGGATCGGGCTTGCTCATGGCTGCTGGCTTCCTCTGCTGCGTCCGGCCGGTCCGGCTCGGGACGGTGCCGCGTCGCCGACCGGCGCCGGGCGGCTGCCCCGTTCCGCGATGGGCGGCGTGGGCGCGCCCACCAGCCGGACGAAGGCCGCGCGCACCGCGCCGGCGCGGCGTGCCATCTCGGCTGCCAGGTCCGCCCGACCGGCGTCGCGCGGCAGGGTGCCGGGACAGGAAGCTGCCACTCCGCCCAGCAGCGCGTCCAGGGCCGGGGCGGAAAGCTGGTCGAGACCCTGCGGCAGGCTGGCGCCGAACAGGATGCGGAGCAGCCCCTGCACGGCCCGCCAGAAGCGGTCGGCGTCCTGCAGGGCTGTGGCCTCGGCGCGCGGGAGGTGGCCGGCACGGGCGAGGCGGCCGAGAGCGCTGGCGGTGGTCGGGTGCAGCACGGCGCGATCGCGGGCGGCCAGTTGCAGGGCCTGGGCGATGAACTCGACCTCCATCAGCCCGCCGGGCAGCAGCTTGATGTCCAGCGCCCCGCGTGGCGGCAGCTCGGCGGCGAGCCGGCCGCGCATGGCGGCGGCATCGGCCAGGATCCGGGCCCTCGGCAGACCCGGCTCCAGCAGCGCCCGCTCGATCGCCCCGGTCACGGCGCGACGCAGGGCTGCCGGGCCGGCCACCACCCGGGCCCGCGACAGGGCCATGCGCTCCCAGGTCCAGGCCGAAGCGGCGTGGTAGTGGCGGAACGCGGCCAGCGATACCGCGACCGGTCCCTTGTTGCCCGATGGCCGCAGCCGCATGTCCAGCGCGTAGAGCGGCCCCTCGAGGCCGGGCAGGCTGAGGGCGGCGATCAGCGCGTGGGCCAGGCGCGTGTAGTACTGGCTGGCCGGCAGCTCGCGTCTTCGCCTATGCTCAGGCAACGGCACGGACCGAGACAGGCTGCTTCCGGTGACCTCCTCCGGATGGTCGTAGATCAGCATGAGGTCGAGATCCGAGCCTGCCATCATCTCGCGCGAGCCGGCCTTGCCGAGCGTCACCACGACCATCCCGCCGCCGTCGATGCTGCCGAAGCGGCGGCGATGGTCGCTGAGCACGCGGTCGAGCATGCGGGCGATGACGTGCTCGGCCAGGCGCGTGCGGTCCAGCCCCGCCTGGTCGACGTCGAGCGTGCCGTCGAGCTGGGCGAGCGACAGGCGGAACTCCTCCCCGCGGACCAGCGGCCGGGCACGCATCGCCGCCTGCTCGGCATCGATTGTGGCGCGCATCTGGGCATCGAGCAGGCGGCGCACGAAACCGGCGGCCTGGGCGCCTTCCTCCGGGACCAGCAGCCCCTCCAGCGCTGCGGGGACGGCGGCCAGATGATCAGCAAGCGAAGGGGCCGCATCGAGCACCGCGGCGAGCCGGCCGAGCAGCGGCGGGTTGCGCGACAGCAGGCTGAGCAGCTGCACGCCGCCGCTCTGCTGGGCCAGCAGCCGGTCGAAACGGACCAGCACGCCCAGCGGCTCGTGCTGCTCGGCGAAGGCGGCGAGCAGCGACGGCAGCAGCTGGCGCAGCAGCTGGCGGGCGCGATCGGAGCGCAGCGCGCGGATATGGGCGCCGTCCCAGCGCGCCAGCACCGTGGCGGCGCGGGTCGGCTGCGGGAAGCCCATGGTGGCAAGCTGCGCTTCCAGCTCGGAGGCGCCCGGGTCCAGCGTGGCGCCCTCCATCGCCGGGCCGAAGATCTCGCTGAACGCCGCATGGGTCGCGTGCAGCGCCGGCAGGACCAGGCCGGCCAGTGCCGACGCGTCGGGCTCGCCCAGGAAGTGGGCGAAGGCGTCGAGCCCGGCCGGGTCGGCGGGCAGGCTGTGGGTCTGGCGGTCCTGCTGCATCTGCAGCCGGTGCTCGATGCGGCGCAGCAGCCGGTAGTGACGGGCCAGCGCGTCGGCATGGGCCGCGGTGAGGTAGTTGTCGGCCGCCAGCCGGGTCAGCGCGCCCAGGGTGGTGGGTTCGCGCAGGTCCGGCTCGCGCCCGCCCCAGACGAGCTGGGTCGCCTGGCAGATGAACTCGATCTCGCGGATCCCGCCCGGCCCGCGCTTGAGATCGTAGCCGAGCAGGCCCGCGGCGCTGCCGGCGTCACTGCGGGCCTTGCCCCTGGCCTCGTCTGTGCGCAGCGGTGCCAGGCCGCGATGGCGATCGATGCGGCCCTTCATCGCCCGGATGTCCTCGATCACCGTGAAGTCGAGATGCCGTCGCCACACGAAGGGGCGGATGGCCTGGAGAAAGCCGGCGCCGCGGGCGATGTCGCCGGCCACCGGGCGCGCCTTGATCATCGCCGCCCTCTCCCAGGTCTGGCCGAGGCTTTCGTAGTAGGTGATCGCCGCCGGCAGCGAGACGACCAGCGGCGTCGAGCCGGGGTCGGGGCGCAGCCGCAGGTCGGTGCGGAACACGTAGCCGCCCTCGTCGCGGGTCTGCATGAGCGAGACCAGCTCGGCACCCATGCGCACGAAGACGCGGCCCGGCTCCTCCAGCGCGGGATGTGCCGCGGGGTCGTGGAGCAGGATCAGGTCGATGTCGCTCGAGTAGTTCAGCTCGCGCGCGCCGAGCTTGCCCATGCCGAGGATGACGAAGCCGCTGGCGGCGTTGGCCGGCGGCGTGCGGCGCGGGCCGAGCTCGCCGCGCGCGGCTGCGACATGCAGCAGGTGGCGCAGTGCCGCCTCCAGCGCCGCCTCGGCCAGCGCGCTGAGTGCCGCCGTGACCTGTTCGAGCGACCAAAGGCCGCCGATATCGGCGATGGCGCTGGCCAGCGCCATCTGCCGTTTGGCGGTGCGCAGCGACGCCGCCACCTCGGCGCGGTCGGCCTGCGCCGGCAGGCGGGTGAGCGGGCGCAGGCAGGACGCCCGCGCCCAGTCCGGGCCGCGGCGCAGCAGCCGGTCGAGGAACGCGGTCTCGCGCCGGCAGAGATCGGCCAGGTAGGGGCTGTTGCCGCCGAGGCTGGCGAGCAGGGCGCGTTCGGCGGCACTGCCGCGCGGCCGCAGCCCGTCCGCCAGCCGCCGGCCTGCCTCCGGGTCGGCGGGTTCGGGCCAGTGCCCCGGCAGGGTGAAATCGTCCATCGCCTCGCAGCCACGTCGTGGCCGGCCGGGGTGCGGCCGGCGGCACGGGGCAGAGTGCGCCTGCCGCCCTGCACCGAACAGTCCTGCCCCGAACAGTTGTGGGCTGAACAGTTCTGGCCCGAACAATTCTGGCCCGGACAATTCTGGCCCGAACAGTTCTGGCCCGGACAGTTCGGGCCCGGGCAGTCCTGGGTCGAACGGCCCGGTGTGCCGGCGCCGCCGGCGAGCAGGCCGGCGGGGCTGCCTTGCACGAGGTGAGCCCGGAGCGGCGCGTGGGCTGGCGGACGCGCCGCCGGCTGCCGGGGCCGGCGGCGCGCTGGAGCCATTTCGCGCTCGCCTGCCTGCTGGTGGTGATCTCGCTGCCGGTGCTGGCGGCCGTGGGGCTGGCGCTGCGGCTGTGGATCCGGCCGCTCGACGTCACCGACACCGCCCGTCGGCTGCTGGCCCAGGCAGGCGCGGCGAGTGTCACGGTAGGGCGTGTGCGGCTGGCCTGGAGCGGCTGGCGCGACGGGCCGGGCGCGCCGATCCTGCTGATGGTCGACGGGCTCACCGTCGGGCCGAGCCACGCCCGCCATGCCGGACTCGGCCTGGACCTGCGTGACGCGCTGCTCGGCCGGATCGGGATCGACGGGCTGTCGCTCGACACGGCCAGCCTGGCCCTGCGCCGGGGCGCCGACGGCGGGCTCGGCTTGCAGATGGCCCCGGATCGTGCGCCAGGTGCGCCGGGCGCTTCGCGTGGCAGCACGCGCGGCGCGGGCAGGGCGCCTGCGCTCGATCTCGACGGACTGCGCCTCGTGACCGTCCACGACACGCGCGTCACGCTGGCTGGCCTGCCCGGTCCCGGTCCCGGTGCGGGTGCGGGCTGCAAGGCGCGGATCGCCGAGCTGGTGCTTCGTCCGCTTGCAGTTCGCGCGGCGGGGGGGCAGGAGGCGCGCATGCCGGGCGGCCGGCTGGCCGCCACCCTGTCCTGCGCCGGCGTGTCGCTCGCCCTGCACGGGGCGGGCGGCTCCGGCGCCAACAGACTTGGTGCAAACACTCCTGGCGCAAACACTCCTGGCGCAAACACTCCTGGCGCCAACACTCCTGGCGCGTACGGCCCTGGCGCGGACGGCTCTGGCGCGGACGGCTCTGGCGCAGGCGGCCCTGGCGCGGCGGGTCCGGAATGGCGGCTCGACAGCGGGTCCGTGCAACCGGCGGCCGTGGCGCGGCTGTGGCCCGCTCTCGCCCCGCTGGCCCGGCTCGGCACCCCGTTGCGCCTGCATCTCGCGGCCGGCGACTGGCGGGCGTCAGGCCGGCTGGCCTGGCCGCACCGGCTGGCACTCGGCGCCGATCTCGGTGCCGGTCGCCTGCACTCCGCCCCCGGTGATGCGGGCGTGGCATTGAGCGGCGGCGCGGTGCATCTGGTGTTCGTCCCGGGCGACGGGCCCGGAGGGGGGCGGTGGCGGGATCTGCAGCACTGGCAGGCGCAGGGCGACGGCCGGCTGGTTCTGGCGGCGGACGGAACGGAGGTCTCGTTCAGCCTGTCCGGATCGCAGCGGGGTGCGGCGATCAGCGTCCGGCTGCGGGCCGGCCTGCCGCACGTCGAGTTCGCAAACCTGGCGACGGTGTGGCCGGCGGGGCTGGCGCGGGGCGCACGCGCCTGGGTCACGCAGAACATCACCAGCGGTCATGGCCGCGACCTCGCGGCCGATGTCACGCTGGCCTCGTCCTCCGGCTGGGCCGGCCTTGCGGTCACCTCGCTCTCCGGAGGTCTGGCGGGCGACGACCTCACGCTGCACTGGCTGCGTCCGATCGCGCCGCTGCAGCACATGGACGCCGTGCTGCGCCTCGATGGGCCTGATGCGCTCGACATCACCTCGGCGCATGCGGTGGAGGACGTGCCGGGGCGCGGACGGATCGTGGCCGGTCTGAGCCGGATGCGGATCACGGGCCTCACCCGCCGGGACCAGTTCGGCCTGATCGACACCCATCTGCAGGGCGACCTGGCCGACATGCTGGCGCTGCTGGCCAGCCCGCGCCTGCGCCTGTTGTCGCGCCACCCGGTCAGCTTCACCGATCCGTCCGGGCGGGTGGCACTGCATCTCACCCTGGGCGTGCCGCTGGTCGAGAAGGTGCGCGCCGACCAGATCCCGGTCCATGTCGACGCCACCCTGTCGCAGGTGCATCTCGGCCACCTGGCGGCCGGGCGCGACCTCGAGGATGGCGCGCTGTCGCTCGAGGCGAACAATGACGGGCTGTCGGTCGAGGGCACCGGACGGATCGGCGACGCGCCGTCCAGCCTGCGCTACCGGCTCGACTTCCGCGCCGGCGACCCGCAGGGGGTGGTGGAGACCGCCCATGTCAGCGCCGCCATCGACGACGCCGAGCTGCGGCGCGAGGGTCTGGACGACGCGCACCGCGTCTCCGGCAACGCGGCACTCGATCTCGGCTATGCAAGCCGTCGCGACGGCAGCGCGGAGGTCGACCTGCATCTCGACCTCGCCCAGGCGGGCATCGAGACGCCGGTCTGGCGCAAGGTGGCCGGGGCGCCGGCCGAGGCGTCGGCACGGCTCGGGCTGCAGGACGGCAGGCTGGTCTCGATCATGGGCGTGCGCGCCGACGGGGCGGGGCTCGTCGTCAGGGCGCATGCCGAGGTGCAGGCCGGCCGTGCCAGTGTCCTGGTGGTCGAGCGGTTCGCGGTCGGGCGGAGCCGCGGCAGCGGGCGGATCGTGCTGCCGCCGGGTGGCGCGCCGTCCGCGGCACAGCCGCTGCGCGTCACGCTGCGCGGCCCGACCCTCGATCTCGTGCCGTTCCTCGGCGGCGAGGGCGACGGCAGTCGCGGCGGCGGGAGCGGGCCCAGCCACGAGGCGGCAAAGCCGCTGCAGGCGGTGGGACAGTTGCCGGCCGGTTCCGGCGCGCCGCCGGCTGCGGCGCAGATCGTCTGGCAGATGGACCTCGCCTTCGATCGCATGCTGATCAGCCCCTCGCGCAGCCTGGTGGGGGTGCGCGCCACCGCGGAGGCGAGTGGTGCGCGCATCGAGCGGGCGCATCTTTCCGTAGCCGGCCCGACGCCGGTCGAGGCGAGCATGACCTCGCAGGGAGCCATCCGCCGGCTGGTCGTGCATGCGCCCGACACCGGCGCGCTGCTCGCCTCGCTGGGCGTGGTGCAGCGGATCACCGGCGGCACGCTCGACCTGCAGGGGCGGCTCGAGGATCGCCCTGACGGGGTGCGGCTCGCGGCGCGGGCGCGCATCGGGCCGTTCACCGTGCATGACGCGCCGCTGGCCGCCCGGCTGGTGCGCGACCTGTCGGTGTACGGCTTCCTGATCGGCGCGCCGCAGAAGCAGATCGTCGTCACCCGCTTCGAGATCCCCTTCACCCTGCAGGGCGACACGCTGCGGCTCAGCGACGCGCATGCGTCCAACGCAGCACTCGGCTCGACCCTGCGCGGCAGCATCGACCTGACGCGCGAGACACTCGATCTGCGCGGGACGATCGTGCCGTCCTACCTGCTCAACGCCCTGCCCGGGAAGCTGCCCGGGATCGGCCAGGTGTTCAGCCCCGAGAAGGGAGGCGGGCTGCTGGCCGCCACGCTGCGCATCACCGGGCCCCTCGCCCGGCCGGACATCAAGGTGAACCCGCTGGCCCTGCTCGCGCCGGGCATCCTGCGCCGGCTGCTGTTCGATTGAGCGGCGGCCGGCTTTCGGGCAGCGGGCGGCTTTTTCGCCGCCGCCGCCGATCCCATGCGACCGGGGTGGCCGCCGGGTGTTCTGGCTCTATCGTGCCGTCCATCGGTCGCCCGCATCTGGAGTTGAGTCATTGATACGCCGACACCGGACCTTCCGCCTTTCCGAAGGTCTGCCGCATCCGCTGGGCGCCACATGGGACGGGCTCGGGGTCAATTTCGCCCTGTTCTCCGCCCATGCCACCAAGGTCGAGCTGTGCCTGTTCGACCCGTCCGGCGGGCGTGAGCTCGACCGCATCGAACTGCCCGAATACACGGACGAGGTCTGGCACGGCTACCTGCCGGACGCGCGGCCCGGGACGATCTACGGCTACCGGGTGCACGGCCCGTACGCGCCGGACGCGGGGCATCGCTTCAACCCCAACAAGCTGTTGCTCGACCCGTATGCGCGGGCGCATGTGGGGCAGGTGAAGGATGCGCCGGAGATCTTCAGCTACACGATCGGCCATCCGGACGCCGACCTGTCGTTCGACACCCGCGACAGCGCTCTCTTCATGCCCAAATGCCGGGTGATCGACCCGGCTTTCACCTGGGGGCGCGATCGCAGGCCGCGCGTGCCGTGGGAACGCACGGTGATCTACGAGACGCACGTGCGCGGCTACACCATACGCCACCCCGCACTTCCCTTCGGACTGGGCGGCACCTTCGCCGGCTTGTCGGCCGACGAGATCGTGGCGCACATCAAGGAACTCGGTGCGACCGCGGTCGAGCTGCTGCCGGTGCATTTCTTTGCCGACGAGGGCCATCTCGAGCGGCATGGCCTGACCAACTACTGGGGCTACAACACGCTCGGCTTCTTCGCCCCGGACGAGCGCTACGCCACGGGCAACGGCAGCACGGTGTCCGAGTTCAAGACGATGGTCGCGCGCCTGCACGATGCGGGCATCGAGGTGATCCTCGACGTGGTCTACAACCACACCGCCGAGGGCAACGAACTCGGCTCGACCCTGTCGTTCAAGGGCATCGACAATGCCTCGTACTACCGGCTGATCCCCGGCCGCGAGCGCTACTACATCAACGACACCGGCACCGGCAACACGCTCAACTTGTCGCATCCGCGCGTGCTGCAGATGGTCACCGACAGCCTGCGCTACTGGGTCAGCGAGATGCATGTCGACGGGTTCCGTTTCGATCTCGCGACCATCCTGGGGCGCGAGAGCTACGGTTTCGACGAAGGCGGCGGCTTCCTCGACAGCTGCCGGCAGGATCCGATCCTGTCCGACGTCAAGCTGATCGCCGAGCCCTGGGATTGCGGGCCGGGCGGCTACCAGGTCGGCGGCTTCCCGCCCGGCTGGGCGGAATGGAACGACCGCTACCGCGACACGGTGCGCGCCTTCTGGAAGAGCGAGTCCTCGCCGGCGGAATTGGCGCGGCGGCTGTGCGCCTCGGCCGACAAGTTCAACCGGCGTGGCCGGCGCCCCTGGTCGAGCGTCAATTTCGTCACCGCCCATGACGGTTTCACGCTGCACGACCTCACCGCCTACAACGACAAGCACAACGAGGCGAACGGCGAAGGCAACCAGGACGGCACCAGCAACAACCAGTCCTGGAACTGCGGTGTCGAGGGCGAGACGGACGATCCGGAGGTGCTGGCACTGCGCGCCCGGCAGATGCGCAACATGGTGGCCACCCTGCTGATGAGCCAGGGCACGCCCATGATCCTGGCCGGCGACGAGTTCGCCCGCACGCAGGGCGGCAACAACAACGCCTACTGCCAGGACAACGAGATCTCCTGGGTCGATTGGAGCCGGCTCGACGAGCACCAGACCCTCTTCCAGTTCACCCGCCGGCTGATCCAGCTCCGCCAGGAATATCCGATCCTGCGCCGACAGCGCTTCATGACCGGCGACTGGGACGAGGATCTGGAGGTGCGCGACGTCACCTGGATCCATCCGTCGGGCGAGGAGATGCACGAGTCCGACTGGAACGATCACAAGCTGCGCTGCTTCGGCATGCTGATGGATGGTCGCGCCAAGGTGAGCGGCATACGCAGGCCGGGCACCGATGCCACCCTGCTGATGATCCTCAACGGCCATCACGACGCGCAGGAGTTCGTCATGCCGCCCTGCAGCGGCGGCATGCACTGGCAGTTGCTGCTCGACACCAACCGCCCGTCGATGATCAGCGGGCGGGCCTACGCAATCGGCAATTCGTGCGAGGTCACCGGCCGCTCGTTGATGATGTTCCGGCTGGCGAGCTGAGCCGGGGCGCGGTCGGTCGCCGCGGCGATCCGCCCGGCGCCCGGCAGCGCGACGCCAGCCCTATAGCCGCCCGCCATGGCGGGTGATGATGTCGTGGGCCTGCTCGACGGTCTCGCGCACCGCCTCGTAGGCGGGCCCGAGGCAGATCATGGCGCGCGCCCCGGCGCCCGGGGGTGACTCGCCCGCGACCGGCTGGCGCAGCAGGGTGACCGCGCCGGCGGCGATCCAGAGCGGGGTGCCGTCGAGGCGGGTCAGGGGGGCGAGCAGCTTCGTGGTGCGCAGGCGTGCGACCAGCCGTGCCGGTCCCTCGCGCACCGGGATGCGGGCCGGGGCCGGGCCGGTGACATAGGCGCGGGGTGCGTCGTCGCCCGGCTCGCCTCCGGTGACCATGGTGATGGCCTCGTCGCAGACATGCAGCAGGCTGCCGTCGAGTGCCGTGATGTCGACCATGCCCGCCCTTCTGCCGCAGCCCTTCCCGGGCGGTCGAGCTTGCGTGTCCCCAGGGTGGGTGGCAAGCAAGCCGGGCGAGCGGCAAGTCGGGCGCGCCTCAGCTGGCAGCACGGCTGTCGAAGCTGTTCCAGGCGCCGACCATGTAGGAGGCGGTGGCGGGCGAGACCACGAAGACCCGCCAGCGCGCCGCGTGCACCGCGGGCGGCAGGGTGACCAGCACGGCGCTGACATCGACATAGCGGGCCATGATCTCCCGGCCGGTCTGACGGTCCTGCACTTCGACGAAATACTGCACCGCCACCGTTTCGGCCGGTGCCGACCAGACCAGCTCGGCCGCCGCGATCGGCAGCACCGCCCCGGGCGCGGGCCAGGAGGGCACGGCCGGCAGCAGGCGCGGATCGCGCCGCAGGCGGGCGTTCTCCGGGCGCGGCGGCGGCGTGCCGAGCTTGCCGCGCGCTGCCGGCAGGCCGGCCCGCGAGGCGGCCTGGAACCAGGCCCGCGCCATCGCCGGATTGGCCGGCACGCCGTCGCCGTCCTGGTAGAGCAGGCCGAGATCATATTCGGCGCGGCGGTCGCCATGGCTTGCGGCGCGCCCGTACCAGACCGCCGCACCTGCCGCGTCATGCGCTGTGCCGCGGCCGTTATCCTGCATGGTCGCGACATTGAAGGTGGCGGCCACGCTGCCGGCCTCGGCGGCGCGGCGGTAGAGCGCGTAGGCCTTGCGGGCGTCCGGCGCTTCGCCCTCGCCGAGATCGGCCAGCAGGCCGAGCTGGTAGAGCGCCTGCGGGTCGCCTTTGCCGGCGCGCGCCGCCCACAGGGCGCGGGCGCGCGCGTAGTCGCGGTTGCTGAAGGCCAGCGCCGCCGCGTCCGGCGGCGGCGTGGCGGCGGTGGCGCGGCGCGGCACGGTCGGGAGGAGGGCGGCGCAAAACAGCACGGCCGCGGGGAGCAGGTCCGCCGCGGCCAGGATGGCTGCCGTCGGCAGCAGGCCGGCACGCGGCGAGTGGCGGGCGCGCGGCCGGGCTGGGCGCCGGCCGATCGCGCCCAACAGGGCTACGGCCTTAGCGCCAGGTGATCTCGACGCGCCGGTCGCGTGGCTCGCTGACATCGCCATCGGTGGGCACCGGCGGGTCGCTCACCCCCTTGGCCAGCACCTGGAACCGCTCGACCGGGATGCCGCGCGCGACCAGGTTGCGCACCACGTTGTCGGCCCGCTCCTGCGACAGGCGCAGATTGTCGGCCGGGTTGCCGGTCGGGTCGGCCGAGCCGGCGACGATCATGACGATCGGCTTGCCTTCGGCGTAGAGGCGCGACGCCTTGTCGAGCAGCTTGACGTCGGCCGGCCGGATCGCGCTGCTGCCGGAGGCGAAGTAAAGGTCGAGCGCGTCCGGGCCCTTTGCCGGGGCGGCGGCAGCCGGGGGTGTTGCGGGCTCCGTGGCTTTGGCGAGCGGCGTGCCGGCGGCAAGGCCGAACAACAAACCGCCCAGGAGGCGAACCGGCTGGAAAGAACGCGCTGACTTCATGTCTGACCCCCGTTGGCGGTTTCTGGTTGCCAGGGCGGCAAGAACGCCCGGGCCGCTCCCGGCGCCGGCTCGTCGGCGCCGATCGAGATGGCAACCTCGCCCGGGCGCGGCGGCAGCCCGGTGCGCGGCATCGGCTGGCGGAGGGCCTGCGCCCCGGGCAGCAGGAGTGCGGCCAGGAGCCGGGCTGCGCCGCGATCCTGCGGAAAGCGGTAGGCGAGGCTGCTGCGGCCGACATGGGCGGCCGGAACCGGGCGCCCGGTGGCCACACCACGCCGGGTGAGGAGGGCCGCGATGCGGCTGGCCGCCGTCCGCGCTGCGGGATCGTCCGCCTGGTAGCGCAGGCTGACATGGATGGCCTGGAGGTCGGCGAACAGGACCGCGGACGGCGGCGGCGGCGTCGCTGCGGCATGCGGCGCGGCGAGGTGGGACGCAGAGGCCGGGATGGCGGTTGGGCTGGCGGCCGGGCTGGCGGCCGGCATGGCAGCTGGGGCGACGCCCGGGGCGCGCGGGGACGCGGCGGCGGCGGGAAGCGACGCCCCGGCTGCGTCGGCGCGGCCTGCCGGCTTTGCCCGCGGCGCTGTCCGTGCCGGTGCGGGAAGCGATGCCGGGGCTGGTGCGGCGGGTGAGGCCGGGGCAGGCGGTGGTGACGGCATGCCTGTCAGCGGCAACGGCGCACCGCTGGAGGCGCGCATCGAGTCCGGCGCGTCATTGGGCGTGGGGATCTGTTCGGGTCCGATCGCCGGATGCAGCAGCGCGAGCCGCTGCCGGGCGTGCTGCGCTCCGGCGGCGCCGGGCGCTGGGCCCGTCCGGGAAGCGGCAGGCCGGTGTCCGGGGAGGTGCGAGGACAGCAATCCGGGAAGAGGCAGCAGGCCGCCGGGGAGCATCCCGCCCAGGGCCATCAACCCGGCGGCGGCGGCGGCCACGGCGGCGAGGCGCCGGTAGCGGGCCGTGCGGCGCGGATCGGCGGCGGGAGGCATTGCCGCGGGAAAGCGGGCCGCGGCGGCCGCCCGCCCGCCCGCTGGTTGACCCTGCTCTGCCGGGCTTCGTGCCGCCGGGTCTCGTGCCGCCGGGTCTCGTGCCGCCGGGTCTCGTGCCGACGGGTCCCGCACCTGCCGTGCCGGCAGGCGGATGTCTGCCGCGGCATCGCCTTCCAGGCTGCCGAGGCCGGCCTCGTGGAGCACCGGCCACAGAGCGCTTGCGCCGGCCAGCAGGAAGCGCATCACCGGCTGTCCGTCGCGCTGCAGCATGCTCAGTCCGACGAGCCGCAGCACGGCCGGCGCCGAGAGCCGCTCGGCGCGCAGCACCACGACCACCAGCGGGGAGCCACGGTGGCGGTCGCCGGTCAACGCGTCGCGGATGGCGGCGAACAGCCGCGCGGCGGGGGCCAGCGGAGCCGAGACATGGGCCGTGACAAAACCGGCGCCGCGCAGCATGCCGAGCAGTTCCGGCAGCCGGGCCTCGGCAAAACCGTCCGGGCCGCTGAGCACGACGAACGCCTCGCCACGCGCCAGGCCCTGAAGCGCACGCCGGAACGGGTCGTGGCCACCAGCATCGTGGCGGGCCGCGTCGGGGGCGCGCGGGTCCCGCCCGGGCTGCTCGAGCCGGTGTGAGCCGAAGGGGGGCGGGTCGAGGCGGAGGCGGTCAGGCGCGAGCGGATCGCCGGTGCGCGACCCGCCCGCAATCTTCACCGTAAGCAGGAGATCCCTAATTCTGTCGGGCATCTCAAGATGTTACTGCGCCTCACGGGCTGGGACAAAGCCCCTGCTTCATCACTTCAACGTATCGGCATCCGCGTCCCCCTGCGCCCGCCCCTGCGTCCGCCCCTGCGCCTACCTTTGGCAGACAGGGCGCTGGCGTCGGGGATCAGCCGAACAGCTTAGTGGCGACCTCCGCCACGCGCTGGCCGAGGAAACGTCCGCCGGCGAGCTCGTTGTCGCTGACCTGGCGCGAGCCGTCGCCGCCGCTCAGCGTGCTGGCCCCGTAGGGCGTGCCGCCACTCACCTCCGACAGGGTGAGCTGGCCCTGGAAGGCGTACGGCAGGCCGGAGATCAGCATGCCCTGGTGCAGCAGGTTGGTGAGGATGGAGAACAGGGTCGTCTCCTGGCCGCCATGCTGGCTGGCGGTCGAGGTGAAGGCCGCGCCCACCTTGCCGATCAGCGCGCCCTTCATCCACAGCCCGCCCGTGCGGTCCCAGAAATTGGCCATCTGCGACGACATCCGTCCGTAGCGTGTGCCGGTGCCGACGATGATCGCGTCATAGCCGGCGAGCTCGTCCGGCTCGGCGATCGGGGCGGCCTGGTCGAGCTTGAAGTGGCTGGCGCGCGCCACCTCCTCGGGGACCAGCTCCGGGACGCGCTTGATGTCGACCACGGCACCCGCCGCGCGGGCACCTTCCGCCACCGCGCCGGCCAGCGTCTCGATATGGCCGTAGGCCGAGTAGTACAGGACCAGGATCTTTGCCATGCCGCATCTCCTTCGGGTGGACGCCCACGCGCCCCAAGACAGGCAAACTGATCCCCGCGCGCCAACGGCGGAAGCCGCCGGGGCGGAAAATCATCGTTTCCGATCGGGCGACGCCGCCGGCCCGCTGCGACCGCCCGGCGGCGCGGCCCGGGCCTGCTCGGCTCGGGCGCGCCCGGCTCAGCAGGTCCGCCAGGTCGGGCCGGTCATGCCGGGCGGCAGGGTGGCCTCGAACACCGCCCGGGCCACCGCGCGGGCCAGCGTGTCGGCGCAGGCCGCACCCAGCCGCGCCACGGCCAGATCCTCGTCGCCGGCCGGCAGGGGGCGGCGGGCGGTCGAGAGGGCGAACACCACGTCGCCGTCGAACGTGGTGTGGACCGGCCGGATGGCGCGTGCCAGCCCGTCCTGGGCCATGATCGCCACCCGGCTGGCCTGGTCGGGGGTGAGTGCCGCGTCGGTCGCCACCACGGCGAGCGTGGTGCTGGTCCGCGCGCGTGCCTCGAGCCTGGCAAGGCCCCACTCGTCGGCGACGAGGCTGCGCGGTGCCGGGCCGAGGCCGCCGAACTCGGCGTCGATCTCGAAGGGAGCCGCCCAGAAATGCCGGCCGCCGGGCACGGTGACCGAACCGAGGCTGTTCACCGCGACCAGGGCGCCCACCACCGGCCCGTCGGCGGTCACCAGCGAGGCCGACCCGGTGCCACCCTTCAGCCGTCCCGCCTGCGCCCCGTAGCCGGCGCCCACCGTGCCGAGCGCCTCCCCGCCTACTGCTCCCAGGCCTACTGCTCCCACGCCGACTGCCACCGCGCCGACTGCTTCCGGGCCGGCCGTCACTGCGCCGGCGGCGGCCTCGGCGGCGCGCAGGCCAAGGTTGCGATAGGGCGGCTCCAGGCCCCAGCCCTTGTCGCCGCCATTGGCCAGGTCGAACAGGATCGCGGCGGGCACGACGGGCGAGCGCGGCACGCCGGGGCGGTCGATTGCCACGAAGCCGCGGCCCTGCGCGCCGAGCCAGGCCACGACCCCGTCGGCGGCGGCGAGCCCGTAGACCGAGCCGCCGGACAGCACCAGCGCATCGACCGAGCGCACCAGGTTCGGCGCGGCCAGCGCGTCGGTCTCGCGCGTGCCGGGGCCGCCGCCGCGCACGTCGACCGCGCAGACGACGCGCGCGTCGGGCAGGATCACGCTCACCCCGGTGCGCGCCGCCTCGTCGGCGGCGTGGCCCACGGCGAGGCCGGCCACATCGGTGATCGCGTTCCGGGGGCCCGGCCGCGCGGTCATGCCCGCACCGCTGGCTCGCGCCTTGCAAGACCGGGCCGCCCGAACGAAGGAAGCGCCCCGATGCCCGACCAGTCCGCCGCCGCCCCGACGCCGGATGACCTGCTGATCAGCGCGGCCGACGAGGTGCGCATCCGCCAGGACCTGGTGCTGACCGCGCTCGGCCACCGGCCGGCCGATCTCGTGCTGCGGGTGGGACGGCTGCTCGACGTGCACACCGCCCGCTGGCTGCCCGAGCGGGAGATCGTGGTCAAGGGGCGGCGCATCGCCTGGGTCGGGCCGGCCGGTGGCTGGCGTGGCGAGGCGGCCGCGCGCGTCGACCGCGCGGGGCTCGACGCGGTGCCGGGCTTCGGCGAGGTGCACAAGCACATCGAGAGCACGCATCTCACCCCCGAATACGAGGCGGCCCTGGTGCTGCCGCGCGGCAACAGCTGGACCTGCGAGGCGAGCCACGAATTCTCCAACGTCGACGGCCCGCGCAACCTCCAGTTCTGGTTCGAGGCGCGCAGGCGCGGCTCGCCGCTGAAGATCTTCCCCCAGCCCGGCTCGGCCGTGCCACCCACGGCCTACGAGAGCGGCGGCGGCTGGTTCGGCCATGACGAGCAGGCATCGTTTCTGCGCGCCAGCCTGATGGTGCCCTCGCTCGACGAGGTGATGGACTGGCCGGCGGTCTGGAACCCCGAGAACCCCTCCTACCGCCGGCTGTGGGGCATGATCGAGGCGACCTTCGCCGCGCGCGGCGTGGTCGAGGGGCATGGGGCGGGGCTGCGCGACGCGGGCAGCGTCAACGCCTTCGCCGCCGCCGGCCTCGCCTCGGACCACGAGTGCTATACGGTCGACGAGGTGCTGGACAAGCTGGCGGCCGGCATCTTCGTCGAGCTCAGGCCGGCCACCGCGGCGGGGGTGGTCGCCGGCCTGCTCGCGCGCGGCCTGCGCGACTTCTCGCAGATCGCGTTCACCACCGACGACCGCAGCGCCAGCGACACGCTGCGCCTCGGCGCGTCCGACCACAATGTGAGGCTGGCGATCGGCGAGGGGCTGGCGCCGGAGACCGCGATCGGCTGCGTGACCCTCAACCCGGCCCGCCACATGCGGCTCACCCCCTGGGTCGGCAGCCTCGCCCCCGGCCGGTTCGCCGACATCGTGCTGCTGTCCGACCCTGCGCAGCTCGAGATCGCCGAGATGTGGGCAGACGGACAGCAGGTCTCGACGGGAAGCCGCTACACCGGCCCGCTGCCGGCGATCGACTGGCCGGACTGGGCGACGCGGACGGTCAATGTCGGCCGCCAGCTCGCGGCGGAGGATTTCGCCATTGCCGCGCCGGAGGGGCGGCAGAGCGTGCAGGCGGCGGTGCTGCGGCCGTTCCACTGGACCGACGATTTCCTCACCGAGACGCTGACTGTCGAGGACGGGCTGGTGCAGCGCGACGCGGCGCGCACCATCACCAAGATGGCGATCGTCGACCGCTACAGCGGCGAGGGGGCGGTCTCGCGCATGTTCTGGCGCGGCTGCGGCCCGGCGACGCCGGAGACCGCGCTCGCCTGCTCGGTGGCGCACGACCAGCACAACATCTGGGTGGTGGGCTCGTCGGACGCGGCGATGGCCCGGGCGGTCAACCAGGTGGCGGCCCAGCAGGGTGGCTGGGCGCTGGTCACCGGCGGCGAGGTCGCGGCCACCGTCCGCTTCGAGGTGGGCGGGCTGATGACCGCACGGCCGGCCGAGGCGCTCGATGCCGAGATGCAGACGCTCTACGCGGCGGCGGAACACGTCGCCTGGATGCACGAGCCGACCTACATGGGCCGCTGGCCGGAGGGTTTCCCCGAGCGGCTGATCTTCGCCACCCTGACCTGCGCCCCCTGGCGCTGGGTGCTGGTGGCGCCGGGCCCGCTGGCACCGGAAGGCTTCGTCAACGTCGCAACCGGGGAGACGCATCCGCTCGTCTGGTAGCCACCCGCTGGCCGGGTAGCCGCCTCCTGCCGCGCGCAGCTGGCAACAGTCGGAAACACAAAGCTTTTGCGACATTCCCAGCTTCGCGGCCACGCGCAGCTTGAGCCGCCCGACAGTTCTGCTAGACGCAGGCACAATGATGCGTGAGCTCATCGGCTGGTGGTGGCGGCAGATGCGAGGGATGCTGCCGGACCGGCTGCTGTCCCGCGGCGACGCCGTGCTGCCCGACGCGATCCTGGCCGAGCCCGCTGACAGCGGGGGCCTGGAGCCCGGCGCCGTGACCCTGTGGCTGCGCCAGGCGGGCGTGGCGGCGGAAGGCGGCGTGCAGGCGCCCGGCGGCCCCGTCCTGCCGCGATTGCTGCGCGAGCATCCCGGCCTGCCGGTGCGCCTGCGCCTGCCGCCCGAGCGCCTGCTGCGCCGCCAGGTCTGGCTGCCGCTTGCGGCGGAAGCCGACCATCTGCGCGTCCTGGGCTACGAGATGGACCGCCTGACGCCGTTCCGGCCCGACGAACTGTTCTGGACCGCCAGGCCCCTGCGCCGCGACCGCGAGGCGGGCCGCTTCGAGCTGCTGCTGTCGCTGGTGCCGCGCGCGCCGCTCGCGGCGGCACTGGCCACGCTGCGCGACGCCGGCGCCCAGCCGGCCGCGATCGAGGTGCCTGCCGCCGGGGGTCGGCCGGCCGAGACCATCCCGATCGACGCGCCGGGCAGGCGGCCAAGGCTCGCCAGCCGCCAGCATGCCGGGCAGTTGCTGGCCGGCGGCCTGGCCGCGCTGGTGCTGGCGCTGGTCGTGCTGGCGTTCGTGCGCCAGCAAGCGGCGATCGACCGGACCGCGGGGCGCATCGCCGCCCTGCAGCCGCGCCTGCTGGCCGTGCAGGCGCTGCGCGAGCGGATCCGGGCGGCGACCGCCGGCACCGACGCGATCGACGCCGCGCGCGCCCATCTGGGCGACCCGCTGCGGGTCATGGCCATCCTCACCCGGCTGCTGCCCGACGATACCTACCTGACCGACCTGACCCTGCGCGACGGGGTGGTCACCATCACCGGCCAGTCCTCGGCGGCCGTCCGGCTGATCCCCCGCCTCAGCGGCGACCCCACCTTCGTCGCACCGGCCTTCGCCGCCCCCGTCACCCGGATCGAGACGACCAACGCCGACCTGTTCTCGATCCGTGCGGGGCTGGCGCAGTGACCGGAGCCGGCTGCGTGGCGCCGGCGGCCTGGCCGGCGTCTGGCCCAGGACGCCTTTCGGGCCGGGGACGAGCTTCGGCTCCAGGACGCCCTTCGGACCTGAAGCGCCGCTCGGCCCCGGAGCGCCCGTGGGGGCGACGCCCGCGGTGATCGCGCACGTCAATCTTCCCGAAGGACGCGAGGGCCGGTTGCTGGCTTCGCTGGTCACCCTGGTGGCGCTCCTGCTGGTCTGGTTCGCGCTCATCGCCCCGCTGCGGGACTGGTATGCGGACCGTGCCCGCGCGTTGCACGACAGGCAGGCCCTGGCCGCGCACATGCAGGCGCTGGTCGGCCGCCTGCCGGCGCTGCGCGCGCGCGCGGAGGCGATCGCCGCAGCCGGCAGCCTGGCCGGCGGCGCGCTGATCCCGGGCAGCAGCGACGCCGTGGCCAGTGCGTCGATCCAGGAACGCGTGGTCGCCGCCGCTTCCGCCCAGGGCCTGACCCTGTCCTCGTCCGAGGCGCTGCCCGCGTCGCAGGCCGGCGCCTATCGGCGTGTGGGCGTGCGGGTGTCGATCGATGCGCCGTTCCCCCCCGTGATCCACCTGCTGGAGGCGCTCGAAACCTCGCACCCGAGCCTGCTGATCGACGACCTGCAGATGCATGGCGCGCGGCTGGTCGGACAGTCCGATGACAGCCCGCTCACCGTCGCCTTCACCGTTCTCGGCTTCCGCCAGGGGGCACCCGCGGGCCGCCAGCCGGCACCGGCCGACACCGGCGCCGGCGAGTAGGGGCGCGCGATGCGGCGGATCCTGTGCGGGGCGCTGGCCGCGCTCCTGCTCGCGGCCGGCCCGGCGCGGCCGCAGCCATCCGTGGGTCCGGGCGGGGGTGCGCCGGCCCCACACCCGGCCAGGATGGCGCCCCAGGTGCCGGGGCAAGGGCCGGCCCGTGCCGGGCAGCCGGGGGCCGTGGCAGCCGCCCGGCCGTTCCTGGTCGGCCCCGGCAGTCCGGCCGAGACCGGGCAGTGGGTGCAGACCGTGCTGCAGCGGCCGCTGTTCAGCCCGTCGCGCCGCCCGAGCCAGCAGGAAGCGGCGCCCACCGAGCTGCCGCGGCTGGCCGGCATCGTCATCGCCCCGCGCGGGGCGTTCGCGATCTTCTCCGTCCAGGGCCGCTCGCGCGCCGTGGTGGCGGGGGAGGGCGCGCGGGTCGGGCCCTACCTGGTGCGCCAGGTGAGCGCGTCCGGCGTCAGTGTCGAGGGCCCGGCGGGGCTGCAGCGCCTGCATCCGACCTTCGATCCGAACGCGCCGCGCGGCGCGAGCGCGCCGGCGGCTCCCGGCCAGCCACCGCCCTCCATCCTCGACCTGCTGCGCGGCCGCCTGAACGGCAGCGGGCCGCGCGGGTCGCCCGGCCTGGTGCGCGGTCGCACCGCCAATCCCTGAAGAGCCATGACATGAGCACGACTCCTCTGCCGCCCCGGCTGCCGCCGCCCACGCCCCGCAGGGTCCCCGCGGCGCCGGCCCATCGGAGGGTCGCGCCCGGGCCGATGTCCTCCCGCCCGCCGCGGGGGGGCGGCGGCCGGTGGTCCGGTCATGCCGGACGCCTGTTCGGGGCGGTGGCGTTGAGCGCGCTGCTGGCGAGCTGCGCCGAGCCCGAGCACCCGGTCATCACGCCGCTGCCGGCGCTGCCGACTGTGGCCGGCGCCGCGCAGGGGCGGAATGCGCGGGTCAACGGCACGATCGGCGCGCCGGACGCGCCCGGCCGGGCGCTGCTCAGCTTCGGCCGCCCGCAGGTGGTGACGGAAAGTGGCGGGCCGTCCGGCTCGCCGGTGGGCGGCGACATCACGCTTGATTTCGCCGACACGGACATCCGCGACGCCGTGGCACAGATCATGGGCCAGCTGCTGCACCTCAACTACACGATCGACCCGGCGGTGAAGGGCGCGGTGACCTTGCACACCGCCACCCCGATCGCGCGCTCGCAGCTCCTGCCGGTGATGCAGGCGCTGCTCGCCCAGGTCGGTGCCGAGCTGCTGCAGGGGGGCGGGCTCTACCGAATCGCGAGCGTGGGCGTGCCGCAGAACGCGGGCGGCGGCGGCGCGCCGAACGCGGCCCTGGCCGAGGGCGAGAACGTGGGCGGCTCCTCCGTGGTGCCGCTGCACTACGCCAATGCCGAGGACCTCGCCCATGCGCTGCAGCCGTTCATCGGCGGCGGCGGCAAGGTGGTGGCGGTGAGCGGGGAGAACGCCCTGCTGGTGGCGGGCGATGCCAACGTGCGGGCCACGCTGACCGGCCTGATCAGCGCCTTCGACGTCGATGCACTGGCCGGGCAATCCTACGCGCTGCTGCCGGTGGAAAGCGGCTCGGCCAAGGACATGGCCAGTGCCCTGCAGGATGCGCTGCGCGGCCAGAACAAGTCGCTGGCCGAGATCGTGCGCGTCATCCCGATGACCCGCGTCGATGCGGTGCTCGTGGTGTCCGAGCAGGGCCGCTACGTCAACGACGCGCGCCGGCTGTTCGCGCTGATCGACCGCCACCGGCGCGACACGGTGCGGGCCTGGCATGTCTACTACCTGCAGAACAGCCATGTGAACGACACCGCCAACCTGCTGCAGCAGGCCTTCACGCCTGACAACATCACCGTCCAGCCCAATCCGCCGCGCCAGCTGCCGCAATCGGGGGGAGAGCTCGGTGGCGTGCAATCGGGCCAGTCGGGGCTGGGCAGTGGGGGCGTCGGCGGGGGCATCGGCGGCGGCGGCATGGGTGGGGGCACGGGCGGCGTCGGCGGGTTCGGATCGGCGACTGGCGGCGCCGGCTCGATCGGCGGCGGCGGTGCGACCAGCGGCGGCTCGACCACCCAGCCGGCGCCGAGCGGCGGCGGCAATCCGCTGCTCGGCGGTCTCGAGGGTGGCGCGGGCGGCGGCGGCCAGGCCGCCGCCAAGGGCATGCGGATCATCGCCAACGAGCAGAACAGCGCGATCCTGGTCTATGCCACGGAACGCGAGAACGACGCGGTGGACGAGATGCTGCAGAAGATCGACATCGCACCCCTGCAGGTGCGCATCGATGCCATCGTCGCCGAGGTCGACCTCAACGAGGCGCTGCAATACGGCACGCAGTTCTTCTTCAAGTCGGGCGGCATCAACGGCGTGCTGAGCAACGCCACCACCGCCACCTCGATCACCGGCACCATCGCCAATACCGTGAACAACGCGGGCCTCGGTGCCGGGCTGCCGGGCCTGGTGATCGGCGGCCTGGGCAATGGCGGCGGCCCGCTCGCCATCTCGGCGCTGCAGCAGGTCACCAAGGTGCATGTGCTGGACAGCCCCGAGCTGCTGGTGGTCGACAACCAGCCGGCCCGCCTGCAGGTGGGCTCGCTGGTGCCCTACCAGAGCGGCACGGCGCAGAGCACGCTGACCAGCACCTCGCAGATCGTGAGCGAAATCCAGTACCAGCCGGTCGGCGTGATCCTCGAGGTGACACCGCGGGTCAATCCGAGCGGCGAGGTGACGCTCGACATCTCCCAGGAGGTGAGCTCGGTGGCCCAGGGCGTCACGACCCCCGGGGTGAACTCGCCCACCTTCAACACCCGCAACGTCAATTCCCGCGTGGTGGTGCAGGACGGCCAGACGATCGGCATCGCCGGGCTGATCACCGACAACGTGACCCGCACCAATGGCGGCATCCCGTGGCTGAAGGACATCCCGCTGCTCGGCGCTCTGGCCAGTTCGCAGAACAACAGCCGCCAGCGCCAGGAGCTGCTGGTGCTGATCACGCCGCACGTGATCCGCGACCAGCACGATGCGCGGGCCCTGACCGAGGACATGCGCGAACAGTTGAGCGGCGCGGCCGCGGTGCCGGAGGAGATCGTGCCGCAGACCGGCAGCGCCGACCCCAACCGCCATCTCCGGCAGGAGCTTGGTCTGCACTAGGGTGCCGCCTGCGGTGAGGCGGCCGGCGATGAAGGGGGCAAGGCACGAGCGGGCCGGCGGATTCGCCTTGATCATCGTCTTGTGGTCGCTGGCCCTGCTGTCGCTGCTGATCAGCCAGATCGCCGGCTCCGGGCACCAGACCCTGCAGCTCGCGGCCAACCTGCGACACGCGGCGGCCTTGCAGGCGGTGGCCGACGGCGCGGTGCAGGAGGCGGGCTTCCATCTCGCCGCCGGCGGCGCCGCGCACTGGCGCCCGGACGGCGCCGAACGGACCTGGCGCGAGGACGGTGTCACGCTGCGCGTGCGGCTGCTGCCCGAGGCCGGGCTGGTCAATCCGTCGGTCGCCTCCTACGACCTGATGACCGCCCTGCTGCAGGCCTGCGGCGCCGACCGGCCGCACGCCACGCAGGTGGCGCAGGCGATGATCGGCTGGCGCTCGGCCGCCGAGACGCCGTTCGGCCTGGCCGCCTACCGCGCGGCCGGGCTGCCCTACGGGCCGCCGCAGCAGCCGTTCGAGAGCCTGGGCGAACTCGGCCTGGTGCTTGGCATGACGCCGCCGCTGCTCGACTGCCTCCGGCCGCACCTGTCGCTCTACCCCGACACCGATCCGGACCCGAACCTCGCCGACCCGCTGGTGCTGGCAGCGATGACTGCCATCACCGGGGCCGCACCGGCGCTCGGCCAGTCACCGCCGGACGACACCCTGGCCCGGGTGGTTGCGGTGGCCGAGGATGGCGCCGGCCGTGCCAGGCGGGAGGCGGTGCTGCGCCTGCAGCGCGTCGCCTCCGAGGGGGACGCGGCCCCTGGCGGCGCGCCGTTCCGGGTCCTGTCGTGGCAGCGGTGAGCGATGCTGCGCGCGTACGAAAGCGGATCTGGAAGTGGGTACTGGAGCGGCCGCCAGCGCGGGCTCGGGGGCGGATGAAGAGCGCAAGTGCGGGCAATAGCGGTGGCCGGGCCTGGGTGCGGACAGGGCCTTTCGTTCAATTTGCCCGCGGCGTTCGCATGCTCTACTCGATGGCTCATGCAGCACTCGTTCCAGGAACCAGCATGCCCACAGCCCTGATCACCGGCATCACCGGCCAGGACGGCGCCTACCTGGCCGCCCTGCTCCTCGACAAAGGCTATCGTGTCGTCGGGCTCGCGCGACGCTCGGCGTCAGCCGACCGGGTCAGCGAGCGTCTGCGCTGGCTGGGCGTGCTCGACCACGTGGAGATGGTCGATGGCGATCTGCTCGATCTGTCGAGCCTGATCCGCATCATCCAGGACGTGAAGCCCGACGAGGCCTACAACCTCGCCGCCCAGTCCTTCGTCGCGGCGAGCTGGCAGCAGCCGCTGCTGACTGGCGCGGTGACCGGGCTCGGCGCGGTCAACCTGCTCGAGGCGGTGCGCCTGGTGCGCCCCGAATGCCGCTTCTACCAGGCCTCGTCCTCGGAGATGTTCGGCCTGATCCAGGAGCCGGTGCAGAGCGAGAAGACGCCGTTCTATCCGCGCTCGCCTTATGCCGCGGCCAAGCTCTACGCGCACTGCATGACCATCAACTATCGCGAAAGCTTCGGGCTGCACGCCTCGTCGGGGATCCTGTTCAACCATGAGAGCCCGCTGCGCGGCATCGAGTTCGTCACCCGCAAGGTCACCGACGGGGTGGCGCGCATCAAGCTCGGGCTCGCCACGCAACTGCCGCTGGGCAACCTGAACGCCACGCGCGACTGGGGTCATGCGCGCGACTACGTGCGCGCCATGTGGCTGATGCTGCAGCAGGACACGCCGGACGACTACGTGATCGCCACCGGGCGGACGACGCCGATCAGCGAGCTGTGCCGGATCGCCTTTTCTCACGCCGGGCTCGACTGGCACGAGCATGTCACCACCAGTGCCGAGCTGATGCGCCCGGCCGAAGTCGACGTGCTGCTCGGCGATCCGGGCAAGGCGCGGCGCGTTCTGGGCTGGGAGCCGACGGTGAAGCTGGAGGAGATGGTGGGCGAGATGGTCGAGGCGGACATCGCCCGGCACCGCGCGCGCCAGCCGCCGAGCGGCGTGCCGCGGCGCGAGGCGTCGGACGCCGTCCAGCCAGAGGCGGCAGTCGGGCAGCCGCGCTGAACGGATGACCCTCCTCGCATGACCCTGGGCGCAGCGCCACGCATCCTGGTCACCGGGCTTGGCGGGTTCGCCGGCCGTCACCTGGCGGCAGAGTTCGCCCGCCTCTGGCCGGAGGCGGAGCTGCTGCCGCTCGGCGCCGACCTCGCCGACCAGAAGGCGGTGCGCGAGCGGGTGGCCGCCGCGCGCCCGGACGCCTGCCTGCACCTGGCCGGCATCTCCGCCATCGCCGCCGCCCAGGAGCAGCCCGGACAGGCCTGGCAGGTCAATCTGCACGGCACCCTGGCCCTTGCCGAGGCGTTGTCGCTGGCCCGGCCGGACGCGGTACTGGTGCATGTCTCCTCCGGCGACGCCTATGGACGATCCTTCGCCGCCGACGCCCGCGAGGCCGGCCTGGACGAGACGGCGCCGCTGGCGCCGGTCAATGTCTATGGAGCGACCAAGGCGGCGGCCGACCTTGCCCTCGGCGCCCTGCCTGAGCCGGGGGTTCGCGGCGGGCTGCACGTCGTCCGGCTGCGGCCGTTCAACCACGTGGGGGCGGGGCAGAGCGACGCCTTCGTGCTGCCGGCCTTTGCCCGGCAACTGGCCCGGATCGCGCGCGGTCGGCAGCCGCCGCTGCTGCAGGTCGGCAACCTGGGGTCCGAGCGCGACTTCCTAGACGTGCGTGACGTTGTCGGCGCCTATGCGCGCGCCCTGCGGCTCGGCACGGGCCTGCCCAACCGCGCGGTGCTCAACATCGCCTCCGGCGTGCCGCGCCGGATCGGGGCGGTGCTGGACGAGCTGGTGACGCTGTCGGGCTTGTCGGTGGAGATCCGCGCCGATCCCGGCCGGGTGCGTGCCGCTGACATCCCGCGCGCGGTGGGCAACGCGACCCGGGCGCAGGACCTGCTGGGCTGGCGGCCGATGGTGCCCTGGCGGGAGACGCTGTCGGCCGTGCTTGAGGACTGGCTGCGCCGCGAGGCGGCGTGAGCCAGTAGGGGTCGGGCCGGGAGCTTGGCCAGGGGCTCGGCCGAGGGCTGAGCCAGGGGGCTGAGCCGGGGGGCTTAGGCAAGGGACGCGCATGCGCCACATTCATCTCGATCCGCTTGGCGGCATCGCCGGCGACATGTTCGTGGCGGCGCTGCTTGACCGCTTCCCCGAGCACGCGGCGGTTGCCGAACAGGCCGCCGAACGCCTGTCGGGTGCTGCCTGCCGCAGCCTGTCGCACACGGACGGCACGCTGAGCGGCAGCCGCTTCGCCGTGCAGGCTGGCGGTGCTGCCGGCGGCCACGCCGGGCATGGTCACCGGCCTGATGGTCATGACCACAGGCATGACCATGACCATGACCATGACCACGGGCATGGCCACGGGTATGACCATGATCACGGGCACGGTCATGACGGCGGTCACGATCGACACGGCGGACACGTGCATTGGGCGCAGATCCGCGCCCGGCTGGAGGGTTCGGACCTGCCCGAGGGTGCGCGGCGCGCGGCGATCGGCATCTTCGCGGTGCTCGCCGCGGCGGAAGGGCGGGTGCACGGCGTGCCGGCCGACCAGGTGAGTTTCCACGAGGTGGGAGCGGCGGATTCGGTGGCCGACATCGTCGCTGCCGCCATGCTCATCGACCGGCTCGGGCCGGCGAGCTGGAGCGTGGGCAGCCTGCCGACCGGCTCGGGGCTGATCCGCACCGCGCACGGCATCATGCCTGTGCCGGCCCCGGCCACCTCGCTGCTGCTGGAAGGCTTCCTCGTTCACGACGACGACATCGGCGGCGAACGGGTGACGCCGACCGGGGCTGCCATCCTGCGCTGGCTCGAGGCCTCGCCGGGGCCGCGTCCGGCCGGGCGCCTGGTGGGCAGCGGCATCGGCTTCGGCACGCGCCGGCTGCCGGGGATGAGCAACTGCCTGCGCGTGCTCGAGCTCGACACCGGCGCGATCGCCGCGGCACCGGCGGCAGCCCATCGCACGCTGGCGGTGGTCGGCTTCGAGATCGACGACCAGACCGGCGAGGAGCTGGCGGCCGGTCTGGACCGGCTGCGCCGCGTGCCCGGGGTGCACGACGTGCTGCAGATGCCGGCGTTCGGCAAGAAGGGGCGCATGATGGCCCATGTCCAGCTGCTGGCCGATCCGGCGGCGCTGGACCGCGTGGTGGCGCTCTGTTTCGAGGAGACCAGCACTATCGGGCTGCGTTGCCAGCTGGTTGAAGGCAGGGCGCTGGTCCGCTCGGCCGCCGAGGTCGCGCTGGCGGGCGGTGCGGTGCGTGTAAAGCTGGTCGAGCGTCCGGGCGGAGTCTCGGGCAAGGCGGAGTCCGACGACGTGCTGGAGGTGCCCGGCCACGCCGCGCGCCGGCGCCGCCGGCAGGACGCGGAGCGGCGGGCGGAAGCACAGGCCGGGCAGGCGCCGATGGGGCGTGCGCCGGGAGACGACACGCAAGGGGATGACGGGCCGGATGGCCGGGAGCTTGGATGATGACGGATGCGTTGCAGCGGCTGGGTGAGGTGCTGGATCAGGTGGCGCCGGCGGCGATCGCGGTCAGTGGCGGCATCGACAGCCTGACGCTGGCCACCGCGGCGCACCGGCGGGCTTTGGGCCAAGGCGAGCGGGGCGGCGTGGCGGGCGGCATGGTGGGCGGCGTGTTGCCGGCCATGTTCCATGCCACCTCGCCGGCGGTGCCGGCGGAGGCAACCGCGCGCACGCGACGGCTCGCCGAGGCGCAGGGCTGGTCGCTCGAGGTGTTCGATGCCGGCGAGTTCGAGCGCGAGGGCTACCGCTCCAATCCCGCCAATCGCTGCTTCTTCTGCAAGACCAGCCTGTATGGCGCGGTGGCCCGGCGCACCCGGCTGACCATCCTGTCCGGGACCAACCTCGACGATCTCGGCGAATGGCGCCCTGGGCTCGAGGCGGCCCGCGAGCATGCGGTGCGCCACCCGTTCGTCGAAGCGGGGATCGGCAAGGCGGAGGTGCGGGCGCTGGCTCGCGTGCTCGGTCTCGGCGCGCTGGCCGAACTGCCCTCCGCGCCCTGCCTGTCGAGCCGGATCGAGACCGGGCTCAGGATCGAGCCCGGCGTGCTGGCCATGGTGCACGAGGCCGAGAAGCAGGTGATCGCGGCGCTCGGCCCGCGCACCGCACGCGTCCGGGTGCGGGCCGGCGGGGTGGTGGTCGAGCTCGACGAGGCCACACTCGCTGACCTGGACGAGGATCGTTCGGCACCACTCCTCCACGAGGTGGCGGCCCTGGCGCGCGGCGCCGGCCTGGACGGGCCGGTGGGCTTCGCCCCCTATCGCAACGGCAGCGCCTTCATACGCCGCTCGCCGGGGGTGCCCGGATCATGAGCGCGCCGCATCATGAGCGAGCCCGCATCATGAGCGAGACCTGATCATGAGCGAGAGTGGGGCGGAGTTCGTGCTGGACGGCGAACGCCAGGCCCGGATCGGCCTGGGCGAGGCGGTGTATTGCGCCGGCAAGTCGCCCGAGCAGATCGCCGCGATCATCGAGGCGCTGGCCCGGCCGATGCTGTTCACCCGCCTCGACCCGGCGCGCTTCGAGGCGCTGCCGGCGCGCCTGCGGGCCAGGCTCGACTACGAGCCGGCGTCGGCCACCGCGTTCTTCGGCGAGCCGCCGGCCGCGGTCGCAACACCCTGGCTCGGCGTGGTCACCGCCGGGACGTCGGACATGGCGGTGGCGCGCGAGGCCTGGCGCACGCTGCGCTTCAACGGCCTCGACTGCCCGCTGATCGCCGATGCCGGCGTGGCCGGGCTGTGGCGGCTGATGCGGCGGCTCGACGAGCTGCGCGCCATGCGCGTCCTGATCGCGGTGGCCGGGATGGATGCGGCCCTGCCCACCGTGCTCGGCGGGCTGGTCGGCGGTGCGATCATCGCCGTGCCGACCTCGGTCGGCTACGGCGTGGCGACCGGCGGCGCAACCGCGCTGCATGCCATCCTGGCGAGCTGCTCGCCGGGGATCGTCACGGTCAACATCGACAACGGCTTCGGCGCGGCCTGCGCTGCGCTGCGCATGCTGCATGCCGGCGTGGGCACCGATGCAGATGCCAGCGCTAATGCCAGCGCCAGCGCCAGCGCCAGTGCCAGTGCCAGTGCCAGTGCCGGCGGGCGGGCCGCGGGCGGAGGCTGAGCGGCAACCTTGCCGGAGCCGGCGCGTCGGATCCTCCTCGGGTGCGCGCGACGGGCACCCAAGCGGGATGAAGGCGTGCATCATGGACAGACGCGACGTGATGAAGGCGGCCGCGCTCGGGCTGGCCACCGCGACGGTCGGGCCGGGAGCGCGGGCAGCCCCGGGTGACGGGCAGGACGCAGCGGCGGCCGGGCCAGGCTGGCACATCGAGACCCTGCAGGGCGGCGAGCGGCGTGCCACCGGCCCGGTGACCTCGCGCATTCCGCAGGACCCGCGGATGAAATACCGCCCGCTGGGGCGGACGGGCGAGCTGGTCTCGCTGGTCGGCGTCGGCGGCTTCCACCTCGCCAAGCCGGGCGGCGCCACCAACGCGGAGGCGATCCGCATCGTGCATGCCGCGATCGACCACGGCGTGACGTTCTTCGACAATTGCTGGGACTATAACGGCGGGGAAAGCGAGGTGCGTCTCGGGCGCGCACTCGCGCGCGGCTGGCGCGACCGCGTGTTCCTGATGACCAAGCTCGACGGCCGCACCGCGCAATCGGCGACGCGCCAGCTCGACCAGTCGCTCGCCCGCCTCGGCACCGACCATCTCGACCTGCTGCAGATCCATGAAGTGATCCGCATGGACGATCCCGACCGGGTGTTCGCGCCGGGCGGCGCGATCGAGGCGCTGATGCGTGCCCGCGAGCAGGGCAAGTTCCGCTATGTGGGCTTCACCGGCCACAAGAGCCCGGCGATCCACCTGCACATGTTCGACCTCGCCGACCGGCACGGGTTCCATTTCGACACCGTGCAGATGCCGCTCAACGTCATGGACGCGCACTACGACAGTTTCGAGCGCCACGTGCTGCCGGTGGCGCTCGCACATGGCACGGCGGTGCTCGGCATGAAGACGTTCGGCGATCCGTTCATCTACAACACGCATGCCGTGCCGCCGATCGAGATGCTGCACTACCCGATGAGCCTACCGGTCTCGGTGCAGATCACCGGCATCGATCGCATGCCGATCCTGCAGCAGGCCCTCGACGCCGTGCGGACCTGGCAGCCGATGACGCAGCCCGAACGCGAGGCGATCCTGGCGCGCACCGCGCAGTTCGCGCAGAACGGCCACACCGAGCTCTACAAGACGACGACCCATTTCGACGGCACGGTGCGCAACCCGTCCTATCTCGGCTGACGGAGCGCAGTCATCTACAGCTGCGGGCGCATGCGCCCGAACACGTCGTCGGCGAGCACCAGGCGGTGCCAGAGGGCGGCAGCGGCGTGCAGGCCGACGGCGGCGAGGATGACCCAGCCGATCGTCGCGTGGATGTTCTGCACCTGATCACTCAGCGCGTGGTTGCCGGGCGCGGGGCTGGGCAGGCTGAACAGGCCGTACAGGCTGTCGCCGCGCACCCAAGCCAGGCTCACTCCGACGCAGACCATGGCGAGGAGGAGCGCGTAGAGCGCGTAATGCATCACGGTGGCCAGGCGGTTGAGCACGCCCGGCCCTGCCGGCGGCAGATGTCGGCCGCGTGACAGGCGCCAGCGGATGCGGGCGAGAAGCACCAGGGCAAGCAGGCAGCCGAGCGTGATGTGCACCGAGCGTGCATCGACACGCGGCGTGCCGCGCGCAAACAAGTCGATCGTCCATGCGCCGGCGAACTGCAGGACGACGAGTGCGAAGGTCAGCCAGTGGAAGACGATGGTATTGCGGTCGTAGCGTTGCGTGTGCGCGACCGCGCCCTGCGTTTGCATGTGTTTCCTCCAGGTCCCCGTAGTGCTGCGACGTAAGCCGGCGCTTCGACGATCGCCGGCACGAGTTCCGGCACGATTGCTCATACGAGTTCCGGCACCAGCGCCGCCCCGTTCGCTCTCGCGATGGATTCCGGCTTAGCACGGCCGGGCGGTGAGTTGCCTTTCATCTGATGGTCGCAAGATCATTTGTTAAATACTGCTCATTCAGCGTCGTTCTTTTCACTGCTTCTCTAAACAACGCGGTGGTTTTACTGTGCCTGCCAACCGGGCTGCAGGAGCCGATGACAAGCATCACGTACGAGGCAGACGCCCGGCCGCGAGACGGCGCGGGCCTGCTGCTGGGCGATCCGCCTGGGCGATCGGGTTCGTCGCTCGCGCATGTCCTGCTGCGCCCGGGTGGCGCGGTCCTGGCGCTGATCGTCGCAGGGTTGCTTGTCCGGATCCTGCTGGCCGCCGCCACCGGCCTGGGCATCGACGAGAGCTACATGGCGGCGACCAGCCGCACCCTGCACTGGAGCTATTACGACCACCCGCCGGTGGCGTGGTGGCTGGCCTGGGCGGCGGAGCATGTGGCCGGACCAGGCTCGGATCTCGGGGTGCGCATCCCCTTCATCCTGTTGTTCGCCCTCAGCACCTGGCTCATGTTCCGCCTGTCGGACGTGCTGTACGGCGCGCGGGCCGCGCTGTGGACGGCCATGCTGTTCAACCTCGTGCCGGTGCTCGGCATCACCGCCGGCACGTGGGTCCTGCCCGACGGTCCGCTGGTGGCGGCGCTGCTCGGCGGGACGCTGTGCTTCGTCCATGCGCTGGCCGACAGCGACCGGCCCTGGCGCTGGTGGCTGGGTGCCGGCGCCTGTTTCGGCCTCGCATTGTGCTCCAAATACACGGCCGGTCCGATCCTGCTCGGACTTGGCCTGTTCCTGCTGACCGAGCCGTCGGCGCGTCGTTGGCTGCGGCGGCCGCAGCCCTACGTGGCGGCCGCCGCAGCCCTCGCCGCGCTGGCGCCGGTGATCTTCTGGAACATCGGCCATCACTGGGCATCGTTCGCCTTCCAGGGCGGCCGCGCCGCCGGGCGGCACTGGCGGCTGGCCGGCCCGCTCACGACGCTGGGCGGCGAGGCGCTGTTCTTCCTGCCCTGGATCTTCCTCCCGCTCCTCCTGCTGCTGTGGCGGGCAGTGTGCCGCGGTCCGCGGGATGCGCGGGGCTGGTTGCTGGTCTGCCTGTCCGTGCCCTCGTTCGTGCTGTTCGAGCTCGTTTCGCTGCGCGCGCACGTCTTGTTCCACTGGGCGGCGCCGGCGCTCATGCTGGCCCTGCCACTGCTGGGCGAGGCCGTCACTACCGCGCGCATCGCGCCGGGCCGCCTGCGCGCCGGCCTGATCGGCACGGTGTGCGCCGTGCTGGCCGGCGTGACGCTGATGGCCTCGGAGGTGCGCTTCAACTGGATGCCGGAAGCGGGCGAGGATTTCGCCCTCGGCAAGGATCCGGACATGGCGGCGGTGAACTGGTCCACCCTGCGCGACGAGCTGGATCGGCGTGGCCTGCTGCACGGCACGACGGTCGTCGCCGGGGTGCGCTGGCTGGATGCCGGCAAGATCGATTATGCGCTGCTCGGACGCGTCCCGGTCATCTGCCTCGGGCCGGACCCGCGCGAGTATGGCGTCATCCGCCCGGCCGCTTCGTACAACGGCCGCGACGTGATCATCGTGGCCACGCGGGAAACATTGTCGACCATCTCGGGGAAGTTCGCCCGCCAGTTCGACAGCCTCGAACCGTTGCCGCCGGTGACGCTGCTCCACGCCGGCAGGCCGGCCATGCTGCTGCCCTTGTTTCTGGGCCGGCACATGCACGCGGTCGAATGAGGGCCGGCGCGCGCCTACGGGCGTGGTGTCGGACGACCGGATCACCAGGAGGCAGGCCGAGGCCAGGCACATGCAGGCAGAGCAGCATCTCCTGGGGCGCATCGGCTGGCTGCGAGCCGCGGTGCTTGGCGCCAATGACGGGATCATCTCCACCGCGAGCCTGATCCTTGGCGTGGCGAGCGCCGGCGCGGGCTGGAGACCGGTGCTGGAGGCGGGGATCGCGGGACTGTTCGCGGGCGCCATGTCAATGGCGGCGGGCGAATATGTCTCGGTGAGTTCCCAGTCCGACACGGAGCACGCCGACCTCGACCGCGAACGGCGGGAGCTCGCCGCCGACCCGGCCGCCGAGCGCGAGGAACTGGCGCGGCTCTACCTGGCCAGGGGCGTTGCAGCCGAAACCGCCCAGCAGGTCGCAGACCAGCTCATGGCCCACGACGCGCTCACCGCCCATGCCCGCGACGAACTCGGCGTCTCGGACCTGTCCACCGCCCGGCCGGTGCAGGCAGCACTCACCTCGGCGGCCACGTTCTCGGCCGGGGCGGCAGCGCCGCTCATCCTGGTGCTCCTGCCGCCGCAGCACTGGCTGGTCGCGGCGGTGGCGGCAGGGTCGCTGGTCGCGCTGGCGCTGCTCGGCATGGTCGGCGCCTGGGTGGGTGGAGCGGGACTGGTCAGGCCGACGCTGCGCGTGACGTTCTGGGGCGCGCTGGCCATGGCGGTGACCGCGGGAGCCGGCGCCCTGTTCGGCGGTGCCGGCTAGGGCGATCGGGGCCCCAGGACGCGGCGGCCGCAGAGTGTTTGCGATACAATTCTTAAAGCGGCGGAGATGGTCGGCCGGTCTGTCGCTCCCATCTATGCAACTGCTGCCGGCGCGGCGATCCCGTGGCAGCGCTCAACCTCCATGGCTGTCGATGTCCGCAAAGATGAACAAGAACAAGCTTGCAACCGTTCTGCGCCGCGGCGGTCGTTCCCTGAGGCTCGGACCGCTGGCTGTCGGGCCGTTGCTGCTCGGCCTCGGTGGCTGCGTCGTGTCGCCTCCGCCTGGCCCGACCTTCGTGGCGCTGCCGCCGGCCGGCAAGAATCTCAACACCTTCATGTCCGAGGATAATTACTGCCGCCAGGTGGCACTCGGACGGAGCGGCGCGCCGGGCAGTGCCGCGGCCGGCTCGACCGCGACAGGTGCCGTTGCTGGAACGGCGATCGGCGCCGGCGCCGGCGCCCTGATCGGCGCGGCCAGCGGCCATCCCGGCCTCGGCGCCGCCGCCGGCGCGGGTACGGGGCTCGTCGCCGGCTCGGTGATCGGCGCCAGCAACGGCGCGCAGACTCAGTACGAGGCGCAGGCGAACTACAACGGTGCCTATGCGCAATGCATGGCCGCCTACGGCAACCAGGTGCCGCCATCGGGCCAGATCGCTCCGGTAGCTGTCGCCGGCTGGGCGTCCTACGGATATCCGGTGCCCGACTATTACGGCTACGGGCCGGCCTGGGACTGGGATCCCGGTTGGGCCTGGGGTTGGGGCTGGGGCTGGGGCCCCGGATGGGGTTATGGCGGCCTAGGCTGGGGCGGCGGCTGGGGCGGCTGGGGCTGGGGCGGCTGGGGCTGGGGCGGCGGCTGGGGGTATGGGCGCGGCTGGGGCGGCGGCTGGCATGGTGGCGGCTGGCGTGGGGGTGGCTGGGGCGGCGGCTGGCACGGTGGTGGCGGCTTCCACGGCGGCGGCGGTTTTCACGGCGGGGGGGGCCATCGCTGGCACCCGGGGCTTTTTGGGCGCCCCGCCCCGCGCCCCCCCACCCCGG